>Ga0185299_10000136_pt1 | contig 230913 bp, 181 predicted proteins | sample PaiPotPPA55metaG_FD_128002 | JGI IMG/M metagenome (GOLD analysis project Ga0185299, IMG submission 128002) | Iron sulfur acid spring bacterial and archeal communities from Banff, Canada, to study Microbial Dark Matter (Phase II) - Paint Pots PPA... ...
GTGCGGGCTGTCCAGCCTGCTAGGCCGGGCGCGGCTGGTTCGGGCGGGGCGTTTCTGCCGGTGAGGTAGGTGACGTCTCGTGTGGAGAGTGGCCCGCAGTTGCTGTTTTGTGGTGGCGGGTTGTGTCGGCTCGCGGGTGTGGGTTGTTCGAATGCGGTGGTGCCGTCGGGTGGTGGGCCTCGTCGTCGGGGTGCTGAGGGACGCGTGAACCCCAGCCTGCGGCCCTTGTCCACAGCGGCCTGGCGTTTATCCTTAGTGTTCTTGCGTCCCGTAACCTTTAGCTTGTCGGTTATTTGGCGCACTACATCAGTGAAGGTATACTCATCCGCCATTCCTAGACTTTCGGCCCCCATTCTGTCAGTGTCGTCGGGGTTGTCCGAGATATAGGTGAGTACTTCGTGCTGACGGGGTGACAGGTCTACGTCCTGGCTGCTGTCGGTGTCGTACGCGATATGCCAGACGCCCCGTTCGCCGGGACTCGGTTGTGGCAGCAACCATAGTTCGCGAGCTCGCTTCATGGCAGACCTTTGAGCGTTCCTGGCATTCTGCGGAGTGCGCGGAGGCAGTCCCAGCTTGCCGTAGATGCTGTTCCTGAGCTTCTTGAATTCCCATTTTGTCAAATTAAGTTGGGCGCATATTTGAGGTTCAGCTATTTCGGGCTGCTCCATGAGGGTGAGCATATTGAACTCGTCGTTCGTCAGCTCGACGCGCTGGTCGGTGTCGGGGTCGATGCCGATATGTTCGGGTTCGGTAAGGGTAGGTTGCGTGGTGGTGAATAGGGTGTTTTGTGTGGTGATGCCGATCCGGTATTCGCCGGGTTGCGGGCTCTGCAGGAAGATGTGTGGTTTTCCGGGGGTCAGGATGTAGTCGGTTCTGAGTTGGCCGGGGTTCAGCAGGGTGGGGTTGTATCCCGCGTATTCGACGGCTGCTGTCAGCCAGAATTTCAGGCGTGCGGTTCCGATGATTCGGGCGTCGTCGAGTGCGGTGGTGTCGTGCGATTCAGCGTTGCCTAGCGACTCTATTACGGTGCTCAGAAGGGCACCCTTTTTGTTCAGTACTTCCGGGGTTGTGGCAATGGGGTTGCTGGTCATGTTGTCGATATCGTTGTTGGTGATCAAGTTCGCGAAGCGTTCGAAGTTTTGGGTGAGGTAGTGGGCCAGGCCGTTCCGGGATGGCATCGGATCGACCCCGAGTTGGGTCAGGGTGTGGAAGAAAGAGTCCGGGTCCAGAATTGGATGCCAACCGGTGGGTGTGGGTGTTGGTAGCGTGATTGTGACAGCGTTGATGCCTTCGGTCTCGAGGCGGCGCGCGAGTTCGGCTCGCAGGTCCACGGCGTCTATGTTGTGGTCTAGGGCGCTGATGTGGTTTCGGACGTCGAAACTGCCATCGGCTCGCAGGACCGCTGTGGTCGTTTCGGTCGTGTCACCCCAGGTGATGGTGGTTCCGGTCATGAAATCGTTGCGGTATACCGCGCGCAGGAAATAAGGGGTTTCCCAGACTCGGCTGGCCTGTGTCCCTGTGATGGCCGGTTGGGTCACCGTGATCTCGTAGTCGGGGCCCCAGTTCGTGGTGTTGAGACTATTCCAGAAATCGGCGGTATTCATTACCGCAGGGAAGGTGCTCGCAGTGTTGTTGAGCTCAAAGTTCCCTTCGGTGAGCGTAGCGGTCATCTCTAGCCAGTTGTCGGCGGGCGGGAAATGTATGGTCGTGCCGTCCGGATAGCCGACTCCGGAGAACTTCCCGACGAAGTCGGACCACACGAATGTGTCGGTCTTTTCCGCGAGCGGATGCGAGCCGATGCGGCCGGAATGGAGGGCTGATCCGTCGTTGCCGGGTGGGCCGCGGGTATCGGTGGTGTTGGTGTCGGTGGTGGCTGCGGGTGTCGGGTCATTGGCGTCGATGCGGGTGTTGCCGATGGTGGTCGCGCGGCCGGGGATGGTGGTCGCGCGGCCTTGTGGGGTGGCGCCATCGCCGTGGACGGCGCTGCCGGTCGGGCGTACGGCGGGAGTTACTGTGCCGCCGCGTGTTTGGCGAAGTGGTAGTCCGAAGATGCTGCGGTGTCTGCGCTGTGCGCCCTCGGTCTGCTGGGTTTCATTGTGCTGCTGCGCTGTTCGCGGTGCCGCAGCACCGGGGGTATCGCTGCCGCGCAGGCGGTCGACCAGGCGACGCAGGCGGGCGCGCGTGCCCCGGGCGGGCTGGGCGCCGCCGGCATGTGTGCTGCCGTCGTTTCGCGGGGCGGTGGTGTCCCGGCGTCCGGTCGTGCCGGGTGCCGCGTGATTACCCGGCTCGAGGGGCTCGAACATTTCGATGAATCGTGAGGGGCGGCCGCCGCCGGTGCTTCCGTCCGGTCGTGCGGTGCCGCTTTCGCCCGGTACGGCGATTCGGGCGCCCCGTGGGAATGAGGGGACTCTGGGGTCACGGATGCGGCCTATCGGGTGTGCCGCGGTGCGGTCGGGGCCGATCATGACGGCGTGGACGCTGGCGTAGTTGCGTCTCCAGGGGAGGCTGGGGCTGGGCTCGGCTGCGTCGCGGAATTCTATGTAGGCCCCGCGGTTGATCATCCAGTAGACATCCATGCCGCCGCCGCTTTGAGTGGGGTGGACGCCGACGACGAAGGCCCGTGCCCCTTCACCGTGCCGTTCGAGCTGTTCGGCAACCTTGATTTCGTCGCGGTATCCGCGGAGTTTGCCGCCCAGGGTAGCCTCGGTCTCCCGCCGCGATCGGCTGGGGACGGATGGGGCGTCTCGATGTGTGCTGCCGTCGTTTCGCGGGGCGGTGGTGCCCCGGCGTCCGGCCGTGCCGGGTGCCAGGTGATCACCCGGCTCGAGGGGCTCGAACATTTCGATGAATCGTGAGGGGCGGCCGCCGGTGGTGGTGGACGGTTCGGGTCGCGGGGTGCCGAGGCCGGAGGGTGAGCCGGGTTCGGGGTCCACGATGGGCTTTTGCTGACCCAGATCGCCCAGACCGGAGTAATGATCGGGCGTGGCGGGTGGTGGTCGGATGCGATGGTCGGTCATGGGGGTTGCGCCGTGTTCGAGTTGGTCGTAGGCATGGACGACGGTGATCGTGTTATCGGCGAGGACTTCATCCAAGGTCGCCGTCGTTGGGGCGTCATTGGCATCGTGCATTTCACCGTTCGGTGAGTCGGCAGGTTGCCGCCAGATGTACCGTGCGCGGGTGTTGTCACCCAGCACCACAATCCCGAAACGGCCCGTGACGGACTTCCCGAACGAGTTCGTGGAGTGCGGCTGGAAATTCGCGCCGAACCGGACTCCGATCTCATCCCAGTTCGACACGGTGACCGGGCGGTCGAGCGGGTCGGCGAGTTCGGTTGCGGACGGTGCGTCGTCCCGCAGCGGAGGGGATTCGGCCTGCGGTGTCTCGCCGCGCAGTTGCTCCGGGTTGGAGAGTGCGCCGGCGGACTGCCGCTCATCGCGATGGGGTTGCGGCGATTGTGTGGGGCCGGACGCCTGTTCGTCGCGGATCTGCCGGAGGAGTTCGGGATCGTCGGCGCGGATCGCAGGTTTGGCGCGGGTCGGTTCGGGGTGTTCGGTGGTGCCGGCCGGGTCTTGCTGGGTCCGGGATGTGGGCGGGCCGGGGTCGTTCGTCACCGCCGGCGCGGGCGGGTAGGCCGGCAGCTTGCCTATGTAGTGGCCGACGGTGTCGCCGCTAACCCAGAGGGTATCTCCCTTGGGGCCGACGACCTTGATGAGCATGACAGCGCGGAAGCGGTACCCTTCCGCTCCCTTGCCGTCCTCATCCAGCGTCACTGTGCCGAAGCGACGGATATAGCGCAGCTCGCCTTCGCCGCCGGTGGAACCGCCGTGGCTGTCGGTCTTACCACCGAGGGGGATCTTGGTCGGACTGCCGCTGGTGGTGGCGTCCGAAGTGTTTTTGCTGATGACGCCGACGAAGGGCTCGGTGAGCATGGTGTTGGTGGCGATGGATGTGTAGCCGTCGTCCGAAATTTTGACACTGTCGATGGCCTCTGTGAACTCGACCTCTTCCTCTTCGGCTTCTGGGCGGGGTGCGTACAGGAAGACCTGGATGGAGGTGCCGGTGGACTTGCTACCCGCGGCGTGCTTTGCAGGGGTCGGCAGGTTGTCGGTGGACACCGTGGCGCTGAGGAAGCGAGAGATGGATTCGGGCCCGAGCTCAGTGCGGCGATTACTCTGGGCCAGCGAGGCCAGGTTGGTGAGAATGTCCTGCTTCGAGTGTGTGTGGTTATTGGTCTCGAGCGACCCGTCGACGGCGAGCAGCGCCCTGGCGATTTCACGCTCGCAGTCGACTTCGTAGAGCACGATCCGCGTCGTAGGCGGCACCCAGGGCTTCCCGGCGAGCAGGGTCTGCACGTCGGCGGGTGGTGGTTCCATATTGATGGAGAGCTCGCCGGGGCGGGGATCCGGAGGAGGGAGGGAGGGGTCGGCCCGGTAGATGCCGGGTGTGGTTCGGACGATGTCGGTATTTGCCGGTTCGGCGCTGTGATAGCGGACGCGCGTGGTGCCGGTCAGAGTCCTGGAGTCGATTTGGTGCGGTGGCGGGAACTCCTCGGTGTTCAGTCCTGCGATGACTCCCCCGTTGATGGTGGCGAAGTGGTCGCCGACCTGCTGCGCTATTTTCCCTGCCAGGGCCTCGGTCAGGAGGCGTGAGCTGACCGTGACCGTCACCTTGACGGGGTACTGCGTCTCGAAGCCGCCTTCATGGCGATGCCATGTGGTGTCGGAGCGGCTGGAGGTTCTGGCTTGGTTGTCGGAGCCTCGGCGCTCGACGGCGCCGGTTAATGCCGGACGCAAGGTCCCGAGCTGGCCTCCCAAGTTAAAGGACCCCTGGTGGGCGCTGTCGCGTTTCTTGCCGATGCCGGTGGCTCTGGGGGTGCGGAGGGCGCTGCCGTCGAAGGCGTTGCCGTCGGCGTCGACCTGGCGGTGGGTGTTCTCCAGGCCACCGCCAGGGGGGATTCGTTTGCCGGGCCAGGCGTTGAGGTTCACCCCGGGGTCGGGGGCCACGCTGAATGAGATCCCCATCAGGCGTGGACCGATCAACGACTCGAACAACCCGTCCCGGCTGACGACGTGGACTTTTACGCTGCCGTTGAGGCCGTTGTACGCAAGGGCGCGCATGCCGGCGCTGGTGGTCCACTGGTTGATTGTGGGCATGAGGGCATCTACGAAGTTGTTTGATTCGATCTTGGTGATGCCCGGAGCATATTCCTCCAATAGCTCTACGGTTTTCTTCTCGAGGGCGCCGCGCCCGCCGTCGAGGTCGAGGCCGGCGACGAAGCTGAAATTATGAAAGCCATTCTTGAACAGCGAGGGTGGCAGTGGGTGATCCCGGTCTTTCTCCTTGGAAATCTCAATTTTGGTCGTTTCCTTGACAAGCGCGGCGTAGTCGGGGTTATTATGCAGTTCGTGTTCGGTCAGGGAGAACACCATTCCCTTGGGAACGTGGACAACACTGGTTAGTTTAACGCTACGCTTGTCGTATTTGGTAAAGAGTCTCTCGGTGATTCTCTTGGCCGACTTGACAACGGCCGACTTGACAATGAAGTTGCGGGTAGCGGTCTCGACGGTCACCACATAATGAGCGTTCGCCCTGAACACGATGGACTCGCCGCCATAATTGGTGGCCATTCGGATGGAGCCGGTGTTGTTCTCGGCGGCGGAGTGCGCCGAGGTGGACATGCTGTACTGGTAGCTACCGCCGAGAATCGCGCTGAGGGTGGCATTCTCGCCGAGTTGGCTGGACAGGGTTCCGCCGCCCTGGTGGCCGCGTTGGCGGGTATCGGAATGCGCGGATTCGTTGGTGATTGTGAGCCACTGTTCGATGTTCTCCTCCAGCGGCTCCGGCATCACCTCTATGCCGTCGAAGTATGCCTCGATCTTGACGTTGTAATCGGTGCCGGCTATGGAGCCCGGGACATTGATGCCGTCGATCCGGAGGGAGTCGCGGAAGAACTGCGATGCGAAGCCCCTGAAGTGCGGCGGCACGGCGGCATGGATGAACTGGTAGGCCATCGAGGATGGGTGCGTGGCCCGCTCACCGAAGGCGTTATGCCAGGCGTTACGCCAGGTCCATTTGCCGATACCGGTGGCCTTATCCACCACCCACCGGGCAAATCTCTTCACGCCGTCGGCCGCCCCCGACCATATCAGTTCCGGATGGTCACTGGCAGGGAAGGCCCCGGGTATCGGTGGGTCGGCCTCGGTAGCCGGGGGCTCCTCCTCCTCGGCGATGGTGTCGAGTGGGGCGCCGGGGCGGTACGGCGCTGTTTTCTCGGGCGTGGCCGGAACATCGGTCGTCGGGTGACCTTCGGGCAGGGAACTACCCGGCGTTGTCGGTGTGGGGCTGGCGATCTTCGTTTCGATCTTGTCGATGAGGTCGAGGATGGTGCTTTGGATGACGCCGGCGCCGAGCAGACCCTTCAGATTGGTTTGCTCGAGGTATTTCCCGACTCCGCCCTCGATGGAGCGGCCCTTGGATGGCAGCGCGAGGCGGCGGATGTCCTCGTCGTCGAGGTTGCGAACGGTGATGGGTGCGGGACGGGATGTGCCGACAGCTTTTTTGAGTGTCTGAGAGGTGGGGACAATCATGCTGATGGTGCCGTTATTGTGGAAATTGTGGATCGGCGCGGGGCTAGCGTCCTCACCACTGTGGAAGGTCTTCACCCCGTGGAGGACGGGCACGGTGAACAGGTGGCCGCCGGGCTGGCGGCTTTTCGGACCGGGGCTGATAGCGAAGCTCGTATCGCCGACGGTCGCACCGTTAACCTCGGCCTTCGCTTTGTGGCCCGAATGAGCATATGCGCCGGTAATTTTCCCCAAGATCTCGCTGTGTTCCTTGCTTAACGGATTGGAACCCGAGCCATTGAAGCCGACATTCCACTCCGCCGGGCTTGCCTCGGACTGCTCGGTGCTGCTCATGGCGCCGCCGCTATTGCTTACCGTCTGCATCGCGGGGATCACCCGATCGTGTCTGACGCCCTCGTTCGGGTTTTTCGAGAGGTAGCGGCGTTCGGTCCGCAATATGACGGCGAACCGCTCGGTGCCGTTAGGGATGGGCTTTACGAACACGGTGAGGGCGCCGCCGCCCTCGGGCCGCCCCTCCAGTTCTGCGGGCGGCGGAGCATCGTCGTCAGTGGGCCGTGGCCGTCCACGCGCGATCGCCTCGTCGAACTGAGTACACAGACCGAACTGCGTGGTCATATCATTCCACTTGGTTACATTGTTCAGTATTTGAGTGTCGGTGGCATTCTGCTTGAGTCTGTTCAGCGGCCACGGGCTCTCGTGCATGGGCGGGAAGAACCCGTGCTCTTGCAGGAACTTCTTGATCGGCTCGAACAGCGGTTCGGTGCCGGTGACCTTCTGCGGGGTGATGCCCACCCCGGGCTCGTTCAGGTGAAGGTCGTCCGAGTCCAGGTACCGCTCCTCGCCTTCCTTGGGTTTGTGGCCGAGGGATTCGTTCGAGGGCACGAACATCTTGACCGGATAGTCGTGCCCACCATGCAGTGGTGTGCCCTCCGCCGGCTCGACGGGGGGGCCGTTGGGGCGGATGAGGCGCATACGGATGGTCATCATGGGTGTGGTGCGCAGGAAATCCGCCGTGAGGCGCAGCGAGCGTGACGTGCGGGCAGTGCGGGTAGTGCCGAGGGACTGGCGGTGTCCGTGGGATATCCCGCCTCGGAAGGTGACCTCGCCGGAGGCGGCTGAATAACCGGTATCGGGGTTTACATGGCCTTTGCCGAAATCAATACTGAATGCCGGGGTGAAACCGTGCACGTTGGTGACCGTGGAATTGGTGCGCACCTGCTGCGCCCGCGTTGCGTGAGTCTCGAGAGTGGAATCCGTCGCGGTGGGGCCGTCGAGTTCGACCCCATTGGTCCGCGAGCTGGGTTCTTGGGCTTTATCGGTTTCGGCGGGCGGGTCAGCCTCGGTGGGCCGGTCATAGAACTCGAATTCCATCTCGAGGAAGCCGATCACACGCCCGGATCCTGTGTGCAGGTGCGGTGCGGACTTCTTACCTCCCCGCGTCATCGGGATATTTTTGTGGAATTTATCCCCGTTGAAGAACTCCCGCAGCGCCTCTGCGGAATCATTGTCCATCTCCTCGAGATATGTGCCGAACCCGTCCATCACATGAGCGAGGAGCTCATCATGGTTCGGAAAGCCGAACGCGGCATAGAGGCGGATCTCCTCCAGTGAGACAGCGTTTTTATCCTTCGGGTCAGGGTGGAACGGCGCGGGAACGGTGGCGGGTTTCGCCCAATCGACCTTCGGCGGATCATCGCTCTTGGTCATGTACTCCGGAAACCACACCGTAACTTTGTCCGGAGCGGGCTTGCCGCCGACGGGAGTCCAGAGGTCCTCGGACGGCAGTTGGGGCGACAGCACGTCACGCAGGCCGTTGAGCGGACGTGTCTCGACGTCCAACACGTAGTCGTAAGGAACGGCGAAGTTGTCTGGGCCCTTAGTGACCGCCTTGACGAGCGATTCATTCGCCGTATCGACAGCCACGGAGGTGGTCAGCTCGCTGTGAGTGACCGCAACCTGCGGTGTCCCGGTGACAGAGTGAAACTTGCCGCGGTTGACATCCCCTTGCTTGGAGTACGAACCTCCCAAGGTGCGCAGGGCTCGCTGTTCGGTGCTGTTGCCGGAACGGATGCGGTCGGTGACCCACTGTTGCAGGGTCACCGGCAGCTTGCCGGATACCGGCTCGATCAGGTCCTTGTTCTCCGACGGGCGAGGATCATGCAGGGCAAATCGCACCGCGAGCGGATAAAGCTTGCCCTTATACGTCACTTGCAAGGGCAATCCCGACTTGCTGAACAAGCGCGCCCGCTCGGCCTCGAAGAGGCGAGGGGTGATCGCCAGGCGAACCTGGGCCCGGAATTCCTCGTCAGGACGGAATTTCTTGTCGTCAGGATCGCGGGGGGCGTCCACCAGGCGGAAGATATGCTCGTGCAGCCACTCCATATTTTTCTCCGACAGCTGCGTGATGTCGACCATGTCGTGGGCGCTATCCTGCCGGGTGCCGAACTCCCTGACCCAACGGGTCACGGCCGGGGGAGACGCGGTTGTGGTGTTGCTGTCAGGTGTCGATGAGGCGCCGGGTTCTTCGTCAGGACGCTCCCTGTCCGATTCTGTGATCGGCCCGCGGGACATCGAGCGGCGCGAAGGGGGGCCGAAGCGCCGGGTACTGGACCCGTCGTGGACCAGGCGTGGGGGCGTTCTCCTCGGGCCGAGGGAGTGGCTCCGTAGTCGTCCTGGCGAGGTGAGCTCCGGCAGTTCACCTAGTAGGTCGGCCTCCTCCAATCGCTTGACGACTGCTTCTTCGATTGCCTTATACACGGCATATCTTCGGTTTCCGACCAGGTCCCAAACAACGGGGCCGTCGTCGAGTATTTCGTGGTCGCGGGAGTCTCTGCCAGTTTCGTGCTGCTCGGCGCTCTGCTGGTCGTCGTTGGCTTCGCGATCGGCGGGGTGGTCCTGTGATTGCTCGTCCGCTCTCCGTGCCCGCTCGGCGGAGTCCTCATGGTCGGAGGCGTTGTGGTCGGACGAGTTTCCGTCGTTGGACCGGTCGTCTCGGGTCTCCGGCTGTGCCGGGCCGTCGGGCGTGTAGCTATCCTGCTTCGTCGTCGGGTCGCCGGACACGCTGTGGGCTCGGGACCGGGGTTCCGGCTGCCGGCCCCGGCGCGATTCGAGATCCGCCCCAATGTCGAGGTAGGCGAGATCGTTCCTCAGTCGCCCGGCAATTGCCAATTGGGTTGCCCTCTCGATCGCCCTCGACACGAGTTCGTCGGGCACCCCTCTTCCCGCGGCCAGGTTGCGGGCAATAACTTCCTCGTAGTGGGCAATAATTTCGTCGCCGAACGTCGCCGGCGGTTGACTTGTCCGGGCACGTATCCTCTCGCTCAGCTCGTCGATTTCCGTTCTGATTGCCCTTCTGACTTCGGCGATGGTCGGCTGGACGGTGTCGGGCAGCAGCCTCGGTCCGGCCAGGTCGTCGCTGAACGTTTCGCGGCTGGATGACCCGTTCCATACCTCGTCAGATTCCTCGTGGTCGGGGACGTTGTGGTCGGCGGGGTCGAGTAAGCCGATACCGACATCCGGGAAGGGCTGGAACGCAGTGGTTTCGACGCGACGAGGATTACCGGCCGGGGTGAAGAAGACAGCGTAGGTGGCGATGCGGTCCGGGGTGACCTGCGCGGCCCAGGCGGGCGCCGGGCCGGTGACAGGGTCGATCTCGATGCGGCCGTCGATGTTGTGGATGAGAGAGAAGTGTGCGCCGACGCCGTGCTCATCGGTGACCCACTGCTCACCGGTGACCCCGCGGTAGGCGTCCACGACAAATGCGACCGAGCCGGGACCGAAATCGTTGCTGAGCAGGTGCAAGGCCACCGTGCCTCGGTCGCCGAGGTATTGCAGCTCCGCACCACCGGTGTGCCGGGCGAGGTCGGTGGCGCTTCTACCGGCCAGGCCGGCTGGGGCTACGGGTGGATTTACGACCCTATTGCCTTTGAGCTCGACGAATCGCTGCATCCCTATCCGCATGCAGTCGTTGGCTAGGTGGTCGGTGGGCACAGCACTGCCTGCAACGGTGCGTGAGGGTAGGACGGCCATGTGTGCGGCGGAGCCGTCGCCGTGGGTGGTGTGTCCGCCGAGGCGTGTGGTGGCGGGAGTTCCTGTCGGGTCCGAACCGAGCGGGAGCTCGGCGGTGCTCGGTGTTCGGTCGATCATGCCGAAACCGCTGAACTTCGGCAGATGCTCGAGGCTGACCGCGATGCTGCCGCTGTCCGGCGGAATGGTCATGTCCTCAGGCCATGTGTAGGCCAAATCGAGTTGCCATTCGTCGGTTTCGTCCGGGCTTTTGCGTTCTTGCCAGCCGTCCGCGCTCTTGCGGCGTTCGGGCCCGTCGGACATATGCAAGAGCATGCCGCCGTCTGCCCACCTCACCATGGACATGTAGCCCGGGATCTTCAGGTATCGGGTGTGGTCCGGAGCGAGACCGTACTCCTTCCCATCGCGGTCCCGGCGATACTGAATGCCGCTGGGGTAGAGTCCGTACTCGGTGTAGGAACCGTCGGGTTCGCCGGCCGGGGTGGTGTGCGGTATTCGGCGATACCGGATTCCTGTGGATTCATCGGTGATGTAATTGTCGGTTCCGCGGGGGTCGAGACGGTACTCGATACCGGTGATCGGTGTGATGTAGCCATTGGTGTCGTCCAGCGGGGGCCTACGCCAAGGGTTGTCCAGCACAAGCCGTGCTGGTGCGCCGGCGTCGTCCTCGGTCCCGGTAAGCGAATAGGCATGATTGCTGACCAACCCCGGTACCAAATATTCCTCCTTCTGGTCGGCAGTCCCGACTATGATTGCGGCGCCGCTGTCGAGCGCGGCGCGTAACTGTCGGGCAATGGCCTGGGCGGTGACCATAGAGTCGGCGGACAATATCCGAGAATGGGCCGGCCCGGTGTATACGTCGCGGGCGTACGCAATAAGAGCTGCCTTCTCGAGTTCCCACTGCTGTGGGAACTTCTCATCCAGATATTCGCGAATATCACCGGCTGAGACCTTGTCCACACGGCGAGGGAATCCCGTTTTCGAGAGCGCCGTGTCGCCCCACCACTGCCACCACGGAAAAATAGTGTCGGCGTTCCGGCGGGAGAACTCGGGGTCGACATCGTTGCGCTGCTCGTGTGGTGTATGGGCGAGCACCAGCTCGTGGAGCATGCCTGCGTCGAAGCGGAACGGAATCAAGGCACTGTCGCCACTGAAGAAGCGGTGGAAGGGCTGACCGAGGCGACCGGCTAGCACGTCGAAATCAAACCCATTGTGATCGTGGTAGCCGTTCGCTCTGTTGAAACGGCGTGCAAGTGCCTTCTCGAGCATGGCAGCCCATAAGGGGCGGCCGGGCACGTGGAAGACGTACTTTCCTATGCCGGTGCCCGACTCGACGTAGAGCTTTTTCGTCACGTTCACCGGCACCGGTTCACCGTCGTCGTTGAATGTGACGGTGACGAGGCCGTTGCCGTGGTCGTGCATCATGTCGATGATCGCCTGCGGATTGTATTCGGCCATCGCTCCGAAATAGGCGAGCTCAACACACGTGCCGCCCCCGCCCTGGGCCTCCCATCGTTTCGGTTGTCCGTCCGGCCCGAACAGCGGATCCCGGCGCCGGTCTGAGAGTTCGGGCACTTGCAGGAATCCGGCCTCGACGCTGTGCAATATCTGTTCATCAGGATGTTTGAGCCACCATTTGTCCGACGGCCGGGGCGTCACGACGACGGTCGACTCGTAGGCGACACGCACGATATGCGGATTCTGCTCGTCCATGTCGGTACCGAGGAATCGGACTTCGCCGCCCCCAGTCCGCCAGCGCAGCTCGCCGTAGTTTCGCAGGAATCCCGGCTCGATGAACTCGGCATCGTCCAGCAACATCCCGGGGAAGCACACAGACGCCCGGCCCGGCAACCTGATCTCGTAGTATGCGCGCCCATCCTGCTCGAATATCTTCGCTGGTGCTGTCCCATCGGCTGGCAGCCGATGGACCGCACCGGCGTGATCGACAAGCATCAGAGCGTCAGCGTCATCGGGGCGGGGGATCGTGACCGGGACACCGACCTCCATGACACCGACCGACATCAAGACCGCCTCCCTCTCCTCGGGTTGGAGGTTCTCCAGCGCGTCGATTCCCAGGTTGCCGATGAGGTCGTCGAACACCGTGATTTCGGCATTGCTGCCGTCATTGGCGCCGATGCGGATGCCGCCGATGGCATCGATGCCGCGGGCTTCGTGGTCGGGGACGAATTCGGGTTGGTTGTCTGGGGTGTAGACGACGGCAGCGATCTTGACGACGCCGGTAGGTGTGTGTGATGCCAGGGGGTATTCACGGTGGGTGACCGGGTCCCACACCAGGATGTCGGCGGCGCCGTGGTCGTTGGAGTTTCTCACTCGCAGGGCATGGGCGCCGATACCGTTGCGGTCGGCCTCGCCTGCGTAGACTTCGATAGCTCCTGCCCTGGCACCCACGCCGAGCCGACCCAGGTGTGCTCCGAGGGCGGCATAGCTATCGAAGGTCCGTAGCGTCCCGCCTGAACGGGCCTGGAAGTCACGGCCTCCCATGCCGGCCAAACCCACGGGTTCTTCGGGCGGTTCGATAGTCGGGTTGCTGGTCTCGACGGCCAGCATCTGCAGCACCTGCCGCCCGCAGTCGTTGAGGACCTCCTGACCGGTCGCCTCATCCACACCGAGGTGGACGTGGGAGCTGCCTTGGGTGCCTGGCCTGGCGGGTTGGGTGTGTGATCCGTCGTGTGGTGTGGTGCCGTTCTGGTGTCGAGCGAGGCGTCGTTGTGTGGTTCGGACCAGTGATGGCGGTCCGGACAGTTCGACGTGCGGCCGGCGGCCGGGGCGTGGTGCGTTGATGAACGCCCAGAGCGCTGTGAGGTGCCCGGTGGGGGATCTGGAGAGTCCCCTGCGTAGTAGCAGCGCGGGTCGGTGGCCGATCCACGGCCCGAGTCGGCCGGGTGCTGGCAAGTCACCTGCCCATACCACTGTCGCGTGGTTCGGGGTGGTGTCGGTGGTCTGCATATGTTCGTGTGCGGCGTGGACCGCCTGGTCGGCCATGTCGCGGAATGTTGATGGGCCTTCTGAATTCGCCGCCCAGTCTCGTGGACCGGTTATCTGCCAGTGCACTGATGTGGCGATGTCCACGGGCCCGAATGCGATGATTGCGTTGCCGGGGTCGTTGATGCCGGTGCCGACAACCAGGGAAAGCAGATAAACCGGGGGTTCGGCGCGAGCGGATAGCCAGGCGATGTCCGCGGTCTTGACCTCCGCGTTGAGCAGGGCCGAGTAGATGGAGGCCAGTCTGGCGCGCTGTGCTGAGCTGGCACGGGTAAGGGGCCCGGCCAAGCGTAATAACGTGCGATTCAGCAGGTCTCGGACGGGGGCGGGGATGACGTCATTATTGCGCAGGCGGGGGAAGTCGGTGAGTAGGGCCAGCTGTTGCGCTGCCGGCCGCTGCGCGAATCGCAGTTTTTCCGTTTCCCACCAGGTGTCGCCCCAGTCCTGCCACCAGTCGGCCAAGTCCTGCGGGGTCGGCCCGACCTGATTGAGTGCGGGCGGTTGTTCCAGCGGACCGATGTCATTGTGAGGTTCCGCGGACAGAACTTGCCGAATATTCCCATCGCGAAGCTGATTTTCCCACTCCCGCAGGTTGGAATACTGCCGGTCCATCAGCTGGGCCAGGGCTCCCCAAGGATCTGTTCGCCAACCAGGATCGCGAACATAATCCGGCCAAGCCAATGCATTGTTCACTCTCCGAGTCACGGTGTATTGGTGCTCGAGCTCGGCCTGCTGACGGTTCAACTCGTCGCCTTGGTCGCCCGCCGAGATGTAGCGGGCGCCACGGATGGAGTCGTCATCGAGTCTGAGGCCGAACCGTTGTAACAGACTTGTCGCGAAATCGCGGCGCATGACCTCGTCGTACGAGTCGAGGTGCGCCTCGGGGTGTGCCGGGGGAGCGATGTCGTCGCGGTATCCCGGGAGCCCGGCCTGGTCGGTGGTACTAGGCGGGTGTGTGTCGGCGGGCGGAGGCCGGCGTGTGGCGGTGTACTGCGCGAATTGATTGCCGGTGCCGGGCTGCCTGGGTGTGCGGGTGGGGGCGGCAATGTACTCGGGCGGGGCGGCAGGCTCGCCACGCTGCTCGGCTGGGTCGAGCAAGCCGATTCGGACATCAGGAAAGGGGCGCACGGTGGTGGTTTCGACGGCACGAGGGACGCCGGTCCAGGTGTAGAGGACGGCGTAGGTGGCGATGCGATCCGGAGGGGTCTGCGCGGACAGGGCGGACATCGGGCCCATCCGCTCGATCCTGATGCGGCCGTTGGCATTACGGGCGATAAAGCTGTCTGCGCCGACATTGTGATCAACGGTGGCGCGGCCATAGGTCTCCACGACCAGTGCGACCGAACCGGGACCGAAGTCCTCGCCGAGCAGGTGCGACTCGATGGTAGCGACGTCGTCGAAGTACTGCAGCTCGGCGCCGGCGAACGCTACGAATTCGGTGTAGCTCACACCGGCCGGACCGGGCGGGGCCTCGGGTGGCCGAACCGCAATACTACCGGTCAGTTCCACGACTCGTCGCGCGGCCAGTTGGAAGCAGTTGTTGACGAGGTGTTCGCCGGAGACGGCCGCGGTCGTGGCGCGCGAGGTGGATCCGAGGCCCGATTGGGGGTGTGATCCGTCGTTTCTCGTGTTGCGGCGAGGGCCGGGCCTTACCGTCACGATGCGTAATCCAATGCGCTGTCTGACGGTGTCGCGGACCCTCTGCTCCGATACGAACACCTCGACACCTCGCAGCCGGGGTGCATCGACCGCGTGTTGGCGGGCGGCGACGAACGCCGAGACCGCCAAGGTGAGTTGAACGGGGGCGCTCGATTGTGTGGGTGCCTGCGGGCCGCCGGTGCGGTTTCGCCCGCTGGCGGAGACACCTCGTGCCCCTCGTTGCCCTCGTGCCCCTCGTTGCCGTGCGGGGGTCGGCGATTCCTGGGTGGTGTGGGGTCTGTCGTAGAAGTTACGGCTTGTTTGGAGCACTGTCGCGCCCGGCTGTGCGGCGGTTGTCGTCCGTACATGCCGGTGGGCGGTCTCGGTGAGCGTGCCGGCCAACCCGCGGAAAGAACCTTCGTGTGCGTTCGGGTCGGGTTCGTGTATGTGCCAGTGCACTCTCGAGGCGGTGTCCACGTCCCCGATGGCGAAAATTGCGCCGTCGTGGTTCACGAACAGCAGATACACCAGGGGGCCGGGGTGATCGGAGTGTCCGGCGGTGATCGCGACCTCGAGGTCCGCGCCGGCCAAGGCCTCGCTGATAGCGCTCAGATCGCGTTCGTGGACCCACTCTCCGGTGTCGAGCAGGTCGGAGCGGCCGCGGAGCCGGCCGAGCTCGCGGCGAAGGTAAGCGCGATTCGACTGGTCTCGTGCGTGTGCGGAGATTCGTTCCCGGTTGCCGAACCAGGGCGGTGGCTGGGGCGGTTCGATGCGTTGGAGCGGGTCGTCTGCGGAACCCCGCGCACCGTACGGTACCCGGATATGGCCGGTGGAAAGATCAATATCCCATAGGCTCAGGTCATGCAGGTGCTCGTCCAGCTCGCTGCGGACACTGCGCTCCAAAATCTCCTCGCGGGCACTGCGTTCATTATTCGGCCCTGGTGCGTTCGCGCGACGGCTCAACGCACTGGACAGTTCTGCGGTCGAGGCGAGCTGCTGCTGGACCATCAGCTGCTGTTGTTGCCGCAGCAGCTCACGGTCATCCTCACCTGCGGGGATGGATCTGTCTGGGCGGATGTATCCGTCCGCGAGCCAGATGCCGTGGCGCCGTAACACATTCACCGCAAAGGTGATGTCGTTTCCAAAGGCGTCATGTATCCGCACGACGGCTGCGGTGCCGTGCAGTGCCGTGGATCGCGCTATCGGTGCCGGTGCGATCACGTCTACTCGTTGTAGCTCGGCAGCGCCGTCTATGGTGCGGGCGTCGACGAATGCCGAGACGGCCTGGCCGACCCGATCGGGATATCCGGAGGGTGCGGTGCTTGCCTGTACCACCACGGCGTCAGGGGTGCGTACCTGCTGGTATGCGGTCCGGATCAGTGTGTCAGCCATCCCGAGGGCGTTGGCGTGGACTTCCCACCGCACTTGCCTGGCGGTGCCTACGGGCCCGATGGCGATGATTTCGTTACCGGGGTCCATGGACAGCAGATACACCGGCGGTGCGGGACGATCGGCGTGGATCGTGACCGCGAGGTCCGTTATGTCCACGAGCTGACGGATGACATCCAGATTGTGTTGTTGTGCCTGCCCTTCGGGAGTTGTGCTCAGGCGGGGATTCTCGTGGAACCGGTTGAATTCGAGCTGTAGAAGGGTGCGGTTCCACAGGTCTAGTTCCGGTGCGGAGATGCCTGCACCACTACGCACGGCGGAGAGGCGGATGAGTAGAACCCGTTGCTCATGCTCCGGCAGTTGCCCGAAACGCAGGCGGTTGTCGTTCCACCATGCTCTGCCGCGATCACGCCACCAGACCGCGCTATCGTGCGGGCCCGGACCGCTGTCGCTGTCGAACCCGGGCAGTGGCCCGAGTGGTTCGGTGTCATCCTGGGTGTCGAACAGTCGCCGAATTCGCCCTGTATGCAGGGCGGCATCCCATACGTGCAGGTCATCCCGGCGCTCGGACAACACCACTTGCATAGCCTGCACAACAGTAATCTCGTGATTATCCCGCTCTTGTACGTGCACGCGACTGGACAACACACGGTGTAGTTCTTCGGCCGCGGCGAGCTGCTGTGCGACCACCGCACGTTGTCGCCGCAGCTCAGGGTCATTGCCAGTCGTCTGGGTGTAGTAGTAGGTGTCGGGATGGGTGAATTCGATGTCAGCAGGCATGAGGCGGTGCCGCCGCAATAGCTCCGACGCAAGACTGGGGACGTATTCGGGGGGATACTCCCCGGGAGCAGGCAGGTCGTCATAGTCGGAGGGCTCGGCCGGGAGATCCACCGTGCCCCGGGGATCATTGATGAGGTTTCCCGCGGAGTCGTACAGGTCTCCGGCGGAGTTGTATGTCCGCACGGCCGGATCGGCGAGCAGCAGCGGGGATCGCGCCATCCGGTCCGGTGCGACTACGTCGATGCGCAGCCCGGCGGTGTCGCCTGCGAGGCGGCGGGCCGCGAGGAACGCCGCGATCATCGGGCCGACCCGATCGGGCTGTCCGGGGAGGGCGTCGATTGCCTGTACCACTGCGGCGTCCGGTGGTGCGTCGGCGGGCTGCGCATGCTGATGTGCGGTCCGGATCAGTGTGCGGGCCAGGTCGTTGTCTAGTTGTGCTGTGTTGTGTTCCCCAAATCGGTTCCGGGCGTGGGCGTGTACCTGCCAGTGCAGCGTCGTGGCGGTGTCCACGTTCCCGATAGCGATGGTTACGTTGCGGCCCTCGATGGACAGCACATGGACCGGGTGCGCGGGGTCGATTTGTCTCGCGGCGATCCTGACCGCGAGGTCCGTAGCGTCCACGACCTTGCCAATGGCGTACACACTGTGATGTTGTGCGTGCCTGTCGGCGGTACCGATCAGGCCGGGGAGGTCGTGGAGCCGGTCGAGTTCGAGCTGTAGATAGAGGCGGTTCAGCTGGTCTCGTATGTGTGCGGGGATTCCTGCACTGGTGCGTATGGCGGGGACGCGGGTGAGCAGGTCGAGCTGCGCAGGTGCCGGCAGCTCGTCGAGCCCGCCGTCCCTCCACCATTGCCTGCCGTGCTCGTCCCACCAGACTGCCATGTCGGGCGACGCCTCGCCGGTTTCGTCGTCGAGCCCGGGAGGTAGTCGGCGTTCGATGCTATCGGGGGATCCCGAGGGCGACGACTCCCCGGTTTCGTTGCCGGCGGCGTCATCCCCGGCGGCAGGCAGTACCCGGATCAGGTTCCTGGAAAGCCGAGAGCTCCACACGTCCAGGTGTCGCCTGCGCTCCTCCACTTGCGAGTCGATAGCCATCGCAACATCGCTACCAAATGGCCCCAGTGCGTTCCGGTGCAAGACCAACGCAGTGCCCAGTCTGTTGATAGCGCGCCGCTGCCGCGCGATCATTCTATGTTGCTCCCCTATCTCAGGGCTATCCCGATCCGTCCGAATGTAGGTGCCGGCGTGGGTGGATTCGTCGTCGTTCCTGAGGCCGTACCCCTGTAGCAGATCCACCGCAAACTGGACGGGGAAAGGGTCGCGCGGGGAGTACCCGGGAAGATCCTCGGCGGGAGGAACCTCGCGCACCAGACCTGCGGCGGCGTCCTCCCGTGCGGTGGGCTGCGCCGGGATGTCGCTGGTGGGCGGTCCGGGTTCGGGTCGTTGGCTGTCGGTACCGCTCGAGCGGCGGTCGACCCCATCGGTCTGGGAGTCGGCGGCCACAACGGAGTGGGTGTTGTTGGCAACCACCACCGTCGCATGCGTTTGTGCGCCGGTGGTGATTGCATGCTCACGTACGGTCTGGATCAGTGCGCGGGCCAACCCGCGCAGGGGGGATCTGCCCGCGTTCGGGCCGGGGTCGTGCAAATGCCGATGCACCCTCGCGGCGGCGTCCACGTCCCCGACGGCGATCGTTGCGCTGTCGCGGTCCGCGGTCAGTACATGCACCGGCGGTGCGGGGCGACCGGTTTGCCCGGCGGTGATCGTGACCTCGAGGTCCGCGCTGAGCACGGCATCGCGGATGGCGTTCAGGTCGCGTTCTTGTGCCCACCCGCCGGTGGCGATCCCGCCGGGAGGGTGGAGCCGGTCGTATTCGAGCCGTAGATAGATGCGGTTCAACCGGTCTCGTACGTGTGCGGGGATTTCCGCACTGTTGCGCACCGCGGAGAAGCGGGTGAGCAGATCGAGTTGCTGGTCTGCCGGCAGACGCTCGAAACTCCGGTGGTTGTTGTTCCACCATTCGTTGCCGTGGTCGCGCCACCAAGCGGCCACGTCGGGTGGTGCGGGGCCGGTTTCGCTGTCGAGCACGGGCGGTGGTGTGAATGGTTCGATGCGGGTTACGGCGGAATCCTGGATGTCGGACAGTTGCCGGATTTCCCCCCTGAGTAGCCGAATATTCCACTCGCCCAGGTTCCGCTGGTGCCTGTCCAAGTCCTCGCGAATACTGCGCTCGACAGTATTGTCACTTGGCTCCTGTATGTTCGCGCGACGGTTCAATGCATTGGACAGATCTGTGGTCAGGCCGACCTGCCGTGCGACCATCGCCCGCTGTCGCTGCAGCTCAGCGTCATTGTCGTCCACCGGGATGTAGGTGCCGCGGTGGGCGGATGCGTCGTCGATCCGCAAACCGTGTCGCCGGAACAGACCCGCCGCGAAGGTGATGGGGTGTCCGACGTGGTCGTACACCGCGACGATGGATGGATCGACGTGCCCTGCCACGGATTCCGCTATCGATTCCGGTGCGACCACCTTGACTGGTTCCAGTCCGGGGATATCGCCCACAAGGGCGGCGAACGCCAAGATCGCCGAGACTTGGAGGGCGTCGTGGCCTGCCGATACCACTGTCGCGTGGTCCGGTAGATCATTGACGGTCCGCACATGCTGCCGCGCGATCCTGAGCAACGGGCCCGTCATCGAGTCGACTGGGGTGTTCTCCGGTACCTGCCAGAGCACCCTCGCGGCATGGCGGGCGGGCCCGAATCCGATGACCACGCTGGTGCGCCCGTGTGCGTCGGTGTCGAAGGACAACAGATACACCCGGGGTGTGGCGGAACCGGATTCCCGGGAGGCGGTCGCGATTTCGATCTCTGCGGCGGCTATATCCGCGCGCACGGCGTCGACCGTACGGAGCCACTGCTGCTCGAGATCGTGCGGGAGATGTCCCGTCGGGGCGTCGGCGCCGGGTATTCGGCGGGCCACCAACTCGAGATATGTGCGGTTCAACAGGTCTCTCACCCGTGCGGGGATGGCTGCATTGTTGCGCATGCCGGGGAATTCGGTGTGCAGTTGCCGCAGCAGCTCCAGTTGCTGTTGCGCCGGCATTTCCTCGAAGCCCTGGCTGTCCCACCACGCGGCGCCGTGCTCGCGCCACCAGACTGCCGTGTCGTGTGGGGCCGAGCCGGTTTCGCTGAGGAACCCGGGCAGTGGGTGGGGTAGAGCGGGGATCGCGGGCCGCGGACGCTCGGTTCCGTTGCCGGTGATGGCATTACGGGTGTCGGCGGAGGCATCCCGGGTGCCGGGCAGTTGCCGGATTCTCCCTGCCGACAGCTGCCGACGCCACTCGTCGAGGTGTCGCAGGTGCTCGTCCAACTCCTCGCGAATACTGCGCTCGACAATATTGTCACTCGGCCCCTGTATGTTCGCGCGACGAGACAACGCACGAGACAGTTCTGCGGTCGCGGTGACCTGCCGTGCGGCCATCACACGCTGCCGCTGCACCTCAGAGGCGTTGTCGGTCGCCGGGATATAGGTGCCGGGGCCGATGGATTCGTCATCAAACCCGAGTCCATGCCGCCGGAACAGATCCGTCGCAAAATTGACGGCGTCCCCGAGGGAAGAATCCCGTGTCGGGCTGTGTGGTGGTTGGTGGGTCGTGGGTGTCACCATGCCGGCAGCCCCATCGATCTGGGAGTCGGAAGGCCCAGCTGGAGAGGTGCGTGACCCATCGGGTGCTGTCGTGTCGCCGGGGCTGGTGATGCGGGGGTCGGCGTTGTCGTACACCGTCACGACGGATGAATCGACGTGCTGTACCGCGGATTGCGCTATCAGTGTCGGTGCGACCACAGTGATTCGTTGCGGCGCGGCAGTGCTGTCCGTGGCGCGGCGGGCGGCCAGGAACGCCGAGACCGCCGGTCCGAGCTGTGCGCGGTGTCCGGAGAGTGTGCCGCCCATCTGTACGACTATCGCGTGATCCGGTTGCTCGGCAGCGGCCGCCAATACCTGCAGTCGCGCGGCAGCGGCCTGTGCATCCTGGTCCAGGGGCTGGAACTCCGAGTCGCCCCGGTGGGGCACGGATGACGGGAGCGGGGAGGCGAGGTGTACTCGCCAGCGAACTGTTCTGGCGCTGTCCACGGGCCCGATTGCGATGGTTAGGCCGTTGTCCGTGGACAGCAGATATACCGCCAGTGCGGGGCGATCGAAGTCGGAAATGGCGGTGATTGCGGCTTCGAGGTCCGTGCTGACCAGCACCGCGCGGATGGCGTTCAGATTGCGCAGGTGGGCACTCCCGTCGTCGGTGTCGGCCAGGTCGGGGTTGTCGCGGAACCGGTCGAGTTCGAGCTGTAGATAGATGCGGTTCAGCTGGTCTCGTATGTGTGCGGGGACTCCTGCACTGTTGCGTACGGCGGAGAAGCGGGTGAGCAGATCGAGTTGCTGGTGTGCCGGCAGACGCGCGAAACTTTGGTGGTTGTTGTTCCACCAGGCGGCCATATCGGCTGGGGCCTCGCCGGTTTCGCTGTCGAATCCGGGTGGTGGCGTGAATGGTCCGATGTGATCGGAGGGGCCCGCGGGCGATGGATCCCCGGTTTCGTCATCCAGGGGGGCGGTCAGTTGCCGGACACTGTAATGGGCCAGACGGCGCAGCCAATCTTTCAGGAAGTCCAGGCGTATGTCGAGTTGCCTGAGCACAATCTGTGCAACACGGTGTTCGAAAGGATTACTCGGCTCTCGCAGGCTCCTGTGAAGTTTGAATGGTTTGGCTACCCTGTTGGTCGCGGTGAGCTGTAGCTGGACCATCGCCGTCTGTCGCCACAGCTCAGGGTCATTGTGATCCGCCGCGACGTAGGCGGCCGGGCGGGTGGATTCGTCTGCGGGCCCGAGGCCGTATCGCTGTAGCAGATCCACTATGAGGCGGTTTCCGGCGTCGTCGTACCGGTTTCCGGCGTAGTCGTGCATCGTGACGATGGGGTCGAGGTGCCCGGCGGACAGCGTTATCCATCCCGGAGCGAACACCTCGACTCGAAGCTCCGCGGTGTTGCCCGCGAGGCGGCGTGCGGCGACGAACGCCGAGACCGCCGGGCCGAGCCAATCGTCGTACCTGGACGGTGTGGTGCCTGTCTGCACCAATATCGCCTCCGGTTGTGCGTCGGCGTCCGGTTGCGCGGCGCCTGTCTGCACATGCTGCGTGTGCGCGACCCGAATCAGTGCGTGGGCTATCCCATTCAGGAAGGATGCGTGGTTCGGGTCGTAATGGGCTACCTCCCAGTGGACCCTCGGAGCGGTGTCCACGTCGCCGATGGCGATGGTTGCATTACGGCCGTCGATGGACAGCAGATGCACCGGGCGTACGGGGCGACCGGATTGCATGGCAGTGACCGCGACTTCGAGTTCCGTACTGGCCAAGACCGCACGGATGGCGGCCAGATCATCTCGTTGCGTCTTCCTGGCGTCGGTGTCGATCAGATCGGTGTTGTCGGAGAACTGGTCGAGCTCGAGCTGCCGATGCTGTAGGTAGAGGCGGTTCCACTTGTTTCGTAGTTCCGCGGGGACGCCCGCACTGTTGCGCAGTGCAGGGAAGTCGGTGAGCAGCTCCGGTAGTTGCGCCGGCCAATCCTCGAAGTGCCGGCGGTTGCTGTTCCACCAATCGCTGCCGGCTTCGTCCCACCAGGCTGCCATGTCGGGCGGGGCGTGGCCGGTTTCGCTATCGAACCCGGGCGGTCGCCGAAGCGGTGCGCGGTGATCGGAGCGGCCCGCGGGCGACGGATGCCCAGTGTCGTTTCCCGTGGCATCAGGAATATGGGCCGCGGCATCCTGGACGTCGGAAAGTTCCCGGATATCCCCGTCGGTCAGCCGATCACGCCACTCATACAGGTTCATCAGGCGCTCGCGCAACTGCGTGCCCATAGCGGGCAGAACAAGGCCCTCGAAAGGACCATTCGGTGCTCGCGCTTGTGTGTGCAGGTCATGCGCATCGCTCAGTCTGAGGGTTGCGGTGAGCTGCTGCCCAACGATTGCACGCTGCCGATGCCACTCAGGGTCACCGATATCCGCGAAGGTGTAGTGGCCGCGCCGGGTGGATTCGTCCCCGGGCTCGAGGCCGTAGCGCCGTAACAGATCGTCTGCAGGACCGTCGATGGGAGTGGAGGGCCAGCTGATGAGGTTATCGGAGGGGCTCTCGCCCGGATCCCCGGATTCCGTCGGTGCCTGGACATAGCCGACGCCCGCCAATTCGAGCAGGCTTCGCAACTGTCCGGTGATGATCAGTACGCCGGGCAGAATCTCGAAATCGAGGCGGACCGGACGCAATGAAGCGTCTCCGCCTGCCGGACCCAGCGTCGCTCGAATCAGATGGCCGGCAATGTCGGTGAACCATATGGTGGTTCCCTCGCTCCAGCCTGAGTCGAGTTGTTCCCATATAGCGGCGATCTGGTCGACGGCATCCCAATACGACGTTTCCACAGCATCCTCGGGTACGCCGCTGGGCCGCTGTACGGGATCGGCCTGCTCGGGTACGCCGTTGGGCCGCTGTACGGGATCGGACTGCTCGGAACTGTGCGTCGAGGAGGACTCCTCGTCGCTGTCGGTTGTCGAGCGATCCTCGTCGGCCCCAGGCGGATCGATCGTTTGCGGATCGTTCGCTAAGGGCGGGCCGGTCCGCTCGACACCTTGCATCGGTTCGCCGAATGCATCGACGACCGGGGTTGCCCCGGTACTTGGTTGTCCGGTGAGCGACTCGTCCTGCGGCGACTGCCGTTCGGGCGACAGCAATTGGCCCTCGGGTGTTTGCGCGTCGGCCGGTTCATCGTTGTGGTTGCCGCGGGGGTTTTCCTCGTCTAGGCCGATGCGGAGTTGTGTGCGGGGTGCGGGAGTGTGGTTGTGTGCTGGGGGTGTCGCAGGGTTGCCTTCCGGGTCGAGATAAATGACTTTGATGCTGGATATGTCTCGCAGCTGTCGTGGGGGGAAGGAGTGTTCCCTGTCGATGGCGAAGGCGTGCGCGCCGACACCGTGCACGACGGTCGTGTAGTCGTGCACGACTGTCGCGCGGTATCCGGGGCCGAAGTTGTGCAGGGTTTCGGCGATGACGTCATGGCTTGCGACGGTGTAGAACCTTGCCCCGGGCCCATGGCCGCGTTCGAGCTCTTCGTCACTGACGCCTTCAAGGCGGGTGGGGAGGTGATCGGGGTCGATGTTGGGGTTGCCGGTCCGGTTCCGATGCAGGGTCAGAACGTCGCGGCCACAGTTGTTGGGGGGTCTCCAGATGACGGTCGCGTGTGGTGTGGTGGATGTCGCGGAGCCGTCGGTTCGGGTGTGCGATCCGTCGTGTGCTGTCGTGCCGCGGGGTCCGGTGATGCGGGTTCCGGCAGGTACCGTCACGATGGATCGCGCGAGGTGCTGTTGGGTGGGTGCTGCGGGGCTGCTGGGCAGGTTCAGGTGTACCCGGATTGGATCGATGCCATTGGCATGGAATTGGGTGAGTACTTCGACATGGAAATCGTCGAATTTGCCGCCGCGGTGGGCGTTCAGCGCCGCGATAACTATGTTGGATCGGACCATGTCGAAGTCGCCCTGGGGATCCGCGACGGGCTCTCCATCGCGGGACGAGTACAAGCCATAGATGTCTTCGCTGCTCCGGAATTGGTCGGGTTCGTCCCAGATGGTCCGCAGGTGGGCGTCCAGGATTTCCCGCGACAGCGGGGGAGGGAGCCTCCCGTGGCGCCGATAGGAATATTCCCGTACCGAGAGCAGGTCGGCGAACGACGTGTGCGGCGGCAGCGCAGCGCGCAATTCTTTCAGCGTGCGTGGCGAGCCGAGCACACGCGAACGCCGTTTGCCGGGGCTTTCGGGGTCTCGAAAAAGCGGTGGAAGGCCCGAGAAGTCGTCGTCCGCGATGATGCGTGTCGTTACCGCATTGGACTCATGTGTGAACGACGTACCTGGCCGCGAGGCGAAAAACAAGCTGCCCGCAGCGTTCGCGCCGATCTCGATGCCGCCGTCCGGTGTTTGCCGCAGGAACATATACGGCTGGCCGGGAACGAAGGTGAATTGGGTTCTGGGATCAAGCATGATGACGTTCGTTGCACTGAATCCGGCCACTGCGATCAGGGCGAACTTCAGGTGGGACACTCCATGTATTCTGCTGCCGGTGCTCGAGGCATCGGGGATGGGGATACCCACGGCATCGAGGAGGCTCGATACCACGTGTTGCAGGAAAAGATCGCGCCGAACTTTTCGATTGTCGTTGTTCGTGGTCTCACCCCCGTCACTCAGTGCAGCATCGAGGGCATCGTCGGTGACGAATTGGGCGTAATAATGCGGGTATTTGAGCAGATGGGAGGCGACGTCCTGCCACAACCGCACCGGATCACCAATTTCCAGAACATAGGCCAGCGAGTGGAACGCCGAATTCGGGCCTACGTGGATCCGATGCCACGCTGCGGGCACCGGTAGGGTGACCTTCACCGCATACTCCGAGTGCCCGTCCAGCTCTAGCTTAAATCTTGATATGTCCATAATGGCGTCGGTGACGTCTCCGGATTCATGGAGGCCGTGGAGGTCGAAATCGTCATCGTAACGTACCACCGCGGTAGATCCGTCGCGCATCGTAATGATTGTTTCCGCGTTGAACGCGTGGCGGTCCAGTCCATTCAAGAAAACGGGGGTTTTCCAGACGCGGTCTGCGAACGGCCCGGTCAGAGCTGGTTGCACCACATCGACGCTGACATGTTCCAGGGTCGGATTGTCGTCGAGGGCATCCCAAAACTCGCGGATATTCATTTCGGGCTGCAACGTGTGTGGATTGTTTGGATTGTATGCATTGTCCGTTACTTCGACCTTCGATCCCCTGAACACGGCATGTATGACACGCTGCGGACCCTGGAAATGCATCGTCGTATTGTTCGGAAATTCAACACTATAGAATGTATTGACAAACTCTTGCACGTCCGAGAAATCCTCGGCCCGTTCGGCGGCATCGGGGCCGTCAGGCACGAGCGGCAACAGGTGAGCAGGCAACTGTGCAGGGGGCTGGGAAGTCTCGCCCCCGTCGCCGACGGGCACGCCGATGTCCATCGGGCTGGGATGGGTGGTCGCGGGCTCGAAGTCCATCCGGTCAGGTCCGGGTATGCCGATGCGGACGGTGGGGAGGTGGAGTTCTTTGGTGTCGTCGGGGAGGGGCTCGATGTCGCCGGTGGGGGTGTGGATGATGGCGTGGGTGGTGCGGACGGGGCCTGGTGTGAAGTATTCGAAAGGTATTTCGGTGTTGGTGGTTTGGTCGCGGACGATGATGGTGCCGTGGCGGTTGGTGATGGTGTAGGCGTGGGCGCCGATGCCGTGTGTGTTGGTGGGGCCGTGGTATGTGTCGACGACGAGTGCGGTGGCGCGGTGGCCGAGTTTGCGTAGGAGTTCGGCTATTTCGGTGTGGTGTTTGAAGTAGTGCAGTGTTCCGCCGTCGGCTTTTTGGAGGGTGCGGGCTGTCCAGCCTGCTAGGCCGGGCGCGGCTTGTTCAGGCGGGGCGTTTCTGCCGGTGAGGTAGGTGACGTCTTCTGCGGAGAGTGGCCCGCAGTTGCTGTTTTGTGGTGGCGGGTTGTGTCGGCTCGCGGGTGTGGGTTGTTCGAATGCGGTGGTGCCGTCGGGTGGTGGGCCTCGGCGTCCGGGCACTGACGGACGCGTGAACCCCAGCCCGCGGCCCTTGTCCACAGCGGCCTGGCGTTTATCCTTAGTGTTCTTGCTAACCTTTAGCTTGTTGGCTATTTGGCGCACTACATCACTGAAGGTATACTTATCCACCATTCCTAGACTTTCGGCCCCTATTCTGTCAGTGTCGTCGGGGTTGTCCGAGATATAGGTGAGTACTTCGTGCTGACGGGGTGACAGGTCCACGTCCTCGCCGCTGTCGGTGTCGGTGTCGTACGCGATATGCCAGACGCCCCGTTCGCCGGGACTCGGTTGTGGCAGCAACCATAGTTCGCGAGCTCGCTTCACGGCAGACCTGTGAGCGTTCCTGGCATCCTGCGGAGTGCGCGGAGACAGTCCCAGCTTGCCGTAGATGCTTTTCCTGAGTTTCTTGAATCCCCAATCTGTCAAATTAAGTTGGGCGCGTATTTGAGGTTCAGTTATTTCGGGCTGCTCCATGAGGGTGAGCACATTGAACTCGTCGTTCGTCAGCTCGACACGCTGGCTGGTGGCGGGGTCGATGCCTATATGTTCGGGTTCGGTGAGGGTGGGTTGCGTGGTAGTGAATAGGGTGTTTTGTGCGGTGATGCCGATCTGGTATTCGCCGGGTTGCCGGCTCTGCAGGAAGATGTGTGGTTTTCCGGGGGTCAGGATGTAGTCGGTTCTGAGTTGGCCGGGGTCGAGCGTGGTGGGGTTGTATCCCATGTGCTCGAGGGCTGCTATCAGCCAGAATGGCAGGCGGGCGGATCCGATGATCCGGGTGTCGTTGTGTGCGGTGGGGTTGTGCAATGTGGGGTTGCGTAGTGACTCTATTAAGTCGCTCAGAAGGGCACTCTTGGTGTTCAGTACCTGCTCCTCGAAGGCCGGGTTTGTGGCAATAGGAGCGCCGGTCATGTCGTCGATATCGTTGTTGGTGATCAGCTTCGCGAAGCGCTCGAAGTTGTCGGCGAGGTAGTCGGCCAGGCTGTCCCGAGATGGCATCGGAGTGACCCCGAGTTGGATTGGATGCCAACTAGCGGGTGTCGGTAGCGTGATTGTGACAGCGTTGACGCGTTCGGTCTCGAGGCGGCGCGCGAATTGAGCTCGCAGGTCCACGGCGTTGAGGTTGAGGTCTTGGGCGCTGATGTAGTTTCGGACGTCGAAACTGCCATCGTCTCGCAGGACCGCTGTGGTCGTTCCGGCCGTATCACTCCAGGTGATGGTGGTTCCGGTCATGAACTCGTTGCGGTATACCGCGCCCAGGAAATCGAGGGTTTCCCAGACACGCCCCACCTGTGTCCCTGCGATAGCCGGTTGAATCACCGTTATCGCAGAGTCGTCGGCTAGGCCCCAGTCCCTGCCACGGAGACCTTCCCAGAACTCGGCAATGCCCACCGCCGAGACGCGGCCCGGATCCCTGATCTCCACGTGCCCGCCCTTGAACACGGCGGTCCTTCCCGGCCCGACGCCATCCGGGGGCGGGAAATATATGGTGGTGCCGACCGGATAGTCGACCCCGGAGAACTTCCCGACGAAGTCGGACCACACGAATGCGTCGGTCCTTTCCGCAAACGGATGCGCACCGATACGGAGGTCGTGCCCGTCGCTGTCATACACCGTGGCAGGATCCGGCCGGGGGCTCCTCGACGTGGACGCTCCGGGTGAATCCGCGGGCGGGGGCTCGGGGCCGGGGTGCAGGTATCCGTCGGAGGCCGAGGCGACGGCGTAGCTGCCGTCCGAGCCCAGGCGTAGGTGTGCGACCTGTTGTGTGGGTGTGTGGATGAGGTAGTGCTGGGTGGGGCCGTTGTGGACGACGAAATTGATCGATAGGAGCCGCGTCGCGGCGCAGAGGATGAAGACCTCGCTGCCGGTGGGGCGTCCGGCGCGCAGGGCCAGGATGATGTGTCGTAGTTTGGTGGCGCGCGGGTCCTCGGTGGTGTGTCGTGCTTGGGAGGCATCCGGGGTGATGCGTGTGCTGTAGTAAGCGAAGTGGGCGTAAAGCCAGTCGGCCAGTGCGTCGCGCAGGTGCTGGGCGTCGATACCCGTCGCCAAGGCCACGGCGGTCAGCGGGTCCCGGCCGTTCACGGGCTGCCAATTGTCCGGGGTGGGAAGGGTGACCTCGAACCGACGGTCGGCCCTGCTGCCTAGTCTGTCTACGAAATCGGCTCTGCCCATCTTTTCCGAGGTCTGCGAGTTGGGACTCAACTGGTGCAGGACGACGTCACCATCCACGCCGACCTCGGCTGTCGCGCCGCCCGAACGTAGCCGGGTACCGGGCAATACCGTGTTGCTGTTGAACCACACTGCGAGATCGCGCCCGGACACAGTCGTGGAGGTCAGGTCCTGCACCGGCACGGAAAGCTCGGATTCGGTCTTCCGCAGCAAACCCAGTCTGCCCAGTAGTGCCATTGCGGCCTTCTCATTCCGCTGTTCACCCTCCAGTCCGAGCTTTTTGGAGAGTTCTGCCCAGAGGTCGGATCTTTCTTTAGACGGAATATTTTTGTTCCTAGTTAGGTTGCCTATTTTCTTCCACTGGTATTGCGTCAACACCACACGCTTGCCGTCAATCGGGTCGGTGGCGATATGAACGATGTCCGGCTCACCAGGCTCCGGCATCGGCAGGAATCCGTACTCGCGAGCTCGCTGCACAAGCTCCTCCCGAAAACGACGCTTACCGCGTGCCGTGGGCAGTCCGAGCTCGTTCATTGCTATAGCTATTCGACTGCTTATGGCTTTGATATTGATGCCAAGTGCTTCGGCTATCTCCTTGTCAGTTTTGCCTTGCGCAAGGAGGGGGAGAAGCTCCCAGGTAATATGTATCAGCTTTATACGTTCGCCGGTAGCCGGATTGATCGATATGTGAACGATGTTCACCTCGTCGGGCATCGGTTGCGGCAGCCATCCTCGCTCACGGCACTCGAATACGGCGTATTGCCAGGTCTGATACTTCTCGGGCAGGTTCAGCTTGTCTATCGCGCTTTGGATATCACGGTAGACGTTGTCCCGGTCCAGATCCCTGGCTATGTCTTCAGGAGACTCGTTCTTGGCCCGGAGCGCGAGAATTTTGAGCTCGATATCCGTCGGCTGCTCGGCCGTGCGGACAACGGAGCTGTCGACGCGGCTGACCTTGACTGCATGGATGCCCTCGAGGCGGTCCGCGAGAACCGGACCGACCAGGGTTGTTTGCTGGTAGAGGGGGGCGGAAATATCGTAGTTCCCGTTACCACGGGCGATTGCGGTGACCGTTGTTTTGTCGGCGGCGGTCCAGGCCAGGGTGGTTCCCTCGCGGAAACCGGTACCGGCCAGGTGTTGTCGGACGTCCTCGGTTTGCCAGACGCGATCGGTGGATGCTCCCCCCAAAGCTGGTTGACTCACGAGTACCACGTACTCGCTGTCCTCACCGACATTCAACAGGAATGGCAGCGTTTCCCAGAACTCAGCCACCCTCGCATCGTGTCGCGGATCATCGCCCACGGTACCCGTCAAAGGAGCGGTCTCGACAGATTCGCCCAAGAATGATGCCCTTACCCCGGAACCGTCACGGTCGATGATCCCCAGTTCCGTGCCGACCGGAAATTCGATATCGGAGAACCATGCGAGAAAATCAGCGAGCAGAAAATCGCGGTGAAATGCATCCGGGTTGTGAACAGAGCTGACAGCAGGACCAGGCGTGCCCGTGGGGAATTCGTTGTTCTGGTCAGTGGCAGCGCCCGGGTGACCGGTGTTGCCGTCGGGCATGGGGGTGTTGGTCATTTCATCTGGTGTTATCGCGCGCCAATCCATCGACATATCAGGACCAGTATCCATATTCGTCCACTCCGTTCCGGTGTATTCCGGACTGTGGTCCCCGAATGCGGGGTGGTCGGGATCGGCGCTATCGAATGGGGCTCGGGTGTGTTCGAGGTCGAGGTCGAGTGGTGGGGCGGGTTGTGTGGTGAACAGGGTCCCGTCCATGGGGGCGCCGATCTCGATTCCGCCGATTTCCAGGAGTGTGGTGCCCAGGTAGTGACCGCCAGCGGTGTTGCGTCGCAGGACCGTGACCGGGGTACCGTCCGGCGGCCCGAATCCGACGTTTCCGTCCGACTGGGTCCCGCCTGCGGGGTTGCCGTTTTCGTCGATTATCGTCAGCCGGATCCTGGTCTGGCACGCCAGTGCCATCGGGGCCGCGTCGGCCAAATCGGTCATGTATGTGCCGGGTTCACGTAGCTGTTGAACTTGTTCCTGATAGGTGACGGTATCGAGCCCGGACATGAACAGTAGGAACTGGTCGGGGTTGTCTGCCATGTAGGTGGCGGTGCTCTCACGCAAATCTTGGACATCCACTCCGTCCAGTGTGGGCGAAGATTGTTTTACAGCATCGAACAAGCATTCCCCAGTCGGCGCGATATCTATATATTGTAAACCTGTAGCGTTGAGATAAGCCTGCTGGGATCCAGTCGGTCCGAATAAGTCAGCCCATTCCGCCAGCTCATACACACCGACCACCGGCTCATACACACCAGCCCCGGGACGATCAGCACTTCCGTCGAGCACCGACCCATCCGCGTACCTTCTCAGCGCTTTATTGATAATTTCCCACAGGGTCGCGGTCTTGCCGGCGATTTTTTGGTCGCGGAGTTTTTTGACGACCCATCTGCCCGAGGGGGCTTCGCCGTTGTCTTTCTGGTGTTGTTGTATGAGTTGGTCGGCCATGTCGAGGATGGGGTGGCGATGGTCCGGATTGGCAGCATCCCACAGATTTTGCTGGATGTCCGGTTCCAGCGCTTCATTCGCAATCTTCCGAAGGGTCGTGTTTCTCCCGGTGACGTACTGTTCGCGGAGTTTTCTGATGATCAAATCTGCGGAGGGGCCTTGTTCGTCGTTGTCTTTCTGGTGTTGTTCTATTAGTTGGTCGGCCATGTCGAGGATGAGGTCGTGATGGTCCGGATTGGCGGCACTCCACAGATTTTGCTGGATGTACGGTTTCAGCGCTTCCTTCGTGATATTCTGAAGGGTCGTGTTTTTCCCGTTGACGTGTTGTTCGCGGAGTTTTTTGATGATTAAATCTGCGGAGGGGGCTCGGTTTTTGTTGTCTTTCTGGTGTTGTTGTATGAGTTGGTCGGCCATGTCGAGGATGAGGTCGTGATGGTCCGGATTGGCGGCATTCCACAGATTTTGCTGGATGTACGGTTTCAGCGCTTCATTCGCAATATTCTGAAGGGTCGTGTTTTCCCCGGTGACGTGTTGTTCGCGGAGTTTTCTGATGATCAATTTTCCGGAGGGGGCTCGGTTTTTGTTGTCTTTCTGGTGTTGTTGTATGAGTTGGTCGACCATGTCGAGGATGAGGTCGTGATGGTTCGGATCGGATGCACTCAGCTTGTTGTTCGGTGCGCCGATGAGGGCGTCGCCGAGAAGGGCGGCACCGGTGAGACTGATTCCGGGGACGTGGTATCCGGGGCCGTTGTCGCTATAGAAGGCCGCAGTGACCGCGGCAAGGTTCGCCGGACGGTGTGTGGCGGGATCGAATACCCGATACGTATCGGCAGCATCGATCGCGGGGTCGTGGATATGAACGACGTTGTCAATATTTTTCAGGACGAAGGCATGCGCACCGTACCCCGCCCTATCTTTGCTGTACCGCTCCACGACAACCGACCAGGCCCCCAATCCGAGCCCGGGATCAGTAAGCAGGATCTCAACGATGGTCGCGTAGTTGTTCTCGGGCGCCTCGGTATCGAACCCGTGCAGGTCAGCATTGGCAACCTTCTGGAATCTACCTGCGAGGAACCCCGCCAGACCGACCGGTATGAGCTGGCTCTCATCAATCAGAGCACCCTTATTGTTGCGAGCGACGTGTCCCAGTGACAGCTGTCCACAGAAGCCCCTGTTGTCCGAGCCGGCCGGCACCTCGAAGGACGCGTGCTCACCGGAGAGGGGCGAGGCTGGGCCGGGTAGCGGTGCGCTGACATCGGATATCGTTTTGGCGGTTGGCGGCGGGAGGCTCCCGTCCACGATCGTGGGGATGTCCTGCGCGGGATGCGTTTTCGCGATAGTGGGGATGTCCGCCGGAAGTTCGGCTTGCCCCTGATGCTGCGACTGCTGTTCGGCCGACGGCGACTGCTCCGCGCCCAACGACTGCGGAGTACTCGACTGCTCAGGGGGCAGGTTTGCGGCAGTGCGGACGTCCTCCGGGGGCGTGACCACGATGGTGGGGATGTTCGACGAGGTCTGCGGCGGTGGCGGGTCGTCGTGCTCGGAGCTGGACAGGCTCGACTGCGAATCATTCTCCTGCTGGCCGAGGTCCGAGCCATCCGGCGAACTGGAGTACGAGTCCTCGGAGCTGCTCGAGGTCGGATCGGACTCGACGGGCTCGGTAGGTGCGTTGTTCGATGGCTCCGGGGAGATGACGGTGACCGGCCCGATTTGCCTGCCCTGGAATAGTTTCAGCAGGCCATCATAAGAACTAAAGTATCTGTGTGTGTCACCCTTATTGCTGGTGTCCCGAACGAAGACGCTGTCGCTACCTATGACTTCGACCGTCGTGGTCAGAGTTTCGCCGGTGCTGGTCGAGTCCAGAGGTTCGGCGAACCGTAGCAGGGTTCCAGGGAAAGGTTTCCCGCTGGACAGCCAGCCTTCGAGCTGGCTGGCGTCGGGCACGGTGACGGCGGATCCCGGTGCCGGGGAGAAGATATCGGACGAGTCGTCGTGCTGGGAGCTGGACGAACTCGACTGCGAACCATGCTCCGACTGGCTGGAGTCCGGGCTCTCGGATCCGCTCGGGGTCTGCTCGGATCCGTTGGTTTGCTGTTCGCCCGGGGGCGGCGGGACGTTATTCGCCGGTGCCGGAGTGATTCCTGCGGCGGCCCCTGCCAAGGTTTGGCCCGCTGGAGGCGCGGTGAAAGGTGTAGCACGGCTGAGCATCCGGCTGACCGCGGCGCGGGTCGCGGCGGCCTGCTGCAGTCGTGGAGTCAGCGCGCGGATCTCGTCTTTCGCTGCCTCGAGCCGTGCTGCGGCGTCGGCTACCTTCGCCGCGGGGGTGGTCTGGATGTCGTGTGCAGCCGTGGCGGGCTCGTCGCCGTGCTCGGCGGCCATCTCGTCATGCTCGGCGACGGCCTTGGTGTGGTCGCCGGCAGCCTTGGTGTAGTGGAAGACGGCGATCGGCACATCAGGATCATGCGATTCCGCATACAGTTCGTCGGTGAGCGCGACGTGAAAACTCGCGGTGCCGTTTTTCCCACCGCGGCCCGCGCGGGCTTGGCGTTGGTTGTCTTCGTCGGGGACGTTGGGCTCGCGACCCAGCATCGCCGCGTGCAGCCCGAGGAGATCGTTGACCTCGTCGCTGAACTCGATGTCCGCGCCGCGGCCGAGCAGCCCGGTGGCGACCGTGATCATGCCCTTCTGACCGGCTACCTTCTGGACGTGCATCAAATGTATTTCGGCCAGCGCGTTGGCGTCTCCGTCGCGCAGCAGGTCGCCATGCTCGCTGGGATCGAACCAGTCGGTGTTCTCGGGCCCCTGCACCCAGTCGGGAAATTCATGCTTGAGGAACCACTCGGCGTCGATACGCTGGTGCGGTGTTCCCTTGGCGGTGAGCATGTCGCTGAATTTGGCGACCTGGTCGTTATAGGGGGCAATCACCAGCACCGGCCGCTGGGTCTCGTGCACTTCGAGGGTTTTGTTGAGGGCGTCGGCGAACCGCTCGTCATCGGTGCCTGACACCTGGTCGGATTCTACCCGCAGCCTCGATTTGACGTTATCATCGATCCGTATAATGCCGCGCACCGGGAAATGTGCTTTGATCTCGGCAGCAGCACCGTCAAGGGTGCCCGACATGCCCGAAATCTGGTCGTAGTTCTCGGAGCTGTAGGTCTGTTCACCAGTGATTTTTTTGGTCTTATCGGGATCGGTTTCAGCATCGATCTCCTCGAAATGATGTTTGGCCTGCAGCGCCTGATGCATGCCATCCTGCCATTTGCTTTCGGTCGAGAGTTTGGCGTCGCGCATCGGTTTGCCATCGATATCGTGCAGGACGATCTTCTTCTTACCCGCCACGTCGGTGTGGACGCTGTAATGCCGAACCTCGACCTTGGTGTATTCGGCCTCGACCGTACGGGTGAAGTCCTTGGGGCTGAAGTCGTCCCCCCACAGCCCTTCAGCCTTGGCGAGCACCTCCTCGGTCACCGCCGCCCGTCCGCCGACCTGTCCGGGCTCGCGGCCGAAGTCCTGCTCAGTCAAGGTGCCGAGTTCGAGCTGCTTCTCCAGGAAAGTCCGCATCCCGTTGACCTGGGCCGCCCGCTCCGGGCTCGCCTTCTGGTCGCCGTCTTCGGAGAGGTAGTGCTCGGTCTGCCGGTGCACCAGGACTGCGTCGGCCTCGTCGAGGATGGCCGTGTCACCGGGTGGCGGGTTGTCTTTCAGACGGCCGGTCTTGTTCTCGCCATCGGTCAGCAACAGGATTGTCGGTTTATCCGACTCGACGAAACTCTTATCCGGATTCCACCGAACGGCTCTGATCCCCAGCAGATCCGCCGTCGGCCGGAAGTCATCCGCGAGGGCTTTGTTGGCGAGTGTTTCGGTCGTGGTGATCACCTGAGTGATCCGGTTCCGGTGTGCATTCCACAGCGCATGCCCCAGTGCCACCAGCGTTTTGCCCTGGGAAGTGCTCATCTGCTTCATCCAGCCGTCACGGGCGGCCAGCGTCGCCTTCACCTGATTCCACCGCATCACCTTGCCGGTCCCTCGGTGGATCGCCTCGACTATGGCCGTCATGGCCTCCAGTTCGCTGCCGTGCTGCATCCTGGTCGAGAGTTCCTCAGGCTCGAGTGCTGCCATCTCCGTGCGCGCCGCCAGGTAATACTGCCGGACCTGCGCCCCTGCGTGCTTGTACTGCCTGACCTCCTCCGGGGTGGCGTCATGGGGCGCGGTTTCGTGTGGCCCGGTAAGCGTCGCCAGCCCGCTCTCGGCCGCATCCTTGAGCGTCCCGAGGTGTTGAGATACCGCATGATCGTAGGCGGCACGGGCGGCTGCCACGTCCTCGTGCGGGGTGGTGTCGTCGGTGGTGTGAGTGGTTGCGGTGTGGTCCTGCCGGGTGGCCTCCTTCAGCGCATACCTGGCCTCGGCGACCCACTGTTTGGAGTCGATGATCAGGTTGTTGTGGTGCCGGCGCTCCTGGGCTGCATGGGTTTCCGCGTCGGCGATGCGCTGCCGCGTCTGTTCGAGGGTTTCCTCGATCTTGTTGCCGTCGGGCTGGGTGGCCGCGTCCCTAGTCGGGCGTTTCGTCGAGCCGTCCAGGGGGGCGTCGTGTTCGCTGGGGCGTGTTGCCTGCGAGGTGGTCTGCCGGGATGCAGTTGCCCGCGGACCCGTGGGTTTCTCCTCGGAGACCGGTTTGCCGTTGTAGTCCAGGTGGCGGAAGTCCTTGGCGCGTTCGACGCTGCCTAGGCCGGTATCGCGGTTGTCGAGGACGCCGGTCAGGCGGGTGCGGTCGGGTAGGTAGGGGCCGGTGTAGTCGCTGACGGTCTTGATGGCGCCGCGGTGGACCTCGATGGTGCCGGCCGCGTGGAGGCCGAGTTTGTCGAATGCTTCGTGGGTGCGGACCCAACCCAGGTCGGGGGCGATGTAGTGGTTGCCCTTGTCGTCGACGCCGAGCAGGAGCCCGCGGGTGCGCGTGGGCCACCGGGTGGCGGGGCTGTCGGGGGTGTGGACGAGTTTGCCGGTGCGGGCGGAGTAGAGCTTGCCGTTGTGGGGGACGACACGGAATTGTTCGGCGAGTTTTGGTGTGAGGTACCAGGGTTCGGGGGTGTCGCGTTTCGTGCCGGTGTGAGTGGTGTCGGTACTGCCGGTGGTCGTGTCCTTGGTTGTGGTGCGGGGGTTGCTGCGCAGGGTGAGGGGGGAGTCGTTGTGGACGCGGATGGTGCTGGCGGCGGGGACGAGATCGTCGGTGCCTTCGAAGTGGACAGTTCGGTTGGCGGAGTCCCCGGCGAGGAGCTCGCCGATCATGCGGAACAGGTGCCCGATCACGGGAAGCCGGAGCAGTAGTTCCTTGGCGACGGAGAGGTGGCTGCGACGGTTGTCGTCCCCGGTGGAGACGGTGCGGTGCGACGCCGCGCCGCGAGTGGATTTCTTGGCGCCGGGTTTAGGGGTGCCGGGTTTGGCCGGGGTGCGGGTGGGGTTCGTTACGGGCGGCGTGTTTCGTTCTGTGGCAGCGGTTTCCGGGTCGTGCGTATCGGCAGGGTGTTCGGTGGGCCGAGCTTCGCTCGCGGCGACCCTGACATTGCTGATGCCGTGGGCCGCGAACAGTGCGGTCAGATCGGCGGTCCGATCGGCGGCGCCGGGCTCGGACTTGGGCTTGGGCTTGGGCTTGGGCTTGCCGAACGTGATGACGTGTTTGCCGTTGTGGTCGACGATACGCACGTTGTTGCGGCCGATGTGGGCGACGAGTTTCATATGGTCCTGGTCGCCGAGCAATGCGGTACCGCTGAACGTCGTCAGACCGTCCATGAACTCCCGGGCGGTCAGCTCCTCCTGCAGCGGCTTGCCGTTGGCGGCGGCGGTCGGTACCCGCGGGTCCGTCCACGCCAGCCCGGCGTCGTCGCCCGCGGGCGCGCGTTCGGGCAGCGATGATTGCTGGTCGTCGTGGACCGGCGGGGTAGCGTCCTGCGTGGCATGCGGGTCCCGGGCACCCGCGGCGATCGGGGATTCCGGGGGCTCGGACGAGCCCTGCTTGCCGGTACCCGCACGGGTCTTGTTTCCGGTTTCGTCGCTGCGGTTGTTCCCCAGCGAGGGTCTGTCCGTCGCCTGCTGCCTGTTTGACTGCACGTCCTGCTCGGAGACTTCCGTGCGCCGTTCGGGAGAGATCGTGCGTTGCTCGGGAGGGCTTTCGTCCCCGAGGCGTTGGTTGCCGGCCTTCTGCTGGTTGGTAGGGGCGGCTTGATCGGATTGACGGCGGGCATCGATCGATGGGGATTGCCCGTCGCTGTCCGAGGCACCGGTCCGGTCCGAGGCGGCGCGTTGCTGCGTCGAGTTCGTAGTGTTCGGATCCAGTTCGGCCGTCCGCGGCGGGGCAGGGGCCTGCGAGGCTTTGACCTCGGAGGTGATCGACTGGGGTTGCCCAGTTTTCGACGAGGGCGAGCCGGGCGCCAGGGTGGTGTCGTCCTGCGTCGACATCGAATCCTGCTGTCGCGACACTACCGGTGGGGTGACATTTTGACCCTCAACGGCCGGCTCCTGTGTCTGCTCGTTATTTGTCCGGTCCGTGTTGGTGTTGGTGGGGACGCTGCCGTTGTCGCTCTGGTTGTCGTCGGGGGCGGTTTTGCTGGTGTTGTTGCCGGGGATGGGATTGTTGTCGGCGGTTTTGTTGTTGGCGCCGTTGCCGTTGCTGGGGGTTTCGGCGTTGTTGTCGGACCGGGTGTCGCTGGCGGCTTTGCTGCCGTTGGCGGTGTAGGTGCTGCTGGGGAGGCTGCCGTTGTCGCTCTCGTTGTCGCTGAAGACGGTTCTGCTGCTGCGGTTATCGCCGGGATCGACCACCGGCTCGTTTTCCTTCGACAGGACAGAACTGCTGCCCGCTATCGGCTCCAGCTTGCTGGTATCGATCTGCGGCACATGCACGCCCGCACCCTCGCTACCGGAACTCGTCCGATACCCCCGCAGGCCCCCCGACATCGCCCCTGCCACACCGGCGCCGAACCCCGCCATATTCCACTGGAATTGCCCCCCGTTGAACGGTATCGCCACCAGCGAACCACCCAGCATGCCACCCAGCCCACCGCCAACCCCCGTCACCGCGGCGTGCGTCATCGTCTGCCCCCGGCCCCCCAATACGCTCTCTACCTTGCCCCCGATCGTCTTGTCGAAGACTGTGCTCGCCACCTTCGCCACGGCATGACCCGCCGCGCCCCCGCCGGCGCCCACGGCCACCGACTCTGCGAACTCGCTCACATCGAAACCCTGCCGATGATGCTGGGCGATCTGTATCGCCTGGATCAGCGCGTCGGTCACCCCCTGGATCAACGCACCTACCGCCGCGGCCTCGATCACCTCCATCACGATCCGCCGCAGCATCGCCAGCGCCGTCTCCGTCGCCGCGGTCTCCGCCGCCGCCAATGCCGGCGCCGCCGGGCCCGCCATCCACGCTGTCGCCAGGTCATACGCAAGCCAGGCCAATCCCACGATGGTCTGGATCTTGTACGCCTGGATCTCGTCTCCGACCTTGTCGGCCGACTGCGCCACCTGCGTCATCGACGACGCCACCGCCTGCAACGACTGCGACCCCGAATCGGTCAGCGTCGCCAGCGTCGCCACCATCGCATCCCGCCCCGGACCCGATACATACGCTTTCTCGATCGCAGCGACCGCAGACTCGGTCTCGTTGATAAAATCCCCCGACAACGCCGACGCCGCACTCGACCACTGCGAGGACAGCGAGAACATCCCGGTCTCACTGCCCTTGGGCCACGCCGCACCCGTTAAATACGACAGCGGCTGTAACGGCGGTGGCAGATCGATATCACCCACGGCAACTCACACCCGGCTCACAACAACCCCGCACCCGACCGGGCTACGGCGCCACGGTGGACAGCGAAACCGTCGGGTGTCACGAGCACTCCCAAGAAAATTCAGTCAGACGAAGTGATATGGCCAGCGCCAGAACGACTTACGCTAGACAATGGGCGGCAACTCCGCGACTCTGGAGGCAGCGAATGTCATTGTTTTGACACTTTTCGAAGGCGCCGATCCGGTAGCGCGTGAAGCACTGAAACCGTCGCTGTTCGCGAATCTCGTGTACGTTGCCGCATTCGCCCCCGTCACCGGCGTGCCTGCTGGGGACTACATGGCCAGCCCCGAGAACGAGGGCTCGTTGGCGCTGTCTCTGCTGGTGGCCGACCCGGCTGTCGCCGGGGCGGTTCGCATCGATCCCGGCGACCGAAGCCGCCATGCCCAGCTGTGTGAGGCATTCTATGGCGACCTCGACGACGCCACCGCGACAGCGGCCATCAGCCTGCTCGGAGCCGACGCCCCCGTCGGGATCCCCACCGAGACCTTCGCCGTGTCCCCTGAGCGGTACGGCACGGTCCCCCACACCTACATCGTCTGCACGAAGGACAATATGGTGCCCGAAGCGTTGCAACGGCGATTCGTCGACGAGATCGACGCGATATCACTGAAGCCCACAACGGTTTTCGAGTTCGACAGCTCGCACTCACCGTTCCTGTCACAGCCGGCGAAACTCGCGGCCACGCTCGCCGACGCCTTCGCGACCGATCGGTGTGACTGACTCCAACACACGATAATGCCGCCCGGATGATCGACGGACAGCCGGAGCTCTCCAAGGATCGACTGGGGAACAGGGTGCCGCTGGGACGCATCGGGGAGCCGCGCGAGTTCGCGAACATGGCTGCAACGCTCATGTCGCCGAACTCACGATTCGTCACGGGGTCGGTGACGCCAGTGGACGGTGGGGCCCTCATCGGGGCAGCCTTCGGTATCGCCTTACGCATGCCTACCTGACTGATCCGGAGCGTCGGCCCTTAGGCCGTCGGGTGGTTCGGATTGATTAGCGTTAGGCCCACTGAAGGCCCTTCACCTGAAATGCCAGGTGAGGGGCTTTTTCGTGCCGCATTCGGGGGTGTAAACAACTTCACATATACCAATGATATGTAAAAAAGTAGGCTATTTCTTTACATGTCAATAGATATGTGGGATGGTCGTGCCATGTCCAACTGGAGCCCTGAGGTCCCATACAACGAACTTCCGCTCCCGCCCACGGTGGACGAACTCGAGACGAAAGCCGTGCTCAAGGCGGCGATCGGTGCGAACGCGGCACTGGCCCAACTTGACCAAGCTGTGGTGTCGATACCGAACCCCACAGTGCTGATCAATACGATCCCGCTGCTGGAAGCGCAGGCAAGTTCCGAGATCGAGAACATCGTGACGACTACCGACGCACTGTTCCGGCATCTGGAGGATGACGCAGGTGCGGACCCGGCGACGCGGGAGACACTGCGCTACCGAACTGCGTTGCGGGTCGGATTCGAGACGACCCTCGCTCGTGGCCTCACGGCCACAACGGCCGCAGTCGTGTGCAGCACGATCAAGGGCCGAGAGATGACGGTCCGCGCGATGCCGGGAACGCGGATCAGTAACACGGCCACGGGAAATATCGCCTACAGCCCGCCGGAAGGCCGGGATCTGATCATTGGGAAGCTCAACGAGTGGGAGCGGTTGATCCACGCTGACGACGGGATGGACGCCCTTGTTCGTATGGCGGTGGCGCACTACCAGTTCGAGGCGATCCACCCGTTCAGCGACGGCAACGGCAGGACGGGCCGAATCCTCAACGTGCTCATGCTGGTAGAGGCGGGGATGCTGCGGCTGCCCGTGTTGTACCTGTCCCGATACATCATCGACACCAAGCAGGACTACTACCGGCTCCTGCGCAGTGTGACCGCCGAGGGCTCCTGGGAAGAGTGGATTCTGTACATCCTGGCCGGAATTGAGCGGACGTCACGCGCGACTCTGCGGAAGATCGAAGACGTCCGCTCGCTCCAGGATGAGTTCAACAAGCGGGCCCGTGCAGCCTCGAAGGGTGGTTCGGACTCGGAGTTGCAGTCGATCCTGTTCGAGCAGCCCTACTGTCGGATCAAGACAGTGGTCGAGCGCTGCAAGGTTTCACGGCCGACCGCGACCGCGTGGCTTCAGGATCTTGTGACAGCAGGTCTGCTTCAGGACGTGAAGATCGGCCGCGACCGGCTCTTCATCAACCGTGAGTTCCTGGAACTGCTGGTCAGGGTCGAACCGGCTGACTGAATGGCATATGGAAAGAACCTTCGCATGTGGGCCGGACGTGTGAAGTTTCGGCCCAATACTTTGTATGACACCTAGATGCGAGGCCCTTTCCGCGGCGTCGAGATCGACCTCACCGCGTACGTGCGGATGTTGCATCGCGCCGAAAAAGCGCACGGTGACTGGCGGTTCGCCGCGTCCGTGGCGATCTTCGACCGCGACACGATGACCCCGGCTCTCCCCATCGCCCCGCCGACGCTGAGCCCGGACGACCTTGCCGGCGCTCGGCCGTCCTATCGCATGCTGAGCCTGTGGATGACCGAGCGCGGGTACACCGTCCCGGCCGATCGCTACGGCACCGACAGGCCCGCCGGGCTCATCGCGCTGTACGACGCGGCTTACGCCTGGGCCGACCTGCCACGCTGACCGGTCGGCCGCCGGTGCTGGTCACCGCCGGACCTCTGTACTGGAGCCGGACCCCCGGGCGCCTTGGCCGACTCGGTGGCCGAGGCCTTCCGTGGGATCTCTGCGAAGGTGTCTGCCTTAGCCGCCCGCGCGACGGCGGAAGGTGCGCTTGCCGCCTGCTTGGGCGTGGGTGCCACGCACCTTGGCGGAGTTTTGGGCGGATCCGCCCGCGGAGGCGTGGCCGTTCTTCTGGGCGAGGGCCTCTCGGAACTTGCGTTTGGTCGCCTCTTCCGATGACTCGGCTTCGTCCGCGAGGTGCTCGGCTGGGACTTCTTTTTCATCGGCCATGGGTCTAGCTTGCCATGCCTCCACGCAGGGAGCCGCCAGGTTCGCAGGGGTGGCGTCCGTCACCCGTGATGGCGTTCTGCCCAGGTGGTTGAGCCGACTTGCTCACACTCCGGGGTGTCGAGGTAGGCAAAGTCGTCGGTTCGTGGCATGCTTAGCGGGTGAGATCAGGCGGTCGACGTGATTCGCTGGGCTCATCTACAGAAAAGAAATGAACAAAAAAATGGCTCAAGGCAGTGTGAAGTGGTTTAACGGCGAAAAGGGCTTCGGCTTCATCGCGCAAGACGGTGGCGGCCCTGACGTCTTCGTCCATTATTCCGCCGTGTCCGGCTCGGGATTCAAGTCCCTTGAAGAAGGACAGCGTGTGGAGTTCGAGATCGGCCAGGGACAGAAGGGGCCGCAGGCCCAGGACGTTCGCGCCATCTGATCGACGCAGTCGAGTAAACCCCGTGCCCACTGGGCGCGGGGTTTTGCGTATTTTGACCCGTATCGATCGGCCGGACGGGATTCACCCTCGGCGCCCGGCGTCCTCCAGAGCCTGATATCCCGCGTTGTACCCCGGGATGAAGCTGATGGCCGGGCCGCCGTGGCAGCCGGCGCCACACAGGTAGAGGCCTTCCAGCGGGATGGGGAGGTCGGCGAAGCCGCGGGGACCGGGCCGGTTCGTCCCGATCTGGTCGGGATGCAGCAGGCCCTGGCAGAAGTCGCCGCCGGGGGCTCCGAACATTCGCTCCATATTCATCGGCGCGAAGGTGGTGTTGCGGATGATCAGGCTCTCGAAGCCGGGGGCGTAGCGGGTGATCTTCGCGATTACTCGCCGCGCCATCTCGGTTCTGCGGGACGCGTAGTCGCCGTGCCGGCCCTGCACGGGGAACCATAGGGCGAAGGCGCTGGCCGCATGCTTGCCGGGCGGCGCCAGGCCGGCATCGCCGTCACTGGGGATCTGCAGGGCAATCGACGGGTCCGGGGGCACGATCCCGTGCCGGCAGTCCTCCCACTGCTGCTGCAATTGTTCTGTGGTGCTGAACAATCCGATGGACTGCTGCATCCCCGGCTCGTTCAACAGCTCGTATGGTGCGGCGAATTCGGGGCGGCCGTCGAGGGCGAAGTGCATCTGGAGATATGCGCCGCGGTGGTCGACGCGGGATACCCGGGCCACGAGATCGGCGGGCAGGATGCTCGGGTCCACCAGCTCGGTGAGGGTGACGTCGGGGGAGAGGTTGGACACGACGATCGGTGCCGTGATCGTCGATCCGTCCTCCAATCGGACTCCGGAGATCCGGCCGTCGGCGGCGAGAATCGCGCGCACCCTGGTTCGTAACCGCAGCTCACCACCGTTCTCGGTGAACATGCGGCCCAGGTGGGCGGGGACGGCGCCGACCCCACCGGCGAACTTCGTCATCATCGGCATGCCATCGGGTGGCGAGGCCAGACCGTAGGCGAGGCCCGCGGCGCTGCCGGGCGTCGCCGGGCCGCGGTATGTCGTATTGACGGCGAGGAACGACAGCATGGCGCGCAGCGACGCGTGCTTGTCCCGGTCGGGTAGGTGCCGGTCGATGACGTCGGTCACGGATCCGAACAGCATGTCGGTAATTGCCTGGCGCTCTTGCTCGGTGGTGGCGCAGGCATACATCTCGTCGTAGCTCCTGGGGGCCTGCCGGACATCGAAGCGACCCAGCGCACGAGCGGGGGCCTGCGCCCAGGCGAACATTGCGGCCATGCCCATCAGGGCCTCGTTGCCGTGCGCCTCGCCGAGATGGGTCATGAGCCGCATGGGATCTCGGTAGAAGATCAACGGCGGGCCGCTGTCGGTGATATTGGTCGACATCACGTCGGGTTCGACCGTGGGCAACGTGTCGAGGCCGAGGTCTTCGCGGATGGTCCCGGGCGTCGGAAACTGCACCGATCCGGCAATCTCGAAGTGGAAGCCCTCGACGAGCTCGACCGAGGCCGCCATCCCTCCCGCATAGTGGTTCGCCTCCAGACATACCGTCCGCAGGCCACCGCGCTGCAAGATGGTTGCCGCGGTCAAGCCGTTGTGTCCGGCTCCGACAACGATCGCGTCGTAGTCACTCATAGCTTCAGGCCTTGTCGCTGGAGACGTTCGTAATGTCAATAGTGACAAAACTATGCCCGGTGAGGGCTATTTTCAGGATTTCGGCCGCAGCATCAGGCCGTGCTCCAGTGCGTCCAGGGCTCGTGCGCACAGGCGTCCCAGCTCATCGAGGCTCTCGTGCCGGCCGCGCATCCACACCTCCATCGCGGCGAAGACGGCTGCCGCCACGCAGTGTGCGGTCACCGATGCGAGCAGGGGATCGCCCGCATCGCCCGGGCCCGGCGCCGAGCGCGTCAGGAAGCGCTCTATCTCGGCCGCGAAATCGGCCTCCACCTGACGGATGTGCCGCTCGATCCGTTCGCGGTCGAGTTCGGCATCGCGCAGGGCGGCCACGTCGGCGACCATCGACTGGTCGTACGGGAACTGCTGGACGGCCCGCTGCACCAGGTGGGTGATCGGCTCGTCCGGCGCGCTCTGCTCGAGGGCGTCCCGGAACCACGTCAGGTGGGCGTCGTAGTCGGGAAACAACAGGTCGTGCTTGGACGAGAAGTACCGGTAGAACGTGCGCAGCGTGACTCCGGCGTCCCCGGCGATCTGTTCCGCGGTCGTTGCGTCGAATCCCTGCGCCACGAAGCGCACCAGGGCCGCGCGCCGCAGGGCGGCACGCGTTCGCTCGCTGCGGGCGGTCAACGGACGATGCGCCATACGCCCAGCATATCGATGTCAAAATTGACAAGACGAATGACGGATTCTAATGTGATCTGTGTCATATTTCTGAGCCGAGGGGTCACGTTGGTTTCGCTACTCGTCCACGCCGTCCTCGGTTTGCTCAGCATCGCTGCGCTGGTCGGCCTCAACCGGTCCGTGTTCCGAACCCCGGCCGGTGGTCCGAAAGTCGGTGTGCTCGAGGCGATATACGGGGTGGTCGGTGTCGCATCGGTCGTCCTGGGCTGGTATTTCAACGTGCGCTTCGTGCAGCACTACGGCGGAACCAACCCGCTCTGGGGCCATGGCGCCAGCTGGACCCACTACATATCGCTGATGTTCACCAACGACGCGGCACGCTCGGCATCGCAGGACTACACCATCGCGAACATCGTCATCCTGCCGCTCTGGACGATCGTCGACGGCCGGCGCCGCCACCTCTCCTCGCCATGGCTCTACTTCGTGATCAGCCTGTTCACCAGCTTCTCGTTCGCGGTCTGCGCCTACCTCTTCACGCTGGAACGGCAGCGCCGCCACGCGGCGTCCGCGGCGGCATCGCCCGGTCCCGTGGCGATCTGAGGGATCGACCCCACGTCGCCGCAGTGCGCCCGGGATTCGCCGCGGGCCGCCGGCCGCCCCGTGATTCCTATGCGTCCGGATCGCCGTAGGCGGCGGCGATCTCCTGCGGGGTGATCCCGCGGGTGTAGGTGGGGTATTGGGGCCAGCCCTCGGGGGAGTCCTGCCACTGTTCCTGGCGCCCGTAGGGGAGCAGGTCGACAAGGCCTGCGGTGTGGGCGATTTGTTCGGTGCCGCGGCCGGTGGTGTGCCAGGTGCGGTAGACGGTGTCGCCGTCGCGCAGGAAGACGTTGACGGCGAAGCCGCCGTTGAGGGGTGCGCCGACGTCGGCGCCGAAGGGGCTGTTCGCGGTGGAGTACCAGGTCATCCGGTTCCCGACGAGACGCTTGTACTCCAGCGCCTCATCGATCGGGCCCTGGGTGACGATGACGAATCGGGCGTCGTAGGTGTCCAGGAACTCGAATCGGGTGAATTGCGAGGTCAATCCGGTGCAGCCCCCGCACTGCCACTTCTCGCCGGGGAACCACATGTGGTTGTAGACGATCAGCTGGGATTTTCCGGCGAAGACGTCGGCCAGCCGGACCGGCCCCTCCTCGCCCTCGAGCGTGTAGTCGGGCATCGCGACCATCGGCAGACGGCGGCGTTGGGCGGCGACGGCGTCGAGTTCCCTGGTCGCGGCCTTCTCCCGGATCCGCAGCGCGTCGAGCTCACCCTGCCAGGTCTCGGCATCGACGACGGGCGGTAATGCGGTGGTCATAGTGGTCCTCACTGTTGTCTGCACAGCGTGCGGGTCTGTCCATATCGACGGTGCTCGCTCGTCGAACTCATCGGTGCGGCAACATCGCCCGCCTATGGGAGTGCGCAAGCCGGAAGTCAGGCTGCGATCAGGGCAGGGAGTAGACGACCAGAACCTGGTCCGGTGCGTCGGTGACGGTGAAGGCGGCGTGGCCGAGGGTCAGTTCGCCGCGGGTGGGGTGACGGAGGTGCTTGGTTCCGGAGCGGCTGGTCGCTATGTCGTAGCGGGGCCACCAGGCCGCCGCCTCGGGACTGTGTGCGAGCAGATCGTCGGTGAGGCGGGCGAAGCGAGGGTCGCCGGGGTGGCGGCCGGCGTTGGTGCGTAGCCGGGCCAGCACCGATTGGGCAATGTCAGTCCAGTCGACCAGGATTCGGCGGGCGGCGGGGTCGAGAAATACCCAGCGCGCGAGATTTATTGTGCCGGAGGCTGGTTGGTCGGTCAGTCCCGGAAAGTATTCGGCCGCAGCGTCGTTCCAGGCAAGCAGATCGGTCGTGACCCCGGTGATGTAGGCAGGACTGGGATTCAGCAGCGCGGGGATCGCCGCGACTTCGGGCGCAATGGTTTCCGCGGGCGGCGGCGGGGGAGTGCCCCCGGCTCCCGCGGCCAGCGCGCGCAGGTAGGTTCGCTCATCGCCGTTGAGCAGCAACGCATTCGCGATCGCCGTCAGCACCTGATCGGACGGGCGGACATCGCGGCCCTGCTCCAGGTACGCATACCAGGTGGTGCTCACCCCCGCGATGACCGCGAGCTCCTCCCGTCGCAGGCCGGGGGTGCGCCTGCGGTCCGAACCGGGCAGGCCCACCTCCGCCGGGCTCGTTCGCTCGCGGCGTGCGCGCAGGAAGGCGCCGAGCTCGCGCCGCCGTGCGGGCTCGCTCATCCTGGTACTCCCGATTCCACGATCATCTCGTTCTGGATACCACGCCGGACCGGGAGTGAACTAGGCGACATGAAGGCATGGCAGATGAAAACACTCGAGGGCGGCCTGCACCTGGCGGACGTCCCCGAACCCCGGCTGCGCGGCGGATTCCCCACGCCGATCGTGCTCGGACCCACCGGAATCGGGCGGGTGACCGCGACCGCCGACGACGTATTCGGGGTGCAGCAGGGCGATATCGTCGTCGCCACCTCGCTGTTCCGCTCGCACCGCGCCGCCGACCCGCAGGAGGCGCTGCTCGGCTGGACCGGACTCGGCGGCGACGGGCGCCCCACCCCGACCACCGACCGCATGCGCGAGGTGTGGCGCAACGGGCTGTTTGCCGAGCGGGCGCTGCAACCCGAACGCACCCTCGTCGCGCTGCCCGGCGCCGACGGTTATCCCGAGCCCGAGCGCCTGGCGTTCCTGCCGTGGCTGGCCATCGCGGGCGAGGGCGTCGAACGGGCCGGGGTACGCGCGGGCCAGACCGTCGCGGTGGTCGGTGCCACCGGACAGCTCGGCACGGCGGCGGTGCTGGTCGCCCTGGCCCGCGGGGCCGCGGCGGTCGTGGCGTTCGGCCGTAACCGGGCCACGCTGGATGTGCTCGCGGGCCTGGATCGCCGGGTGGTGACCGTGCCGCTGACCGGCGACCGCGGCGTGGACGGGCGCGCGATCGCCGCGGCGGCCGGACCGGTCGACGCGGTCATCGACACGCTCGGTGCGGTGCCGACCTCGGCGCCCACGATGGCCGGATTCGACGCTGTCCGCCCGGACGGGAGCCTGGTGCTCGTCGGCGGGGTGCGGGAGGAGCTGCCGATCCCGTACGGCGATCTCATGCACCGCCGGCTGACCGTGCGTGGTTCCTGGATGTCCAACGACACGACCGTGCTCGAGCTGTGGTCGATGATCCGGCGCGGCGTGCTGGATCTGTCGGTCCTGGATGTCACGGTCGTGGGTCTCGATGATCCCGCGGCCGCGCTCGGTGCGGCGCACAATTCCCATGGCCCCGAGCTCGTCGTTCTGGTGCCCTGAGCGACACACGCGAGGCGATACGATCTCGTATTCGCCCTCGTATCGGGGCGCGGTCCTCTAGCGTTGGCTCGTCGAACGCCGAGAGGGGTGCTGATGCGGACCGGGATGCTGACGGTGGATGAGCTGGTGCAGCAGGTGGGGGAGGGGCTGCTGGATACCGTGGTGATCGCGTTCACCGATATGCAGGGCAGACTGCAGGGAAAGCGTTGCTCGGCAGAGTATTTCGTGGAGGAGGTGCTCGCGCACGGGGCCGAGGCCTGCGATTACCTGCTGGCGGTGGACGTCGAGATGACCCCGGTCGAGGGATACGCGCTCTCCTCCTGGGACACCGGATACGGCGATTTCGTGCTGCGGCCGGACCTGAGCACGGCGCGGCTGGTGCCGTGGTGGCCGGGCACGGCGCTGGTGCTGTGCGATGTGATGCGGGTCGAGGCGTCCGGTAAGCCCGGCGATATCCCGGTGGCGCCCTCCCCGCGGCAGGTGCTGCGCGCGCAGCTGGATCGCCTCGCCGAGCGCGGATTACACGCCTATGTCGGTACCGAACTCGAATTCCTGGTGTTCGACGACAGTTACGAGGCGGCCTGGCAGCGCGGCTATCGCGATCTGACCCCCGCCAACCGGTACAACATCGACTATTCGCTGCTGGGCACCGCCCGGATCGAACCGCTGCTGCGCCGCATCCGCGCCGAAATGTCCGGCGCGGGCCTGTATGTCGAATCGGCGAAGGGGGAGTGCCGCCCCGGCCAGCACGAGATCGCGTTCCGCTACGCCGAGGCGCTGGTGACCTGCGACAACCACAGCATCTACAAGACCGGTGCCAAGGAGATCGCCGCCCAGGAGGGCCGCAGTATCTCGTTCATGGCCAAATATGATGAGCTCGAGGGCAACTCGTGTCACATCCACCTGAGCCTGCGCGACGAGCAGGGCGCGCCGGTGTTCGCGGACGATGCCGGCGAGCCCTCGTCGCTGATGCGGCACTTCCTGGCCGGTCAGCTGGACTGTCTGCGCGAGTTCACCTACATGCTCGCGCCGAATATCAACTCCTACAAGCGATTTGCGGCTGGAAGCTTCGCGCCGACCGCGGCGGCCTGGGGCCGGGACAACCGCACCTGCGCGCTGCGGGTGGTCGGCAACGGGGCCTCGCTGCGGATGGAGAATCGGGTGCCCGGCGGCGATGCGAATCCGTATCTGGCCGTGGCCGCGATGATCGCGGCGGGCCTGTACGGCATCGAGCACAACCTTCCGCTCGAGCCGGAATTTCGCGGCAACGCCTACCGCTCGCAGCGACCGCGGGTGCCGCACACCCTGCGCGAGGCGGCACAGCTGTTCGGCGACAGCACGATTGCGCGGGCCGCATTCGGCGAGGAGGTGGTGCGGCACTACCGCACCGCGGCACAGGTCGAACTGGACGCGTTCGACTCCGCGGTCACCGACTGGGAGCATGTGCGCGGTTTCGAACGGCTTTGAGCGGAGCGAACCATCAATACAGCGGCGTGAATATCGAGCGAGGGGAGCACCATCCGGTGAGCACCGTGCAGCTGATCAATCCCGCCACCGAAGAGCCGGTGGCCGTCGTCGAATCGGCCGATGCCGAGGCCACAGACGCCGCGATCGCGCGCGCGGCCGTGGCCGCCGGTCCGTGGCGCGATATCGCCCCGGGCGACCGGGCCCGGCTGCTGCGCCGATTCGCCGAGGCCGTCGACGCCGATCTGGAGCATCTGGCCCGGCTCGAGGTGGCCAACTCCGGACACACCATCGGTAATGCGCGCTGGGAGGCCGGTAACGTCCGCGACGTGCTGCACTACTGTGCCGCGATGCCCGAACGCCTGCTGGGCAACCAGATTCCCGTAGCGGGCGGGGTGAATATCACCTTCTGCGAACCGCTCGGCGTGGTCGGGGTGATCGTGCCGTGGAACTTCCCGATGCCGATCGCGGGGTGGGGATTCGCGCCCGCCCTCGCCGCAGGCAACACCGTGGTGCTCAAACCGGCGGAGCTGACCCCGCTCACCGCGATCCGGCTGGGCGAGCTCGCGCTCGCGGCCGGGTTGCCCGAGCACGTCTTGCAGGTGCTGCCGGGCCGGGGGCCGGTGGTGGGGAACAGATTCGTGACCCACCCGGCCGTGCGCAAGGTGGTCTTCACCGGATCCACCGAGGTCGGACGGCGGATCATGGCCGGGTGCGCGCAACAGGTGAAACGGGTGACGCTGGAATTGGGCGGTAAGAGCGCCAATATCGTCTTCGCCGATGCCGATCTGGAACGGGCGGCGGCCACCGCACCCTACGGCGTCTTCGACAATGCCGGGCAGGACTGCTGTGCGCGCTCGCGGATCCTGGTGCAGCGCAGTGTCTTCGACCGATTCCTCGAGCTGCTGGAACCGGCGGTGCAGGGGGTGCGAGTCGGGGATCCCGCCGACGAGGCCACCGAGATGGGCCCGCTGATCTCGGCCGCACACCGGGAACGGGTCGCCGGCTTCATCGAGCCGTCGACCCGGATCGCCTACACCGGCACCGCACCCGAGGGTCCCGGATTCTGGTATCCGCCAACGGTTGTGCTGCCCGGCGGTGGCGAACGCATCGTCACCGAGGAGATCTTCGGCCCGATCGTGGCGGTGCTGCCGTTCGAGGACGAGGCCGAGGCGATCGCGCTGGCCAACGCCACCGACTACGGGCTGTCCGGGTCCGTCTGGACCCGTGATGTGGGGCGGGCGCTGCGCGTAGCGCGCGGTGTGGAGGCGGGGAACCTCTCGGTGAATTCCCATGCATCCGTGCGGTACTGGACGCCGTTCGGTGGATTCAAGCAGTCCGGACTGGGGCGAGAGCTGGGTCCGGACGCGGCACGTGCGTTCACCGAGACCAAGAATGTCTTCATAGCCAACGACTGAGGTGGATCCCGGCCACAAGAACGCCGGGATGACGGAAGGGAGTTATCGTGCAGCGCTTACAGGATCGCGTCGCCGTCGTCACCGGCGGCGGCAGCGGCATCGGCCTGGCCACCGCCCGCCGCTTCGCGCAGGAGGGCGCGCGGGTCGTGGTCGCCGATATCGACACCGCCGCGGGTAAATCCGCGGCCACCGAGATCGGCGGGCTCTATGTCGAGACCGATGTCACCGACGAGGCGCAGGTGCGGACGCTGTTCCGGCGCGCGGTGGACACCTATGGCGGACTCGACATCGCGTTCAATAATGCGGGAATCTCACCGCCGGAGGATGATTCGATCCTCACCACGGGCCTCGAGGCCTGGCAGCGGGTGCAGCAGGTCAATCTCACCTCGGTGTACCTGTGCAGCAAGTACGCGATCGAGCATATGCTCACGCGCGGTAAGGGGTCGGTGATCAATACCGCCTCCTTCGTCGCGGTGATGGGCGCCGCAACCTCCCAGATCTCCTACACCGCCTCCAAGGGCGGTGTGCTGGCGATGAGCCGCGAGCTGGGGGTGCAGTTCGCCCGTCGGGGAATTCGCGTGAACGCCCTGTGTCCCGGGCCGGTGAATACGCCGCTGCTGCGCGAGCTGTTCGCCGCGGATCCCGACCGCGCGGCCCGCCGCCTGGTGCACGTACCGGTCGGTAGGTTCGCCGAACCGGAGGAGATCGCCGCCGCGGTGGCCTTCCTTGCCAGCGACGACGCCTCGTTCATCACCGCCTCCCAGTTCCTGGTCGACGGCGGCATATCCGGCGCATATGTGACACCGCTCTAGGGTTGTCTCGGACGGGCGGATTTTCATTGAAGGGATTCTGCATGCATCTCCCCGCCCGAAACGCTGTGCGACCGCCCGGCATTCGGGCCGGTCGGCGACTGTCCGCCGGGGTCGCTGAGCGGACTGTCGGTGAACGCACAGTGCTTGCACAGCCGGTTTGCCGAGACGGAAATATTCGCGGGCCATTACTGTTGCTGGGGTGCCACCGCTCCGGCCGCCGGCTCCCCATAGGATCCTGCGGGCCGGTGTGACGCGTACGCGCCGCGGCGGCCGGATCGAATGATGAGGGTGAGTGAGGCAAAGTATGGCGGGCGAGGCGACCGGGCAACGTCAGCGCAGGGCGTCGGGCGCCGCTGGTCGGCCGGCCCGTCGGCGCGGCCGGTCCTCGCCGACGCTGGCCCAGCTGTTCGCCGCGGCCGTCGAGCTGAATCCGCTCGGCGTCGCCGTCGACGACGGCACCCTGTCGATGACCTACGCCGAGCTCGACCGCTGGTCTTCGCGCGCCGCGCGGGCGCTGATCGCGCGGGGGATCGGGCCAGAAGACGCGGTAGCCGTGGGTATTCCCCGGTCGACATGGTCGGTCGCGGCGGTGTGGGCGGTGGTCAAATCGGGTGCGGCCTTCGTGCCGATCGATCCGGGCTATCCGGCCTCGCGCGTGGCGCGGATGGCCGTCGACTCCGGGGCGGTGCTCGGGCTGACCGTCGAGTCGCTGGCCGGGGAGCTACCCGGCGGCTTCGAGTGGCTGGCGGTGGACGCGCCCGAGTTCGGGCGGGATATCGAGGACCGCTCCGACGAACTGGTGCTCAACGACGACCGGGTGCGGGCGCTGCGGATCACGCATCCGGCCTACCTCATCTACACCTCGGGGTCCACGGGCGTGCCCAAGGGCGTATGCGTCACCCATGCCGGTGTCGCAAATATCGCCGCCGAGCAGCGCGAACGCTTCGATGTTCGGGCCGAGTCGCGGACCCTGCACTTCTCCTCGCCGAGCTTCGACGCCTCCGTGCTCGAACTGCTGCTGGCGGTCGGCGCGGGCGCGACGATGGTGATCGCGCCGGCCGATATCTACGGTGGGGCGGATCTGGCGCGGCTGCTGCGCGAGCAACGGGTCACGCATGCCTTCATGACCCCGGCCGCCCTGGCGACGCTGGATCCGTCCGGTCTCGACGAGCTGGACGTGCTGGTGGTCGGCGGCGAGGCCTGCCCGCCGGAGCTGGTGACTCGCTGGGCGGGCGGGGAGCGCCCGCGCCGGTTCCACAACGCCTACGGCCCCACCGAGGCCACCATCATGACGAATCTCTCCGGCCCGCTGGTTCCGGGCGAGCCGGTCACGATCGGCACGCCGCCGCGCGGAATGGCGGGCCGGATCCTGACCGAGCGGCTGGCGGCGGGCCCGGCCGGCGAGGCCGGGGAACTGTATGTGGCCGGTGCGGGCATGGCGCGCGGATATCACCGCCGACCGGGATTGACCGCGGCCCGATTCGTGGCCGATCCGTTCGGGGAACCGGGCTCGCGGATGTATCGCACCGGCGATCTGGTCCGGGCGCAGGCCCCCGATGCGCCGGTATATCACATGGGCCGCAACGACTTCCAGGTCAAGATCCGCGGATTCCGCATCGAACTGGGGGAGATCGATTCGGTGCTGGTCGCCCACGACACCGTCGATTTCGCGGTGACGGTGGGGCACACCATATCGCAGGACAACACCGTTCTGGTCTCCTACGTCCTGCCGGTCGCCGGCGGCTCGATCGAGACCGAGGAGCTGCTGGCCCATGCCGCGCAGCAGCTGCCCGCCTACATGGTTCCGGCATCGATCACCCCGCTGGCGAGCCTGCCCCGCACCCCGGCGGGCAAGCTCGACCGCGCGGGGTTGCCCGAACCGGTGTTCGCCGTGGCGCAATACCGGGAGCCGACCGGTCCGACCGAGCGCATCGTGGCCGATATCTTCGCCGATCTGCTCGGCACCGCGGCGGTCGGGCTCGACGACGATTTCTTTGCGCTGGGCGGCAATTCGCTGCTGGCGACCCAGGCCGCCGCGCGCATTCGGGCCGCGACCGGCACCGAATTCCCGGCCCGCATTCTGTTCGAGGCGTCCACGGTGCAGGCGCTGGCTGCGTGGGTATCCGGCCTGGCGGCCGCGGACCCGGGCGAGCCCGGCCGCCCGGTGCTGGCCGCGCGCGAGCGGCCCGAGCCGATTCCGCTGGCCCCGGCCCAGCAGCGGATGTGGTTGCTCAACCAGTTCGACACCGCCTCGGCGATGTACAACGTGCCGGTGGCGATCCGGCTGACCGGACCGCTGGATGTCGCGGCACTCGGCGCGGCCGTCGGGGACCTGATCGAGCGGCACGAGATCCTGCGTACCTTCTACCCCGAGGTGAACGGCGCTGCCGCGCAGCGGATTCTGGAGCCTCACACGCCCGATCTCGCGCCGGTGGCCGTCGCCGGGACGGCCGACCTTCGCGCCGGTCTCGCGGACGTGGCGCTGTCCGGATTCGATGTCGCGGAGCAGGTGCCGTTCCGGATGGCGCTGTTCGCGCTGGGCGATCCCGGCGATATCGCCGACCATGCCCTGGTATTCGCCGCCCACCACATCGCCGTGGACGGCTGGTCGCTGGGCCCGCTGACCCGGGATCTGATGTATGCCTATGCGGCTCGCAGCGGCGGCCAGGCCCCGGCCTGGCCCCCACTGCCGCTGCAGTACGCCGATTACAGTGTGTGGCATCGGGAATTGCTCGGCGAGGAGAGCGATCCGGAGTCGCCGGCCGCCGCCCACATCGAGTTCTGGCGCACGCAGCTGACGGGCATTCCGGAGCTGATCGGCCTCCCGGCGGACCACGCCCGCCCGCCCGCGCCGACGGGTGCGGGCCGGTCCTACACCTTCGAGATTCCCGCGGCCGTGCAGACGCGGCTGCGGGAGCTGGCCGCGGCCCAGAGCGCGACGCCGTTCATGGTCGTGCACGCGGCGTTCGCGGCGCTGCTGGCGCGGATCACCGGATCGGGCGATATCGTGATCGGTACCCCGGTGGCCGGGCGCGGCGAGCCCGAATTGGCCGATCTCATCGGCATGTTCGTCAATACCGTGGCATTGCGCACCCGGATCGATCCGGCCTCGACGTTCGCCGAGCTGGTCGCCCACACCCGCGAGGGTGACCTGGCGGCCTTCGACCATGCGGAGCTGCCGTTCGAACGCCTGGTGGAGGTGCTCGCACCGGGCCGCACCGCGGCCTACCACCCGCTGTTCCAGGTGGCGCTGTTCTTCCAGAACATGACCGCGCCCACCCTGGAGTTGGACGAGTTGACCGTCGCACAGCTGGAATTGGATCCCGAGGCGGCGAAATTCGATCTGCAGCTGACCGTTTCCCCGGGCGGCGACGGCGAGCCGTGGGCCGCGCAATTCAGCTATGCCACCGACCTTTTCGAGAACGAGACGATCGCCGGATTCGCCGAGCGGTTCGTGCGGCTGCTCTCGGCGGTGGCGCAGGATCCCGGCGCGATCCTCGGCGATATCGACGTCCTCGCCGTCACCGAGCGACGGGCCCTGCTCAGTGAGCTCGAGGACACCGCCTACGAGGTGCCGGGCGGGCTGCTGCTGGAGGGCTACCGCCGTGCGGTCGCCGCGACGCCGGACGCGGTGGCCCTGGTCTTCGATGATGACATCACCTGGACCTACCGGGAATTCGACGCCTGGGTGAACCGGCTGGCCCGCTACCTGATCGACCGGGGGATCGGGCCCGAATCGGTGGTGGCGCTGGCGATGCCGCGCTCGCCGGAGCTGGTGGTCGCGATGTACGCGGTGATCAGCGCGGGCGGCGCCTATCTGCCGCTGGATCTGGAGCATCCGGCCGGGCGGATCGCGTATGTGCTCGAGACCGCGGAGCCGGTCTGCGTGCTGAGCACCAGCGGCCATCGGCTGCCGGACTCGGATCAGCCCGTGATCGATATCGACACGCTGGAGCTGTCACACCTGTCGGCCGAACCGGTGGATGTGCCGCTGTTCCTGGACCATCCGGCGTACGTGCTGTTCACCTCGGGCTCGACCGGCCGGCCCAAGGGCGTGACGGTCTCGCATCTGGCGATCCGTAACCAGATCGAATGGATAGCCTCGCAGTACACGGCCGGGCCCGCCGATGTGTATCTGCAGAAGACCGCGACCACCTTCGACGTCTCGCTGTGGGGGTACTTCCTGCCGCTGAGCGTCGGTGCCCGGCTGGTGCTGGCCGCGCCCGACGGCCAGCGCGACCCCGGATACATCGCGGATCTGATTGCCGAACACCGGGTTACGCTGACCGACTTCGTGCCCTCGGTGCTGCAGGTATTCCTGGCCGCCGCGCGCGCGGAGCAGCTGGCCTCGCTGCGTGAGGTCTTCGTCATCGGCGAGGCGCTGCCGCCCGCGACCGTCGCCGCCTTTGCCGCGCGGTCGGGTGCGGGTCTGCACAATCTGTACGGCCCCACCGAGGCCGCGGTGTCGGTGACGTACTGGCCGACCACCCCGGCTGATCGGACAACCGTGCCGATCGGGCTGCCGCAGTGGAATACCCGCACGTACGTGCTGGATTCGCGACTGCATCTGATCCCCTCCGGCGCGGTCGGCGAATTGTATTTGGCCGGTGACCAATTGGCGCGCGGCTATCTGCGCCGTCCGGATCTGTCCGCGGACCGGTTCGTCGCGGACCCCTACGGTCCGCCCGGCGAACGCATGTACCGGACAGGGGATCTGGCGCGCCGCCGTGCGGATGGTGTGCTGGAGTACCTGGGGCGCAGCGACTTCCAGGCCAAGATTCGAGGCCACCGCATCGAGCTGGGCGAGGTCGAGGCGGCGCTGCTGGCCGATCCGGCGATCGCGCAGGCCGTGGCGCTGGTCGCGCCGTCGGCGGCCGGGGCTCAGCTGGCGGCGTATGTGGTTGCGGCCGAGGGGGATATCGATACCGAGGCGGTGCGTCGCGAGCTGGCGCAGGTGCTGCCCTCCTATATGCTGCCCGCGGCCCTGGTTGTGCTCGAGGCGTTCCCGATGAACAGCAGCGGCAAGCTTGACCGTGCCGCCCTGCCCGCACCGGTGTTCGCCGCGCGCGATTTCGTCGCCCCCTCGACGCCGACCGAGCGGGCCGTGGCCGAGGTGTTCGGCGAGGTGCTCGGCGTCGACCGCGTCGGCGCGGCGGACGGATTCTTCGATCTGGGCGGCACCTCGCTGCTGGCGTTCACGCTGCAGCGCGCGCTCAACGCCCGCCTGGGCATCGACCTGCCGATGGCGACGCTGTTCACCGCGCCGAGCGTGAGCGCCCTGGCGGCCCGCATCGACAGCGCGGATCATGCGCCCGCCCACGACGACGAATCGGCCCGGATCGCCGCGGATGCGGTCCTGGAGGCGGAGATCGGCGTACAGGAACTCGCGCTGCCCTATGCCGTGGCGCTGGACGTGCTGCTCACCGGCGCCACCGGATTCCTGGGCGTGCATCTGCTGCGAGAACTGCTGGTGCGCACCGAGGCCCGGGTCTGGTGCCTGGTCCGCGCGGATTCGGCGGAGCAGGCGCATGCGCGGATCCGGGAGTCGCTGCGGCGGTATCGCATCTGGGAGGAGCGGTTCGGTGATCGGATCGTCGCGGTCCCCGGCGATCTGGCCGCACCGGGCTTCGGGCTCGACGCGGCCGACTACACCCGGCTGGCCGAACGCATCGACGTCATCTACCACAACGGCGCACGGGTCAACCACATCGAACCGTATGCGCGGCTGCGCGCGGCCAATGTGGAGGGCACCCGGGAGGTGCTGCGGCTGGCCACCACGACGCGGATCAAGCCCGTGCACTTCATCTCCACGGCCAATGCCGTCATCCCCGCCGCGCCGGGCCAGGATTTCCGTGGGGCGGAGGACGATCGGCTCACCGTCGATGAGTTGCCGGCCAACGGCTACGTCGCCGGGAAATGGGTGGCCGAACAGCTGGTGAACCAGGCCGCCGACCGTGGCGTGCCGGTGCGGATCTACCGTCCGGCAACGGTTTCCGGCGATCCGCATACCGGAGTGAACAGCGCGGATGATTCGTTCTGGAATATGATCCGCGCGGTCGCCGTGCTCGGCCTGGCCCCCGACGTCGGCGATGCTGCCATGGCCCTGGCGCCGGTGAATTATGTGGTGCGCGCGATTGTTTCGCTCGCCACCGAACCCGCGGACGGGCGGGTGTATCACCTGATCAATACGAATCCGGTGGCGATCACGGAGATCTTCGACGGCCTGCGCCGCCACGGAATCCCGGTCGCCCGCGCCTCATTGGAGGAGATCGGGACCAGGCTTGCCGCCGAGGCCGCGGCCCGCGATGCGGCCGGTGACAGCTCCCTGGTGCGCGCGGCGCTGTTGAGCGGCAATTATGGCGGCGGTTCGATAGCCCTGGACGACACCGCGACCCGCGCGGTGCTCGCCGGGCGCGGCATCGAATGTCCGCGAATCGACACCGAAACCTTGGACGCCTATATCGAGGCGTTCATCGAGACCGGATTCTTCCCGGTGCCCGAGGATGCCTCGACCGGCGAGCTGGCGCAAATTCTGTGAACCGGTGCGGGCGAATTAGATTCGCCCGCACCGCTAGTCGTCCGCACACGCCGGAATGACGGGTGGTTCTACTTGCGCAGCTTGAACAGGCGTGAGACACCGCCGAGGGAGGGCATACTCGCCGTCGGCGCGCTCACCGCGGACAGCGCGGCATAGTCCTCGTCGCTCAGCGAGACCTCGGCCGCGGCGACGTTTTCCTCCAGATGAGCCACGCTCGAGGTGCCGGGAATCGGCAGCATCACCGACGCGCGGCGCAGCAGCCACGCCAGCGCGAGCTGTGACGGGCTCGCGCCATGGTTCTTCGCGATCGACTCGAGCGGACCGCCGGGGCGGGCGAGTTCGCCGGTGGCGATCGGGAACCACGGAATGAACGCGATCTGATGCGCCTGCGCGTAGTCGACCAGCTTCTCGGCGCTGCGGTCGGACAGGTTGTACAGATTCTGCACCGAGACGATGGGCGCCATCTTGCGCGCCGCCTCCAGCTGCGCCACGGTGACCTGGGACAGGCCGATGTGGCGAATCTTGCCCTCCTTCTGCAGCTCCACCAGCTCCCCGAGCTGATCCGCCAGCGGTACCTTCGGGTCGATGCGGTGCAGCTGGAACAGGTCGATGCGCTCGACCCCGAGGTGGCGCAGGCTCAATTCCGCCTGCTGGCGCAGATACTCGGGGCGTCCCAGCGGCAACCAGAGGCCCGGCTTGGGCCGGGCCAGGCCCGCCTTGGTGGCGATGATCAGATCCTCGGCATACGGATGCAGCGCCTTGCGGATCAGGTTCTCGCTGACGAACGGGCCGTAGGAATCGGCCGTATCGATGAAGGTGACGCCGAGCTCGACCGCGCGCCGCAGCACCCGCACCGCCTCGTCCGGATCCTTGGGCTCGCCCCACACGCCGGGGCCGGTGATCTGCATCGCGCCGTATCCCAGGCGATGTATGGGTAGATCACCACCGAGGGTGAAGGTTCCGGATGCGGCGGCGGGACGTGACTCGGTGGGGGTGACCATGGTTCCTTCCGAACGAATGCACAAAACTGATTCCACATTAGTCACGCGGGCGCGTATCGGCTCCCCGACGACGCTTTTCCTGAGGAGTGCGACGATGTTCACCACGCGACCGACCTTGCAGGGGACCTTCGGCATGGTTTCCTCCACCCACTGGCTGGCCTCGCAGTCGGCCATGGCGGTGCTGGAGGCGGGCGGCAACGCCTTCGATGCGGCGGTCGCGGCGGGTTTCGTGCTGCACGTGGTGGAACCCCATCTCAACGGCCCCGCCGGTGAGGTGCCGATGCTGCTCGCGCCCGCCGGGGGCCCGGTGCGGGTGCTGTGCGGGCAGGGACCGGCCCCGGCGGGGGCGAGTATCGCGCATTACGCCTCGCTCGGGCTGGAGCTGATTCCCGGCTCGGGCCCGCTGGCCGCGGCGGTGCCCGGGGCGTTCGACGCGTGGATGGTGTTGCTGCGCGATTACGGCACGTGGTCCCCGGCCGACGTGCTGAGCTATGCGATCGGTTATGCCGAGCACGGGCACCCGCCGGTCCCGCGGATCGGCGCGACCGTGGAGACGATGCGGGAGCTGTTCGAGACCGAGTGGACGAGCTCGGCCGCGGTGTACCTGCCGGGGGGCCGCGCGCCCGAGCCGGGGACGCCGTTCCGCAATCCGGCGCTGGCCGCCACCTGGCGGCGGCTGATCGCGCAGGCGCAGGCCGCGGGCGGCGACCGGGAGGCGCAGATCGAGGCGGCGCGGCGGGTGTGGAGCGCCGGATTCATCGCCGAGGCGCTGGTGACCGCCGCCGCCCGGCCCGCGATGGACACCTCGGGCGAGCGGCATGCCGGTGTGCTCACCGGTGACGACCTCGACTCGTACGAGGCGAGTTTCGAGGATCCGGTCCGGCACGAGCGGGACGGCTGGACGGTCTGCAAGGCGGGCGCCTGGTCGCAGGGGCCGGTATTGCTGCAACAGCTGGCGTTGCTGCCGGATGCGTTGCCGGACTACGGTTCCCCCGACTATGTGCATCTGCTGGTCGAGGGGTGCAAGCTGGCGATGGCCGATCGCGAGGCCTGGTACGGCGATGCCGCCCCGGTGCCGCTGACCGAGCTGCTGTCGGACGAATACAACGCCGTCAGAAGGACTCTCGTCGGGACGGAGGCATCCCACGCACTGCGGCCCGGTAGCCCGGGCGGGCGAAATCCGGTGCTGAGCAAGCACGCCCTCGCGGTGGCGGCGGGGGCCGGTGGGCAGCGCGTGGCCGCCGGGCTCGGCGGCGGTGAGCCGACCGTGCAGCGCAGCGGCGAAACCCGCGGCGATACCTGTCATCTCGACATTGTGGACCGGTGGGGCAATATGCTCGCCGCGACTCCGTCGGGCGGCTGGCTGCAGTCCAATCCCGTTGTGCCCGAATTGGGTTTCCCGCTCGGCTCGCGCCTGCAGATGGCCTGGCTCGATCCGGGCCTGCCCAATTCGCTGACCCCCGGCAGGCGCCCGCGCACCACCCTGAGCCCGTCACTGGCGCTGCGCGACGGCGTGCCGGTGATGGCGTTCGGCACGCCGGGCGGCGATCAGCAGGACCAGTGGCAGCTGCACTTCTTCCTGTCGGTGGCGCTGCGGGCACCGGTGCGCGGCGGGCTGGACCTGCAGGGCGCGATCGACGCACCGAACTGGCACAACGATTCGTTTCCGAGCTCGTTCCATCCGCGCGCGATGAACCCGGGCTCGGTGACCGTCGAATCCCGTATCGGCGCCGAGGTTATCGAGGGTTTGCGCCGGCGCGGGCATGCGGTGACCGTCGGCGAGGCGTGGTCCGAGGGAAGGCTGTGCGCGGTGGCGCGCGACCCCGAGACGGGGGTGCTCTCGGGGGGCGCGAATCCGCGCGGCATGCAGGGCTACGCTGTGGGGCGCTGACGGTTACGCTGCCCGGAGGTTGCCGCGGCGGTATCGCGGGCACCCGGACATTCGTTACATAAAACGGTGGCACATTGATTATGTACCACCAAGGGGTGGTATATACCGTCGGACCGGCGTATGGTTCTCCAGGCGCTAACCTGCGCGCATGGAGGGAGCGCCGCGGGCCGACGGCACCCTGTCGGCCGCGGTGCACCCGCTCCAGACCGAAGGATTATTCGCATAATGACCACCTCCACCCGCCGCGAACACGATCTGCTCGGGGATCGCGACGTTCCCGCCGACGCGTACTGGGGTGTGCACACCCTGCGAGCGAGCGAAAATTTCCCGATCACCGGAACCTCGCTGTCCGCCTACCCGCACGTGATCGACGCGCTGGCCGCGGTGAAGGAGGCGGCCGCGGGCGCGAACGAGAAGCTCGGGCTGCTCGCCCCGGACAAGGCTGCGGCAATCACCCAGGCCTGCAGGGAGATTCGGGAGGAGGGGCGGCTGCACGATCAGTTCATCGTCGATGTCATTCAGGGCGGCGCCGGCACCTCGACCAATATGAATGCCAACGAGGTGATCGCGAATCGGGCGCTGGAGATCCTCGGCCATGCCAAGGGTGAGTACGGGCATCTGCATCCGAACGAGGACGTCAACCTCAGCCAGTCCACCAACGACGCCTATCCGACCGCGGTGCGGGTCGCCACGATCCTGGCGGTGCGCGAGCTGTTGGAATCGATGACGGTGTTGCGCAAGGCCTTTGCGGACAAGGCCGTCGAATTCCGCGACATCCTCAAGATGGGCCGCACCCAGCTGCAGGATGCGGTGCCGATGACCCTGGGCCAGGAGTTCTCGACGTATGCGGTGATGCTCGAAGAGGATCAGGCCCGCCTGGCCGAGGCGTCGCTGCTGATGCACGAGATCAACCTCGGCGCCACCGCGATCGGCACCGGGCTCAACGCCCCGGCCGGGTACTGCGAGGCGGCGCGCTGGCAGCTTGCCGAGATCACCGGTATGCCGCTGGTCACCGCCGCGAATCTGGTTGAGGCAACCCAGGATTGCGGTGCGTTCGTGCAGCTCTCGGGCGTGCTCAAGCGTGTTGCGGTCAAGCTGTCCAAGACCTGCAACGATCTGCGGCTGTTGTCCTCGGGGCCGCGTGCGGGATTCCACGAGATCAATCTGCCCGCGCGGCAGGCCGGTTCGTCGATCATGCCGGGCAAGGTGAATCCGGTGATCCCGGAGGTGGTCAATCAGGTGGCCTTCGAGGTCATCGGCAACGATATGACCATCACCATGGCCGCGGAGGCTGGGCAGTTGCAGCTCAACGCCTTCGAGCCGATCATCCTGCATTCGTTGTCCAAGAGCATCATCCATCTGAGCGCGGCCTGCCGCACCCTGGCCGACCGCTGTGTCACGGGCATCACCGCCAACGCCGAGGTCACCCACGCGATGGTGAAGAACTCCATCGGCCTGGTTACCGCCCTGAATCCGTACATCGGATACGCCGCCGCCACCGAAATCGCCAAGGAGGCACTGGCTTCGGGCCGCGGCGTGGCCGAGTTGGTGCTGGAGAAGGGCCTGCTGCCCCCCGAGCGCCTGGCCGCCATCCTGCGCCCGGAGGAGGTCGCCGGGGTGGTGGCGCAGGAGGTCGTCGCCTAATGGGTCAGGGCCGGAGGCGGCAGCCTGCGTAACCACGTAGGCCCCCCATTAGGCGCAGACGACACCGCCTAATGGGTCAGGGCCGGAGGCGGCAGCCTGCGTAACCACGTAGGCCCCCCATTAGGCGCAGACGACACCGCCTAATGGGTCAGGGCCGGAGGCCTGTCAGAAGCCGAACTTCGGGCGGTCGGCCGGGCACAGGTGGCCGTTGCGGACCAGGACCACCTTGGCGCACAGTTTGATCGGGCAGCAGGTGAGCGGGCAGTCGATGTGGGTCTGCATGATCGCGTGGGCCTGCATGAGCGTCAGCCCGTTGCGGGGGATGCTGTGATCCAGGGGCGGGAAGTATTGATACACCGGGCGCCTTCCGAATTCGTCAGACGAATGTTGCGCGATAACCCAGTCGTGCCAGGGTTGCCAGGATTTCTGTGGTGTTCGTGGGGGTGTGGTCGGCGACGACGAGCACGCAGGGACCCTGGGTGGACGCGATGGACGCGACGACGCCAGGCAGCTGCTCCAATGCTCGATCGATCGCCTCCGGATGACCGCTGCCCAGGATGTCTTCAACCCTGAGCACATGGGCAACCGAGGACATGGCGCTCCTTTCTCACCCTGGCCGGAGCGACGGGGTGGATCTCGGCATCGCGAGGAATCACCGGACGAGCGTGGCGTGACGGTCGGGAAACCGGACGCCGGCGCGGGCCGGTGCTGTGGTGAACGGAGGGGATCCGGCGTGAGTTACGGCGCCGGCCGCTATCGAGCAATGGTTGGCGAGCCGGGGGCATGCGTCAATCGACACACGCCGGAGGTTCGGGCATATGCGCAGGTGACCGCCGGTCCCGGAAATCCGCAGCGGATCCGCAGCGCCCTGTTTGCCGGGTGCGGAGAGGCGATGTCCCCGTTGCGGATCCGCAGGCGGGCGAGATCGTCGTCGCAGAAACCGTGACCGCCGTCACATCGGATTGTTTCCTGATCGATTGCCACAGTTGAAATCTCAAGGGTTATTAGTGTCATAAGACACAGTGATGCTGCGGATTTCGAGCTTGACGACCTCTGGCTCTGACTCGAAAACAGCAGCTAGGCAGGATATTTAGGCGACTCTGGCCGGCCCTGTGAATGAGGTAACGCGTTCATAACGCGGTTTGCCAGAAGATTTCTATCGCGTAAAACTGGACGAAAGATCAGTACATGAGGGAATGCGAGGAGTTTCGATGGACAAGAACGGGTGGCCGATTATCAACCTCGGCTCTGCGGCGCTGAACCTGACCGACACGATCACCTCGATCGTCGCTCAGTGGACCTACATCATGCATACCGGCAGCGCGTAATAGCTGCCGCCGCTCGGCTGCTCGCCGGGCACGCGGGATGACATCAACGAGGCCCCGGTCCATGCGGACCGGGGCCTCGTTGCATCCGGCTGTCGGCCACCTCAGCGCGGCGCCATCCGGATGGCGCCGTCGAGGCGGATGGTCTCGCCGTTGAGCATCGGGTTCTCCACGATGTGGCGGGCCAGCGCCGCGTACTCGGTGGGATCGCCGAGGCGGGCCGGATGCGGCACCTGCGCGCCCAGCGCGGCGATGGCCTCGTCGGGCAGCGTCGCGAACAGCGGGGTGTGGAACAGGCCGGGCGCGATCGTGACGACCCGGATGTTCACGCTCGCCAGATCGCGGGCGATCGGGAGGGTCATGCCCACGATGCCGCCCTTGGAGGCGGAGTAGGCGGCCTGACCGATCTGCCCGTCGTAGGCGGCGACCGAGGCGGTGTTGATGATCACGCCGCGCTCCTCGCCGTCGAGCTCGGCGGCCGCGATGCGCTCGGCGGCCAGGCGGATCACATTGAACGTGCCGATCAGGTTCACCGTGACGACCTTGGTGAACGCAGCGAGCGGGAATGCGCCCTTCTTGCTGACCGTCTTGACCGCATTGCCGATTCCCGCGCAGTTCACCGCGATTCGCAGCGTGCCCAGCGCCTGGGCGGCATCCAGCGCGGCGGTGACCTGCTCCTCGCTGGTGACGTCGGTCGGCGCGAAGACCACGCCCTCGCCCAGTTCCTTGGCGAGGGCCTCGCCGTTGGAGGAGGGCAGGTCGATGATGACGACCTTGGCGCCCTGGCCGTGCAGCTCCCGTACGGTCGCCAGGCCCAGGCCCGAGGCGCCGCCGGTTACCACGGCAACGGCGTTCTTGATCTGCATAAGACGGTTCCCTTCTGCTCTGCGTCAGCTCGAGGTTAACCGTCGTGCGCGGATTAAGTAAATACCGCTTCGCTACACTGATGAATGAAACGTGTTGCAGTTTGCTGGGTGTTGCGGCAGGTGGCAGCGGTGGCCCCCCGATCACACGGCGAGGTGTTGTTATCTGTGCCGCCCCTATCGCAGGCGAACCGGGAACTCGGTCATGCCGTGGATCAGTGTGCTGGGCTGCCAGCTCGCGGCCTCGGCCTGCGGGGTCAGCGACATCTCCGGGAAGCGCCGCAGCAGCCCGCGGAACGCGACATCGGCCTCCAGCCTGGCCAGCGGCGCGCCGACGCAGTAGTGGATGCCGTGGCCGAAGGCCAGATGGCCGGCCGGATCGCCGGTGAGGTCGAGATTCTCCGGGTCGGCGTAGCGGGCGGGATCGCGATTCGCCGCGGCCAGCGCGATGAGGACGAATTCGCCCTCGGGGATCTCGACGCCGCCGATCTGCACCGGCTCGCGGGTGAACCGGAAGGTAGCCCAGCCCACCGGGCCGTCGTAGCGCAGGAACTCCTCCACCGCGGCCGGTACGTCGTCCAGGTTGGCCCGCAGCGCCTGGAACTGAGCGGGGTTGAGCAGCAGGGCGCGGGCACCGTTGGCGATCAGGTTCACCGTGGTCTCGTGACCGGCGACCAGCAGCAGGAAGGCGGTCGAGACCAGCTCCGCCTCCGAGAGTTTATCGTCCTCGTCGCGGGCGAGGACCAGGCCCGAGAGCAGATCCGCGCCCGGGTGTTCCCGCTTGGCCTCCGCCAGGTCGTGTAGAAATTTCGACATATCGGCGCCGGCGGCCATGACCTCGTCCTCGCTGGCGCGGATGCCGCCGAGCAGCAGTTTGGTCCAGCGCTGGAAGCGCTCGCGATCCTCGAAGGGCACGCCGAGCAGCTCGCAGATCACGGTGACCGGCAGCGGGATCGCGAAACTCTGGAGCAGATCGACCTCGTCGCTGCCCTCCATCGCGTCGAGCAGCGCGGCGGTGATCTCCTCGATGCGGGGGCGCAGCGCGTTCACCGCGCGGGCGGTGAACGCCTTGTTCACGAGCTTGCGCAACCGGGTGTGGTCCGGCGGATCGCTGTTGAGCATGTGCACCGAGAGATCGAAACTGCCCGGATTGGCGAACGCCTTGGAGTCCTTGCGCGCGAACGCCTCCCGCATGCCGTCGACGCTCTTGAGCAGCCGGGGATCGGTGAGCGCCGCGCGACCCTCCTCGTAACCGATGATCACCCATGCGGGGACGTCGTTGCGGGGCATGTGGACTCGATGCACCGGTCCGCTGTCGCGCCAGCGCGCGTAGTAGGCATGGGGATCGTCGAAGAAATCGTCGCCGACGGTCTCGATGTGGTGGCGCGTGTCGGTATCGACCATTATGTGTCCTCGCTGTGTCCGGCGGCCGTGATTCGGTCGTGCTCGGCTGTGCGGCGATGGGCCCCACCTGAACCAACGTACCCGCGAGTAGGGGGAACCAGCTGGGGCGCAACCGATCACGACTGCGTCTCGGCGAAACGGGCGAGCCGCCCAGTCGGGACCGTCCGGTACCCTGGCGGAAGTTCAGCCCCATGGACGCTCGCGGCAAACTCTTCTGCGCGTGTCGCGCGCGCCACGCCGTGTTTTGGCCACCGTTGGCAAACTTACGGTTTCGCCAACGGTGGTCGATCGACTATTAATGCTATGTGCCGCTACCAACCGTGACCCCTTCGCAGTCGCCGGATCTCACCCGCCTGGAGGCGAAATGACGATCGAGCACTCGGGTGAGGACGACGTCACGCATCTGGCGAAACGGGTCGAGCATGCCCGCGGACGGCTGGCCTATCAGTTCGACCCCGCGCTGACCGAGGCCCTTTCCGAGGACGAGCTGCGTGCCGAACGTGATCTCGCCGAGAAGATTCGAGAGGCCGAGCGCGATCAACGCTGGAAGCACGTGCAAGCCGCGGCCCACGCCTCCGACGAAGCCAGGACCACCTCTCAGAAGATCGCGAAGGCCGATATGCGTGATCTGTTGGTAGCTCGCCGCGCGCTGGCCGCGCAGCGGCGCGAATCGAGCCCGCACGCCAAACTTGCCTCGCTGTACCGTCATCGGGCCTGGTCGCTGCGTGCGCTGGCCGGCGTCGTCGCGGCCGGCATGCTCTGGTCCGCGGTCAATGTGCAGCACAACATCGCACCCGGTGGCCCGACCGATCCGCTGTACTGGTTCAGCTACCTGCTCGAGGCCATGATCAGCGTCTGTCTGGTCATCATCATGATCGGCACCAACAAGGTCGCCGAATGGGGCATCCTGGACAGTCGCCGGCAGGTCGCGGTCGCCGAAATGGCCCTGCTGTCACTGACTGTCGGCCTCAACACCTACCCGTACATCCGGCGCGGCGACTGGTACGACGTGGGCGTGCACGCGGTCGCGCCGGTGATGATCGGTGTCGCGCTGCTCATCCACCACGCCGCCAGCTCGCGGTATGGGCTGGCCATCCTGCAGGCGACCGACCAGGTGCGCGACCTGCCCGACCCCTCCGATCAGATCCGGCGCACGATGCCGACATTCGTGAGCTTCTTTCGCCAGAACGTCTCACCGGACGTGACGCGCCCCAGCGGTGCGCTGGCCGCGCTGCCCAGCGGCCACGAGCCCGCCGCGGCTGAGCAGGCCACGCACGTGGATGCCGTTACCGAGCAGCGCAAGCCGTCCATGGTCGAGGTGGATGAGGTGGATGACTACCGGTCGCCGCTGCCGGACGATGCGACCGTCACCGCGGAGGTCCGCACTCCCAAGGCAGAATTCCGCACCTCCACCGACGGCTGGCTGACCAGTAAGGATGTCAACGGCCGGGAGTCCAACGGCCGGGAGCCCAACGGCCGGGAGCCCAACGGCCGGGAGTCCAATGGCGCCGGGGCGTGGCGCGACGAGCCCGCGACCAACGGAAAGCCCCCGAGCAACAACGCATCCGCGACCAATAGCTCGGAGGTCGACGGCGGCCAGGACGATTCGCTCAACGCGTACGACACCGGCCAGTTCCGCATCGCCGAAACCCTCGAGCAGGAGCTCGCCGAGCTGCGCGCCGAGCGCCGCCGGGCCCGCGCCGGCAGGCAGCGCTAGACCTTCAGCGAGGACCGAACGTCCGAGGCCGGACCCGCCTGCCCTGATCCGCACTCCCGGTAGGGAGTGCGGATCTCTGTGCGCTCCCCGTCATCCCGCGCCCATCTCGCGTCATCCGGCACGCGTTGGCCGGGATGACGCCGTGCCGAGGTGCATGGATTCCGGTCGAACGCATCCGGGAATGGCGGAAGGAGCGCGGGGAACGACCGGGGTGCGTGGCCGGATTGCGCCGTTCGGCCGGGGTGGCGGTGCGCGCGCGGCGCGCGTGGGGCAGGGTTGTTATGTGCGCGGGATCGTTCTGGAGCAAATCGGGGTGAGCTACGGGGAGAATGCCGTATTCACCGACATCACCGCGGCCCTGCCGAGTGGCCGGTGCACCGCGATCGTGGGGCCGAGCGGGGTCGGCAAGACCACGCTGCTGCGGCTGCTCAACCGGCTCGCCGAACCGAGCAGCGGACGGATCCTGCTCGACGGCGTGCCGATCACCGAACTCGACGTGCTCGAGTTGCGGCGGCGAGTGGGATTGATACCGCAGCGGCCGACGTTGGTCGAGGAGATCGTTGTCGACGAGGTGCGGGTGGGGCGCCCCGATCTGACCGATGCGGAGGTGCTCGCGCTGCTGGCGCGGGCCGGACTGCCCGAGACCTTCCTGCACCGCCAGTGCCGCGAGCTGTCCGGCGGCGAGGCGCAGCGGGTATGCCTGGCGCGCGGGCTGGCCGTGCGGCCGCAGGTGCTCGTGCTGGACGAGCCGACCTCGGCCCTGGACGAGGTGGCCGCCGCCGCGGTGGGGAAACTCATCGGCGAGCACACCGGGGGCGGTGGAGCGGTGGTGCTGGTCAGCCACGACAGCACCTTCGTCGGGACGGTTGCCGACGATATCCTGCTCCTCGACGACGGTCGGCTGTCCCGCCTGGGCGAATTCGGCGAACGCGGGCTCGCCCCGCGCGCTGTCGCGTTCGATGCCGCGGCGGCCCGGGCGGAGGCAGCCCAGGGCGGGGGCGCCCGGGCCGTGGCAATCGGGGCCGAGGCAATCGCCCCTGGGGAGTTCGAGGCCGACGGAATCCGGACGGCGGCACACGAGGCCGGGGCTTCGGCGCGCGAGGATCGGGAAGCGTAATGGTGCAGGGTCTTTCGGTCCCGGACTGGCCGGGTGTCGGCGCGTCGGTGCTGCTGGTGGCTCTCGCTGCCCTCATCGCCTACCGGCAGCGGTTACATCTGACGCGGGAGCTGCTGATCGCGTCGGTCCGGGCGGGGGTGCAGCTGGTCGCGGTCGCTGCGATCCTGCTGGTTGTCTTCCGGCACACCGGATTACCGGGTGCGCTGGTCTGGGTGGTGCTGATGATCGGCATCGCCGGGCAGGTCGCCGGACGCCGCGGCGCCGGTCTGCCGCATGCGATCCGCTCGGCCACCATCGGGGTCGCCTTCGGCGCGGTCATCACACTCGGCGTGCTGATACTGCTGCATGTGATCTCCACGCAGGCCCGCGTGGTGGTGCCGGTCGGCGGGATGATCGTATCGGGATCGATGCAGGCCACCGGGGTTGCGCTGCGCCGCCTACGGGAGGATGCCCGCGCGGCCCGCCCCGAGATCGAGGCCCGGCTGTGCCTGGGACTGCCGGCGCGCGAGGCGTTCCTGCCCTACCGGCGTTCGGCGCTGCGCACCGCGCTGGTACCCACCATCGACGCGACCAAGGTCGTCGGCCTGATCAGCCTGCCCGGCGCGATGACCGGCCTGATTCTGGCCGGGGTGGAACCGCTGACCGCCATCCGCTATCAGATCGTGGTCATGTACATGCTCCTGGCCGCGACGGCGTTGGCGGCCCTGGCCGCCGCGCGGGTCGCCGAACGCTACCTGTTCGACGACGCCCAGCGCCTCGTGGTGCTACCGGCCTGATTCGGCGGCGCCGACCTGTCCGGATGCACTGGTACGCACCGGCCGTCCGGTTCTCAGGAATCGCACAGACGTCTCTGGCGTTGCCCACGGATGCGAGGGCTTTACTGAAAGGTACTGCCGATCGGCAGTACAGGGCACAGCTGAGGCCAAGGAGGCCAGCCGTGGACACTGCGGTTACCGCTGCGTTTTCTCGTCGTGAATTGATCCGAGCGCCCGGTACCTCCGGCGCGTCGGTGAGCAGGCGCGGCCTGCGCTCACTCAATGCCGATGCCGCGTCCAGCTGGACCGATCCGGAGACGGGCCGGACGGCATTCGTAGTCGCGGACGGGGTAGGTGATCACCTGTTGGCGGCCCGGGCGGCGCGCACCGTCGTGGCGGTGGCCGCACGGGTCGGTGCCGGTGCCGGCGCCAAGGCCGGAATCCTTGCGGCGCAACGGGAATTGCTGCGGCAGTTTCCCGAGAAGGAGGCGGATGCCGTGCTCGTGGTCGCCGTACTCCCGGTGACGGGCGGTCCCGGCGATATCGCATGGGTAGGCGACTGCCGCGCCTACCGCTGGAACGGGCGGGTGCTGCATCAGATCACCACCGATCACACTGCCGCGGAGTACTTTCGGTCCCTGGGCCGGCATCCGGCGCCGCGATTCGAACATCTCGTGCTCACCTCGGCCCGCACCGCCGCGCCGGACGCAATCGGTGAGGCCGCCACCGGCTCGAGCGAGGGGCGCCTGCTGCTCAGCACCGATGGCGTGCACAAGCGCCTGAGCATGGCCGAGGTCAAGGCGATCCTCGCCCGCGAGGCCACCGCCGCGATGGCCGCGGATGCCCTGGTCGACGGGGCATTACGGGCCGGCGGCACCGATAACGCCACGGCGCTGGTGGTGGACTGCGGGTAAATCGCCCGGCTCAGAACGCGGCCGGTACACAGGCGCCGAGGATGGTGGCCACGGTCGAATTTGCCGGAGAAAGAAGGAAATCCGGCGGGGCGATCAGTCCGCCCGCCGCCCGTGCAGGGCGATGGTCAGCGCGGCGGCGGTGACCTTGACCTGAGTGGCCAGCTGGGGCCAGGTCTGCCCGCATTCGACGGCGTCGTCCGGGCAGTGGTGGCGCAGGGTGACCCCCACCGCGGCGATGGGATGCCCGCTGTGGTCGAACACCGCATCGGCGACGGTGGCGAAACCGGCCGTGACGTAGCCGTCCTCGACCGCCCAGCCGCGATCGGTCTCCGCTCGCAGCAACGCACGCAGCTCGGCAAGTCCGCGCGGGCCGCGCGCGGTCCGCATGGGAAAGGCCGTGGGGCCGGGAAACAGCGCCCGCACGTGCGGGCGGGTCAGATGCGCCGCGATGGCGCGGCCGGTGGCGGTGAGGTGGGCGGGCAGCCGCACGCCCACATCGGTCACCAGCGTCTGGGGGCGGGCCGGGCGCTGCTCGATCAGATACAGCGATTCGTTGCCGTGCAGTACGCCCAGATGTGCGGTGTAACCGACGGTGTCCACCAGGGTGCGCAGCAGCGGACCGGCAACCCGCTCGAGCGGATCGTGGCGCAGATAGGCCGACCCGAGTTCGAACGCCGCGATGCCGAGGCCGTACTTGCGTTCAGCCGGGATATGGGTGACGTAACCGGCCGCTTGCAGCTCGTTGAGCAGGTGATAGGTGGTCGATCGGGGTAGATCCAACTCCCGGGCGACGGCAGCGGCCGGGATCGGACCGGCCCGGCGCGCGAGCAGGTCCAGCACCTGCAGGCCACGCCGCAGTCCGGGTATGTCGCTGCTGGTGCCCACCGGCGCAATTGTAGCAACTGTCTGGGGTATCAGACGGTTTCCGGTCACGCCTGCTCGTCACGGGCGGCCGCACCGGCTGAAATAAGGCCATGACTGACGTGAATCCGGTGCTGCTGGGTGCCGCCGCTCCGACCCCGCAGCAGGTGCTGGCCGTGGCCCGGGCCGGCGCGCCGGTCGATCTTGCGCAGGATGCGCTGGATCGGCTGGCGAAGGTGCGCGGCCATATCGACGATCTGTCCCACCGCGCGGAACCGGCCTACGGGGTGTCCACCGGATTCGGTGCGCTGGCGCTGCGGCATATACCCGCCGATCGGCGCATCGAGTTGCAGCGCTCGCTGATTCGCTCGCATGCCGCCGGGGCCGGGGATCCGGTGGAGGCGGAGGTGGTGCGGGCGATGATGCTGCTGCGGCTGCGCACGCTGATGAGCGGCCACACCGGGGTGCGGCCGCGGACCGCGCTGACCCTGGCCCGGCTGCTCAACAGCGGGCTGGTGCCGCTGGTGCCCGAATACGGATCGCTGGGCTGCTCGGGCGATCTGGCGCCGCTCGCGGCGGTGGCGCTGGCGATGATGGGCGAGGGGGAGTTGCTCGGACCGGACGGGCGGGTCGTCCCGGCGGGCCCGGCGCTGGCCGCGGCCGGTATCGAACCGCTGGTCCTGGCCGAGAAGGAGGGGCTGGCGCTGACCAACGGCACCGACGGCATGCTCGGCATGCTGCTGCTGGCGATCGCGGATCTGCACCGGCTGTTCGACCTCGCCGACCTCACCGCCGCCATGAGCGTGGAGGCGCTGCTGGGCACCGATCGCGTCTTCGCCGCCGATCTGCAGGCGCTGCGGCCGCACCCGGGCCAGGCTCGATCCGCGGCCAGAATCTTTGCCGCGCTGGCGGATTCGGCGATTGTCGCGAGTCATCGCGGTGCAGACTGTCCGCGGGTGCAGGACGCTTATTCGCTGCGGTGCGCCCCGCAGGTGCACGGTGCCGCACGCGATACCCTCACCCACGCCGAGACCGTGGCCGCGCGGGAATTGGCTGCGGCCGTGGATAATCCGGTGGTGCTCGACGACGGCCGGGTGGAATCGAACGGCAACTTCCACGGTGCCCCGGTGGGATATGTGCTGGACTTCCTCGCGATTGCGGTCGCCGATATGGCGAGCATCGCCGAGCGCCGCACCGACCGGATGCTGGATGTGCATCGCTCACACGGGCTTCCGGCGTTCCTGGCCCACGACCCGGGTGTCGATTCGGGCTATATGATCGCCCAGTACACCCAGGCCGGGGTGGTGTCCGAGCTCAAGCGCCTGGCCGTGCCCGCCTCGGTGGATTCGATTCCCTCCAGCGCGATGCAGGAGGACCACGTCTCGATGGGCTGGGCCGCCGCCCGCAAGCTGCGCCGCGCCGTGGCGGGTCTGCACACCGTGCTGGCGGTCGAATTACTTACCGCCGCACGCGCGGTGGATCTGCGTGCGCCCCTGGAGCCGAGCCCGGTGACCGCCGCGGCCCGGGATCTGGTGCGGACCCGGGTGCCGGGCCCCGGGCCGGACCGGCACCTGGCCCCCGATATCGCCGCGGTTGCCGACCTGATCCGCGCGGGAACACTGGATACGGTCCTGGAATCGCTCGGCTGAACTCAGTTCGAGGCGGCATCCATATCGGCGACGACCAGGACCTTGGGATAGTCAGCGCGTCCAGGTCCATCGATCAACTGCTCGATGCACTGCCCGAGATCCGGCTGGCGGTACGGAGGTCGCACCCGCCTGTCGGCCCGGCCCCTTCCATCGGGCCCTGGCGGGTCTGCCGGTCGTTTTCCCGCCCTCGGCACCACTGGACCTGGATTGAGCCCCCGCTGACCGGTTGCGTGTCGGCTGGGTTCAGTTCGTGACGCTCGGGTCGGGGGCGGCGTGGTGGCGGCCGGTGGGGTAGAGGTCGGCCTCCGGTTCGTCATCGTCGTAGATGTCGTAGGCCCCGTCCCGCCCCGCCTGGGCCGCGAGCAGATCGCGGATCTCGGTGAGCAGGTCCTCCTGGCTGACCTTCTTCGCCTCGGCCCTGCTGAAGCGCTTCTTGAGCGTATTCATCGGCAGGATCAGCACGAAGTACAGCACGGCCGCGACCATGACGAAGTCGATCGCGGCGCTGACGATCGGGCCGAGCGCGATGAAGGTGGACGGCTTGCCCGGGATCAGCTGGAAACCGAGGCCGAATTGGCTGTTGCCGCCCAGCAGCGCCAGCAGCGGTTCCACGACTCCCTTGGTCACCGAGCTCACCACGGCGGTGAATGCGGTACCCATGACGACGGCGACCGCCATGTCGAGAACGTTGCCGCGCATCAGGAAGTCTTTGAAACCCTTGAACATGGTGCGGTAGACCCCAATCTGAACTAGAATTGTTTCCCTTTCGCGCAGTCTAACGTGGCGAATCTCCGGCAATCGATGTGTGTCTCAAATGGGTAACGTCGAACACAGTGCCAGCGTGGGGCGGGGGTGTACGGGCCGGGGATGCGCTGCGGTCCGGCTACCTGCAGGCCGCTTTCCGGCATGCGGTATAGCTATTTGTATGAGATGTGTCCGGGGAAACGTCCAGGCAGGAGGGGCATGGGGACCGATTCGACCTTGCTACATCGCTTTGTCGTCGAGCAACTGACCGACGCCGGGCTGGACCGTCCGCGGCTCCTACGCGAATGCGGACTGCCCGAATGGGTCATGTGCGGGGCGCCGGCCCACGTTCCGGGCTCCCAGTTCTCCCGGCTGTGGGAAATCGGCGAACGGTGGCTCGACGTGCCCGATGTGGCGCTGCACGTGGCCAGCCGGTACGAGCTGACCGCCACCCGACTGTACGACTACCTGTTCACCAGCGCGCCCACAGTCGGGTCCGGGCTGGCGACGTGCGGCCCGTACGTGACCGCGGTCACCGCCAATCACCGCTTCGACCTGGTTGAGGAGAACGACGGAGAGACCACGCTGTATCTCGACATGATCGACGGCGAGGGCCGCGGGCGCGATCTGACTCAGCTGTGGGGGCTGGTGGCGGTGCTGACCCGGGCCCGGAAGGTCATCGATGTGCCGCTGATACCGCTGCGGGTATCGCTGCGGCAGGACGCGCCGCGCTCCGCGCGGGCCTTTGCCGAGGTCTTCGGCACCAGGGCGATCGAATTCGGCGCGCCCGTGGATGCCATGACATTCCGCGTCACGGATATGGAGGTGCCGTTGTGCACCGCGGACCCGGTCCTGGCCGATGTGCTCAAGCCGCTGGCCGAGACGCTGCCCCCGCCGCCCGCGCTGTCACATGCCTGGGCCGAGCGGGTCGCCGCGGCGCTGGACGAGGCCCTGGACAGGGGCGAGGTGTCGCTGGACCGGGTGGCCCGCCAGCTGGCCACCAGCCCCCGCACGCTGCAGCGCAGGCTCACCGAGGCGGGCACCACCTGGCGACAGGAGCTGGATCGGGCCCGCCTGCGCCGCGCCACGGCCGCGGGCCCGCTGAGCCGGTCGCGGCAGGCCCGGCTGCTCGGATACTCCGACGCGGCCTCGATGCGCCGTGCCGCGCAGCGCTGGACCGTCGCCGCGCAGGCGCGGTCGGTGGTCGAGGTCGCACCGGCGGCGGGCAAGCCCTGAGGGGGCGGGGTGGGTAAGGATCAGGCTCTCAGGTGGGTGGCGGCGATACTCCAGAAGGTCGTGCGCTCGAGCGAACCGAGATCCCAGCTTTCGGCGATCGCGTGGGACGCGGCGACGATGCCGGGGACGTCGAAATCGTCGCGGGTTGCGGTGCCCTTGGCCTCGAGTGCCGCGATGACGTAGGCCGTGGCGCTCTCGTTGGTGTGCTGAGAGTTGACGTACTGGGGCAAGGCAATCTCCAATCAGTCGCAGGGATACAGACCGTCGATCCCGAATCAGCTGGACATATGCTCCAGTTTTGTGTGCTGAACGGTTGCCTTGCTAGCGGCGGAACCCGCCACTTTCGGGCAAACGCGCCAACATTGCACACAAGTGCTGGTACCCATCGCGGCACTCGGGTACACCCGCTCGGAGCTGCTGTTATGTAAGGGTATCCGAAGCCGATCATGATCCGATCAGGACTCCTGCGACATGCCGGGCAGCAGATCCTCGTAGCGGAATTCGGTCTCGATCCCGGTCCCCGCGGCGTGTGCCGCCTGTTCGCGGTGGCGCAGTTCCACGCGGCGGATCTTCCCCGAAATGGTCTTGGGCAGCTCGGTGAACTCGACCCGCCGCACCCGCAGATAGGGCGCGAGATGGTCGCGCGCGTATTCGAGGATCGACCGGGCGGTCTCGCGGTCCGGCGCCCAGCCGGCGGCCAGGGCCACATAGGCCTTGGGGACGGCCAGGCGGGTGTCGTCGGGTTGCGGCACCACCGCGGCCTCCACCACGGCCGGATGTTCGATGAGGACGCTTTCGAGCTCGAACGGCGAGACCTTGTAGTCCGAGGACTTGAACACGTCGTCGGTGCGGCCGATATAGGTGATGTACCCCTGCGCATCGCGGGTGGCGACGTCCCCGGTGTGGTAATAGCCGCCGGTCATCGCCGCGGCGTTGCGCTCGGGATCGCCCAGATATCCGGTCATCAGGTTGACCGGGCCGGCGCCCAGATCCAGGCAGATCTCGCCCTCCTCCGCGAGCGCGCCGGTGATCGGGTCCACCAGCACCACCGGAACTCCCGGCACCGGGCGGCCCATCGACCCCGGCTTGACCGGCTGCCCGGGGGTGTTGCCGACCTGCAGCGTCGTCTCGGTCTGGCCGAAACCGTCGCGAATGGTGAGACCCCAGGCCTTCTCGACCTGCGTGATGACATCCGGATTGAGCGGCTCACCGGCGCCGAGGATTTCGCGCAGGCCCGCCGGGCGTTCGCCGAGATCAGACTGAATCAGCATGCGCCACACCGTGGGTGGTGCGCAGAAGGTGTTCACCTCGGCCCGGCGCAGCTGGTCCAGCAGGGCCGCGGCATCGAAGCGGGCGTAGTTGTAGACGAAGATCGTCGCCTCGGCGATCCACGGTGCGAAGAAACAGCTCCAGGCATGCTTCGCCCAGCCGGGCGCGCTGATCGCCAGATGCACGTCGCCGGGGCGCACGCCGATCCAGTACAGGGTGCTCAGATGGCCGACCGGATAGCTGATCTGGTTGTGCTGCACCATCTTCGGCTTGCTCGTGGTGCCCGAGGTGAAATATACCAGCAGTTCGTCGGTGACATCGGTGGCCGCGGTGAACCGACCGGCATCGGTGATCGCCGCGGCGTCGGCGTAGTGGTGCCATCCGGATACCGCCTCGCCCACCACGATTCGGGCATACTGGCCGTCCACCTCCGCGAACTTGGCCGTATCGGCGTCGTTGGTGATGACGAAAACGACTGTGCCGCGGTCGATCCGGTCGGAGATATCGCTGGGTCCCAGGGCCGCGGTGGTCGGCATGATGACCGCGCCCAGCTTGGCGATCGCCAGCATCGACTCCCACAGCTCGACCTGATTGCCGAGCATCAGCAGGACCCGGTCGCCGCGTCGCATGCCCAGGGCGGCGAACCAGGCGGCCACCCGGTCCGAGCGGGACGCCATCTCCGCGAAGCTCACCCGCTGTTCGCTGCCGCCCTCCTGCACGATCCACAGGGCGGTGCGGTCGTTGCCACGGGCGATCACATCGAACCAGTCGGTGGCCCAGTTGAATTTTCCGGCCAGCCGCGGCCACTGGAAATTCGCCAGTGCGGCGTCGTAATCGGTTGCCGCGCCGAGGAGTTGATCGCGGGCCGCGCGATACAGCTCGGTATTCTGGGTCATTGCTTACCTCCTGCGTCGGGTCCGAACAGTCGTGCGGAGATCTCGCGCATCTCCACCTTGCGGATCTTGCCGGTCACCGTCATCGGGAACTCCTGCACGACATGCACGTAGCAGGGGATCTTGTAGCGGGCCAGGCGGCCGTCGCAGAATGCGCGTAGTGCCGTGGCATCCAGCGGTGTGGCGCCCTCGCGCATGCGCAGCCAGGCCGCCAGTTCCTCCCCGTAGCGCGCGTCGGGCACGCCGACCACCTGGGCGTCGAGGATGTCGGGGTGGGTGTAGAGGAATTCCTCGATCTCGCGTGGATAGATGTTCTCCCCGCCGCGAATCACCATATCCTTGATGCGGCCGGTGATGGCGACATAGCCGTCCGCGTCCATGGTGGCCAGGTCCCCGGTGTGCATCCAGCGCGCGGAATCGATGGCCTCGGCGGACTTCTCGGGATCGTTCCAGTAGCCGAGCATGACCGAGTAGCCGCGCGTGCAGAATTCGCCGGGTGCCCCGCGCGGGACCGTCAGCCCGGTCGCCGGGTCGACGATCTTGATCTCGATATGCGGGCCCGCCCGGCCGACCGTGGCGGTGCGCTTGTCCAGCGAATCGTCGCGGCGGGTCTGCGTGGACACCGGTGAGGTCTCGGTCATGCCGTAGCAGATGCAGACCTCCGTCATTCCCATCCGCTCGATGACCTGCTTCATCACCTCCACCGGGCACGGGGATCCGGCCATGATCCCGGTTCGCAGGGTGGACAGGTCATAGGATTCGAAGGCGGGTTCGGCCAATTCGGCGATGAACATCGTCGGCACCCCGTAGAGCGACGTACAGCTCTCGGCCGCAACGGTTTCCAGGGTGGCGCGCGCATCGAATCCGGGGGCGGGGATCACCATCGCCGCGCCGTGGCTGGTCGCGGCGAGATTGCCCATAACCGAGCCGAAGCAATGATAAAATGGTACTGGCGTGCAGATCCTGTCGGCGGCGGTGTAGCCGCACAGTTCGCCCACGAAATATCCGTTGTTGAGGATGTTGTGGTGGGAGAGCGTGGCGCCCTTCGGGAATCCGGTGGTGCCCGAGGTGTATTGGATGTTGATGGGGTCATCAGGGGACAGGTTCGCCTGTGCCGCAGCCAGTTCCGCCGGATTCGCGGCGCGGCCGGTATCCAGCAGCGCGGACCACTCGGGACCGTCGAGCAGGATCACCCGCTCCAGCTCCGGGCACTGCGGGCGCGCCTGCTCGATCATGGCCGCATAGTCGGCGTCCTTGAACTTCCGCGCGGCCACCAGCACCCGAATTCCGGCCTGTTGGAGTACGTATTGCAGCTCATGGGCCCGGTAGGAGGGGTTGATATTAACCAGGATGGCGCCGATCCGCGCGGTCGCGTACTGCGTCAGCGTCCATTCCGCCCGATTGGGGGCCCAGATGCCGACCCGATCGCCCTTGCCGATCCCGGTGGCCAGCAGCCCCAGCGCCGCGGCATCGACCTCGGCGGCGAATTCCCGATAGCTCCAGCGGATCCCGGTGCCGCGATCGATGAGCGCATCGCGATCCCCGTACGCGGCGACCGTCCGATCGAGGTTGGCGCCGATAGTGTCGCCCAGCAGCGGCGCATCCCAGGTCCCGTGTGTGTAACTGACCGACTGGACTCGGTCCGCAGTTGTGCTCACCCGGCTAGGATCCACGTCACATTGCCCGCTCCGCTACCCCCGGAAAGGGGTGGGGTTTATCCGAGGTGAGCGGGTCGGAGCGCTGGAGTCAGGAGAGGTAGGGACCGCGATGGACGCACTGCGCCCCCGTGACTCCGATGCGTTGCGGGCCGAACTGCGGCAGATCGCCGCCGTATCCGGGATGCCGGTGGTGTTCGGCGGTCAGGTACACGCCGGGACGCTGGTGCTGAGCGAATTCCTGGGCACCAGAACCGCCGCCATGCGCGGGCTGCTGGTGCGGCCGGATTCGGGGGTCGGCGGCGCCGCTGTGGCCCACCAGCGCCTCACCTCGGTATCGGACTATCGCGTGGCGTCCTCGATCACCCATCACTACGACGCGCCAGTGCTAACCGAGGGGCTGCGCGCGGTCGTGGGGATGCCGGTGGTCGTCGGCGGAGAATCGCGCGCGGTGCTGTACATCGCCAGCCGCGACGCGGGACCGATCGGCGACCGCGCCGCGGAGCTGGCCAGGCAGGCCGGTCGGCGACTGGCCGTGGAGCTGGCCATCCGCGACGAGGTCGACCGTCGCCTGCGCCTGCGCGCGGCCGCCGAGCCGGTATCGGAGTATCCGTGCCCGGATGCTGTTGTCGCCGAACAGCTCCGCGGCATCCATGCGGAGATTCGTGGCATTGCACAATCCCTGGGGGATGCCCGGGCCCGCATCAAGCTGCGGGATCTGTCCGAGCGCCTGGCGCGCCTGATGTCCGGACCTGCGGTATCGGACGAGGCCCCGGCGCTCTCGCCCCGGGAGTTGGATGTGCTAGCCCAGATAGCCCTAGGATGTACGAATAGTGAAACGGCTCAACGCCTTTCGCTACGACCGGAAACAGTGAAGAGCTACCTGCGCAGCGCCATGGCCAAACTCGGCGCCCACAGCAGGCACGAGGCGGTAGTCCGAGCCCGCCGCCTGGGCATACTGCCGTAGGAGATTTCAGCTCATCCGATAGATCTGGTCGAGACCGACGAGGGCGATGTCGCTGCGGGCTTCGGCACGAAGCTCATCGGTGAATCCGGTACCGGAGTAACAGGCCAAGACCGTGTTGCGAACGTCGAACCCCTTGGCTGCGAGCAGATCTCGTGCCTGTGTCAGGCGATTGATGTGGCCGTGGCCCATCCTTTCGCCCCACTTAACCTCGCCGAGTGAGAGTATGCGGCGCGGCTCATTGGTGCTTTGTGGCCCGAAAACTACGACATCGACCTCGATCTGCGACTTGGACGCAGGGTCGTTGATCACGCCCGAGCGTACTTCCCCCGGCGGCTCGCCGAAGAGCTGTCTGGCATCGAGCGAGAGAGCGAACTCTCGGCAGAGCGCCTCGAAATGTGGTCCTACCACCCGCTTGTCGAACGTGGCACGCCGGTCCGACCAGATTGCGGCGGATTCCTGGCCGGTTTCCAGCCGCGCATAGTCGGGCCACATGATCGCCTGGTAGAAGGTGACCAGAGGCTCGATGATCCGGTAGGTGCTCTTACCGGCGCGGAATGCGTCGGGCTCCTTGGCCAGCAATGCGCAGTCCTCGAGCATATTGAGCGGATGTGCTATTTCCGGCGACTTGCGACCGACGAAGCTCGCAATCCCGCCGTTGGTCGTATTCCCTTGCGCGACTGCCGAGAGCACGGAATGGTAGAGGCTCGGATCGCGGATTTCGGTCTCCTCGGACAGGAGATAACGAGCCTCCCTGAACAACGGGGTCTGGGGATTCAGGACTGTGCGAGTCACCCAGTCGTCGAAATCGGCCAACCCGTCCGGTACGTCGTACGCGACGAACTCACGCCGATAGGCGGGCGTTCCGCCGACCACGGAGTGGAGCAAGACCGCAAGACGAGGGTCGTCGACCTCCCAGAAGGTCGCCGCATCGCGATACCCGAACGGCCTCACCAGCAACTCCATGCTCGCCCGGCCGCGCAGCGGCGCCTGGCCGGCGAGTAGTTTTCCCATGACCGACATGGCAGATCCACAGAGGATCAATCGCGCCTGGCTCGCCTGGCCCGAGCCGCCGGGGCCTAGCTCTCGCTGGATGATCGACGGCAGCGACGGTGTCGATCGTACGAGGAACGGAAATTCGTCTATGACAACGGTTCTCGGCTGATCGCGGATCTCCGTGAACAGGTGCGTGATGGCATCGCCCCAGTCGTGAAACGGCCGTGGAACGGCTATCCCGTTCCGGAGTAGCACCGTCGCGAACTGTCGTAACGAGATCGCCTCGGTCGCTTCGAGCGCCGGGAAGTAGATCCCGCCGGTCGCTTCCGTGAGCGCTTCGAGCAGAAAACTCTTGCCTTGCCGCCGCCGACCACTGACCACGCCCAGGGCCGCTCCCGGGTAGCGCCGACTCGCGAACCTGGTCAGACCGGCCCATTCGGCCGTCCGATCGAACAGGTGTTCCGGTTTCGGTGTCAAAGCTTCCTCCCGAGCTTATCGAGGCAAGTAAAGTATAATTTAGTAAACTATACTTTACTGCAGTCCGGGTGGCGGAATGCGCTACTGACGACGCGACGCAACCCCGGTCCGAGGGTGATGGACCGGGGTTGCTGGTATGTCGGCTCCGCGAGTGCAGGCCCGCTGCCCGGGCGGCGGGAGAGCCTGGCCGACCGGGTGGCGTGTCCGTCTCAGGGCTCGATGAGCTGGATGTCCAGCTCGATGGCGATCTTGTCGCTGAGCATGGCGGCGGGGACGGCGGGGGCGACCTCGAACTCCGAGCGCTTGATGGTTCCGGTCGCGGAGAAGCCGGCGTGGCGCTTGCCGTCGCCCTGGAACTCCTGCACGCCGCCCCACTCGACCTCGAGGGTGACCGGCTTGGTCACGCCGCCGAGGGTGACATCGCCGGTGATCTCGAACTCCGCGGCGACGAGCACCGGCTCGACCGCCTTGAAGTGCAGGGTCGGGCGCTTGTCGACATCGAGCAGATCCGCGCTGCGGACGTGGCCGTCGCGGCCCTCGTTGCCGGTGTCGAAGGAGTCCAGGTGGATGGTGGCCTCGATGGCGGCGTTACCGGAGGCGTCGACGACGAAGCTCGCGTCGAACTTGTTGAAGCGGCCGCGCACCTTGGAGATGCCCAGGTGGCGGACGGTGAAGTTGACCGCGGAGTGGTTGCTGTCCAGCTCCCAGGCGCCGGTCTTGAGGGTCTGTTCGGAAGTCGTCATACGCTCAAGCTTTCCGGACCACGGTCCGTTTAGCCACACCTCCGTTATCCGGGTACTGCCAGGGCGCGGATAACGGGACCGGGATCGGGAGCGGTGGGCCCCGACGAGCCCGGACGGCAGCGAAGCATAACTGCGCACGGCTCCCGGAAGTATCCAGTGAGTACGGTGGTGGAGTGGACAGATCTGAATTCGCCGAGTTTCTCATTGCCCGGCGTGGGCAGCTGCAACCCGAGCAGGTCGGGTTGCCGTCCGGGCGCCGCCGCCGCACCCCCGGTCTGCGCCGCGAGGAGGTCGCGGCGCTCGCGGGCGTGAGCGTGGATTACCTGGCCCGCTTGGAGCAGGGCCGCGACACGAACCCCTCGGCCGCGGTGCTGATCGCGCTGGCCGACGCGCTGCGGTTGACCGACGTCGAACGCCATCATCTCGGCAGGCTCGCACTCGGCCTGGACAATCAGGTGGCGTCCTGCCCGTCCGACGGCCAGGACTTCGAGCGCGTGTCCGACACCGTCCAGGCGGTACTCGACGCCCTGCATCCCACACCGGCCTTCCTGTTCGGACGGCGGCTCAACATACTGGCGTGGAATGCGGCCTGGCGCGATTTCGCCGAGCCGCTCGGTCTGCTGGACGAACAAGCGCACCGCAATCTGGCGTACTACCTGTTCGCACATCCCGCGGCATCGAAGTGGTGGATCGACTGGCCCGCGGCGGCGGACCTGACGACCTCGGCGCTGCGTGTGGCCCGCACCCAATGGCCGGACGACCCACAGCTCGGCGCGGTCATCGAGGGGCTGCAACGCTTTCCGGAGTTCTCCCGCCGCTGGGGTGAGCATCGGATGACGAACTTCCGTTCGGTCACAGTGCGTTTACAGCATCCGGTGCGCGGTGAGGTCGAGGTGGAGATCGAAACCTTTAATCCGGCAATGGATCAGAGCGTCATGGTCTGGCTGGTGGACCGCCGTAGCGCGAATGTGCCCGGGTTGCGCCTGGTCAACGAGTAGGCGCCCCGCCTCACCGGCCGCGAGCCCAGCCGAAACTGAGCTGCACCGCGCGCTTCCAGTCCTCGTACTCCTCCTCGCGACGAACCGGATCCATGCGCGGCGCCCAGCGCCCGGCCGGGCGCCAATTATTGCGCAGGCCTTGCAGATCCGGCCAGTATCCGACGGCCAGGCCGGCCGCGTAGGCCGCGCCGAGGGAGACGGTTTCGGGGACGAACGGGCGCGTCACCGCGATGCCCAGGGAGTCTGCGACCATCTGCATCAGCAGATTGTTCGAGGTCATCCCGCCGTCCACGCGCAGGGTCGCGGCCGTAAGCCCGGAGTCGGCGTTCATCGCGTCTACCACGTCGCGGGTCTGCCACGCGGTCGCCTCGAGGACCGCGCGCGCCAGATGCCCCTTGGTGATGTAGGAGGTCAGCCCGACCACCAAACCCCGTGCGTCGCTGCGCCAATGCGGCGCGTACAGCCCGGAGAAGGCGGGTACGATGCGGCAGCCGCCATTGTCTTCCACTGTGCGAGCGAGGGTTTCGATCTCGGGGGCGCTGCTCACCAATCCGATGCTGTCCCGGATCCACTGCACCAGCGATCCGGTGACCGCGATCGGCCCCTCCAGCGCGTACACCGGGTCGCGGTCGATCTGATAGCCGATGGTGGTGAGCAGGCCGTGGGTGGACTGCACGAGTTCGCCACCGGTATTCATCATCAGGAAGCCGCCGGTGCCGTAGGTGCATTTGGTTTCCCCACGGGCGAAACAGGTTTGGCCGAACAGCGCGGCGTGCTGGTCGCCCAGCGCGGCGGCGATGCGGATACCGGGCGCGACCCGGCTGGTGATGCCGTGCGGGGCCGTCGAGGCCTGAATTCGGGGCAGCATCGCCGCGGGAATGCCGAAGAATTCCAGTAATTCGGTATCCCAGCTCAGGCTGGCCAGATTCATCAGCAGGGTGCGGCTGGCATTGGTGACATCGGTGACGTGCTCGCCGCCGTCGGCGCCGCCGGTGAGATTCCAGATCAGCCAGGTCTCCATGGTGCCGAACAGCACCTCGCCGCGCTCGGCGCGCTCGCGCAGCCCGGGGGTGGTGTCGAGCATCCAGCGCAGGCGCGGCGCGGCGAAATAGGTGGCCAGCGGTAGCCCGCACAGCGGCCGGATGCGTTGCGCGCCGGGACGTTTCTCGAGCTCGTGCACCAGATCCTCGGTGCGCACGTCCTGCCAGACGATGGCGTGCCCGGTCGGGATTCCGGTGCGGCGATCCCATACCACGGTGGTCTCGCGCTGATTCGCAATGCCCAGTGCCACAATCTGATCGACGCCGACCCCGGCGTTGCGCAGCGCCTGCGGCACGACCCGCTCGACGTTGCGCCAGATCTCCATCGCATCCGCCTCGACCCATCCGGGCCGCGGGTAGAACTGCTGATGTTCGCGCTGGGCCACCCCCGCCAGCTGCGCCTGCTGATCGAACAGGATGCAGCGGGTGGAGGTCGTGCCCTGGTCGATGGCCAGCACATAGCGTTGCGTCACCCGCGCCCCGCAGCCAGATCCCGCGAGATCGCGTGGGCGGTGTCGCGCACCTGTGCGACCAGCGCCGGCCGATGCCGCAGCTGCGCGTCGCACAGCCGATCCACCGGGCCGGCGATGCCGATCGCACCGACGACCAGCCCGCCGCGGGCGCGGATCGGCGCGGCGATACCGGCCTCACCCTGCCGGAATTCCTCCACCTCACCGGCCCAGCCGTTGCGCCGAACCTCGGTCAGGGCGCGGGTGAGCGCGGCGCGGCCGACCACGGTGCGGTGGGTCAGCGCGGGCAGGTGGCTGTGCCGGACCGTGGCGGCCAGATCGGGCTCGGCCGCGAGCAGCACCTTGCCCAGCGCGGTGGCGTGCGGGGGCAGCCGCTCGCCGACCTGTAGGGCCTGCTCGGAGTTATCGGGCCGGAAGACGTGGTGCACGATCAGGACCTCGCCGTCGACGGCGGTGCCCACGCGGACCGCCGCGCCCGTGCGCGAGGCCAGCGAATCGGCCCAGTTGATCGCCCAGGAGCGCAGTTCGTTGGCGTCCATGTGCAGCGCGCCCGGCGGGCCCGGAGGAGGCAGCTTGCGTAACCACGCAGGGCCCTCGGAAGCGCTGCCATTGGACTCTGCCGCGCCGAGCCTGCGGACCGCCGCGCCGAGCTGATATTTGCCGGTGGCCGCGTCCTGTTCGACGAAGCCGACCCCCAGCAGGGTGCGCAGAATTCCGTGGGTGGTGGGTTTGGCGAGATCGAGGGCTGCGGCGATGTCTCCGAGGCCGAGGCGTCCGGAGCCGTGGGCGAGCAGCCGCAGGACGGCGGCCGCGCGTTCGATCGACTGGATCGGACCGGGCATGCAGCGAAACCTATCTGGAAATTTTTCATTCGACAATGTCGAATGCCACACGATCTACGGTCGGCCTCCCCGAACTGGTGTGTGACCTGCGACATAATGACCTCTCGACCGGCCGGACACTAACGACGCCGAGCGGGCGTCGCCACCCCGTGCGTTCGGCATTGTCGAACGCACGGGATTCCCGGGTCGGCGGGCGATTTATACCGTTTACGAATATGGCCGCAGCGGCGGCCGATAGCTCTCACGGAGGCTCAACGGTGAACTTCGGGACAATATTCGTCAGCGAGGCGTTCGGGACAGGGGTTCTGATCCTGCTCGGCGCCGGTGTAGTGGCGAATGTGGTATTGGCCAAATCCAAGGGATTCGACGGCGGCTGGCTGCTGATCTGTTTCGGCTGGGGTCTGGGCGTGTTCGCGGGTGTCTATGCCGCCTACAAGACCGGCGCGCACCTCAACCCGGCGGTGACCATCGGGATCCTATTCAGTGGCGCGCATGTCTACGCGCCCGGTATCGCGGTCACCTTCGGGAACACGATCGCCTATCTGGCCGGGCAGATGGTCGGTGCATTCCTGGGCGCATGCTTGGCCTATTTGGCCTACAAGCGGCACTTCGACGCCGAACCGGATCCGGCCAAGAAACTTGGGGTCTTCTCCACCGGGCCGGAGATCCGCTCGTACGGCTGGAACTTCCTCACCGAGGTGATCGCCACCTTCGTGCTGGTCTTCGCGGTGCTGGCCTTCGGCCACACGCCAAGCGGATTGGGCCCGGCCGCGGTGGCGCTGGTGGTCGTCGGCATCGGCGCCTCGCTGGGCGGGCCTACCGGATATGCCATCAACCCGGCCCGCGACCTGGGTCCGCGGATCGCGCACGCGGTGCTGCCGATGAGGTATGTCCCGGCGACGAAGCCCGCCCGGGTTCCGGTCACCGCGAGCGTCGGCGGGGGCGAGGGCGCGCAGGCGGGGGAGGAATCCGAACACGCGGTGGGACCGGCAGAGCCGTACCGCAAGAACTCGGACTGGGCCTATGCGTGGGTGCCGGTGTTCGGACCGCTCGTCGGCGGCGCGCTGGCCGGGCTGATCGCCCAGCTCGTACTCTGAATCTCTCGGCGCATTCGGCGCCGGCCGAATCCTCTTCTCCCCATACGTTTTCCCGAAAGGAAACCCGATGAGCAAGTTCGTCGGAGCCATCGACCAGGGCACCACGAGCACCCGTTTCATGGTGTTCGATCACGGCGGCAACGAGATTGCCCGCCATCAGCTCGAGCACGAGCAGATCCTGCCGCGTGCGGGATGGGTCGAGCACAACCCCACCGAGATCTGGGAACGTACCCGCTCGGTCATCGAATCGACCCTGACCAAGGCGAATCTGACCGCCGCCGACCTGGCGGCGGTGGGGGTGACCAACCAGCGCGAGACCACCGTGGTGTGGAACCGCCGCACCGGGCGCCCGTACTGCAACGCCATCGTCTGGCAGGACACGCGCACCGACAAGATCGCGGCCGATCTCGAGCGCGCCGGGCACGGCGACACCATCCGCCGCAAGGCGGGGCTGCCCCCGGCGACCTACTTCTCGGGCGGCAAGCTGCGCTGGATCCTGGACAACGTCCCGGGCGTGGCGCAGGACGCCGAGAGCGGCGAGGCCCTGTTCGGCACCACCGACAGCTGGTTGATCTGGCATCTGACCGGCGGCGTGGACGGCGGTGTGCACCTGACCGATCCCACCAACGCCAGCCGCACCATGCTGATGGATCTGGAAACCCTGGACTGGGACCCGGAACTGTTGTCCATCTTCGGAATTCCGCGCGCGATGCTGCCGGATATCGTGCCCTCGTCCAATCCCGGACTCTTCGGCAAGACCCGCGCGAACGGCCCGTTCCACGGCGAGGTGCCGCTGGCCGGCGTGCTCGGCGATCAGCAGGCCGCGACCGTTGGGCAGGTCTGCTTCCGCCCCGGCGAGGCCAAGAACACCTACGGCACAGGCAATTTCCTGTTGCTGAACACGGGTGAGGAGCTGGTGCGCTCGGAGCACGGGCTGCTCACCACCGTCGCCTACCAGTTCGGCGACCAGAAGCCGGTGTACGCGCTGGAGGGTTCGATCGCGGTGACCGGTTCGGCGGTGCAGTGGCTGCGCGATCAGCTGGGCATCATTTCCGGTGCGGCACAGAGTGAATCGCTGGCCGCTCAGGTAGAGGACAACGGCGGGGTGTACTTCGTGCCCGCCTTCTCCGGGCTGTTCGCGCCGTATTGGCGCTCGGACGCCCGCGGCGTGATCGTCGGGCTCTCGCGCTTTTCCACCAATGCGCATCTGGCGCGGGCGACCCTGGAGTCGATCTGCTATCAGACCCGCGACGTGGTCGATGCCATGCAGGCCGATTCGGGTGTCGAACTCGACGTACTGCGGGTGGACGGCGGCGTCACCGCCAACGAGCTGTGCATGCAGATCCAGGCCGATTTCCTCGGGGTGCCGGTCTCGCGGCCGGTCGTCGCGGAGACCACGGCCCTGGGTGCGGCCTACGCCGCGGGCCTGGCAGTCGGCTTTTGGAAGAACACCGAGGAGCTCGAGCAGAACTGGCAGGAGGGCAGGCGCTGGGAGCCCGCGCTCGGCGAGGCGGAGCGCGAGCGCGGCTACACCCGCTGGAAGAAGGCGGTCGAACGGACCCTCGACTGGGTCGACGTCGACGAGTAACACGAAAACCCCACTGCAACAAGGAGAGATACGGCCGTGCCCGCACATCTGGACCCCACGTACCGCGCCAACGCCCTCGCCTCGCTCGGCGAGCACGAGCTCGATGTGCTCGTCATCGGCGGCGGCGTGGTCGGCGCCGGAGCAGCCCTCGACGCCGCATCCCGCGGCCTGACCACCCTGCTGGTGGAGGCCCGGGACTTCGCGGCCGGAACGTCGAGCCGCTCCAGCAAACTCATTCACGGGGGTCTGCGCTATCTCGAGCAATTCGATTTCGCGCTGGTGCGGGAGGCGCTCAGGGAGCGGGGCCTGCTGCTGAACAAGCTGGCCCCGCACCTGGTGCATCCGGTGTCGTTTCTCTTTCCGCTGCACCACCATTGGGAGCGGCCGTATATCGGCGCGGGCGTCGCGCTCTACGACACCCTCGGCGGGGCGCGGGCGCTGCCCATGCATCGGCACCTGACCCGCACGCGCGCACTGGAATTGGCTCCCGCCCTGCGCAGCGACTCGATGGTCGGCGCGATCCGCTACTTCGATGCGCAGGTCGACGACGCGCGGCATACCATGATGCTCGCGCGCACCGCGGCCCGGCACGGCGCTACCGTGCTGACCCGGACCAAGGTGACCGGGTTGCTCCGCGACCCCGGCATGAGTGTCAGGCCCGGAGGCGGCAGCCTGCGTAACCACGGAGGGCCCGCTCATGCCGCTAATGGGCACAGCACAAGGGTTGTGGGAGCGACGGTTACCGATCGCGAGACCGGGCGTGAGTACGAGGTTCGCGCCCGTCGGGTGATCAGCGCGACGGGGGTGTGGACCGACGAGATGAACGCCATGACCGGCGTGGATTTCCCGTTCCACGTGCGCATGTCCAAGGGCGTGCACATCCTGGTGCCGCGGGCCCGGCTGGACCTGGGCACCGGGCTGATCATGAAGACCGAGAAGAGCGTGCTGTTCGTGATCCCGTGGCAGGAGCACTGGATCATCGGCACCACCGACACCGACTGGTCGCTGGACAAGGACCATCCGGTCGCCACCGCCACGGACGTGCAGTACATCCTCGATCACGTCAATGCGCTCCTGCGCGAGCCGCTGTCGCCGCAGGATATCGTCGGCACCTATGCGGGCCTGCGGCCGCTGCTGTCGGGCGCGTCGTCCGATACCGCCAAGCTGTCGCGCGAACATGCTGTGGCGGAACCGGTTCCGGGGCTGTTCGTGATCGCGGGCGGCAAATACACCACGTACCGGGTGATGGCCGCGGATGTGGTGGATGCCGCGGTGGCGGGATTCGGGCGCGGTGTGGCACCGTCGGTGACGGAGAATCTGCCGATCCTGGGCGCGGCCGGCTATCACGAACTGCTCGCGGATATCGAGAGCGTCGCGCAGCGGGCCGGGCTCACGGTCGACGCGGCCACCCATCTGGTGTCGCGCTATGGATCGCTGGCCACCGAGCTGTTCTCGATGATCGACCGCGAGCCCGAACTCGGCATGGCGCTGCCGGGCACGGAGTATCGGGGTGTCGAGGCGCTGTATGCGGTGACGCACGAGGGCGCGCTGCACCTGGACGACATTCTGACCCGCCGGACCCGCATCTCCATCGAGGTACCCGACCGCGGGCTCGCCGCGGCCACGGCGGCGGCTGAGATCGTTGCCGGGCCGCTGGGCTGGGACGAGGCCACGAAGGCGGCCGAACTGGCCCGCTACAGCGACCGCGTCAACGCGGAGTTGAAGGCCAACACGGCGGCCGACGACGCGACGGCGAACGCGGCACGGCAGGTCGCCCCCTGCTGATCCGGCACCGACATTCCCGTCGTTATCGGGGTGTCGGCCCGGTATTCCGGCAGGGCTTTTCGGCCGGTCTTCCGGGTGCTGAAGGGGCGGGGCCTGGCCACAAGCTGTCGGCATGACGACGAGCCGGTGTCCTCGAGTGCCATGCGCCGGTCACGGCCTGCCGTACAGTAGGTCGCGGACTGTTAGCTGATGCATCGATCGAGGATTCTCGAGGAGGCCGGCTCGTGACCAGTGGCCAGCGCGCCAGCAGTGTTATCGACGATGCACCCTTCACCTCGTTCCATAAATGGCTGGCCGTGGCCTGTTCGGGCGGTCCGCTGCTGGACGGGTACATCCTGAGCATCGTCGGCACCGCCCTGATCGGGATGAAGCCGCAGCTCGGCCTCGACACCACCGATACTCAGCTGATCGGAGCCTCGGCGCTGGTCGGCATGCTGGTCGGCGGCGCGCTGTTCGGGATACTGACCGATAAGATCGGCCGCGAGGTGATGTACACCGCCGACCTCGTGGTGATGGGCCTGTGCTCGATCCTGTCGTTCTGGGTGGAGACGACCTGGCTGCTGGTGGTGCTGCGGTTCATCATGGGCATGGCCGTCGCCGCGGACTATCCGATCGCCACCTCACTGCTTGCTGAATGGTTGCCGCAGAAGCAGCGCGGCACGCTGCTCGGTTTCCAGATCGTGGCCTGGTACGCCGGATCGGTGCTGGCCTACCTCGTCGGCTACCTGATGCTGACCCTCTTCGGCGACGGCAGCTGGCGGTGGCAGCTGGCCAGTGCCGCGGTGCTGTGCGTGGTATTCCTGGTCATCCGTCAGCGCACCGCGCCGGAATCGCCGCGCTGGCTGGCCCTGCACGGCAAGGCCGACAAGGCCGCGGAGATGATCGAGAAGTTCCTGCACGTGCGGGTCGACCCGGGCGAGCTGGTCGAGGCGGCATATCAATCCGATCCGGTGACCAGCGGCTCGCTGCTGGAGCTGTTCACCGCGCGATACCGCAAGCGCACGCTGTTCTGCGGCGGATTCTTCCTGTGCCAGGTGGCGGTGCTGTTCGCGATGCTGACCTTCGGCCCGCAGATCCTCTCATCCTTCGGCATGCCGTCGGGCACCTGGATGGACACCCTCGGCACCGCGCTGATCAGCCTGGTATTCCTGATCGGCTGCCTGCCGGCGATGAAACTGATCAACACCATCGGGCGCCGCCCGACCATCGTGTGGGCATTCGGCCTGATGATCCTGCCGCTGCTGTTCATCGGCCTGTGGCCGACCATGCCGGCGGCGCTGGCCTTTATCATGTTGTGCGCCTACGCATTCTGCTGCGGCGGCCCGAACGTGCTCGACTGGACGTATCCGAACGAGCTGTTCCCCACCCATATTCGCGCCACCGCGGTGGGCCTTGCCACCTCGGTCAGTCGCATCGGCGCGGCCCTGGGCACCTATCTGCTGCCGTGGTCGCTGGATCACCTGGGCATGGGGCAGACCATGCTCTACGCGGCGGCCGTGACCGCCGTCGGATTCCTGACCTGCCTCTGGGGGGCCCCGGAAACCATGGGCCGGAATCTGACGGCGGCGTCGGCCACGGTAGAGACCGAGGCCTAGGGCATCTCGGGGGTCCCGCACGGGCCGGCAACTCAGCTTTTATCTAGCAAATCCTGGTATCGAACATTGAGCGGCTCGCGACCGCCCGTACGGGCCGTCGCGAGCCGGTCGGATGAACTACTTGCCGAACTTGTCCTTCAGCTTGCCTACGACCCCGTCGACGGCGTCCTTGGCGTCCTCGACGATGCCTTTCACGCCCGCTTCCAGCTGGTCCGCCTTGCCTTCGGCGCGCAGATCGTCGTTCTCGGTCGCATTGCCGACAGCCTCTTTGGCCTTGCCGCCCAATTCGCCAGCCTTGTTGCCGATCTTGTCGCTCAGAGACATCGAGACCTCCGTATCGAGTGGATGCGTCCGGACGAACGCACATACACAGGACGCTACGACACTCGAAAACCTCACGTAGCAACCATTGAGATAACAATCACGCATAATTGCCGTGACGATTCCCGGGCCCCTGTGTCTACCCGTGGAGCGCGGAAGGAGGCACCCGTGACCGAGCTGGTGAGCGAATCATCGACATCGCCCGCGTCCGCGGCGGCGCTGGATGACGCAACCCTCGCCGCGCGGGCGCGCGAGGGTGATGTGCGGGCCTACGAGCAGCTGGTGCTGCGCTATCAGGGGCCGATGTTCCGGCTGGCGTCGAGGATGCTGGCCGACCGGGCCGAGGCCGAGGACGTCGCGCAGGAGGTATTCCTCACCGCATGGCGCCGCATCGGGCAATTGCAGGACGATGCGGCGGTCGCGGGCTGGCTGTATCGGATGACGACCAATCGCTGCCTCAACGTGATCAGGTCGCGGCGGATCCCCGCCGAGGTGGATCTCGACAGCACCGAATCGCCGCGCACCGACACCCGCCCGGAGCATGCGGTGCAGGTCAGCGGCCAGATGGCGGCGCTGACCGCGGCGCTGGCGCAGCTCACACCCGAACAGCGCGCCTGTTGGCTGCTGCGCGAGGTGCACGGGCAGTCGTATGAGGAGATCGCCGAGATCGTCGGCGCGAACGCCACGGCCGTGCGCGGGCGGATCGCGCGGGCGCGGGCCCAACTGTCGGAGGTGATGCAACCGTGGCGGTGAACTCCACGACGGACCGGGACTATCTGCTGCCGTGCGGGCGCGACCTGGAGCAGGTGTGGCGGCGCCTGGACGCGGTCGAGGCCGGGCTGGCCGACGAGCACGAGGCGAGTTGCGCGCATTGCGCGGCCGCCCGCGAGAGCCTGCGCGCATTGCGCACCGCGACCCGCGAGCTGATCGAGGATCCGGAGGCCCCGCCGCCGGACCTGTTCGGCCGCATCATGGTCGCGGTGCGGGCCGAGGTTCGCCGCGGTCGGACCCTGGATCTGCCGACGCCGCACCCCGGTTCGGTGCAGATCAGCGAGGAGTCGGTCGCGGTGGTGCTGCGCTACGCCGCCGACACCGTTCCCGGCGTGCGGGCCCGCGGCTGCCGGGTGCGCGTCGCCGAATCCGGGCCCGACGGCGAGCGGGTGATCGCGGTGGAGATGTCGGTCGCCGTGCGGATGGGCGGATCCGGTGTGGCCGAGCTCATTCCGGTGGTCCGCGACCGGGTGCGCACGGCCGCCGCGGCCCGGGTCGGCCTGCGGCTGGGCCGCCTGGACCTGACCGTCGCCGATATCTACGACGCCGGCGAGGAGGCCCGGTGAGTGCGCCGAATATCGAATTCGTCGTCGCCGATGCGGTCATCGCGGGTATCGCGGCCCGTGCGGCCGCCGCGGTACCGGGCGTCTCGCGCCTGGAACCCGGGGTGCGCGGGCTGGTCGCCCGGCTGGCCCGCACGGGGATGCGGTTGTGGACCGGTCGCGACGCCGCGCCGTCCGACGGTGTGCGGGTGATGCGCGACGACGACACCCTGAACATCCATGTGGACCTTGTGATTTCGGCGGGCTGCCGGGCCGGTGAGGTCGGGGTGACCGTGCAGCGGGAGGTGAGCCGCGTCGTGGCCGAGCAGACCGGCGTCGGCGTGGACGCCGTCACGGTGGTCATCCTCGACATCGAACCGGAGCAGTCCCGATGAGCGCTGAAGAGCTCGTCGACCGGATCGTGGCCGCGATCGAGGCCGTCGAGGGGCTGTGCCCCGCGGTGCCGTCGGCGGTGCCCGCCGCCGGCTGGCTGCCCGAGGCCGGTAAACGCCTGGCCGTGGACCTGTCGCCGGAGGTTGTCGAGATCCGGGTCGTTGCCTCGGCGTTGCCGTTGCCGCCGTTGCTGAACGAGCTCGCGGGTGCGGTCGGGGCGTTGCTGACGGGACGGGAATGGTCGGGCACGCGGGTGCGGGTGACCGTAGTGGAACTCGAGGCCGAGGCATTCGGCAATAATCTAGTTACCTAGATCACACCCGGTCGGGCGTGACGAACGGCCCGTAGCCGGGTCGATATCGGTGAAGGTTCGTTATCCGCTGTACCGCAAGGGAAAACGGGAGGACATCATGACCGGAACGACCACCGAGAAGGCGACGGCCACCGAACAGGCCGGCGCCAACGGCAAGGCGCCCGCGGGCAAGAACAGCGCCCTGGTTACCGACCAGGGCACCACCAGCATCGCCGATAACGTGGTGCAGAAGATCGCCGGCTTGGCCGCCCGCGAGGTCCGCGGGGTGTACGAACTCGGCGGCGGGGCCGCGCGGGCATTCGGTGCGCTGCGCGAACGGATCCCCGGCGGCTCGGCCAGTGCGGGGCAGGGCGTCGCGGTCGAGGTCGGCGAGAAGCAGGCCGCGGTCGACCTGGAGCTCGTCGTCGAATACGGCGTCGCCATCGCGGAGCTCGGAAAGGCGGTGCGCCGCAACGTGATCACCGCGATCGAGCAGATGACCGGACTCGAGGTCGTCGAGGTGAACATCAACGTCAACGACGTGCATATCCCCGAGGACGACGACGACCAGCCGCAGCCGAGCAAGGATCGGGTGCAGTAGCCATGAGTGCCACCACGATCGGTCTGCTCGCCGGACTGGCGCTCGGATTCGCGGCGGCGTTCGGCGGTGTCGGCGCGCTGGCCGTGGTGCTGGTGTTCGGCGGCCTCGGATTGGCGGTCGGGCGCTGGGTCGACGGCGATGTGGACCTGCCCGGACTGCTCCGCTCGGCGCAGGACAGGAGTCGGCGATGACCGCCCCGCTCGAGGTGGCGGCGGCCGACCTGCCGGGTACGACCACCGTCGGCGAGCGGGCGGTGCGCCGGATCGCCGCGCGCGCCGCCCGCGAGGTGGTCGGGGTCGAGCCGGATGTGCAGGTCACGGCCCGGGTGACCGGTGATTCCGCAGTGTTGCGCGTGCGCCTGCCCGTGCGCTATCCCATGCCGGTCGGGCAGGTCGCCGATGCCTGCCGGGCGCATCTGCGCACGCGGACCCGGGAGCTGTGCGGGCTGTTGGTTCCGCGCGTGGAGATCGAGGTGTCGGCGCTGCCGGTCGCCGCCGCGGCGGGCAGGGTCCAGTGATCCGGCGGCCCCGCCGCGTCGTTCCGGCGACGGCGATCGCGCTCGCGATAGTGGCGCTGTGCGTAGTGGTTTCGGTGTCGCTGATTCAAAAACTCAGCGGCACAAAGGAACTAGTCTCGTATCGGAGTGTCGCCGGCTGGCTGCACGAGCGGACCTGGAGCGACGGGCTGATATTCGGCATCGGTATCGCGGCGGCCGCGCTGGGGCTGGTGCTGGTCATGGTGGCGCTGGTGCCCGGTCGTGCCGTCGTCGTCCCGCTGGAATCGGGCGACCAGGCGGACGTCGGGATAGCCCGGCGCAGCCTGCGCGGTGCGGTGCGTGCCGCGGCGGATTCGGTCGATGGTGTCGATTCCTCACGAGTCCGGGTGGGGCGCAGAAAGATCAGAGTGCGGGCCCGGGGGAGCCACGGCGCCGCCGGTGATATCGGCGACAGCCTGAACACGGCCGTGCAGGAACGGCTCGTGACCATCGCGCCACGGAACCCGCCACAGGTTGCGGTGCGTGTGCGCACGGCGAAATCGGAGGCGATGTCGTGATAGCGACGAACCGGCCCGCCCGGCTCAATCGTGCGCTGATCGCACTGACCGGGATACTGCTCATGGTCGTGGGCGGCTATGCGGTCGCCGCGCGCCTGGGGCGGCTGCCCTGGGTGGATCCGCATGCCGCGCTCGTCCCGGGGACGGCCGCGCCGCCGTCGTGGGTGCTGTGCGCGGCGATCGCGGGCGCGCTGGTGCTCGGCCTGGCCGCCCTGCGGTGGCTGAGTGTTCAGGCGGCTCGCTTGCCGCGAAAGAGGCAGTGGTACATGGGCTCTCGGGATTCCTCGGGGCACACCGTGCTGGACTCGGGGACCGCGGCGGCGCCCGTCGTGGCCGATGTCGAAGGTTACGACGGGGTGCGTGGCGCCGTGGCGCGCCTGTCGGGCCCGGGCCGGGCTCCGGAACTGCATCTGGTGGTGACCGCCGAGCCCGAGGCCGACCTCGCCGAGCTGCGCCGCCGCATCCTCGGGCACGCCGTACCCCGGCTGCGTGTGGCGCTGGAGGTCGAGGTCGTCCCGGTGAGCCTGGAGTTGCGGTTGGCCGACCGGGGTCGACCGGCCCGCGCGCGGTAGTCCGCCCGGCAGCGTTGATTCCGGGTGCGTGTGGCGCTGGCGGTTGGGGTCGTTCCGGTGAGCTTGGAGTTGCGATTGGCCGACCGGCGACGTCCGGGCCGACTGCGGTGATCCGCCTGGCGCCGTCGATTCGGGGCGCGTGCGGCAGATCGTGGCCGGGGCTGCTCGGGAACGGGATTGTTGGGGGATTCGCGGCGGGACGGCTTGGCTATTGATTCGCAAGTCGTTGTCGGGGTGATCGCAATTGTGTGGAGACTGTATGAAATGCGGACTGTCTTAGCGAGATATTCGGTGTACTAGGCGCTATTCTGCGAGGAAGCGGTGCGCGTGTCCGGACCGCGTGGGCGCTATGGCTACTGATTAGCTATCGCCGGGGTTGTGCGTGAAACGGCCATACCGAATCCGGAGGTATTGATGACGAGCACGGCGACCTGCACGGCGCACCCGATCGCTGATCCCAGGCCCGTGGCGGCGAATACGGTGCCGCCGCTGGATTCGCCTACCGTCGTCGCCGGAGATGCGGTCGATGCCGACGCCGTCGGCCGGATCGTGGCCGAGGCGGCGCGGGAGATCACCGGGGTGTGCGCCGAGGTGCAGGTGCGCGCCGACGTGGCCCGCGGGGTGGCGGTGCTGAGTATGCGGGTGCCGATCCGGTATCCGATGCCGATCTGGCGGGTGACCACCGCCTGCCGGGCCCATGTGCTGGAGCGGATGCGGGAGCGGTGCGGTATTCCGGTGCGGCGCTTGGATATCGAGGTGGGGGAGCTCACGGAGCTGGTGCGATGAGGCGGCGGACCCGGCGCGTGCTGCCGGCGGTGGTGCTGGCGCTGACGCTGTTGGCGCTGTGTGTCGCGGTGGTGTGGTTACTGGTGCAACGCCTGACCGGCGCCGGCGCTTTCATCTCCTATGGCGGTGTCATCGCGCACCTGAATGCGGCCACCTGGGGCGATCGGCAGGTGCTGGTCGCGGGCGCGGCGACGCTGCTTGCAGGGCTGGTACTGCTGGCGCTGGCGGTGCTTCCCGGGCGGGCGGTGGTGGTGCCGCTGACCGATGCGGACGACTTCGCGGCGGGCGTGGCTCGCCGTGGCCTGCGCGGTGCCCTGCGGGATGCTGCACAATCGGTCGAGGGCGTGCGGTCGGCACGAATACGCCTGCACCGCAAGCGGGTTAGGGTGACCATCCGCACCGGACATGCGCATACCGCGAGCCTGGCCGAGGCGGTGTGCACCGCGGTGGACGAGCGGATCGGCCGCATCGGGGCGCACCCGGTACCGAAGGTCTCGGCGCGGCTACGTAAGGCGGGCGGGCGATGAGCATGACGCATGATGGCCGACTGCGCCCGCGGAGGGTCGCGATGAGCTCTCGCCCGGCCCGGCTGAATCGGTTGCTGCTGGGGATATTCGGACTGCTGCTCGCGGCGGTCGGTGGGCTGGCGGTGGCGGCGCACTTCGGCAGGCTCGACGGGGTCGATGCCCGCACCGCCGTCGTCCCGGACCACCCCGCACCGCCGTCCTGGGTGCTGTGGGCGATCGTGGCGGCCGCGATCGTGGCGGGCCTGGGCTGCCTGCGATGGCTGAGCGCGCAGCTGCCCCGGACCCCGCGCGCGGGCCGATGGCACGCCGGCACACCGGATTCCGGCGGCACGACACTGGATACCGCGACCGCCTGTGCGCCGTTGGCGGCCGATATCGAGGCCTACGACGGAGTCCGAGCGGCCAAGGCCCGGCTGTCCGGCCCGGGCCGCGGCCCCGGCCTGTACCTGCTGGTGACCGCTTCCCCCGACGTCGACGTCACCGCCCTGCGTGACCGCATCCGCACCCACGCCCTCCCGCGCCTGCGTCAGGCCCTCGAACTCGAAACCCTGCCGGTCCGAATGGAACTGCACCTGGCGGGCAATGGACCCCGACTGCGCCGACGCCAAGCACCGCGTCCGACAACCTGATTCGGGCAATTATTGCCGGAGACGCCATATTCGTCGTCATCCCGGCATGTTCTTGGCCGGGATTCACAGGCGCACGGTAGATTCCGGCCAACAACACGCCGGAATGACGAGTTGCCGGTGCTCAGCTGATCGGGCCCAGGACCCGGTCGGTATAGCTGTTGCTGAAGCGGCCCTTGGGATCCAGGCGGTGGCGAACCTCTTGGAAGCGGTCCCATTCCGGGTAGAGCGGACGCAGGGTCTCGGCGGTCTGGTGGTGGCGCTTCCCCCAATGCGGGCGGCCGTGGAAGCGGTTGAACACTTCCTCACAGGCCCGGAAGTACGGATCGAATTCCAGGCCGGGTGTCTGATGGACCGCGACATAACAGGTTTCGCGGCCTCCGGCGGGAGACAGGAAGGCGTCGTCGGGGGCCACGAAACGTACCTCCGTCGGCATGGGGACGTCGAAGTGCGTCCCGATCTCCTTGATCTCGCGGATCACCTGCACCGCATGTTCGCGCGGCACCGCATATTCCGACTCGGTGAAGCGAAACAGGCGGGGCGAGGCGAAGACCCGGTATGAGCGCTCCACCTGACGGCGGTACGACGCGGCGTAGGCGGCGCCGCGATGGAATGCCGGAATCAGTCCAGGACGCCTGCGGCACAGCTGCATGAGACCGCCCGCGACATGGTTGTTCACCAGCACGTCGGCGAACCAGTCCACGGCCTTGGCCCGCGGCTGCTCGGGCAGCTCGACCTTATTGTTGCGCTTGGTCATGGCAGTCGGGCTGTGCGCGAACATATAGAACTCGAAATGGTCGTTCCCATCGACGTATTCGTCGAGATCGGCCAGCACCTCATCGAACGGCACGGGGCGTTCGATGCCCTCGAGCACGAACGAGGGCACCAGTTGCAGTGTCACCGCGGTCACGATGCCCAGCGCGCCCACGCTCACCCGTGCCGCGCGCCAGCCATCGGGATCGGTCTGCTCGTTGAGCTCGACCACGCTGCCGTCGGCGAGCATCAGCTCCACCGAATGCAGTGCGGCGGAGATGTTCTGGAGCTTTCCGCCGGTGCCGTGGGTCGCGGTCGCGGTCGCTCCGGTGATGGTCTGCACGTCGATATCGCCGAGATTCGGGAAGGCCAGGCCCAGCGGATGCAGCGTGTCATTGAGTTCGTGGATCGTGGCGCCCCCCTCGACCCGCACCAGACCGTTGTTCCGATCGACCTGCAGGACGCGATTCAGGTTCGACATCTGTATCAGTACGCCGTCGGTCAGCGCGGCGTCGGTGAAGGAGTGGCCCGCGCCGACCGCGCGCACGATATCCCCGTCGGTTTCGGCGCGCGCCAGCACTGCGGCCAGGTCGTCGAGGGAGTGCGGAGCGGCCAGCGCAGCCGGCGTACACCTCTGTTCCCCTGCCCAGTTCACCCACGAGTTGGTCATACGTCCAACTCTAGGGTATGGGTGTGACGATCGCTACTCCGACACTGTTTTGCCGCAGTTTATGGGTAAGTTGCAATGGTATTCGCGCGGAGCGCGCTGATTCGAAATAGCGGACGGTTCCGCTATTTCCGCCGATCCTCGAAGCAGGCGGCCTTGGCGCAATCAATCTCCTCATCGGTGAGCGGCGGGACCGTCAACGGCTGGCGCGGCATGCAGTCCGCGCGCACCCCGTCCAACACGATCGCCATATAGCGCCGCCAGATTTCCGGATTCACCGAGCGTGCGAAGGAGGCTACCGATTCCACCATGTTGATCATCGCGAAGAAATCCGAGGCCGCAATGTCCTCGCGGACGGCGCCCTCGGTCCGTGCGCGGTCGATCAGGCGCTCGATCGCCGGCTTGATTCGATCCCGCACGGAGGCGAAACGCTCCATGGCGTCGGGTATCTCGAGCATCACCTCGCCGAAGCCGCGGTTGACCGCCATGTGCTGGCAGGAGTACTCGAAGACCTCCGCCAGCGCAGCCCAGGGATCCGGATTGTCATTGGCCCGCTCGACCGTCTCGGCCATCTCGGCCACGTTGTGCTCGAAGACCTCGACGATCAGCTCCTGTTTGTTCGCGAAGCGCCGATACACCGTGCCCACCCCGACGCCCGCCGCATCGGCCACGTCATCGAGGGTGACCTCGAGCCCGCGCTCGGCGAAGAGTCTGCGCGCGGACTCGAGGATGCGCTGCTGATTGCGGGCGGCGTCGGCGCGCAGGCGTCGTGGCGGTGCGGCGGTAGTGGCGGGGTTCACACCGTCATATTAGCAAGATTCGGGATTAAGTGGAGGCACCTTCTCCGTTATTGTGATAGCTTTCATGGAAAGCGGAGATGGTACCTCCGCATAACGGCATCCGACAGGGGAACCATGACTACCTCGATAGATCTAGACCAAGAGCGGGTGAAACCGGGCTCGCATCGCCGCGAGGACGGCGAGAACCGCCGCGGTTCGCACGCATTGCGCTGGTGGGTGCTCGCCGTACTCGGCGTGGCCCAGCTGATGGTCGTGCTCGACGCGACCGTGGTGAACATCGCACTGCCCGCCGCACAGCGGGATCTGGGCTTCTCCAACGCCGACCGGCAGTGGGTCGTCACCGGATACGCACTGGCCTTCGGCAGCCTGCTGCTGCTCGGCGGCCGCCTGAGCGACCTGTTCGGTCGGCGCACCACCTTCATCGTCGGCCTGGTCGGCTTCGCCGCGGCCTCCGCGATCGGCGGGGCGGCCACCGGATTCGACATGCTCGTCGCCGCCCGCGTCGCCCAGGGCGCCTTCGCGGCCCTGCTGGCACCGGCCGCGCTGTCGCTGCTCACGGTCACCTTCACCGAACCCTCCGAGCGGGCCAAGGCCTTCGGTATCTTCGGCGCGGTCGCCGGCACCGGCGGTGCGCTGGGCCTGCTGCTCGGCGGCGCGCTCACCGAATGGGCCTCGTGGCGCTGGGTGATGTACGTCAACCTGGTCTTCGCGGCCATCGCACTGGTCGGTGCCATGATGCTGCTGGCCAAGCATGTCGCCAACGAGCGGCCGAAGCTGGATATCCCGGGCACGGTCGTGGTGACCGCGGCGCTGTTCGGCATCGTCTACGGCTTCTCGAACGCCGAGACGCACGGCTGGGGCAACGGGGCGACTCTCGCCTTCCTGATCGGCGGCGTGGTGCTGCTGGGTGTGTTCGCGGTGCTGGAATCGCGGGTCAAGAATCCGCTGCTGCCGATGCGAATCGTGCTCGACCGCACCCGCGGCGGGGCTTACCTGACCATCTTCGTGATGGGCATCGGGATGTTCGCGATCTTCCTGTTCCTGACCTACTACATGCAGCTGACCCTGCACTACTCGCCGATCATGACCGGCGTGGCATTCCTGCCGATGGTGGCCGGGATGATCGCCTCGTCGACCACGGTGCCGTCGCTGCTGCTGCCGAAGATCGGGCCGAAACTCGTTGTCAGCGGCGGATTCCTGCTCGCCGCGGTCGGTATGGCATGGCTGACCCAGATCGGCCTGCACACCAGCTACGCCTCGCACATCCTGCCAGCGCTGATCCTGCTCGGCCTGGGCCTGGGTGGTGCGATGTCGACCGCGTTCCAGAGCGCGACCGCCGGAGTGCACCACGACGACGCGGGCATCGCCTCGGCGATGGTCAACACCAGCCAGCAGGTCGGCGGCTCGATCGGCACCGCACTGCTGAGCACCATCGCCGCCTCGGCCGCGACGGACTACCTCTCGAACCATCGGCCCACGCCGGTGAACGTCGCGCAGTCGCTGATCGAGAGCTACACCACCAGCTTCTGGTGGGCGGCGGGGATCTTCCTGGTCGGCGCCGCGGTGATGCTGGCGCTGCTGCCCAACACCGCCCCGGCCCCGGCCGAGGGGGAGCCGGTGCTGGTGCACTGAGCAACGAATTCTCCCATCGGACAACGCCGTCCACACTGTGCCCACCCGCAACCGCGGGTGGGCACAGTGCTGTTCCGGCTCAGCAGTTGCTGGGCGCCGGGATGCCCGCGAAGCGGTCGGCGAGATAGCCGAAGGCGTGGGTCGCGCCGGGCAGTATGGCGGTGCCGTGGTCCGCGCCGGGGATCATCTCGAACAACACCCGAGTGCCTGCCGCGCAATATCTTCCGGCCGATTGCCGGGCCAGGTACGGGTTTACCTGGTCCGTGCCGCCCGCCCACTGGTACAGCGGTGCGTGGATCACGCCCGGATAGGTCTCCAGGCTGTTCTGGTGGATGATCGCGATCTGCGCGGGGCCGACGTCGGCGGCGCCGCCACGGAGATAGGAGGTGAAGTCCTTATTGGCGGCCGCGGAGATGATCTCGTCGGTGCACGCGTTGGCAATCCGATCCCGCAGCGCGAAACCGGCCGGTTTGAGCGCTCCGTCCAGCGACATCACCGACGGGTATTCCCGTTCCAGCCCGACCGTGGCCGCGAATCCCAGCCCGAACAGCGGATGCGGTGTCTTGCCCAGATCCAGCGCGAGTTTGCCGATATTCACCGGCACCCCGCCCATGGCCACCCCCACGATGGGCAACTCGGGGGCGTAGTCCGGGGCCATCGCCGCGGCGAAGCCGGTGGCCATGCCGCCGCCGGAGTATCCGGCCAAACCCACGGGGCTACCGGCCAATCCGGCCGGACCGAAGCCCCGGGCCGCGCGGATACCGTCCAGTACCAGCCGCCCGCCCAGCTGCGCGGCGCCGTACGCGCTGGTCGGTCCGAGATGGTCGGGCACGGCCACCGCCCAGCCCCGCGCCAGCAGCAGATTCAGCGCGGGTGCCTCCTGCAGGTGGCCGTTGAACAGCGTATGCGACGGTGCGCATTGCAGCCCAAGGGAATTCACGAACGGCTGATACGACACCAGCGGCCTGTTGCCGCCGGCCCCGCCGGGCACCAGCACCGTGGTCACCGCGGCGATCGGCGCCGAGCTGGAATTGCTGGAGCGATACAGCAACTGCCAGGCCGTGGCCCCCGGGAAGCCCGGCGCGGGCACCGTGCGACTGCGCACGACATCGCCGGGCCGGTAATCGCCGATATTCGGCGGGGCCGCGTAGAAACCGTCCGGATCGGGGAGTGGAAAGACCGCGGCATGGGCGTCGGTGGCCGCGAATACCCCGCTCGCGACCGTTGACAGCAGGGTTGCGGCCAAAGCCAGTGCCGGCCGCCACCATCGGTGACCGGACCCTGCTCCTCGCGGCTGCCCGCGCCGTACCGGGCTGTCAACCGCCATCGTCACTCCTCGAGTTGCGAGACCAATTGATCGACGGCACTTGCGCGTCGAGGTGGGAGGTATTGCAAATGACTGGCAAGTTCTTTGAGCGTGGTAATTACAACAGTTCGGGTCCCGGCTGCCGGGCTGCCGCGCCGAAAGGCCAGGACTATGACCTCCGGGAGTCGCCGCATCGGCACCGGTGAGTGCCCGGAATCGCCCGCACCGGTCATCGCCGGATCGCTGACAGTTAGCATGACTCGAAGATCATCGGACAGGGGTAGGAGGTTTCCGGGTGGTGTGCGGCGTCGCTGTTGGGTAACCCCTCAGGGGAACAGTGGTGGCGCCCACGGCGGCGAGGGCACGATAGACGGCACGAGGGCAGTGCGAGGGATGGTGCGATGACTCAGGGCAGTGCGATGACGCAGACAGTGCGCGCGACGATCCGGCGCGCGAGGAATCGGGGCGGGCGATGAGTGACCCCGTCGTGGAGATCGTGACGGAAGCCGATGCCTGGCAGCCCGATCCGCGATGGCGGCCGGCCGCGCGCCTCACGGTGCTGCTCGGTGAGGACGATCACTGGCACCGCAAGCCCCGCTATCACGAGATCGTGCGGCGCGCCCGCGACGCGGGCCTGGCCGGGGCCAGCGTGTGGCGCGGCATGGAGGGCTACGGCGTGTCCTCGCGCATTCACACCACCCGGCTGCTGGACCTGGCGGAGGACCTTCCGATCATGGTGATGATCGTGGACGACGCCGAATTGCTGCGCGAATTCGTCTCCGGCAATGCCGAACTGTTCGATACCGGCACCGTCGCGTTGTCCGCGGTGCAGGTCTGGAACTCCGGCGCCGGGAGCCGCCCGTGACGGCGGACGGTCTCGAACACGCCGCCGCGGCTGTGCCGCCAACAGTGAACCGGTGTCGGGCCGTTCGTGCGGACGCTGGGCGATTCGCTACGGTAGACCTTCTGGGCACGGCGGCCGGTGTACATGGCGGGGCTCACCTCGACACCGGCGCGGTCCCGGCAGAGTGGGTGTGGCCGTGATCCTGATGACCAGCCGGGCGCAGGCGACACGGAAAGGAGGCCCCAGCATGGCCCATGATCGAGCCGGGCGACCGGCGCGGGCCACCGATCTGGAGGATCTGCCACATCTGGTGACGGCCTATTACGCGCACATTCCGGATCCCTCGGTGCCCGCGCAACTGGTTCAGTTCGGCACCTCCGGGCATCGCGGGTCGAGCCTGGACGGTGCATTCAACGAGGCGCACATCCTGGCGATCACGCAGGCGATCGTCGAATACCGGGCCACCCGGGGCATCACCGGGCCGGTCTATCTGGCCCGCGACACTCACGCCCTGTCCGAGCCCGCGTGGACGACCGCGATCGAGGTACTGGCCGCCAACGAGGTCACCGCGATCATCGACGCCCGCGACCGCTACACGCCCACCCCGGCGCTGAGTCACGCCGTGCTGCGCCACAATCGGGGCGGCACCCGCCATCAGGCCGACGGCATCGTGGTCACCCCCTCACACAATCCGCCCCGCGACGGCGGCTTCAAATATAATCCGCCGCACGGCGGACCGGCCGACACCGTGGCCACCGACGCCATTGCGGCGCGCGCCAACGAGCTGCTGCGCGGCGGGCTGGTCGGGGTCAAGCGCACCACCGTGGCGCATGCGCTGGCCACCAGCGTGCAGCGGTACGACTATCTGGACCATTACATCGCCGATCTGCCGAATGTGCTGAATCTGGACGCGATTCGCGGCGCGGGAATCCGGCTGGGCGCGGATCCGATGGGCGGAGCCAGCGTCGACTACTGGGAGGAGATCGGGCTGCGCTACGACCTCGAGCTCGAGGTCGTCAACCCGTTCGTCGACCCGACCTGGCGGTTCATGACCCTCGACGCGGACGGCAAGATCCGCATGGATCCGTCCTCGCGCTATGCGATGGCCTCGCTGGTGGCCATCCGCGACGATTACGACATCTCCACCGGTAACGACGCCGACGCCGACCGGCACGGCATCGTGACACCCGATGCGGGACTGATGAATCCGAACCACTACCTCGCGGTGGCCATCGAATACCTGATCGCCAACCGGATGGGGTGGGACGCTCTCACCAAGATCGGCAAGACCGCGGTGACCTCCTCGATGATCGATCGGGTGGTGAGCGTGCTGGGCCGGCAGGTGCACGAGGTGCCCGTCGGGTTCAAGTGGTTCGTACCCGGATTATTCAGTGGTTCACTGGCTTTCGGTGGCGAGGAGAGCGCGGGCGCATCGTTCCTGCGGCACGACGGCACGGTGTGGACTACCGACAAGGACGGCATGCTGCTGTCGCTGCTGGCCGCGGAGATCACCGCGGTGACCGGGCAGAGCCCCTCGGCGCGCTACTCCGAACTCGAAAAGCGTTACGGCTCACCGGCGTATGCACGCATCGACGCGGCCGCCGATCCGGAGCAGAAGGCGCGCCTGGCGGCCCTGACCCCCGACGACATCACCGCGACCGAGGTCGCCGGGGAGGAGATCACCTCGATCCAGACCCGCGCCCGCGGAAATGGCGCGGCCCTGGGCGGGGTGAAGGTGAGCACCGAGAACGCCTGGTTCGCTGCCCGCCCGTCCGGCACCGAGGACAAGTACAAGATCTACGCCGAATCCTTCGAGGGGCCAGAGCATCTGGCGCAGGTCCAGGCGGCCGCGGAAGAGGTAGTGGGGCAGGCGCTGGGTTAGTATTCGTCGCGCTTGCGGGGCCAGCCGTCGAATGTGTCGCCGCGGCCCATTGGTGCGCGGTCCAGGAGTTGCCAGGTGGCGTTGAGGGCGTCGGTGCCGCGGTCGTAGGTCGAATATGTGTGGTAGACAACGCCGTCGGCGAGGGCGAAGCAGCTCAACGCCATCAGCTCCATGACATCGAGCATATTGCCCGGCGGGCGGTTCGCCGTCGGGGTGCGCATGAGATCGAAGAAGTCGTCGTTGAATCCGTTGTCGCCCGTCGACACCCAGTCGATATCCCAGCCGAACCGCTGCTTGTAGGCGTTCAGCGTCGCCAGCGGCGAGCGGGAGGCCAGGATGAACGTGACGTCGCGGTGGGCCAGATGGGGGACCGCGCCCACCAGATTGTCGGTCTCGAAGGTGCAGCCCGGGCAGCCCTCGGGCGTCTTCGGGCCGAGCATGAAATGCCGGATGATCAGCTGGGACCGGCCGTCGAACAGCTCGGCCAGGGACCTGTCCCCGGCGTCGGTCTCGAATCGGTAGTCCTTGGTGACCGGCACCCACGGCAGATCCTGGCGCAGCCGGGCCAGTTCGTCGCCGCGGCGGGTCAGCTCCTTCTCCTGGGCGCGCAGGTCTTCATAGGCCTTGCGCCATTGTTCGCGGCTGCCGGTGTCATGGGTGATCATGTGGTGGTCCTTTCCGCGGGGCAGAGGTGTTCTGGAGTTGAGACGACCTGGGCGTGCCGAAATCATCGGTGGGCGGCGTGCGAGGGCCGGGTGTGCGCTCGGGTCCGCAGCGTGGAAGCGGGGCCCGGTGTCTGTGGCAGAGGGATGGCTCGCCGTTCGTGGCCTCGGGCCGCTGGGTTGGGCGCCGATACGTCCCCGCTGATTGTTCGGTGTGGGAAGAATAGCGCGCACGGATGAGGTTGTGGACGGGCGTGGAACGGTGCCGCCGTGTACGGGGTGCGGATGGCGCTGGTGCCGCTGCTGGTGGTGGAGGCGCTGCACGCCTCGCCCGGGGTGGCCGGGGTGGCGCTGACGGTGTGCGCGGCGGGGACCACCGCACTCGGAATCGCGCCCAACGTGCCGTGGCTGCTGGGACTGTCGTTCGCGGCCGGTATCGGTTCCGGCATGTTCACCCCCGCCCAGCAGGCCGTCCTGGCCGACGTGATCGGCCCGGACGCGCGCGGCGGGCCGGTGCTGGCCGGTTTCCAGATGGCGGCCGACCTAGGCACCGTCCTGGGGCCGGTGCTGGTGGGCGCGATCGCGCAGCGGGTGTCGTTCGGCTTCGCGCTCGGGGTCACCGGAGCGCTGCTGGTGCTGGCCGCGGGCGCCTGGTCCGTGGCGCCCGAGACGCTGCGCCGGCGAGCGGCGTTCGCGTAGGTCTCGGGCGCGGAGTCCCCGGATTACGGCGCGAGCCGAAGGATTCGTTCGGCATTCCCGTGCGCCACTCGGGCCTCAGCCGCCGTGCACAGGCGCTGAAGCTGCTGGCCGACGTGGAAGCCGAACCGGGACAACGCATCGGACCCGAACGTGTCACGGCTCTACGCGATGCGCTGGAACAGGATTGGGGCGAGGCCTGATCTCGGCCACTCGGGCCCGATCGATGACTCTCGTTCTGTCCCTGCGGTGTTCGAGACAGTCTGGGCGTTCGTCGAGAGGCTGGACGGCCGTGCAGTAAACTCCCGCAACGAGACCGAAGCCGAGCCCGGCTACCGGCATCATCGGTGGGGGAACCATGCCACATGCGCAATTGCGATCGCCTCGACGCGTCATCCGCCGCACCGGTGCGTGATTCGCGATGACGACTCCGGATTCCGCATCGACGGTCAAGCTCGGCACGCTCGACGGTATCGGCTATTCGCTGGCACAGACGAGTCAACCGTGGACGCTCGGCGTGGACGCCATCGTGGTCTCGGTGGGGGGCAGCCTGGGCACGCTCGGCGAGGCGCTGCGGGCCGAACTCTACGACCCGGTATGGGACGCGATCGAGTTCGAGCGCATTTCCCCGCGGCGACCGTTCGTCCTGGCGCTGCCCACCGCCGATCGATCGGATGTGGTTCTCGCCCACGCGATCCTGGTCTCCCCGCGCGAGTTCGTCGACGGCCGGGGCGAGACCACGGACCTGTCGCTGCTCACCGCCACCCGCAGCGCGATCGACGCGGCCGTGGCAACTGGTGCGCGGCGGATCGCCATGCCACTGCTCGCGGCCGGAGCGCTGTCCGAGTCCGCCGGGCGGGTCGCCCGCATCGTCGTACCGACTGCCATTCAAACGATGCGACGGCATTCGGCGCTACTCGTGGACCAGCTGGTCTTCCTGTGCCGGGATGATGCGACCGCCGAATCCATCTCGGCCGAATTCGCCAGGGCGGCGGCGGATCCCTCACCATCGGTCGATCCCGAACTGGCGGGCGGCATCTCGCGGGATCTCGTCGATGCGAACGTCGGCATACCGCTGGAGCAGGATCGTCTCGATGTCGCACCGTATGTCGCCATGCTCGCCACCGTGATCGCGGACGGGAGCACACCGCTGCCGCTGTCGGTCGGTCTGTTCGGTGAATGGGGCTCGGGCAAAAGCTATTTCATGGCCATGCTGCGCGACCAGATTCGGACGCTGGCCGAGTCCGGCGACACGCGGTACTGCCGCGAGGTCGTGCACATCGGTTTCAATGCCTGGCATTACGCGGACAGCAATCTGTGGGCCAGCCTCGGCGACGAGATATTCCGTCAGCTCGCCGGGACCGACGCCGAATCGCGCACGCGCGCCGAGCTGATTCGCACCGAGCTCGCCGAACGCCTCGATCAGCGCCGCCAGCTCGAGAGCGTCACCGGGCACGCACGCACCACCGCGGCCCGCCTGCAGACCGAGGTGGACCGGGCCGTCGCGCACCGGGAGAGCACGGCGTTGAACCTGCTTGCCGCGGTGCGGAATTCGCCGACCCTTCACAACACGATCTCGGGTATGTGGCGCAAGCTGGGAATCGACGGCGAGGCGGAACAGGCCGAACTTCTCGCCGGACAACTGCAGGGCACCGTGCGCGAGACGGCCGTGCTCGCCCGGGCGGCGACGACGAGAATCGGCTGGATATCGCTGGCCGCGGCCGTTGCGGTGCTGGGGCTCGGGGTTCTCGTCCCGGTGGTGCTGGCCGGTGTCAAGGACCACTCCGCCTGGGGCGTCGGCCTCTCCGCCACCGTCACCGGCCTCGGCGGCCTGACCTATCTGATGGCCCGCATACGTACGGGACTGCAGCGACTGCGCACGGTCGGGGAGGAACTGCGCGGTGAGCTGACCCGGGCGGCGGAGAACTCGATCAACCACGAGTTGGCGGACACTGTGCGAAGCCTGCGCGCGGCCGAGGCCGACGAGCGGGTCGCGCAGGCACAGCTCGACGATGTCATCGCCCATGTCGGCGAGCTCGGCCGCGAGCTGGCCGAGCTGGAGCCGGGTCGGCGGCTATATTCCTTCCTGGCCGCGCGTGCGCAGGGCGACTCGTACACCGGACAACTCGGCCTCATCTCCACCATCCGCAAGGACCTGCAACAGCTCGTCGAACTCATGCGCGAGTGGCGCGATAACCCCGACCCGGATTCGCCCCGGCGACCGATCGATCGGATCGTGCTCTACATCGACGACCTCGACCGTTGCTCCCCGGAACAGATCGTCGACGTGCTGCAGGCCGTGCATCTGCTGCTGGCCTTCGATCTGTTCGTGGTCGTCGTCGGCGTCGACCCGGGCTGGCTGCTCCGGTCGCTGCGCGGCCGGTACGCGGACCTGCTCCGCGACGGCGAGACCGATTCCGATGGCGGCCAGTGGCGGACGCCGCAGGATTACATTCAGAAGATCCTCAATATCCCGCTGGTCCTGCCGCGGATGACCACGTCCGGTCTCGCCAACCTGCTGCAGGGGCTTGCCGAGCCGACCGAGCTGGTCGCCGATTCCGCGGCTCCGCAAGGTGTTTCACCTGTGGAGACAATGCCGGTCCTGCCCGTGGAATCGATCGATCGAGAGGCCGGCGTCATCCTGATCGAGGCCGGCTCCCAGGCGGACGACATCCAGCGACCGGCCGAGCCCGATGCTCAGCGGGCGCTGAGCCTCACCAAACCGGAATTGGCTCTGCTCGGCGCACTGGATTGTTTCGTCGAAACACCGCGCGATGCCAAGCGGCTGCTCAACCTGTACCGCATGGTGCGTGCCACCCGCTCGCTGTCCCCGGTCTCCCGATTCCTCGGGCTCGATGGTCAGCCCGGCGAGTTCGAGGCGGTAGTGGTTATTCTCGCCCTGTCGACCGCCCGTTCGGGCCTGGCCGGCGCGATATTGGACGCCCCGCCGGATCCGGGTCCGGATGTGCCCGCCGCCGGCGGTCTGGCCCATCGGGCACCAGGCACCGAATGGGGCATATTCGTCGCGGACATCGAACCTCAGCGATCGGACACCGGGTGGACGAACCAGATAGTCGGTCGGATACCGGATAGCCAAGTGCCGCAGTGGCGTCGGCTCCACACCGGCCTGAAGCGGATATCCGGGGCAACCACATTCCCCGACCTGTCGGATCTGCTGACCTGGCTACCGATGCTGCGGCGCTTCTCCTACACCCTGCACTCCTACTGAGGAAAAGAGCCTCGCGGGCCGGACCGGCCGTCGCGAAGCCGAGCTCACAGTCGGCCGGCATCGGTGGCCTTCGAGGGCGCCGTCCCAGGGCGAAAGCGTCAGCCGTATGGCCGATTTCGTCGGTCCGTACCGGCTCGCCGGTCCACATCAGGGGGTTGGGGGGCACGGCGGGCCGGGCTTTGGCAGAGTGTGGGCCGTGAACTCCTCGGGATCGAAGTATCAGCCGCGACCGATGTCCAGCCGCACCACCTACCTACTGGGCGGGGTCGCGCTCGTGGTGATCGTGGTGATCGTGGCGTATCTGGTGCATTCGAGCGGCAGTCATGACCTGAAGGTGCAGGACGACGGGTACGGCGCGGCGCACGATCCGGCCGTGAGCGCGCTGCTCGATTCCGACGGCGCGATCGTGCTCGGTAAACCTGACGCCGCCAAGACGGTCGACATGTTCGAGGATCCGATGTGCCCCTCGTGCGGGTCGCTCGAACACTATTACGGGCAGCAAATCGCCAAGGAGATCGATGCCGGCAAGCTGGCGGTGCGGTACCGGCTGGTGAACTTCCTGGATCCGAAGTCGGGCACCAAGGACTACTCCACCCGCGCCGTCGCCGCCAACGACTGCGTCGCCGCCGACGGCGACGGGCCGACCTATTCGAAGTTCCACCTGACGCTGTTCACCACCAAGCAGCCCAGCGAGGAGGACGGCGGCAGCCTCAGTAACGACCAGCTCGCCGCGGTCGCCAAGGATGCGGGCGCATCCGCCGACGTGCAGCAGTGCATCGCGAAGGGCGACCGTATCGAGGAGGCCCACGATCACGCCCAGTCCGCGCTCTCGGCGCTCAAGGCGGCGGTCGGTCAGGTCGAGACGCCGACCGTGCTGGACGGGGGCAAGAATGTGGATGTCAGCGATCCGAACTGGGTGACCAAGCTCGCGGGGTAAGTGTTAGGCCGCCCGGACGGCATCCCCAGCTGTCCGGGCGACGATCCGCGGGCGCCTGTGGCCGCGGCGCTTCTCCTCACGGGTTTTCGTCGATGAGCGCCTCGTAGATGCGGTTGCGCGCGTCGGCGATGGCGTTGACGGTCTCGCGCAGCTGCCCGGCCATGGCGGCATAGCCGAATCCGGGTGGCGTACGGTCGAGTTCGGCCTCGAGCCGCTGACGGAGCGAGTCGAGGGCGGCGATGCGGACGCGCTCGACGGCGACGTCGATGACGGTCGGGGCGGGCGGACGGCGGGGGTGCTCCATAGTGTGTGGTGCCCTCGTGATCCGGGATTCGGCCTGCCGAAGCGAGGTGGGGTACGCACCGGGCGTCGACCGTGGACTCGCGGTCACGTATACGGCACGGTCAATATCGGGTTGCAGCATGACCATTAGTGAATTCCCCTCAGCGGCTTGGATTATCGAGTACGTAGCGACCGGGCAGATCGTCCTCGGGGGTCATGGAGGACAGGTCGGGGTGGACGAATACGCCGTGGTCGATCGGATAGGTAAGGTCGATAGTGGACTGGTGTGATGGCGCGGGAGTCACTGTGGGACTGGGCCAAAGCACATCTGGTGCTTCGATATCGCTGTGCGGGAACAGGTATCGAGCACCCTCCCGAACCGTCGTATGCTCGCCGCCGGTGGGGGTGGTCCAGCACATCGTGTCGTTCTCGGACCGGCGCACTTGCCAGGACCGATCTGTCCTGTGCGACAACGCTTTCAGTCGATAATGACGTCCGCACAACGCTGCCAGATTCGCTACGATCGCGCCGCCACGGCCAGGACGGACGGGGGCGAACGGTTCGATATGGCCCACCAGCGAATCGGCCGCCGGCATCGTGCATCCCGGGAACCGGCACAGCCCGTCCAGGGCGCGAACCTCACGCTTGCGCCATGGCGCCGGATCGGCCGCCAGCGCCTCCTCGGTGTCGGTCGGATCCTCGGCTCGCTCCGGAATCACTTGGAACTGTGCGTGTTCGGCGATCCGGCGGGCCACATCGGCATCGAGGGGGCCGTAGCCGGCCAGGTACGCGGGGGCATCCAGCTCGCCCAGCAGCGTGCCCACCGGGACACCGATCTGAATCAGCGGCCGCCGCGGCATCTCGGCACGGGGTGCGGGACAGCCGGTTTCGCGGCCGCAGGCGCACCGCAGCTGCTGGGAACCGTCGGCGAGCGCGACCAAGGCATCGGCCCGCCGCTGCCGCATCGTGCGCGGATCGAGCTCGCAGACCGCCAGCGCCATCTCACGCAACCGCATGGCAACCGTCTGCGCTCCCGCCGCGGGCAGCAGGCCCTCGAAGACGGCCATGCCGTCCTGGACCGCCTTGATCCGCACATCACGGTCGGCCTCGCGCTGCTCGCGCCGGCTCCGCTCGCCGTCGGGGTCCAGCCGGGCCACCCAGCGCCGCGCCGTCTGCCGCAGCCGCGCCGGGTTGGCCCGGACCGCGGCCTCGACCAGCGCCCGCTCCACCTCCGCGAGCACCTCGTCCGGCAGGTCCCGGATGCTCTCGGCGATGACCTGCGCCCGTGCCAGATCGATCCGCCCCGAGGCGAACGCCGCCCGCGTGCGAGGCAGCCGATCGAGCCCGACCCCGATGGTGATCAGCGCCGCCGCCACCCCCTCGGAGATCTGTACGGCCACCGCCGCCTCGGCGGCGGCAAACCCCCCGCCACGCCCGTCGCCCCCCGCGTCCGCCTCCCGCCGCCGATGCAGCTCCCGCACGGCCAGCACCTCGGCCTGCTGCGCGAACGCCGCCGCCCCGTGTGCCCGTTGCAGCGCATCGATCAGCCCCTCATCACTCATCGCCTGAAGCTCTCTGCCATCGAACATGTGTTCGAGATTACCTCTCGAACGTGCGTTCCACCACCCCGTTGTCCAGGCGATTTGGTAGCAAAACACTCGGTGGTGTAACTTCGTTCAAGCCGAAGGGGATTACCCTGGAGGTCCACCAGGGGCTATGGCGCAGCTGGTAGCGCACCTCACTGGCAGTGAGGGGGTCAGGGGTTCGAATCCCCTTAGCTCCACCAAGTAGGTTCGAATAATGCCCTTGAGCATCGGTTTTGCATCGGGTCGGATGTAGGAGCCATGTAAGGGCGGGACTGCATTTTACCTGTTCAGGGGTTATCTCTTATTCTAATCCCGCGAGGTGTCTCGTGTTCTGGCCCGGTGTTCCTACGCCAAGGAGAAGTTTTAGGTCAGGAGCGGCTGTTTCCGGGAACGACTGCGGCACCGCAAGCTGTACGGGTGACACGAGGCGGGCTCGCATGGTCGTCACGGATTGCGAGTAATCCCTGTTGTGCTACTTGCGAGGGAACATGGTGAGCCAGAGCTGGGTGACGTTGTCGACCGCTGCGAGGAACGGCGGGATTTCTATGCCATCGCTGGCAGCAAGTCGCTGGTAGCGGTCCGGCCACGACTCTGGCAGTTGCGGGACGTCGTTCGGCGGTTCGGTGTTGTTGCGTTCCAGCCACACGGATCGGACCGCGGCCGCCGTTTGCTCGGGTACGAGCAGGTCGTGTTCGAGCAGGATGGTGAGGTCGACGAGGTCGCGGACCCGCGAGTTTTCACGTTCCCCGAAGTCCCGGAGCATGCCGTGGAACTTCTCTGCCGCATGTCGGTGGATGTCGACCGCTTCGACCTCAACTGTTGGGATGCCGGCGAAGGCCAAAGAGTTGGGTATGGCGAGCCTGTCGGTGGCATGAAGTTCATGAGTCCTGGGGGACACGTCGAGCTGGATGCGTCCGAAGGGCTTGTCGGCCAGTTGCACGCTGACTTTGGCCCGCCAGGTAGGGACTCCGCCGCTGTCCTCGCGTAGCCGTTCCGGCGGGCCGACTGTGAAGATGAAGTAGTCATGGTCGAGGTCGACGGCGAGGATGTCGATGAGTCGCTCGTGGAGGTCGGGCGCGCCGCTGACGTCATCGCGCAGGCCGAGATCGACGTCCTTGGTTAGGCGGGCATCGTCACGTAGACGAACCTCCAGTGCCATACCACCTTTGAGTACCCAGTGCCCCGGCTCCCCCGCTTGGATGCGCGCGATGATACGTTCGAACATCACCCGTCGGCGTAGCCGGTCCAGGCTGGCTCCGGTCTCGGCGGATCGTGCCAATAGCCGGCGCTCCAATGCGGCGCGGAGCGCTGGCGCCGATTGGTAGGTCATGGTGCCTCCGCTTGCTGGATCGCGCGTTCGATGTAGAGCGCGGCGCGGGGGTCAAGGGTCTCGGCGCGGGAGCGGAGGCGGCGAGTGGTGATAAGGCCCGCGCGCCGCGCGTCGCCGATGGCGCGGGCAAGCTGATCCTCATCGGCAACGTTGGCGGCGATATCGATGAGCGTGCGTAGTGGAGTGGTCACCCGATACCCCGAGCGTTCGGAGAAGTCATCGGCAGGGAGTTCGGCGTAGTGAAGCGCTACAGCCTCGTCGCGCATGGTGAACCCGGGGGGAACCGTCAGATGGACATGCCGTGATTCGAACTCGCCGATGCCATGCACGGCCATGGCCGACTCGTGTGACACGACCGCTCGTCCTCGTGACCACAGTGTCCAGCGAGCGAGCTCGTCATGCAGGCCCGGAACCCACTCAACGAGGCGGAACAGGCCGCGATCAACACGCCACCAGTTACCGGCTCCAACGTGATGGGCCTGCGCCTGGTGGGAGTAGCCAAGCGACTTCGCCTGCGCGGCCGTGAAGTAGCCGCTCTGCTGGGCGGCGAGCTCGAAGAGTCGCCGACGGAGGTCGCGTCGAGCAGAAGGCACTGGATAATTCTACAGTAAAACTTTAGTTCTGGCGTCAATTGATCGATGGAAATCAAGTAATAGTTGAGTATCGGCGGCTACTGAGATTGTGAATCACGGGCGATCTGCCAGGATGTCAAGACCGAGCACGCCCGCGTGTGTCGCGAGTTCGGACGCCACGTTGGTGCAGGCGGTTGCGCACTGTGGTCGGATCGACATCTGTGTTCGCCGATTCGCGCGAGTGACCAGCCGAGGCGGTAGAAGTGAATCGCCTCGTCCTTCTGGGGGAGAGGCCGCGTCGGCGCATCGGTACGTCGTGCTGGTGGAGGATGACACTGACGGTACGTCGGTCGATGCCGAACCGGTCGCCCAGCTCATAAGTCGTTGTGCCCGCAGCGTAGCCCTGTATCAAGGTCTGGACTTGGTCTTGATCGAGATGTCGCGCCCACCGTGGCTTCGGCCGGTTGGCGGGCAGGGATCCGCCGTGGTGAACTCTCGCCACTGATCGCGTTGGGATCGTGACGGTGACCTGGCTTGTCGGCCGTCTGTTCTCGTGCAAGTCCGATGAGTGCCCACTTTGGCTGAAGAACCAGCACGTGGCTTGGTATCACCATGGCTCGGCGGCACCGACCGTTGCTGACTCAAGCCGCGACGGAATCCTGTGCTTGGCATCGGCCAGCGGCCCGGCGATCGCCAGGAACTCATAATACTGGTACTCGCTCACGGTCTATCCAGTCAGTCGGCAGGGGCAACGGGTTCTGCCCGGAACGTCGAGTCGTCGCCCAGGTGGAAGAACAGGTGACCCTCGATCGTCTCGTCGTCGACGAGAACCGCCCAGCCGCGTCCGCTGACCTGGTCGCCTTCATCGACACCCTCCCAGGTGAACTCAACACCGGTCCGGCCGTCCACTTTTGTGATGAGTCGAGTCATTGTTCATAAATGAGTCGAGTCATCGGTTCGATTGGGGAGACCCCGGCCATCGGCCGGGGTTTTTCTGTTGGTTGCACCACCCTCGTGGAACCGATTCTCCTCACGGCCACCGCTGGTACCCGCACGGCCCGGGATCGGCGGCGGGCACCGTCGGTGGTGTATCGCATTACCCGTGGTGGCCCAGCCGATTTCGGGTTCGCGGCGCACCGGCCGCGTCGGTTGCGTACAGTCGACCAGGCTGGTCGACTCCGGCGCTCGTCCCTCGTTTCGAGACGGCCACCGGATTGTGTGGGGAATCCGGTTCGTCCAATTGCCCTGTCCGGCATGGCTGTTCTCGTGCTGTCACCGTGGGGTGTCGAGGAGGGGTATGAGCCAGAACTGCTTTGGAGCCGTCGACGTGGTCGAGCGGCTGTTGCGGAACCGCGACAAGAACGGGCCACCACATGTCCTGCCGGTCCTGCTGCTGCTGGGGCCCAGGGGTGCGGGCAAGTCGACCGCGCTCGCCGAGGTCTTCGATCGGTGCGGTGAGAAGTACGTCCATGCCCGGTACAGCTTCGGGCACACCGCCGAGCCGGAGTCCACGATCGAGGTGCTGGCCGCCATCGTCGGCGACCTGTCGCAGCGCTGGAAGGGTCGGGGGGTATCGGGTCAGCCGCATGTGCGTAATCTCGATCGCTGGGAGTCGCTGATGGAGCGTGGGGATGTGCCGGGGTTGCACCGTGTTCTGACCGGTCTGGATCGCGATTCGATCGCGATGCGTGAGGTTTCCCCGTTGGGCGGGCTACTCCCGCAGGATGAGCGCGCCGACGTGCTGCGGCTGGCGGGCTGATGCGCCGCTACCAGTTGGAGCACGCTATCCGGACGGCGTGCCAGATCATCGGTCGGCCCGAGGTGATCGTGGTCGGTTCCCAATCCATCCTGGGCACCTTCGATGAAACCCGGCTCCCAGCGGACGCCACCATGTCACTGGAAGTCGATATTCTCCCGATAGCCGACGACAACGCTGAGGTCGCGCGGCTGGCGGACATCATCGAGGGTGTGGCCGGTGAGTTCTCGCCGTTCGAGGATTTGCACGGTTTCAGTATCGACGGCGTCGACATGGAGACGTCCGCAGTCGCGGCGGTCGACACCGTGACGTTGCGGGCCACCCCATCTTGGCGACAATTCGTGGTCAGTGCACCTAGCCGCCCTGTGCACGGAATCGCGTTTGGGTGTACGGGTTCTTGCCGAATGTGACCGTTAAATTCCAGTTGATCCGCGATTTCCGCAGCTGCGCAAGATGTTTCATCGCATCCCTGTCTCTCACGCGGAGGCTTTCTGAAATCCGCAGGTCAGGCCCGGTTTATGTCGGGCCTGACCTGTCGGCATCTGGTCGTGCCCCACGGTTTCCGCCATTCTTCTATCCTCATGGTGTCAGCGGGCCGCGGCGACGGGCTGTACAGCGGCGGGTGTGGCGGTCTGCGCGAGTCCTACGGCGGTGCCGACGAGTGCGGTAGCGATGGTTGCTGCGGTGGGAGTGGAGTTCTGTTACTTCAATGCGACGGAGGCTCCGCCGGAGAATACCGAGTCGTGGAACTCCATCGCGGCCACGTCGGTGCCTTGCGGAACGTCGAAGGCCAGGGCAACAGCTAGATGGTTGCCGGGGTTGATGGTCGGGACGAGGTCCTGGTTGACGTTCATATCTGCACCGGTGTCGGCGCTGTACTGACGCCCGGCGACGTCGATCAGTTTCTGACCTGTCTCGGCGTAGTCCTGTGCCGCGGTGCCGATGTTGGTGATCATGACGTGGATTAGGACGAATTCGCCCTGCGCGGTTTTGCGCAGAAACTCGTTGGTGCCCACGGACGGTTGGGGTGGGTCGACAGCGGTCACCTGGAACTGGAACTTTCCGTCCCGCACAGCCGTCCCGACCGGAGCAGTGTGGCCGGATGACATCGGAGTGGTGGATGCGTCACCGGCGTGAACGGCGTTGCTGACGCTGTGGCTGGCGCTGATGATGATCGCGCCGCAACCGCCGAACATCAGCAGGATTACCGCGAGGAGAATCCACGGCCATACGCGGCGTTTACGAGGTGGAGGGGGCCCGAAACCGGGCTGCGGGGGATACTGCGGTTGCGGGTATCGAGGATCGGTCATGCGATCTCCCTTGAGAGTGCGTCGGGGATTCTGAGCATGGAAATAGCCTGAACGTCCTTTGTGCCCTGCGTATGGGGTTGGGGGATAGAGGATTACGGCTCTAGGGGGTAACCGGACTGGCAGCCCGGAACCGGATTGCGGGGGGTCGGGCCTGCTGCTCACCACCGGCGGCCTCTCCGACCGCTTCGGCCGTCGGCTGGTAATGGTGCTCGGGCTGGTGCTCTTCGGTGCGGCCTCATTGATCGCCGCCTACGCCACCAGTGCGGGCCTGCTGAACATGCCGATCGCGGTGTTTGCCATCGTGGCCGCATTCGGCTTGATGCCGGAATCCAAGGGCCCGGCCCGGCCGACCGATTTGCCGGGTATGGCGCCTGGCTGGTACCGAAGCTGGGGGTACGTCCTCTGGCACTGATCGGCATGGTGATACTGGCCGGAACCTACACCGAGAGAATGCCTTCCGACGCACCAGCGGCGGCCAAGACAACCGCGCCGGAAGTGGTTTCGGAAGCGGAGGCTGACCCCGGGCTGGTCGACACACGCAGTGGTTCTTTCGGCCGCCACCAGCGGTGTGGGGGTGGTGAGCGCACTCACCCGGTGGGGCCACCGGCGACTTCCCGCCGCACGGTCTCGGCGACGCGGGAAAGCGCCGCTCCCAGGTGGCGGCGCTGCGCGGTGGTCAGTGGGTCGAACGCGAGACGACGCACCTGCGCGACATGTCCGGGCGCGCTGTCGACCACCTTCTGCCGGCCTGCGTCGGTCAGCGTGGCCAGGGTGTAGCGGCCGTCGCTCGGGTCGATTCGACGAACGATCCACTCCCGCGCCTCGAAGCGGTCCATCAGCTTCGACAGTCGCGGGAGAGCGCTGTCGCAGTCCCGGGCCAGCTCGCTGAGCCGCATGGTGTCCTGATCCGCCATCGACAACCGGGCGAGCACGCTGTATTCGAAGTTCGACATGCCCGCGTCGCGCTGCAACTGACGGTCCAGGGCCGCGGGCAGCGCGATCACGACGGTGAGAAGGTCCTGCCAGAGTTGCTGCTGCTCGCCGTCGAGCCACGGTGACTGTTCGTCCATGCGAACCACTTTACTTGACCAGGAAACAGATATCTATTTCCCAGGCAAGTAAATATGTGTATCGTGTGAGTTGCTCAGGCAAGTCAAACGCGACCTCGAGGAGTCTTCAGTGATCAAGCTCAGCATCTTCCTGACCCGGCGGGCAGACCTCAACCACGAGGAGTTCGTGGAGTACTGGACGCTGAAGCACACCCCGCTGATCGCAAGCCTGCCCGGGGGAGAGGTCCCGGTCCGGCGCTACGTTCAGCTCCTGCCGACCGACGACGAGATCCCCGGCGTCAGCACCGTCGTCTACGACGGTGTCGCCGAGGTGTGGGTCGACGACATCGCCGACGCCGCTCGCTGGTTCACCTCCGACACCTACACCACGACCGTTGCCGAGGACGAGGAGAAGTTCATCGATCGCTCCCAGACTCGTTTCCTCTACACCACCGAAACCTCGATCTTCGGTTAGGACCACACGCCATGACCGACCACACCCCAGCCGGCGCCTACGACGATCACCTCGCCCGGGTCCTGCCCCGAGCCCTCGAACAGCGCCTCTGGGCCCCTGCCGACGGTGCGCTGCCGAGCCTGTTCATCAGTCACGGAGCGCCCTTCACCCTCGACGACCCGCAATGGCTCCACGAACTGTTCACGTGGGCGCAGTCCCTGCCCAAACCGCAAGCCATCGTGATCATCTCGGCGCACTGGGAGGACGCACCGGCCGCGATCTCGGGCTCTGCGGCGGGCACCCCGCTCTACTACGACTTCAGCGGCTTCCATCCCCGCTACAAGACCCTGCCCTATGCGACCCCGGACGCGACCGACCTCGCGCGTCGGCTCGCGGCCACGCTGAGTCCGGCGACCACGGTGCACGAGCGCCGGGACAGAGGTCTCGACCACGGGGCGTTCATCCCCCTCATGGCCATGTATCCCGCGGCCGATGTTCCGGTCGTCCAGCTGTCGATGCCCAGCCTCGAGCCCGCCGCATTGCTCGAGTTCGGGGCACGTCTGCGGTCCCTGCGCGAGGAAGGCATCCTGATCATCGGCTCGGGCTTCATGACCCACAGTTTCGCGGTCCTCCGCCGTCCGGACCTGGCCGGATATACTAAAGCCTTCGATGAGTGGGCCGTCGAGGCACTCGAGCGCGGCGATGTCGATGCGCTCACCGACTACCGGCGCAAGGCGCCCGGCGCGGCGGTCGCCCACCCGACCGCCGACCACTACGTGCCCCTGCTGGCCGCAGTCGGCGCCGCGAGCGATCCCGGCGGCGCCACCAGCACGATCAACCGCATGATCATGGGCAACTCCACCCGCTCGGTGCAAATGAACTGAGGGCCGGACCGCCCGGCGCGATCGCCGACCGGTGAGTTCTCGCCGTTCGAGGATTTGCACGGTTTCAGTATCGACGGCGTCGACATGGAGACGTCCGCACTCGACGAGTGCGAGCTTCAGGATGCCGATGTCGGAGGCTCGGCCCAGACATCCAGCGGGACGAAACCGATTGCACGGCTTTCGGAGTCGAGGAGGCGGCCCATGATTTTGACCGTGCGCAGGGCGACAGCGCGTTCGACTATTCGCAGGTGTGGGAATTCGACGGCAAGCCGTTGCTCCAGTTTATGCGCATCGTGCAGGGAGTGCAGCCAGACGGTGAGCAATAGGTTGTGGGTGCCGGATGCCGCGAGGCACGCGCGGACCTGCGGCAGCTGCGCGAGGTAGTTGCCGGCCGCATCCAGATGCTCAGGGGGCACATCGGCCCACAGAGTGACTGTGAGCGGTGATCCGGACACTGAGCGTGCTGCATCGCACCGCAGCACGAGTCTTCCGGAGTCGAGCAACCGCGTCAGGCGGCGACGTGCGGTGTTGACCGAAACTCCCAGTGCCATAGCGAGATCAGTGAAGGACATCCGACCGTCGGGGCCGAGCGCCAGAATGAGGTCGCGGTGCGCGCCGAGATCGGGGATCGGCCGGTCGCGGCGGTACGGATTCGGCTCGATGGTCCGGTGCTGTTCGTGGTCGAGGCTGGCCAGCCGCCAGGATGCGCCCACGCGGTAGACGCGGGTGTAGAGGTGGGTGCGGGTGCCGGTGACGCCTGGCGCGGTACCGAGCCGGTCGACGGTGAATCCAGCGAGGGCAGCGAAGTCGGGCGCGAGCACCGTGATGAGCAGGTCACGGCTGCCCGCGGTGTGTTCGACGGTGGCGATGCACGGTTCGCAAGCGAGGGCCTGGGCCACCTCGGTGCTGCGGCCGGGCGCGCAATCGATCTCGATCAACGCGCCGGCGCCCGCCGCCGGGTCGAAGGGGTAGACGGTAACCCAAGCCAGTCCGGCATCGTGCAGGCGTTCCCAGCGACGTGCCACCGTCACCGCATCCACTCCCAGCGCCGCGGCGACCACCGTCCACGGCGCACGCGGTCGAATCTGCAGTGCGTTGACGATCGCCAGGTCGAGTTCGGTCAGCTGAAGGTCCTGCGCAAAAATCCTGCAATCCTTTCTCCAGCTAGGAAGAATTCTGCAATTCTGAGATAAATCAAGTTTATATCTTAACATCGAAGGCAGATATCTGAGGATTCACTCGTGCACGGTGCCGCGAGCGCGGCCGTTGAGTTCCAACCGAATGATGAGTCCGTCGACTCAGGCCACAGCCTGTTCGAGCGAACCGACATACGAAACTCTTGGAGACCCATGACCGACGACTTGTTTCTGTACAACGCCCGGCTCATCGACGGAAACGGCGGTGTCCCAGTACCCGACGCAGCAGTGCTCATCCGCGGCGGTGAGTTTGTGTGGGCCGGTACTCGCGGCGAGGCACCGGACACCGCAGACACCGTTCCGGTCGATGCGCGCGGCAACACGATCTGTCCCGGATTCTTCGATTGCCACGTGCATTTCGCGCTGCCCGGCAAAAAGGGCAGCATCTACGACGGGTTGACGCAGCCCACCTCTTATCGCACCCTGTCCGTGCTGGACCGGTTGCGGGCGACGCTGCACAACGGCGTCACCACGGCTCGTGATCTCATGGGTATCGACACCGGATTCCGCGACGCGATCGCGCACGGTCTCATCGTGGGACCACGGCTGCTGGTCTCGATCGCTATGCTGAGTCAGACTGCGGGCCACGCGGACTTCTCGGTACGTTCCGGATTCGACCCCACCCGGTATCTCACCGCGCCGGAGGCGCCGCCCTTTCTGGTCGACGGCGTGGACGAAACCCGCAAACGCGTCCGGCAGCTGATCGCGCTCGGCGCCGACGTCATCAAGGTCGCCACCAGCGGTGGAGTGTCCAGTCCGAATGACGAGCCCGACTGGCTGGGCATGCGTCCGGAGGCGATTCGCGCCGTGGTGGAAGAGTGCGCGGCGTACGGCGGCAAACCGGTCGCCGCGCATGCCATCGGGTATGCCGGTATCAAGGCGGCCGTGGAGGCGGGGGTGAACAGCATCGAACACGGCTACGAACTCGACGACGAGCTGCGCCGGCGCATGGTCGACCAGGGTACGTTCCTGGTTCCGACCCTGCTGGAGACGATGGAGGATCTCGACCCGCACCGAGTGTCGCCAGTCGCCCATCGCAAAAGCGTGCACTGGCACCAGGTAGCGCATCGCGCGATCGGGGAGTCTGCGGCCGCAGGGGTGCCGATCGCGGTCGGTACCGACGCGGGATTGTCCCCTGATCACGGCACCAATCTGGCGGAGCTCGGATTGCTGGTGAAATTCGGCGGTCTGACCCCGATGGAGGCCATCGTCGCCGGTACTCGCAACTCGGCGCAATTGTGCGGCCTCGGCGATTGGCTCGGTACCATCCAACCCGGGAAGATCGCCGATCTGGTTGTGGTACAGGGTAATCCACTCGATCACATCGACTCGCTGGGCAACCCCGACAATATTCTGCTGGTTGTGAAGGACGGTCGCGTGGAGATCGACCGTGGTCGTTTCCTGCCGCCTCCGGCCCATGCCTGATCGGGGCTGGACCGATGCCGCCACGCCGGATGCCGAGGAGTTCCTCGCCGAGCTCGGCGCGGCGATGGTCGCGGCGAATTATCCGATCAACCTGGTGCGCAGCACATTACGGACCTCGGCGCGCGCCTATGGCGTACCGAACGAGCAGTTCCTGGCGCTGCCGAGCTACGTGCTGTCCGGACACTCGACCGACCTGGCGCGGATCACCCGTCCCGGCACCGCGATTCGCTATGATCAGACCTTCCCGCTGAGTAGGCTCGTGAAATTGGCGCGCACCGCGGCGATTACACCGGAGCGGGGCCGGGCCGAGCTGGACACCATCCGGCATTTGCCGATTCGCACGCCGGGCTGGGCTCGGATCGGAGGATATGCGGTCAGATGCGCCGGACTGGCGCTTGTCGTCCAGCCGACTCCGGCGGCTTTGGCCGTGGCCGCCGTGCTCGGCCTGCTGGTCGGCGTGCTGCGGGTAGTGGCCGGGAATAATGATGCGCTGCAGCAATTGCTGCCGACGATCTGCGCGTTCCTGGTTGCGCTCGTCGTCTTTACTGCTGCCAGGCACGGGGGCCTCGACGACAGCCCGCTGCGGGTGCTGGCACCGCCGCTCGCTGTGTTCCTCCCCGGCACGGCCATTACGGTGGCCGTCGTCGAGCTGTCCTACCGCGAACTAATCTCAGGCGCCAGCCGTCTGATCGCAGGGATCATTCAGATCGTGCAGCTGGCCTTCGGTATTCTGGCCGCCGTCGAGATCAGCGGGGGCGTCGATTTGGCCAATCACCCGGCCAACCGTCTCGGTGCCTGGGCTCCGTGGCTCGGTGTCGCAGTATACGCGATCGGCCTGGTGCTCGATCTGGCACCGCCCCGATCGGCACTGCCCTGGATGCTGGCCATGCTCTACGCCGCCTATGCCGGCCAGCGCCTCGGCGCGGTCCTGGGGATCCAAGCCGGCGGATTCACCGGCGGAGTCGTGCTCACCGTCGCCGCCTTGACCTGCGCCGGCCACCGCGGCGCCCCCTCGGCGATCACCATTCTCTGGCCCGGCTTCTGGCTACTGGTCCCCGGATCACTCGGCATGATAGGCATTACCGAGTTGGTGGGAAATCCCAACGGCAATACCGCATTTCTCACCACCCTCATCACCGTCGTTGCGATCTCACTCGGCATCCAGACCGCGCTGCTGGCCTGGCGCAGCGCCGGATTGGAGCTGCGCTGACACGAGGGCCCCGCCACCGTACGGATGTGGCGACCGTGGGCGGCGGGAACAGGGTCCAGCGGCACCTTCAAAAGAGCGCTTGACATACGGGGACGGACTGGTCGGTCGGAAGAACTGTTGCGGTCGATTGCCGGAGCCGGGCTCCGGTTGCCGCAACGCCGACAATCGGGTCGTTTTCCCGGACATTCGGATGCACCTCCGGAATTGCCCGCGATTGCCGAGAAAGAATACGATCTCGTCGGTTTCATATGTTGAGCAATAATTTTATCAGCAGTTCCGTCGTCTCGTAGAGAGTTCTGATTCCGGTCGACAGACCCATTTTTATTCGTTCGGCGGCGCGTAAACTTGCAGTTTCATACTTGCGTTCGCATTATTGCGCTCCGGGATTGTATTTCGCAGGCACTATGTGGGCGCCGGCCGCTAATTGCTGGGAGGTTCCGATGCGTGAGGTTACTGTTCTCGATCTTTTCCGAAATGCTGTGTCGTCCGGTCCAGAGGCGAATGCGCTCGTCGAGGGCGATCGTGCGATCACTTACCGGCAGCTGGATGAGTTCAGTGACCGGGTCGCCGACCAGCTGCGACTGGGAGGTGTGGCGGCCGGTGCCGTGGTGCCGCTGATCACTTCACGGTCCGCGGCTGTGGTCGTGGCGATGGTGGGTGTTTTGAAATGCGGAGGCACTTACGTGCCGGTCGACGAGGCCAATCCGGTCGTCCGGATACGGCGGATCCTGCAGCAGTGCGGGTCTTCGACGGTCATAAGGTCAGCCTCGGGTGCAGAATCCACCCGTGGCGTGGAGGTGTGTGACGCCGTCGACGTGGCCGGGGCGGAAGGGGCCGACGAATTCGAAGGCGAGGATCTGCTGCCGGTGTCGGCGGCGGGGCAGGCGCCGGTATATGTCGTGTTCACCTCCGGGACGACCGGAATGCCGAAAGGGGTGGTGGTTCAGCATTCGTCGTTGACGCACCTGGTGACATGGCACAACAGGCGTTTCGATATGGATCGGAGCACCCGGACGACGTTGATGTGCGGCGTCGGGTTCGACGTGATGCAGTGGGAGGTGTGGTCGACGTTGGCGGCCGGCGGGTGCCTGCATGTGCCGGACGAGGCCACGCGGGTCAACCCCACGGCGTTGCTGCAGTACTTCGCGGTGCACAGGATCACCCACACGTACGTACCCACAATCATGGTGCGCGAGGTCGCCGCCACGCCTGCGCCGCCAGGGCTGAAGTTGCGGTTCCTGTTCTGCGCCGGGGAGAAAATGCCTCCGGTGCCCACCGCGCATCTGCCTTACACGCTGGTGGACTACTACGGCCCGACCGAGGCGACCATCTTTGCTACCTATCGGGTGCTGCCGACCGGTAGCGAGAACCAGCCACCCTCGATCGGCAATCCGATCGACGGCACCGAAGCCTTCGTCCTGAACGCGGACTTGAGCGAGGTCGCCGACGGTGCCACCGGGGAACTGTGCCTGGCAGGCAGGGGTCTCGCACTGGGCTATCTGAGTGACCCTGTGCTGACCGAGCAGCGATTCGTCTGGTCCCCGCGATTGTCGCGGCGCCTGTACCGGACCGGCGATCTCGCACGCCGGCTACCGGACGGTTCGCTACAGTTCCTCGGCCGCGAGGACGACCAGGTCAAAATCCGGGGGTATCGCATCGAACTGGGCGACGTCGAGGCCACCCTGCTGGGAAACCGCCTGGTCAAACATGCCGTCGTCCTGCTCGACGAAGACGAGAACACCCCAGGCAGCAAACGCCTCGCTGCCTGGGTGGTCCCCCACGACGGCAACATCGACCCAGACCGGTTGGTAGCCACCCTGCGCGCCCACGCCCGCCTGGAGTTGCCCGACTACATGCTGCCCGGCATCTACCAATGCCTGCCCGCGTTGCCCGTGCTCGCCAGCGGGAAAATCGATCGCAAGGCGCTACGGGCAGCGGTCGCAGCCGAGCACGCCCGCCCGGTCGCCTCGGACGCATTCGCCGACAACGTCGAACGCGCGATCGCCGACGCCTGGCGCACCGCGCTCGGGCACAGCCGCTTCACCGCGACCGACAGCTTCTTCGACGTCGGCGGCCATTCGATGCTCACCACCAGCCTGGTCGAGGACATCTCCACCCGACTCGATGTCCACACCTACATCTGGGACTTCTACGGCGCCCCGACCATCCGTGGCCTCGCAGAGGACCTGCGCGAGCGCCGCGGCCAGCAACCGCTGGACTGGGAAGGTGAACCGGTCCGTGAACTCCACGGCGACATCTACCTTCCCCCCGGCATCACGGCCGTCAGCGGCCGCTGCCTCCCACAGCAGTTCACCAACCCTGAGCACATACTTCTCACCGGCACCACCGGAGTCGTCGGCGCGCACTTGCTCGAACGGTTGCTCGTCAGCACCGACGCGCAGATCCACTGCCCCGTCCGCAGCCGCGAAACCTCCTTGGCCGAAGAGCGGCTACGCCAGGTCGTCTCCCGCTACGAACTCGACATCGACGACACAGCTTGGAAACGCGTCGTCGTCTACGCCGCCGACCTCGCCGAACCCCACTTCGGCCTCACCGACACCGACTATGACACCCTCGCCCGCACCGTGGACGTCGTCTACCACTCCGCCAGCGCCGCGAACTTCATCGAACCCTATTCCTATATGCGCCGCGACAACGTCCAGGGCCTGCGGGAAGTCATCGGGTTCGCCTTCGCCGAGCACCTCAAGCCCCTGATGCTGGTGTCCTCGATCTCCGTCTACAGCTGGGGCCACCTGTTCACCGGCAAGACCATGATGTACGAGCACGACGACATCGACCAGAACCTGCAAGCGATCGCCACCGATCTGGGCTACATGCGATGCAAATGGGTCATGGAGAAAGTCGCGCAACTGGCCGCCGCCCGTGGCCTGCCGGTCATGACGTTCCGGCTCGGATACGCCACGTGCAACAGTCGCACCGGCCACAGCGCCAACTACCAATGGTGGCCACGCCTGGTCCGCACCTGCATCGCGCTCAAAGCTGTACCCGACCTGCGTAACCTCCGCGAGGGCCTCACGACTGTCGACTACATCGCGGACGCGATCACGGCCATCTCCCGCCAACCCGACGCGGTCGGCAAAAACTTCAACATCATCCCCACGCCCTCGCACATCGTCACCCTACAGAAATTCTTTCAGCTCCTCACCGAACATTTCGGTTACGAGTTCACGATCCTGCCGTTCAGGCAATGGGTCGAACTCTGGGAAAACGACCCATGCGCACCCCTCTACCCATTGCTGAACATGTTCAAAGACAAAGTACTCGACGGAAAATCAACCATCGAGCTCTACCAAGAAACGTATCTGTGGGACTGCGAAAATGTCCTCCACCACCTCGACGGAACCGGAATCCGCGAACCAGAATTCACCAAGGAAATACTCGCACGATACCTAGACCACGTCCTCGTTGAACCCTACATCCCCCTCGAAACACCCAGACCCTCCGGAACCCTCGGCGGCGCGCAGCCGCTAGCGGCGGCCGCAGACAATCCTGCGCCTACGAGCTCAAAGAAAATTTAGAAACGTACGGTGGCCGTAGAAACAGCGGCACAGCCCGGATAGGGCATCCCACGTGGCCACCAATGTGCCTGAGCGCGACTGCCTCACCCGCGCGGCAGCGCGGGTGAGGCAGTTACTGCGTTCGTGAGTACCCGATGTTCGGTCTCCCGGTCGACCAGCCGCGTGCTGTCACCGTGGTCCAGGGGGTGCGGGTGGCGTACTCATTTCCGGGGCGCGGGCTCGTTGATGGTGGTGAAGTACTGCACGGCGGCCGCGATGGCGATCGGCGCGGTGATCAGCAGTGTGCCGACGACCGTTCCGATGGCGCCGAGGGCGACGACACCGCCGATGCACCCGATGACCGCGGCGGGGACAAATAGGCCGAACAAGCCGATGATTGTCGCGGATGCGACTGTGGCGCCGGCGATTCCGCCGAGCAGGCATCCGACGGCGGCGCCGCCGAGCGTGCCGACGGCGGTGCCGATGCCGCCGCCCATGATGATGGTGCTGGTCAACCGGTTCCATGCGGCCTGTTCGCGTTCGTACTCGCTTTTCCAGGGCGCCTGATTTTCGAACGGCAGCGCGACGGGGGAGTAGTGCGCGTGCGCGGTGTCGAACCTCGGTGTGAGTGTGGCGGTGCGGCCGGTGATATCGGCGTCGATGGGAAAGGTGAAATCGTCGACACGGAACGATAATTCGGTGCCCGCCAGCACGGTCCCGCCCGTGGATTTGATCTTGAATTTGCCATCATCGACCACCAGTGATCCGCGGTCGGTGGAGATGATCGTCGATGTTGCGGTGGTTTTAGCCGTGTAGTCGACGGGCGCCTGATCGGCGTTCGGTGCGGCGGCGGCCGATCCGGCGGGGACGGTCACGGCGGTGAGCAGCGCGAACGCTGTCATTGTTTTCCTCATCGTATTTCCTTTATCTGGTTGGATTCCCGGAGGTAGTGGCGGTAGATCAGCGTCATGAACAGGCCGTTGGCGATGTTGAGGCCGGCTACCAGCCAGAGGAAGGTCGCCTGCAGGCCGATGAGGTCACCGAGGTTGCTGATGATCAGGGTGCCCAGCGCCCATCCGGCGGATTCGACGGACAGCAGCAGCGCGAAGGCCGCGCCGCGCTGTTCGGGCCTGGTCACCGCCATGACGATCGGCCGGTTGGCACCGGGGGGAAATCCCTGCAGGAAGCCGAGGATCGCGAATACTCCGGCATAGGCCCAGATGGAGGGCCAGGCGATTTGAGTGCCGAGCACGGCCAGCACGCCCCAGCCGAGGGTGGCGGCCTGCCACGCCGCCAGCCTGCCGGTCCTGGGGAATCGCCGCTGCGCCCGGTCGGAGATGATCCCCCCACTCACCGTTCCGGCGACATAGGACAGGTAGGCGAACGGGATGACCAGTGACGCCACGGCATTGCTGAAGCCGCGCACGCTCACCAGGTAGACGACGCCGAAGGTGACGAACGCGAACTGGGTCGACGTGAGCCGCTGTAGCAGGATCAGTCGCAGGGTCCGTCCGGCCAGAAGTTCGCGGATGTCGCGTCGGCTCAGCCGGACCGTGCCCGCCGGTCGAATCCCGGCGCTTGCCGGGTGGTCGGCCGCGCCGACCGCGGGGTCGTCGAAGAATCGCCATACGAGCACGCCGAAAATGACGGTGATCCCGCCGGAGATGAAGAACCCGTAGCGCCAGCCGTCCGGTATCCGCGACAGCTGGCCCATCAGCGGCCCGACCACGGCCGTGAGTAGTGCGACGCCGCCGTAGAGGACGCCTGCGGCGCGGCCGCGGCTGCTGTCGCCGAACAGGTCGGCGAGTATCCCGTTGACCAGTGGCCCGCCACCGGCGAATCCGGCGGCTGCGATGGTGCACAGGACGAGCATTTGGGTGAAGTTCTGTGCGAGTCCCGCCGCGCATGTCCACAGTCCCCACAGGCCGCAGCACACGACCAGCACGTTCTTACGCCCGAACCGCTGGGCCACCACGACCCACACCGGCCCGAAGAGCATCCACATCAGCTTTCCGACGGCCACCAGCAGGCCCAGTGCCGACAGCGGTAGGCCAAGCGCGGCGCGCAATGCGGGGAAAAGCGTTGAAAGCACGGAGGTTTCACTGTTGTCCATGCTGATCAGGCCGCTGAGTAAGGCGAGTTGGCGCCAGCGCGATGGGGCGGCGGCGGGGCTGCCCGAGGCCGCCCGTGGCGGTGTCGATTTCTGGATCGGTGGGGACATCGGGGGAGGTTTCCTATCGATGTGAGCGAGCGCTTATGGCACTCGACGACGGCGGCGAAGGGGCGTCGGGCCGCCTGGAGAGTGACGACGGTAACACTGATATTGGATGTGGAGTCTATAAATAGACACGCCGTCTAGCAATAGGTAGTTTCGAAATAGATGAGAATGGACCCCGGTTGGCCGCAGAGTCAGGAGGTTCGGCATGGAAGCACGACGAGCATCGGATCCGTCGTCGCGGCGCGGGCGGCGGGTGCGGGACACCCGACGCCGTTTTATGCGCGCACTCGCCGAGCTGAGCCTGGAATCCGGCTATGGGTCGGTGACGATCGATGAGATCGCCGACCGGGCGGATCTGGGCAGGGCCACGTTCTATACCCATTTCCGGGACAAGGGCGACCTGCTCTCGCGCATGGTCGAGGAGCTCCGTGAAGAACTGGGCGCGCGCATCGCGGCGGTGGCGGCGACCGACAATGTCGGCTTCACCGGTGAGGCGTTGACGGCGCTGTTCGAACATGCCGCCGCCGAGCCCGGGATCTATCGGCTCGTCGTCCGGGGGACCGGCGATGGTGGACCGCTGCGGGATCTCCTCGACGAGATAGCGCGCACAATCCAAGAGTTGTGGGCGGCCCGCGCCAAGGAGTTCGCGGTGCAGGCCCGGGTGCCGTTGGCGGTGGCGTCGTGGGCGTGGGCCGGCCAGACGATCACGCTGATGCTGTGGTGGCTCGAGACCGGAATGCCCTACACCGCAACCGAAATGGCTGGGATGACACGCGATATCGCCCTACGCGGACATCTGTGGGCGCAGGGCTTTGCACTCGAGGACGAGCCTGCCGTGCTGCGTGCGAGCAACAAACAGCAAGAGTGATCGCCCGGGGGGCATGTCCGACGATCCATCGCAGCGAGCGCGCCGATTCTTGGTGAATGTAGACATAGCGTCCAATTATGGATACTATGTCTACATATGGAGTTGCATGCGGCGTGAACGCCGACACTCCGAGACGGATAACCGGAGGAAGCAAATGACCAGCGTCGCCGCCCGCGCCCGCGAGATCCACCCGGAACTCGTCGAACTGCGCCGATCCCTGCACCGGGAGCCCGAACTCGGGCTGCACCTGCCCCGCACCCAGGTGAAAGTTCTTGCCGCGCTGGATGATCTGCCGCTGCAGATCACGAAGGGTGTCGCCTGCACATCGATCACGGCGGTGCTGCGTGGCTCGCACCCCGGGCCCACGGTTCTCCTGCGGGGAGATATGGATGCCCTTCCCGTGCAAGAGAACAGCGGAGTCGATTACGCCTCGCAGATCCCCGGCCGAATGCACGCCTGCGGACACGACATGCACACCACCGGCCTCGTCGGTGCCGCACGACTGCTGTCCGAACGACGCGACGATATCCACGGTCAGGTGGTGTTCATGTTCCAGCCGGGCGAGGAAGGCCAGCGCGGCGCCGGGGTGATGATCGACGAGGGCGTCCTGGCGGCCGCCGGCGCCCCGGCCGATTACGCCTACGCCCTGCACGTTTCGGCGAACCGGATACCGGCCGGCGTCATTGCCACCAAGGCCGGGGCGGCGGGCGCCGCCTCCGATCGGATCACGGTGACCGTGGAAGGACGCGGCGGACACGGCGGCTATCCACACACCGCCCTGGACCCGGTACCCGTCATCTGCGAAATCGTGCTTGCTATGCAGACTTTCGTCACCCGCCGGTTCGACGTGTTCGACCCGGTGGTGCTGACCGTCGGGCACCTGGCCGCTGGTTCGGCGCCGAACGTGATTCCCGGGACCGCGATGCTCGAAGCGACGATACGGAGCTATTCCGAGGCCAACCACGACAAACTCCAGCGCGAACTGCCCGAACTAGTGGACGGAATCGCGGCGGCGCACGGGATGAAGGCGCACAGCGACTATCACGTGGGCTATCCGGTTCTCGTCAACGACGTCACACAGACCGGGTATGCGCTCGATGTCGCCCGCTCGCTGTTCGGCTCCGATCATGTCGTCGAATCACCCACTCCCGCAGCGGGAGCCGAGGACTTCTCGCTGATCCTGCAACAGGTCCCGGGCGCCATGATGTACATCGGCGCAAGCCCATCGGGAACCGACCTGACCGGCGCACCGATGAACCACTCGCCGCGCGCGGTCTTCGACGACGACATCCTGTGGCGCCAAGCCACCCTCCTCGCCGAACTCGCACTGGGCAAGCTCACCCAGCGCGATGAATAGATTCCCACCATCTACCACTCATCGAGGAGAACTCGTGCACCTGTCAGCACCGACCCAGTCATGGCTGGAGCGCGGACGACACCTGACCATCAACGGACAGCGGATATTCGTGCACGAGCGAGGTGAACTCGGTTCTCCCGCCATCATTTTCATCCACGGCTTCCCCACCTCCGGCTACGACTGGCGCGAAACCATCGATCTGCTCGCCGACCGGTTCCGCTGCATCGCACTCGACCTACCCGGATTCGGTCTGTCCGACAAACCCGTCGCCTACAGTTACTCGCTCTTCCAGCAGGCCGACGTCGTCGAGGGCCTCGCCCGCGCGCTCGGCGTCGAAGCAGCACACGTCGTATCCCATGACATGGGCACCAGTGTGCATACCGAACTGCTGGCCCGCAAACACGAATCCCGCCTCGGCTTCACCCTCCTCACCTCCACTTTCCTCAATGGCAGCATCCTCAAATCCATGGCACATCTCACCGACTTCCAGCGGATGCTCGAGACCCCGTCACGGCTGCCCGAAGCCATGCAGATGTGCGCGGAGCTGCTGCCGCAGTACGTGACCGGGCTCAAACAGCTCATGGCTCGCCCACAGGTCGTGACCGACGACGACGCCGTGGTGATGACCGAACTGCTGGCATACAACGACGGGCACCGTCGGCTCCCGCACGTCTACGCCTACGTACGGGAACGCTATCTGATGCAGGACCGGTGGCTGGGCGCGCTGAGCTCCGAGAACGACCCGGTACAGCTGGTGTGGGCACTCGACGACCCGGTGGCTGTCATCGAGATGGGCCGCGCCCTGGCCGAACTCGCGCCGAAAGCACGGTTCACCGAGATTCCCGGCGTCGGGCACTTCCTCCCGCTCGAGTCCCCGGGCTCGGTCGCCGACGCGGTCGAACGGATCACCACGCAACTCGGCGCGCAGTCCTGATCTCACGCTCCGCCCCTGCCCGTTGCGCCAGCTCTGTCGATGGCTGGTTCGAGGCTGGTTCGAGGTTCTCACCTCGGCTGTGCCGCATGCCGTCCGGCGCGGCGGCCGAAGAAGGAGCCCTCTCCGAGTTGGGTGCCGCTGGCGTACCCCTTGCCGTCCTGTGCGAGGTTGGAGGCGCAGGCACCGGCCGCGTACAGGCCGTCGATCACCGTGTCGTCCGCGCGAAGCACCGCACCATCGAGGGAGGTCCGCAGGCCGCCGAGAGTGAATCCGGCATACAGCGCCCTGCCGAGGGTGAGATCGAATGCGCCCCAGGGCCCTTGGTCCTGTGCGGCAAGGAATTCGGGTGCCTTGTGGAAGTCCGGGTCGGCGCCGCGGGCGGCGTCGGCGTTGTAGCGGTCCAGCGTCGCTTGTAGCCGGCCGGGCGGAATCCCCAGGGCTGCTTCCATTTCGGCGACCGTCTCCCAGCCGTCGATCAGCGGCGTCAGCGGAATCGCGGGTGTCTCCATATGTCCGGAGTCGACGATCAGGTAGGCCGCGGAGCCGGGTTGTTCGAGCACGAATGCCGAGGTGCGCGAGTGGTAGGAGTCCTCGGCGACGAATCGCTCACCGTCACGGTTCACGATGACGCCCGTCAGCAGCCGCGATGGCGGGTAGACCGGTGCGGTGATGAACGCCTGGTCCATGTGTTCGGTGGCGCCGCCGACGGATTCGCCCAGCCGGATCGCGAGTCCATCGTCGTAGGTGGTGCCCAGGGTGAACGGCTTGCGTGCCAGCTGCGGAACGTGCTCGGCGACCATATCCGGGTTCATGACGAACCCGCCCGCGGCGAGAATCACCGCACCCGCACGTACCGAACCTGTTTCGCCGAACCGTTTCCAGCCGGCGCCTACGACCCTGTCTCCCGCCACCACCAGTGCGTTCACGCCCGTTTCGTACCGAATCTCGACGCCCAGTTCGACGGCCCGCCGTACCAGCAGTTCCACCACCATGGCGGCCCCGCCGGTTTCGCCCGGCACCGGAACCTTGTGGCCACGCGGCGCCGGGCGCGCCATATCCCGGTAGGGCCAGACCTTTTCGTTTCCGGTGTACATCAGACCCTGGGTACCCGGCTGAATCACCGCCTTCTCGGGGTAGAAGCTGCGCTCGAATTCGAAACCGAGAGCTTCGAGCCAGTCGCAGTGTGCCGCACTGTCATCGCAGTAGGCACGAATCTTCTCGACGTCCGGATCCGGCGACACCGCGGTGAGATAGTCGAACATGTCATCGGCCGAATCCTGTTGTCCGGTGGCCCGTTGCACGACGGTGCCGCCGCCGAGATAGAAGTGCCCGCCGGCGAGTGCGGTGGTGCCACCGGCGACCGCGGCGCGCTCGAGCACCAGCACCCGCGCACCGGCAGCGGCGGCCTCGACCGCCGCGCAACCCCCGGCGATGCCGAAGCCGACCACCAGGACGTCGACCTCATCGCTCCATGAGGAGATGCCCTCGACGGCAACGGTTTCCGGACATTCGGTGGTCATTGTGCTTCTTTCTTGATGTAGTCGAAGAACTTACGCATATCTGCACTGACCTCGGCCAATTCGGTATACGGAACACCGGCCTGTGCGCCTCCGAGATACGCGAAGCGCATCCCCCCGGCCATGGACCCGCGCTGTAACACCGGCACATCCTGTGCCTGTGCCTGCGCTACCGCCGCATCGAAATCGTCGGGCTCGAAACACACGTGGTGTAGGCCCTGGCCGCCGCGTTCCAGGAACTCGGTGTAGATGCTGATCCCGCGCACCGGCCGGATCAGCTCGAGTTGCATATCGCCCAGATAGGACAGCGAGATGTCGGCGACGAAGTCGGCGGGCTCGCCCCGGTAGCTGCAACTCTCGGGCCCGAACTCGACGCCGGGGATCCGAGTCCATTTCCGCACGCCGAACGACGCGCTCAGGAAGCTCTCGGTGGCATCCAAATCTGTGGTAACCCAGGCGATCTGGGTGATCGGTCCGTTACTGATGGTCATCGGCGGGCTCCCCGGTTGATGATCGGGCTCATCGCTCGACGGTAAGCGGGCACGCTTAATTAATCAAGAAGAAGTGTTTAAATATGTCCGCGGAATCGCTATAGTCACGAGGGTGACCAGCTCGGATGCGCGTGAACTGCTGCTCCTCGCGGGAGAACGCCTGATCGCCGAACGGGGTATCGACGTGCCGTTGCGTGAGGTGGCCGTGGCGGCGGGCCAGCGGAACAACTCGGCCGTGCACTACTACTTCGGGTCCCGCGACGGCCTGGTCGAGGCGATCATCGAACGCCGCCAGGCCCCCTTGGAACAGCGGCGCATGTCCCTGCTTGCCGAGCACGAGTCCAGCGGCGGCGACGATGACATCGCCGTCCTGGTCGAGATCCTGGTTCGCCCCATGTTCGACATCCCCTACGCCGACGGGTCCACGCACTACGCCCGATTCCTGGAACGAGTGCGTACCCACCCCGCGGTCACGCGCTCACAGACGGGCGCGGCCGGGTGGCCGACGCTGCGCATCCTGATCGCACGGCTGAAAAGGTCACTACACCATCTTCCACCGGCCATGCGGGAGCGGCGGCTCTCGGCGATGGCGTCGGCGATGTTTGCATGGCTCGCCGATCACGAAGGTCGCGTCATCGGACACCGATCGGCCGATGCCGCCCAGCACGCCGAATCCGAGGCCGACATTATCGCGATGATCGTCGGCATGCTCACCGCACAACCAGCCCGCTGCCGGGCCGAATGACTTACCTTGAACGGTGAAGACGATGCAGGAGATGTCCTCATGAGTAACGCACGCATCATCGACCCCGGACAGCCGCCGGACCGGTACGCCCGAGGCTGGCACTGCCTGGGCCTGGCCGAGCCCTTCCGGGACGGAAAGCCCCATCGCATAGCGGCTTTCGGTACCAAGCTCGTGGTGTGGGCCGACTCCCACGGCACGCTCAACGTCCTGGACGGCTACTGCCGGCATATGGGCGGCGACCTCACCCGGGGTGAGGTCAAGGGCGACCAGATCGCCTGTCCGTTCCACGACTGGCGATGGGCCGGCGACGGCAAGTGCGCCGCAATCCCCTACGCCCGCAGGGTTCCCCCGCTGGCCCGCACCCGCAGCTGGCATGCGATGGAGGAGAACAAGCAGCTGTTCGTCTGGCACGACCACGAGGGCAATCCGCCGATCCCCGAGCAGATGATCCCGCGCATCGAGGGCATCGACGGGGACGCCTGGAGCGACTGGTCTTGGAATACGCTGCTGATCGACGGTGCCAACTGCCGCGAAATCATCGACAACAACACCGATATGGCGCACTTCTTCTACGTGCACTTCGCCTATCCCACCTCGTTCCGCAACATCTTCGAGGGACATGTTGCGACGCAGATCATGTCGTCCAAGGCCCGCCCCGATGTCCACCGGTCCGACAAATACAACCTCGAGGATGCGATGTTGCATTCGCGCGCATCGTATTTCGGGCCGTCGTACATGATCGACTATCTGACCAACGATCTCGGAAACGGCTTCACCATCGAGTCGGCGCTCATCAACTGTCACTATCCCGTCAGCCAGACCGCATTCATGCTCCAGTGGGGTGTGGCGGTCAAGCAGCAGCCCGGCATCGAGGGCGATGCCGCCCTGCGTATCGCCCGGAAGTTCTCCGATAATTTCGGTGAGGGCTTCCAGCAGGATGTCGACATCTGGCTCAACAAGGCGCCCATCGACAACCCGCTGCTCTGCGAGGAGGACGGGCCGGTCTACCAGAATCGCCGCTGGTACCAGCAGTTCTACCGCGATATCGACGATATCGACCCCACCATGATCGCCCGGTTCGAGTTCGAGGTCGATACCACCAAGGCCAACGAATACTGGCATGAGGAGGTCGGCAGGAACCTCGCCGCCCGCGCCTCGGCGGCACCGTAACAACCCGGGCTGCGTGCCGCGGCCCGGTACATGCGGTTGCTCGACGGGATCTGCCGGCTTCCGCTGCTACGCCTGCCGACCACCGGAAGCGGCGAAGCCGGTCCGCAGGGGGCCGTCTCAGCGTTTGCCGTCGACGTGGCGTGGGAGCTGCCACGGGTTGGCCTCCTGCACCGGTGCGGGGAGGAGTGCGTCGGGGAAGCCCTGCCATGCCACCGGCCGCAGGAATCGGTCGATCGCCGCGGTGCCGACCGATGTGGTCGTGGGTGCGGTGGTTGCCGGGTACGGGCCGCCGTGTTGCTGCGCCCAGCTGACCGTGACGCCGGTCGGCCAGTCGTTCCACAGCAGACGCCCGGCGATCCGGGTCAGCGCGGGCAGGATCGTGCGTACGTCGTGCACCTCGGATTCCTGGGCGTGCACGGTCGCGGTCAGCCCGGGCTCCAGCTCGGCGAGCACCTCGAGCAGCTCGTCCCGGCTGCCATAGGTGACCACGATCGACGCCGGGCCGAAGCATTCCGACCGCACGACCTCCTCGGCCGCGAGGAAATCCTTGGCCCGCACGGAAAACAGTGTCGCGGCACCGGACGCGAGCACCGTGAGTGCCGGCTGGTCCTGCAGCCGCGCGACACCGGCCTGGAAGCCGTCGCGGATCCGGTCGTTGAGCATCGGCTGCGCCGTGACCGCTCGAGCGGCCTCGGCGAGTGTGTTGTCGAGGCCGTGGCCCTCGGGCAGCAACAGCAGGCCCGGTTTGGTGCAGAACTGACCCGCGCCCAGGGTGAACGAGTCGACGTAGCCCTTCGCGACCTGCTCGCCCCGCGCCTTGACCGCGCCCGGGGTGACGACCACGGGGTTGACGCTACCCAGCTCGCCGTAGAACGGGATCGGTGACGGCCGCGATACCGCGATGTCGAACAGCGCCCGCCCGCCGGGCACCGAGCCGGTGAAGGCGGCCGCGGAGATCCGCGGGTCCCGTAACGCGGTCACGCCCGGTTCGATGCCGGAGATCACCTCGAAGATGCCCTCGGGCGCACCCGCACCGATCAGCGCCGCACGCACGAGTTCTCCTGTGCGGACGGAAAGTTCGGGGTGGCCGGGGTGTGCCTTGAGTACGACGGGGCAGCCCGCGGCGAGCGCGGACGCGGTGTCACCGCCGGCGACGCTGAACGCGAACGGGAAGTTGCTCGCGGCGAATACCAGGGTCGGGCCGATCGGCACGACGGTGCGGCGGATGTCCGGGCGCGGGCCCATCGGCCAGTCCGGGTCGGCGTGGTCAACCGTCGCGCGCAGGAAATCGCCGTCACTCAGGACGTCGCCGAACAGGCGCAGCTGGAATGTCGTGCGCGCGAGCTCGCCCTCGAGGCGCGGCATCGGTAGCCGCGTCTCCTGGGCCGCGAGCGGGACCAGCTCCCCGGCTGCGGTGTCGAGCGCGTCCGCGGCCGCGGCCAGCCAACCGGCCCGCTCGGCGGGCGTCGACTCTGCGAGTCTCGGTGCCGCTGTCGCGGCTGCCGCCAGAATCCGGTCCAGTTCGATCGCCTCGGTATCCATGCTTCCCTTCCTCTACGCGCACACCACCCCGGACAGCCGACAGTATCGGCGGTCCAGGGTTGTGGCAGGTTCCCGTCTGCGGTGCCGGGTGTTCATCTCACGTGCTCGAGGGAGCGTCGACCGGGTGGGCGATCGGCCGTGCGGGGTCGGGCAGGGGAGTGTTGAACGAGATCAAGTGAACGTCCTCGGGCCCTTCGTTCCAATTCCGGTGCGGGACGCCCGGCGGGGTGATCTGGATACTGCCCGCGGGGACCAGAAAGCGATTTCCGTCGATCTCGAAGGTCAGCGTTCCGGAAAGGATGTAGAAGATCTGCTCGCCTTCGTGGGTGTGCCAGCCGACCGGTGAACCGGTCTGGGGCGGCAAGATGAAGACGTTGATGAGGCAGTTGCGGGCTCCGCTGTCGTGCCCGAGGAGCGTTTGCATGGCCAGCTCGCCACGTTCCGCCACTGTTCTGAGTGCTGGGAAGTCGATCCGGCGCACGTAGTCGCGGTCGTCGATGTTGGTCATACCGGTGCTCCTCGAAAATCCACGGCGCCCGCGGGCGCGCCCGATGGGGCCCGCAGGCAACTGGTCATGCGGTGGTGTAGGTCGCTTCGTCGGATTCGATGCGCGGCGCCGGTGGCTCCGTGGCGATTTGGTCCAGAGTGGGCAGTCCGAACTGGACCAGCTCGGTGCTCTCGTCCGCGGTGAACCGGGCTTGTTCGCCGTCTTCCAGATATGCAGTGGAGAGCTTGCGGTATCCGTCGCCGTCCACGGAACCACGGCCCGCCAGCACGATGTAGATGGCCCGGCCCTCCGCGGTGAATGTGGCGCCCGGCTGGAGCCGGTAGCACGCGGCCGCGAGGTGGGCGCTGGACAGGATGCCGAGCAGCTTCCGGTCGACCCCGCTGACGCCTTCTACCTGTTCCCACGCAAACCCTGCCGGGTTCATGAAAATAGGGTTCGGGTACTGCGGCTCCGGATAACCGATCGGCCGCTGCCGCACGTGCTCCCAGATCGCCTCGTAGCTGTCCTGAGCCCGGGGGCCCGGCACATCCGGATTGCGCTTGAAGATGCCCTTCTCGAAGACGCCGAGCTGTTTGAGCTCTTCGAACGCTTGCGAGTGTTGCTTGGCATCCAGGAAACCCGATCCCGCGGGCCCGCCGAACTGGACGGCGATCCGGGTGTGCGGGCTGCCCGACTGGGGGCCGTAAAAGGCGCCCTCGGGCACGTAGACCAGCCAGCCCTGTTTTGCGTGACCGGTCTGCCCGAAGTCGTAGTCGCCGTCGAGCATGTAATAGAACTGGCAGAAGTTGTGGTGGTGGCGGGGTGAGTAGATATCGCCGGCCTCGTCGTAGAGGATCCGGAAATTGAAGTTGTCGAGACGGCTGGAATCACCGTGCATGATGATGCTCGTCTTGACCAGCTTGCCTTCGCGTCCCCGCGGTTGCCGGCTCTGCACTTCCAACTCGTCGATGTGGACGATGTTCATGGTGTGTTCTCCTCGCTTCAGTCGTGGGGTCAGTCGAGACGGGGGAATTCGACGACGAAGACCTCGAGGGTGCTCTCCGCGGAGATTTCCGACTTCTCGTCGCGGGGGCTGTAGAGGTAGGTCAGTTCCGGGTAGGTGCGGTCTTCGGCGCGAAGACCGGCGTCGGTGGTCCAGGCGATTTGCGCCCGGTCCGGTCCGAACTGGTAGGTGCCACCGGGGGACAGGCGCAGTACCGACAGCCGGATGTCGCCATTGGGACCCGGGTGGTCGAAGAAGGAGGCCAGGCGCTTGATTTCGAGTCCGGGTCCGGCTTGGTAGTACTCGAACGCCTGCGGGTGCAGCAGGATTGGCGTGTCGTATCCCGCGTCCGGCACGACGAACCGCTTGCCGGTCCGGGTCTCGTACTGCTCCTCGTAGAGAGCCTGCCCGCTGTCGCGTTCCCGGCGTTCGCCGGTGTCCGGGTCGGTGTCGACATAGACGCCGTCGGTGAACGCGCCCTTGTCCTTGAGCCGCTTGATGGCTTCCTCGCGGACATCCGCCCAGGCACCGCCGTACTGGTGCTCCTCGTGGAAGCCGAGTTGCAGCAGCAGCCCCACGCCGGTGTCCTTGACCTGGGGGCCGTAGTAGGCGCCCCGGGGGAAGTAGGCCATCTCGCGACCGTTGATGTACTGCTCGGGGCCGTAGTTGATCTGGCCGGATTCCGTCCACCGCAGCTGCTGGAACGCGTGATGGTGGCGCGGGCTGGTGAAAGCCTTGTCGCCCGGCTGGTACTGGCTGCGGAAGAATTTGAAGCTGAGCCCGTCTGGGGCGTTGTCATTGAACAGCATCTGCCTCAGGACACCACCGGGGCGAAGCGCACGGTCGCTGCCCTTGTCTTGTGCCTGAATTGCTACGTCGGTTGCGACGACGACGTCCATCGGGACCTCCAATTATCTCAGGTGATAGCTACATTATATAGGTACTTTGTTACTGTCAAGCTCTCGCCGGCGGGCACCTTTCAGAGATAGCTATATTTCTTTTGCTATCCTGCGTAGGTGTCCAGTGCAGAGGTTGAGAGACTGCTCGGGCAGATCAAGCTGCTGAACCGGCGGCTGCGCCGAGAACAGTCCGCAGTTGAGGGGCTGTCTACGGCCGCGCTGGTGGTGCTCACGACGGCGACCCGGGCGGATACCCCCCAGCGTCCCGGCCAGTTGGCCGCCGAGTTGCACATGACGACTCCGAACATGGCCGCCGCGCTGCGCGCGCTCGAAGAGGGCGGCGCGATCATCCGCCGGCCCGATCCTGGCGACGGCCGCAAGGTGTTCGTGCACGTTACCGAGCACGGCCGCGACATCGTCGACCGCACGGCGTCGAGCCGGCACGGCTGGCTGCGCGAGGCGGTGGAGGAGGCGCTCACCGATAGCGAGCGCCGCCTGCTCTTCCACGCCGGCGACCTCATCGAACGCATAGCGGACCACGAGGCCGGTCTTCGGCTCGCCGGGTCACAGACCAGGCGAGCCGGGGCGCGGCGGGACTAACGGTCTCGGCGCAGTAGGTCCAGAATTCGCTCCACCGAGCCGGTCTCGCCCAGCTTCGGGAAGATGTGCTCGATGCTGTTGGCGTGGGCCGCGGCGTCGATATCGGTGATCGCGTCCGTCGCGAGGACAACGTGATAGCCCAGGTCGTAGGCGGCCCGAGCGGTACTTTCCACGCCGATGCTCGTTGCGACGCCGGTCACGATCACCTGCGTCGCGCCGCGCTGGGCGAGTTCGGCGTGTAGCGAGGTGTCGTGGAACGCGTTCCAGCGCTGCTTGGTGACCTGGATGTCCCCGGGCTGGAGGTCCAGCGGTTCGGCGAGTTCGGACCAGTCGGCCGGGCGTTCACCGCCGCTGTGGCCGGCCTCGGTCCGCCCCGGCGCGCCGCCGTCCACATTCACCAAAGCGACGGGCAGGCCGTGTGCCCGAAACGCCTCGGCCAGGCGCGCGGATCGGAGTACGACCTGCTCTACGGGATACGGCTTGGTCGGCGCTTCGAGGAGGCCCTTTTGCAGGTCGACGACGATAAGAGCTGGGGTCGGATCGATGGTGCTCAGCGGCATGGTGATGGGTCCTTTGTCGATGGTGACGGAATGCTATATCGCATAGCGATCATGAGTAGATACTTAGCACAGAGATGGGCCGAAAAATAGCTCTAGTGAATAGCTATCATGTGAGATAGTCTGAGGGCACAGACCCGCCAGCCCACATGTGCCGGAGCGGGCATCCGACTTCACTCGATCCCATCCTGGAAAAGAGGTTCGCTGCCATGGCATCCACCCGCGTCCGCCGTTCGCTGCTGATCGCGCCCGCGCACAAGGAGAATCTGCTCGCCAAGCTGGCCACGTCGGCGGCGGACGTATGCATTCTCGAGCTCGAGGACGGCGTGCATCCCAGCATGAAAGACGTGGCGAGAACCTCCGCGGCACGGCTGCTCGTCGAGCTGGACTGGGGAGTCCGCGAACGCATCGTCCGGATCAACCGCGTGACGACAGCGGAGGGAGAGGCCGACATCGCCGCGCTCGCGGCCGCCCGGCCCGATGGCGTCCTGCTGCCCAAAGTGGAGAGCGAGCAGGAGATCCGGCAAGCGGCCGAGTTGCTCTCGGCCGCGGAGCGCGCGGTCGGCGTCGGTGAAGGCGCCATCCGGATCTGGTCGATGATCGAGACCGCCAAGGGGCTCAACCGGGTCGAGGAGATCGCCGCGGCCGACCCCCGGATGACCGGGGTGATTTTCGGGGTCGGCGACTTCGGTGCCGACATCGCGGTGAAGCGGCTCAGCATCGGATCGTTCCGCCGCTTTCCCGCGCCCAGTCACGAATATCTCTACGCACGCGGCCGGGTCGTGGCCGCCGCGAGGGGAGCGGGGATCGACCCGATCGACGTTGGGCACTCGACGTTCGGCGACAACGAAGGCACGCGGCGCACAGCCGAGATCGCGGCGCAGATGGGATTCGCCGGTTCCGTGGTCTTCCACCCGCGGCAGGTGCCGATCATCAATGAGGCATTCAGTCCGGCCGAGGAGGACGTGACCTGGGCGACCAGGGTTATCGATGAGATCAAGGCCGAGGCGGCGAAGGAACAGGCGGGCACCGTCGTCGTCGTAGACGGGGAGATGATCGACGGCCCGTTCGTGATCAACGCCCAAGACATCCTGGCGCGCCAGGAGCGGATCCGCTCCTTCGACGAGCGCAAGCAGGCGGGAGCCGGGCTGTGAAGGGCTACGCCAGTCTTGCCGCGGTCCTCGCCGAGCACGGGGTGTCGACGATGTTCGGCGTGATGGGCGACGGGAACATGTTCCTCGTCGACAGCTTCATCCGCGATCAGGGCGGGGAATATGTCGCGGCTGCCAACGAGGCGGGCGCAACGCTGATGGCGGCCGGGTACGCCACCGGGTCCGGGCGGGTCGGCGTAGCCACGGTCACCCATGGCCCCGGCCTGGCGAACACGGTGGCCACGCTCGTCTCGGCCGCACGCGAGCGTCGCCCCATTGTGCTGATAACCGGTGACATCGCCGCGGAAGCCCGCAGCAATGCCCAGAACATCGACCAGGCGTCGCTGGTCGCCCCCACGGGTGCCGGGTTCGAGCAGGTGGCATCGGCTCGTTCAGCGCCGGGCGATCTCGCCCGTGCGCTGCGGCGAGCCGATGCGGAACAGCGACCGATCGTGCTGAACGTGCCGGCCGACTTCGCCTTCGCGGAGATCGACTACCTGCCGGGAACCTCGCCACGGGAAGTCCCGCGGCAGGCGCCCGCGCCGGACCCGGCCGGGCTGGACGGAGCCGTCGGCCTGATCGCCAGCGCCCGCCGCCCGATCATCCTGGCCGGGCAGGGCGCGCTGCTCTCGGGCGCGCAGGCATCGCTGCGCGAACTGGCCGACCTGCTCGGGGCTCCGGTCGCGACGACGCTACCGGTGCGCGGGCTGTTCGCGGATTACGAGCACGATCTCGGGATATTCGGGACGCTGTCGACGTCGTGGGCGATCGAGGCGATCCTCGCCGCCGACTGCGTGATCGCCGTCGGCGCGAGCCTCAATCCCTATACCGGAGGCGGTGACGGCTGGCCCTACCTCGCGGGCAAGCGTGTCGTGCACTGCGATATCGACCCGGGCGTTCTCGGCGTGCACTTCACACCGGACGCCGAAGTGGTCGCCGACGCGGGCGCCTTCGCCGACACGGTGGTCTCGTGGCTTCGCGAGGCGGAATACACCGGGACCGGGTTCAGGGACTCACTGCAGCACGCCGCCTTGCCCGAACCGGCGAGCGAGCGGCCCGGTTTCGTCGACCTCGCCACGGCCCTGACCGAACTCGACCGCCGCCTGCCCCGGGAACGATCGCTCACCGTGGACGGCGGCCGGTTCACCGACGAGGTGATCCGGCGCTTCGAGGTCCACCGGCCGCGCGCCTGGACGACCACGTTCGGCGGCTTCGGCGCGATCGGCAACGGGCTTGCCACCGCCATCGGGATGGGCTGCGCGGACCGGAGCCTCCCCGCCGTCGCGCTGGTGGGCGACGGGAGTTTCATGCTGGGCGGCCTGGCCGAGTTCAGCACGGCGGTGCGGCATCGGGTGGACCTGATCGTCGTGGTGTGCAACGACGGCTGCTACGGCGCCGAATACCGCAAACTCGTGGACCGTGACTTCGGTGTCGAGCACAGCCTGTTCGACTGGCCCGATTTTGCACCGGTGGCCGATGCGCTGGGCGGCGTGGGCTGCACCGTCCGAGGTCTCGACGATCTCGCGTACGCCGAGAAGGTCGTCAACGAGCGCGATCGGCCCGTGCTTATCGACGTGAAGCTGGATCCGGCCACCGTGCACTGGGGTCATTGAGTTCTCGAGGAGGAGACCTGTGGATACCTGTTCCGCCGCCCAGTCGGCGATCAAGTCCATTCTGGCGCCGCGTTCGGTCGTCGTCATCGGCGCGTCCCCGCACGGCCGGGGATTCACCTCGGCGCCGCTGAAGAACCTCACGCGCCACGGCTTCGACGGCCGGATCTACGCGGTGAACCCCCGGCATTCCGATATCGACGGCGTCCGCTGCTACCCCGATGTCGCGAGCCTGCCGGAGGTTCCGGACACCGCGGTGATCGTGGTGGGGGCGCGCCGGGTGCCGCGCGCGCTGGCCGACTGTGCCGCCGCGGGCATCACGAGCGCGACCGTTGTGGCCGGCGGCTTCGCCGAACTCGGCGACGAGGGAACCGGCCTGGAGGCCGAGATCCGGGCGATCTGCCGGGACGCCGGTCTGCGGCTGGTCGGGCCCAACACCGCCGGGCTGATGAACATCGCGGACCACTACGTGCCGCGTGCCGCGCTCAATCATCCCGACACCCTGACCCGCGGGGGGCTGGCGGTCGTGACGCAGAGCGGTGCGTTGTGCAACACGCTGATGCTGCGCATCCTGGCCCGTGGCCTCGGGCTCAGCTACGCGGTCGCCACCGGTAGTCAGTGGGATCTCGACCTCTGGGACTTCGTCGACTATTACACCGCAGACGAGCGCACCCGCGCGACGTTGACCATTGTGGAGGGACTGAAGGACCCGGAGAAGTTCCTGCGGGCCGCACGGCGCGCCGCCGCGGCGGGCAAGCCGATCATCCTGCTCAAGCCCGGCCGTTCCGAGCTCGGCCGCCAAGCGGTGCAGACCCATTCGGGGGCGCTGGCCGGGTCGTCGGATGTGCAGATTTCCCTGATGCGCGAAAACGGGGTGATCGTGGTCGACGAGCTGGACGAGGTGTGGGAGACCGGGCAATTGTTCGACCGTTGGCACGGTTCCGCCGGGTCGGGGCGCGCCCTGAGCATCTCGACGTACTCCGGCGGGGACGGGGCGCTCGCGGTCGATGCCGCCGACGCCGCGGGCCTGACCTGCCCCATGCCCTCACCGTCCACGCAGGACGAACTCGCGGCCCTGTTCCAGCTCGCGCAGCCGGGTAACCCGTTCGACCTGACCGGGGAAGTGATCGACAAGCCCGAACTCATCGCACCCGCGACGGCGGCCCTGCTCGCGGACGAGACCTTCGATCTGCACCTGATGGCGGTGCCCGCCTGGTCCGGTCACCTCGCGAAATGGACTCTCGGCCCCGCCCTCGACGAGGTCGCCGAGCAGCCCGGGCGGCGCGTGGCCGTGTCGCTGTGGTCAGCCGGTGAGGTGACGAGCGAGGCCGAACGGCTCGTGCTCGACGCGGGGCTGCCGCTGTTCGACGGATCGCAGCGCGCGGTGCGCGCGATGGGCCGCTACGCGGACTTCTGTGCCGAGGCCGGGCGGTGGTCGTCGGACCGCGCCTACGTCGGCGCTAGTTCGTCCGGCCGCGCTTCGATCGTGCACGACTACTGGTCCTCGCGAGAACTGTTGCGAGAGGCGGGAGTTCCCTTCAACGACGCCCGGCGGACGCGCGGCCCCGACGAGGCGGTCGCCGCGGCCGACGAGCTCGGGTACCCGGTCACGCTCAAGCTTTCGGCGGCGCAGATCGTGCACAAGGCGGCGGCCGGGGCCGTCCGGCTGTACCTGCGTGATTCCCAGGCGGTGCGCGAGGCGGCCCAGCAGATGCTGAACACAGCGCCCGGCGCCTGGGTGATCGTCGAGTCGTTCACGCCGAGTGTGGCGATGGCGCTGCTGGGCGGCCATCGCGACCCCGAATTCGGCCCCATCGTGGTCGCCGGTCTCGGTGGCGGCTATGCCGAGTCCTACCGCGATGTGATGCACGTCCGGTGTCCCGCCGAACCGGGCGAGGTGGTGCGAGCGCTGGGCAGCACGACCTTCGGGCGGATGCTCGGCGCCGACACCGAACAGTTCGCGCGGATGGTCGATGTGATCGCGGTGGCGAGCTGGTGGTTCGCCGAGCATCCCGAGGTCGACAGCTTCGACATCAACCCGGTGTTGCTGGGCCTGGACGGCCGAATGGTCGCCGTCGACGCCCGCATCGCCACCGCCGTGTCATCCACGTCGCAGGAAACAGGGAGAGTGGTGCAGTGACGGTGTCGGACACTTGGATTCGGCCCGGCGAGCGATACACGGCCGACGAGGGCGCCACGTCGATGACCGGCGTGCAGGCCTTGGTCCGGCTGGCGGTCAACGTCCGGCGCGCCGACCGGGCCGCGGGGCGGGACGCGGCGTTGTTCATCGCGGGCTACGAGGGATCGCCGCTCGCGGGCTACGACCTGGAACTCCAGCGCCATGCCGACGTGCTGGCCGCGCACGACGTGGTGTTCCGCCCGGCCGTGAACGAGGAACTCGCCGCCACGGCGGTGCAGGGAACCCAGCTCGCGCCGGGGACGGGCGACGCGCGGGTCGAGGGGATCACCGGGTTCTGGTACGGCAAATCGCCCGGGTTGGACCGAGCCTCCGACGCGCTGCGGCACGCGAACCTGATGGGCACGCATCCGCGCGGCGGCGCGGTCGCGTTCGTCGGCGACGACCCGTCCGCAAAGTCGTCCACCGTGCCGGGCGCGTCCGAGTTCCTGCTCGCCGACCTGGGCATGCCCGTGCTCTACCCGGCCGACCCGCAAGACGTGCTCGATCTGGGCCGGCACGCCGCCGCGATGTCCCGCGCCAGCGGCCTGTGGGTGGCGGTGAAGATCGTGACCGCGGTCGCCGACGGTATGGGGGCCGTGGACGTGGCTGTCGATCGCGTCCGGCCGATGCTGCCCGACACCGGGTTCGAGCACACCGTCGACGCCCGCATGCTGCAGCCACGGCTGTCCGAGATGGAAAAGACCCGCGACGGTGCCCGGCTGGCGGCGGCGCGAGCCTACGCCCATGTCAACCGGCTCAACACGATCCACCAGTACGGTTCCCGGGCGCGTGTGGGCGTGGTCGCCGCGGGCAAGACGTACCTCGACGTGCGGCAGGCACTCGACCGTCTAGGCCTCGACGAACGGGAGTTACACGCGCGCGGGATGCGGGTGCTGCGCCTGGGCATGGTCCACCCGCTGGTACCGGCCGAGATCGAGGACTTCGCTCGGGGCCTCGACGAGGTAATAGTCGTGGAGGAGAAAAGGTCGTTCATCGAGTCCGCGATCAAGGACATCCTTTACCACGTTCCGGACGCGCCGAGGATCGTCGGCAAAACAGACGGGCAGCCGCTCGTTCCCGCGGTCGGCGAACTCGACGCGGACCTCATCGCCGCGGCACTCGCCCGCCGGCTCGGCGAACTCGGCGGCTTCCCCACCGTCGACGCCTGGCGCGCACCCCGGCGCACCCTGGCACTGCCGCTGGTCTCCCGCACGCCGTACTTCTGTTCCGGGTGCCCGCACAACACGTCGACGAAGGCACCGGCGGGATCCACGGTCGGCGCCGGAATCGGCTGCCACGCCCTTGTATTGATGATGGAACCCGATGCGGTCGGCGACGTCCTGGGCCTCACGCAAATGGGCGGGGAGGGTGCGCAGTGGATCCGCCCCGCCGCGCGGAAGAGCGCGCCCCGTCTCGTTCCGCTGGCGCCCGAGGGGATCCGCGGTCCCGCTGCGCGCGACATCGTCGCGGTGCACACGACCCGGATCATGGGTGTCGGTGGTACGGGGGTGGTCACCGTTTCACAGATCCTGACCACCGCGGCTCGATTCGCCGGTCTCGAGGCCCGTTCCCTGGACCAGACCGGGCTCGCGCAGAAGGGCGGCGCGGTCGTCTCCGACATCAAGATCAGCCGATCCGCCTTCGAGGCGGGCGCGAAGGCGGCCACGGGGGAGTGCGACCTCTACCTGGGCTGCGATCTGCTCGTGGCCGCCGACCCGAACAACCTCGCCGCGGCCGACCCCGACCGCACCGTCGCCTGCGTCTCCACGACGAAAGTGCCCACCGGACAGATGATTGTGGACACCGCCGCCGAGTTCCCCGACGTCGTCGAGGTCACCGACCGCATCCGCGAGGCCAGCACGGACGCGGTGTTCCTGGACGCGCGGCAGAGCGCGGTCACCCTCTTCGGAACCGACCAGTACGCCAACATGCTGCTGACCGGGGCGGCCTTCCAGACCGGCGCGTTGCCGATCCCGGCGACGGCGATCGAGCAGGCGATCGAGCTCAACGGCGTTGCGGTGGAGCTGAATCTCCAGGCGTTCCGGCGCGGGCGCCAGGCCGTGGCCGATCCCGCTGCGTTCGCCGGAGCTCTTGACGGACTGACCATCCGCGTGCCCGAACAGGAACCGGGCCGTGCGGCGCAGGAGATCGCTTCGGCGGTCGGGATCTCCCCGGAGTCCCCGTTGGGACGCCTGGTGCTCGGCCGTGTCGCCGACCTGATCGAGTACCAGAACAGCACGTATGCCCGCGGCTATGCGGAGTTCATGCGCACCGTCGTCGCCGTCGAGCGTGCCGCGGTGCCCGACAGCACCGCGCTGTCGGAAGCCGTCGCCCGCAACCTGTACAAGCTGATGGCCTACAAGGACGAGTACGAAGTCGCCCGACTGTCCCTCGACCCACGCGTCGACGCCGCGGCGTCGGCCGAGTTCGGGCCCGGCGCCCGGATTTCCTATCGCCTCCATCCGCCGGTGCTACGGGCACTCGGGGTGCGTCACAAGATCACGCTCGGGCCGTGGTTCCGCCCGGTCTTTCGCGTGCCGCGCGCCGGGAAACGGTTGCGGGGCACGCCATTCGACCCGTTCGGCCGAGCCCAGGTGCGCCGCGTCGAGCGGGAGCTGATCACCGAGTACCGGGCGGCCGTGGACGCGGTCTTGCCGAACCTGTCGCCCGGCACACTCGCGCACTGCGTGGAAATCGCCGATGCGCCCGACGAGGTGCGCGGCTATGAAGACATCAAGCTCGCCGGTGTGGCGCGATTCCGGGCCAGGCTCGCGGATGTGAAGGAACGTTGTGATGGATAAGTTCGAGGATGTCGTCGCCGTCGTCACGGGCGCGGCGAACGGAATCGGCCGGCAGATCGCCCTCGGCCTGAGTGACCTGGGCATGCGGCTTGCCCTGGTCGACTTCGACGCCGAGGGGCTGCACGAGACCGCAGCACTGATCTCCCGGCCGGCCCGTTCCTACCCGGCCGATGTCTCCGATCCGGCCGCGGTCGCCGCGACTGTCGCCGCGGTCGCCGAGGATCTCGGGGCTCCCGGGCTTCTGGTCACCAGCGCCGGGAGCCTCGGCCCGCTCCTGCCCGCGGTCTGGGACCTCACGCCGCAGGACTGGGCGGAGGTGTTCGGCACGAACCTGTATGGATCGGTCAACTTCGTCCGGGCGCTCGTGCCGCTGATGCGATCCGCGGCGCGTCCCGCCCATATCGTCACCATCGCCTCGCTCGTGGGGATGATCTCCGACGGCCGCGTGGGCGCGTATACGGCGGCCAAGCACGCGTTGGTGTCGTTCACCGAGACACTGCGCCTGCAGCTGGCTGCGAGTGCGCCGGACATCGGGGTGACGCTTGTCTGTCCCGGCGGCGTTCCCACAAAGCTCAACGCGGCGATCCGCAGCGGTGCTGCTCTCAGTTCGTCAGGGGACTGGCTGACCCCGGAGGAGGTAGCGCACAAGGTCATCGAGGCCGTCCGCCGCAACGACTTCTACGTATTCACCCACCCCTCGTCGCAGGAGCGCCTTCGGAACTATCAGAAGGCGCTCCTCGACTCGTTCTAGGCGGCTGTTGCCGAACGGGTGCCGGGGATGTGCGCGCTGCGACCTCACTCATACGCCAACGCAGACAACAGGTTTCACCAACGAGGTGAGGGGTGGCACCGCTGCGATGTGCCACCCCTCAACGCACTTCAGCCGAGGTCGTCGATCCGCAGGTCGGGAGTGATCTGATCGCGATCGGTGCGGATTTCGATCAGGGTGGGCCCGTCGTGAGCGAGCGCCTGCGCGAAGGCCGGAGCGAATTCCGCAGTAGTCCTCACCAGGTGGCCGGTCACGCCGAAGGAACGGGCGTAGGCCACGAAATCCGGGTTACGCAGGTCTGTCGCGATGACGTGGCCGGGAAAGGCCCGCTCCTGGTGCATCCGGATGGTGCCGAACATGGCGTTGTTGACCACCACGACGACGAGCCGCAGGCCGTGCTGCACGGCCGTCGCCAGTTCACTGCCGCTCATGAGCAAGCACCCGTCGCCCGCGAAGGCCACCACCGTGCGGCCCGGATTCAGGGCGGCCGCGGCCAGGCCCGCGGGAAGTCCATAGCCCATCGCGCCGTTACGCGGCGCGAGCTGGGTGCCGAACCGGCGGAACTCGAAGAACCGCTGCAGCCAGACCGTGTAGTTCCCGGCGCCGTTGGTGATCACGGCATCGTCCGGCACGGTGTCTCGGATGTGCGCGACGATCGATGCCAGATCGGGGTCGGGTGCCGGAATCGGCGGTGTAGCAAAGCGTTTCTGTTCCGCGCGGAGCTCCGTGAGCCAATCGTTGCGCGTGGCGTTTTCGCGCAGGTGGGCCGTTTTGAGCGCGTCTGCGGCCGACGCCAGGCTGCCGTGCAGCGCGAGGTCGGGAACCGGGCCCCGGCACAGCTCGTCCGTGGCCTCGGACAGCAGCACGACTCGGGACGCGGTCTCGGTCAGCGCGTAGCCGTCCGTGGTCGGATCGTCCAGGCGAGGCCCCAGGCCGACGATCAGATCGGCCTCGGCGAGCCGCCGCCGCAGGGCCGCGCTACACCCGAGCCCGAGGTAACCGACGTAGCTGCGGCTGGCATTGGCCACGGCGTCCTGCCAGCGGAACGCGGCCGCGACCGGGACATCGCAGCGTTCGGCGAAGGCCAGCACCTGTTCGCCGACGGACTGGCTCCAGCCGGGCCCGCCGACGATGAGGACGGGGCGTTCGGCGGCGTCGAGCTCGGCCAGCAGCCGATCGCGATCGGCGGCGGTGAGGTCGGGACAGGCGATCTCCGGCGCGGTGAGGACCGGGGCGCGGGTGTTGTCGGAGAGCACGTCTTCGGGCAGCACCAGCACGACCGGACCGGGCCGCCCGCTGTGGGCCACGGAGACCGCGCTCGCCACGTGCTCGGGGATCCGGTCCGCATCCATCACCGTGATCACGGACTTCGCCGAACTGCCGAACACGCGGCCGTAGTCCATTTCCTGGAATGCCTGCCGTCCCAGGTGATTCCGGGCGACCTGGCCGACGACGAGAACCATCGGCGTGCCGTCCTGGTACGCGGTGTGCAGCGCGATGCTCGCGTGCGTGGCGCCCGGCCCGCGCGTGACGAGGCACACCGCCGCGCGCCCGGTCAGCTTCCCGGCCGCCTCGGCCATGTTCGCCGCCGCCGCCTCGTGTCGCGTGGTGACGAGCCGAATCCGGTCGCCCGACTCGTACAGGGCGTCGAGCACCGGCAGGAAGCTCTCGCCGGGCACGCATGTCCACAGTGGCACGTCGTGCGCCCGCAGGCATTGCACGAGCAGGTCGCCGCCGCTGCGCGATTCTGTCGAATCCACTGTCAACTACCTCCGCCACATATAGCTCATCTGATAGCTACATCATATAGGTACCGGTGTCGACGTGGCAATTTATACAGTTCGGCCCGAGGGGCTCGGCGCGCGCTGTTCGTGCTGCCGTGGTCAGTGCATGAGGGGCAGGAAGATCGTGTCGATGATCTCTTCGAGGACGTGGTCGGGCGCGGGGACGAAGGTCGTCACGAATTCGTTGCGCAGCAGGTCGAAGGGGAGGGACTTGATGCGTTCGGTGAGGTGTTCCGGTGCGATCTCGCCGCGGGTCACGGCGCGGTCGAAGAGCACGTCGACCGCTTCCTTTCGCCCCGTGGCGAGAGGGTCGCGCAGGTCGCTGGGGTTGATTCCGGTCTCCTGGTAGTAGCTGGCCAGCTGCACGCTCATGACGAGGAAGAGCTGGACGCGGGTGGCGTTGATCTCCCGCATGAGGGTCAGGACGTCCTCCCGCAGGCTCCCGGTGTCGGGGACATCGAGGCGGTGCTTGCGCAGGATGTGGACGATGGTTGCCCGGATCAGTTCATTGCGGTCGGCCCACCGGCGGTAGAGAACGGAGGGGCTGGTGCCCGCGCGTTTGACGACGGCGTCCATGGTGAATCTGGCGTAGCCGTTGTCGGTGAGCTCGTCCCAGGCCGCGTCGAGAAGCGCCCTCTCCAGTTCGGCTCCGCGGCGTCGCTCGGGCATCTATGGGTCTCCTTTGGATAGAGTTGTCTATCTTATCTTAGCGCGGTACCGTGGCAGCCATAAGATAGAACTCTCTACCTTAAGGAGCTGTACGTGAACGCCCGCGATATCCAGTCGCCATCCATCGCCGCTGACCCCGACCGCCTCGACCCGGCCCTGCGGCGCATGACCTTCACCCTGATCATCGGCGCGCTCGCCGTCATCTTCGACACTACGATCATGAGCGTCGCCATCGACAGCCTCGCCGGGCAGATGCACGCCTCGCTCGGCACCATCCAGTGGGTGAGCACCGCGTACCTGCTGGCCCTCGCCGCCACGATGCCGGCGGTCGGGTGGGCCCAGTCGGTCCTGGGCGGCAAACGCCTGTGGATCGCCGCCCTGGGTATGTTCCTCATCGGGTCACTGCTGTGCGCCGCGGCGTGGAATGTCCCGAGCCTCATCGCCTTTCGCGTCGTCCAGGGCATCGGCGGCGGCATCATGATGGTGCTGATGACCACGCTGATCATGCAGGCCGCCAAGGGCCGCAGTATCGGCAAGGTCATGTCCCTGATCACCGTGCCCACCGCGCTGGGCCCGGTCCTGGGCCCGGTCCTCGGCGGCATCATTCTGCACCTGGGGGACTGGCGCTGGATCTTCCTGTTCAATGTGCCCTTCTGCGTCGTTGGCGGCTACCTGGCCGCGCGCAACCTGCACCAGGACGGTCCCCGCCCTGGTTCCCGCGCCCGCCTGGACATCGTCGGCATGCTGCTGCTTTCGCCCGGCATCGCCGCCGTCATCTACGGCCTGACACAACTCGGCGGATCCGGCGGATTCGCCAGCCCCGAGGTGGGGCTGCCCCTGATCGCCGGGCTGGCCCTGCTGGTCGGCTATGTCGGCTGGGCGCTGCGGCGCGGATCGGACGCCCTGATCAACATCCAGCTGTTCCGTCACCGCTCCCTCGCCGCGTCCTCGGCGCTGGTCTTTCTCACCGGCGGTGCCCTCTACGGGACCATGCTGCTGCTGCCGCTGTACTGGCAGCAGGTGCGTGGCGAGGATGCCCTCGGCGCCGCGTTGCTGCTCATCCCGCAGGGCCTGGGCACCCTTGTCTCCCGCTCGCTGGCCGGCCGATACATGGACCGCTTCGGGGCACGCCCGGTCGCCATCGTCGCCTTCGTCCTGACCTGCGCGGCCACCGTGCCGTTCTGCTTCGTCACCGCGACCACGAGCAATATCGCGCTGATGGCCGTGCTGTTCGTGCGCGGCGCCGGGCTGGGGGCGGCCATGATCACACTGATGGGCGGCGCCTTCGTCGGGCTGAAACCCGAGGAGATCCCCCAGGGCTCCAGCATCAGCCGCGTCGCCCAGCAGGTCGGTGGCTCCGCGGGCACTGCGGTCCTGGCGATGATCCTGCAGCGCACCGCCACCGGCGCCCACACCCCCGCAGCCCTGGCCTCGGGTTTCGGCGCCGCCTTCTGGTGGGCTACCGCGTTCACCATCGCGGCTGTCCCGCTCTGCCTCCTGCTTCCGGGCCGGGCCCGCCCGCAAGCGCAGGATCAGGGGGCCACGCCCGATACCGAGCCCGCCGAAGTCTGAGCGATTGATGCAGTCGTGATATGACTGATTTGCGATCGATCCAGGGAATGGCGCGTGACAACTCCGTACACACCTCGACGTATTTGGAAGGTTGCATCGTGACCCCGGACAAAGTCCTCTTCGGCCTCAACCTCGAGACTGGCGTCGACCAGGTGGGCGAGATCCTCGCCCACGCCCGCACAGCCGACGATGCGGGTCTGGATCTGGTCAGTATCTCCGACCACCCCTACTTCGCCGACCGCATCGACGCCTACGCCACGCTGGGGTTCGTGCTGGGCGCTACCCGCAACGTCGCCGCGGCGACGATCATGACGAACCTGCTGAGCCGTCCGGCTCCCGTTCTGGCCCGGACTGTCACGGGACTGTCGACGATCTCGGGTGGTCGTTTCGTTCTCGGATTAGGGGCGGGTGGTGGCCTGTGGGAGGAGGTTGTCGCCCTCGGTGTCCCGCGCCTGTCGCCCGCAGCCCGAGTGCGGGCGCTGGAAGAGGCGATCACCCTGGTGCGGGCGCTCTGCGGCGGTGGTGAACCGGTCACTTTCGACGGCGAGTTCTATCACGTCACCGACCTGACGCCGGCGGCCGCGCCGCCACCACCGATCTGGGTCGGCGCGCTCGGCCCGAAGATGTTGGCGGTCACCGGGCGCCACGCGGATGGCTGGATACCAGGGCACCTCGCCGACTGGCGCAGCACGAAGGTCGCTCAGTCACGGCCGATCATCGACGAAGCGGCTGCTTCTGCAGGCAGAAGCCCTGCCGATATCGCGACCATCTACAACGTGTCCGGCCAGATCGCTCGGGACCCGCTCTCGCAGACCCGGGACGAGGAGGGCCGGTGGGTCGGTGGCTCGGTAGCGCAGTGGATAGAGGAATTGACCTTCGCCGTACTCGAACACCGCGCCGCGGCGTTCGTCTATCTGCGCGCTCCCGGCGAGATCATCAGCGACACAACGGTGAATCTCTGGGCGAACGAGGTCGTACCCGCAGTGCGCGAAGCAATCACGAAGCGCTGACCTGGGCGGCGCGAAAATCATGTCCCGGAACTATCCGTTCAGGTGAGAGCGCGCTGCACTCGAATACCGTCGTCCGGCGAATGTTGTGGGAGCTGGGATCGGCCTATGCTGGGGAGCCGTGGCTGAAGTTCCGAAGGATGCCCGGCTATGAGTGCGGGCCTGGGGACGATCGACTGGCAGGACTGGCTGCGGCGCTGGGACGCTCAGCAGGAGGGGTATGTGCCCGAGCGTGAGGCCCGGTTCACGGCGATGTTCGATGCGGTCGCGGAGCTGCTGCCCGCCTCGTTTGTGGCGGTGGATCTCGGCTGTGGGCCGGGGGCGGTAAGCCAGCGGCTGCTCACGCGATTTTCGAGGGCGCGCGCGGTTGCGGTGGATATCGATCCGGTGATGGTGGCTCTCGGGCGGGGTGCTGTGGGCACGCTGGAGGGTCGGTTGCGTTGGGTAGAGGCGGATCTGGCATCACCGGACTTGCTGGATGCGATAGGTGAAACGCAGGTGGACGTGGTCCTGAGTACCACCGCCCTGCATTGGCTGCCGCTGGAGGCACTGACCCGGCTGTACCGGGACCTCGGTCGACTACTGCGACCTGGCGGCCTGTTCATCAATGGGGACAACTTGGCCTACTCCCAGGATTTGCCGACGTTCGACCGGCTGAGTGATCGCGTCCTGGAAGGGCAGTGGTCCGATGCCTCCTTCGCCGAACGCGGTATCGAAACCGCGGAGCAATGGTGGGAGGCGCTGGCCGAAGAGCCCGGATTCACCTCGCTGATTGCTGAGCGAGCCGAGCGTTTCGCTGGTAAGCAGCGGCCGGGTCAAACGGACGTCGACGCGCATGTGGAGGCGCTGCGGGCCGCGGGTTTCAGTGAAATCGGCACCGTCTGGCAGGTCCTTTCGGACCGCGTACTGCTCGCCGTCCGCTAGGTTCCGGCCTCGGCCGGGACGGCGGTCGCGGACCGCAGGTTCGGCAGGCCGAGGTTGTCGCGCAGCGTGGTTCCGGTGTAGTCGGTGCGCAGTACCCCACGGTCCTGCAGTAGCGGCACCACCCGGTCGACGAATTCGTCCAGGCCCCAGGGCACCAGGTGTGAGCCCAGGATGAAGCCGTCGGAGCCGTCGCTCTGCACGAAGGTGTCGATCTGCTCGGCGACCCGGGCGGGGGTGCCGACCAGGGCGCCGCGTTCGAACTGATCGATCACCACCGCCCGCAGGGACAGCTTCTTCGCCTCCGAGACCTCGCGCAGGCGCTGCGCCGTGGCGAAGCGGTCCTGGTGGACGAGGGCGCGGCCCTGGATGATCGGCGGTGCGTCGGGGTCGGGATCGATATCGGGCACCGGGCCGTCCGGATCGTAGCCGGACAGGTCGCGATTCCAGATCTGCTCCAGCAGGATCAGCGCGGTCTGCCCGGTGACCTGCTCGTTGCGGATGGCGTGATATTTCTCGATCGCCTCGGACTCGGTGTCGCCGAGCACGAAGCTTGCCGACGGCAGGATCTTGATGTCCTGCGCGGCGCGCCCCGCGGCCACCGCGCGAGATTTGATGTCGCGGTAGAACTCCGCGGCCTCGGGCAGCTTGCCGTACGGGGAGAAGATAGCGTCGGCGTTCGCGGCCGCGAAGGCGCGGCCCTGCGGTGAGACACCGGCCTGCAGGATCACCGGCCTGCCCTGCGGGCTGCGTGGCACCGTGAAACGACCGGAGATGTCGAATTGCTTGCCGTGGAGGGCGAATGCGCCAGCGTCCGGGCGCGCGGAGAATCGGCCGGAGTCCTTGTCTGCGACGATATCGTCGGCATCCCACGAATCCCACAGGGCACGAACGGCATTGACCGTCTCCTCGGCCCGCACGTAGCGATCATCCCGATCGAGGAATCCGCCGCGGCGGAAGTTCTGGCCGGTGAAGGCGTCGAAGGAGGTCACCACGTTCCATGCGGCGCGGCCGCCGGACAGCTGGTCCAGGCTCGCGAAACGCCGGGCCAGCTCGTATGGTTCGTTGAAGGTGGCATTGATCGTCCCGGCGAGTCCGAGATGCTCGGTGACCGCGGCGATCGAGGCCAGCACGGTGAAGGTGTCGGGGCGGCCGATGATGTCCTGATCGAAGATCTTGCCCGCGCGCTCGCACAGGATCAGGCCCTCGGCGAGGAAGAAGAAGTCGAATCTGCCCCGTTCGGCGGTGCGTGCGGTGTGTTCGAAACTGCCGAAATCGATCTGGCTGCCTGCGCTCGGATGCCACCAGGCGGTGTGATGGTTGACGCCACCGAGGTAGGCGCCCAGGATGACCTGCTTGCGGGGAGAACTCATATCGGCATCACACTTTCGCGTAACGATTGGGAACGGTGCCCGGCAGACCGAGCAGCTCGCGCAGCGAGCCGTCCGGGTAGCCGGTGCGGAATGCGCCGCGGCGCTGCAGGTTCGGCACCAGCCGGTCGGTGATGGCGGCCAGATCGTCGACCGCGACACCGGGCCGCAGCCGGAATCCGTCGATGCCCTGGTCGCGCCACGCGATGAGCAGGTCGGCGAGCTCCTGCGCGCTGCCCGCGAAAATCGCGGCATCGGAGGCGAATTCGGCCCCGGCGACCTCGTTCAATCGCGTCAGGCGGGCGGCCCCGGTCGCCGCATCGGTGTCGAGGAAGACCACGAGATCGGCGTACACCCGCAGCGGTTCACCGGGGCGGTCGGCCTGTGCCGCGGCCACCTGATCCAGGATCGGGCCGGGACCGGCCTCGCGGCCGGGTGTGATGAAGACCAGATCTGCTGTCCGGGCGGCGAATTCGTAGATCAGTGGGGCGTGCGCCAGGGCCGCCACCACCGGCTGTCCCTGCGGTGGGCGCGGGGTGATGGACGGGCCGCGGACGCTGAGGTGAGGGCTCTGGAAGTCGATATAGTGCAGCTTGTCGCGATCGATGAATCGGCGGGTGGCCACGTCCCGGATCTCGGCGCCGTCCTCCCAGCTGTCCCACAGGCGCCGCACCACCTCGACGGCGTCGGCGGCCTCGGCGAACAGCTCGTGCACCTGTCCGGGGGGTGCGCCCGCGGCGACCGCGTCCGCGATCTCGGCGGGGGACAGGCTGCGCACCTCGCGTCGTCCGAAATGTGCTGCCTCCGAGGCAGTTCCGGACACCTTCACCTGCCAGCCCGCCCGGCCGCGGGAGGTGTAGTCCAGGGTGGCGATGGCGGCGGAGACGTGGAACGGCTCGGTATGGGTGGCGGTCACCGTCGGGATCAGCCCGATGTGGCGGGTGACCGGGGCGACCCGCGCGGCGATCAGGTGCGCGTCGATCCGGGCGTTGACCCGGTCTACGGCGTCGCCGGGGGATGCGTGCCGCGTGCCGGGGATCGTCAGGCTGTCCTCGATACTGACGAAATCGAGCAGCCCGCGCTGCGCGGTGGTGATCAGATCGATCCAGTAGCCGGGGGAGAACAGTTCGGCGGGACGGGAGTTGGGCTCCCGCCAAGCGGCTGGATGCCAGCCCGCACCGTCGAGCGCGACGCCCAGATGCAGTGGGTTTGATGCCATCGTCTCCCCGTTCTGTGTTTCCGGCGCCGCCTGCGCTCTGCTCCGGCATCGCGAGTTCGCGGCCCCTTGGTGGCCACGGACCACGATCCCCGCCGGAACGGACTGCGTCAACGATTGCAATCAGCTCGAGCGGAGGGAAATACACTGTGAGCGAGGGTATTACGCGATACCACGCCGGACGGCGGTGTCGTCATGGCGGCAAGATCGCGAGCCGGATTCACGACTGCTGGATCCCGACGACGACCTCCACCCGGTCGGTGTAGAAGGCGACGTGGCCGGCGATGTCTGCGACGAACTCGTACGGCTCGGGGTAGAACCACACCGCTGGTCTGGAAGAAGGAGTGGCCATGCCCAGCAAGGTCGGCACCTCGAAGGGGTCCGCGCGCGAACGCCTGCTGGCCGCCGCGGATGACCTGTTCTACCGCGAGGGCGTGCAGAGCGTCGGCATCGACCGCATCGTGCGCGAGGCCGGCGTTGCCAAGGCCTCGCTCTATAACCTGTTCGGTAGCAAAGAGGAATTGGTGCAGGCCTACCTGGATGCCCGTCACACCAAGACCCGTGAGCAGGTCGAGCGCGCCCTGACCCGGTTCCGGACGCCACGTGAGCGGCTGCTGGGGGTCTTCGACGCGCAGGGCCAGCTGTTCACCGAGCCCGACTTCAACGGTTGCGCGCACATGGCCGCCAGCGCCGAAGCGCAGCACGGCAGTCCGGTCGAAGGCGCCACGGACCGGTATCGGCAGTGGGTGCGAACGACGTTCACCGATTTGGCGCGTGCGGCGGGCGTCGCCGACTATGAAGTCCTGGCCCGGGAGTTGCACCTGCTGTACGACGGCGCCGGGATTTCGGCGCGAATGGACCGGGACCCGTCCGCGGCAACGACCGCCCGTGCGGCGGCCACGGCGTTGCTCGACGCGGCGCTCGAAAGCGGCGGCCACAGCTGAGGAAGCGGTCAACGTTCTGCCAGGCAGCCCCACCCCCTGCGCAACGACCCCGATGCGATTCGAGTGAAGTTGAAAGAACGGGCGCAGGTCGAGCTGGTGACTTATCGGGAGTTGTTCAGTGCGAGTTCCGAATTGCGCTCGGGCCGTTGGTGTCCGGCGCCCTCCGTGCCCGTTCCGCGAGCACGGTGAGAGCATGCAGATGATCGCGATATGCCTGCCGCCCGCTATCGGTCAGGGTGAGCCATGTTTTCGGTCTCCGCCCCGCGTACCCCTTGATGATGGTGAGGTATCCGGCGTCTTCGAGCACGGTCATCGCCTTGGACAGTGTGGATTTGTTCATCTCGCACAGTTCGGTGACGGTGCCGAATTCGGCCTCGCTGCATCCTTCCAGGAACGCGACCAATTTCAGTCGAGGGAGCGATGCCAGTAGTTCGCTCAGTTCCGGCATGACGGAGCCCGCCATCGTGCCAGCGCGAACCACGTCCAGCCACCGTAGACCAGGCCGGACGGAATGTTGTACATCCACCCGCTCAGAAGTCCGGCTGCAAAAGTGCAGAGTGTCAGCGACACAAACAGCAGGGCCAGCCGCTTCCACTCCTGTACGGGTTGGTCGTACAGGCTCCGGGGAACTATACCGGCGGCGGCCTTCCATGCTCGTTTGAACCGTGCCAGTAGGCCGAAAAGCATGAGTGCCAGCACAAGTGCGACAGCTAGAAGAACCTTATTGGTTGGGCCGTCGGAGGGCAGCGCTGTGTGGACCAGGGTGACGTCGCCGCCGACCAGCAGCCCTATGAGCGGTAGTGCCCAGCGTGGTCTGGCGCGTGCGCTTTGGGCTCGCTCGGTGGCGGCCAAGGCGACATTCAGCGCCTCCTGCGGTGTTGGTGCGTCGCTCACGAGTGTCAGGATATAGCAACTAGTTTCCATTTGTAAACTAGTTTCGACATGGACAGTATCGACGCCGTCTACGGGAGGGCGATGTATTTGATCTCGAGGTATTCCTCGATGCCCTCGCTCCCGGCCTCTCGCCCGATGCCGGATTCCTTCACACCGCCGAACGGCGCGGCGACGTCGGAGATGACGCCGCGGTTGATGCCGACCATGCCCGATTCGAGTGCCTCGGACACGCGCAGCGCACGGTCCAGGTCTCTCGTGTAAATGTATGCGGCCAAGCCGAATTCGGTGTTGTTCGCGGCCGCGACGCCCTCGTCCTCGCCGTCGAAGCCGATGATCGCGGCCACCGGCCCGAATACCTCTTCACGCAGGATCCGGGCGTCTGCGGGCACATCGGCCAAGACCGTCGGCTGGTAGAAGTAGCCCTCGCCTGCGCCGTACCCGCCACCGGTCGTCACGATCGCGCCCCTGGTGGTTGCGTCGAGGACGAGTTCGTCGACCGATGCCCGCTGCTTCTCGGTGATCAGCGGCCCGACCTGGACGCCGTCGAGGTGACCCGCACCGAGCTTCAGCGACCGCATGCGCTCGGTGAGTCCGGCGGTGAACTCCGCGCGCACCGCGTTGTCGACGTGGATTCGGTTCGCCGCCGTGCAGGCCTCGCCGGTATTGCGCATCTTCGCGGCCATCGCGCCGTCGACCGCGGCGTCGAGATCCGCGTCGGCGAACACGACGAACGGCGCGTTGCCGCCCAGCTCCATCGACGTGCGCAGCACCCGGGTGGCCGCCTGCGCGAGCAGCATCTTGCCGACGCCGGTCGAGCCGGTGAAGGTCACCTTCCGCAGCCGCGGGTCGGCGAACAGCGGATCGGTCAACTGCGCGGCGCGCGAGGTGGGCAGGATCGACAGCACGCCGTGGGGGAGTCCCGCCTCCCGGAAGACCTGTCCGAGCAGCAGCATCGTCAGCGGTGTCTCTGCGGCAGGCTTGACGATCATGGTGCAGCCGGCGGCGAGCGCGGGAGCGATCTTGCGAGTTCCCATGGCGAGCGGGAAGTTCCACGGCGTGATCGCCAGCGTCGGCCCGACCGGCTGCTTGGTGACCAGGATCCGGCCGTTGCCCGATGGCGACGGTGTGTAGCGCCCGTTGATCCGGACGGCCTCCTCGGCGAACCAGCGCAGGAATTCGGCGCCGTAGGTGACCTCGCCGTAGCTCTCGCCCAGCGGCTTACCCATTTCCAGGGTCATCAGCCACGCGAAGTCGTCTCGACGGGTGATGACGAGTTCCCAAGCGCGGCGCAGGATTTCGGCGCGTTCCCGGGCCGGTGTCGCAGCCCAGGACCGTTGTGCGCTCGCCGCGGCGGCCATCGCGCGCGCACCGTCGTCGGCTGACGCGTCGGCCACCTCGATGAGCACATTGCCGGTCGCGGGATCGTGCACCGCAAAGGTACGGCCGGTGCTCGACGGAACCTGTTCGCCGCCGATCCAGAGGTTCGTCGGGATCGACGCGAGGAGCTGTTCGATGTGCGACATCACTTGCCCGCCTTTGCGCGTAGTACCTCTTCGAGGACGGTGAGGCCCTCGTCGAGCAGGTCGTCACCGATCACCAACGGGGGCAGCAGCCGGATGACGTTGCCGTACGTTCCGCACGTCAGCACGATGACACCTCGCGCGAATGCCTCGGCGGCAACGGCTTTGGTGAGATCGGCGTCCGGCTCGGTGGTGCCGCGCTCGACGATCTCGATGGCGAGCATGGCGCCGCGCCCACGCACGTCGCCGATGACGCCGGTCTCCTTGGCAAGCGCCTGCAGGCGAGGCTTCACCGCGGCCTCGATCCGCCGCGCACGAGCCGCAAGGTCGTGCTCGCGCATGTAGTCGAGTGTGGCGATCGCGGCCGCGCAGGCCACCGGATTGCCGCCGTAGGTGCCGCCGAGGCCGCCGGCGTGCACGGCGTCGAGCAGTTCGGCGCGGCCGGTGATCGCGGCCAACGGCATACCGCCGGCGATGCCCTTCGCCATCGTGATGATGTCGGGAACGATGCCTTCGTCCTCGCTGGCGAACCAGGCGCCCGTGCGGGCGAAGCCGGTCTGCACCTCGTCGGCGATGAAGACGACGTTGTTCTGCTTGGCCCAGTTCGCCAGCGCCGGAAGGAAACCCGGTGCGGGGGTGATGAATCCGCCCTCGCCCTGGATCGGCTCGATGATGATCGCGGCGAGCGAGCCGGCGCCGATCTGCTTCTCGATCTGCGAGATGGTGCGCCGCGCCGCCTGATCGCCGGTGAGACCGGGCTCGTCGCGGAACGGGTACGAGGTCGGCATCCGGTACACCTCCGGGGCGAACGGGCCGAAGTGCGACTTGTACGGCATCGACTTGGCGGTGAGCGCCATCGTCAGGTTGGTGCGGCCGTGGTATGCGTGGTCGAACGCGACCACGGCGGTCTTCCCGATTGCCAAGCGCGCCACCTTGATTGCGTTCTCGACGGCCTCGGCGCCGGAATTGAACAGCACAGTGCGCTTCTCGTGGTCGCCGGGCGTCAGCGCCGCGAGTTCCTCTGCCACCCGCACATACCCCTCGTACGGGGTGATCATGAAGCAGGTGTGGGTGAGGTGGCGGGCCTGCTCGGCAACGGCGGCCGCGACATCGGCGTTGGACGCGCCGACACTGGTCACCGCGATGCCCGAACCCAGGTCGATCAGCGAATTGCCGTCGACGTCGACGATTACGCCGCCGTCGGCATCGGCCGCGTAGACCGGCACCGACGACCCGACTCCGCCGGCGACCGCCTTCTTGCGCCGAGCGGTCAGTGCAGACGATCGTGGGCCCGGCATGGGCGTGATGATGGTGCGCTGCTGCGCCAGGCGATACGCGATCTCGGTCATCAAAGGTTCCTGTCAGAGCGGATGAATGTGTCAGCCACCGGAAGGTTTCTTCGCCTGCCGGATGACGGTTGATGTCGTCCTGCCCTAGGTTTGGAAGGCCCGCTCGGCGGCTTCGACCGCAGCCTCGACGTCGGTCTGGTTGGAGATCGGCGCCCGCCCGACGACGGACTTGTCGACGGGGTTCGCAAGATCGAGCGTCGCTGTCGCGGACGAGCGACGAACTCGCCGTCGATGAAGTTCTGGAGCACAGCGTCCGGCATGATCACCCGTTCATCTCGCAGATTCTGGTGTGTGGATCTGTCCAGACTCAGTATTCTCTGCGCCACAGCCTCGGACACCTGCCAAGTTGGCCAAATATTCGACCGGTGCACGCCATTCTGTACAGTCGAGTCGGTGACCCTTCCCGTTAGCTGGGTATTGGCGCAGTCCGATCTCGCGCTTCAACTGCGAGGCGGCGCGGCCGGTGTGACCCGCGACATCAATCTGGCGCTGGCCACGGAGTTGCCCGATCCATTCCGTTGGCTATCCGGTGGAGAGCTGGTACTCACTACCGGTATCGGGCTACCACCGACCGCGCAGGAACGCAGTGACTACCTGCGCGGGCTCGATGAGTGCAATGTCGCCGCAGTGGGATTCGGGACGGGTCTGACGCATCCGAGCGTTCCGGCCGATCTCGTGACCGCGGCCGACGACATAGGGCTGCCGTTGTTCGAGGTACCGCTGCAGACAGCGTTCGCCGCGGTGGTCAAACGAGTCTCGGCGCGTCTGGCGGAGCAGGAATACGACGCGGTGCTCAGGGCATCGCGGGCACAACCCCGGATGACCCGTGCGGCCGTCGTGGGGGGAGCCCCGGCCATCGTCCGGGAGCTGGCACGGTCGTTGACGTCGAAGGTGCTGGTACTGGATCCGGCAGGAAGGGTTGCCGAGAGCCATCCGAAGACACGCGATGCGACGCTGCTGACCGAGATCAGGTCGGCAATCGCGGGCGGCAGCTCGTCGAGCAGTGTCGCCCTGGACGACACCGGAGCATCGATCGCGCACCAGCGCATCAGCGTGGGCAGCGAGGTCTACGGGAACTTGGTGGTGGTCAGTCCCGCGCCGCTGAGTCCCGTCGATCAGATTCTGCTCGGGCACGCGAACTCCCTGCTCGCGCTGGACTTCGACAAGCCGGCCCGGCTGCAGGCCGCGCAGAATCGGCTGAACAGCAACGCGCTCGGTCTGGTCCTGGGCGCCGAGGAGGATCTCGCTCCGGCCTGGGCACAGCTTGCTCGGGCCGGAGACGGCCGCGGCCGAATCCGCGCCCTGGTCGTCGCGTGCGACACACCGGCGGCCGTGCAAGCCGTCCAGCCTGCGGTGGAGGCGGTGATGAACCGGGCGGGGCACGCGGTGTTCATGCGGTCTCAGGATCGCCGGGTGTCGGTCTTGCTGCCGGGTAGCGAAGGAGCAGAGTTCGTGCGCGGCATGACCGTCCGCATCCCCAACGCGACGCGCAAGCTGATTCGTGTCGGCGTGAGCGGCGCGCACCCGGTCGCGCACCTGGTCGAGGCGATCGGGCACGCGACGCTTGCGGCGTCGGCGGCGGAAGCGGGCGGGGTGCCGTTGGAGTTCGCGGAGCTGACCGGCCGGGCGTTGCTGTCCTTCGACGCAAGCCGCCAGGTGCTCAAAGCCATTGCGGACACCATGCTTTCGCCTGTCGAAGAGTACGACGTTGCGCACGGAACCGAATTGATCGGATCACTTCGCGCGTACCTGGAGGCGAACGGTCACTGGGAATCGGCCGCGACGGCCATGGGAGTGCACCGGCACACGCTGCGGAAGCGGATCGAGTCGACGGAAACCCTGCTCGGCTGCGACCTCGGATCCGCGCGGGTACGTGCCGAGCTGCTGCTGGCGATCATCTCGCGCCAATCCTCAACGTAGGCTCAGGCGTCGGGGCTATCGCCGGTCGATCTGGGCGGCGCGGGCGAGGTGTTTGAGGATGCCACTGCCCGCAGCAGATTACGGTGCGCAACGCAGGGATGACTCACGCTGCCGGAGTTGGACCTGCGTGGTGATGTGCGGTCCATCGGATGCTGGTGTGTCTGCCAGGAGAGTTTCGACGGCGCGCTATCTGGTGTTCGGGGGAGCTCACCGGTCCAGTGGTCCCGTCGCGTAATAGGAGCGACAGACGCCGTTGTCGAGATCGGTCGCGGCCTCCAGCACCGAGGTTCCGCTGGGGGAGGGCAGTAGCGGGGAGCTGTAGTTTTTGCAGGGAGCATCGACGATCCCCGAGATCGGGATCGGGGCGGGGAGCTCGTACCAGAGGCCGTTGCCCAGGTCGTCGTTGCCGAGCACGTCACGTCCCGAGTCCCGGGTCTGCCGGCCGGCGATATTGGACTGCATCTGACCCGACAGCAGGATGGTGCCGTGCGGGCCGGGGCCGGGACTCCAGACCGGATACGGCGTGTGCTGGGTGTAACCGTCCCCGTCGGCCGTGCGGACCATGGTGCCCAGGAAGCGTGGGTCACCGTAATTCCAGCCGTCGGCGGAGCGGCGGAAATAGATCAGACAGGGGTGGATCATGTCGGTGTTGCAGATCTCGTAGGTCATGAAATACGAGCCGTCGGGGAGCTGGATGGCGTTGGCCATGCCGGGACGCACGTCGGGGACGTCGCTGACCACGGTGTCGGCCTGGTCCACCCAGTGCACGGCGTCGGGTGAGCGGACCTGGACCAGTCTCTGGCTGTGCGCGAGGCTGTCGGTTTCATCCGAATAGAACGCCACCAGCTCGCCGTCGCCGGCCACCGACAGGCTCGGCTCCCAGGCCGCGGGCAGGCGCGGGCCCCAGTCGGCGAGACTGTAGAACGTGTCGGCGGATTCGATGCTGGAGACGTAGCGCCAGTGGTATCCGTGGTCGGTGCTGGCCCAGAGCCGTTGTTCGACATGCCGGACCACGTTCAGGATGTCGAAATACGTGGTGTCGGCCCACAACAGCGTGCCCTCCGGCAGGGTGCCGACCGCGAGCGGCAGTTCCATCAGGCTGGAGCAGCACAATTGACGGGCAGTGGGGTCGGTGGTGACCGGGTCGACGATGGTGGCGCGCTGCCCGAAGGTCTTGCCGCCGTCGGTGCTGGCCAGGATGGCGCCGGTCTGCTGGAGGGTGTTGACGCTGGCGATGATGGTGCCATTCGCGTCGCCGCTGTGCTGCAGGCGAATCAGCCTGGGGTAGAAGCTACTTCCCGGATACAGCAGGGCAGGTGCCGGGGCGAGGCCGGGGGCATACGGTGCGGCGTGCACCGGCCCGGCGAAAACGCTCCCCCCGAGTGCCGTGAGCGCAATGATCACCAGCACGACGAGACGACGCACCGGGAACCTCCATCGACGTGATCGGCGAACTATGGTGGCCGATTCGGCACCCGGAGAACGAACCTAGCAGCGCGCGCGGTCCGCTGTTGCTCGAACGATATCCGCCGGGGACGACACTGGGCGATTTGTGCCCGATGGCCGAATTTCTAGGTGAGGCGGCGATGGGTTCGCGGCGTGAGGGGCTGCAACGCAGAGAGAGCGCGGCCCGGGCGCGGGTCGTCTACAAGCAGCCGCCGATGTGGAGTTTCGCGGCGGGCAGTGTCGCGGAAATCGTTGTGACCAGGTCGAATGTTGTGCCGCACAAGTGGATTCGCGGTGGTTAACCCCGCGACAGCCGAGGCGGATGGCCGGTAGCATGCGTGCCATGGAAGTTGAGGTGCGGCTCCGGAGCCGAACCAGCTGCCTGCACGTGTGTCTGGCGAGTTCTGTTACCAGGCAGGCAATTTCGAGCTAGATTGACCGGAGGAACCACTCAACGGTCGCGTCGGTCAGGGATACCCTGTGGCGATGCCCGTGTTCGCGCTGTGGAGCGTTCCACGGCCTTCTCCGCTCGATGCTCGAGCGGGGCGACTTGGCAGCTCGGCCGACCGTAAACCCGGTCCTAGATCGTCCATGTGGCCGGGCCTCCTTCGGTCTTCCGATGCCCGACAGCATGCTAACTAAGTCTGCTAACATGATAGCTAACATGATAAATAACATGCTGGCGCTGTAGGGGTGGTTTATGAATGAGACGGAGTTGGCCGAGATCGTGGCTGAGTTGCGTGCTGTCGGCCGGGACAATGCGGAGATCGAGGCCAAGAGGTCAGCTTCCAAACTACCGAGTTCTGTGCGGGAATCGCTGTCGGCATTCGCCAATACCAGGGGTGGGGTCGTCGTGCTCGGCCTGGATGAGTCGGACGGGTTCAGGGCCACCGGCGTCAGTGATCCCGGCAAGATCAGCTCCGATCTGGCTGCGCTCAGCCGGGACGAAATGGATCCGCCACTGAGTCCGTTGATCACTACGGCACTATTTGAGGGTGTCGTGCTGGTCGTAGCCGAGGTCCCTGAACTGCCACGTGACCGGAAACCGTGCTACTACCGTGGTGGCGGGCTGACAAATGGATGTTTTGTACGAGTCGGCGACAGTGACCGCAGATTGACCCACTACGAAGTGCAATTGATGCTCTCCAACCGCGGTCAGCCCAGACGCGATGAAGAGCCTGTGCCTGGAACGTCCTTGGACGACCTCGACTCTGGCCTCGTCCGCACGTTGGTCGACCGGTTGCGTGCCGCAAGGCCACATGCCTACGGAGCCCTCACTGACCCTGAGGTGTTGCGCCGCAACAAGATTCTCGTACCGCATGGAGAAGGGGAGGTCCTCTCGCTGGCTGGGTTGCTGGCGTTGGGGCTATTGCCGCAGGAGTTCTTTCCGCAACTGATGCTCAGTTTTGTGTATTATCCGACTCCGGGTGGTGCCGACACGGCGACGGGATTGCGCTACCTCGATTCGGTAGTGGCCGAGGGGGCGATCCCGTTGATGGTGCAGATCGCCATGAATGCCTTGCGCCGTAATATGAAACGCCGAGCCGTTGTCAGCGGCGCTGGCAGGCAGGATATCTGGGAGTATCCGGAGATTGCACTTCGCGAGGCAATCGTCAATGCGCTCGTCCATCGTGACCTCGCGCCGGAGTCTCGTGGGACGCAGGTCCAGGTGGAGATGTACCCAGACCGTCTCATCATCCGCAATCCTGGCGGACTGTTCGGCCCTATCACCGTTGACAGCCTTGGAGAGGGGGTTGCTTCTTCCGCGCGTAACGCCACGTTGATGCGCATTTTGCGCGATGTGGTAATACCCGAAGATAATCGGCCCGTATGTGAGAACATCGGTTCGGGTATTCGGGAGATGATTCGGTCATTGCGTGCCGCTAGTATGCATCCCCCGACTTTTCATGACAAGATCGCTACGTTTGCGGTGGTTTTCCCGAATCACTCTCTGCTCAGCGCCGATGTGGTGGCGTGGATCCACAGCCTGAATGAGCGAGGGCTGACCGACAGTCAGTGTCTCGGACTGGCGATGATGCGAGACGGGGAGTTTCTGGATAATCGCACGTATCGCAACGCGACCGGTGTTGATTCCCGAGTTGCTACGCTCGAGCTGCAAGACCTGGTGCGGCGGGGGCTTGTCGCGCAGGAAGGCATCAAACGATGGGCTAGCTACGGTCTCTTACCGACTGCGCTCTCGCCTACGCAGCCGCGGCAGCGGGCGGATCGTCGCCGGGACATCCTCGCAGCGCTGGGTGACGCTGAACTGTCACGTGCGGAAATTGGCGACCATACCGGGCTCGGTGATGCCGCCGTCCGGCGTTGGCTACGGATAATGCAGGAGCAGAACCTGATTGAGAGGATCGGCCCGGCGCGGAGTCCGAACGTCCGGTACCGCAGGCGCAAGCAGCTCTTTGATGACCCGGTATTCGACGAACTTATCGAGGACGCTTCCCGAGATGGAGAAGGTACCGGCGCGGGTGGGACGGCGTGAGCCGGTCGGTCGGGATCACCCGGCGGTCAGCATCGTCACACGCGCGATCCAAGACTCACTCCGATTGGCCGCCGAGGTGTCTGCAGCTTCGGGGCCCCACGGTAGGAATTCGGTTTTGCGGACGTGCTGATCCGGGATGGGCGGCGCGGGGTGACCGCGCGCCCGCCGGCAGCGATCATCCGTTCAGCAACTTCTTCTGAACTTTGCCCATGGCATTGCGCGGTAGTTCCTCGACGATGTGGATTTGGCGCGGGCGTTTGTGGAACGACAGCAACTCGGCCACGAAGTCGGTGACCGGCCCGGTGTCGGTGATATCGCCGACGATGTAGGCGACGACCCGCTGGCCGAGATCGGCGTCGGGCGCGCCGATCACGGCGGCCTCGCGGATCCCGGGGTGCGCCAGCAGCGCGTGCTCGATCTCGCCCGCGCCGATGCGGTAGCCGCCGGATTTGATGAGGTCGACCGATTCTCGCCCGACTATGCGGTGGAATCCGTCCGCGTCGACGACGGCAATGTCACCGGTGTGGAACCAGCCGTCCGCGGTCATGGATTCGGCGGTCTTGTCGGGCCGGTCGAGATATCCGTCGAAGAGGGTGGGGCCGGTGACCTCGAGCCGGCCCAGGCTCTGGCCGTCGTGGGCGACCGGATCGCCGTGCTCGTCACGCAGGCGCGTGTCGACTCCCGGCAGCGGCAGCCCGACCCATCCCGGGCGGCGCTCGCCGCGATACCGGGTGCTCAGGGTGATGATCGTTTCGCTCATGCCGTAGCGTTCGATCGGCGCGGCCCCGGTCAGGGTGGCGAGGCGGTCGAAGACGGGAACCGGAAGCGGGGCGCTGCCCGACACCAGGAGCCGCGCGGAGCTCAGAGCCCGTGCGGCCGAGGGCTGTTCACAGATCCGCGACCACACGGTGGGCACCCCGAAGTACAGCGAACCGGCCGCCGCGGCGTATGCCTCGGGCTTCGGGCGCACCGTATGGACGAGCGGGGAACCCGCGCGCAGCGCGCCGAGCACGCCGAGGACCAGGCCGTGCACATGAAACAGCGGAAGTCCGTGCACGAGAGTGTCTTCCGAATTCCACTCCCAGGCGCTGCTCAGCCCGTCGATACACGCGGCGATCGCGGAGCGGGACAGGAGAACGCCTTTCGGCGCGCCGGTCGTGCCCGAGGTGTACATGATCAGCGCGGTGGCCGATGCCGCGGGCTCGGGGTGCGTCGCGGACCCGCGCGCGTGGCGGTCGATAGGCACCGTCTGCAGCGTGACATCGTCGAGCGGCTGCCCCAGCCACAGCTGCGCCCGGGAGTCGGTGAGAATGTGCTGCCGCTCGGTGGGTCCGGCATCGGCCGGGACCGGTACGGCCGCGGCGCCGGCCAGCAGGCATCCGACGACGCCGATGATGGTCTCGACGGTGGTCGTCGCGTTGATCGCGACGCGTCCTGTACCGGCGATGCGGTCGGCGACAGCGGCTGCGGCGGCGTAAAGATCTGCGCGCGACAGGCTTTCGTCGCCGACGGTGATCGCGGCCGGATGGTCGGCGGCGTCGGTCAGCGAGGTGAGCAGCGGGGAGTGTGTCATGGCGATATGCCCTTTCAGTCCGGCAGGACTCGGTTGCGGGTTTCGGGGACCAGTGGCAGCAGGAACAGGCCGGCGATGAACGCGATCGAGGTGCAGGCCAGCGGGAGCGCGAGCGAGCCGGCGGCGTGGATCGCGAAGCCGAGCAGGAAGGTGCCGCCTGCGGCGAACCAGCGCGAAATCGTGGTCGTGAAGGCGAATGCGGTGGCGCGGAAGCGAGTCGGATACTGCTCGGGCAGCCAGATGGTGAAGATCGCGAAATTCGCGCCGCCGAACCCCAGAATCGGGAGGAAGGCGAATACCAGCGCCAGATTGTGCAGCGGATAGGCGATTCCGTAGAGGCCGACGATGCCGATCACCATGAGGACGAACAGCAGTGCCAGCGCGCCCTTGCGGCCGAGCCGGTCGGCAAGGCGAGGGGTGCACAGGCATCCGATGATGGTGAAGATCGCCGAGACCACGGCCGACAGGCTCGCCAGATGGGTGACCGCGGATTCGCTCATCGCGGCACGGTTGGCGAGCGTGGTGACGGCGGTCGGCACGTAGGTCGCGGTCGCCCACAGCCCGATCACACAGACGACGAGCAGCAGCAGATTTCCCACGGTGCGCCGCCGGTACTCGCGGGAAACGATGTCGCGCAGCGGGGCGAGCAGTGAAATGCGCGCGCGCTCATCGGTTTCGCGAGTCCAGGTCGCCGACTCCTCGGTCTTGCGCCGGATGAACAGCACCGTCAACGCGGGTACCAGGCCCAGCAGAAACAGGCCGCGCCAACCCAATTGGTGGCCGAACGCCAGATAGACGGCGGCGGTGACCAATTGACCGATGTAGTTGGCCGAGTGCAGGACGCCGCCGAGCTTGACCCGCAGCCGTTCGGGCACCGCTTCGGCCACCACCGTGCCGGCCATGGCCCACTCGCCGCCGATGCCGACCGCGCAGAGAAAGCGGAACGCCATCCACTGCCAGACGTTCGTCGAGAGCCCGGCCAGGGCGGTGAACACCGAGAACAGCAGAATGCTGCCGATCATCGCCGGGCGCCGCCCGAAACGGTCGGCGATCGGACCCCAGATGAACGAGCAGCCCCACCCCAGCAGAAACACCGCGCCGCTGAGCTGACCGTAGAAGCCGATATTGCCGACATTCGGGGCGATACCCGAGCGCGGGAGCAGATCCGTCAACGTGGGTGCCAGGACCAGCCCGAACGTCGCGAGGGAGAAGCCGTCCACGGCCCAGCCGCCGAAGGATCCCAGGAATGCGTTGCGTTGCACGGGGGTCATCGAGTCTCGCGGAGCGGATGGACTGGGCTGCCCTTCGGTGTCGACGGGATCGCTGAGTGCTGTCAAGATGTCCGGCCCTTCACGAATCGGTCCATAATATGGACCGCTGTGCTACATTGTGGTCCGTAGACCATATGAGGCGGCTCACAGTCCGTCAAGAAGGGAAATGATGAACAGCGTCCTGACCGCGTTGCGGGTGTTCGAGGAGGTCGCCGCGCGCCAACCGGCGGGTCTGAGCGAGCTCGCGCGGCTGCTCGACGTGCCCAAGAGCACCGTGCAGCGCTGTCTGCGCACCTTGGCCGAGGCCGGATGGGTGCGCACTGCCCCGGGCAATCCCGGTCACTGGGTGATTACCGGGAAGGCATTCAGTGTCGGCAGCGTGCTCGCCTCGGGGCCGCGGCTGCGTGAGGTCGCGCTGCCGATTCTCAGTGAGCTGCAAGCCGAAACGCAGGAGACGATCCACCTCGCGGTGCCCGATGGCAATGAACTCGTGCTGATCGAGCGCTTGGACAGCCCGCACCAGTTGCGGGCATTCCTCGCGCTGGGAACCCGGTTACCGCTACACGCCGCCTCGAACGGCAAGGCATATCTCGCCTCGCTCGATGACGACCACGTCGAGAAATTCCTGCGTGAGGGCCTCTCGCGGGTCACCGAGCACACCAAAACCGACCCCGAGGCGCTCCGCCGTGAGGTTGCCGCCATCCGAGAGCGCGGATACGCGGTGACCGACCAGGAATTGCACGAGGGCATCGCGGCTGTCGCGGTCGCGGTGCGCGGGCGGGATGGCGGAGCCGTCGCCAGCTTCAGCATTTCCGGCCCGAACTCGAGGATCACTCCGGACCTCTACGCGAAGTACGGCGAAAAAGCCCTGGCAGCGAAATCGCGAATCGAAAGGTTCCTCGACTGAGCCGAGGAATCCCGGCTAGCGCCCGGACGTCAGCTTCGTCCGCGTCGTCATCCCCAGCGAGGCGTACCTCGGCGACACGTATCGCGTGACATCCGGTGTCCTGACCGTGCCCCGGTTGGACGGCGGAACTGGGAATCCCGATGTGCCGCTGCCCGAGCCAGGCTGACTGCGTGGTCGATCTCTTCCTCGGTAAGTTTGGCGGTGTTCGCGAACAGTGGTTGCCTGCACCAGCCGCTCTTCGTCAGCCAAGGCGTCGCAAATCGTCAGAGCAGTTGTCGCATATCGGCATTCTAGCCTAGACTTGAGGCTTATGTCCGCCCGAAACCTCCTGGCCAGGCACGCCGCCGCTGCGGTGAACGATGCGCTTGCCGACACCAGAGTCGTGTTGATAAACGGTGCACGTCAAGTCGGCAAGAGCACGTTGGTCAAGACCGTCGCGGGTGAGCGTGCGGCGCAGTGGCGTGACCTGGATCGCCCGCAGGATCGTCAGTCGGCCCTGGCTGATCCGGTTGGCTTCATTGATTTCGATGGCCCGATGGTCATCGATGAGATCCAGCGTGTCCCCGAACTACTGCTGGCGATCAAGGTTGCCGTCGACGGTGATCAGCGACCGGGCAGGTTCCTGCTGACCGGATCGTCACGGCTCCTGGGGTTACGCGATCTGCCGGACACCTTGGTGGGCCGGATGGAGACCGTCGAGTTGTGGCCCTTCTCGCAAGGTGAAATCGATGATGCCCCGGATGGGTTCATTGATGCTGTTTTCCGGAACGGCCCTACGATCAGGCATGAATCGACTATCTCGCGGGTGGAATACACCGAGCGGGTCGTCCGCGGTGGACTGCCCGAGGCGGTCGCACGCACCGATGCGCGGCGGCGCGGGATATTCATCGACAACTACGTCCAGAACCTGATCGAGCGCGACGTGCGCCAGCTCGCCGACATCGAGCGGGCTCCGCAGTTGGCGACGCTGATCCGGCTACTCGCGGCCCGGTCGGGCGGACTGGTGGCCGCCGGCGCGCTGGAAAAGGAGCTCGAGTTGTCCCGCAATACTATCCAGCGGTATATGCGGTTGCTCGAGGAGATATTCCTGATCAAACGAGTCCCCGGGTGGCGCCCCAATCTCGGGGCCCGTGCGACCGCGGCACCCAAGCTGGTCTTCGTCGATTCGGGAGTTGCCGCACGATTGCTGGCAGCTGACTCGCACACGCTGCGGCGCCCCGGCTCCCCGTTCGGGCCATTGCTGGAGAGTTTCGTGAGCTCCGAGCTGGCCAGGCAGCTCACCTGGTCCGACACTCTTGCCGACATGTACCACTACCGTGACAAGAACAAGGTCGAGGTCGACATCGTGCTCGAGGATCGCCACGGTACGGTCGTCGCAATCGAAGTGAAGGCCGCGTCGACGGTGCGATCGGAAGATTTCCGTGGACTGCAACGCCTGGAAAGCCAACTCGGCGACGACTTCCTGGTCGGCATCGTTCTGTACACCGGTACCGAAACGCTCCCGTTCGGCCATAAACTGCGGGCTCTGCCCGTGAGCGCGCTCTGGCAGATGCCGCAGGACTGGCAACCCCGCCGATAGTTCGCCCACCAGAGCCCTCGTTTTCGCGGCAGATTTCATTTGAGACTGCAGCCTGTGCGCTTCGGCGCGTGTGGCGGGAAGGCGGTCGCGGTCGACAGTACGTGGAGCGGATGGCGAAACGTGCGCGTGTGACCCTCAGTCCCAGAGCACGCTGCACGGAAGGATCGGCAAGTTTGCGTCGACCTCGTCGTCGACCGTGACAACTAGTTCAGACTCGGCGAACGCGGCCGCCAGCTCCTCGGCCACGTCCTGTGCCTGCTCGGCCGACGCTTGGTAATCCAGGTGCAGCGCACCGGATTCGATCCGAACATGTCGCGGCTGCTTGGGTGTTCGCGGAGTCGCCACGATGGTCAGCTTTCGAAGGCTCGGATGGCGCCACCAACCACGCTGACGATGCCGAGGATGATGCCGACACACAGGCCAATCGCGCAGCCCACGACCAAGAAAACAAGGTTCCGCATTTCCGCACTCCCGTTCCATTCATCCGGCCGGATGGCCAAATTGCCTGGTAACGAGGGTGATTCCATGATCAAGACCAATCCATGCCATGCCCCGTTGGGCAGTATGCGTCGGACGTATATTTCAGTGCGGTCGAGGCGATTAGGCTGGCCTCGCTCGGCCCTTCCTTGTTGTAATTCCGCAGGTCAACTATCATGGAAGAAGGGGATTTCACTTCATGAGCGAGACAGCAACCACGACCGATCAGAGCGCAAAGCCGCAGCGACACAAGGTGACCGGGGACGTGCACCTGATGCTCCGCAAGGGCAATGAGGTGCTGTTCGGCCGGCGCCAGAACACCGGTTTCGAGGACGGCGCGTGGCACGTCCCTTCTGGCCATCTGGAAGCCGCCGAATCCGTGGTCGACGCGGTCATCCGGGAAGCCGAAGAGGAGATCGGTATCACGATCAAACCCGAAGATGCGTCCTTCAGTCACATCATGCACAACTCGTCGTCCGGCGGTCGGATGGCCTTCTTCTTCACCGTGCGGAAATGGGAAGGCGACGTCGAGAACCGTGAGGCGGACAAATGCAGTGCACTGGAATGGTTCCCAGTCAGTGCTCTGCCGGACCACATGATTGCCTATTGCAAGGTGGCGATGGATCACGTCGCCCACGGGACAACCTTCTCGGTCTACGGTTGGTAGAGATGTTGCTCGAGCAGGGTCCGGTGGTGTGCGTCAGCTACCTGGCGCTGGCGGAGTTGTGGACCGTGCCCGAGTTCCCGGAAGCCAACCATGGGGCGGAAGTCCGAAGCATCGAATGGTCGGTCGCGGCTGACGGGCCGATGACGGCGGCGGTGCTCGCATCCCTTGGGGCACCGTCGTTCTTGATTTCCAATGACATCGGCGACGACGAACACGGCCGATTCGTTCACGAGTGGCTGCAGCATCGCGATGTCGAAATGTCCACTGCTACAGGGCTAGAGGTGGTGACGCCGCGGATTGTCGTGGCTGCCGATGACGACCACACCCGCACTTGGTTTGCGTACTTGCCCGGCGTAGTGGAGAACCTGGAATGCGTCGACCTATCACCCCTGGCCAGTGCGTCATTCGTTTACCTCGACTGCTACCAACTCATTGAGCACGCAGCGATTCGCGCTATCGAGGCCGGCCGCGCGGCAGAGGTGCCGATGTTGCTCAACCTCGGCGGTTCTGACCTCTCGGAGGCCGTCGCGGCCGCGCTCCGCGGCTACCCAAATCTCGTGATCCAAACCAACGTCGATGACACTGCACACGCTGAAGCACCAGCAGTCGCCAGGTCCTTGCTGGCGAGCGCGGATGCAACCTGGGCGGTGGTGACGGCAGGTTCGTTTGGTGCCGTGGCGATCAGCCGGTCGGAATCGGTCTCGGTGCCCGCGTTCCCGGTCGAGGTTCGGCATACCCACTGCGCCGGAGCGGCTTTCTCAGGGGGCCTGTTGTACGGCCTACGTGCTGAATGGTCGATGGAGCAAAGTATGGTGCTGGGATCGGCTAGTGGGGCACTCCGGTGTGCGAGAGGTCAGGCCGATCCGCTGCCGAATCTCGATGAGTTGACAGCCATGACGTCAGTTGCCTCTGGCTATTGCGGCATTCCGTGACCCGCCATTGGGCGCAGCACCGGACGCACCGGTCCGCCCGACATCACGGCCGGGGGGATCGGTGGGGCAGTAGCTATGACGACTGGAACAACTTCCATTCGTCCAGCCAGCCAGTTACCTCCGCGATTCGCGTCCGGCTCATCTGCTTTTTCTTAGCCGCTACCTCGGACTCATCCTTGGCCCCGTACTGCCACCATGCCTCGTTGGTGTGCCGGTCCATGACCAAGAATTTCTCCTTAACCGCAGGCCCGCGTACTACGAGCGACACCGTGAACGGCTTCGCCACCACCGCATGCACCATCGAGTGATGCAGCGCGTAAGTGGTGCCTGCTGGCTCCTCCCGGGCTTGCAACACCGGCAGCTTGTTCGGTTCCACCTGCTCATCGACCTCAGCGTTGCCGAACAGATAGTGCCGGTACTGCCCACGCAGGATCTTGCTGGCGTAACTCCAACGGTGGTTGTGCGGCCGGTCGAAGTACCCCGGCAGGAAGACATGCAATCGAACGCGCACGCCCGGATCATCCTCGCTGGCCAGCACAATCTTGTCCAAGATGTCGTAGTGCTCGCAGAGCGCCATCAACTCCGGCCGGTTCGGTAGATCTTTCAGCCGGCCTCGGATAATGCTTGGGTTCGCCGCCAGTTCATCGAGGGCTGCCCGGCACATCATCTCCACTTCGTCGATGTCGTCCCAGTCGAGCCAGGACAGTTCCTCGATCACGCGGTCCATGTCGTTCATTCCGTTCATTCCTCGGGTTTGGCGCTGGATTTCCACAACCGGCAGACCGGCACGATGTCCTCGTAGGCAGAGCAGGAGGCAGCACCCATCACCAACTCTTCGGCAGGGCAGCCGCCCATGCAGGCGCTGGCTTTGCATCCGCCGCAGGAACTTTCGGCCAATGAGCTGGTGAACAGATCGAACTCGTTGACGTCGTGGTTGAGTTCCACCCGGCCATCAACCATCTGCGCGAAGTACAGGTCGGTGTCGAACAAGTACGAGCAGACGTAACAGCGGCCATCCGGGAAGATCGAGATCCGATCCAGCGTCCTGCCGATACACCCTTGGTAGCCCTCAGCGGCGTAGCGCTCCATCTGATCACGTCGCGCATACGTGGGCTGGTACCACACCCGCGTGTTGTACTGCGGCGCAATCTCATTCAGGTGGTCGCAGAACGCCACCCACTCCGGCGGCGTCATGGCCATCGCCTCGTTTCCGTGGCCGGTGCCGATAGTGGAGAAGACGTGGAACTTGACCAGGCTGACGTTCAGTTCGTCGGCCAGGTCGAGCAGCCGAAGCACGTCGCTCTTGTTGGCCTTGTTCACCGTGCAGATGATGCGGGTATCGAAACCGCGGCGGGTCAGCTCGGCCGTGGTTTCGAGCGCAGTAGTGAACGTGTCCGGACCCAGCTGGCGCCAGGTGGTGAGCGTGTCCACGATCTTGCCGATCGGCATCTTGAGCGCTCGGTCGAGGCGTTCGCCCATGTAGCAGTGCTCGCAGCGCAGTTGGCAGGCTTCGGTGATGTACAAGTACACGTTGCGGAAGCGGCCATAGGGCACGCGGTCGATGCGCTGCGGCTCCGGAACGTCGGCACCACGCGGCATCCTGGCGTGGCCGTAGCCATCGCTCTTGCTTCTGAGCTGGGGGACTGGCAGATCAACAGTGGTCATAGTGAAGAGCTCCGTGAAATGAGAAGCGGGGCAAGTAGATCCACTGCCCCATCGATGGTGTTGGTGGTGTCGAGCTGGGTGACGGCGATACCGGAGTCGATAAAGCCTGCTCGGATCCCAGCTGCCGTCTGGTGGTAGCGCTGCAACCTGGCCTTGAACAACCGCGGTGAGTCACCTCGCCGCGGATGTAGCAGGCCGCCGCAGTGCGCGCACTGCCACGGGTCCTGACTCGCAACCGCGGGACGCCGCGGGTCGCTGATCGGATCGCGTTCACAGCGGTGGCAGACCTTGCGGTTCTTGGCGCGCTGCTTCAGCGTCCTGATGTCCGTCATGATCTCGATCGGTTCAATATGCGGTCTCGGCATCAGTGTCCAGAGCGTGGCGAGCAGTTGATCGACTTGACTGGCTGAGCCGGGGAAGTTGTCGAGCAGGACGGTGTGAACGTCCGAATCTTCCTGCACGGCATGAAAATACGTGCGGAGGGCATCGCCGACGGTGAACTCGTCGATCCAGCCCAAACGTTCACTACTGGTGGCGGTGGCGGCCAGCACCTCCTGCGGGACGTGCTCACGTAGCCGGAAGATGCGTCGCCGGGGTGACTGGAGGTGCAGGGTGAGGGTGGTTTTACCGGCGGCCGGTGGGCCGAAGATAGGAACTATCAGGGACAATGGCACGGCCAACCCCTTTCGTGTGAGGCCCGAAATGTGTCCGGGTCAAGGGTCGGATTTCGGGGCGGATGCCACCACGATCACGGCGTATGCGTGGTATGTATGAAACGCATATGCCCTGGCCAGAACCAGTGATAGCGTCGATTGACCAGGGAAAACGGGGCATGGATACCCCACGAATTGCGGAGCGGCACTATGACGCGCGAACCCGACCCGCAGCGCTATTGCGCCCGCTGCGGGGGCAGACTCAACCGCTACAACGCTGAAACATTATGCGGCGCTTGCGTATCGGCATCACCTGATGACGATCAGCAACCTCCGCTGGTGCCGCCTGCTTTCTGGCATGTCGACCAAATGCGTGACGCTCTGGCCACCTGGCACATGGGGCGGGTGATCTTTGCCTACCGGAACCATCCGTACCACGGCAAGGCGTTGCCACAGGAGGTTGTCGGCACCTGGCTCGGCCTGACTCAAGCGCAGCTCAGCCGCATCGAGAAGGGTCCGGCACCTGAACAGCTGTCCAAGCTCGTCCGGTGGGCGCAGGTCCTCGGCATCCCCGGTGAACTCCTTTGGTTCAAACTGCCGCGCGGGTCCGGCGCTACGCTCGATGATGTGAACCGCCAAGATTTCTTACGTGCGGCTCTCGGCGCCACAGTGGCAGGAGCCGCCGCACCCCTGATCGAGCTGCTGAGCACGATCCAACCCACCCCGATCCCATCGCTGGTGGGCGCAGCCGAGATTGAGCAGATTCGCACCACCGCCCGCGAGTTCACGACCTGGGATCACACCTACGGTGGCGGGCTGGTCCGTGAAGCTATCGGCGCGCAGCTGCGGTATGCCGTCAACCTGCTCAACGCCGGATGTGCGGAGAAGCACCGCGCCGACTTGCAGAGTGCCGTTGGCTACCTTGGTCATACTGCCGGCTTCATGGCCTTCGATGCCTACGCGCATGCGGATGCTCGGAGCATGTTCCGGTTGGCGTGGACCTGCGCCGAAGAGGCCGGCGATTGGCACCTCCGCGGCAAGGTGCTGTCGTCGATGGCGCGGCAGGCAATCTGGTGCGGGAATCCCGACGATGGCCTGACTTTCATTGAGCTGGCGATGGTGCGGTCGGATCGGTTGACGGCCACTGAACGCGCCATGCTGAACGCTGCCAGGGCACGGGCGCTCGCAAAACTGCATCGCGTGGAGGAGTCGCTGCGGGCAATCGGTCAGGCGGACGAAGAATTTTCCCATGCCGCACCGGACAATGATCCGCCGTGGATGGCTTACTACGACGCAGCCCAGCACTCTGGCGATACTGGCCATTCCCTGTTCGATCTGGCGCTGAGTGGTCGCTTTGCCACGGAGGCGCGTTCACGACTACACGCCGTTGTCGATGGACATACCGAGGCGTTCGTGCGGTCGCGTGCGATGGCGGGGATCAAGCTGGCCTCGCTGACCATGGCGAAAGGCGATCCGCTTGAAGCCGTGAGCTTTGGAACCGTTGCCCTCCAGGAGGCTGGCCATATCCGATCGCGTCGGGCTGCTGATGACCTGCGCGAACTTGCCGGTTTGGCTGAACCGCACGGCAAGGCGACCGCGGTCGAAGAACTTCGTTCTCATATCGGCGCAACCTTGGCGCGTACATGACGGCGGAGTTGGCAGCCGACGAAATGCTTGCTGTCCTGCGCGCTGCTTGCCTGAGCGTTGGTATTGATGCCGATGGTGCCGAACTGCTGCGGCTCAGCGAGAACGCTATTTACAAATTGCCTGGTGGTGTCGTCGTACGAATCAGCCGACCGGGGCAGCAGGTTGCAGCCCGACGCGAAGTTGAGGTAGCGCGGTGGTTAGAGACATCCGATGTGCACGCTGTACAGGTCTTTCCTAGCGTCGAGCAGCCGGTTGAGGTCGACGGTCGGTCGGTGACATTCTGGAAGGAATTGCCGCCGCATCACTACGGCACCCCCGCCCAGGTAGCTGCCGCGCTCAGGCAGTTGCATCGTCTGGCACCGCCGATGAATTTCGAACTGGGGGAGGTGACGCCGTTCGTGCGACTTAAGGAGCGCATCGACGGTGCCTCAACCCTGACCGAAGATGATCGCCGATGGATGCACGAGCACCTGAAAGAACTGCGTCAGCGCTGGACTTATCTGCCAAAAGGGTTACCGTGGTGCGTCATCCATGGTGATGCCTGGGTGGGCAATGTGGTCTCAACCGACGATGGGCAAGTGATTCTGCTCGATCTGGAGCGCACGTCGATTGGTTCGCCGGAGTGGGATCTGGTGCATACGGCGATCAAGTGGACGTCGTTCGGCTGGATCAGTGCCGAGCAGTATGCAGAATTCTGCGAGGTGTACGGGCATGACGTCACCACGTGGCAGGGGTTCGAGTTGCTGCGGGATATTCGTGAGTTCCGGATGGCGACGATGGCCGCGCAGAGTGCAGCGATAAATTCGGATGATCGGGAGCAGGCTATACGTCGGCTGGAATGCATTCGCGGCGATGAGGGACTGCGGCCATGGTCAGGTTGGCGCGCGTTAAGTTAGGCTGAGCCAAAGGGGGCAGCTCGGCAAGTGCGCGTGGTAAGACGCAGATAGGGAGGGTATCGTGTCGATCGAACTACAACCGTTCTTGCCAGATATTTGCGGCATACCTGCATTCGATGATCTCGGCCACCCGCAGATCGTCGTGGTGGCCGCGAAGGTTTTCATTGGTGGTCTGTCGCCGCAACTCTCGGGATGGCATGAGCGTCAGCTATTTCTCAATCTCGTTCGCCTGTCAGATCGCGCTATCGTTGATTTCGGCCTTGCTCGGGAAGCGTTGCTAGACTACATAGCTCACCGATATGAAGGCCGAGTCAGCACTCACTTCTCTTCAATCTCGCACATGGAAGCGGGCATCACGGCACTCGCACGCTGCATCCGCTTTGCCAATGCACTCGCACGCTCGCTGGTATCCCCTCCCATCGGTAGGGATGAGCTTCCACGAAAGGCAGTTCAGGACTCAATCCGGAATGTACGCAACGCAATTGAGCATACGGACCTTGCCCTCAATAAGGGGGCCATCTCAAGCGGCGTGGCGATGCTCCATGTCCTCGACGACCAGGTAGAGCTAGAGGGGGACCGTGCTCGGGTGGTCGGAACTCGACGTAGCGATGCGGCAGATTCACGCACTCGTGAAGAGACTGATCGAGCTTCCAGGGCCGACGTCGAACTCTTCCGCCTGATCGACCTGACCCGACGGCCCCACGGCAGTGTCGGCTGGTTTGGCAGGGGAATCATGTCACACGCGCGATCCAGGACTCACTCCGATCGGTCGTGGGAGGTGTCTTTCCTGGAAGCTGTTGGAGCAGTGGCTGTCTCGGAGTAACGTGGCAGGGCGCTCACTCGAGCCGCTTCGGACTGCGTGGGTGTGCAGGCTGTGGGGATGTGCACTGCGCGGACTTCGGTGCTGTGGCCGGAGCGGCGCGAAAACCGGATATGGCACGCTGCCGAGCGGAGGGGGAGGGTTCAATGCTTGATCCACGGATTATCGCGGTGGTCATCCGTCGGAAGGAGGACTGGGTTCCGGAGGACAAGACCCTGGAGATCAGTGAATACGAAGCGCGGCCGGAGCGGGTCCGGGTGCGGTTCGGCACGTCGAAGGGCTACCCGTTCAAGTGGGAGCGGGTGATGATTCTCGACCGGCCTATGCCGGTGTCGCTGGGCTCGCATGCGCTGCTGTTCGTCGACGGCTCCCTGAAGGACGCGACCGAGGCGTACCTGTTCACCGGCTCGCCGGAGGTCGGATCGTGGTGGCATGTGTCGGAGAATAAGGGCGGATGGCGCGCTTACAGCGCGGATCGGGTGGAGGTGGTGCCGAATGCCCCCATCGCTCCGCGCTCCAAGGATGTGCTGAAGTACTGGCGCGCGGTGGCGGAGAAACTATCCGGCGATTCCGGCGTTCTGCTACGAAATCATCAGCGGCTGGACTTCATTCACCCCTCGAGCGCGTTGGCCCGGATCCTCGAGCAGGCGCCGAACGAGCCCCGGGCGGACGAGGAGATGCCGCTGCCGGTGTACCCGTTCCGTACCAACATCAGCCAGAGTGCGGCGGTGCTCAATGCGTTGCGGTATCCGATCTCGGTGATCGACGGTCCGCCCGGAACCGGTAAGACGCAGACGATCCTCAACATCATCGCCTCGCTGATCTGCCGTCCCGGCACGACCGTGGGGGTGGTGTCCTTCAGTAATTCCGCCGTCGACAACGTTTTCGAGAAGCTGACCAAGGAAGGCTTCGGGATGGTGGCGGCCAATCTGGGGCGCAAGGAGAAGCGCGATGAGTTCTTCGACAGTCAGGGCCCGCGCAACGCCGCGGTCGATGCGATGCTGCACACCGGCACTCCACCCGCCGCGGATGCCGCAGGTGAACTCGGCAAGGTGAACAAGCGCCTGGCCGCGCTGCAGGAACAGGATCGCCAGCGTGCCCAGCTGCGCCACCGGTTGCACGCATATCAGCTGGAACAAGGGCACTTTCAGTCGTTCTTCGACCGCCACGAGGTACCGGATGCCGACGACCTGCCGTTGCTGCGCCGCTACAGTGCGGGCAAACTGCTCGATTTCATCGCCGATACCGATCCGCGCTGGATCCGCGACCGCGGCTGGGGGCGGGTGGTCGATACGATGAACCGGTACTTCAAGTACCGCGCGCTTCGCAAGGTCGACGCCGGCGACATCGACGTCGTGCTGGGAATTCAGCGTCTGTACTACCAGAAGAAGATAGCTGAACTCGAGCGGCAGGCCGAGCAGCTGACAAAGGTGTTGGAGCGCAAGGAGTTCGATGCGCTGCAGGCCGAACAGTCGCGGCTGTCCCTGCAACTGCTCCGTGATGCGCTGCGCACCCGGTACGGCTCGCTGTCGCGGACTGTCTACATGCAGGGGTATCGAAAGCAGTTCGGGCAGTTCACCAGTGACTACCCGCTGATTCTGAGCACCTGTCATTCGCTCCAGAACAGCATCGGACGTTCGGCCCTGCTGGACTACCTGATCATCGATGAGGCATCGCAGGTGGATCTGGTGACGGTGAGCCCGGCACTCGCGTGTGCGCGGAACCTCATCGTGGTCGGCGACCTGGAACAGCTGCCGCCGGTCACGAAGGACCTCACCGACCCTCCCGCGGCGCCCGATCCGGTCTTCGACTACCGGCGCAGCATCCTGTCCTCGGTCATCGAGCGGTACAGCGGTCAGTTGCCCCGGGAGATGCTGCGTGAACACTATCGGTGCGATCCGGACATCATCGAGTTCTGTAACCGGAAGTTCTACGGCGGCAAGCTGATTCCGTATACGCGCAGCACGCCGGGGTTCGCCCCGATGACGGTGGTCCGAACCGCCCCCGGTAACCACATGCGGCGGACCTACGGCGACGACGACCCGAAGTCGAACGGGCGGAGCAATCAGCGCGAGATCGACGTGATCCGGAACGAAGTCCTGCCCTGGATAGCGGCCGATATCCCGCTGCACGAGGTCGGGGTCACCACCCCGTATCGCCGTCAAGCCGACAAGGTGACCGACGCCCTGATCGACTCCATCGAATCCGATACCGTGCACAAATTCCAAGGGCGGGAGAAGGACGCGGTCGTCATGACCACGGTGCTGGACGACACCCGCAGCGGCCGGGCAGCTTTGAGGTTCGCCGACGATCCGAACCTGATCAATGTGGCCGTATCCCGGGCGATGCGCCTGTTCGTCCTGGTCACACATCCTTCCGAGCTGCCGGAGAGTCGGCACCTGCGCGATTTGATCGGCTACATCCGATACCGGGACCCGGACAATGCGGTCGTCGACAGCGATGTGGTGTCGATCTTCGACCTGCTGTACACCGAGTACACGAGGCGGCGGCGCGCACATCCGCATATCGGGTGGGGGCGCACCGAGTGGCCTTCGGAGGACATCGCCCTCACCATGCTGGAGGGGTTGCTCGCCGAACCAGGCTACGGCCACCTGGGGACACACGGGCAGGTCTACCTGCAGAATGTGTTCCCACGCAGTCTGGATCGGCTCGACGATCAGCATCGCGACTTCGTCAAGAACCGATCGTCGTTCGATTTCGTCATCTACAACCGGATCACCAACGAGAACATGGGCGCCATCGAAGTGGACGGCCACAGCACCCATGAAGCCAACCCGAAGCAGCTCGCCCGCGACGCGCTGAAGAACGAGATCTGCCGTCGCTACGGCTTCCCGCTGCTGCGCCTGCCGACCACCGGCAGCGGCGAAGCCGCCGAGGTCCGCAGGTTCCTCGACCGACTGCCCTGAACATAGCGCGGCCGGACCGCGCTCACTCCTGGTCAGGTAGTTCATCGAGATCCCGGCCAGCGTGGTGAGCTCCTCGCGACGCAGACCCGCGACTCGGAGGCGGCGGGCCGGATGGCGCCATGTTGTGCGTTGTTAGTATGGATAGCGTCCGGTGGGTGTTCGCGGAGTGACGGTGGCCGGGTGGCGGACGAGGGCTACGTAGTCGGCGGCGAGTTGTTCGATATCGACGACCGGGGGTGGTCCCGGGTGGCGTGGGGAGCGTGGGTGACCAGCGGCTCGGTGTACCGCGTCCGGGTCGATTCCCAGTGATGGCAGTCGCTCGCGCCATGCGCGGGCTCGTTCGGGGTCTTGGGTGAAGGTGGCCTCGGCGGCGGCCCATTGGGCGATGGTGTCCTCGGCTCGGAGGCGGTCCTCGAGTTGCCGTAGCTCGGCGGCCGATGCGTCGTCGTGGTCATGGACCGCCTGCTGGCGATGGCGGTCGACGTCTGCGATCCGGGTGTCGTGTTCCTGCAGTCGCTGCAGCGGCATGGTGGCTGCGCTGCGGTCGTTTCGTGCGGCGGTGTGGGCTGCGACCAGCGCCCGTACGGCCTCCTCGGCCATCTCGGGATCGTTCTGGGCGGCCATCTGCGGGGCCTTTCGCGCGAGCATCGATGTGCAAGGCGGGGAGCGGCGGAACAAAGCTGGATTTTCCGGGCGCCCTCGCGTCAACGACCTGCCCTGGGCGGCGGAGCTGTTCGCTCCGACCGCAGGACCACAACGTCAGAACCTACTGAACCCGACGGTAGCTAGTGGGTAACTGTTTGGCAAGCCGAGCGAATTCAGCCGCGGAGGGCCGCGACCGCTTCCTCGATAGGGATATCACCGCTGACCAGTTCGAGTACCTGGCCGACCGCATCGCCGGTGATCAGCAATTCGGTCAGTACGGCCGCCACGTCGGCGCGCGGAATCCGGCCGCCAGGAACACTTTTCGTGAGCTGGACGCGCCCGGTTCCGGGCGCGTTGGTGAGTCCGCCAGGCCGCAGGATCGTCCAGTCGAGATCACGGGCGCGAAGGTCGTTCTCCGCCTGCGTCTTCGCGTCGATATAGCTCACCCAGGACTCGTCGCCCCCGGCGGTGGGTTTGCCCGCGCCCATCGTCGAGATCTGCAGGAATCGACGGACGCCCGCCTGCTGCGCGGCGTCGGCGAGCAGGACGGATCCGTCGCGATCGACCGTGTATTTTCGTTCCGGCCCGCTCTCGGGCCCCGCGCCTGCCGCGAACACCACCGCGTCGACGCCGCTGAGAGCTGGCACCAGCGCGTCGGCACCCTGCTGTTCGAGATCCAAGACGACCGGCTGTCCGCCGGCCGCCTCGACATCCCCGGCGTGTTCCGGATTTCGAATGACGGCCTTCACCTCGTTTCCGCGCCGGCTGAACAGGCGGGTGAGCTGCAGGGCGATCTGTCCATGTCCTCCAATTATGGCGATCTGCATGATCGTGAGTCTACGTTGGTGTCGGTCTCATCCGGCTCGCGCTCGGTTCTGGAACGCACGATTCCGGCGGTCGCTGCGGCGATCACCAGGAGCAGCACCGGGAACAGAAAGGTGTGGTTGAGCGTCACCAGGCGGGTCATCCAGCCGATCACCGCAGGACCTGCGAGCATCCCGAGATAGCCGAGGCCGGCGACCCGGGAGACGTTGGCGCCGGCGGCGGCAGGGTCGGCGTGTCCGGCGGCGCTGAACAACTGGGGGATGCAGCCGGACAGGCCCAGCCCGAACACCGCCCAGCCTGTCAGGGCCATCCAGATCCACGGCGAGATGGCCACGGTGGTGAGTCCGACGGCGCCCGCGGCTGCGCCGTAGCGAAGGACGGCCGCCGATCCGAACCGTCGCGAGACACGATCGGCAAGCAGTCGGCCGATAGTCATCGTGACCGCGAAGGTGCCATAGGCGAGGGCGGCGGTGCCCGCTGATGCGCCGAGTACGGTCTTCAGTTCCAGCGTGCTCCAGTCGTTGGCGACGCCCTCGCACAGCATGCACATGAGAGCCAGGGCGGCGAGGATCCAGATGCGAGCGGCAGGGGTGCGCCCCTTCGCACCTTGGTCCACGGGGAGCCGGCCGGTCGTGGGGGATTCGGACGCGATGGTGATCGGGGAGGTCGGCGTGGCCGCCAGCAGGCTGCGGGCCGGCAGCAGGGCGATCACGATGCCCGCGGCTCCGGCGATACCGAGCGTTGTGGCGGGACTCATTCCGGCGCTCGTGGCCCTCGCTCCGAGGACCGCTGCGATGACCCCGCCGACGGAGAATGTGGCGTGGAAGGCCGACATGACGGGTCGGTTGTAGGCCTTCTCCACGTGCACGGCATGGGTGTTCATGCTCACGTCGAGGCAGCCGTTGCCGAAGCCGAAGACGAGCAACGCCCCTGCCAGCGCCCAGGGATCGCGGGCAAGGCCGGGTAGTACGAGGGCTGCACCGCACAGCACGCCAGCGGCGGGGACCACGATGTGCGTGCCGAAGCGGTCGGCCAGTCGGCCCGCGACCTGCATGCCGAGGAAGGCGCCGAGGCCCAGCAGCACCAGCAGGCTTCCCAGCGTTGCGTGGCTGATTCCCACGCGTTGTTCGACGGCGGGGATCTGCACCAGCCACATGCCCATCAGGGTCCCGTCGAGGACGAAGTAGACGAAGGTTGCCGCACGGGCGGCGCGAAGTGACTGGCTCACGCAAATCATCATAACGAACATAATTACTGTTTGAAATGTGCCTGTTCGCACAACTTGAGTGTTTGTTATCGGTAGGGTTCAATCGCGGTATGAGCAACGCAGGCCGACACCGGCTGATCGCCCAGGCCGTCAAGGAGTCGGGCAGTGTCACGGTCCCGGAGCTCGCCGAGCTGACCGGCGCCTCGGAGATGACGATTCGGCGTGACCTGGACACACTGGCCGCGCAGGGTGTCCTCGAGCGGGTCCGCGGCGGGGCGCGCACCCTGCTGCTCCGGGGTGAAGAACCACCCTTCGCGCTGCGCGCCCACGAAGCCGCCGACGAGAAGCGCCGGATCGCGTCCGAGGTGTCTCGGCTGATCGCCGACGGTGAGACCGTCCTGGTCGACAGCGGCACCACCTGCCTGGAGGTAGCCCGCGTGCTGCGTGGACGGAACATCACCGTAATGCCCTTGTCGCTGCAGGCCATTCACCTGCTCAGCGACGCTTCCGGCCCGACGACGTTGATGGTGCCGGGCGGGCGACCACGCGCGGCCGAGGGCGCCCTGACCGGCCCCCTCACACTCGCCTCCCTCGCGGCGCTCCGCTTCGACACCGCGGTCGTCGGCTGCTGCGGCCTGAGCGCCGCCGAGGGCCTGACCGCCTTCGACCTCGACGACGCGGCGGTGAAGAAGGCGATCATCGCCTCCACGCGCCGCATCATCGCCGCCGCCGACGGCAGCAAACTCGGCCGGACCGCCCACGCCTACGTCGGACCCGCCACGCTCGTGCACACCCTCGTCACCGATACCACCGCGCCCGCCGGTGAAGTTGCAGCGCTCGAAGGCGCCGGCACTATCGTCACAACTGTCTGACAGTGATCAGCGTCCCGGGCGGCCGCGTTGCGGCAGACTGTCTGCCGTGTTCGCGGCTTAGTCCTCGGGTGTTCCTGGCGCGTCGTCCCCGAGCGCATCGAAGACCAGTAGTGGGTCGAGATAGTCGCGCCAGTGCACGATCTTGCGGTCCCGGACCGTGATCACCGAGATGAAGCGGTTCAGATAGGGTTTTCCGTTGTGCACGGTCCTGCCGTGGATCGTGTATTCCAGGATGGCGACCGACTTCTCGCGGTCGTAGTAGGCGAACACGTCGCTGCTCGAATCCTGCACGATCGTGTCCCCGTACCCGCTGTACAGCTCGGCGAGCGCGTCGCGTCCGACGATCTTCCGGGGGTAGCCCGGCACGGTGATCACATATTCGACGACCACGTCCTCGGCGTGGATGTCGAAGAAGTTCTCGCCGTCCACCAATCCCGCGAGGCCGGTCGTGATGACGTCGAAGTACGGCGCCATCGCGGCGTACCGGTCGATGTCTACGGTTGTCATCGAGTGTTTGGCGCGGATACCCTCTCGTTCACGAGGGGGAGTAAGCGCCGTCTCCTCTCGGAGTCGGTGGTGGCTGTTAGATTGTTGGGACCGGAACGCCGCCAGGGTGATTCTGGTTGTGGCGGAGCGCGACCACACTCGTGTTGAGGATGTAAGACGTTCGGATCACCTCCTTCGGGTGGCTGGTTCGGGCGCGGTCTGAGCGTGAAATCCCCTGCCTTCAGCAGGGGAGGCGTTAAGTCACTCGATCCTTTCATTCATCTGTTGCTGCCCGACTCTCGAACGGTAGGACACGACCAGGACAGTTTCGGTCCTGGTCGTGTTCTAGAGTGTTGGTGGTGATCAGCAGCTCTGCTCGGCTGCTCCGGCCGGTGTCGTTGCTGTCGACGCGCCCGTCGTGGACCAATCGCGAGCTCGCCGGGCGGATGGAGGTCACCGAGCGGACCATCCGGCGGGACATCACCAGGCTGCGGGAACTCGGCTACGGCATCGAGTCCGACCCGGGCCCGTGGGGCGGCTATCGGCTCGCGGGCGGAGCCAGGGTGCCGCCGTTGAGCCTGGACGACGAAGAGGCGCTGGCGGTGGCCGTGGCGTTGCGCGAGGCGGCGCTCAGCGGCGTGCTCGGCAGCGATCAGGCCGCGTTGTCGGCGCTGCTGAAGCTGCGCCGACTGCTGCCTCAGCGGGTCGCCGCCCGGCTCGGCGAGCTCGACGACGCCTTCGTGCACACCGCGCGGACCGACGCCGGTCAGGTGTCGACGGGTGTGCTGCTGGAACTGGCTTCGGCGTGTCGCGGGGGCGAACGCCTGAGACTGTCCTATCGGGACATGCGTGGCCGGGACTCGGTCCGCGACGTCGACCCGCACCGACTCGTGCGCACCCGGCACCGGTGGTACCTGGTCGCCCTCGATGTCGGGCGCGGGATCTGGCGGACGTTCCGGGCCGACCGCGTCACCGATGCGCACCCGACCGGAACCCGCGCCGACCTCGACGATCCGCCCGACGCCGCGGCACTCGTCGCCCGCATGCTGCTGAGCGATTACCCCCTCTACGTGACGATCCGGGTGCCGCTGGGTATGGACGACGCGCGCAGACTCGTCCCGCCGCACCGCGGCAGCCACGAACCCGACGGTCCCACCGGCACCCTCATCACCATCGGCGGCACCGACCCCGACCAGCTCGCCGGCTACCTGCTCGGCCTCGAGTCCCCACTGCGGGTCCTCTCGCCCGACACCGTCCGCGCAGCCCTACGCCACCGCATCGGTGACCTGCTCGACCTCAACGACACCGACTAACGGGGCCGTTCAGGGGCGGAAGATCAACGGCTGCACGACGCTTGTGGGCCGGATCCGCCAGGGTGCCTCGTCAACTGTGCGGAAGACACGGTAATACCTCCAAGAGTCGGGGCCGTCCCCGCGTTCGGGGCAACCTCGTTCCGGCAATTCAAACCCATGTCTTCGCGACCTCGATGGTGCTTATGTGTGGCGTGGTCTGCCCGAACTGCGCTCGAGCAGGTTGACAGCAAGTTGACAACATGAATTCGCTTGCCGCGCACTCGCCGGTGCGACAAAGATCTTGTGCATGAACAAATTTCGCAATCGGCGGCGCGTCGCACGCAGGATCGCAGGGATCACCGCACTGACGACCGCAGCCCTCGGATGTATTGCTGTCACGGATTCCATTGCGGCACAAGCCACACCGATCGGGGCCGTCACCTGCAGCCCGGTGCCGGTCGGCAGCCAGCTCCGAGTGACCTGCACCGATACCGATCTGGGTCCCGGCACGATGAACTACTCACTGCTGTGCACGAATCTGCAATTCGAGTGGTATCACACCGAACGAATCGGCCCGAATTCCACCCAGACCATGGTCCGTGACTGTGGCGCCGGCGCACATCCCATCCTGTGGGGCGCCTCGGGAATCACCGACTATCAGCAGCTGCTCGATAACGAAAACAACAACAACGACAACTGAAGCGGGGGCTCCGGAGCCGAACCGGCCGCCTGCACGTGCAGGCGGCCGGCGACCGTGAGGTCGCGGGCTCGGCGCGGGGAGCCCCGGGCGACGGTCGTCATCGACGGAACGCTGCGCGAACACTTCAGCACCGTGTAACCTTGTGCCCCATAGGGATCCGTTATGCATCCGTAGCGGAGATGGGAGATCCCGCGCCATGCCCGGAGCACGACAACGAACGGTTCGAACCATCGGCCGGTGGACCCTGAGGTTGTTGCCGTCGGCCTCTATGGCGCTGTGCCTCCTGCTGGCCGGCCCGGCGAGCGCGTCGGGGTCGACGCTCCCGCAGGATGTGCCGGCGCCGCCGCTCGCACGCCGCGGGCATGTGCATATACACCACCACTTCGGTTCGACGTATTCGCATACCGGAGGGGGTGGAGTCATAGGAGTGCTGGTCCTCCTTCTGATTATCGGCATCGTCGTCTTCGTGGTGATCCGGCTCCGCCGCCGCAGGCGCTGATCGATTCCCGGCGCACTCAGCGGTCGGCGAGCCAATTGCCGTGGAAGCCGTAGGGGACGCGGCTGGGCAGGTGGATGGTGGCGACCGGTGGTGCGGCCAGGTCGGTGCTGTCCAGGATGGTGAGATCGCTGCGGTCGGTGTCGGCGTTGTAGAGGTAGGTCATGAGATAACCGTCGCCGCCGGGACGCTGGTCGGCGGGTGCGAAGGCGGCCTCGCCCGGGATGTGGCCGGGGCCGAACTCGTGGGTCGTGCTGCTCCCGGTGTGCAGGTCGTAGCGGACCAGCGCGCCGCCGGCCGGGTCGTGCACGGTGGCGTGACCGAAGCGGGAATCCAGGCCGACCAGCCGGTCGTCGACGCGGGGGAATTCGGCGGCGCGATCGTCGAGCTGCTCCTCGGTGACGTGGCCGGTGGCCAGGTCGAGGGTCCAGCGCCACAGGGTGGCCTGATCGAAACCGCCTGAGTCCGTTCGCCACAGCTCCGGGTAGCGCATCACGTGGAGCACGATCCGGCCGGGCTCGTCATGCGCATTGAGCGGGTGGAAGACATAGCACGGATCGATCGGGAACCACTGGATCGGGCCGTGCGGATCGTCGCGCCGGAGCACTCCGAGCCGCGCCTGGTAGCCCTCGCTCCATCGGAACGGCATCCCCTCGCCGGCCTGCGCGGCCACGCGGTCGAACAGCACCGGCAGGTCCATGAACACGACATGGCCGGCGGTCAGGTTGAAGTCGTGGTGCATGGTGGCGGCCGGCACGTCGACGGGGCGGCTGAGCACCAGGTTTCCCTGCGCATCGGCGCGGTGATAGGTCAGGTAGGGCGCCTCGGTGAGGGCGTACCCGAAGAAGTGCAGCTCGCCGGTCGTCGGGCAGGTCTTGGGGTGGGCGGTCATGGCGGTGTGTAGCTTGCCGCCGAAATCGTAGGGGCCCACGGTGTTTAGATCGCAGGTCAGCTCGTATGGGTAGGACGATTCGACCAGCGCCAGCGTTCGCCCGGCGTGCCGGATGACGTGGGTGTTGGCCGATCCGGCCGTGAGATCTCGGTGCCCGGCCGCGTCGTAGCTGGTGGCGCCGTCGGTGAACGTCGTGGTGCGAACCCAGCGGTTGCGGTAGGAGACCGCGCGGCCGTTCTCGATCCGGACGCCGTGCACCATGCCGTCGCCGACGAACCAGTGCTTGGAGGCCGCGGCGTGCGGGTTGGGGCCGTTGCGCAGGTACCAGCCGGTCAGCTCGGCGGGAATGCTGCCGGTGACCGGCAGGTCGTAGGCGGTCAGTTCCTCGGTGACCGGCGCGTAGTTGCCGGTCAGGTACGGGACGGGAGTAGTCATCATGGGGGACAACCGATCTGGTCGAAGTCGTAGCGGTTCAGGACGCGGGCTGGCCGAATGCCTGCGCCTTCGCCCGGACGTGGGCGGCGTAGCGGACGGTGAACACGGCCGGGATCGCGAAGGCCAGCACCTGCACGATGATGCGGGGAGTGGGGTCGTGGGCGAGGAAGATCATCAGGACGCAGCCGATCACGAAGCTTGCGGCCCAGACGGAGGTGAGGATGTAGCCGGTCCGGATGAACAGCGGGCTGCCCCACTGCTCCTGCGGGACTTCCTGTTTGGCGATGGCCAGGGTGAACGGCTCGCGCACGGCTATCGAGGTACCGGCGATCAGCGCGAGGATGCCCGAGGAGATTGCCGGGGCGTAGGGATGCAGGGAGGTGTGCGGGTCGGTGAAGCCCCAGATCGTCATCCCCACGAAGAAGACCGCGGAACCGATTTCGATGATCTGGGAGTCCACCGCCCGGTCGGCCCGGATGTTCTGGGCGATGCCGAAGAGGGAGACGAGCAGGGCGGCCAGTGCGGCCCACATCCAATACTTGTCGGGGACAACGGCGTAGATGATCCAGGGGGCGAAGGTGCGCAGGTACGACATTGCGGGGAGCTCCTAGGCTCGAGTACCAGATATTCCAGTTCTGACATGTCTAAGATAGAGGTTGGCTTTTCGACATGTCAATACTGGAATGTATGATGGCGTCATGAGCAAAGGCGAGGTAACGACATGAGCCTGCGGTACGCGATGCTCGGCCTGCTGGCCGACCGCCCGGCCAGCGGTTACGACTTGCTGCAGCGTTTCAAGACCTCCCTGTCCAACGTCTGGCCCGCCACCCAGAGCCAGATCTATACCGAGCTCACCAAGCTCGCCGACACCGGCCAGATCGCCGTGACCGACGAGGGACCGCGAGGGCGCAAGGAGTACACGATCACCGACGAGGGGCAGGCCGAGTTACGGCAGTGGCTGGTCGGCGCCCTGCCCCGCCCGGCGCGCAACGAAATGCTGCTGCGAATCTTCTTCCTCGGCGCCATCACCCCAGATCAGGCCCGCGAGTACCTGACCGCTCTGGAAACCCGGGCCGAGCAGGGTCTCGCCGGTCTCACCGGCCTGAAGGAGGCCGTCGACTGGGAGGACAACGACTTCTCCAACTACGGTCGCATCGCAATGGAGTGGGGCGAACGCTACTTCGCCATGAACCAGGAGTGGGCGCAGTGGGCGCTGAAGCAAATGCCCCAGCGCGACAACAGCCTCGGGCGCTAGGCCGGGTACGCCGCTGCCGTAGCGACAATCGACGGCTGAGATCGGCTGTGTGGTAGGTGAATTACCGATGGTCCCCCGCTATCGGCCGGGTGGACCGCTTGGCGTAGGGCCCGAGTCGATCTGTGAGGAGATCGAGGCCGTCGGGAGCAGACCTGTTCAGGCCAGTGCCTCATCAACGGTCGTTGCGGCAAATACTTGCGTGATCCACGCCATGAGCTGGTCCGCATCGGCCTCACGAATAGTTCGTTCCGCACGAGCCGAAACCTGCCCGAATTTCTGGGTCAGCAGCGTCAGCAGCGTCTCCGCCTGGCCTTGCAGGCGGCCGCGTGCTTCACCTTCGGCGCGGCCGCGTGCTTCGAGTGTTTCGGCGATTGTCACGGTGATCTCCTTGGCGTGGGGCCCGAGTCGATCTGTGAGGAGATCGAGGTCGTCAGGGGTCAGTTTACTGGCTGTCATCAGGTACGTCACGTACGTTCCGAACTCCTGGGCACCGCCGGGATCAGCGAGAACGTTCTGGAAGTCATCGTCGAACAGCAGGAGTTGAGCGATCGGGGCGGTGGCCATGTCGCGCACAGTACTACCGCACACCGACATGCCGAAAGTGTTGCTGCACAGTATCTTCCGCATTGGAATTGTCAGTTTGAGAGTGTCTAGTTTCGACTATGCCGTTGGGAACTCGCAGCATAGAACGTTGCCGGTGACGGCGTCCCATTCGGCGAGGAAAATACGACTGTCCGCGCTCGGATGCCACCAGGTGGTGTGATGGTTGACGCCGCTGGGCTGCGTCGCCGGACAACGACGCGCCACCGCCGCGGGCGGGCCGGACGGCGTCGCGGTCCAGGACCACGACGCCGGTAACCGGTACGCCCCGCGGCAGTGGCGAGTGGGTCGGGCTAGCCGAAGGTCGGTGTGACCGCGATCGAACTTCCGCTCTTTTCTGTGCCGCCGTACCAGCACGTCGATACCTTGCCCGAATCGTCGACGGCATTGCCGTAATAGACGTTGCTGCCTACCTTCATCGCATCCTGCTTCCACCAGGTCGCGATGACCTGCGGTATTACCTGGTCCGGGATGGCGGTGTTGTAATTGAACACGTATCCCAGCACCCAGACGGTGCCGCTGCTGTCCACGGCGGTGGTCAGCGTCATGATCTGGTTCCCTGGCTGGGCGTAGGCGGCGGGTACGTTCCCGCTGGCGGCGCCGGTCAGCTTGAAGTCGCTCGACACGACCGCCTTCCACCCCAGTGCCGCTTGGGAATTGGCCCATACGAGGCTGAAGTCGGCGGTAGTGGCGATGGGCGCTGTGAAGGAGATGTCGTTCAGCCCGACCGTCACCTTGCCCGGCTGCGACTGCTGACCGGCCGGGGGCTGGTTGCTGCTCTTGACGTTCGTGATGACAAGCGACATGTCTGCGCCCGCCGTCCACGTGGAGTTCTTCGACAGGGTGAGGGTCAACCTGCCGTCGTCATCGGCGAATACCCACCCCGGATAGTCGATCTTCATCCCGCTCACGTCGGCATCGGTGAAGTAAGCGGGCATGTTGATCGTCATGGTCGCCCCCGAGCTCAGGGCGACGTCGTTGCCGGAGGTGTTCCGGAGCGTGGCCTCGACGGTGGCCGTCTCCTGCACGGCGATGGTGCCCACGCCGGTCGCCTTGTTCACGACCTGCAGGGTCGCCCGCTTGGGTCTGTCGAACGCTGTCTGTTTGGCCGCGAAGACCGCGACCACCCCGTCCGTCCCCTCGGACCGCCGTATCGGGAGTCCGATCCCCAACGGGAACTGCAGGGACACGCCGCTGAAGTCGAGCTCGGTCATGCCGTCCGGCCGCTGTTCGATGTACATGAAACGGATGAACAGGAGCAGGACATACTTCGTCGGGATGTAGAGGTCGAGCAGCCACCCCGCGATCGCTCCCGTGACGGGCTTGTCGACCCAGAAGCTCAGTTCGAGGCCGGCGCTGATGGAGAGGCCGCCCTTCAGGGAGCCGCCCTTCCACACCCGCCTATGCACCTGAGCCTGATCCTTGAAATCGAAGACGACGTCGGCGCCGGCGAGGAGCCCGACCACCGCGCTCACGCCGGCCGACACGCCGACACCGAATCCCCGCAACCCCTGCGGTTGTGAGGTCGCGAGGTCGAACTCGCCGTTGCGGAGTATGTCCGCCGCGAGCTCGGCACTGAGGGCGTTCGGCGCCGAACTCTCGAACGACCCCTCGAGCGCCTTCACATAGGCGACGCCGTCCGGGCTGTCGAGGAAGTTCACGACGTCGTGTACCGCGTTGTCCATCATGGCCTGATGCTTGTGGTAGAAGGCCACGCACGCCTGAACGAGCTCTACATTGGTCGGAATGCGGTGGGGGAACAGCTCTCCCGTGTCACTCGGGGGGATCCCCTGATCGTCCAGGGCGGCAGCCCTCGACAATGCGCCCGTGAATGCCTCGTCGAGAACGTGGGTATGATCGGACATTGAATTTCCCTCCTAAAAGGGATTCATGACGCAGTACCCCCGGCGCTGTGCGCGCATAGTTAGCTGCGTCCCGGGCCGGGCAGTTCTCCTATAAGCGGAGCGCCGCTGCTTCCTCCCCAACCTGACCCGATAAGCCCGGCCTTCATATTACTACCGCATGAGTCGCCTAGTGCCCGTTCGCGTTTGCCGCGTGTATCCGCGACCGTGGCCGCGACGAATCTCGGACATGAGACTGGAGTTGATCGTCGCGGTAGCCGCGGCGGCCGTTGCGACGCTCATCGTTGTGATCGGGGACCGGCTGCGCCCGGCGTCGTGGCGGCATAAGAGCGACGAGGGCGCGGGTGAGCTGGTCCTCGACCTGATCAAGACGTTCTTCATCGCCGTTGTCGCCTTCGTGGTGGTGGTCTGCTGGCAGCAGTTCGAGGACGCGCACGATCACACCGTGAACGAGGCCGCCGCACTGGTCGACGTCTACTGGGACACACACTCGATGCCCGCGCCCGAGAATCAGCAGATTCCGGCCCTGGTGAGCGAGTACACCCACCAGGTGGTCACGCAGGAGTGGCCGATGATGAACCAGCACGGGCGCATGAGCCCCGCCGCCCAGACCACTTTCGACACCCTGCGCGGTGCGGTGACGGCCGTGAATTCGACGGATCCGACGGTTGCTGACCTGCGCTCACGCGCCATGGACCGGCTCGAGGAGGCCGCCCAGGCGCGCCAGGACCGCACCTTGGATCTGACGAGCGCGATTCCGCGATTCCTTTATGTCGTCCTGATATTCGGCACGGTGCTGCTCATGCTGTATCCGGTGCTGTCCGGTGTGCGCGTGAGCTGGCGCAGCCTGGTGATGACCGCACTACTGGGTGTGGTGGTCGGCTCGGCGCTGCTGCAGGTCTACAACCTCGAGCGGCCGTTCACCGGTTCGATCGTCGTGTCCAGAGATGCATTCGACAATGCGCTGTCGCGCTATCAGCAGATATCGGCAGATCAGCTGGCCGCCGCTCCGTAGAAATCAGGCGACGAATGGAGTGTGCGCATATGGTGTCCGGAATCGATGCTGCTCGAAGGCGAAGGACGACAACGGGATTCGTGACGATGGGGCTGCTGCTGCCGTCGCTGGCCCTGGGCGCCGGGCCGGCGGTAGCGGATCCGTATCCGCCGCCGAGCTGGATCAATACCGGCAGCAGCGCCCCCACGGGCACGAATGGGACCGGTAGCTCCGGGCCGGTGGGCGCCCCGCTCGGTACGGGCAGCTCGAGGCCGCTGCGGCTGGGCCCGGCAGCCTCGCACGCAGTGTCGCCGGAGGCCCCGCTGCGGCTCGGCCCCGGCGCACCCGATATCGCCACCCCGGGCGCCGGGGCAGTGCCCGCGGCTCAGGGTGGGACACTGGGGAATACGCTCGGTCTCGGCACCGGAAGCGTCCAGACCGCCTGTGCGGGAAGCGTCGTCGTCGGCGGGGTGGGGCTGTTGCTCGGGTTGCTGACCGGCAGCGGACTGCTCAACCTCGGTTCCGGCGGATCCTCGCTCACACTCGGTCTCGGTTCGAGCGGATCCTCCCTCGGCAGCGCGACCGTGGGCAGCGCCGCCACCGGCAGTGCGGCCGTGGGGAGCGCGGCCACCGGCAGTGCGCTGCTGACCTGTCTGCTGTTGCTGCCCGCACCGGCCGCCCCGCCGGAACTCCCCCTGCGGATTCCGTCTCTCCCGCCGCTCCCGCAGGTCGTTCCCGTCCAGGTTCGCGTTCCGGTGCCGGTCCGTGCTCCAGTCCGCCTCGCACCCGAAATCGCGCGCCCGCGATCCGTGCCCGCGGTGCCCATCGCGGAGTCCACGCCGCATGTTGCATGGAATGTGCTGGAACTGATGACGGTGATGGTGGTCTCGGTGATCGCGAGCGTCCGCCTCAGGTCGGCGCGGCGTGGCTCGCGAAGGTAGCATTGTCGCGGTGGGCATGACCCGGGTGGTGATCGCCGGGCTCGGTGACAGCGGGGTGCTGACCGCGATCCGGCTGGCCCGGCATGCCGAGGTCGCGGGGATCTCGGCCAAGCCGGGGTTGGTGAGCGGTCAGGAGCTCGGCATCCGGCTGGCCCGGCCCGCCGATTGGGCGCGTGACTATTGGATTCCATTCGACAGATTCCGTGGCCTGGACCGAGTACGGACGCTGCACGCGAGCCTGACCGGCGTGGACCTGGACCGGCGGACCGTCTCGGCGACCGCGGTCGACGGCACGACTGCGGTGGAGCCCTACGACGTGCTGGTCATCTCCACCGGTGTCGGCAACGGTTTCTGGCGGCAGCCGAACCTGCAGTCGGACAGGGAGATCGGCGCGAGCCTGCGCGCTGCCCACCAGCGGCTGGCTGCCGCGCACTCCATCATCGTCATCGGTGGCGGAGCCGCGGCGGTCAGTAGCGCGGCGAACCTGGCGACGGTCTGGCCCGGTAAGAAGGTCGCGCTGTACTTTCCGGCCGATCGGCCACTGACCGGACACCATCCGCGGGTGTGGCAGCACATCGGGCGCAGGCTCGCCGCCGCCGGGGTCACGCTGTACCCCCGGCACCGCGCGCTGCTACCGGACGGATTTCTCGGTAATGAGATCACGAGCGCTCCGGTCGAGTGGAGCACCGGGCAACTGCCCGCGACTGCCGACGCCGTGCTGTGGGCCACCGGCATGGTCCGCCCGAACACCGGCTGGCTGCCGCCCGAGCTGCTCGACGAGCGCGGATTCGTCCGGGTGACACCGCAATTACAGGTTCCGGGCCATTCGGAAGTCTTTGCCATCGGCGATGTCGCCGCCACCGATGCGCTACGCAGTTCGGCCCGCAACCGCGCGGACCGCCTGCTGGCCAACAATATTCGTGCCTTCCTCGACGAAAAACCCTTGCGCGGGTACCGACCCGCGACACGGCGCTGGGGGTCGGTGCTCGGCGTGCAGCCCGACGGGTTGGAGGTCTTCGCGCCCTCGGGGTACGCATTCCGTTTCCCGGGCTGGTCGATCGGCAGCGTGCTGCAGCCATGGATCGTGCGCCGCGGGATCTACCGCGGGATTCGCGATAACGGTTCGACGGCCGAGCGCGCGGCCGGCTGAGCTAGAGCTGGGTGGCCTGGGCGTGTTCGAGCGTCGTGGGATCGTGGGCACAGACGATCAGCAGGTCGGGCTCGGCCCGTTGATACAGCTCGGTCAGGCGGGAGTGGTTGTCGCGGACCATCTTTCGATCGAAGGCGATCATATTTTCCATACCCCGCAGGATGGCCGGGACGGGGGAGCCGTCGATGGTTCCGGGGTGGTAGAAGGCGTCGCCGCAGTGCAGCACCCAGCGGTGGCCGGCATCGACGGCGACGCAGGTGTGGCCCCGGGTGTGGCCGGGCAGTGCGATCAGGACGATGCCGGGCGCAATCTCGGTGAGCTCCTCGGCCGCCGCGAATCCGCGCCACTTCTCTCCGGCGGGACTGTGCTCGACGAGCTCGAGGCCGTGCGCCAACTGCGGCGGGCGGTACCGGATCCGTTCGAACGGTGACGGATTCGTCATTGCGCCGAGGACCTCGGCGGAGGTGGTGTGGACCTGGGCGTGCGGGAAGTCGGCCAGGCCGCCGATGTGGTCGGCGTCGAGGTGGGTGGTGATGATGTGCCGGACGTCGGCGCGCCGGAATCCCAGGCTCTCCACCTGGTGAGCCGCCGTTTCGGCGGGGTCGAAGCTCGGGCGCAGGAGATACCGGACCGATCCGACCCGTCTGCCGGGCTGCGCGATGTCTTGCAGGCCGTAGCCGCTGTCGACGAGGACCAGGCCGTTGCCGGTTTCGATCAGCAACACGTGGCAGACGAGGTTGGCGGTCGGCAGGTGCATGGTGCCGCAGTTGAGGTGATGAACTTTCATGGAAGTCCCTTCGGTGCGAAACAGGCTGGCTGCTAGGGAATTTCGATGCGGTGGTTGACTGGGCTACCGTCTCAATATAACTTACTAGTCAACCAAGAAGTTTGTGAGGAATCGATCATGAGCCGGGACGAGGCAACCACGCGCCGGACGCAGGAGGAGCGGCGGGCCGAGGCCGAGCGGCGGCTGCTCGACGCCGCGGCGGAGCTGATCGGCGAGATCGGCCCGTCGCAGCTCACCTTGGCCGCGATCGGGAATCGTGCCGGTTACAGCAGCGGGCTGGTCACCCATCATTTCGGCTCGAAGGGCGCGATGATGGAGCGACTCGTCGCCACGGTGGCGGATCGATTCCGCGACGAGCTGGTCGACGGCGCCGGTACGGAGGGGTCGCTGTCGGTGCTGCTGCAATTCGTGCGCACCTATATGGCGATCGTGTCGGACTTCCTGCCGATGCATCGGGCCCGGCTGGTGCTGTGGGCCGACGCGGTGGCCCGGCCGTCGGACTATCGCCGGGCCATGGTCGCCTCCGATCGAGAGTTTCGCGAAGAACTCGCCAAGCGAATCGCGCGTGGACAGGCCGCCGGCGCATTCTCCCGTGACGCGGACGCGGCGGCGCTCGCGACCGTCGCGGTCGGGATGCTCCGCGGTGTGGCCATGCAATCGATGCTCGACCAGGATATAGATCTCGCTGCCTGCGGCCGCGAAATCGAGCACATGCTCATCGAACGCCTGCGCCCCCCGCGGCAGGCGAATCACCACCATCGGGATAGTTAGGAAGCTGAGTCATGAGCCGGATCTTCGGTCGTATCACCCAGATGGGATATGTCGTCCGCGACATCAAGACGGAAATGCAACGGTGGATCGACCAGGGGATCGGCCCCTGGTTCTACGTCCACGAGGTGCAGACGGACTACTTCACTCACCGCGGCGCCGCCTCTGATATGAAAATGAGTGTGGCGCTGGCGAATTCGGGTGATATGCAGATCGAGCTGATCCAGCCCCGCAACGACGCGCCGTCGCTGTACCGGGAGTTCCTGGACTCCGGCCGGGAAGGATTCCAGCACATCGCCTACTGGACCGATGATTATCAGGCGCTCTACGACAGGGCGCTGGAGCTGGGATACGAAGTCGGGCAAGAAGGTTCGATCGGCGGCGAGCTGGGCCGCTTCGCCTACCTCGACACCGAGGCGGCGTTCGGGCAGATTATCGAGATCTCCGACATCAGCGGCCCCAAAGGCCAGTTCTTCCAGTACATCCGGGAGGTCGCCGCCACCTGGGACGGCAGCGAGCCTATCCGCGGCGAGATCGACAAGCTGGCCTGAGCGGACGAGGAGACGCACATGACCGCATTCGAATATCCGGAGACCTCGGCCCTGCCTCCTGCCTTGCAGGAGGCGTTGACCACTCACCAGGCGAACGTCTACCGCATGGTGGCGCACTCGCACGGCATGGCGGGGAGTTTCCTGTCGATGGCCGACGCGATGCTGCAGACCAACTCGCTGCCGATGACGTTGCGGGAGTTGGCAATTCTGCGTATCGGCCACGCCTGTCGATCGCCGTACGAGCTGCACCATCACGAGCGCTTCGCCCGCGCGGTCGGACTCTCCGAAGCCGCGATCGCGGCCGCGGAAACCGGCGCCGTGGACGAGCTCTCCCCGCAGGAGGCGGCGGTGATCCGGTGGACCGATCGCCTGCTGCAGGACCATGTGCTGGGGGAGGCCGACCGCACGGAAGCCCTCGAGGTGTTCAGCGTGACCCAGCTGGCCGATTTCGTTCTGACCGTGGGCTTCTACCAGCTGGTCTGCAACTTCCTCAACACCTTCGAGGTGACCACCGCCGGGGAAGCGTTCTAGGATAATATGCTGAAGTATACTTCAGTGAAGTGTACTTCCATATTCGTGACCTGGGAGGATAGGTGATCGAGAAGCCCGCGCACGTCTTCGACCGGTTCCGGGAGTGGCAGGGGCTGGTGTCGTTCGCGACGCATGAGCATCCGACGGCGACGCTGGGGGTGGTCAGCGGTCGGCGGCGGCAGGGCAAGAGTTTTCTGCTGGAGGCGCTGGCTCGGGAATCGGGCGGTTTGTATTTCGGGGCGACCGAGGCGACCGAGGCCGAGTCGCTGAGGATCTTTGCCGACGCGCTCGTCCGGTACACGCGTGAGCCGTTGGAGATTCCCTTCCGGGACTGGAATGACGCGATCCCGTACCTGCTCAGCAGGTTTCGGGGAAATCCCGTGCCGGTGGTCATCGACGAGTTTCCGTTTCTCACCCGGGTGTCGCCGTCGCTGCCGTCGATTATTCAACGGGAGTTGGGTCCGGGCGGCAGTGGCAGGGACAGCAGTGCCCGGCTGTTGCTGTGCGGATCGGCGATGTCGGTGATGGGGGGATTACTCTCGGGCCGGGCACCGCTGCGCGGCAGGGCGGGCCTGGAGTTGGTCGTCCAGCCATTTTCCTATCGGGACGCCGCGCAGTTCTGGGGCATCACCGATCCGCGGCTGGCGCTGCTGGTGCACATGGTCCTCGGCGGCACCCCGGCGTACCGGGAGGAGTTCATCCGCGGGGACACACCGGCCGACCTCGGCGATTTCGACGACTGGGTGGTGCGGACCGTGCTGAACAGGCAGTCGCCGTTGTTCCGCGAGGCGCGGTATCTCCTGGCGGAGGAATCCGACATCCGGGATCCCGCGCTCTACCACTCCGTGCTCGCGGCCATCGCGACCGGGAATACGACGAACGGCGGGATCGCGAGTTTCATCGGGCGAAAATCCGATGAGATCGCTCATCCGCTCAACGTGCTCGAAGACAGCGCATTGATAGCCAAGGAGCCGGATCTGTTCCGGGCGTCCCGGTCTCGCTACCGCATTGTCGAGCCGCTCATTACCTTCTACGAGGCCATCATGCGGCGGCGCTGGACGGAATTGGAACGTGACCGCGCGGAGGCCGTATGGCAGGCCACGCGCCCGACATTCCTGACACAGGTTGCCGGACCGCATTTCGAGGCCGTCTGCCGGGATTTCGCGGTCGACGCGCCGGCGAGCCTGTTCGGAGCGCTGCCTGCCGAAGTCGGGTCCGGGACCGTCAACGACCCATCCGGACGCTCCCAGATCGAGATCGACGTCGTAGTGATGGCCGCGCAGGAATCCGGTGCGCCACCCAAGATCCTGTCGCTGGGCGAAGCGAAATGGGGCGAGGTGATCGGCCACGGTCACATCACTAGGTTGGAGCGGGCCCGGGAGTTGCTCGCGGCCAAGGGATTCGACACCAGCGATACCACACTCGCCTGCTACTCCGGCGCCGGGTTCACCGAGCAACTCGCTGCCGAGGATCGAGGTGATGTGCGGCTGATCGGCCTGGACCAGCTCTACGGCTGATCGGTAATCATCCCGAGATCGTTGTTGCCGCAGCCACAACCAGGCTCCTTGCCGGGGAGCGGTTCCGGGATCTTGTCATCCCGGCGTGCTTGTGGCCGGGATCCACACGGCAAACGCAGCACCCGCGCTGGGAGATTCCGGCCAGAAGCACGCCGGAATGACGGGCGTACGGGTTGCAGGCTAGCCGGTGTGTCCGGCCAGCAGTTGTGCGAACGGGGGTGGTTCCGGCAGCGAGTTGCCCGACCGGCGCTGCCGCAGCGCGCCATCCAGGAATCCCGATACCGCATTCGGCGCGGCCACCACCAGACTGGCGAATTCGGTTGCGGCGCGGTGGATCCGGTCGGCCAACTCGCCGGAACCGAAATCCTCGGTGGCGGCGAACACTCCGGTCGGCGCGACCACCGCGTGCAGATAGCTGAACAGCGGGCGCAGCGCGTGGTCGAGCACCAGCGAGTGTCGTGGGGTGCCCGCGGTGGCCGCGATCAGCACCGGCGTGCCGGTCAGCGCGTCGGGGTCCAGGACGTCGAAGAACATCTTGAACAGCCCGCTGTAGCTGGCCGTGAACACCGGGGTGACCGCGATGACGCCGTCCGCGGCGGCGACCTGCTCGCGGACGGCGGCGATCGCCGGGGTGGGCAGGCCGCCGGTGGTGAGGGTGGTGGCCAATTCGACTGCCAGCTCCCGTAATTCGAGGACGGTGAGCTCGACGGACTCGCCCCGGCCGCTGACCGCCGCGTCGACCGCGGCGGCCAACTGGTCGGCCAGCAAGCGGGTCGACGACGGCTGTGACAGCCCCGCGGTGACCACCAGGATCTTCCGGGTCATTACGCCTCCTCCGCGTCTACGAGTATGTGCTCGCGTGCCGGTTCGACCAGATGGTAGGGGGAGTCGGGCCCGGCGGCGACCAGTGTGGCGTGCGTGGGCGGGTCGCTGGGCACTCCGGCGGGGCGACGCAGCTCGAACTCCTTGCGCAGCACCGGAACAACCTCCCGGCCCAGCATCTCGATCTGCTCCAGCACCACCTCCTGCGGCAGGCCGGCGTGGTCCATCAGGAACAGCTGGCGCTGGTAGTCCCCGACTGTGTCGGCGAAGCCGAGGGTGCGCTCGATCACCTGCTCGGGGGTGCCGACCGTCAGCGGGGTGAGCTCGGTGAACTCCTCCAGCGACGGTCCGTGCCCGTAGACCGGCGCGTTGTCGAAGTAGGGGCGGAAGAATCGCTTGGCCTCGGCCTCGGTCTCTGCCATGAACACCTGCCCGCCCAGCCCGACGATGGCCTGCTCGGCGGCGCCGTGCCCGTAGTGCTCGAACCGCCGCCGGTACAGGTCCACCATCTGTGCGGTGTGCTCCTTGTTCCAGAAGATGTTGTTGTGGAAGAAGCCGTCGCCGTAGTAGGCGGCCTGCTCGGCGATCTCGGGGGAGCGGATCGAGCCGTGCCATACGAACGGCGGCGTGCCGTCCAGCGGTGCCGGCGTCGAGGTGTAGCCCTGCAGCGGGGTGCGGAAGCGGCCCTCCCAGTCGACGCGGTCCTCACGCCACAGCCGCCGCAGCAGGTGATAGTTCTCCACCGCCAGCGGAATGCCGTCGCGGATGTCCTTGCCGAACCACGGATACACCGGCCCGGTATTGCCGCGCCCCATCATCAGATCCACCCGGCCGCCGGCCAGGTGCTGCAGCATGGCGAAGTCCTCGGCGATCTTCACCGGATCGTTGGTGGTGATCAGCGTGGTCGCCGTCGAGAGCTGCAGGCGCTCGGTGCGCGCGGCGATATAGCCGAGCATGGTGGTCGGGGACGACGGCACGAACGGCGGATTGTGGTGCTCACCGGTGGCGAAGACGTCCAGCCCCACCTCCTCGGCCTTCAATGCGATCGCCACCATGGACTGGATCCGCTCGGCCTCGCTGGGCGCGCGGCCGGTGGTCGGGTCCGGGGTGACATCACCGATGCTGAAGATTCCGAACTGCATGCGCTCTCCTCGACTCAGTCCCGTCCGTTGGTGGACATGGCAACCAATCTAACGGTCGACCAGTCGACGATATTCCGCACCGCAGTGCGGCGGCATATCCGCCGCTTACGCGCACCACCAGGCCCCGACGATCGCGGTCGTTCCGGCGCATCGTCCTGACGGTGCAGCACATGGACGACGGATTCGAGGAATTCGGCGGGGCGGTGGACCCAGGAAAGCACACCATCGCCTTTCGGCATGCAATCGAATTGGGTACCTTCCGGGAACAACCGGTCGAGAAGTCCCTGACCTTCAGCCAGCCCGCGACCGGTGAGCTGATCGTCACCGGTCGGTTCGAGGGCCACGAGGTGTCCGCGCGCCTGCACAGGATGAATCTCGAGTCGTTCGCGCTTGTCAGCCGCGGATTTCACTGGATGCAGGAAACGCCCGGCAACCGCTGAATCCGCTCGGTCATGGGCCGCGCCGGACCATCGCGACTGGCAGGGGAGTTCACTGCACAGCGTGATCGGTTTCGGCGAGTACGGCCGGTACGAGCGGCGAGGATACGTAGGCCTGTGCGACGGCGGCGAGCCAGGCCAGTTCTCCGGCGAGGGTGGGTTGGTCGGGTTCGCGGAAGTTGTCCGGTTGTGGGGCGGGGCGATTGTCGCGGCGGGCGCGCAAGGCGACGGCGATGCGGGCCGCTTCGATGGCCGCGTCGCGGTGGGCCGGTGGCACCTCCAGGATGTCGGCCAGGCGTGCAGCGACACCGTCGGTGTCGCGCGGGAGATAGGGGCGTAGGCGCAACAGCCAGTCGCGGATCTCGATGACCCTGCGGTACAGACGATTTCGATGACGGGAGCGGTGCGCGGAATCGGCGACCATTTCCGGGGCGATGTCCCGCAGCGCGGTCCACAGCGGCCGAAGTTGCCGGTGCGCGCGGGCGCGGGAAACGGTTCCCAGCAACGCCGGCACGACGGACGGCGTGAGGTATCCGAGCAGCATGACGGCCGACCCGAGGCTGGCGAATTCCGGTGCGACGGTGACGTTGAGCTGATACATGTTCGCGCCGCACCAGGCTCCGACGATGGCGATCGTCTTGCCCACGCTGTAGCCGAGGGCGATCACGGCTCCGACGCCGAGCAGGCGCAGGCCGCGACGCAGCCACCGCTGGTCGGTGATCTGGGGAATCCAGGCCCGGCAGAGCCGGATGATGTGGATCAGCGCCGCGGAGTAGACGAGTAGGTACACGCCCAGAAACGCATCCGCGAGAGGGACTGTGGCGTACGAGAAGTCGAAGTCGATGGCGTGCACGGCGTCGTGCACCGGCGCCGCGACGAACAGGCAGGTCATCACGATCAGCGTCCCGGCGGCCAGGGCCCCGGTGTACAGGCTGCCGCGGCGCAGTACGGCGTGATCACCGCCGGGCACAACCATGAAGGTCGTCCACATCGTCTGTGCCAGTAGCGCACTGGCAATGGATCCATAGACGACGAGCGAGGCGAGATTGGCGACGCCGGTCAGGGTCGCGATCTCGATGTAGATCCGGGGTACCGCGGCCTCGAATCCGATTGCCACGAAGATGACGGCGAACGCCACGGCCCAGAGCGCCGGGTTGCGCGGGTCCCTGGTCGCGCGCCACAGGCGCCACGCGAAGGTCACCAGTGCCAGCGCACTCATACCGCCGTAGACCAGGGCGAAGTGCATCGGTCAGCTTTCTCCCGGGCCGAAGGTGTCCAGCAATCGGTGCAGCTCCGGTGACGCGGTGGCGGGCATGATCCATTCCTCGCGCGGCGTCCAATGGGTGATGTGGTGTTCCATCAGCATGCCGGCGATGTGTTCGGCCTCGGACTCTTCGTGTTCGGCGTAGCAGGTACGGCCGAGCATCCGCTGGATGACCGCGGGGTCGATATGCGGTGCGAGCAGGCGAGCGGCCTCGAGGCCGCGGACATCGACGGTCCGGTGGCCCGCGAGCAGATGGCCGAATTCATGGCAGATGATGTGATCCTGATGAACCCGGGTGGTATTGCGCTGGTAGGCCACGATATCCGCGCTCTCGGTGACCAGCAGGCCGCCGCTGAGGCCGTCCACCGGCAGCCCCTCCGGCCGCAGGCGCAGCGGACGACCTCGACGCCGGGCCAGCGCCTCGCCGAGCTGCGGGACGGTGAAGCGAGCCGGCAGTTCGAGTGCGCGCAGCTCACGGCGAAGTCGCCGACGGTCCATCACAAGCCTGCCGCTTTCCGTATCCGTCCAGGTTGCCACGCGCATGGTTCACTCATGGCCCCGGCGTTGTTCGCTCTCGATGCGCTCGAGGATTTCGATCATCGCGACAAGCGATTCGGCGCGGACGGTGCCCTGCGCGACGCCATCGCGCAGCACGACCTCCAGCACCGCGGACTCGGTGTCGCCCCGCAGGGCGTTCACCAGGGCCAGTTCATTGCCGCGCGCCGCGGCCAGCGCGGGATCGGTGAAGGGATCCAGGCTGTCCAAACCGAAGTAGGCGCGCAGGGTTTCGAGGGTTTCGAAGGAGGGATTGCAAGTCTGGCCGGTGCGCAACTTCCACAGGTAGTTCGCGGAAAGCCTGGTGCCCGTGCCGCGCAGGATGTCGTCGGCGAGCGCACGGTGCGTGATCTCAACGGGCTGGCCGTCTTTGACCGGGGGCGGGTGCAGGCCATTGATCAACGCCCGCAGTGCGGTCGTGAATGGATGGCCGTCGGCCGACATTTCGTGTCTCCTGTAGTTGACAACGCCCAAGGCGACAATTCTATACTCGTGCAAGGTTAGCGATCAATATCGTCAGTGGTGACCCGGAGGGGAGTTCATCCGTGGTGCAACGAAATTGGTGGTCAACGCATACCGACGGGTGATCAGCGTGGCTCACCCGTCGGTTCAGCGCAGGACCACGGGCAGTGCGAGCGGGCCGCGATGCCGGAATCCGGACCGCCACGCGATCTCGCTCTCGGGCACGGCGAGTCGGCTGTCCGGCCACCGGGTGAGGAGTTGTTGCATCAGTGTGCCGGTGATGGTGCGCACCAGTGCGGTGCCCAGGCACGAATGCCCGCCGTAGCCCAGGCCGAGATGGGGATTATGAGCGCGCGCGAGGTCGACGGTCTCGGGGTCGATGAAGCAGGCCGGATCGTGATTGGCCGCGGCCAGGCAGAGTAGGACCGTCTCGCCGGCCGGGATGGTGTGGGCGCCGATCTCGAGGTCCGTGATCGCGAAGCGGGGCCCGGCCAAGACCTGGGGCGAGAGGTAGCGCAGCAGCTCGTCCACCGCGGCATCCGCGGGGACGTGCCCGGCGCGAAGGAGTTCGGCCTGGTCGGGCCGGGGGAGCAGCGCAGCCATCGAGCCTGCCACGAGATCTACCAGCACCTCGTACCAGACGAACAGCAGATAGAACAGCAGCCCGGCCAGTTCGTCCGCGCTGAGAACGTGGTCTTCATCGCGGCCGTGAACGAGACGCGCCAGGACGGTATCGGTGGGTTCGGTGCGGGCACGCTGCGCTACCGCGGTGATCAGGGCCAGCATCGTTCCCAAGGTGTCGCGGGCGCGCGGCGGGGTGGCCGAGGGGACGAGAGTTGTTGTGGCCCAGTTCAGTAGGGCCTGGCGTTCCGTCTCGGCGAGACCCAGGAGCTCGCCGAGCACGGCCGCGGGCAGCGGAACGGCCAGACTGGTGATCACCTCGACCGGACCGGCGTCGATCGACTTCAGGCAGGAGGCGACGAGATCGGGTGCAGTGCTTGTCCATTCGGCCAGCCTGCGCGGGGACAACTCGGCGGTGACGATCCGGCGCAGCCGCGCGTGATCTGCGGGTTCGGCATTGAGGAAGCTCACGTCCAGCGGTGGCGGCACGACGAAACCGCGATAGTCCTCGCCTCGGGCGTGCCGGATGTGAGTAGAGAGTCGCTCGTCGAGCAGGCCCGCGCGGACATCCGCGTAGCGCGTCACCAGCCAGGCAGGCGGCCCGTCCGGGGTCCGGATGCGATGCACCCCACCGTCGTTACGCAGATCACGCAGGGTGGACCACGGGTACGCCGCGAATCCGGCATAGAAGACATCGAGCACGACGCCCATCATGCCCGGCTCGCCGGGCACCTGCAGCGCCACCCCGGCGCCGGGCACACGGTCTCCAGCGGTCGGCGACGCGGTGTGCCGAAGGTCTTCGATATCGTTGCGCACCAATTATATTGGTGGCGGTCGCCGCCGATACCGACGCGGTACGCGCAACCTCGGCGGTCGATCGCGTACGATGTAAAAGGCGGCCCTCGGGTCGTCCCGCGCGGGTCTCGGGGTATCCCCCCCACTCCGAGACCCGCATTGCGGGGGGAAGGTCAGCTGCCCGCGACGTTGAGCAGTTGTTGGTGGAGCCAGGTCAGGGCGGTATCGCCGCTGGGGTCGACCACGTACCGCGGGTAGCTCTGGTGGATGCCGGACTTCAGGAAGTCATCGATCTGTTTCTTGCGCTGGTTATATTCCGAGTTGGTGAGCTGGTTGTCCAGCAGGTTCAGTCCGCCCGCGAGGAAAGCATCGTTGATGAGGGTGGACACCTGCTGCTGGTAGTTGCCGAACTGAGCCGGGTCCGGATTCGAGAGTTGGGTGAGCAACCCGGCGATTCGACCGGCGAAGTCGCCGTTGGGCATGGAGCAGTACAGGTCTCCCGGGGCGCAGAAAGTGTAGGTCCTGGAACTGAGCCAACCGAAACCGCCCACGCGCGGCCCGCTGGCACCGGCGCCCAGGACGGGCCGGCCGATCAACTGGTCGCTCGGTGAACGGCGAGGATCCGCGACCAGTCCCACCAGCGCCACGCGATTGGCCGGCACGACGCCGAGCCCGGTACCGATCTCGGCCGCCAGGTCGCCGGCGGCGTTCGCGCCCTGGCTGTAGCCCAGCAGCGCGAACCGAGTTTCACCACAGCGACGGGCCATCGCGCTGACCAGGCCGCGGGCGCCATTGAGGGCTTCCTGCTCGGAACGACCGTATACGTTCCCCTCCCAGGGGAACGCGGTCGCCGCATAGGCGACATAGTCGGTCCGCACGTTGCTCGGCAGATTGTTGGTGACCGCGGCGAGCATCCCCTCGCGCGGGTCGGCCTTCGAGGTCTCCCACGTTCCGGGGACCGCAACGACATACAGACCGGGGCATTCCGGCGGGGCGGCGTGCGCGGTCGCACCCACACCGATCGGGAAAACGGTGGTCGCCATGGCTGCCGCGCCCGCGACAGCCGTCCTCCATCGAGAAAACATCCACTACTCCCGGTGTTCACGGCTGGCGTTACGCCCAGCCGACTACAGCTACGCCGCGAGTCTAGATGCCGTGCTGGGATAACGCCCGGGTAGCCGATTACTGGCCCGAATTTTCCGGGCGCACGCCCCGAGCCGACCCGGATGGGTTTGAGTAGCCCGCCGGTCTAGAAGCCCAGAAGTTCGCGGACCGAACCGGCGATGATGCCGGATCCGAGTGCGTCGAGTGCGTCGGGCGCCAGGATCGTGGCCGGGACCGATTGGATGTCGCATCCGGTCGGCAGGTTTCCCTGGGCGCGTTGTTCGAGCCAGCTCAGTGCCCCGGGGGCGCCCGCGAGCCATTCGATGGTGTGCCCCGATATCGGTGTGGGTATTTCCTCGCGGCGGTATGTGACCGCGGTGCCGCCTCGGCAGTATGCGGAGACGAGTCGGTCGGCGCCACCGATGGTGCTGATCTCGTCGCCGATCGCGTTGTAGACGTAGAGCGGCGCGGTCGGTGTGGCGCGCCCCAGCTGGGCGGCATCGATGGCGGCGCTGATCACGGGATCGTCGAGGACCTTATCCAGCGGTGCCGTCATATATCGGGTGGCATCGAATCCGAGGTTGGACAGCAGGTTCTGAGGTGTGCAGCTGGCCATCGCGTCGTTGATCCTCTGTTGCCCCGCCGGGGTCAGGTACCGATCCAGGGCCGCGGCGAACGTCGGGGAGTTCTGCACCATGCCCATGAGGGCGACCGGAATCAGCGCGCCGCCGATCGGCTGACCATTGGCCGAGCGGATTCCGGCCCGGAAGTTGCCGACCGGTGCGCCCAGTGCGGCCCCGGCAAGGTGCAATTCGGGGGCGTAGCTGGGCTGTTCCTGGGCCGCCCAGCCCGACGCGATGCCGCCGCCGGAGTAGCCCCACAGCAGCGCGGGGGTGCGCACGTCGCTCAGACCGGCGGGCCCGAAGCGTTCCGCGGCCCGGATGCCGTCGAGCGCAACGAGACCGGGCTCGCGAGGCGTGAGGAAGTGGTTGTCGACGCCGCCGAAATCGGGCACCGAGACCGCCCATCCGCGCGAGAGCGCGGCGGCGACCAGCGGTGTCTCGTTGGCCATGGTGGCGAGCTGGATCGGTGCGGCGCGGGCCGGATCGATCCACGGCGTCCTGCCCTGTTGCAGGGCCTGCGATGGCATGCATTGCGGCGCAACGGCATCGGTCATGTTCTGGAAGGACAGGACGGCTGACGGGCGGGCGACCTGCCGGGCCTTCAACACCGTCGTCACCGCCGCGTAGGGGCTGCCGTCGGCGCGGGTGGTCCGGTACAGCAACTGCCAGCCGTCGACCTGCATCGGAATCGCCTGGAAGTAACTGGGATCGATGCTGCGGATCCGCAGGATCGTGCCCGGCGCCGTCGCGCCGTACCCCGCCGACGGCCGATAGAAGGGGTCGGAGCCGTTGGGCGTCGCGCTCGCGGCCGGGGCCGGGGCCACCACGGCGGCGACGGCCGCCACCGCGATGAGCAGGGTGCGCGCCAGCCGGGTGAACGGGGCTGTCGTGCAGCGATTTTGTGTCATCGCCCCTCCTTCCGGCGGCAACGATAACAGGTTCTAGTTCGTTTGTGATCCACTTCGCAGGGTTCGGCTATCGGTAACCTAGAGTTACTGCTAACGGTGCAGTTTGTACTCTGCTAATGGTCTACTAGAGGCTGGGCTAATGGTAACCTAGCGCTGTGAGCGTCTACCGTAGGCGGATAGTCGATACCGAGCTCGACGAGCTACTGCCCAGCTTGGCTGCGGTGGCGATCGAAGGCGCCAAGGGGGTCGGAAAGACGGCTACGGCCCAGCGCCGAGCCGACATTGTGTACGCCCTCGACAACGAACAGCAACGGGAGTTGCTGGCGGCGGATCCCGGCCGGATCGATCGGGGTCAGGGCACTGTTCTGATCGATGAGTGGCAACGCTCTCCGGCAGTGTGGGACGAAGTGCGGCGTAGCGTGGATCGCGATCCACAGGCAGGCAGATTCCTCCTCACTGGCAGCGCAATTCCTACCGAGACCCCGATGCATTCAGGTGCCGGACGGATCGTGCAGGTGCGGATGCGCCCGATGAGTCTGGCCGAGCGGGGAATCTGCGAACCGACCGTCAGCTTACGAGCGTTGCTGACGGGACGACGAGACCCTATCGAGGGCGAGTCTGCAGTCGAGCTTCCGGGATATGTCGAGGAGATCGTCGGTTCAGGTTTCCCGGGGATCCGCCCGCTGCCCGCCCGCGCTCGTCGCGCCCAACTCGACGGCTACATCGCCCGCATCGCAGAACGAGACTTCGCCGAGTTAGGACATTCTGTCCGACGTCCGGCGACCCTGCGAGCATGGCTGACCGCGTACGCTGCAGCCACCGCGACCAGTGCCTCCTACAATGCGATCCTGGATGCGGCTACTTCGGGAGAGACCGACAAGCCGGCGAAAGCAACGACAATCACCTACCGGGATGTTTTATCGCAGTTGTGGCTGCTCGACCCGATACCCGGCTGGCTCCCGGTCGATAATGCTTTCGCCCGGTTGGCCCAGACGCCCAAGCATTTTCTCGTCGACCCAGCATTGTCCGCGCGGCTCCTCGACCTGACGCCGGATGCGCTCCTGTCCGGAATCACACCCGGTGTACGGGTTTCGTACGGCACCAATATGCTCGGCCAACTCTTCGAAGCGTTGGTTGCGCTCTGTATGCACGTCTATGTCCAGGACAACGAAGCCCGGGTGCAGCATATGCGCACCCGAAACGGCGACCACGAAGTAGATTTCATCGTCACCGGACCTGGCGGCCGGATCGTTGCTGTCGAAACAAAGCTCGCGGCCACAGTCGACGAACAAGACGTCACCCACCTCCGATGGCTGAAGGAAAAGGTCGGCGACCTACTGGCCGACGCTGTCGTGATCACCACCGGCCGCTACGCCTACCGCAGACCCGACGGTATCGCCGTCGTACCCGCGGCGCTGCTGGGCCCGTGAATCTGCCTGTGACTATGAAATGGCATGTGCTCTAACATGTTTCGATAGGGCGTCAGGGGGTCTGGGCATCCTGACCGCGGGACCGACCGGCGGGGCGATCGTGGCATCCGCCCATCCCGCTCAGCGGGTGGCGTGCGGTGCGCCGGCGCCCGGGTCGATCCGGATCGGCCCGCCGGCGGTCGGCGTGATCGGGAAGTCGAAGATCGCGGTGGGGATGTAGATGGTCGCGCACGAGTTCGGGATGTCGACGACGCCGGAGAAGCGGCCTTCGATCGGAGCGGCGCCGAGTAGCAGGTATGCCTGCTCACGGCTGTAGCCGAACTTGCTCAGGTAGTCGATGGCGTGCAGGCACGCGCGTTCGAACGCCAATTGTGAGTCCAGGTACCGCTGTTCGCCGTCGAGGGTGACCGAGGTGCCGGAGAAGGCGAGCCATTCGGAGTAGACCGGACCTTCGTTGCCGGGCTGGAATATGGCGTTCTCGGTGACGCCGTACAGCTCCATGCCGTTCTTGATCAGGTCGACGCGCAGATCGATGAACCCGCCCATTTCGATTGCGCCGCAGAAGGTTATCTCGCCATCACCCTGGGAGAAATGCAGGTCGCCGACCGACAGGTTGGCGCCGGGCACGAAGACCGGATAGAACACGCGGCTACCGCGGGTGAGATTCTTGATGTCCTGATTGCCGCCGTTCTCGCGCGGCGGAGCGGTGCGGGCCGCCTCGGCGGCGACGCGGGCGTAATCGCTTCCGGTCAGTGCGCCGAGGATGGCGTCGCGCGGTTCGGGCGGTAGCGCCAGCGGCGGCACCCGCTGCGGATCGGTGGCGATCAGCGCCGCCTCGCGGGTATTCCAGGTAGTGAGCAGCCCGTGCGAGGGTGCGGTGCCCATCAGGCCGGGGTGCGTGATGCCGGTGAACCGCACGCCCGGAATGTGCCGCGAGGATGTGGTGTGGCCGCTGAAATCCCAGATGGCCTTGTATGCGTCGGGGAAGTGCTCGGTGAGGAAGCCGCCGCCGTTGTCGGTGGGGAAGATGCCGGTGTAGCCCCAGCCCTGGCCGGCCAGCGGCCCCGAATCCTCCTGTGAGATCGGGCCGATATCGAGGATGTCGACGATCAGCAGGTCACCCGGTTCGGCGCCCTCGACGGCGAACGGACCGGACAGGCAGTGCACCGTGGTGAGTGGTGCGTCGCGGACATCCTCGGCGGAGTCGTCGTTGCGGATCGCGCCGTCGAACCATTCGCGGACGTGGACGCGGAACTCCGCGCCCGGGGCGACGGTCGCGGTGGGTGGGATATCCGGATGCCAGCGGTTGTGGCCGACGAACTTCTGATCGGTGAACTTCTTGGTGGAATCGAGCGGATACAGCAGTTCGGGCATCGGTGCCTCCTCGGGCTTCAGGGACGGGGGAGTTTGTGGTGCAGTGGATTTCGAGTGACTCGGGGGTGCGCACCGGCGGGCGGAGCGCTCACGACGGCGGGTCGGTCGGCGGTACCGGCGGTGGCGTCGAGCAGGCGCATCGCGGTTGAGCCGGTGCGCAGCAATGCCCCGCCGGTCATGCGCCGGCGCGCCGGGCCGGTGCAGTCCGGGCACGCCGCGGTGTCGGGCACCTGCGCCATCGGGTGTGGGCGCTCGAAGCTGCCGCAGGCGCGACAGACGAACTCGTAGTAGGGCACGGGGTACCTCTCCTGGTCCGGGTCGGCCGGAATGTTTTCATTTGCGGATATTTCAGTTGTCTACGATACAAAGCGCCGCCCGTCTCGCCCGTGAAACCGTGGGATTAAGTGAAAGTTACGAGATCCGAGCCGAGTATCCGGCAGGTAAATCTTCAAATGAAGTATACTCATCTGAAATTATTGACTCTATGGTCTGTTCTTGTTGGGTCCCGCGGGCCGCACCGGCCCCGACGGCTAGGAGAACGGCATCATGAGCACAACCACCCGCTGGCAGCGGTTCCAGGCGTGGGCCGCACGCGACAACATCGAGGACTACTCGCTGCGTTACGCGCCGAAGTCCTTCCGGCGCTGGAGCCCGATGGCCTGCGCGGTCACCGCGCTCGGCGGTATCGCCTACCTGGCCGACTACTCCATCGGCGCCTCGATCGCGGTCACCCACGGATCCGCCAGCGCCGTCATCGCGATCCTGGTGGCGGCCGTGACGATCTTCCTCACCGGCATACCGATCGCCTACTACGCCGCCAAGTACAACCTGGACATGGACCTGCTCACCCGCGGAGCCGGTTTCGGATACTTCGGCTCGACGCTGACCAGCCTGATCTACGCCAGCTTCTGCTTCATCTTCTTCGCGCTGGAGGGATCGATCATGGCGCAGGCCATGAAGCTGGCGTTCCACATCCCGCTTCCGCTGGGCTATGTGATCGGTTCGCTGCTGATCATTCCCCTTGTGCTGTACGGCATGTCGGCGCTGGCGAAGTTTCAGGTGTGGACCCAGCCGCTGTGGCTGATCCTGTTCGCGGCGCCACTGGTGATGATTGCCATCGGCGATCCGCACGGTGTGCACGGCTTCCTGTCGTGGGCCGGGAACGGCGGCAGTGGGCGAGTGAGTGCCGTCGCGGTCGGCGCCGGCGCCGGTGTGGCGCTGTCGCTGATCGCCCAGATCGGCGAGCAGGTCGACTATTTGCGGTTCATGCCGGAAAAGTCGGAGACGCCGCCGCTGCGCTGGTGGGCGGCGGTATTGACGGCCGGGCCCGGTTGGGTGATCCTGGGCGCGGCCAAGCAACTGTGCGGCGCGTTCCTGGCCTTCTATGTGGCCGGACAGGTCGGTTTCAGCCGGGCCACGGAGCCGATCGAGCAGTTCCTCGGCGGCTACGGCGCGCTCCTGCACAGTCACGCCGCGGCGCTGACCGTGGCGACGGTCATGGTGCTGCTATCGCAGATCAAGATCAATGTGACCAATGCGTACTCGGGCTCGCTGTCGTGGTCGAACTTCTTCAGTCGGGTGCTGCACATCCACCCCGGCCGGGTGGTGTGGCTGGCCCTGCACATCGCGATCGCGCTGTCGTTGATGCTCGGCAACATGTTCACGGTGTTGAACACGATCCTGGGGTTCTATTCGAACGTGGCGATCGCCTGGGTGGGCGCGATCGTGGCGGACCTGGTGATCAACAAGGGGATTCTGAAGATCAGTCCGCCGTACATCGAGTTCAAGCGCGCCTATCTCTACCCCATCAATCCGGTCGGATTCGTCTCGATGCTGGCCGGGTCGGTCCTGTCGATCGTGGCCTACTTCGGGGCGTTCGGCGCGTTTCTCGAGGCGTGGTCGCCGTATCTGGCCCTGGCGGTGGCGGTCGTGCTGACGCCGGTCATCGCGCTGGCCACCGGCGGCAAATACTATCTGGCGCGGCCGAATCCGTTGCGGGAGGAGATCGAGAAGGAACCGCTGTGGGCGGGGCAGACCCTGCTCGACGTGGTCGACGGCCAGCGCTACGAACTGCCGGATATGGTGCACGACTGTCCATTCCACGGCGGGCCGGTGTCCTCGCTGACCTGCACACTCACCAAAGGCTGCGCCGAGCAGTGCCAGTCACCGTCCTACACCAGCGCGGTGGCGGCCGCGGATCTCGATCTGGCGCCGGCGCGGGAGTGAGCGGGAACGGATCGACGGCGGGCCGGAGCAGCAAGGCCCACCGTCGATTTCGTATCGCACATCAGGTCGACAGTTCCGCCTGGACGTCGAAGCGGAGCAGGTCGGCCCCGGCAACGTACACCGGCTGAGTGGTATGCGCGCCGCGCACCCGGACCTCGCCGCGCGGGCCGTGATAGGTGACGTGCGGGGCGGCGCCCTCGATGACTCGCAGATCCAGGCTCCGGGCCCGCTGGGCCAGCGATGCGAACAGCAACAGCCCCTCGTAGCAGGATTCGCCGATATTGTTCAGCGCCGGGGCTATCGTACCGAAACGGGCGGCGTACCGGCTGCCGAAATCCATGCTCTCCTGAGAGACAACGCTCTCGAAATACCCTGAGGCGGTGAATAATCCATGCGTGCTACCGGGGCCGCCGGCGAGCAGCACGTCCTCGCCGATCATCATGCTGAGCCGGACACGGTGCTCGTCGAGTCCGGCCGTGGCGAACGCGCGATTGAAGGCCGCGCAGTCCGCGCCCACCATGAACAGCAGTACCCCCTGCGCGGGAGAGTCGCGGACCAGGTTCAGCGCCGCGGTGAAATCGCGCCCGCCGAGCGGGACGAAGGCCGAGCCGACCACATCGATATCGGATGTCCTGCTGAATTCGATTGTCGCCCGCGCCGTTTCACGAGGCCAGACGTAGTCGTTGCCGATCACGCACCAGCGTCGGATGCCCAGTTCCGACCGCATCCAGCGCAGCGCCGGAAACAGTTGCTGCTCCGGGGTTTCCCCGACCATATAGACGCCGTCGGAGTCCTCACCGCCCTCGTAGAAAGTGGTGTAGATGTACGGCACTCGTCCGGCCGTCTGCGGCGTGATCACCTTGCGCGCGTTGGACAGATGCCAGCCCACTACTCCGTCGACGAGGCCACGGCCGATCATCTCGTCGATCCGTGCGGCCAACACCGGCAGCGGCGCGCCCGCGTCGACCGGATGCAGCCGCACCCGGCGGTCCAGGATGCCGCCTGCCGCGTTGACGTCGTCCAGCGCGAGCTCGGCGCAGGCCTCGGCGGACGGTCCGAACATTCCGGCGGGCCCGCTCAGCGGCACCACCAGGGCAATGTCGACCGTGTCGCGATGGCCGCGAAGGTCCCTGTTTGCCACGGGAACCACCACCCGAATGCTTGTCGATGAAAATAATTCATACAGCGCTGTACAGTGCTGGTGTGGACGATAGCACCGCCCTGGATGATCTGGCCCGACTCGTGCGACGGGCGTCACAGGAATTGGATCGCGCGATTGCCACATGTCTGGGTGAAGCGACGGTCGGCCGCTGGCATGTGCTCAACGCCGTCACCGCGGCCGAAGGGTTGTCGATGTCCCAGCTGGTCGATGCCACACTGCTGAACTCCGCCACCCTGACCCGGCTGATCGACGCGATGATCGCCGACAACCTCGTGCACCGCAAGGTCGACGACTCCGACCGCCGACGGGTGCTGGTGTTCTCGACTCGGCGCGGTCTGCTCACGCACAGGGTCATGTCCGAGGCGCTCACCGCGAGCGGTCTCACCGAAATTGCCTCCACCACCGCCGAAACTACGAAATCCCTTGCTGCACTGGTTGATAGGATCGCGGCAAGAGAACCTGCTGCACTGTAGCGGGGCGCCGCCGTACGCGTCCCGCGACGACTGATGCGGGCGGGTCATGACGTCCGGCGGTCAGCAGGGGTCGGTGGAGGTGTGGCGGCGCTCGCGACTCTCGTGACGAGTCGGTCGGTTTTGAGAGAACTCCCAGTAAATCGCCCAGGGTTTTCCACGGATTGCCGGGCAGGGTGGACACGGTAAGAGAGGTTGACGCACTCCAAAGAGTTCATCCTCGCTCGAGTAACCGATGAAGGAGACTGTTATGCCATTTCTGACACCAGTATTCGGCTGGCACCACGGCGGGGATCACGGCTGGGGCCACGGCGGTGGCTGGGGCGGCGGTGGCTGGGGCGGCGGCATGCCCTGGACCGGTAGCGCCTAAGTTCGGGCGGGATCCGTGCATCGGTGGCTCGGCTGTCGTCTCGGGCGGCCGAGCCACCGCGCATGTTTCCGGCGCTGACGGTCAACAACGGCTGCGGCCCCGCACCGGAATGCGGGGCCGACATCGTGACCTCATCTACCGGCCGAGTGTGTCTGCAGCCTTGGTGATTTCGGCCGCGTCAGTCCGATCGGATGCCCAGGCGACGTACGCGTCGGGCCGCACCAGCATCGTGGGTGCGCTCTGATCGGCAGTGTGCACCACGGTGATTCGATCGGCGTCCACCTCGGCGGTCGTCCCCGCGGGGAGCACCAGGACGAACCGGCCGTCGCGCAGCGCCTCGTAGAGCCGGGTGTGGGTATCCGCCAGCGGGATGTCGCGGGCCCGAGTGCTTACCAGTTTGTGCGCGCCGTTCGGGCGCTGGTACTCGAGGCCGATGCCGGTCATCGAACCCGCGACCTTCCGGGCGACCGCCGGGACGCTCAGCGCGGTGCCACCAACGACATTGCGGGCGATGCGACCTACCGTCGACTTGACCTTTATGGCGCGTATGAGCGCGCCGCTCGTGCGCAGCGCCGCCTGTCCCACTGGGTGACGCTCGCCCTGGTAGCTGTCCAGCAGCGCCTGCGAGCCCCAACCCTGCACGGCCGCAGCCAATTTCCAGGCCAGGTTGGCCGCGTCCTGGATACCGGTGTTCATGCCCTGCCCGCCCGCGGGCGAATGCACGTGTGCCGCATCGCCTGCCAGGAATACCCGGCCGACCCGATAGGTAGGGGCCTGGCGCTCGTCGCTGTGGAAGCGTGAGGTCCAGCGCGGGTCGTGCATGCCGAAATCGGTGCCGAAGGCCCGTTTGATGACCTGGCGGACCTCCTCGATATCCACCGGCGCGGAGTCCGGCTGCGGGTTGGCGCTGTTCCAGGAGAAGATCCGGTACCAGCCGTCGCCGAAAGGTGCGACGAATGCCATGCAGTCGCCAACTCCGTTGGCCGTCAGCACATCCGGCGGTGCCTCGGTCAGCCGTACGTCGGCCAGCATGATCGAGCTGAGCACCGACGTGCCGGGGAACGAGACGCCGATCTGCTCGCGCACCGTGCTGTTGTAGCCATCGGCGCCCACTACATAGTCCGCCCGTACCGGATGCTCGGCGTCGTCGATCCGGACGGTCACCTCGACGCCGTCCGCGTCCTGGGTCAGCTTCAGCACCTCGGCGCCGGGCAGCAGGTTTGCACCCAGCTCCACCGCCCGCGTGCGCAGCACCTTCTCCACGTTCGTCTGCGGCGTGACCAGCAGGTAGGGGAACCGGCTGTGCACGTGCCGGTCCAGCATCAGGCGCACACTGCCGCCGAACAACCGGATGGCGCGCACCTTCGTACCCATGGAGACGAGCTCGTCCGCCACGCCGCGCGCGTCGAGCTCCTCGAGGGTCCGGGCGTGCACCGCGAACGCACGTGTCAATTGCGAACCCTGCGAATGCTTTTCGACCAGGGTGACCGAGACACCGGCGCGGGCGAGATCGCCCGCGAGCATCAATCCGGTGGGTCCGCCGCCGACGACCAGAACGTCTGTGCGAGTGGGGATCATGACCTACTCCTATTGCCAACATCTGTTTGCCAACATCTGTTGACTAGAATAGCGCGATCCGTGGACCGAAGTCAACGGGTGTTGGCCTACAGATGTTGGCAAATTGACAGCGGGCCGACTGCAGGCCTCGAGCGTCGGGAATCACGCGTTGTGAGGTCTGCGGCACGGTGCCCCGAGTGGTGCTGGCTTCCTGGTCATAATCCTGACTTGACGGTATTTTTCTCGGCATGATCAGCCGCAGGGGTGCGCTCGGACTGGGGCTCGGCGTGGCCGCCGTGCCGTTGCTGGGGCGCGGCGCCGCCGCCGCGCCCGCATCGGCCGGGACCGGTGGGTGGTCGGTGGCGCGGCGCGGCGTACTGGTGGACGTGGGGCGGAAGTATTTCACCGTGGAATGGCTCGAGCGGCTGGTTCGATACGGCGCGAATCTCGGCCTGAACGAACTGCACCTGCATTTCTCGGAGGACGAGTGCGTCCGGATCGTCAGCGAGCGATGTCCCGAGGTCAACGGCGGTCGGCAGTATTCGAGGGCGCAGGTCGCCGGGCTCATTCGATTCGCCGCGGATCACGGCGTCGCGATCGTCCCGGAGTTCGACATGCCCGGGCATATGGGTGCGGCGTTGCGGCGGCATCCGGAGTTCCAGCTGCCCAACCGATTCGGCAGCCGGCTCGCCACCGCGCTCGATATCACCGATGAGGCCGCCCTGCAGTTCGCAGAGCGCCTGCTGGACGACTATGTGCCGGTATTCAGCGATTCGACGCACTGGAATATGGGATTCGACGAATTCCTGGGTGCGATACCGGTCGAGGCGTTGTATTCGAATCTCGACGACCGGGCCCGGCAGTTGTACGGTCCCGCCGCCACCCAGGATGACCTCGGTACGGGTGTCGCCAATCGCCTCGCCCGCCGCCTGCGATCCCACGGGTATGTCGTCAGCGTGTGGAACGACGGCATGCTGCGCGGTTCGGTGGTGCCGCTGTCGAAGGACATCGTGGTGAACTACTGGACGCACTGGTCGCCCGCGCAGATCCCGCTGCGCCCGTTCCTCGCCGCCGGCTACACGCTCATGAATTTCAACGACCGCCAGCTCTACTATTCGCTCGGCAACCCCCTCGTCTACCCCTACCCGACGGCCCGCAGCATCCTCGAGAGTGGTTGGACACCAGGGCATTTCAGCCCAATGCTGTCGGTGCCGGGCCCCATCCCGCCGGACTTGGCGGGCCCGCAGGACCTCGACGGACCGCCGTATCCGGATCAGCTTGCCGGCGCTGCCTTCTCGATCTGGTGCGACCAGCCCTCGGCGCAAACCGAGGACGAGGTCTTCGGGGGTGTCGCCGAACCCCTCGCAGCGTTCGCGCTCCGATGCCGCGACCCGCGCTACGGCGGGACTCCCGCCGATGTCGCCGCCGTCGCGCGCGAGGCGGGGGCGCCACCGGCCCGCTGAGCCGGCCCATCGGGTGCGGCCGGGACGGCACTGGCGCACATTCGCGCGCGATTCGCAGCGCTTCGTCGTAGGTCAGTGGAGAGCTCGGGCCTGGCCGTTCCATGACCGCCGCCACCACCGCGGATCCCGCCGCGTCATCGCACCGCCGAGCGGGAGCCCAGCTCGCGGACCCGCCACACGAGGTTCTCGACATGCTGGACGAACTGGTCGTGCCCCATCGGCGACGCGGTGTAGCCGGAATCGTCCTCACGAACGTAATACCGGCCGTCGCGCCGGAAGTCCATCCATCCGAAACCCTGGGCGTCGTCGGTGCGGTTGTCCAGGAACGGACCGAAGTAGCACAGCACCTCACCCCATCCGGCACGGGGACGCGAGAAGAACTTGTCCAGCCGCTCACGCAGGGTAGGCGGACGGTTCCAGCCACCGACCCACTCGGAATCGACATCGAGCTCGGACTTCAACCCGGTCAATTGGTGCCGACCGGGCTGCTGTTCGGGCAGCATCCGCGCGAGCAACAGCACGGCCTGCCTCGCGCTGCACAGGCTGACGGTGACATCGCCGCTGAGGCCGGGCTGCGGGTCAGGGTCCTGAATCGCCACCGCTGCCACTGACGACCCGAATCCGGCATAGCCGCGCAGCTCGATGTCGGGCACGCCGGAATCACCGCCGACACGACCGTGCACGTGCACACGCACCCGAGGTTCGGCCAGCGTGCGGATCACTCGGGCCAGATCGTCATCCACCCGCGGCAGCAGAGTCTCGATGGCTTCGCCGCGATGCCGGCTGAGTTCCGCATCGTCGTTGGCACGCAGCGCATTCCACGTCGGATACGGCAAGCGGTCACGGTCGGCCGCGAACAACACCGCCTCATACTGCGCACTGGTGAGCCGCCAGTGAATCACCGATATTCTCCCGACACTCCACCGCGACCGGGCGGAGCGGACGGGGGCTGCTCGGTGGACGGTGCGGGTGGACGCTCCCCGATGACGCCGAACGCGGGCAACACTCGCTCCCCGTCCGCAATCCACTCCTCGAGGTGTTGTCCGCGCAGCAGGTCGGAGGACTTGTGCTCCCCGTCGTCCTTCTTCTCACCCGCGCCACGTGCACCTTGCCCCATCATCCCGGGCGAGGTACCGGATGCGCCGGGCACGACCCTGCCGGCGGCCGCGGCCGGCACCGATGTCGGCGAGGGCTTGCCGGGGACGCTCGCGCCCGGGCCACCGGGTCGAGATGTTCCCTCATCGAGGCCACCACCACCCAGGCCGCCACCGCCCCCTGGTATCGAGGAGCCGCCGAGGCCGGGGATCGACGAGCCGCCACCGGAACCGATATTCGATCCGACACCGGCGGTGCTGGTGGGAGATGATGCCCCAAGGCTCGACGGACCGGACTGGCCGGGGCTGTAGCCAGCGGCATCGGTGTTCGAACCACCCGAGTCCGACGGGGAGGTGGGCTGCTGCTGCCCGTTGCCCTGGCCGGGCTGCTGATTCCCAGGCTGAGTTCCGGAGGTCCCGGAGCCGGAATTCTGCGTCCCTCCCGGGCCCGACCCGCCCGGGACGGGTGCGGTGGGGCCGGGGGTCGTCGGACCGGGCGTGATCGGGCCGACCGGATTTGCGATCTGGTGAACCGACGGCAGCACGGGCACCCCCTGATCGCCACCGTGCATGCCAGGGGCGTAGACATTGTTGAGCACCTGCAGGCAGGCTTGGCGCGCCTCCTCCTTCTGCGACGCCTCGCTCTGCGTCGCGGCCAGAATCGGGATCGGCGAGGTGGCACCCGGAATCTCGGGACCACCCATCGACAGCGGCTTACCGTTCGAGCCCAGGACCGTCGGAAGCGGGCCGCTCGGTGCCGCCGCTGCCAGCACCGGGCCCAGGGTACGGAGGGTTTCGTCGCTGCCGCGCTGCGCGAACGCGACCTTCATACCCACCATCTGCGCCGACTGGGCATTGTCGCTGGAGGTCTGCGTCAGCTGACCGATGGCATCGGCCGCGCTGCCGGCCGCCTGGCCCTGCCAGCCCGTGCCGACCGTCTTCTTCAGGCCGTCGGACAGCGCAGTGGTGGCATCGCCCAGCGTCTTGCCGATCTTGTCCCACGCCTCCGAAACCGCCTGCACCACATCAGGTTTAATCTCGTTGGACAGATCACGCATCTGCTCCAACGTGAGCGTCGCGAACTCGTCCGAGCCGGTGAGGGTTTCGGGATCTACACCGGAATTAACCTGTGCAGCAATACCATTGATCTTTTTCTGCAATGCCAGTTGGTCGGAGTCCCACGCCTTGGTGTGATCGGGGGCCACCATCGTCGCGTACACGCCGTTCTGCATCGCCTGCAACTGCGCCCGTAGGTAATCGCCGCTGCTCTGATCCAGATAATTCGCGGGCTGTGTGGGTGGTTGCGGGGTCATTTCGGAGTCACCGCGTTCAGGGCCTGGGCGTGTGCGTGATCGGCCTCGGTGTAGGCGGTGGCGGCCTTACGGATCGAATCTTGCATGGAGATGGCAGCGGCCTGGAGTTCCTTCAGGCGCTGAGTAATCGACTCGTCGCCGCTGCCCTTCTGGGTGAACTTCTGTGCCAGCTGAACACCGATCTTGAAACTCCCGAAACCAGTGACGCGGGCGACGTTTTCTAGCGGGTAGCGCAGTTCGTCGATTGCGTCGATGTAGTCCTGAAGGTGTTTGACCGCCGCGTCCAGGTTCTCGCGGCTCACATCCAGCATCACGTTGCCCCGCGAGACCTCGTCGGCGAGCTTCTTCCAGCCTTCCAATTCGGACATGATTATTGTTCCTTCCCCCAGTACTTATTTGTTCGGCGGCAGATCTTTGAGCAGCGATCCGGCGATCCGGGTCACTTCGGCGCACGAGTCGCCAACCGTGCCCGCGTTTTCTGCACTGAACTTCGGGGTGAGATCGAAGTCGATGGGTCCGGTGGTCGCGTCGAAAACGAGAGTGCATCCCTGCGGTACGGTCAGCGGATCCAACATCACCGCGCTGCGCCCGCCCACGGTCACCGGCCGCGGGTTCTGGAACAGGGTCGTGTTGTGTACGGTCTCGTCGAAGGTGTGCGCGTTGGTCGAGTACAACTCAAGCCCGTACCAGCTATCGCCATCCCAGTTGCAGATGTCCCACCCGGGAAACTTGACCCCGAGCGCCCCGACCTGCTTCTTAGCCGGATTCAGTCCCGCTGCTGATATATCGGCATCAGATATCGAACACGGATTCCATGATGTATTCGAGGCCGGAGTCGATGAGACCGGTGCCGCGCTGGACGATGCCACCGGGGTAGCGCTGGCGGTGCCTTGCGATCCCCCGGACGAGCAACCGGCCGCTCCAGCCAACGCCCCCACCGCAAGCATCCCGCCGATGACCCGCAGGGCCTGCCGAGTCCTGGTCAGCTCCGTAGCATTCCGCCGCATGCCTCTCCCGTCCCGACTCGTCGGGGCACCACTGGGCGGTCCCCCCACCCAGCGACCATACCGACCACGGAGGCATATTCCAAGCGCACGATTCCCACTCCGACACTCCCCGATTGGAATCCCGCATAGCCCATTGCCCTCGAGGCGTTGCGGAGTTCGCAGCCACTCAGGCGGAGGGGCATTTTCGGAGGACTCGGGCCCCGGCCGCCAGCGAAGTCCGCACGGACAGCCGCAGGTATCGGGGGCTGTGAGGTCGCTGAGACCCCGCTTACCGGCCGCCCCAACCGCGCATGACCAGGTATGCTCCGGGCCACAGCTCGACTCCCGGCCTCTCGTGCCTGCGGTTGGTGCGGCCGAGCTGAAGGTCAGGGAGGGCCTGCTTTGCCTAGAGATCCGTACAACCTTTACGACGATGATGAATATTTCTACGATGACGACGTCGAGAACGCCGCTCCGCAGTCGTGGCTCGAGGATTCGTCCGGCTACGCACCCAAGGAGCCGCCACCCCCGGTACCGGAGGAGCCGCCGACTCGTATCGGGGTGTCGATGCCGCCTGTTGTGGTGATTCCGGCTCGTCCGAGGTCGGATGGGCGGGGAGTCGAGATTGAGCTGAGCTCTCGTGTGACCGGTGACCCGGTAGCGCTCGTATTTTCGAACGTAGAGCGGCTCGTCGAGCGTCTTGGCAGATACCAGCCGTGGATGATGGCTCCATCAGCTGCGGTTCCCACGTTGCTGGGTACAGCGGCCATCACGATCGTGCTGGATCCGTCGGAGACGATATGCGCCGCTCAGTGGACTTCGCAGCGGCTGCAGACCCTTGAGGAGTGCCAATCATGAGCGTCTGGTTACAGGTCGTCTTGGATGATCTCAAAGCGATGGCCAAGACCTTCGACGACGAGGCCAAGAACTATGACAGTTCGGCTCCGAAGTTCCTGCCTACTCCTGTGGATTCCGGCGACGCCAGCCTGAATCAGACGATGAAGGGCGCCTTGGACACTCTGTCGATCCTTCATCATCAGATGACGCGCGATATCCAGCTACACGGGGAGAAGCTGTCGTACGCGCGAGATTCGTACGAACGCCATGACACCGACAATCGACAGCTGTTCGACGATATGACGAAAGGCTTGGACTGATCATGTGGGGAGGAACTATCCGATGAGTTGGATCGGCGGAGATCTCGGTGGCCTGCAGGCGATGGGCAACACGATGAAGCCTGCCCAGGGCTCTATGGGCGATATCGTGAAGGCGCTCAGCAGTCAGGTCGACAAGGTTGTCAACGATGCCGGATATTCGGGCGACGCGGCTACGTCATTCCGCGCCGCATGGACGGCCTCCTCGATTCGCGTCGGTGTTCTGGCAACGGCCACCAGCGGTATCGGCCAGGCTCTGGGCACGCTCGGTGACCAGTTGCAGCAGATCGAGGCGGACCTCTACAACACGGCTCAGGAAGCCAAGGGCCGCGGCGCGCAGATCGGCCAAGATGGCAAGCCGCTATCGCTGGTGATCACGGGGAACCCTGACTCAGCGGAAGCGAAGCAGGCCCGAGAGGCGCAGAAAGACTACACCGCTACATACGATCAAGCGATCCACACCGCGCAAGGATATCGGCTGCAAGCCGCAAAAGAAATCCTTGAGGCAATGAAGGATCTCACGCCCCCTAAGGGGGACGCGAACGACTTCAGCTGGGACAAAGTCGTAACGGTAGGAGACTACGTACGCGGTTTGTGGACGATTCCGAACGAGAAGAACTCCAAGTGGAGTGAGGAACTGCCGGACAAGGTGAAGACCGCCTCGGTAGAAATGGATAAAGCGCAAGATTCTTGGCGCACAGCACACGACGCTTATACTGCTTCCGGAAAACAAATGCCGGCCGATGACCCTGCGTGGGCGAACCAGTTCGCGGCGAACAAGGACCTGTCCAATCTGCAGACCAAGCTTGCTGCTGCTGAGACCGGCAAGGGTGAGTTGCCGTTGTCGAAAGCCTTGAATGTCAAGATCGGCGATGCTGGGAAGATGCTTCCGGGACTGGCGAAGGTAGCGCCGAAAGGGCTGGATTTCCTGAAGGATATTCCCGTGGTGGATGTTGCAGCATCCGCCGGCGTCGCCGAACTACAGGCGCGGGACGATATACGTAAGGGCCAGGACTCGACTACGGCGCGGGCAGAGTCTTACGGAGCTGCCGCTGTTGGACTGGTCGCCGGGGCGGGAGTCGCTGCAGCCGTTGCCACCACTGCGCCCGTTTGGGCGGTCGCTGCCGGTGCTGGTGCAGTTTGCGTGGGCGTCGGCGATGTAGTCTATGACGGCCTTCATCAACACTGGAGCGAAGATTGGCACGATGACGGGGTGTGGGGTGGAACAATGCATGGAATTGGTGGTACATTTTCCGACACAGGGAGCGATGTGACGGGACTTTTTACCGGAATTGGGCACGGAACAGCCTCTCTGTGGCACAAGGTGTTCTGATGACCAAATACATTCCCAACAGCGACACTCCGCCAGTTGTGGAGATACATTTCTTCGGCAGGTTATGGTATGAGCGTGGTTTCCGATACTGGTTGCGTCGCGTATCCTGGAGCATCGTATGTCTACTTATTTTGAGCGCACTAGCCGGATTTATATCGGCTCTTCTTAGTGGATTGATAGGTAGCTCTAGCGGTGCGGTCCGAACTGTATTGATCGTAGTGGTCGCAGTTATTTTGATCGGCAGCCACTATGCGGCATTCCGGGACCATCACAGGGGACGAGTTTACTCTAAAGACGATGGCCGAGCTACTGCTGCCGGTCTTGGTCTGGGCAGTTCCGCATTCGGAGGGTCCGGTATTGCTGGTGGAATTCTAGGTATAGGAGTCATTTTCGGGCTAGGCTGGTTTACTGCCAATTTTGTCTACTCCCTGAGTCGCTATGCAACTACGGTCGAGATGCAAGCTGTCCAGGGAATGAGGAAATGGTTTGAGGATAATCCGCAGATCTCGAATGATCAGAGGCCGAAACAGTTCCGGCGATAACTG
>Ga0185299_10000137_pt1 | contig 230367 bp, 281 predicted proteins | sample PaiPotPPA55metaG_FD_128002 | JGI IMG/M metagenome (GOLD analysis project Ga0185299, IMG submission 128002) | Iron sulfur acid spring bacterial and archeal communities from Banff, Canada, to study Microbial Dark Matter (Phase II) - Paint Pots PPA... ...
TGGACACGCCCGCCGGCCTGACCGAACGCACCGGCGGCGGCCAGCGGATGCGCTTCCGCCCCTCCGTCCCGATCGAGGACACCGAGTTGCTCGCGCTGCCCGAGGTCGACTCCGTCGCCCGGCACGGCACGCAGATCGAGCTGGCCGGAAACGCGCGGCTCGTGCAGGCCGTGACCACGCTGCTGGCCCGCCGCCAGATCATCGCCGACGGACTGCGGATCGAGCAGGCCAGCCTCGACGACGCCTTCGTCACCCTCACCGACCAGGGCAAGGAACAGTGAACTGAAGATGGCCACCACGATCGTGACTACACGCGCCAAGGAGAACTGAAGATGGCCACCACCATGACCGTGACCGCCGCGGCGCACACCCGCCCGCGCCGCCGCATCAGCGCCAAGGGTTTCAAGGCCCTGATCGCGATGCAGGTCAAGCTGATGCTGCGGGAACCCGGCGTGGCCGTGATAGTCCTGCTGCCGGTGCTGCTGATCGTCATCTTCGGCAGCATCTCCGGCACCAAGACGCCGCAGGCCGACCTCGGCGGACGCAGCGTGCTCGACGTCTACGTCCCGACCATCGCCGCGATGGTCCCGCTGATGATCGCCTGCACCGGGCTGCCGACCGCGATGGCCTCGTTCCGGGAACGCAATGCCCTGCGTCGCTTCGCGGTCAGCCCGGTGCCGCCCGGCGGGATGCTCGCCGCGCTCGTCGTCGTGTTCTCCGCGCTGGCCGCGCTCGGGGTCGCGCTCGTCGTGCTGCTCGGATTCGTGGTCTTCGGCGCGCAGGTGCCCGCCGACCGCGGCGCCGTGATCAGCTCCTTCGTGCTCGGCTTCACCGCCGTCATGGCCATGGGCATGATCGCCGCGGCGGTCGCGACCAGCTCCGGGATGGCCAACGGCATCGGCATCCCGTTCATGATCCTCAACTTCTTCTTCAGCGGCCTGTACGTGCCGGTCGCCGAGATGTCGCACGTCCTGCGGACCATCGGCGAGTACGTGCCCTTCGGCGCGGTGACGGACGCCTGGTCCGGCCAGGGCGTGCTCTGGCAACACCTTGCGGTACTGGCCGGATACACTGTGTTCGGGAGCCTCGCCTCCGCCAAGCTCTTCCGCTGGGAGTGAGAACGCGTGCCACCGACGCCGGTGTTCGATAAGCGCGAACCCCACCAGGTGACGGGGCTGGCCTACCAGGTCATCCCGTACGTCGCGCTCGCCGTCTCGGTCGCGCTCGCGCTCCTCGTCGGCTCCGACACCAGGGGATACCTGGAGCTGGTGTTGGGGCTCTCGACGACCGCGGCCGTCTGGATGGCGCTGATGCGGGTGCGCTACGGCGAGCAGGATCAGCACAAGGTCAAGTGCTCGATCTTCTACGTCGTGCACCTGGCGCTGGTCGGCGCGCTGATCCTGGCCAACCCCTTCTTCGCGATCTTCGGCTTCACCGGCTACCTGTTCGTGGCCCTCGTGCCGGGCCGCTGGAAGGTCCTCGGCATGGTGGTCAACGCCGGTTTCATGGCGCTGTCCGAGGTCGGCGGCCAGGCCCAGCTGCACGGCGTGGCCTGGATCGCCTACGGCGGCCTGTTCGCGGTCAACGTCTTCCTCGTCGGCTCGATGACCAGGGCCGCCCTGGACGACGACCGCCACCTCGCGCAGAGCGCCCGGGAAATCGACGAGCTCTCCGAGGCCAACCGGCGGCTCGAGCAGATGATGGAGGAGAACGCGGGACTGCACTCGCAGCTCGTCGCTCAGGCGCGGGAGGCGGGGATCTTCGACGAGCGGCAGCGGATGGCCGGGGAGATCCACGACACGCTCGCGCAGGGCCTGACCGGGATCCTCGCCCAGCTGGAGGCGGCGGAACTGGCCGAGCAGGACGCGCCGCGCCGACGCCGTCACCTGGGGTTGGCCAAGGATCTGGCGCGGGACAGCCTGGCCGAGGCGCGTCGCTCGGTGCAGGCGCTGCGTCCGCAGAAGCTCGAGGAGGCGCGGCTGCCGGAAGCACTCCGGGAGCTCAGCGAGCAGTGGACGCAGACCTCTGGCGTTCCGGTGCGGGTCGAGGTGGACGGGGAGGCGACGCCGTTGCAGCCCGCGCTCGAAGTCGTGCTCTTCCGCGCCGCGCAGGAGGCGCTGGCGAACATCGCCAAGCACGCCAAGGCGACGCGCGCCGGAATGACGCTCACGTACATGCACGACCAGGTCTCGCTCGACGTGCTGGACGACGGCAAGGGTTTCGACCCGAACTGCCCGCACGCCGAGGCCTCGCCGGACACGGAGCCGCAGCGCGTGAACGGGAACGGCTACGGACTGGCCGCGATGCGCCGCCGGCTGCGGCAGGTCGGCGGCGGCCTGGAGATCGAGAGCACGCCGGGAGACGGGACGACGTTGAGCGCGAGCGTGCCCGCGCTGTATCGGGGCGCGGCCGATCCGGCGCGGAACGGTATCACCGAGGGGAAGAGCGAACAGTGACGGACACCGACCGCCGCATCAGGCTGCTGATCGTGGACGACCACCCGATCGTGCGCGACGGCCTGCGCGCCGTGTTCGAGAGCGAGGAGGCCTTCGAGGTCGTCGGCCAGGCCGCGGACGGCGCCGAGGCGGTCGCGGCAGCGGCGGCGCTGGACGTGGACGTGGTGCTGATGGATCTGCGGATGCCGCGGATGGGCGGCGTCGAGGCGATCAAGAGGCTGCGGGAGGCGGCTCCAAGCGTCAGGGTCCTGGTGCTGACGACCTTCGACAGCGACTCGGACGTGCTGCCCGCGGTCGAGGCCGGGGCGACCGGCTACCTGCTCAAGGACGCGCCGCGCGGCGAACTGCTGCGCGGGGTGCACGCGGCGTACCTCGGCCAGGCCGTGCTCGCTCCGTCGGTCGCGCAGAAGCTGCTTGGCCGCGTGCGCACCCCGGTGGCGCCCGCGGAGCAGCTGACCGACCGCGAGCTCAAGGTGCTGACGCTGGTGGCCTCCGGCACGACGAATCGCGAGGCGGCGAAGCAGTTGTTCATCAGTGAGGCGACGGTCAAGACGCACCTGCTGCACGCGTACGCGAAACTCGGCGTGCGCGACCGGGCGGCGGCCGTCGCGGAGGCCTACAAGCGCGGGCTGCTGTGCTGAGCGGGGCGCGGCGACGCGATCTCCCGGCAACAGGGCCCTCGGCTAAGCTCGGGGATCTGTCCCCTTCCGACCGGACGAAATACCTGGAGCGAGCCATGGTAGACGTGCTGATCAGCGCGAATGAGCTGCACAACCGGCTTGCGCGGGAAGACGGGCGTCCGCTGGTGCTCGACGTGCGCTGGGCGCTCGGCGACCCGCACGGCCACCAGCACTACGTCGAGCGGCGCATCCCGGGCTCGGTGTACGTGGACCTGAACACCGACCTCGCCGCCCCGCCGAGCCCGCGGCAGGGCCGGCATCCGCTGCCTAGCCCCGAGGACTTCGAGGTCGCGGCGCGCCGCTGGGGTCTGCGCGCCGGCCAGAGCGTCGTCGTGCTGGATGACAACGGTGGCATGGCCGCGGCGCGCGCCTGGTGGCTGCTGCGCTGGGCCGGTCACGAGGACGTGCGCATCCTCGACGGCGGCCTGAAGGCGTGGACTGGCGCGGGCTACGAGGCGGATGGCCAGGCCGAGCCGATCCCCGCCCCCGATCCCGGCGACGTGCAACTCGGTTCGGGCCACATGCCGACCCTCGACATCGACGCCGCGGCCGCGTTCCCGCAGCAGGGCGTGCTGCTCGACGCCAGGGCGGGCGAGCGCTACCGGGGCGAGCAGGAGCCGATCGACCCGCGCGCGGGCCACATCCCCGGCGCGGTGAACGTGCCGACCGGGGACAACCTGCAGGAGAGCGGGAAGTTCAAGGACCCCAGGGAACTGCGGATGCGCTTCGAGGGACTCGGCGTGGTGGCTGGAAAGCCGGACGCGGTCGCCGCGTACTGCGGCTCCGGCGTCACCGCGGCGCACGAGGTCGCGGCCCTGGCCGTGGCCGGAATACACGCCGCGCTCTACCCCGGCTCCTGGTCGCAGTGGTCGAACGACCCGGACCGCCCCGCCGCCACCGGCCCAGAGGCATAGGCGGGCATATGCGCCCTTCCCGCCCTCCACTTCGAGCTCTTCGAGGTCTGACGTGACGACGACCATGCGCGTCGCGATCCTCGGCCCCCTGGAAGTCCACACGGCGGACGGCGCCCTGGAGATCCCCGGCAGGAGGCTGCGAGCCCTGCTCATCCGGCTGGCGCTGGCCCCCGGCAGGGTGGTCTCGGCAGACCGCCTGATCGACGACCTCTGGCAGGACGAGCCCCCCGCCGCCGCTCACAACGCCCTGCAAGCGCTGGTCTCAAGGCTGCGCGCCGTAGTCGGCCGCACGACGATCGAGTCCGGCGGCGGAGGCTACCGCCTCAACATTCCGCCGGACTGCGTAGACCTGGTCCTCTTCGAGCAGCGCGTCCGCGCAGGTCGGGCGGCCCGAGAAGCAGGTGACGCGGTCGCGTCCGCGAAACAGCTACGTGCCGCGCTGGGGCTGTGGCGTGGAGATGCGCTGTCCGACGTCGAGGGCACGCCGTTCGCCGAGGTGGAAGCGGCGGGCCTGGAGGAGCAGCGAGTAGCGGCGGTCGAAGACCTGGTAGACGCCGTCCTAGCGCAGACCGCGGCGACCGGCGTCGCGGCGGCCGAGGCGGCGGACCTGCTACCGGAGCTGGAGCAACTGCGTGCCGCCTTCCCACTCCGCGAAAAACTGCACGCCAGATACATGCGAGTGCTGTACGCGCTAGGCAGACAGGCCGAAGCGCTAGCCGCCTACGAGCAGTTGCGGACGACGTTGGCCGACCGCCTAGGCGTAGACCCGTCCCCCGAGCTGTCGACGCTGCACCTAGCCATGCTCCGCCAAGCCCCCGACCTCCCCTCCCTAGCCCAGCCCGCACCGCACGTCACGGCCACCCCAACACCGCCACCGCAGGCGGTCCCATCAGCGTCCCCCGCCACGCGCCCGTACCCGGGATCCGCATCCGCGTCGCCTCCCCGCCAAGGCAATCTCCCGGCCCAGCTCACCAGCTTCATCGGCCGTGAGACAGAACTCGAACTCGTAGCCGAGTTGCTGCAGGGCGCCCGCCTGGTCACCCTGATCGGCCCCGGCGGCGCAGGCAAGACAAGACTGGCCCAGGAATGCGGAGCGCGGCTGGGCGAGGTGGCAGCGGACGGAGTCTGGATAGCCCCACTCGCGGCGGTGGCCGACGGAGCCAACGTCGCCCAAGCAGTGTTGGCGGCCCTAGGCGGCGAAAACACAGTGTCCTTCGCCGAACTAGCATTAGATCGCGCCGAGGCCTTGACGCCGCGAGAACGGCTGCACGCGCTGCTGGCCGATCGTCGGATGATCCTCATCCTCGACAACTGCGAGCACGTACTCGACGCCGTAGCGGAGCTGGTCGACCAGCTGCTTTCCGCCGCGCCGAGAGTCAGGATCCTGGCGACCAGTCGCGAGCCCCTAGCCCTGACCGGCGAGACACTTTGCCCCGTAGCGTCGCTGGCCCTCCCACCCGACCCGTCCGAGCAGCAAATGCCACGCCCCTTCGACGTGGCGCCGACCGAACTGCCCTATCCCCACCCCTCCGACACGGCAGCAACAGCAGTCGAATCGCCCACTACGCGCCCCGCCGACGGACCGACGACCGAACGCCTCGCCCCACGCCCGTTCCACGGAGCATGGGCCGAGCCATCCGTCGCCCGTCCTTTCCCCGTAACGCCGGCCGAGCCACCCGCCGCGCGTCCTTTCGACGCGGCGTCGCCTGAGTCATCCGCCACTCGTCCTTTCGACGCAGCGTCGGCGGAGCCACCCGCCGTGCACTCTCTCGACGGGGCGTCGGCTGAGCCGTCCGCTGCTCGTTCTTTCCACGCGGCGTCGGCGGAGCCACCTGCCGCTCGTCCTCTCGACATGGCGTGGGCCGAGCCACCCGCCTCTCGCCCTTTCTTCGCGGCGCCGACCGTGCCCTCTCCGCCCGCCGTCGAATCCGTCCTCGAATATCCGTCCGTCCAGCTCTTCGTCGAGCGGGCCCGCGCGGTACGCCCCGGATTCCAGCTGACGTCGGCCAACGTCACGCCCGTCATCCGCATCTGCCGCGCACTCGACGGAATCCCGCTCGCGATCGAGCTAGCCGCGGCCAGGCTGCGTTCCCTGAGCGCCCAGCAGGTGGCAGACCGCCTCGACGACCGCTTTCGGCTGCTCTCCAGCGGCAGCCGCACCGCGCTGCCGCGCCACCAGACGTTGCGCGCGATCGTGGACTGGAGCTGGGAACTGCTCAGCCCCGCCGAACGAACCGTGCTAGCCCGCCTAGCCGTCTTCGCCGGAGGCGCTACCCCCGACGCCGCCATCCAGGTCTGCTCGCACGCAGCGTCTCCCACGTCTCCCGCCCCCGACGCCGATGTCGATGCCTCGGCCGGCGCCGCTGATGCCGCCGCTCGTTCCGCTCTCGTATTGTCTGTCGCGTCTGTGGCGTCCGACGAGGTCATCGACATCATCGCGTCCCTCGTCGACAAATCCCTCGTCGTGGCCCAGGAAGACGAGGTCGGCGAGGTCCGCTACCGGCTCCTCGAAACCGTGCGGGCCTACTCCGCCGACCGCCTCGAAGAATCCGGCGAACGAACCAGCGTCCGCGCCGCGCACGCCGAGCACTTCGTCGCGCTCGCCGAACGCGCCGAGCCGGAACTGCGTGCCGCCGAGCAGATCCACTGGATCACCCGGCTCAGCCTCGAACGCGACAACTTCAACGCCGCGCTGCGGCACTGTGTGGCCACCGGCGAGTTCGGCCTGGCACTGCGGCTCTACCAGGGCTTGCTCTGGTTCTGGATGATGCGCAATCACGGGAAGGAGGCCGCGCAGTGGGCCGAGGAGGTCAGTGAGCTGATCGTCCAGTCGGGCGTCGAGGTTCCGGCGGAGCTCGGCGAGGCATATCTGCTGTGCGTGGGTGTGCGGAAGGCGATGGCCGCCATGCGCGAGCACGCCGGCGACGTCGAGGCCGTCAGCAATGCCCTGATCAGCGCCGTGCCGGAGAACTCGTACACGGCCCGCCATCCGCTGCTCGCGCTGATTCGGCCGGTGGCCGGAGTGCTGATTTCGCGCGGGGGCGACGGCGCGGCCGCGCGTCGTGAGCTCGACGCTCTTGCCGACCACCCGGAGCCGTGGGTCCGGGCTGCGCGTTACTCGTTCACCGCGCTTCTTGAACTGCACTACGCGCAGGCCACGGTCGCGGAAGACCTGCTGCTGACCGGCTACGCGAAGTTTCGCGAACTCGGTGAACGCCAGGGGCTGTTGTTCACGCTCGTCGTACTGACCGAGTTCGCGCTGGCCAAGGGCGAGTTCCGGGTCGCGGTCAGCAGGGCTGAGGAGGCGTACGGCTACGCGACGGACGGACTGAACCCGGACTCCGGTTCGATGCTGCTGATCAAGCTCGGCCAGACGCGTGCCTGCGCCGGGGAGATCGAGTACGGCCGCCGACTGATGGAACAGGGCACGCGGACCGCCGAGCACTGCGGGGAGAGCGGCGACGCCGCTGTCGGGCACGCCGAGCTCGCGGCGCTCGCGTTCAAGGTGGACGACCCGGCCGAGGCGCGTCGGCAGCTCGCGATGGCGACGAGCTTGATCGGGGCGTTCCCGGATCGTCCGGACATGGCGCTGGCCAGCTCGGTGACGCTTGCTCGTCGCGGCTACCTGGCCGCGCTTGAGGGGGAGTTCGACGTCGCCCGCGACTGCTACCGCCAGGCGGTGGACGCGGTGCGTTTCGGCCCGTTCCTGAGCTTCATGTCGGGGCTCGACGAGGTTCTGCGCGGTCTCGCCGCGGTCGCCGGTTTGCAGGGCGACCACGTGCGTGCGGCCGAACTGCTCGGCAGCGCCCGTTCGGTGGTCGGGATGGACAACGAGGCTTCGTACGTGGGCCCGCGGACCAAGTCGGCCGCCATCGCCGCGCTGGGTGAGGAGGCGTTCGAGGACGCCTTCGCCCGTGGACAGCGGGCCCGGACGGTTGAGGTCCTCGCCCTCGAGTCCGGACAGGCGTCGCCCGCCACCGGCCCGGTCACCTATCGCATTAAGTAAATCGCATTAAGTAATACGTGGCACGCAGTACGAAGCAGAGAGCGTCAAGCATCCACCGCGCGGCATCCAGCACGTCATCTCGCATCGAGCAACACGCGGCACACGGCACACGGCACACGGTACAAAACGCAGAGCGCCAAGTATCCGCAGCGCGGCATCCAGCACGTCGTCTTGCATCGCGTGATGCGCGGCATGCGGCACGGGGGACCAGGCATCAGGAACGCCGCAGCATCCAGCAGGTCGCGCGGAGCGCTTTCCACCCGGCGTATCGCGCGATGGGCGCCGATGGGGCAGCGTGGTGGGTGGCGGAATACGCATGGATCGTTTAATGTTCAACTACCTGAGCGACGCGGGCCCGCGGCGCCCAGGACAGACCGAGGAGGACGAGATGCCAGCCGTGACCACCGACAGGCTGTTGGAACTGCCGCGCGTCCCCGTGCCCGACCCGTTGGTCGCGGTGCCGCGACGGGTTCGCTCGATCACGAGCGCGCCGCAGGGATTCGAGGGCGAGGGCTTCCCCGTCTACCGGGCGTTCGCGGACGTCTCCAAGCAGACCCTCGATCCATTCATCCACATGGACCAGATGGGTGAGGTCGAGTACGCCGCCGGCGAGCCGAAGGGCACGCCCTGGCACCCGCACCGCGGCTTCGAGACGGTGACCTACATCATCGACGGCACCTTCGTGCATCAGGACTCGCACGGCGGCGGCGGCGTGATCACCGACGGCGACACGCAGTGGATGACCGCGGGCAGCGGCCTGCTGCACATCGAGACGCCGCCGGAGTCGCTGGTGATGTCGGGCGGCCTGTTCCACGGAATCCAGCTGTGGGTCAACCTCCCGGCCGCCAACAAGTGGAACCCGCCGCAGTACCAGAGCATCGTGGGCCCGCAGACCAAGCTGCTGACCACGCCGGACGGCGGTGCGCTGATCCGGGTGATCGCGGGCGCGGTCGGCGAGTTCGAGGGCCCCGGCTCCACGTTCACGCCGATCACCATGGTGCACGCGACGCTGAGCCCGGGCGCGAAGGTGACGCTGCCGTGGAACCCGAACTTCAACGCGCTGGCCTACTCGCTCTCCGGCCGCGGCACCGTCGGCGCCGACGACCGGCCCTTCGACGCGCACCAGCTCACCGTCTTCGGCCAGGGCGACTCGATCACCATCGCCGCCACCGAGCGGCCGGACAGCCGGACGCCGAACTTCGACGTCCTGCTGCTCGGCGGCCAGCCGATCCGCGAGCCGGTCTTCGCCTACGGCCCCTTCGTGATGAACACGCAGGCCGAGGTCGTACAGGCCTTCGAGGACTACAAGAAGGGCAAGCTGGGCGTCATCCCGGCGGACCCGATCCCGCACCTCGGCGTCTGAGACAGAGACTAAGGACTACGAAGGACTAGTCGCTATCACGCTGATGGAGTGGGGCCGTATCCCGGCTGACTTGACCCCGTACCTCGGCGGTTGAGGCCGACGGGAAGGGCTAGTCGCCACACTGATAGAGCGGGGCCGTCTCCTGGGGGACGGCCCCGTAGGCCGTTGCGGGGACTAGTCGGCAGTGCCGGGTGACGGCTGCGGTGATCTTGCTCAGGTCGGTCGCCTGGGTCACCGCCTTGCCCGGCCGAGTTGCTGCCCGCATGCCGGGGAAGTGCATGCCTCGGCCGGTCAGCAGCACGTAGTGCAGTTCGCCGGAGGCGACCATTGCTCGGAACTGCTGCGGCCTTGGGAAGTCCGCTGCTCCGGAGAAGCCGCCCATCGGCAGGACTGACGCCTCGTCATCGAGGATGTAGGGCGTCGCTGTGCTCCAGGACTCCGTTGCCACGAGGTAGCGCGCCCCGTCGCGGTGGTCCGTGAGATATGTCAGGAGCCTGTCCTGTGCGGCGGTGAGGGCGGTCGGTGGGTTGAAGGGATTGAATGAGCCGCCGGCTAAGCCTCCTGGGCTGGTCTTGCCGCCGAATCGGGACGTTGCGGCGGCCATCGTTCTCGGGAAGTGGAACTTGCCGCCGGTGTAGCCGCCCGCGTTCGCGTTGCCCGAACTGCCCGCGTACGTCGAGTCGAAGACGGACAGCGACCACATAGCCGGGACGGCCAGCATCAGCGCGCAGCATAGGGCCGCGGGCCACGCGGCGAACTTCGTGCGGCTGCCGCCGATGCGCCGGGCCACGATCGCGACGGCGACGCCGGTGACCGCCAGCGCCGCGAGGGGGAGCGCGATGCCGGGGACGAAGTTCGGGAAGGCGGCGCTCAGATACACGGCCCAGGCGAGCGTCACGCCGGTGAGCGTAGGCAGCGCCAGGCGCTCCAGCTTCGTCGTCTGTGCGCTGCGGTACATCGCGATCGTGCGCAGCAGCCCGTAGGCCGAGAGCGCGGCGAGCGGAGGGGCGAGGGCGACGACGTAGGTCGAGTGCGGGACGTTGCCGGCCGACAATGCGAGACCGGTCATCAGCAGCCAGCCGGTCCACATCAGCGTCCCGCCGCGGACTTGGTCCGTGCGACTCCGGCCGCGGCGCCACAGGCCGAGCAGGATGCCCGCCGCGGCCACCGGATACAGCCAGCCGATCTGCGAGGCCAGGTTGTGCTCGAAGAGCTTGAGCCAGCCGCTGCTCGCGTCGCCGAAGTTCCCGCCCTGAGCGGCCGCGACGCTCCCTGTCCCGGCCGCGGAGACGCCCACCGAGCTGAAGCGGGCCAGGCCGTTGTAGCCGAAGACCATCGCGATCGCATTGTTGTTTGTCGAGCCGTCGATGTACGGACGATCCGCGGCCGGTGTCAGGGTCGCGATGATCACCCAGGACAGCGACACCGCGAGGCACACTGCTCCGGCCGCAAGCGTGTGCCACAGCCGGGTGAGGCGACGAGGCGGGGCCGCCGCGATCAGGTAGGCGATGGCGAATGCCGGGAGCACGGCCCAGGACTGCATCATCTTGGCCTGGAAGCCGAGACCGACCCACATCCCGCACAGCAGCAGCCAGCGAACCCGCCCGGTCGCCGCGGCGCGCTGCCAGGCGGCGGCCGCGAGCACCAGCGTGCAGGTGAGCGCCGCGTCCTCGAGCACCTTGCCGAAGAGCGAGGCGGCCACCGGCGTCAGCGCGAAGATCCCGGCCGCGAGCAGTCCGGCCGTCGGCCCGATCCAGCGGCGCACGGCCGAGTTCAGCGCGAGCACCGTGACGACGCCCTCGAGCACCTGGGGCAGGGCCAGCGACCACGGGTGGAAGCCGAAGGCCAGCGCGCTCAGGGCCTGCGGCCAGAGGAAGCCGGGGATCTTGTCGATGGTGATCGACGCGTTCGGATCCAGCGCCCCGAACAGGAACGCCCGCCAGCCGGTGGTCATCGAGCGCACGGCCACCGCGTAGAACGCGTGGTACTCGGCGTGCGCGGCCTCCCAGCCGTACATGCTCCCGGCGAGCAGCACGATGCCCGCGAGCAGCCAGCGTTCTCGAAAGCCCCGCGGCGTCGCGGCCGCGGGTTTCCGCGAGCCCGCCTCGTGCGGTGACGGCTGCTCGGCCGTGTCCGTAGTACTCGAGGCGGACGGCGATGCGGCTTGCGACATCCCCCGCTCCCTTCACCTTTAGCGATTGAATCAACGCAGAGAGTAATCGATCACTGTGGGGGGCTATCAGCTCTGCGCGTCGTCGAATCGGGTGAAAACCTTTCAGAAACCGTGTCCCGCTTCGCATAGCCCCCGGGGTGACCTGTAATCCATGCTCGGAGTCCGTGCATGACTATGCAAGCGAGCGCGGGAATTTCCACCGTTGGGAGTAGCGAAAAAATCGTATGACCCGCCGTCAGTTCACTCGGTCGGCGCAGTAATCCGGCAGGAGTCCGGCAAAGTCAGTCCGCGGAGTGTTCCATCAGCAGTCGACCCAGCAGGCCGCCGCCGAACAGGACGAAGCCGATGCCGATCAGCCACGAGGTGATCACCACGACCGTGCCGATCGCGCCGTACGCTGTCGCGCTCGAGATCACCAGCGGTGAGAAGACCACCGCCGAGAACAGCCGGAGCCCGACCAGGCCGGCGGCCGTGAGCATCGCGCCCGGCAGCAGCGGCATCCAGTTCACCCGGCCGGCCAGCAGGAATCTGGCGGTCCACCAGAAGAAGCCGGTCGATCCCGCCGTCGCCACGATCAGCTGCACCACGGTGCGCAGCCAGGAATCGCGCGGCAGCAGGCTGGTGTCCGCGGCCACGAACAGGAATCCGACCAGCGCGGCCAGCCAGACCACCCGGCGCCACACGCTCATCAGCCGGGCCGGCGGCAGTGCCCAGATCCGCTCGAAGCCGACCTGCACTGTGGAGACGAAGGAGAGTCCGAACGCGGCCAGGCCCGCGAGACCCAGCGCGGTGGTCGCCGACAGCGCGGTCTTCGCCGGTCCGAAGACCGGGTGCAGGTCCTTCGCCGCCGCCGTCGACAGCCCGAGCGCGGCGGCCAGCCAGGAGGGGAACTCGCGTCCGCCCACCGGATCGGCCGCGGAGACCACGAGCAGCAGCGGGAGCAGCGTCACCAGGCCGAGCGCCGAGAAGCCGAGCGCGCGGTGCATCAGCTCCAGGTCCTGGCTCTCCTGCCAGGCCCGGTGCGCGAAGCCGCGCAGGCCGCCGCGGCCCTCGGGCTCCCGTGGCGCTTCCGTCGTCATCCGCACCACCCCCCGCTGTCGTGGGATCGCGACGATCCGCCGTCTCGACGCTCGGGGAGCGAGCACGGGCACTGAATCTCCTCGATGATCACCATGGGTCGGCTCCGTGCCACCGACTGTAGCGCCTGTTCGCGCCCCATGCCGAGCCGAGTCCTCCGGACGGGAGCGCATGTGGTGCGACCGGCGGACACGCGTTGCGATACGGGCGCGGTGGTCTTCGAACGGCGTGGGCGTCTAGGCTGGAGTGAATCGATCGGAGGACCAAGATGGCCACGTTGGAACTGACCGCGCAGAACTTCGAGGAGCACACCGACCGCGAGGGCATCACCCTCGTCGACTTCTGGGCTTCCTGGTGCGGACCGTGCCGCCAGTTCGCGCCGGTGTACGAACGGGTCTCCGAGAAGTACCCGGACGTGGTCTTCGGCAAGGTGGACACCGAGGCGAACCCGGATCTCGCCGCGACCTTCAATGTCTCCGCGATCCCGACGTTGCTGGTGATCCGGGACCGCGTGGTGCTCTACGCGCAGCCCGGCGCGCTTCCGGAGTCGGCGTTGGAGGACCTGCTGCGGCAGGCCCGCGATCTGGACATGGAGAAGGTCCGCCGCGAGGCCGGGCTCGAGACCGAGGAGCAGAACCAGAACTGACGGCGACGGCGCCGGCGGACCTGGACGCGGCCCCCTGATCGGCTGCCGGGCACGGGTTCGGGCACGAGCGCGCATCGGCGGCTAGGCGGTCGTCCGACCGGGGATTTCCGCGAGCCCGTGTTCCCGCAGCGGCCCGACCCGCCAGCCCTGTTCCGCGCAGTGCTTGAGCAGCAGCGGCAGCGCGCCGAGGGTCGAGCGCCAGGCCTCCGGCTTCGAGGTGCAGTCGGAGTCGTGCAGCAGCACCGTCCCGCCGCCGCGCAGGTCGCGGGCCACGGTGTGGAACACCGATTCGGCCGTGGCCGTCGAGGTCCAGTCCCGGCCCCAGGCGCTCCACAGCACCGGCCGCAGGCCCAGCTTGCGGCAGGCGGAGAACGTCGCGGCCGTGGCCACGCCGTACGGCGGCCGATACCAGGTCGGCGCCCGGCCGATCGCGCTGGCCACCTCGTCCCTACCCTGTCGCAGATCCCTGAGCGTCTGCCCGGGGGTGAGTGCGATGTGCGCGCGGTGGCCCCGGCCGTGCAGCGCGACCTCGTGGCCGGCCTCGGCGATCTCCCGGACCAGCGAGGGCGCCCGCTGCACCATCCGGCCGAGCAGGAAGAACGTCGCGCGCACCCTGGCCTCGTCCAGCGCCTCGAGGAAGAGCGGGGTCGAAGCCGGGTCGGGTCCGTCGTCGAAGGTCAGCGCGACGTGCTTGGCGTCGCCGAGCCCGGTCAGCCGCGGCCACAGGGCGGCCCGGACCGGACCGAGGCTGGTCGCCATCGGCGCCGCGTACGCCAGCGCACCGAACGCCGCCAGCCCCGCCGCGCGCTTCGTCCAATCAGCGGGTCCGGTGGTCATGCCGCGCCCCGGGTCCGGTAGCGATACTCGTCGTATTCGTCCCCGTCCCGCGCCGAACCGCCGAACTGGACGCCGCGCAGCCGCCGCTCCCAGCGCCGGTTCTTGCGGTCCCGCTGCCTCGGCACCCGCCCGACGGGCTCCGCGCGCTGGGGCGCGATCCCCAGAATCACCGTCACCGGGTCGGCCGCGAACTCCGGAACCAGCTCCCACGACGTCTCCAGCAGCGCCTTCTCCAGAGTGGGACGCAGGTCAGCCGCGTCCCGCACCCACGGCGCCGTCCCGGCCTCGTCCAGCGCCTCGGCGTTCGTCTGCCCGTGGCCCGGCAGCGTGCGGTACGTGACGACCGGAAGCCCGCAGGCCCGCGCCTCGTAGACGGTCATGCCGCCCGCGTTCTGGATCAGCACGTCGCACGCGTGCATCAGTCCCGGCATGTCCTGGACCCAGCCGTAGACGTGCTCGACGCCCTGCTCGATCAGCCGCTTGCGCAGCTCCTCGTTCTGCCCGCAGACCACCACGCAGCGGGCCAGGCCGGTCGCCGTCACGTCCCGGACCGTCTCGTCGAACTCGCCGATGCCCCAGGAGCCGCCGACCAGCAGCGCCAGGCTGCCCTCGGCGGGCAGGCCGAACCTCGCCCGCGCCTGCTCCCGGGAGGCCTCGGTGCGCCGGAAGAACCGCGGGTCCACGGCCGGATCCACCGTCACGACCTGCGCGGCGTCGAGGGCTCGCGCCTGGGCCGCGGCCACGTCGTGCACGGCCGTGTGACCGTCCACGCCCTCGGCCACCCACAGCCGGTGCACCGAGTAGTCCGTCAGATACGTCACGACCGGCACCCGCAGCCGTCCGCTCGCGCGCAGCCGGCCGAGCACCTGGCTGGCCAGCGGATAGGTCGAGACCACCACGCGGGTGTCCGGCCCGATCGCGTCGAGCATCCGCCGGGCGGAAAGCGCCGAGAAGAAGGCGACCTGCAGCGACAGCCCCCGTGAGCGGTCCAGCGCCCCGTACAGCATCCGGTAGCTCCACGGCGCCGCGAGAAGCATGTTGTGGTACGAGTCGCACATCAGGCGACCGGCCGTCCCGGGCATCTGGTCCAGGAAGTCGTACTGGTCCACGGTCAGCCCGGCCCCGGCCAGCCTGCGCGCGATCTCGTTCGCCGCCGCGTCGTGGCCGGCCCCGACGCGGGCCGAGAAGACGACCGCCCTGCCCTGGTCCCGCACCGCCCCCGCCGGGCGTGCGGGTCGGCGTATTCGTCCGGCCACCGGTTCCTCCGTGTCAGCTCTCGCCCCCGGCCGGCGACGGCTCGACGGCAACGAAGGCCCAAGGTAGCGGCTTGAAAACAGCTGTGCATAGGTTCCTCAGGAGGAACTTAGGGAGGACATCTCCTCCTTGCGAGGGATACGGCCCCTTAGGGGTGGGTGTCGGGAGCGGGCTTGACGCGGGTGGCTAACTCAATTAGCTTTAGGGCTATCAGGCATAACTAACGCCTCCGGGAAGGCAGCGAAATGACCGCCATCGCGTATCCGGGAACCACCCGATACCTCGAGATCAACCGGCCCGACGGCTCCGTCGGCCGGATCGCCTACGACGACCAGGGCGCCGGCCCCGTCGTCCTGCTCGCCCCCGGCATGGGCACCACGCGGGCCACCTTCCGGCACCTCGCCCCGGTCCTGCTGCGCGACGGATACCGCGTCGTGACCACCGACTACCGGGGGCTCGGCGAGTCCGACACCGGCTGGGCCGAATACAGTTCGGCCGCGACCGCCGACGACCTCGCCGCCCTCATCCGGCACCTCGGCGCCGGGCCCGTGCTGCTCTACGGCAACTCGTACACGGCCGCCTCGAGCGTGCACCTGGCCGCCGATCACCCCGAACTGCTGCGCGGCTGCGTCCTCGCCGGACCGTTCGTGCGCGACCTGCCCGCCCCGAACTTCGTCGCCAAGCTCATAAACGCGCTGGTCAGCAAGCCGATGTTCAACCGCAGGCTGTGGATGACGTGGTTCCCGCACATGTTCCCGAAGCCCCCGGCCGACTACGCCGAGATGCGCGCCGCCGTGAACGCCAACCTGCGCGAGCCGGGCCGCACCGCGGTCTTCGCGAAGATGTGCGCCGGCAGCCACGACGCGGCCGAGGCGAAGCTGCCGCGGGCGAAGGCCTCGGCGATCCCTACCCTCGTCCTGATGGGTACCGCCGACGAGGACTTCCCGGACGCCGCCGTCGAGGGCCGCTTCGTCGCCGACAGCCTCGGCGGCCGGCTCGAGATGCTGGACGGCTACGGGCACCAGCCGCACGAGGAGGCCCCCGAGCTCATCGCCGAGCTGATCCTCGGCTTCGACCCGGCGGCCCCGAGCCTCACGTCCTGACCCCTACTCATATATCGCACGCACCGCAGGAGACGACCATGCCCCGAGCCGGACTGACCCCCGCCGCCGTCACCCGCCTCGCCCTCGAGGAATTGGACGAGTCGGGACCGGACGGCCTGACCCTCAAGGCCGTCGCGGCCCGGGCCGGCGTCGCCACCCCCTCGCTCTACAAGCACGTGCAGAGCATCGACCACCTCAGGGACCTGATGGCCGTCGCGGTGCTCGACGAGGCCGCCGTCGAGATCGGCGGCGCCGTGATGGGCCGCTCGGGCCGCGACGCGCTCGAGGCCTTCCTGCTCGCCTACCGCGGCTACGCGCTGCGGCTGCCGCACCGCTGGACCCTGATGGAGCATCCGACCTCGACGGACCCGGCCGTCGTCGCCTCCGCCGCCCGGCTCGTCGAGATCGCCTACGCCGTCGTGCGCGGCTTCGGCTTGGCCGAGGGCGAAGAGGTCGACGCCGTGCGGACGCTGCGCGCCGCGGTGATCGGTTTCATCACCCTCGAGAACGGCGGCGGCTACCGCCTGGGCCGGGATACCGAGACGAGTTTCCGCTACCTCATCGTGGTTCTGGCGCAGGGTCTCGGCGCCCCTTGACAGGGCATCACCCCAGGCCGGGCAAATCAATACAGGCTATTGCGTCGCAGTCCGCAACCGTGATATCACTTCTCCGATCATCAGGGTGCAATATGAATCGGCGGTCGGTGGTCCGCCGCGGGAGGCGGAGCGGTTTTGCCGGTGTTCAATCCGCGGTCCCGTCGATCCCGCCTCGACCCGGACCCAGCGTTCGACGACGCGGATCTCCGGCGCGCCCGCGAGGACGCCGCGATGGGCGGCTGGGAGGCCGTGCGCGACCTGCTCGCCCGCACCGGTGACGACTGGACGCTGCGCACCCACCGGATCACCGTGCTCGCCAACTCCTCGGTCGGCCTGGAATGGCCGCGCGCCTGGAGCCAGGCCGAGCCGGAGCGCCCCGACGCCCAGGTGATGACGGCGTACGCCGAGGCCGTCCGGCTGCACAGCATGATCGTGCGCCGCGATCCCTCGGCCGACGACTCCACCGCCGTGGGCGTCGTCGCCCGCTGCCGCGCCGCCGCCGAAGCCGCGCCCGACGATCCGACCCCGTGGATCAGCCTGCTCACGCTCGCCGGCGTGCTCGGCGACAACGGCGTGTCCATGGTGCGGTGGAACGAGCTGTCCTTCGAGGCCGGGGCGCGCAGCTGGGGCTGGTTCAAGCAGGCCCTCGACCGCCATCCGGACAGCTGGCACGCCCACCACCGGATGCGCGAGGCCCAGTTGGCCCGGCTGCGCACCGGATCCCCGCGCGACCTGACCGGGCTGCTCGACTTCGGCACCGCCGCCGCCGCGCACGCCGGGGAGCACTCGCCGCTGCGCCTGCTGCCGCTCTACGCGCACACCGACCTGCGTCTCGCCGCCACCGCCGACCTGCTCGGCGCGGCCGAACGCGAATGGCTGACCCAGCGCAACGAGCAGGATCTGCAAGACGCCTACCGCGACTGGTTCCGCGGCCCGGAGCGGGCCCACCCGGCGGCGCCCTTCGACCTGAACATCCTGGCCTACCAGCTCGTCGAGTCCGGCCGGCCGAGCCTGGCCCACCCGGTGTTCACCGCCATCGGCCCCTACGCCACGACCGCCCCGTGGTCCCAGGCCGCGCAGCTGTCCGGCGCCCGCAGCGGCCACGACGCCTTCCGCGCGGCGCGCAGCGCGGCGGAGTCGGCCGCCGCCAAGGCCCCGAGGAACGTCACCGAGCCCGACCCCTTCCCGGAGCACTCCGTCCCCGCGCAGCCTGCCGCCGAGGACGACCCGAACGTACCGAACACCCTCCCCGTCAACACACTCACCTCCCCGGAGTGAATCCCGCCATGTCAGATGACGACGCGATCCGAATAGACAGTATGAAGGCGGCGGCCGTAGGCGACGCCGCCGATACCGACCAGCTGCACGAGCTCGGCTATCCGCAGCTACTGCACCGAGGCCTGACCGGCTTCAAGAACATGGGTGTTTCCTTCTCGGTCATCGGCGTCATCGGCGGTGTCGCCCTCACCTACAGCATCGGCATGAACGACGGCGGCCCGGCCGACCTGTTCTGGGGCTGGCTGCTGGTGTCCGGGCTGATCCTGGCGCTCGGCGCGGCGATGGCCGAGGTCTGCTCCTCCTACCCGACCTCAGGCGGCCTGTACTACTGGTCGGCCAAGCTGGCCAAGCGCAACGCGGCCGCCTGGGCCTGGTTCACCGGCTGGTTCAACGTCCTCGGCCAGATCGCCGGAACCGCGGGAGCCGCGTTCGGCGCGGCGTACTTCATCGTCGCCTTCGGCGTCCTCGAGGGCTGGTGGGTGTCCACCACCGGAACCGTGGTGGCGGTCTACGTCATCTCCACGGCCGTGCTGGGCCTCGTCGTCACCTTCGGCCGCAAGCTGGTCGGCTTCATCGGCGGCCTGAGCGTCTGGTGGCACACGGTGTTCGCGCTGGTGATGATCTTCGCGCTGATCTTCGCGCCCTCGCAGCACCAGACCGCGTCCTTCGCGCTGACCCACTTCGTCAACGGCACCACCTTCCACTGGCCGATCTACGCCGCGCTGCTCGGCCTGCTGGTGGGCGCCGAGACCTACACCGGCTACGACGCGAGCGCGCACCTGACCGAGGAGACCAGGCAGCCGGGCCTCGCCGCCCCGCGCGCCATGGTCCGCGCGATCGCCATCGCCGCGGTCATCGGCACCTTTATGATCGGCTCGCTCAACTTCGCCATTCAGAACTACGCGAGCGAGGCCGCGGGCACCAAGACCGGCAACGCGGTCGGCGACATCCTGGTCGACGCGGTCGGCGTCGGCTTCGGCAAGGTGCTCGTCGTGGCGATCGCCGTCGCCCTGCTGATCGCCGTCAACGGCAACCTGACCTCGAACTCGCGGATGATCTACGCGTTCTCCCGCGACTTCGCCCGGGTCGACGACGGCCGCTCGCACCCGGTCTCCCGCAAGCTCAGCGAGGTGCACACCGGCAGCCGGGTGCCGCGCTACGCGGTGTGGGTCGCCGTGCTCGGCGCCTGCCTGCTCGGCGTGCTCAACCTGTGGAGCGCGGTCGCGTTCAACGCCGCGATCACGATCAACGTCATCGGCCTCTACACCGCCTACGCCATCCCGGTCTTCCTGCGGCTGCGCCAGGGCGATAACTTCCAGCGCGGCCCCTGGCACCTCGGACGGTGGTCCTCCGTGGTCGGCTGGACCGCCGTGGTCTGGGTCATCGCGGCCGACATCCTGTTCGTGCTGCCCGAGACCAACCCGGTCTTCGCCGTCTCCACCTTCCCGTATACCCTGCCGGTGTTCGTGGTCGTGATCGGCGGCGCGGCCCTGTGGTGGAAGCTCTCGGCGCACAAGTGGTTCGTCGGCCCGCGCTCCCTCGGCACCCCGGACGAGCTCGCCGCGATCGAGCGGCGGCTGCGCGAGACCGAGACGGCGGTCGACGCCCCCGTCGCCGCGAGCTGAGGCCTCGACGCTGACACACTGAACGAACGTCCACGCGGCGGCCGGGGGAGACCCTTCCGGTCGCCGCGTTCGCACGAGAACAAGGAGCCCTCGATGCACCTGGGAACCGACACCGTCCACTACGCCTGGGACCGCGACCTGGCCCCGGCGCTCACGCTCGACGGCTCGGGCACCGTCGAGCTCGACCTGCTCGACTCCGGCGCCGGGCAGTTCGACGCCTCCTCCACCCACGCGAGCCTGGCCTCGCTCGATCTCGGCCGGGTCAACCCCGTCACCGGGCCGATCGTGGTCCGCGGCGCCGAGCCGGGAGACGCGCTGCTGGTCCGGGTCCGCGAGCTGTCCACCGCCGCCTGGGGCTGGTCCGCGAACATCCCCGGCTTCGGCCTGCTCGCCGAGGACTTCCCGGACCCGGTGCTGGTGCACAGCCGGATCGGCGAGAAGGACATCGAGCTCGACTTCGGCCCGGTGCTGCCCGCGCTGCCGATGATCGGCACCCTCGGCCTCGCGCTGCCCGAGCCGGGACCGCACCCGCTGCTCCCGCCGTCCCGGCACGGCGGCAACATGGACATCCGGCAGCTCGGCGCGGGCGCCAGCGTGCTGCTTCCGGTCGGCGTGTCCGGCGCGCTGCTCTCCCTCGGCGACGGGCACGCGGCGATGGGTGACGGCGAGATCTGCGGCACCGGCATCGAGACCGCGGCCCGCGCCGTCATCGAGGTCGAAGTCGTCAAGAACCGGGCGCTGTCCGCGCCGATCCTGGAGACCCCGGCCGCCGCACGCCGCTCCGGCGCGGCGCTGGTGACCACGGGCGTCGGCCCGGACCTGCTGACCGCGGCCAAGGACGCGGCGCGTTCGCTGGTCGACGAGACGGTCCGGCGCACCGGGCTGAGCGCCGTGCACGCCTACATCCTGGCCTCGCTGACCGCCGACCTGATCGTCAGCGAGATCGTGGACCTGCCCAACTACGTCGTCTCGCTGCACCTGCCGCTCGACCTGCTGAGCTGACGTCAGACGCGAGAGGCGGCGCCCCCGACCGGGAGCGCCGCCTCTCTCATTGACCGAGCGTCAGACGACCCCGGGCCTCGGGAACGCGTCCGCCGCGACCAGCCCGTCCTTCACCGCCTCGCGCTGTACGGCGTGCACGGTCCGCCCGTGCACGTCCGCGATCTTCTGCCAGCTCTGCCCGCCGCCGAGCTCCTTCGCCAGCCGCTCCCGTTCCTCCACCGACCATCGCGTATGCGAATTCGGGTACTGCTTGCGCCGCGAGCGCAGCCACTCGCCGAAGGTCGGCCGGTCCACGAACCAGGCCATGGACCGCAGATACCGCCGGTCCAGCTGGAACACCACCTCGTCCGCGCACAGGAACACCAGCGCGCCCTCGTCCACGGCCACCCGGTCCGCGCGCAGCACCAGTTCGCCCTCGGTCAACGCCACTCCGCGCGGCCCGCGTGCGTCCTGCGGCGCGGTCAGCCGCACCCGCACCCAGCCCGCGGTCTTCGGTCGATCGTCCTGAACAGTCCTCGACATGACGGATCCTCCCCGGAAAGTCGCCGTCTCGCTTCCTCTACAGGGATACCCGGAGAAGTGCTCGAACAAACGTTCTCGGAGGGCTGAAAATGGCTTCCCGCCTGCGGAAACCCGGCAAAGTAAGGGGCCCGGCGCACACCCTTCACAGGGTGTGCGCCGGGCCCCTTCAGGCCTTAGCAGGCTCAGTGGGAACGCTTGGCGTACCCGCCACCGCTGTAGCGCTCGTGCCGGTCGCCGCCGAAGTTCCCGCGACGCTCGCCGCCGGCCGCAGGAGCGGCACCGGTGCCGGTGCCGGCCGCGGCCGGCCGGTCCCGCTTGGCGAAGTTGCCACGGTCGTCACGCTGCGGCCGGTCGCCGTAGCCGCCACGGCTGGAGCCGCTGCGGTCGTCCCGGCTGCGGTCGCCGTAGCCGCTGCTGCGCCGCTCGCCCTGGCCGCCGCGGTTGCCGTAGCCGCCGCGGCCGGAGCCGCCACGGTCGTCCCGGTTGCGGTTGCCGTAGCCGCCGCGCTCCTCGCGACGACGGTCCCGCTCGCGCACCGGCAGCGCGAAGACGGGCACCTCGCCCGGCTCCGGCACCTCCTGCGCCGCGGTCAGCCCGGCCAGCGCGGTCGCGCCCTTCTCCCAGCGGCCGCCGGTGCCGAGCGGAGCCACGTCCAGGCTCTCCGCCACGACGCCCGCGTCGCGCATCATCCGCTCAGCCTGCCGACTCTGCTTCGGCAGCACCAGCGAGGCCACGATCCCGGTCTCCCCGGCCCGCGCGGTACGCCCGGCGCGGTGCAGGTAGTCCTTCGAGTCGCGCGGCGGGTCGATGTGCACGACCAGGTCCACGCCGTCCACGTGGATGCCGCGCGCCGCCACGTCCGTGGCGATGAGCACCGGGGTGCGGCCTTCCTTGAAGTCCTCGAGCGTCTTGGTGCGCGCCATCTGCGTCATCCCGCCGTGCAGCGCCGCCGCCGGCAGGCCCCGCTCACGGAACTGCTCGGTGACGCGGTCCGCGGCCATCTGGGTGCGCACGAAGAAGATCGAGCGCGCCTTGGGCAGCTTCTGGTCCGCGTGCCGACCGGCGATCTGCGCCGCGACCCGGGCCTTGTGCTGCGGGGTGACCAGCAGCAGGTGGTGGCTCATCGTGGAGACGACGCCGCCCTGTCCCTGCGGGTCGACCTCGTGCAGCACCGTGTCCTTCATGAACTTGCTGACGATCTCGTCCACCGCGCCGTCCAGCGTCGCGGAGAACAGCAGCCGCTGGCCGCCCTCGGCGACCTGCTCCATCAGCTCGCAGACATGCGGCAGGAAGCCCATGTCGCACATCTGGTCGGCCTCGTCCAGGATCGCGATGTCCACGTCGCCGAGCTCGCACTCGCCGCGCTCGATCAGGTCGGAGAGCCGACCCGGGGTCGCGACCAGCAGTTCCACGCCATAGCGCAGGCCGTCGATCTGCTTGCGCATCGGGGCGCCGCCGTAGACGGAGCGGATGCGCAGGCGCAGCGCCCGTGCATACGGCTTCAGCGCCTCCTCCACCTGCATGGCCAGCTCACGCGTCGGCACCAGCACCAGGGCGAGCGGCTTGTGCGGCCGGGCCCGCAGGCCCTCGAGCCGGGCGAGCGTCGGCAGGCCGAAGGCCAGGGTCTTGCCGGAGCCGGTCCGGCCGCGGCCGAGCACGTCCTTGCCGGCGATGGCGTCCGGGATCGTCGCGGCCTGAATCGGGAAGGCGGTGGTGACACCGGCCTCGTGCAACACCTCGAGCAGCGCCTTGGGCAGCTCAAGTTCGGAGAACGGAACTCCGGGGGCCACGGTCGGCTCCTCCACGGCGTCCGCGTTCTCGTTCTCTACACCGTTTTCGAGCACGGCAGTCATACTTCAGCGACCTCCAGGTCATTCGGCACGTCACAAGTGACAAGGAGGCACGGCGAACGCGCATGCGCGACCGCGCCGACCACAAGTACGGGCCCGTCTTCGGGTTAATGCCGCGCCTGTGTTCGGCTTCGCCGAAAAGTTCCCTCTTGAGAACACACGAACCGGCTGCACACGAGGGCCGAAACTGACTTCGGCCTCGGCAGCCGGACTACCACTACCAGGGAGCGCGCGGGCATCACATGGTTACGTGGACCATGATAGACGCCTCCTCCCGAACTCTGTTAACCGGGCAGGTCAACGCCGGTTTCCAGGCCGTCCGCTAGGGTGGCGCCGATCACCACCACCCCAGAAAGAAGGCTGCGGCCCACCGGCCGCGCCCGCTCGCGGAGGCACCCATGACAGACAGCTGGCTCGACACCCCCGAGCACACCGGATTCGGCCTCGACAACCTGCCTTTCGGCGTCGTCGTACCCGGAGACGGCGTCCCGCAGATCGCGATCGCCATCGGGGACCGCGCCTTTCCGCTCGGCGCCGCGACCGAAGCAGGGCTCTTCGACACGGTGCTGCCGGACGCCGGGATCCTGACCGCGCCGAACCTCGACCGGCTGCTCGCCGCCGGCCCCGCCGTCTGGCGCGCCGTCCGATCCCGCGCCACGGAACTGCTCGGCGACCGCGCGCACGCCGGCGGCGTGCGTCCGCTGCTGCTGAGGCTCGACGCCGTCTCGAACCCGCTGCCGTTCACCGTCGCCGACTACGCGGACTTCTACTCCTCGCGCGAGCACGCCGAGAACCTCGGCCGGATCTTCCGCCCGGACAGCGCGCCGCTGCTGCCGAACTGGACGCACCTGCCGATCGGCTACCACGGCCGCTCCGGCACCGTCGTCGTCTCCGGCACCCCGATCGTCCGCCCGCACGGCCAGCGGCTGCCCGCGCCCGGCGCCGAGCCGGTGTTCGGCCCGAGCATCAAGCTGGACATCGAGGCCGAGGTCGGCTTCGTCGTCGGGGTGCCGACCCGGATGGGGCAGAGCGTGTCAGTGGACGAATTCACCGACCACGTCTTCGGCGCGGTGCTGGTCAACGACTGGTCCGCGCGCGACATCCAGGCCTGGGAGTACCAGCCGCTCGGCCCGTTCCTCGGCAAGTCCTTCGCCACCTCGGTCTCGCCGTGGATCGTCCAGCTCGACGCGCTCGCCGAGGCCCGCGTCGCCCCGCCGCGCCAGGACCCCGCGCCGCTGCCGCATCTGGCGGGCGACCATTGGGGCTACGACCTGAGCCTGCGAGTCGAGCTGAACGGCACCACCGTCTCCCGGCCGCCCTTCGCAGGGCTCTACTGGACCGCCGCGCAGCAGCTCGCGCATATGACGAGCAACGGCGCGAGCCTGCGCACCGGCGACCTGTTCGCCTCAGGCACGGTATCCGGCCCCGAGCCCGGCCAGCGCGGCTCGTTCATCGAGCTCACCTGGAACGGTTCCGAGCCGCTGCGGCTGGACGACGGGTCCACCCGCAGCTTCCTCGCGGACGGCGACACGGTCGTGCTCAGCGGCAGCGCCCCGGGCCCCGACGGGACACGGATCGGTTTCGGCGCGGTAACCGGCACGATCCATTCGAGATAGATCCACTCCGGGCGTTCATCTGCGGTCGGTATCCTGGCCGTGTGGGACCGCCGCGGTCCCGATCCGGGAACCATTCAGGGCTGCGGGCGCCGTCGCGAAGGCGCCCGCTTCATCTCCGGGTTAGGACGCGGCCTAGGTCAGGAAGGCGGGCCGGCCATGACGTTCATCAGCACCGACCGGGCTAACTCACGCGGACGACTGCCGGGCATGCGCCGGCGCCGCGAGCAGCCTGACCCCGTCGCGGCCTTCGTGGCCCGAGGCTTTCCGGTGGTCCCGGCCGCGGCCCCGAACAGCGGAGGCCCCGGCTGCTCCTGTACCAGGATCGGCTGTCCGAATCCCGCGTCCCATCCGCTCTCCCGCGGCTGGCGCAAGGAGGCCAGCGCCGACCCGGCCCAGCTTGAACGATGGCGGGGGCGGATCCCCGAGGCCAACTACGCGAGTCCCACCGGCGGCACGCACGACGTCCTCGAAGTACCCGCCGCGGCCGGGGCCAAGGCCCTCGAGGCCCTGCTCGCCGCGAAACTCCCGGTCGGCCCGGTGGCCCGCACCGCCTCCGGCGACCGCTACCTGTTCTTCACCACCGCCCGGCCCGGCGAGGGCGACCTCGACGAATGGTGGTCCTCCGACCTCGACGCCCGCGCCGAGGAGACCGAGACCTCGGGCCTCCGCTGGCACACCCGCGGCTCGTACGTGCTGATCCCGCCGGCCCGAGCCATGAACGGCGGCGTGGCCCGCTGGGTGCACGACTCCGAGGCCGAACTGCCCGACCCGCTGCGCATCCTCGGCGCCCTGGCCGACGCCTGCGAGGCCTGAGCGCCCTCTCCGCGAGGCCCCGCCGCGGCAGACGCTACGGCAGTGTGAGGATTTCCGCGCCGTCCTCCGTCACCACGAGCGTGTGCTCGAACTGCGCCGTGAGCTTCCCGTCCATCGTCACCGCGGTCCAGCCGTCCGACCACATCCGGTGCTCGATCGTGCCCAGCGTCAGCATCGGCTCGATGGTGAAAGTCATCCCCGGCGTGATCACCCGGTCCGCGCGCGGGTCGTCGTAGTGCGGGATGATCAGGCCGCTGTGGAAGGCCGAGGAGATCCCGTGCCCGGTGAACAGCCGCACCACGCCGTAGCCGAACCGCGCCGCGTACGACTCGATCACCCGCCCGATGATGTTGATCTGCCGCCCCGGCTTGACCGCCTTGATCGCCCGGTTGAGCGACTCGCGGGTCCGCTCCACCAGCAGGTGCGCCGCCTCGTCCACCTCGCCGACCTCGAAGGTCGCGTTCGTGTCCCCGTGCACGCCGTTGATGTACGCGGTGATGTCCACGTTCACGATGTCGCCGTCGTCCAGCACCGTCGAGTCCGGGATGCCGTGGCAGATGACCTCGTTGACCGAGGTGCACAGCGACTTCGGGTAGCCGCGGTAGCCCAGCGTGGACGGGTAGGCGCCGTGGTCGCACATGTACTCGTGCCCGATCCGGTCGAGCTCGTCCGTCGTCACCCCCGGCTTGACCGCCTGGCCGACCTCGGCGAGCGCCTGCGCCGCGATCCGGCCCGCGATCCGCATCTTCTCGACGGTCTCGGGGGTCTGCTCGTCCGATCCGGCGTAGCGGCTCGGCATCGCCTTCCCGACGTACTCCGGGCGGGTGATGCGCGCCGGGACCTGACGGGTGGGGGAGAGGGTACCTGCAACCAAGGGAGCCATGCAGACGAGTTTAGACGCCCCTCCCGGGGCACGACGTACCTGGAACATGCCCCCGAATCCAAGGTGGAGCGAGCTATGACCGACGAAGGCCCGCAGTGGTTCTACTGCCTCAAGCACCACACGGTCGAGGGACCGATCGGCTGCAAGGCCAAGGATCGGCTCGGCCCGTACGAGACCCGTGAGGAGGCAGAGCACGCGCTGGAGAAGGTCAAGGAGCGCAACGAGGCCTGGAAAGCGCAAGACAACGCCGAATGACACTCACCAGCGTTCGACGCGCGGCCCGTTGCTCGCCTCGACCCAACGGCGCAGCCGCAGCAGCAGTCCGCGCGGCCTGAGCTCCCCGGCGGCCGTGGACACGAGGTGCTGCGCGCCGTCGAACGAGGGCGCCTCGGGGATGTCCGGAACGGCCAGCGACTCGTGCGCCAGGCCGCCGGCCAGCGGCGTGCGCTGACCGAGCGTCAGGATCCGGGCGCCGCGGCGACGCGCGTCCTGCACCCGTTCCAGCACCAGGGAATCCGGGTCGTCCTCGGCGACGATCAGCACCGCCTCGCTGCGCCCCGCGGAGCTGATCCGGTCGAGGCCCGCGGCCAGATGCTCCGGGGCGTCGAGGCGCGGTGCCCGGTGGATCAGCGTCGGGCTCAGCCGTCCGAGCCCGGCCAACTGAGCCTCGTCCGTGAGATGCGCCGCCATGTGCCAGGGTTCGTCCCGCTCGACGCCGACCGCGCCGACCAGCAGCAGCCCGCCCTCCCGGCGCGGCGCCGCACGCAGGGCCGCGGCGAAGTCGTCGGCCTCCTCGAGCCACGCCCGTCCCCGGCCAAGATCCAGCAGTTCGCGCAGTACCCGCGCCTCGGACCGGTCCATCCGCCCATCGTGTCAAAGCCCGCACCCGACGGATAGGGCCGTGCCCGCCGAAGCGGCCACGGCCCTTACTGGACTTCTAGACGCCTAGGCGTCCCAGCGGTCAGTGGAAGCTGTTCTCCGGACCGGGGAACACGCCGCCCACCACGTCCGCCGCGTACGCCCGGGCCGCGTCCGTCAGCACGCCGCGCAGGTCCGCGTACTTCTTCGCGTGCTTGGGCGGCGTGCCCGGCGTCATGCCGGCCATGTCGGTCCACACCTGGACCTGCGCGTCGCAGCCGATGCCGGCGCCGATGCCCACGGTCGGGATGTGCAGCAGTTCGGTCACCCGCGTCGCGAGCTCGGCCGGAACCAGTTCGAGCACCACGGCGAAGGCGCCGGCGGCCTCGATGGCCTTGGCGTCGGACAGCAGCCGCTCGGCCTCCTCGTCGCCGCGCCCCTGCACCCGGTAGCCGCCAAGCGCGTTGACCGACTGCGGGGTGAGCCCGATGTGCGCCATGACCGGGATGCCGGCCTGCACCAGCGCCTCGACCTGGTGCGCGACCCGGCGGCCGCCCTCCAGCTTCACCGCGCCGACCCCGGCCTCCTTCAGGAAGCGGGTGCCGGTCTCCAGCGCCTGCCGCGGCGAGGACTGGTACGAGCCGAAGGGCAGGTCGGCGACGATCAGCGAGCGGCTGGTGCCGCGCACCACCGCGGAGGAGAGCGTGATCAGCTCCTCCACCGTCACCGGCACCGTGTTGCGGTACCCCAGGTGGTTGTCGCCGGCCGAGTCGCCGACCAGCAGCACCGGGATCCCGGCCTCGTCGAAGACTCCGGCGGTCATCGCGTCGTACGCCGTGAGCATCGGCCAGCGCTCGCCGCGCTGCTTGGCCAGCGCCAGGTCGCGCACGGTCACCCGGCGGCCGGTGCCGGTCGAGCCGTTGTAGAGGGTGAGCTTGGGTTCGCCGGACGCGCCGGCCGAGGGAACAGTCCCAGATATGGACATCGTGGAAGCAACTCCTTGAGAGATCTCGTGGCGCCGCTGAGGGCGTCCCCGGACTGTCTCGGATCGTCTCACTTCCGTCCCGTCCGCGCCAGACGGTCTCGCGCATCCGTCACGGTACGCACCGTGACCGGCGCGGCGGCCTATGCCGTGATCAGGAGGATCAGGAGGAGCGCCAGAACTGGAACAGCGACTGGCCCTGCGCGGCCCCGTTCGCGGGCTGGCTGCCGGCCCGCAGGATGTCGTCCACCAGCGTGGAGAAGCCGTCGCGCACCGGCGGCAGCGCGAACAGGAGCAGCAGCACGATCAGGATGCCGTAGGGCCGGATCGGCTCAAGCGCGCGCCGGGTCTCGAAGCGCAGGTGCGGCTCGATGATCCCGTAGCCGTCCAGGCCCGGCACCGGGATCAGGTTCAGGATCGCGACCGCGACCTGCAGGTAGGCGAAGAAGGACAGTCCCATCCAGAAGTACGCGTGCGGCCCGGAGGGGTCGATCCAGCCGGTGCCGCTGAAGGAGATGGTCGGCGCGAAGGCCGCGACCAGGGCCATCGAGATCCCGGCGGCCGCGATGTTCATCAGCGGGCCCGCGGCCGAGACCAGGCTCGCGGCGCCCTTGGACCGGATCGCCGCCCGGTTCACCTGCACCGAGCCGCCCGGCAGCGGCAGCGCGCCGATGATCAGGTAGATCGCGGGCAGCAGCAGCGAGAGCACCGGGTTGACGTATCGCATGGGGTTGAGATCGAGGTAGCCGCGCCCGGCGATGGACCCGTCCCCGCCGCGGTGCGCCGCGTACGCGTGGCCGAACTCGTGCAGGCACAGCACGGTGAAGTACAGGCCGAACACGAACACGAAGACCGCGAACTTGGGTCCGGAGCTCGTGCTCGTGTCCGAGCTCAGCCAGGTGACCACGCCGCCGGTGGCCGTCGCCGCGACCACCGCGAGGAACACGGTGCTGATCCCGCCGTGCGCTGAGCTCCGCGCGCCGAATGCGCCGCGCCCGCCGCCACGCTGCCCGGGAAAGTTCACTGTCCACCTCGTCGTCCGCCGGCCGTGCGGCCGTTGCCCATCATCGTAGCGATCTGCTTCATACCGCCGTGCCCACCGCACCCACGGGGTACAGCGGGATCTTCGCCTCTACTCCCGCAACGCATGGGAGTGCAGTAGCGTTCCGCGCAGCATGTCCGAGCCGGTGGGCGCGGGGACGCCCGCCCGGTCCCACGCACAGCGAATACCACGCACAGCGAAGGAGCCCAGATGGCCGTGAACGGCGCCGCGGTGTTCGCGCAGATCCGCTCGACCCTGGACTGGATCGAGTCCGGGCAGGTCGAGTCCGTGGCGGCCGCCGCCGACCTGATCGCGGACGCCCTCGCGGCCGGGGGAGTGCTGCACGTGTTCGGCACCGGCCACTCCGAGGCCCTCGCGATGGAGCTCAGCGGCCGGGCCGGCGGCCTGATCCCGACCAACAAGCTCGCCCTGCGCGACGCCGTGCTGCTCGGCGACCTGCCCGCCGCGGCCCTCGCCGACCCGAAGGCCGAGCGCGACCCTGAGCTGGCCCGGCAGGTCTGGGACCTCGCCCCGATCGAGCCGGGCGACGTGGTCCTGATCGCCTCGCAGTCCGGCGGCAACGGCTCGACGGTCGAGATGGCGCAGATCGCGAAGAGCAAGGGCCACGCCCTCATCGCGCTGACATCCCTGGCGCACTCGACGGCCATCACCTCGCGGCACCCCTCGGGCAAGCGCCTGTTCGAGCTCGCCGACGTCGTCATCGACAACGGCGCCCCGCACGGCGACGCCTTCCTGCCGCTGCCGGACGGCGGCAGCGTCTGCGCGATCTCCTCCATCGCCAGCGCGGCGATCGCCCAGGCGCTGGTGGCCGAGGTGACCTCCCGGCTGATCGAGCGCGACGTCGAGCCGCCGATCTACCGCTCGGCCAACGTCGAGGGCGGAGACGTGCACAACGACGCCTGGGAGGCCCGCTACGCCGGCCGCATCCGCCGCAGCGCGTACTAGGCCCTGCCAGCGGCCTGCTGGCGCTCATCGGCGTTCAGTGGCGTTCACCGGCGCCGCGCGGCCCGCGTCAGTAGCGGAACTGCGCCATCTGTGGCAGTTGAGCGGCCGAATCGCCCGGCGACCCGCGGTGCCGCGAGCGCGGGCTGTGCGGGTTGTACGGCGCCGGGATCGAGGGGTAGCGGGGCAGGTAGAAGTCCTCCCCGCTCCGGTCTCCGGGCAGCGAGCGCAGGGCCAGGCGGTATTCGTCGATCAGGGCGTCGTACAACGGCGTGCTGCGTGCGGGCACCCGGTCCGACCCCGGGGGCACGGGGCGGGCTGGGGCTGCGAGAATGCGCGATACGGTCACAACGGGTCTAACGAGACGTCAGAGGTCCCCGATACTCGGCCGTTCGAGTGATCCCCCGCCAGCCCTCCGCCCCGCCGCCGCTGCTCAGCCGGGCTCCGCCCGAAACCGCACCGAGCGCGCGTCACCCGTCTGCCCGGTGAATCCGCCGACCGACGCAGGCAGGGCTCGCTCGCTCGCACTGAGCGCGCGTCACCCGTCTGCCGAGGGTTTTAGCCGCTCAGTCCAGCTCGGGGAGCAGGTCGGCGATCGACTTGATGATCCGCGACGGGCGGTACGGGAAGCGCTCCACGTCGCCCATCTGCGTGATGCCGGTGGTCACCAGGATCGTCTGCAGGCCCGCCTCGATGCCGCACTTCACGTCCGTGTCCATCCGGTCGCCGATCATCGCCGAGGACTCCGAGTGCGCCTTGATCTTGTTCAGGCCCTCGCGCATCATCACCGGGTTCGGCTTGCCGACGAAGTAGGGCTCGACGCCGGTGGCCCGGGTGATCAGCGCCGCGACCGAGCCGCAGGCGGGCAGCGCGCCCTCCAGCGAGGGGCCGGTGGCGTCCGGGTTCGTCGCGATGAACCGCGCGCCGGCGTCGATCAGCCGGATGGCGCGGGTGATCGCCTCGAAGCTGTACGTCCGGGTCTCGCCCAGCACGACGTAGTCCGGGTCCGTCTCGGAGAGCGTGTACCCGGCCTCGTGCAGCGCGGTCGTCAGGCCCGCCTCGCCGATCGCGTAGGCCGAGCCGCCGGGCCGCTGCGAGTCCAGGAACTTGGCGGTGGCCAGCGCGGAGGTCCAGATGTTCTCCTCCGGCAGGTCGATGCCCGTCGCCACCAGCCGGGCGCGCAGGTCGCGCGGCGTGTAGATCGAGTTGTTGGTCAGAACCAGGAAAGGCGCGCCCTTGTCGCGGAGCTTGCGGATGAACTCGTCCGCTCCGGGGATCATGACGCCCTCGTGGATGAGCACGCCGTCCATGTCGGTCAGCCAGCTCGACACCGGCTCGCGGTCCTTCACCCTGAACTCCTCTTCCGGCACCTGAAGCCGGGGTCGATACCGAACGGACGGGCGGCGCGCACAAGGTTCGGCACCGAACCGGCCCGCTCCCGCGCCACCGCGCCCATTATCCTGTGCGGGCCGTTCACACGCGCCGAACGGCCCTGGAAAAAAGCCACGCGCCGCCGCAATCCGTGTTCACGGCTGCGACGGCGCGGGAAGATTGAGCGCCGGTACGCGTGTCGCCTCTCGGCGAGTGGCTCGACGCGGCTCCAGCCTGACGGTATTCCGCGCCGGCTATAGGTGAGGCCCGGGGACATCGTACGTACCGGCCTCACGAGGCTAACACAGCCGCGTGGATCAGCGCATGGCCCGGTAGTTCACCCGGCGGCCCCGATAGTTAATGAAGGTCTTAATATTCCGAGTCACCGGCCGCCGCGGGACAGCCCGGCCTGGATCGCCTGGTTCGCCAGGATCGCGGCCGTCTCGCCTTCCTTCACCAGGCTGTCATCCTCGATGCGGCCGACGATCGACATGCCGTCATGTGCGTTGCCGGGCGCCGACTTCGCGGCTTCGCGCTGGAGTTCGTGCTCGTGCTCGCGCTCCAGTTCGTGTTCGTGCTCGACGTGCGCGGCGTTCCGCAGTTCGGCGTACTCCTGGTGCGGGTGGGTGATGGCGTGCTCGAGGTCGTGCAGCTTGAAGTGCCGCTGGCCGTCATCGTTGAACAGGTGTGCCCAGCGGCGCGCGTCCAGGTAACGCAGCACCGGGATGTGCCGGATCTCCAGCGAGAGCAGGATGCCCACGGTCGCCGCGCAGGCCAGCACGAGGTCCCCGACACCCGCGATGGCGCCGATCGCCGCGGCGCCGAAGACGGAGGCCGCCGTCGTCACGCCGTGCAGGATCTGCATGTCCTGCTCCGACTGCTTGACCGCCTGCCGGAAGCAGAGCCCGCCGCCGATGAAGCCGATGCCGGTGACGGCGCCGCCGAGCGCGGCCGGGTAGTGCGGCGCGATCGAGCCGATCAGCGCCGTGCTCAGGCCGATCAGCGAGAACATGCGGTCACCGCCCGGCGCGCCGCGTACCTCGCGCTCGAAGCCGAGTACGAATGTCAGGGCCCAGCCGACGGCTATGTTGCCGACCAAGCTCCACTCCACGCTATGCACGTGCGCTCCTCCCCTTGGGACCGGTTGCCGACGCGGATCCGCAAGCGTCTGGTGGCTCAGCATTGTAGGGGTCTCGCATGTCGGAGCAAGTCACGGCCCGAGATCCGCCGCGGCATCGTCGTGCGACGCACTCACGGGTGATCACCTGCGACGTCACGCCTCGGCCCGCCCGTATCCGTCTTGCGGTCTCACGGCCCGGCCCCGCTCGCATCCATATCGTGCCCGGCAAGGCGGACCGCCGGTGGTCGCTGTCGCCGACCGCCGCCGCCGATCGTGCGCTGGCGGGCTTCGGCGGGGCTAAGCGCCGGTGATCGCATACCGTGTACTTCATGCGCAGAGTTCGGCTCCGAGTCAGTGCCCAGCCTTTGGTGCACTGGGCTTGGCGGCATGTGACGGAGGCCGGGAAGATCACCAGCGGTTCCCGCGCGGCCCGCCGCTTCGCCTTCTTCGGCGAGGCCAGCGCCATCGCCTTCCCGCAGGGCACGCTGCTGGGCGAGCGGTGGATCTCGGTGGGCCACTTCACCCTGATCGGCCCGCACAGCACCATCTCCGCCGGATTCATCCCGGAGCGCGACCTGGGCCCGACGCCGATCGTCCGCATCGGCAACGGGGTCGTGCTCGGCCGGGGCAGCCACATCGTCGGCCACCAGTCGATCGACATCGGTGATGACGTATATACCGGCCCATATATCTACGTGACCGACCAGAACCACGGCTACACCGACCCGGACACCCCGATCGGCAAGCAGTGGCCGATCAACGAGCCCGTCGTCATCGGCGCGGGGTCGTGGATCGGCACCGGAGCGGTGATCCTGCCCGGAGCCAGGATCGGCCGCAACGTGGTTGTTGCCGCGGGCTCGGTGGTACGCGGCTACATCCCGGACCACTGCGTCGTCGCCGGAGTCCCCGCCCGCGTCGTACGCCGCCTCGACGAGGACGGCAAGTGGCGCAGCGCCCGCTCCTACGGCCAGTCCACCGAACCCTCCGCTCCCGCCTGACCGGCGTCTTCTCCCTACCGTTCCCGGAGTTCCCGCGTTGTGCGGGTAGACTGTCGGCACGTGCGCTTTGTTAACGACCTCACCCCTCAGTACGACCTCACCTACGACGACGTCTTCATGGTTCCGGCCAGGTCGGACGTAGGCTCCCGGCTCGGCGTGGACCTCTCCTCGACCGACGGCACGGGCACCACGATCCCGCTAGTCGTCGCCAACATGACCGCGGTCGCGGGACGCCGGATGGCCGAGACGGTCGCGCGACGCGGCGGCCTCGTGGTCATCCCGCAGGACATCCCGCTCGAGGTGGTGACCGAGGTCGTCTCATGGGTCAAGGCCCGGCACGTCGTCTACGAGACGCCCATCACTATCCGGCCCGCAGACACGGTCGGCGACCTGCTGAACCTTCTCCCGAAGCGCGTTCATGGCGCTGCGGTGGTACTCGAGGGCGAGCGGCCCGTCGGCGTGGTGACCGAGGCCGACTGCCAGTCGGTGGACCGTTTCACCCAGGTCGGGCAGGTCATGTCCCGCGAGCTGCTGACAGTACCGGACGGCATCGCGCCCGAGGAGGCGTTCGAGCGCCTGAGCAAGGGACATCATCGGCTCGCCCCGGTCGTGCACGAGGACGGCACCCTCTCCGGCCTGCTCACCCGCCAGTCCGCGCTGCGCGCCACCCTGTACACGCCCGCCGTGGACGCGAACGGCCGGCTGCGCGTCGCCGCCGCCATCGGCGTCAACGGCGACGTGGCGGGCCGGGCGAAGGCGCTGCTCGAGGCGGGAGCGGACGTCCTCGTGGTCGACACCGCGCACGGCCACCAGGAGAAGATGCTCACCGCGCTCCGGGCGGTGCGCGGTCTCGACCCGCAGGTTCCCGTCGCCGCGGGCAACGTCGTCTCGGCGGCGGGCGTGCGCGACCTCGTCGAGGCCGGCGCGGACATCGTCAAGGTGGGCGTCGGTCCGGGCGCGATGTGCACCACCCGGATGATGACCGGCGTCGGCCGGCCGCAGTTCTCCGCGGTGCTCGAGTGCGCGGCCCAGGCCCGGGCGCTGGGCAAGCACGTCTGGGCGGACGGCGGCGTGCGCCACCCGCGCGACGTCGCGCTGGCGCTGGCCGCGGGGGCTTCGAACGTCATGGTCGGCTCCTGGTTCGCGGGCACTTTCGAGTCCCCCGGCGACCTCCAGCGGGACGGCGACGGGCGGCAGTACAAGGAGAACTTCGGGATGGCCTCGGCCCGCGCGGTCAAGCTGCGCACCGCCGAGGACTCGGCCTTCGAGCAGGCGCGCAAGGCGATCTTCGAGGAGGGGATCTCCAGCTCCCGGATGTACCTCGACCCCCGCAGACCGGGTGTCGAGGACCTGATCGATTCGATCATCGCGGGCGTGCGCTCCTCCTGCACTTACGCGGGCGCCCGCTCCGTCGAGGAGTTCCACGACCGCGCGATCGTCGGTATTCAGAGCGCCGCGGGCTACAGCGAGGGCAAGCCGCTGCACAGCAGTTGGTAGCGAGTTGGTGGTGGCGGTCGGTGCAAGAGCCGGCCGGGGAGTGACGGCGCCGGTACAGGTGCGTCGTCGGGCTCGGCGGATCGCCGACGTCTCGGCGGTCCGCCTTCCTTCACGCGCCGATCCCCGTCCATGGCGTGGGATCGTGCGCGCCGAGGCCGCGGACTAGGCCTGGTCCGCCGACCAGTCCTGGTCGTCGTCGACGCCCTGACCCTGGTCGCTGTCGTCCTGGTCGCTCTGGTTCACGTCGCCGCTGTCCCGGCCGCCGGTCGGGTCGCCCTGGTCCTGGCCCATGGCAGGGTCGGTCGGAGCGGTCGGAGCGGTCGGAGCGGTCGGAGCCGTGGGCGCCGTGGGCGCGGTGGGCGCCGTGGGTGCGGTCGGTGCCGTCGGCGCGGTCTGGCCCTCCTGGTCGTCGGTCAGCTCGAAGGCGACCGTGACGGACTTGGACGGCTCGAAGTTGCCGTCCCCGGAGTACTCGGCGAAGATCGTGTGCCGACCCAGCGGGATCAGGATCTTCTCGCTCGCCTGGTCCCGGCTGACCTCGACCGGCGGCTGCGGCTTGCCGTCGAGGACGAACTCGATCTCGCCGGTCACCGCGTGCCGCCGGGCCTTGCCGACGCCCTTGTGGTGCTTCTTGCCCTTCCCCTTGCCGTGCCCGGTGCCCTTGCGATGGTGCTGGCCGCCCTTGCCGCCCGCGTCCCCCTTGCCCGGCTCGTCGCCCGATCCGTCCTTGCCGTCCTTGCCTTGCTGCTCGTCCCCCTGACCGCTCTTGTCCTTGTGCTTGCTCTTCCCGGGCTGCTTGCCGTTCGGGGCCTGGGCGGCCGGCTGCGGGGTGACCCGCGCCGACACGGTCACCGGCTCGTCCGCGTCGACGTGCTTCGGCAGGTGCACGACGATCGCCGTCGGCGTCTCGGCGCCGGGGCTCGCGCCGCCGCCCCCGACGTCGGCGGCCATCGCCGTCATGGGCGCGGCCAGCGCCGCGGCGCCGATGACGGACGAGGCGAGTACGCGATGGAACATGCGGGACATTCTCGAAACCTCCTGGATCTCGTCGCCGCCGTCGCGGGGATTCCGCGAGCCACGGGGCGACGACTTCAAGATCGCAGCGGGGCGAGGTCCGGCACATCGAGCAATTGGCGTATATCCCGTACGCAAAAGAGACAGCTCCAGACGAGTGACCGTTCGGCGGATTCACCCGAAGGCGGGAGCGCGGAGCGGCCCGGTTTCGAACTATAGTTCTAGTCACGACCTCCGCCGCGGGCGCGATGAGTACGGTCTGCCCGGACATCGCCGGATTCGCCGCACTCCCGCCGCACGCTGTGGCACAGTTGCCTGGACGAACGCCCCGCGGGCGCGCGGCGGGGGACGGGCGGTCTTGTCAGTGGCGGCCGGTAGCGTCGTGCGCGACGAACTCGAGTCGGCGGTTTTCGATACACGGAGGCAGAGGAACCATGGCGGCAGGTACAGACCGCGAGAAGGCGATCGACGCGGCGCTCGCACAGATCGAGCGGCAGTTCGGCAAGGGATCCCTGATGCGGATGGGCGACAAGACCCGGACGCCGATCGAGGTCATCCCCACCGGGTCGATCGCGCTGGACGTCGCGCTCGGCGTCGGCGGCCTGCCGCGCGGCCGGGTCGTCGAGATCTACGGCCCCGAGTCCAGCGGTAAGACCACGGTCGCGCTGCACGCCGTGGCCAACGCCCAGAAGGCCGGCGGCCTCGCGGGCTTCATCGACGCGGAGCACGCGCTCGACCCGGACTACGCCAAGGTCCTCGGCGTGGACACGGACAACCTCTACATCTCCCAGCCGGACAACGGCGAGCAGGCGCTGGAGATCGCGGACACGCTGATCCGCTCCGGCGCGCTGGACATCATCGTCATCGACTCGGTGGCCGCGCTGGTGCCGCGCGCCGAGATCGAGGGCGAGATGGGTGATTCGCACGTGGGTCTGCAGGCGCGGCTGATGAGCCAGGCGCTGCGCAAGATCACCGGCGCGCTCAACCACTCGAGGACCACCGCGATCTTCATCAACCAGCTGCGCGAGAAGGTCGGCGTCATGTTCGGCTCGCCGGAGACCACGACCGGCGGCCGGGCGCTCAAGTTCTACGCCTCGGTCCGGCTGGACGTGCGCCGGATCGAGACGCTCAAGGACGGCCAGGAGGCCGTGGCCAACCGCACCCGCGTCAAGGTGGTCAAGAACAAGGTCGCTCCGCCCTTCCGGCAGGCCGAGTTCGACATCGTCTACGGCGAGGGCATCAGCCGCGAGGGCGGTCTGATCGACATGGGCGTGGAGCAGGGCTTCGTGCGCAAGTCGGGCGCCTGGTACACCTACGAGAGCGGTCAGCTCGGGCAGGGCAAGGAGAACGCCCGCACGTACCTGAAGGACAACCCGGACATCTCCAACGAGATCGAGAAGAAGATCAAGGAGAAGCTGGGGATCGGCCCGCGCCTCGACGCGCCCGCCGAGGACAAGCCGGCCGACGTGGTGCCGCGCCAGGCCGCCGCTGCCGAGCCCGCGGCGAAGACCACCCGCGGTCGGGCCAAGGCGGCCGCTCCCGCCGCCGCAGCCGCTGCTGCCCCCGCGACCGCTGCTGCCCCCGCAGCCGCTGCTGCCCCCGCGACCGCCGCCGCCACCGCGGTCGTCGCTCCCGCCGCGGACACCGCCGCCGAGCAGTGACCGGCTGGGCGAGGCGGCCTCCGGCCTCCCGGCGCGAGTTGCCGGAGTCGGAAGCCGCCTTGCGGGACCCGGAGGCGGATGGGACCGGGAGCGCGGGCGGCGAGAACGGATCCGAGCGACGCCGTGGCTTCTCGGCCGAGCCGCAGGATCCGGAGGCCAGGGCGCGCGGGCTGCTGCTGGACTCGCTCTCGCGTTCGGCCAGGACCCGCGGGCAGCTGGCGGAGATGCTGGCGCGCAAGGAAGTGCCCGAGGAGGTCGCGGAGGCGGCGCTCGACCGCTTCACGGAGCTCGGCCTGGTGGACGACGCGGCCTATGCCGAGGCGTTCACCAGATCCCGGCACGAGCACACGGGGCTGGGCAGCCGAGCCATCGCCTTCGAGCTGCGCCGCAGGTCCGTGCCGGACGAAGTGGTGCAGGAGGCGGTGTCCGCGCTGGACTCCGAGCAGGAGGAGCGGACGGCGTTCCGGCTGGCCAGGGAGCGGCAGGCGCGGATGACGGGGCTGCCGCGCGAGGTCCAGGCCAGACGGCTGGCCGGATTCCTGGCGCGCAAGGGCTACGGCGGCGAGCTGGTCGGCCGCGCCGTCCGCGAGGCCTTGGCGAACGCGGCCGCGCTCGAGGCCGAAGCCGAAGCCGAGCAGGACGGCTTCGACCCGGAAGACCTCGGGTTCACGGAAGACGCGGCGGGCTGACCGAGGCATAGGCAAGGCGGGGCACGGCCGACGCGGTGCCACCCCGGCCTGAGCCCAGGTCCAGCGGGAAAGCGGCTGGACGCCTGCCCCAGGATCAGGCTCAGCGCCAGCCTCTGACTCAGGAGGACGGCCAGTGGCCGATGGTTGGCGGGTCGGCCTTCAGACCCTCGGGAGCGAGTGTCGAGTTGAAGATGGCGCGCCAGGTGCCGTTCGAGACCGCCTGGCTGAGCAGGGAGTTGATCTCTGATTCCAGCGCGTTGTCGCCGTGGGGCAGGCCGATGCCGTAGTACTGCGTCGACGCATTCGTGTTGATCAGCTTCAGGGCGTCCGGCTCACTGAACGCGTAGCCGAGGAGCAGGGCGTAGTCGCTGTAGACGACCTGGGCTTGGCCCTGCTCGATCGCGGTCACGCACTCGCCGTAGGTGTTCTTCGAGATCGGGTTCTGCAGCTGGACGTCGCCGATCGAGGTGGAGTTGCTCACCTCGCAGACCTGGGTGCTCGCGGTGACCGAGTCCAGGCCGGTGATGGCGTCGTCGTTCCTGGCGACCAGCAGCGCCTCGGGTGTGCTGAAGTACGGGCCCGCGAAGTACACCAGCTGCGCCCGCGCCGCCGTGTACGAGTACGAGGCGACGATCAGGTCGACGGTCTGGTTCTCCAGTTCCGTCTCACGGTCCTGCGACGCGACCGTGGTGAACTGGATCTGCGAGCTGGTGAAGCCCAGGCCCGCGGCCACCATCCGGGCGATGAGGATGTCGAAGCCGCTGTAGGTGTCCGTGTTCGTGTCGAAGTAGCCGAGCCCCGGCTGGTCAGCCTTGACGCCGATGATGATCTGGCCCGCGCCTTCGTCGCGCTGCTTCATCCGCGTCCAGGTCTGCGACTGCGCGAGATTCAGCGACGCGTCCACCGGAAAGTCCCCGTTGGTCGCCAACGGCGAGATGGTGACGCAGCCCTCTGTCAGCGCGGCGGTCCCCAACGCCACCGCCAAGCCGAGAAACCCCCGTCTGTGCATGCTTTTTCCCCGTTCCTCCCCGTCCCGCACGGACCCTTGCGGCCCCGACGTTGAAAGGTAGCGTGAATCAGTCTCGCTCGTCATCCCGCGTTGTAACGGTAGGATAACGGCGAGGGCTGTCTGCCAGGGGACATATCCTTGAACCATGGCGCAGCGAGACGACGTGAAGAGTTACGACATCCGCACCTACGGGTGCCAGATGAACGTGCACGACTCCGAGCGCTTGGCCGGTCTCCTCGAGCAGGCCGGCTACGTCCGCTCGCCCGCCGGCCAGGAGGCGGACGTCGTCGTCTTCAACACCTGCGCGGTCCGGGAGAACGCCGACAACCGGCTCTACGGCAACCTGGGCCACCTGGCCTCGGTCAAGGCCCGCAAGCCCGGCATGCAGATCGCCGTCGGCGGCTGCCTGGCCCAGAAGGACCGCGGCGAGGTGCAGCGGCGCGCGCCCTGGGTGGACGTCGTCTTCGGCACGCACAACATCGGCGCGCTGCCCGTCCTGCTCGAGCGCGCCCGGGTGCTGGAGGAGGCGCAGCTCGAGATCAAGGAGTCGCTCGAGGCCTTCCCGTCCACCCTCCCGACCCGCCGCGAGTCCGCCTACGCGGCCTGGGTGTCGATCTCCGTCGGCTGCAACAACACCTGCACCTTCTGCATCGTCCCCGCGCTGCGGGGCACGGAGCGGGACCGGCGCCCAGGGGACATTCTGCGCGAGATCGAGGCGCTGGTGGCCGAGGGCGTCGTCGAGATCACCCTGCTCGGGCAGAACGTCAACTCCTACGGCGCCGAGTTCGGCGACCGCCAGGCCTTCTCCAAGCTGCTGCGTTCCTGCGGCGGGATCGACGGGCTCGAGCGCGTGCGCTTCACCTCGCCGCACCCGCGCGACTTCACCGACGACGTGATCGAGGCGATGGCCGAGACGCCCAACGTCATGCCCTCGCTGCACATGCCGCTGCAGTCCGGTTCGGACGCGGTGCTGCGCGCGATGCGCCGCTCATATCGGCGCGATCGCTACCTGGGGATCATCGAGCGGGTGCGCGAGGCGATTCCGCGCGCGGCGATCACCACGGACATCATCGTCGGCTTCCCCGGCGAGACGGACGCCGACTTCGAGCAGACCCTCGAGGTCGTGCGCGAGGCCCGGTTCGCCTCGGCGTTCACGTTCCAGTACTCCAAGCGTCCCGGCACGCCCGCCGCCGACATGGACGACCAGGTGCCGAAGCAAGTCGTGCAGGAGCGCTACGACCGGCTCGTTCCGCTGCAGGAGGAGGTCTCCTGGGCCGAGAACAAGGGCCTCATCGGCACCGAGGTCGAACTGCTGGTCGCCGAGGGCGAGGGCCGCAAGGACGGGGCGACGCACCGGCTTTCCGGCCGCGCGCGGGACAACCGGCTCGTACATTTCGCGGTTGGGGGCACCCCGGCCGCGGATCTGCCGCGTCCGGGCGACGCGGTGACCGTGGTGCTGACCCAGGCCGCGCCGCACCACCTGATCGCGGACGGGGCGGACGGCGGTTCGTCGATCCGCTCGCTGCGTCGGCTGCGTTCGGGCGACGCGTGGGAGGCCCGGCAGGCCGCACCCGCGCAGGAGCAAGGCAAGCCGACCGTCACGCTAGGCATGCCTTCGATCGGGGTCCCGACGCCGCTGCCCGCCGCCCCGGCCTGCGGCTGACACCCGGGTGAGACGTATGCCGGTGATCGCCGTGGTCGGGCCGACGGCCGCGGGCAAGTCGGACCTCGGCATCGCGCTCGCGCGGGAGTTCGGCGGCGAGGTGGTCAACGCCGACTCCATGCAGCTCTACCGGGGCCTGGACATCGGCACCGCCAAGCTGAGCGAGGCCGAGCGCGAGGGCGTGCCGCACCACCTGCTCGACATCTGGGACGTGACCGAACGTGCCGCCGTCGCCGAATACCAGCGTCTCGCCCGCGCGGAGATCGACGCGCTGCTGGCCAGCGGCCGCGTTCCCGTGCTGGTCGGCGGCTCTGGGCTGTATGTGGACGCGGTGCTCGGCGGCTTCGACTTCCCCGGCACCGATCCCGCGCTGCGCGCCAAGCTGGAGGCGCGGCTGACGGCCGAGGGATCCGCCGCGTTGCACGCCGAACTGGCCGCGCTCGATCCGCGATCCGCCGAGTCGATCCTGCCGTCTAACGGGCGGCGCATCGTCCGCGCGCTCGAGGTCGTGCTGCTGACGGGCGCTCCGTTCCAGGCCTCGCTGCCCGATGCCGGGTACCACTACCCGGGCACGGTGCGCGTGGGCTTAAGCGTCGAGAAGGCCGAGCTCGACGACCGGATCACCCGCCGCGTCGACCTCATGTGGGAGAAGGGCCTGGTCGACGAGGTGGTCGGACTGATCCCGCAGGGCCTGCGCGAGGGCGAGACGGCCAGCCGCGCATTGGGATACCAGCAGGTTCTCGACTTCCTCGACGGCCACTGCACCGAGCAGGAGGCCCGAGACCAGACCGCCCTCAAGACGCGGCAGTTCGCCCGCCGACAGGAGAAGTGGTTCCGTCGCGCGCAGGACACCGTGTGGCTGGCCCGGGACCGCGCCGACCTCGTCTCCGCCGCGATCCAGGCTGTGCACGCTGTCGGCGCCGCCGCGTAGCATTGACCGCATGATCCGCTACACCAAGGGCCACGGCACCGAGAACGACTTCGTCATCATCGAGGACGCCGATGCCGCTTTCGACCCGGACGCCGCCTGGGTCGCGGCCGTCTGCGATCGGCGGGCCGGGATCGGTGCGGACGGACTGCTGCGTGTGGTGCCGACGAAGGCGGTCTCGGGCTACGAGCAGGACGCCGCCGAGGCGCCGTGGTTCATGGACTACCGCAACTCGGACGGCTCGATCGCCGAGATGTGCGGCAACGGCACGCGGGTCTTCGCGCGCTACCTCGTCGCGCACGATCTGGCCAAGCCCGGCAGGTTCAGCATCGCGACGCGCGGCGGGGTCAAGCACATGACCGTGCCCGAGGACGGCGGCGACATCACCGTGGACATGGGGCGTGCGATCTGGCCGACCGAGTCCGCCGAGGTCCTGGTGGGGGAGCGTTGGCTGCCCGCGGTGAACGTGGACATGGGCAATCCGCACGCGGTCGTGTTCGTGGACGACGTCGCCGAGGCCGGGCGGCTCTGGGACCGGCCCGAGCTGCGGCCGGAGAGCGTGTATCCGCAGGGGGTGAACGTCGAGTTCGTGGCTGCCGCGGGTTCGCAGAGCATCGCGATGCGCGTATTCGAGCGCGGATCCGGTGAGACACGGTCCTGCGGCACCGGTGCGTGCGCGGCGATGGTGGCCGCGGCGCGCAGGGACGGCGCCGCACCGGGGACAGAGTACGAGGTGCGGGTTCCGGGCGGCGTGCTGCGCATCGTCGAGCATGAAGACGGGCGGATCGAGATGACCGGTCCGGCCGTCCTCGTCGCGACTGGGGAACTGCTCTGACTGAAGAGCGATCTAAGAATCAGGTCCCGAAGATCCGCCGCGTGTAGTTGTTGGCGAAGACGCGGTCCGGGTCGGTCTTCTCGCGCACCGCGAGGAAGTCCGCGAACTTCGAGTACGCCTCGGCCAGGTAGTCGTGCTCGCAACTGTGCAGCTTGCCCCAGTGCGGTCGGCCGCCGTGGGCCAGCATGATCTCCTCGGCCCGGTCGAAGTACACCGTCTGGTCCATCCCCTGGAACATGTGGAAGGCCAGGTACGCGGTGTCGCGGCCGTGCGCGCTGGACAGCCACAGGTCGTCGGCGGGCGCGAAGCGCACCTCGATCGGGACGCTGATCCGCAGGTTCTGACGCGCGATCATCTGCTCGACCTCGCGCAGCGCCGGGACGGCGGCCTCGACCGGCAGCGCGTACTCCATCTCCAGGAACTTGAACGTGCGCGGCGAGGTGAAGACCCGATCTGACCTGTCGACATATGTGCGCGCCGACAAGGCTCTCGAGGACAGCTTGTTGATCGCCGGGATCGCCCGCGGCGCCGCCCGGCCGACGCGGCAGATCCCGGAGAACACCGTGTTCGACAGGAACTCGTCCTCCAGCCACTCGCGCCGCCGGGACAGCGGACTCGCCGGGCCCTGAGAACGGTTGTTGCGCTTCGTCGAGGTCATCGACGTGTGCGGGAACCAGAAGAACTCGAAGTGCTCGTTCCGGGTGCGCAGCTCGTCGAAGTTCTCCAGCACCTCGGCCAGCCGCATCGGCTCCTCGTGCGCCTCCAGCAGGAAGCCGGGCTCGGTGCGGAAGGTGACCGCCGTGATCACGCCGATGGTGCCGACGGAGATCCGGGCCGCCTCGAACAGATCAGGGTGCGAATCCGCCGAGCAGGCCACGATGCTCCCGTCGGCCAGCACCAGTTCGAGGCCCGCGACCTGCGCGGCGATCGACGCGCTGGCCCTGCCGGTGCCGTGGGTGCCGGTGCCGATCGCGCCGGAGACGGTCTGCGCCTGGATGTCGCCCATGTTCGTCAGCGCCAGCCCTTGCTCGGCCAGCAGTTCGTTCAGCCGCCACAGCGGCATCCCGGCCTCGGCCGTGACCAGGCCGGTGGAGTGGTCGGCGCCGCGCAGCCGGGCGAGGTTGCCGAGCCGGATCTGCACGCCGTCGGTCACCGCGGCCGGGGTGAAGGAGTGGCCGCTGCCCACCGGCTTGACCGTCAGCCCGCGCGCCGCCGCGTCCCGGATCGTCTCGGCGACCTCCTGCGGGCTGGCCGGGGCCGCCACCCGCCGCATCCGGGCCTGCTGGTTGCCGGCCCAGTTGCTCCAGGTCCGGGTCGCCGGTGCGTTGGTCGGGGGAGTGCTCATCCTGGGCCAATCTTGCCGGGTGGACGGTGGTGACTGCTGCTGCGGGCCTGCCAGCAAGCAGCCAGCCAACTTGACCGTAGACCTGGCGTCAAGAGGCAGCGGATCATCGTGCGAGGATTTGTCCATGGTGGAAACCTCGAACCTCGCGGCAGCGCCCTACGACGCTCTGCTGCTGCTCTCCTTCGGTGGCCCGGAGGGGCCCGAGGAGGTGGTGCCGTTCCTGGAGAACGTGACCCGGGGGCGCGGGATCCCGAAGGAGCGGCTGGCCGCCGTCGGTGAGCACTACTTCCTGTTCGGCGGCGTCAGCCCGATCAACGCGCAGTGCAGGGCCCTGATCGCCGAGCTCGAACGGGACCTCGCCGAGAACGGCATCGGCATCCCGGTCTACTGGGGCAACCGGAACTGGCGGCCGTACCTCGCCGACACCCTCAAGCAGATGGCCGCGGACGGGGTACGCCGGGCCCTCGTGTTCGTCACTTCGGCCTACTCGTCGTACTCCGGATGCCGTCAATACCGGGAGGATCTGGCGGCGGCGGTCGAGCAGGCGGACGTCGCGGGCGTGCTGAGCCTGGACAAGATCCGCGCCTACTTCGACCACCCCGGCTTCGTCGGGCCCTTCGCCGACGCGGCCGTCGCAGCGTTCGAAGAGCTCGACGAGTCGGTGCGCGAGCAGGCCGAACTGGTCTTCGTCACGCACTCGGTTCCCTTGTCCTACGCCGAGACCAGCGCGTACGTTCCGCAGCACGAGGCCGTCGCGCAGCTCGTCGCCGACCGCGTGGCCGAGCGCTTCGGACGCGACGAGCAGCCGTGGAGGCTCGTCTACTGCAGCCGCAGCGGCCCGCCGACGCAGCCGTGGCTCGAGCCGGACATCTGCGACCACCTGCGCGAGCGCGCCGCCGCCGGAGCCGCGGCGGCCGTCGTGGTGCCGATCGGCTTTGTCTCGGACCATATGGAAGTCATTTACGACCTGGACACACAGGCGTCCGAGGTCGCTGAGAAGCTCGGACTGCCGATGGCGCGCGCCGCGACGCCGGGCACCGCCCCCGCCTTCGTCGCCCTCGTGCGCAATCTGCTGACCGAGCGCGCCGCGGCGGAGCGGGGCGAGCAGGTGGAGCGGGCCGGGCTGAGCGCGTTGGGGCCGATGCCCGACGTGTGCGCCGTCGGCTGCTGCCCGAACCCGCGCGTGCAGGGCAAACCCGCCTTGTGCGGCAGGGACTGACCAGAGGAGACGCAAAGGTGACTGCTGTGGACGCGCGGGAACTGCTGGACGTGGCGCGGGCCGCGGCCGCGGAGGCGGGACGGCTGCTGGTGGATCGGCGGCCGCAGAACCTCGGCGTGGCGGAGACGAAGTCCAGCCCCACCGACGTGGTCACCGAGATGGACACCAGCGCGGAGAAGATCATCCGCACGGCTATCGCCCGCCATCGGCCGGAGGACGCCTTCCTCGGTGAGGAGGGCGGCGCGGATGAAGGCTTCAGCGGCGTGCGCTGGGTGATCGACCCCATCGACGGGACGGTCAACTACCTCTACGGTCTGCCTGCCTGGGCGGTCTCGATCGGCGCCGAGGTGGACGGGGTGACCGTGGCCGGCGTCGTCCTGGCGCCGCAGTTGGGCGAGGAGTACACGGCGGTGCTCGGCGAGGGCTCCTGGCTCGGGGACCGGCGGCTGCGGGCGGCCGAGCCGGACGACCTGGCTCAAGCTCTGATCGCGACCGGGTTCGGCTACCGGGCCGAGCGCCGCGTGGTGCAGGGCCGGATCGTGGCCGGGCTGGTCGGTCAGGTGCGCGACATCCGGCGCGGCGGCAGCGCGGCGCTGGACCTGTGCGCGGTGGCGGCCGGCCGGGTGGACGGGTACTTCGAGCGCGGGACGCATCTCTGGGACCGCTCCGCGGGAGCCCTGATCGCGACGGAGGCGGGCGCCCGGGTGGAGGATCTCCACGGGGCACCCGCCTCGGAGGCGATGGTGCTGGCGGCCGGTCCCGCACTGTTCCCGGCCCTGCACGGCGCCCTGATCGCCCTGGGAGCGGACGGGCAGGGCTACTAGCTGCCTTCTGGTGGTTCTCGGTTCGAAAGCCGGTGGACGGGGAGGGTGGACTACGGTTCGCGGATCAGGCCGCGATCGCGTGGATCTTGGTGTCGACGCCGTGGTCGGCGGCGATCCGAAGCAGCGACTCGAGCTCACCCTGCTCGACCTGGACCGCATAGACATCCCGCGCTGAGACGGCGCTGCGCAGCGCGGCCTCGGTGTCTTCGATCCTCTGGCGCAGACGGGCGGCGAACTCTCCCATGGTGCTCCTTAAAAGCTTGCTCTGTACTCGACGGGCTCGGCCCGAACGGCTCGTACGACGTGCTGGAGCCGTCCCGGACCTGGAGTCGTCCGGCGCGCCGCGGAGGGGGTCGCGGGGTGATGCGCCGTGACGTGGACGGATGCGCTGCGTGCCCACACCCCGAGCGGTTCGCTGCCCCGAGGCGTCGGTTGGGCCGTACGAGTCAGGTTTCCCCGGTGTAACGCGTTCAAACGGGTGACTTCGAACTGTTCACGCAGACCTTAGGTCGCGGGGAGAATGATGGCCGGGGCGGGCCGCGTCGGCCCGCTTCTGGCCAGCTGGGAAGGCGGAGCGGTGCGGGTTCTGGTGGTCGAGGACGAGCAGCTGCTCGCGGACGCGATCGCGCGCGGACTGCGCCGCGAGTCGATGGCCGTGGACGTCGTCTACGACGGCAGGCAGGCCTGGGAGCGGATCGGCGTCAACGACTACGACGTGGTCGTGCTGGACCGCGATCTGCCGGGGATGCACGGGGACGAGCTGTGCCGGGAGCTGGTCGCGGCGGGCGGGGCGACCAGGATCCTCATGCTGACGGCCGCCTCCGAGGTTTCCGACCGGGTGGCCGGGCTGAGCCTCGGCGCGGATGACTATCTGGGCAAGCCGTTCGCTTTCAGCGAACTCGTGGCGCGGGTCCGAGCCCTGGGGCGCCGGGCGATGCCGATGGTGCCGCCGGTCCTGGAGGCCGCGGGCGTGAGTCTCGACCCCGCGCGGCGCGAGGTGACACGGGAGGGACGTCCGGTTTCGCTGGCTCCCAAGGAATTCGCGGTACTCGAGGTGCTGATGCGTGCCAATGGTGCTGCTGTGAGCGCGGAGCGGTTGCTGGAGAAGGCCTGGGACGAGAACGCCGATCCGTTCACCAATGTGGTGCGAGTGACGGTGATGACCCTGCGCAGGCGCCTCGGCGAACCCCAGGTGATCAAGACGGTGCCGGGCGCCGGGTACCGGATCGGATGAGCGGCATGGACGACGGCACCATGGCGCCAGGTCCGGGGCCGGGCACCGAGCCGGATCCGCTGGCGCGCACGATCGTCCCGCTCACCGCCACCGGCGAGTACACGCGGGCCACGGTGACGCACGGGCAGGCCAGGACCCGGCGCGGCCTGACCGTTCGGGCCAAGCTGGCGTGGATCTTCGTCGCGCTCTTCCTCGTCTTCGGCGCCCTGCTCACCGCCGTGACTTATTTCCTGGTGCGCTGGCGGCTCTACCATCCGCGGGCGGATCTGCCGAGCTGGTGCCGGCTGTCCGCGGCGCAGAAGCTGGCCGGGGCGAAGCTGACCGTGGCCCAGCAACTGGAGTGCGCCGCCGTCGAACGCTCGGACACGCTCCAGCAGATCCTGCTCGCCGCCGCGCTCGGCCTGGTCGTCATCGGCCTGCTGGTCTTCGCGGTCGGCTACTGGGTCGCGGGCCGGGTGCTGCGTCCGCTGAGCCGGGTCACGGCCACGGCCCGGCGGATCGCCCGGCGCGGCGACGGCTCGCTCGACGCCCGGGCCAGGCTGGTGCCGGAGGGGCCGCGCGACGAGCTGTACGAGCTGGCCGCGACCTTCGACGAGATGCTCGACCGGCTCGACGCGGCCTTCGAGAGCCAACGCCGGTTCACCGGCAACGCCTCGCACGAGCTGCGTACGCCGCTGGCCGTCAGCCGGACGCTGCTCGAGGTCGCCCTGGCCGACCCGGACACGACCCAGGACACCGTGGTGCTGGCCCAAGGGCTGCTGGTCAACAACGAGCGCTCCGAGCGGATGATCGAGGGCCTGCTGGCCCTGTCCAAGGCCGACGAGGCGGTGATCGCGCCGGGACCGGTGCGCTGGCACGACCTGGTCGGCGGCGTGGTGGCGCTCGCCGGGGCCGAGGCGGCGCAGCGCGGGCTGCAGCTGCGCACCCAGCTCAACCGCGTCGTCGTGCGCGGGGACGGGCCGCTGCTCGAGCAGGTGGCGACGAACCTGGTGCACAACGCGATGCGGCACAACCTGCGGGACGGTACGGGCGGCTGGGTCGACGTGGTCACCTACGACCAGGCCGAGTACGGGCTGCTCGTGGTCGCCAACAGTGGCCCGAGCGTGCCCCCAGCGGCCGTGGAGTCGCTCTTCGAGCCCTTCCGGCGGCTCCGGACCCAGGGCGCGCCCCCGCGGCCCGGAGACCGCGGCGCCGGCCTCGGCCTGTCCATCGTGCGCTCGGTGGTCCGGGCGCACGGCGGACGGATCGGCGTGCAGGCGCGGCCGGAGGGCGGGCTGATCGTGCGGGTGTGGATCCCGACCGAAGTCGGCGGCCGCTAGGCGACGCGGCGCAGTTCGCGGGCGTAGCGGGCACCGTTGGCGACGTAGTTGGCGACCGCCTCGTCGAAACTGGCAGGGGTCACGGCGTCCAGGCGGATCTTGGCGGGCACGCCGAGGGCCATGGCGCGCGCCGGGACCTCGGTGCCGGGCGAGACCACGGCTCCGGCCCCCACGAGCGCCCCGGACCGCACCAGGACCCGGTGCAGCAGCACGCTGCCCGAGCCGATCAGGCAGCCGTCCTCGACCTCGCAGCCCTCGAGGTGGGCAATGTGACCAACGACACAGTCGCTGCCGATCTTCGTCGAAAGCGTTTGTGTGGCGTGCACCACTGTCCCGTCCTGGATCGAAGTGCGCTCGCCGACGAAGATCTTCCCGTAGTCTCCTCGGAGCACGGCGCCGGGCCAGACCGTACTGCCCGCTCCTACGCTGACCTGGCCGATCAGGGTCGCTTCCGGGTGCACATAGGCGTCCGGATGGATCTTCGGAACGAGGTCGCCGAGGGCGTAGACGGGCATCGGTGGGCCTTTCCGGACACGGCGCGAAGGGGCGGGAACCATCCTGCCAGACCACCCGTTCGGTTGATTCGACTGGGTGTCGGTTGCATAACACCGCTTGAAGTAAGGCAAAATCTGCGCTTCGTATCGGGCACAACTTCGCCGCCCGATACGTTACGTGCCCTGAACGACCTGTGAACCACTGAAGGGGGAGAGGGAAGATGGCTACCGACTACGACACGCCGCGCAAGACGGACGACGAACTGAATGAGGACTCCCTGGAGGAGCTCAAGGCACGGCGGGTGGACAAGACCGCCGCCGTGGTGGACCTGGAGGAGGGCGACAACGAGTCGCTCGAGCTTCCCGGTGCCGACCTGTCCAACGAGGAGCTCAGCGTCCGCGTCCTGCCCCGGCAGGCTGACGAGTTCACCTGCTCTCGATGCTTCCTGGTGCACCACCAGTCGCAGCTCGCCTTCGAGCGCGGCGGCGAGCTGGTGTGCCGGGACTGCGCGTGAGCAGGCAGGCGAGTCAGCCGCCGGATACACCTCGCGCGACCGCGCCCACCGCGCCGAAGAGCGGTGGGCGCGGTCGCGCGCCTCAGCCCGCCGTCGCGGCGTTCGCCCTCGCGAACGCCGCGGCCAGCTGCTCGGGGCGCCTCGAGGACAGGTACAGGTAGGGGTGCGGATCCAGCGGGTCGACCACCTCGACCCGCACCGCCGTCCTGACGTAGCTGCGCATCAGCATGAACGCGCGGGGATCGCCCTCGTGCATCCGCATCGCCCGGGCCCTCTCGGGCGGCAGGACGCTCGCCTCGCCGAGCGAGGCCAGCGGCAGCGTCGCCGGGCCGGCCTTCAGGTTCTCGCCGGACACCTCGATCGCGACCCGGCCGTACTGCGCGACGACCAGTGCGGACAGCACCGTGCCGCCGACCAGGCCGGTCAGCGCCCCCCAGGGGCCGAACCAGAAGAACACGCAGGCCAGGGCTATACCGAAGAGGAACCCGATGAAGTACCAGGACGCGGGCGCGCGCAGCTGCTCGCGGTAGACGGCGGAATCGGCGGAAGTCATGCCTTCTAGAGTCACACACGCATGCTGAGCCTTCCCCAGGGGTGTCTGGCTTTTCAGAGTTACCCGCGAGTAATGTCGTTTCCATGCGAATCCAGGAGCCGGCCGCCGGCGAATACCGCGGCCCCACGGACCCGCCCGCCGACGCCGTGCTGCCGAACCGTCATCCCGAGGCCCCGCAGCCGGGCGAGGGGCTCGGCTCGCACTACGCCGGCTGCTTCGGCTGCGGCGAGGACCGGCCGGAGGGCCTGCACCTGCGGATCGAGGCGGGCGAGGGCGTCTCGGTCACCGCGAAGTTCGAGGTGGCCGTCGCGCACCAGGGCGCCCCCGGACTGATCCACGGCGGACTGCTCGCCGCCGCCTTCGACGAGGTGATGGGCTCGGTCAGCTGGCTGCTGCGGATCCCGGCCGTGACCGGACGTCTTGAGACCGACTTCGTCAAGCCGGTGCCCGTCGGCCGCGTCGTGCACTTCCGCGCCTGGTGCGTCGGGCAGGCCGGGCGCAAGCTCTACCACCGCGCCGAGGCCCGGCTCGACAGCACCGAGGGACTGCTCGTGGCCAGATCCGCCGCGCTGTTCGTCTCGGTCGGGCTTGAGCACTTCGTAACAAACGGGCGCAGCGAGGACGTCCAGGCGGTCCTGGACGACCCGCAGCGCTACCGTTCGCTGCAGGCGTTCGAACTCAACCCGTGATCCGCTAGCGGCCGCACGCCCTGGCAAGGGCGCACGGGGTAGGGTGCGGGCGTGGAACTCGCTCGACTCGCGGCCGAACCGGTCGACGTCCTGATCCGGCGCCTCGACCCGGAACTCCCGCTGCCCGCCTACGCGCTGCCCGGCGACGCCGGGGCCGACCTGCGCACCGCGGTGGACGTCGTGCTCGGGCCGGGGGAACGCGCCGTGGTCCCGACCGGCATCGCGGTGGCGATGCCCGAGGGCTACGCGGCCTTCGTGCACCCGCGTTCCGGCCTCGCCGCGCGCTACGGGGTGTCGCTGGTCAACACCCCGGGCACGATCGACGCGGGGTACCGCGGCGAGATCAAGATCATCATCGTCAACCTCGACCGGAGCAGCCCGGTGGCCTTCAGCCGCGGCGACCGCGTCGCCCAGCTGGTCTTCCAGCGGGTCGAGCGGGCCCGCTTCACGGAGGTCGACGAACTGCCCGGCAGCGAGCGCGGTGAGGGCGGCCACGGCTCCACCGGCCGGTAGCGGCGCTCGCGGCCGGGAAGGGTAAACCGCGTCAGGCGGGTTATAGTCCGCCTGTAGCGAATCATATCGATGGGGAGAGAACAGCGATGTTCCGACGGCGAGGCCGCGAAGCGGCCGTTGAGGCCGAGCTGGAGTCCGCGGACGAGGTCGGACAGGAGCCGAAGGACGACGCGCCGGTCCACCGCAAGACGGCCGATGCGCCCGAGGAGCGGGAGAACGGCCCGTGGGACGCGAGCGAGGTGGACAAGCCGCTCGAGGGGCGCGTCGACCTCGGCGGCCTGCTGGTGCCCGCCGTCCCCGGGATGGAGGTGCGCCTCGAGGTCTCCGAGCAGCAGCAGGTGATGGCGATCACCGTGGTGCTCGGGCAGAGCGCGATCCAGCTGCAGGGCTTCGCCGCGCCGCGCTCCGAGGGCATCTGGGAGGAGGTGCGCGACGAGATCTCGGCCGAGGTCACCAAGCAGGGCGGGGTCATCGACAAGGGCATCGGCGCCTTCGGGCCCGAGCTGCGCGCCCGGGTCCCGGTCCGGCTGCCGGACGGCAACCAGGGCGTCCAGGTGGTGCGCTTCCTCGGCGCCGACGGCCCGCGCTGGTTCCTGCGCGCGGTGATCTCCGGCCAGGCCGCGGTGCAGCCCCAGGCGGCGGCCGTCGTCGAGCAGGTCTTCCGCGACGTCGTCGTCATTCGCGGAACCCAGGCCATGGCCCCGCGCGACCCGATTCCGCTGCGGCTGCCCCCGCAGGCCAGGCCCTCCGACCCGGCGGCCGAGGCGGCTGCCGCGGCCGAGCCGAGTTCGCCGTACGCGAGCGGGGGCCTCAACCCCTTCGAGCGCGGACCGGAGATCACCGAGATCCGCTAGCGGTCGACTCGGGCACGACGGCCGGGTCTCGCGGGAGGATCGCGTCTTTCCGTCCGGCCGGCGGGCCACTCGAGCAGGCGGTACGCCGCCGACTGGTCCGCCGAACGCCCGACAGGACCGGGATGGCCCGGTACGATGCCAGACATGTCTGCCGAAGCCGCCGCCATGCCGCCGCAGCCCGTGACGCCGGACCACGACGGGTCCGCGTCCGCGTCCGAGGGTCCGTCCCAAGAAGAGCGGCTGGCCGCCTATCAGGCCTCTGTCTTCGCGGCCTTCGGCGGGAAGCGCGGGCTCGCCGAGGTCGGCCTGCCGAGCATCCTGTTCATCATCGTCTACGGGATCACCCGCAACCTGACCGGAGCGATCTGGGGCGCGGTCGCGGTGGCCGCCGTGCTCGCGGTGAGCCGGGTGGTCAAGCGGGACACCCTGCAGCACGCGCTGAGCGGCCTGTTCGGCGTGCTGGTCTGCGCGGCCGTGGCGCACTTCTCCGGGCAGGCCAAGGGCTTCTACCTGCCGGGCGTGCTGCTCAACATCGGCGAGGCGATCCTGTTCTCGGCCAGCGCCCTGGTCCGCTGGCCGATGGTCGGCGTGGTCCTCGGCCCGGTGACCGGCGAGATGATGGCCTGGCGCGGGCACCCCGCCCGGATGCGCGCGTTCACGCAGGCCACCTGGCTGCTCGCGGCGATGTTCGTGCTGCGCGTCTGCGTCGAGGTGCCGCTCTACCTGAGCGGCCAGGTCGACGCGCTCGGCGTCTCCAAGATCATCCTCGGATACCCGCTCTACCTCGGGGTCGCCTACTTCTGCTGGCAGATCATCCGCAAGGCCCCGCTCCCCGAGGCCGAGCCCGCCGCCGCGGAGAATGAAGAGGGCTGAGAGCCCGGAACGCAGGAAACGGCCCCGTCGCGCGATCGACGGGGCCGTCTGTCTTTTACCGTGTCCTGAACCGGTGTCAGTTGTTAAGTAGGTCCTCGAGCTGCTGCTCCCGGTCCGGCGCCGCGACGAAGAGCAGCTCGTCGCCGCCCTCCAGCAGGTTCTCCGGCGACGGCACCACGACGCGTCCGCCGCGCAGCACGGCGACCAGCGCGGTGTCCTCCGGCCACTCCACCTCGCCGATGCCGGTGCCGACCAGCGGCGCGTCGGCGGGCAGGGTGAGCTCGACCAGGTTGGCGTCGCCCTGGCTGAAGCGCAGCACCCGCACCAGGTCGCCGACCGAGACGGCCTCCTCGACCAGCGCGGACATCAGGCGGGGGGTGGAGACGGCCACGTCCACGCCCCAGGCGTCGTTGAACAGCCATTCGTTCTTCGGGTGGTTGACCCGGGCCACCACCCGAGGCACCCCGTATTCGGTTTTCGCGAGCAGCGAGACGACCAGGTTGGCCTTGTCGTCACCGGTCGCGGCGATGACCACGTTGCAGCGCTGGAACCCCGCCTCGTCCAGCGAGGAGATCTCGCAGGCGTCGGCCAGCAGCCACTCGGCGCGCGGCAGCTCGTCCACGGCGATCCGGTGCGGCTCCTTGTCCACGAGCAGCACCTCGTGCCCGTTCTCCAGCAGTTCCACGGCGATGGAGCGGCCGACGTTGCCGGCTCCGGCGATCGCGACGCGCATCAGTTGTCCGGTCCCTTCGCGAAGATCTCCTCAACCTGCGGCTGTTCGGCGACGCGCATGGAGACGTGCACCAGGTCGCCTTCCTGCAGCACCGTGTCGTGCTCCGGCAGGATCCCCTTGCCGAGCCGGGTCAGCAGCGCGACCCGGGTACCGGAGGCGGACTCGAGCCGGGCCACCCGCTGGCCCACCCAGGCGGGGCTCACGTGGATCTCGGCCACCGCGATCGCGCCAGAGGGGTCGCGCCAGTGCTCCTCGCTGCCGCCGGGCAGCAGCCGGCGCAGCATCTGGTCCGCGGTCCAGCGCACGGTCGCCACGGTCGGGATGCCGAGCCGCTCGTAGATCTCGGCGCGGCGCGGGTCGTAGATGCGGGCGCAGACGTTCTCCACGCCGAAGGTCTCGCGGGCCACCCGGGCCGCGATGATGTTCGAGTTGTCCCCGCTGGAGACGGCGGCGAAGGCGCCGGCCCCCTCGATGCCCGCGGCGATGAGGGTGTCCCGGTCGAAGCCGGTCCCGGTCACCCGGCGGCCGCGGAAGGCTCCGCCGAGACGGCGGAAGGCTTGCGGGTCCTGGTCGATCACGGCGGCGCTGTGCCCCAGTTCCTCCATGCTCAGGGCCAGCGTGGACCCCACGCGGCCGCATCCCATGATCACGATATGCACAGTGCCAGGTCTCCTCGTCGATTCTCGTCGGGGCGGTTGAGGGGGCGCGCGCCCGCTCACGGTGTCGTGTCTATCATCCGCCCGCCCACCGGGACAGCGCGGGTGCGACCGCGCACGGCCTACCCTGGAGTTGTCACCCGCCGGAAGCCCGGCTATCCCCGCCAGATCGGAACCCACCGTGCCGCGCACCGCGTCCTCCCGCCCGACCGCCCGTGCCAAGGCCCCCGTGGAGCGGGCCGACACCGGGCCCTCGCTCGTCGGCGAGCGCTTCGAGGCACGGGTCGAGCGGGTGGCGCACGGCGGCTTCTGCGTCGCGCGGCACGAGGGCCGGGCCGTGTTCGTGCGGCACGCGCTGCCGGGCGAACTGGTCGTGGCCCTGGTGACGGAGGGGCACGAGGGCGACCGTTATCTGCGCGCGGATGCCGTGGAGATCCTCGAGGCCTCGGCCGACCGCGTCGATGCGCCTTGTCAGTACTCGGGTCCCGGCGGTTGCGGGGGCTGCGACTGGCAGCACGCCGCGCCCGAGGCACAGCGGCGGCTCAAGGCCGAGGTGGTCGAGGAGCAGTTGCGGCGGCTCGCCGGGATCGAGCACAAGGTCGTGGTCGAGGAGGTGCCGGGGACGCCGGACGGGCTCGGCTGGCGTACCCGCGTGCAGTTCGCGGTGAACGAGGCCGGCCGGGCCGGTCTGCGCAAGAGCCGCTCACACGACATCGTGCCGGTCGACGCGTGCGCGATCGCCGCGCCGGGCGTCGAGGAGGTCGGGGTCGAGAGCCGGACCTGGGAGGGCGTGGCCGGCGTCGAGGTGATCGCCGCGACCGGTTCCTCGGACCGGGCCGTCGTCGTCACGCCGCTGCCCAAGCCGCAGGGCCGGATGCCGATCGTCGAGCTGGACGTGCCGGTCTCGGTGCTGCGCGGGGACGGCGTCGGCGGGGCCAGCCGCGTGCACGGCCGGGCGCAGGTGCGCGAGGTGGCCGCGGGACGCACGTGGAAGGTCAGCGGCTCCGGCTTCTGGCAGGTGCACCCGGCCGCCGCGGACGTGCTCAACCAGGCCGTCCTCGAGGCCGTGCAGGCGCGTCCGGGCGACACCGCGATGGACCTCTACTGCGGCGTCGGCCTGTTCGCCGCCGGGCTGGCCGAGGCGGTCGGCGAGGACGGCGAGGTCGTCGCGGTCGAGTCGGACAAGGGCGCCGTCGAGGACGCGCTGACGAACCTGGAGAGCTTCGACCAGGTCGTGATCGTCGAGGACCGCGTGGACAAGGCCATCGCGGACGCGCCTGAGGGGTTCGAGGCCGAGGTCGTGGTGCTCGACCCGCCGCGTGCCGGGGCCGGGAAGAAGGTCGTGACCGGCATCGCCGCGCTGCGCCCGCGGGTCGTGGCATACGTCGCCTGCGACCCGGCGGCGCTCGCCCGCGACCTCGCGTACTTCGCCGAGGAGGGCTACGAACTGGACTCGCTGCGCGCGTTCGACCTGTTCCCGATGACCCATCACGTGGAATGCGTGGCTCGACTCGTTCCCGCGGCCCGATAGGATTCCGTAACGTAGGCCGCGACTGGCGCCAGCGAGGTGGAAGCGACCACCGTGGAGCGGTCTGAACAATAATGAGTGGGCACCGAGCGCCTGGGTGCGCCGCCGACGAGTCGAATCCTGACCTGGAGGCACCCGTGCACGAGCCCGCTGTGAACCACCTGCGCGCCGAGGACCCCGAGATCGCGGGTCTGGTCGAGGCAGAGGCCAAGCGCCAGTACGAGAAGATTCGCATGATCGCCTCGGAGAACTACGTGTCGACGGCCGTGCTGGAGGCCACCGGCACCGTCTTCACCAACAAGTACTCCGAGGGCTACGCCGGCAAGCGCTACTACGAGGGCCAGCAGATCGTCGACCAGCTCGAGCGCCTCGCTATTGAACGGGCCAAGTCGCTGTTCGGCGCCGAGCACGCCAACGTGCAGCCCTACTCGGGCTCGCCCGCCAACCTCGCGGTGTACCTCGCGTTCATGAGCCCCGGCGACACGGTGCTCTCGATGGAGCTGGCGCACGGCGGCCACCTGACCCACGGCTCCCCGGTCTCGGCCACCGGCAAGTGGTTCCGGCCCACGCACTACGGCGTGCGCAAGGAGACCGGCCGCGTCGACATGGACGACGTGCGCGAGATCGCGCTGCGCGAGCGCCCCAAGATGATCATCGCGGGCGGCACGGCGATCCCGCGCACCATCGACTTCCCGGCCTTCGCGGAGATCGCCAAGGAGGTCGGCGCGATCCTGCTGGTCGACATGGCGCACATCGCCGGCCTGGTCGCGGGCGGCGCGCACCCGACCCCGTTCGGCTACGCGGACGTCGTCTCGACGACCACGCACAAGACCCTGCGCGGCCCGCGCGGCGCGATGCTGTTCTCCACGGAGGAGCACGCGAAGGCGATCGACAAGGCCGTCTTCCCGGGCCTGCAGGGCGGCCCGCACAACCACACCACGGCGGCGATCGCGGTGGCGCTCGCCGAGGCAGCCAAGCCGTCCTTCCGCGACTACGCGGCGGGCGTCGTGGCCAACGCCAAGGCATTGGCGGCCGCGCTGACCGAGCGCGGCTTCGACCTGGTCTCCGGCGGCACCGACAACCACCTGCTGCTGGTGGACCTGACGAACAAGGAGGTCACCGGCAAGGTGGCCGCCAAGGCGCTGGACGCGGCCGGTATCGAGCTGAACTTCAACGCCGTCCCCTTCGACCCGCGCCGCCCCTTCGACCCCTCCGGCCTGCGCCTGGGTGCCGCCGCCATCACCACCCGCGGCCTGACCGTGGAGCAGATGCCGCAGGTCGCCGCCTGGATCGAGCGCGCGGTGGTCGCCGCCGGCCGTGGCCCGCTGGACGACGCCGACGTGGCCAAGGAACTCGACACCGTCGCGGGCGAGATCCGCGACCTGCTCACCGCTTACCCGATGCCGGGTTACGTCGCCGCCTGATCTGTTTTCAGAGAACCGCACCGCCCGGCCGGGTTCGCCCTCGGCCGGGCGTCGCGTCAGTTCGTGACGTCGGGGGGTTTGGGGTTTGCCGTTGGTGGTCGGCTCTCCTCGGTCCGCCACTACGCTCCGCTTCGTGCCGCGCCTACGTACGAGCTCTCGCTGGCGCTGGTGGTCGCTTTATCGCTGTGCGATCCCCTACGTCCCTCCGGTCCTCGGGGCCTTGAAGCCTCCGGGCCGTACGCTGCGCGGCCGCCCGCGTCGCTGCGCTCCTTGGGCGCCCGCTACGCTCACGGCCCTACGGCACGCGCACGTCGGGCGGCACCTGATGTACCACTGGCGGGAACAGTAGGTAAGCCGTTCCTTGATCTCTTGGTCGCCACGGTCCGAGGTGCGGTTGGGCCTGCTGGTCCGCGTCTACTTCTGTTCCGCTTCGTCTTCCAGGTCCGCTGTTCGGTTCAGTCGGGTGAGCTGTGGCAGCAGTTCTCGCACGGCGCGGGTGTCGGAGTAGGGCAGGATGATGGGGACGATCTCGTAGAGCAGGTCGGCGGCGAGGCTGACGTCCAGCTCGCGGGTCAGTGTGGCCGCCGCGCTGCCGTAGTCGAGGCAGAGGTCGAGTTCGCCGGCCATTGCGGCCACCAGGGCGCACTCGGCCAGCACGATCGCGCGGGACTTGACCTTCGCCGGGCCGAGCGCGTCCACGGCCTCGGTCGCATGGTCGGCCGCGTTCGGGTCCTTGAGCAGGGCTGCGGTGTGCGCGATCGAGGACAGCAGCCGGGCACGGTCGAAGAAGCGCATCCACGGTGCGGTGCCGTCGCCAGGGCGGGGGCTGCGCAGCCTGCCGCTGATCTGCATCGTCCGGTCCAATGCCTCCTCGGCCGCTTCCCGCTCCCCGAGTTGCGCCGCGTGCAGCGCGACACGTGTGCTGGCCCAGGCGGTGGCGCGCTCGTCGTGGTGGACGCGCACGCTGGCGCTGTGCGCGAGCTGCCAGGCGGCTTCGGGGTCTCCGCGTCGTGCCGCCGCATACGACTGGCACGTCAAGGTCGCCGCCAGCAGGGCCTCGTCCACGGTGCCCTCGGCGGCACCGATCGCCGAGTCCCACAAGCGGTTGGCCGACGCGGTGTCCCCGCGATCGAAGGCCAACTGGCCGGCGAGCAGTGCGATGCGTCCGGAGGAGACCATCAGTTTCTGGCGCACTCCCTCGTGCCGGGCTGCGGTCAGCAGTCCGATCGCCGTGGCCAGGTGCCGGTCGACGGTCGGGGCGAGTAGTCGGGCCGGGCTGTGGTGTTCCAACTCGAACAGGCGCGCGGTGGCGGTCTCGACGAACTCGGCGGTGCGCGAGTCGACCATCGAGGGGTGTTCGAGCGCGTGGCGCAGCCGGTCCATCGACCCCTCGATCATCCCGTCCGCGTCGTACTCGGTCAGCCCCGACCTGGCCAGCGCGACCGCGACCGACGCGCCGCCGAGCGCGCCGTCGGCTGCGTCACCGGATCCAGCCGTAGACTCCCCGGACTCGTCAGGCAGCACGCGGAAGCCGAGTTCGCGCACTGACCTACCGGTGACCGCCTGGAGCACCCTGAGATAGTCGTTGCGGCAAGCCGCGTGCTCTCCGGTCTCCCACTTCTGCACCAGCCTCTTGGTGCAGTGGTTCGGAGCCCCGATCGCGTTGCCCGCCGCGCGGACGGCCTCGGCGAACTGAGCCTGACTCAGCCGCATCGACTGCAGTGCGCGACGCAGGTCCAGGTTGGGGGTACGGGGGAAAGGTCGCGTGGTCACAGCGTCTCCGAGATCGTGGCGTTGTCCGGGGAGCCGGTCACCTCGATCACACCGGTACGGCGCTCGTCGTGTGTCGTGAACGTGGGCATGGCGTATCCCCGTGATTGGCGGTTGGCGGATGTGGCCCCGCCCGGCGCGCGAGTTGGTGGGGCGCGCCGAGCGGGGTGGCCTGCTGTCGGCCCCGGCGGTACGGGGCGTGCAGGACAGCGGCCGTGGCCCTGGTCCGCAAGTGCGGTGCGGACCTGGGGGCTGTGCCCTGGCGAACCCGTGGATCGCGGTTCTGCCGAGGGTCTATGAAGGTAGGCAGGTCACGGACCGTCGCGGGCAACGAAGATCTCGTACTCCTCGCCGACCCATCGCCAGGTTGGGTGCGCGCGAAGGTCGGTGAACATCAGCGAGAGCAGCACGGAGATCACGCGCGGCTTGAGCGGCATTCCGGCGGCGCCCAACTCCTTGGCGAGCGCCTCGCCCATGTCTGTGAAGCTCTCGTGCTCGGTCGGCTCGATCGCATGGCCGTGCACCGTTAGATGCAGGGTGAACACGCTGTCTCCTCGTGCTGCTGGTCGGCATGGGGCGTCCTCCACTGGTCACGTGGGGGCCTGGCAGAGGGACTGCGGCTAGGTAGGGCGCCAGATGGTGACCGTCACCGTGCCAGGGATGCTGAGTACGAGATCTTCGACGCCCGGTGCCGACACGAAGCGGATGACGAAGACCCGCCCCGAGCCGACGGCGTAGGGCATCTCCTCTATCGACTCGACCCGACGCAGTGCGCCGAGATCGCGCAACCAGTCACCTGGGCGGATCTCGGATGGATCCACAATCACCGGGCATCGGCTATCAAAAACCTGAATCACTGGGTCACCTCCGTGAACAGCCATCCTGCGAGGTCGATGTACTTGGATTTGCAAGTGCTTGCCGCCTCGACCCTGATGCGCAGAATTGGCCACGTGAGCTGGAACTCCACTGAGACGTTCGGATCGGCTGGCACTTGAGAGATATCGAGCATCGCGTCCAACGCGCTCGCGAGGTCGTAGTCACCGAGGTCCCACGCCTCGGCGATGCCATGGGCCAGCCCTTTGAGGACTGGGCGTAGATCTCCTGTCCCCACGGAGACCGCGATGGGAGTTGGAGCACCATCCATGCGACCCTCCCGATCGACTGGGAAATCCTGACACCGCGACCGTAAGGCGGTATGACTGGTGTCAGTACACGCAAAGTGCGTGTACTACTTGAGCGATCGGGGGAGCTCCTGTGGATCTTGGCGGCTTCGGACGACGCATGGCCTATTGGCGTGAACGCCGTGGACTCTCGCAGACGGCACTCGGCGAGCGGATGGGAATGTCCTTGCGCGCGATCCAGGACATCGAGGCGGGTCTACGACAGGCCGACCCCCGGCTCTCGCTCGTCGAATCGGCGGCACGGGCGTTGACCGTGCCGCTTGAGGCCATGCTGTCCGATGACGCGGCGCCTGATCGGGAGTGCGTCGATGAGTCCGAGATGGCGGCAATACGCGATGTGCTTCATCGGCCGCGTGCTCACTTCCCTGAGCGAGAGGCTGCCGACCTTCCGGCAAAGGGGGTGGCCTATGGCTGGGCCGCCTTCCAGAAGTCTCATTACGGCACCATCGGCCGGTTCCTGCCGGGGCTGATCATTGACGCTTCCGTGTCTGGGGGTGAATCGCTGAGCAGCGCGTACCAACTCGCCTCGGCCACCATGGTCAAGTTCGGTGAGCAGGGCGACGCGATACTCGCTGCGGACCGCGCGATGGCTGCGGCTGAGGATGCAGACCCCGTCGTTCAGGCGAGCGCTTCCCGCCGCTACTCCGAGGCCTTGATGCATCTGGGCGATCATGGCGCCGCTGTCGAGGTCGCCTTGACTGCCGCTGACCGGCTCGAACATGACTTACGGGCGTACGGCGCAGCGGGCTGGTCGGTCCAAGGGATGCTGCTGCTCAAGGCGTGTATGGGTGCCGCCGCGCGCGGAGATGCGAGCAGCGTCCGGTCGCTTCTCGGGTCGGCCGCCCGGATCGCCGCCGAACTGCCACCAGATGCAAATGAAGTCTGGTCAGCGTTCAATTCGACGAACGTCAAGCTGTACGGCGTCGCGGCTTACGTCGCTCTCGGAGACGGTGTCGCAGCGGTTTCCGCCGCGACACACATTTCACAAGACGACCTGGCGACGCTGCCACGCGAACGGTGCGCGCACTTCATGACCGATCTCGCTGCTGGCCACGCGCTAACCGGCGCCTTCGATTCCGCGCTGCTCGTACTCCTGGCGGCCGAGCGGGTCGCGCCGCAGGAGGTCCACTGCCGCGCCTCGACGCGCGAACTGGTAACGGCTCTGATGGCCGGATCGCGCCCGATGCCCGAGACCCGCTTGCGCGCGCTCGCTGCACGGTGTGGGGTATCGGTGTGACGACTGATGATCGCCGAGTTCTCTACATCGTGAGCTGTGCGGCCCCGCCGACGCTCGAAATCGAGACCTTGATCGAGCTTGCCCAGGCCGATGAGTGGGATACGTGCCTGATCTTCTCCCCGCGAGCTGCGCGGTGGCGTGAGGCCGAGCTGCCCGAACTCACGGAACTCACGGGCCATCCGATCCGGTTCGACTACAAGATGCCGTGGGAGGAAGACGTACTGCCACCCGCCGACGCGATGCTCGTTTGTCCGGCCACGTCGAACACACTCAACAAGTGGGCGCTCGGGATCTCCGACGAGCTCCACCTCGGCCTGATCACGGAGGCGATTGGCAAGAGTTTGCCGCTCGTCGCACTGCCGTACCTGAACGCGCGTCAGGCTATGCATCCGGCGTTCGATACGAGCATCGCCGTCCTGCGGTCTGTCGGAGTCAAGGTATTGCTCGGCGATGGCGGCTTTGTTCCGCACGAGCCGGGCCAGGGCAAGCGTGACGAGTACCCATGGAGAGCAGCGCTTGCCGCCTTCCACGAAGTGGACAGCGCGTGACTTCGCGAAGGCTCGGTCGAGATGAACCGCCGGGTTTGGTCCAGACACTCACCCGCCGGAAGCGCACTTGACGTTGGCTTTCCACCCATCCACCCACCTCAGGAGCCGACGCGACCCCACTCACAGACCGAAAGTGCGCGTGGAGGACGACCGGAGGGAGGACGACGCAGTCCCCCGTGGGAGCGCAGCGAGTAGGGCCAGGGTTGAGAGGGATGGGTGGGCGGGCTAAGCCAGCGCAGCGACCTCGTAGCGGAGCGTGGCCCGAACGAGGAGCCGGTGCGGAGCGCAGCGAAGCACCGGCGACGTAGGCAGGGCCGACCACCAACCGCAAGCAACACGGATCACCCCACCAGAACACCGGCAAGCCCGGCACGACGCGCGTGCCGAGCCCCCTCCACGTTGACTCAGATCTCGAAGACGATCTTGCCGACGACGTCCCCGGCTTCCAGCTTCGCGAACCCGGTCTCGGCCTCGTCCCGCAGTGACAGGATGCTGTCGATCACCGGGCGCACGCCGGCGTTGTCGCAGAAGCGGAGCAGCGCGGCGAACTCGTCGCGCGAGCCCATGGTGGAGCCGACTACGCGCAGTTGGTGGAAGAAGATCCGGGTGAGGGCGGCGGGCGGGTTCGGGCCCGAAGTCGCGCCGGAGATGACGATCGTGCCCTCCTCGCGGACCGAGGCCACCGAGTGTGCCCAGGTCGCCGCGCCGACCGTCTCCATCACCGCGTCTATCCGCTCGGGCAGCCGTGCACCGGACTCGAAGGCCTGGTGCGCGCCGAGTTCGAGTGCGCGGGCCCGCTTGGCCTCGCTGCGCGAGGTGACCCAGACGCGGAGGCCGGCCGCGCGCGCCAGCACGATCAGCGCCGTGGCCACGCCGCCGCCCGCGCCCTGCACCAGCACCGAGTCACCGGGCCGCAGGCCCGAACGGGTGAACAGCATCCGGTAGGCGGTCAGCCAGGCCGTGGGCAGGCAGGCGGCCTCGGCGAAGCTCAGCGAGGCGGGCTTGGGCAGCAGGTTCCACCGCGGCACGGCGACCCGCTCGGCGAAGGTGCCCGGATAGCGCTCGGTCAGGATCGACTGCCGCTCGCCCTCCGGCACGCCGCGGCCGTCCTCGCCGACCGTGGCGTGGATGACGACCTCGTTGCCGTCCTCGTCCACGCCCGCGCCGTCGCAGCCGAGGATCATCGGCAGCCGCTCGGCGGGCAGGCCGACGCCCTGCAGCGACCACAGGTCGTGGTGGTTGAGCGCGGCAGCCCGGACCGTGACCGTGGTCCAGCCGGGCCTGGCCGCGAGCTCCTCGGGCTCCGGCAGCTCGCCGGTCGCGAGCCCCTTGAGCGGCTCGTCCTTCTCGATGCTCTGTGCGTATACCGCGTACATGAGCTTCACCCTACTTACGGGTAATCCCGGTGACTACGCCTGCCCGGCCTTGGCTGCGGCCGCCACCGCGGCGGCGACCGCCGGGGCCACGCGCGGGTCGAAGGGCGAGGGGATCACATGGTCGGGGCGCAGCTCGTCCGCCACCACCTCGGCCAGCGCGTCGGCCGCGGCCAGCTTCATCTCCTCGGTGATCTGCCGCGCCCCGGCGGCCAGCGCGCCGGCGAACACGCCCGGGAAGGCGAGCACATTATTGACCTGGTTGGGGAAGTCGGAGCGGCCGGTGGCGACCACGGCGGCGTACTTGTTCGCCACGTCCGGGTGGATCTCCGGGTTCGGGTTCGCCATGGCCGCGATGATGCAGTCCTTCGCCATCGTGGCGACCGCGGACTCCGGCACGGTTCCGGCCGACACGCCAATGAACACGTCGGCTCCGGCGAGCGCGTCCTCCAGCGAGCCGGTCAGGCCCGCCTTGTTCGTGTACGACGCGAGCTCCTGCTTGACCTCGGTCAGGCCGGTACGCCCGGCGTGCACGATGCCGCGCGAGTCGGCCACCGCCACGTCGCCGATCCCGGCCTCGACCAGGATCTTCGCGATGGCCACGCCCGCGGCCCCGGCGCCGGAGATGACCGCGCGCAGCTCGCCGAGGGTGCGGCCGGTGACCTTGGCGGCGTTGCGCAGCGCGGCCAGCAGCACGATCGCGGTGCCGTGCTGGTCGTCGTGGAAGACCGGGATGTCGAGGCGCTCGCGCAGCCGCCGCTCGATCTCGAAGCAGCGCGGGGCGGAGATGTCCTCCAGGTTGATGCCGCCGAAGGCCGGGGCGAGCCGGACGATCGTCTCCACCAGCTCGTCGGTGTCCGTGCAGTCCAGGCAGATCGGCACCGCGTCCACCCCGCCGAACTGCTTGAACAGCACGGCCTTGCCCTCCATCACCGGCAGCGCGGCCAGCGGGCCGATGTTGCCGAGGCCGAGCACGGCGGTGCCGTCGGTGACCACGGCCACCACGTGCGACTTCCAGGTGTAGTCCCTGGCCAGCTCCGGCTTCTCGGCGATCGCGATGCACACCTCGGCCACGCCGGGCGTGTAGGCCAGCGAGAGGTCTGCGCGGTCGCGCAGCGGGACGGTGGCGGCGATCTCCATCTTGCCGCCGCGGTGCAGCGCGAAGACGGGCGTCTCCACGGCGGGAGTGTTGTCCATGGCGGGAAGGTCCAGGTGAGGGGCGGCGGACAGGGTCCGCTGCGTGATGAGGGAGGGGGTCGGTGCGGTCGTCGTCGAGTCACCGGACATGTCGGTCGTCTATTCCTTAGGCGTCGTTTTCCGGTGTCCCCGCGCCGGGAGTACGTCGAGGCACCGGAAGGGTCGAGGGTCAACGCCATCGTGTGGCTGCGCGCGACGGGATGAGGGGTTGAACCGCCGCACGCGGTTGCTGGTAACCCTAGGGCAGAACGGGCAGCGGGTCACGGTTATCGGACTGCGACGTCCGCCACCCGGATATGTAGGGTTTGCACAAATCCCGCGGCGCCGCACCCCGCGCCGTACTCCACAGTCTCGTCGCGGCGCGGACACGAAGCGGCGAAGACCCTTGCCAACACCGTGGTGAGGCGTACGGTTATGGCACATCGCAGCCGGGGACACGCGTATCGCGTACCTTGGTGCGGACCGATATAACCCAAACCGCCTTCCCAGAGGGGGCAACAGACATGGAACTCGCCTCCTACGCGGACCGCGCCGTCCACCTCGTCAACACGTTCGACCCCTACCGGCGTAGGGACGATCTGACGACCGTGGAGGACGCCCGCGCGCTGCTCTCGCGGCAGGGCGCCTGCGGCCGACTGACCAATGCCGACGTCCAGGAGCTGCGCACGCTGCGGGACAAGCTGCGGATCATCTTCGACACCGCGGACGCGGGCAGTCAGCAGCAGGCCGTGGACGTGCTCAACGGGCTGCTCGAGCAGTATCCGATCCGCCCGCAGATCTCCGGCCACGACGGCACCGACTGGCATCTGCACCTGGTCGAGGGCCTGCCCTCGACCGCGGCGGCCTACGCGGCCAAGGCCTGCATGGGCCTGGCGGTGCAGGCCACCGAGCTCGGCATCGACCGGCTCGGGGTGTGCCAGGCGGCGCCGTGCCGGGACGTGTTCATCGACACCTCGACGAACCGCTCCCGCCGCTACTGCTCCGAGCGCTGCGCCACCCGGGCGAACGTCGCGGCCTACCGGGCCCGGCGCAAGGAGGCCGCGCTGGCCGGAGCGGCGAGCGCGGCGGCCTGAGCCCGGTACCAGAACGGCGATCGCAGTACCCGTGAACTCGGCGGAACTGCCGGCGCGGAAACCGACACCCTGTCAGTTTCCCCGCCGTCGGTTCCGTTTCGCTTTGCGGAGCCGCAGCACGACGCGGCCGAGCACCAGTTCGTCCGGGACCGCGCCGTACTGCCGCGAATCGCCCGGGGCGTAGGGATTGTCCGCGAGCAGCCACCAACCCCCCGGCTCCCGCCGCGCGGCTCGTTTCAGCACGATCCGTTCGGGCAGACGGGGGTCCCGGGCCAGCACCACGTCCCCCGCACGGACCCGCGCGCCGTAGCGGACCAGCAGGCGGTCGCCGTCGTAGTACGCGGGCACCATCGACGCGCCCTGAACCACGGCCACACCCCACATGGCCGCAACTCTAGATCACACCTACGCGCGCGGCGGGAATCAGCGGGCAGTAGGCTCGGTTCGAAGCAACAAGAGCTCACGCGTGAGAAGGAGTCATCCCATGCGCATCTTCGCTGCCAAGGCCACGGTTTCAGCGCACTGCGACCTGCCCTGCGGTGTCTACGACCCGGCCCAGGCCCGGATCGAGGCCGAATCGGTCAAGGCGATTCAGGAGAAGTACCAGGCGAACGAGGACCCGGCGTTCCGCACCCGGGCGATCCAGATCAAGGAGCAGCGCTCGGAGCTGGTCAAGCACCACCTCGACGTGCTCTGGACCGACTACTTCAAGGCCCCGCACTTCGAGAAGTACCCGCAGCTGCACGGGCTGTTCAACGAGGCGACCAAGGCCGCGGGCGCGGGCGGTACCAAGGGTTCCGTCGACCCGAAGACCGGCCAGCAGCTGCTGGACCTGATCTCCGAGATCGACACGATCTTCTGGGAGACCAAGAAGGCCTGATCGGCCCATTCGGCGGGGTCAGACGCCCGCGCCGGGTCGGGGGCCGGGCCGTCCATCGCGGACGCGCCGGCCCCCGAGGCGTAGGTGCGAGACACAGATGGTCCGAACGGGGTAACTTCTACTCACGGAGCGGCGGCGACCGCGTACGATGCGTGCGGCCGATCGTCCGTCCGGGCCCGGTCACGCGCGTGGGAGGCACTGTGGAACAGCAATCGACAGCGGAAGTCGGCCAGGCAGGAGGAACCGCGGTGTTGTCTCCGGACGACTTCGTCGAGGTGAGCATTCCGGCCGACGGCGCGTACCTCTCCGTACTGCGCACCGCGACCGCCGGCCTCGCCGCGCGCCTCGACTTCACCCTGGACGAGATCGAGGACCTGCGGATCGCGGTGGACGAGGCCTGCGCGATGCTGCTCCAGCACAACGTTCCGCACTCGAGCCTGACCTGCCGGTTCGACCTGGCCCCGGCGGAGCTGGCGATCACCGTCTCGGCGCCGACCGCGGACGGCAAGGCCCCGGCCAAGGACACCTTCGCCTGGACCGTGCTGACCGCGCTGGCCGGACAGGTGGAGGCGAGCGCGGGCGGTCCGGACAACCTCGTGTCGATCACCATGGTCAAGCAGCGCGGCGGGGCGGAGACGACGGCAGCGTGACTACCGCACAGCGACCGATGACCCCGCCGACGCCGACAGAGCCGCCGGGCCGCGAGCCCGACGAGGAGCTGGAAGAGGCCGTGGAGGTGGACGTGGAGGTGGAGGAGGCAGCCGCCGAGGCTCGCGCCGAGGTCGGCCCGCAGCGCACCCCCCAGCAGTCGGCCCGCAGCGCCGCCCAGGCGGCCTCGCACGCCGAGGCGCGGGAGCTGTTCCGCCGGATGGCCGAGATGGACGCGCAGGACCCGGCCAAGGCCGGCGTGCGCGACCGTCTGGTGCGGATGCACCTGCCGCTGGTCGAGCACCTCGCCCGGCGCTTCCGCAACCGCGGCGAGCCGCTCGACGACCTGACCCAGGTCGCCACGATCGGCCTGATCAAGTCCGTGGACCGGTTCGACCCGCTGCGCGGCGTGGAGTTCTCCACGTACGCGACGCCGACCATCATCGGCGAGATCAAGCGGCACTTCCGGGACAAGGGCTGGGCCGTCCGCGTGCCGCGCAGGCTGCAGGAGCTGCGGCTCTCGCTGACCGCGGCCACCAGCGAGCTGTCCCAGCGCAACGGCCGCTCGCCCACGGTCAACGAGCTCGCCGTGCACCTCGGCATCAGCGACGAGGAGGTGCTCGAGGGCCTGGAGTCGGCGAACGCCTACTCCACGCTGTCCCTCGACGTCCCCGAGTCCGGCGACGACGAGTCCCCCGCGGTGGCGGACTCGCTCGGCAGCGAGGACGAGGCGCTCGAGGGCGTGGAGTACCGCGAGTCGCTCAAGCCGCTGCTCGAGCAGCTCCCGGCCCGGGAGAAGCGGATCCTGCTGCTGCGCTTCTTCGGCAACATGACGCAGTCCCAGATCGCCGAGGAGATCGGCATCTCCCAGATGCACGTCTCCCGGCTGCTCGCGCGGACCTTGACCCAGCTGCGCGAGAAGCTGCTGGTCGAGGAGTAAGAGCCCGGACAGAAGCGAATGCCCCGCACGCCGGATGGTGTGCGGGGCTTCGTCTTTGTCAGCACGTCAGCGCGTCAGCACCTTGTGCGAGGGCGGCGCGAACAGCAGCGCGATTCCGGCGACGCCGTACGCGATCGAGAGCGCCGCGTAGAGGTAGTAGTCCCCCTGGAGCATCCAGTAGGAGACCCCGAAGTTGAGCAGAAAGGTCATCAGCGCGGGGGTGCGCGCCCAGGCCTGGCAGCGCAGCAGGCCGCGGGCGACCCAGCAGACGCCGAGGCCGAACGCGAGGTAGATGACCCCGAGGGTCTCGGCCATCGCCCGGTCCATCGGCGCGCCGGCGAAGCCCGCCACGAGCTGGTAGACGCCGTACCCGGTCAGGAACACGCCGGGCAGGGCGGTGGCGGCGGCCGCACCGGTCACGGTCGCGGGGCGCGGGGCGTAGGCATTCGGCACCCCACGAGCGTATAGCGCCCGCCCTTCCACCCGGTCGGCGGGGCCGCCCGTCGTACAAGCACCGGATGCGGGTACGTTAAAGGGCATGTCGGACAAGCAGGCTCGCGGGCTGCTGATCATGAACCCCAAGGCCACCACCGCGTCCGAGGGCACGCTCGAGGTGCTGGTCGGAGCGCTTTCCTCGGAGCTCGAGCTGCGGCACGAGCACACCGCCTACCGCGGCCATGCGCGCGACCTCGCCGAGCAGGCCGCCGCGGACGGGGTGGACGTGGTGATCGCCTTCGGCGGCGACGGCACCGTGAACGAGGTGGTGACCGGTCTGATGGCGCACGGCGCGGGCCCGGAGGACCGGCCGCGGCTCGCGATCGTGCCCGGCGGCTCGACCAACGTCTTCGCCCGCGCCCTCGGCCTGCCCAACCACGCCGTGGAGTCCACCGGGTCGCTGCTGCGGCTGCTGCGCCGCGGCTCGGCCCTGGGGTCCGACCTCGGGCAGACCCGGCTGGTCTCGCTCGGCGCGGTGCGCCCGGACGACGAGCCGGAGGAGCGCTATTTCACCTTCTCCGCGGGCTTCGGCTTCGACGCGGCCGTGGTCGGCGAGGTGGAGCGGCTGCGGGCCGGAGGAAGGAAGTCCACTCACTCGCTGTACATACGTTCGGCGTTCCGGGAATACTTCCGGCGCACCGATAAACGCAACGCTCCGATCACGGCGAAAACGGCGGACGGCAGCGTTTTGCCGGAACTCTTCATGGCGAGTGTCGCGAACACCTCGCCGTGGACGTATCTGGGACATCGGGCGATCATCGCGACCCCGGAGGCGGGCTTCGAGACGGGCCTCGACCTGTTCGGCCTCACCACGCTCTCGCCGCTGCCGTTCTGGCAGACGGTCGGACGCCTGATCGCGAGCTCTCCCAAACTGTCCCGCAGCCGGGGCGCGATAGTGCGGCACGACCTGCCCGAACTCACCCTGCTCGCGCAACGTCCTGTGCCCTTCCAGGTGGACGGCGACTATCTCGGACCACGCGAACGTGTGACATTCCGTAGTGTTCCCGCTGCGCTTCGCGTCTTCGCGTGATGTACTGGATTCGACGGGCCGGACAGTCGTCGGGACGGTTCGTCGCGGTCTCGGCTTGCCCTTGGAGTCCCATGCCGCCCTTCGCGGGGTGACCTTCAAAGGCAAGGTGTGACCCAACCGACACCTGAGAATTAAAAAATGATTCCCGGAAACCCTTGTGCTCCGCGAGCGTGCCTGACAGGCTTGTTCACGGCCCTGAAACGTGGGCTGTGATCGCTCAACGCCGAGCGTGGACACAGACCCTCGGATATTCCGGCCCACCAGCCTCCGCGCGTCATCCTTCCGGACAGCCGTTCCCGTGCTTAGCGGGTCCAGCTTCCGGAGCCGGGGAACGCAGACGCTCGTGAAAGCGTTCACATTCACAAGATCCACCGAAGAACCGCGGCCGCGAGGCCGGGACGGATCGGGGGGCTTGGGGAACCGGGAACGTTCCAGACGGCGTCGGCGTTTCTATGGAGCGTCGAACAGCTCGATGACGCGCGAACCGCACCACCCCCGCACCACCAGTACCACGGCGCCGCCCCGCACCCTCGGGCGCGCGCCGGCCAATGCACTTCACAAACACACTTGAGACTTTGCGAAGGAGAAGGACCGATGAGCGACTGGCGCCACCGCGCCGCGTGCCGCGACGAGGACCCGGAGCTCTTCTTCCCGATCGGGAACACCGGGCCGGCACTGCTGCAGATCGAGGACGCCAAGGCGGTTTGCCGCCGCTGCGACGTGATCGACCAGTGCCTGCAGTGGGCCCTGGAGTCCGGCCAGGATGCCGGCGTCTGGGGCGGAATGAGCGAAGACGAGCGTCGCGCCCTCAAGCGCCGCGCCGCGCGTGCCCGTTCCCGGATGGCCTAACAGCCTTCCGGGGATTCCCGACGGGGAGCTGTGCTTAATCAACACCGCCGCCCGTCATTAACCCTCCAAGAGGCATCGGCGCAGCACTTGCCGATTCCCAGCAGTACCCAGCGATACCCGAACACCCCGCAAGAACCTGCCTGGCCCAGCTCCGCCGCGCGCCCACCGCTCGCCGGCGGGGGGCCGGAACCAGGCGAGACAACTTAAGCGCAGGGCGGCCACGATCACCGCCTAGCCCGCCGCGATATCGAGAGAGACGACGGTACCTCCGCCGTCTCTTTGTCGCATGTCGAACTCGCCTCCCAGTTCGCCCTGCACCAGGGTTCTGACGATCTGTAGGCCGAGATTCCCGGCCGTGCGCGGGTCGAAACCCATCGGCAGGCCGCGGCCGTCGTCGACCACGGTGATCATCAGCCGATCACCGGTGCGCAGCGCGGTCACCTCGAGCACGGTGCCCGCGCCGCCGTCGAGGCCGTGCTCGAAGGCGTTCTGCAGCAACTCGGTCAGCACCATGGCCAGCGGCGTGGCCACGGTCGCGCCGAGCACGCCGAAGCTGCCCACCCGCCGCGGCCGCACCGGCTCCGCGGCCACGCCGCCGTAGGTGCTGCTCAGGCTCGAGGCCGAGAAATCCATCACCATGCTGAGGACCCGGTCGGCGATCTCGTCGAAATTGACCCGCTCATCCAAGGTCTGCGACAGCGTCTCGTGCACGATCGCGATCGAGCCGACCCGGCGCACCGCCTCCTGCAGCGCCGCCTTGCCCCGCGGCTCGTCCAGACGCCGGGCCTGGAGCCGCAGCAGCGCCGCGACCGTCTGCAGGTTGTTCTTGACCCGGTGGTGGATCTCCCGGATCGTCGCGTCCTTCGTCATCAGCTCGCGGTCCCGGCGGCGCAGCTCGGTGACGTCGCGCACCAGCACCAGCGCGCCGATCCGCTCGCCGGACGGGCGCAGCGGGATCGAGCGCAGCCGCATCGCGTTGCCCCGGTCGTTGGCCAGCTCGGTGTCCCTGGCCTTGCGGCCGCTCGCGGTCTCGATCAGCGCCTCGTCGGTCGGGCCGCTGCTCACCGCGAGATCCGCGCACAGCTTGCCGAGGTGCGCGCCGATCAGCTCGCTGGTCAGGCCCATCCGATGGAAGACGGAGACGGCGTTCGGGCTCGCGTACGTCACCAGGCCGTCGGCGTCGAGCCGGAGCATGCCGTCGCCGACCCGGGGCATCGCGTCCAGGTGGCTGCGCGAGTTCGGCAGCGGGAAGCGTCCGGTGGCGATCATCTGGGCCATGTCCGAGGCGGTCTGAAGGTACGTCAGCTCGAGCCGACTCGGGGTGCGCGCGGTCAGCAGGTTGGTGTTGCGCGCGATGACCGCGATGACCTTGTCGCCGCGGCGTACCGGGATCGACTCGACCCGCACCGGAACGGCCTCGCGCCACTCCGGGTCGCCCTCGCGCACGATGCGGCCCTCGTCCAGCGCTTGATCAAGGAGCGGACGCCGGCCGCGTGGCACGACGTGGCCCACCAGGTCGTCGACATAGGATGTCGGCCCGGTGTTCGGCCGCATCTGGGCGACCGCGACATACTGCGTCTCGTCCGCCGTGGGCACCCAGAGCACCAGGTCCGCGAACGACAGGTCGGCGATGATCTGCCAGTCGGCGACGATCAGGTGCAGCCATTCCAGGTCTTCGGACTGGAGGCTGGTCTGCTCGCGGACGAGGTCGTTCATCGAGGGCATGCGCCCAGTATTACCTAAAGTGCGTCACCCATCGTGCGGAAAGATCGTGACCATGAGTGAGATGTGGGACTGGCTGGGTACTCGCGCGGCCGAACGCGAGACGGCGGGTCTGCGGCGGCGGCTGCGCACCCGTGAGCTCGGCGACGGCCTGGTGGACCTGGCCGGCAACGACTATCTGGGCTTGTCCACCCACCCGGAGGTGCGCTCGGCGGCGGCCGAGGCGGTGTGGGCCTGGGGCGCCGGCTCGACCGGCTCGCGCCTGGTGACCGGGACGACGGCCGAGCACACGGCGCTGGAGCGGGAGCTCGCGGACTTCCTCGGCGCCGAGGCGGCGCTGGTGTTCTCCTCGGGCTACCTGGCCAACCTCGGCGTCGTCACGGCGCTCGCCGGGCCCGAGGACCTGCTGATCTCGGACGCGCAGAACCACGCCAGCGTGATCGACGCCTGCCGGCTGTCCGGCGCGCGCCGCATCGTCGTCGAGCACCGCTCCCCCGTCGCGGTCGAGCGGGCGCTGGCCGGCACCTCGATCTCCTACCGCCGCGCCTTCGTGCTGACCGAGTCGGTCTTCTCGGTGGACGGCGACGTGGCCCCGCTCGCGGAGCTCGCCGAGGTCTGCCGCGCGCACGGGGCCGCGCTTCTGGTGGACGAGGCGCACGGCGTCGGGGTGCACGGGCCAGACGGGCGCGGCGGGGCGTACGCGGCCGGTCTGGCGGGCGCGCAGGACGTGGTGCTGACAGTGACGCTCTCCAAGTCCTTTGGGACCCAGGGCGGGGCCGTGGTGGGCCCGAAGGCGGTCATCGACCATCTCGTCGACACCGCCCGCAGCATGATCTTCGACACCGCGCTGGCCCCCTCGTGCGCCGCCGCGGCCCGCGCGGCCCTGCGGATCCTGCGCCGCGAGCCCGAACTCGCCACGAGGGTCCACATCAATGCCCTGCGCCTGCATCAGATCGCGCTCGACGCGGGACTGCCCGCCTCGCCGCCCTCGGGCGCGGTGACCTCGGTGATACTGGGCGATCCGGACCGCACGGTGGCCGCCGCGGCGCGCTGCGCGGAGCAGGGCGTGCGGGTCGGCTGCTTCCGGCCGCCGTCGGTGCCGGACGGCCGTTCCCGGCTGCGGCTGACGGCGCGCGCGGACCTGACCGAGGATGATTTCGCCCGCATTTCGAAGGCTTTACGGGGAATCCCGCACCCGCAAAATGGTCCAGACCAATCCCTGGAGAGGTCTGGACAACCCTCAGTGGTCTAGTCCACAATGGGCGCTGTTCGTTGACCGCCCGAGGGGGAGGAAATCGCGTGAGGCTCTCGGCCCGCAGCGCGGTAGTCGACGGGGCGCTGACCCCCGTGACAATCCGCGTGGATGACCGTCTGATCACGGCCCTCGAGCCGCACGCGGACCCCGAGGCGGACATCGTGCTCGACGAGGGGATCCTCACCGCGGGCCTGGTGGACATCCAGATCAACGGCGCCTTCGGGGTGGACTTCGCCGCGGCGGACGAGGCGGGCTGGGACGCGGTCGCGGCCCGGCTGCCGTCCACCGGCGTCACCTCGTTCCAGCCGACGCTGATCACCGCCCCGCTGCCGCAGCTGATCGCGGGCCTCGACACCGCGACCGAGGCGCGCGACCGGCAGGAGGACGGCCCGTACGCCAGGATCCTCGGCGTGCACCTGGAGGGCCCGTGGCTCGCGCCCAGGAAGAAGGGCGTGCACGAGGCCAGGCACCTGGCCGAGCCGACGCCCGAGGCGGTGGACGCGCTGATGTCGGCCGTGGGCTTCGACATCCTGACGCTGCTGACCCTGGCCCCCGAACTCCCCGGAGCCCTCGAGGCGATCAAGCGCCTGAGCTCGGCCGGCGTGACCGTCTCCATCGGCCACACCGACGCCACCGCCGCCCAGGTCGAGGCCGCCGCCGACGCCGGGGCCACGCTCGTGACGCACATCTTCAACGCCCAGCGCGGCCTGGCGCACCGCGAGCCCGGCGTCCCCGGAGCCGCGCTGTCCGACAGCCGCTACCGGGTAGGCCTCATCGCCGACCTGCACCACGTGGCCCCGGAGATCTGCACCCTGATCTTCCGCGCCGCCCCCGGCAGGGTCGTCCTGGTCACCGACGCCATAGCGGCCGCCGGAATGCCACCCGGCTCGTACGTGCTCGCGGGCATCCCGGTCGTACTAGGCGAGGACGGCGTCCCCCGCAACGCCGACGGCACCATCGCCGGCTCCGCCCTGACCCTGGATCAGGCCGTCCGCAACCTGCTCGGCCTCGGCATGCCGATACCGACCGTGATCGAGGCGGCATCCAAGGTCCCCGCGGAAGCGCTGGGCCGCGCCGACCTGGGCCGCATTGCCGTCGGCGCGAGAGCCGACCTGGTCCACTGGACCGAAGACTTCCACCCGGTACGCACCTGGGTGGACGGCCGGGAACTCCCGGCGCTCGCGGGGACCAGGGTGGGACGGGCTTGAGGGTCCCGTCCCGCCGCCCCGCGGCACAAGGTGAATGAGTGAGGGATACCGCGAACGTCCCCTTCGGCCCGCACCCGAGGGGGATGTTCGTTTTCCCGTTTTCGGCGCGCCGCTCAGCTGATCCATGCTCGGAGACAAGCACCGCCCCCGTGCCGGGTCGCGGCGCGGGGGCGGGGATCTTGGCCCGTGGACGTGAATACGGGAAACGGGAGAAGGGCGCTTACAGCCCCTGCCACGCCGGCTTGGCGGCGTAGGTGGCCCGGAAGTAGTCCGCGTGCTTCAGCTGGGCCGCTGCGGCCTCGTCTACGACGACGGTGGCGTGCGGGTGGAGTTGGAGGGCGGAGGCGGGCACCAGGGCCGCCAGGGGGCCTTCCACGGTCGCCGCGACGGCCTCGGCCTTGCCGGCGCCCGTCGCCAGCAGCACCAGGTGCCGGGCCTCGAGGATGGTGCCGATGCCCTGGGTGATCACGTGGTGCGGGACCTCGTCCGGGGAGTCGAAGAACCGCGCGTTGTCTTCGCGGGTCTGCGGGGTCAGGGTCTTGATCCTTGTCCTCGACGCCAGCGAGGAGCAGGGCTCGTTGAAGCCGATGTGGCCGTCCGTGCCGATGCCGAGGATCTGCAGGTCCACGCCGCCCGCCTCGGCCAGCGCGGCGTCGTACGCGGCGCAGGCGGCCGGGATGTCCTCGGCGGTGCCGTCGGGGCCGATGAAGGTGTCCAGGCCCAGGCCGAGCGGTTCCAGCACCTCGCGATGGATCACCGAGCGGTAGGACTCGGGGTGGCCCTTCGGCAGGCCCACATACTCGTCGAGCTGGCATACGCGCAGCCGGGCCACGTCCAGCGTGTCCGCGGCGACGCGCTCGGCCAGCGCGCGGTAGATCGGCAGCGGCGTGGAACCGGTGGCCACGCCGAGCAGCGCGTCCGGCTTGCGCGCGAGCAGGGCGGCGATCGCCTCGGCGATCAGTTCGCCGCCCGCCTTCGCGTCGGGGACGATGACGACTTCCATCAGTGCGATTCCTTGCTGTCGTTCTCGGTACTTTCGATCTCGACCCCGGCCAGGTACTCCGCGGCCGCGATGCCGCAGACCCGCGAACCGCCGTAGGTGCACAGGTCGGCGTCGTCGCCGTAGGGCAGGCCGAACTCCACCACCACCGCGTCGGGGCGCTCGGCCCGCACGGCGTCCACGGCTCGCCGCATCCACGGGTTGCGGTGCAGGTCGCGCACCGCGAGCACGAGCGGGCGGCCGAGGGCGGCGGTCAGTTCGGGCGCTACGTCCACCAGTGCGTCCTGGTCCACCACCAGCGACCGCATCAAGCCTACGGTCTCAACATGCGTAGTGGGCGCGGCGATCCTGGTCGACGTCGTGCCGGGCAGCAGTTCCGCGAGCGGCTCGGCCAGGCCCCAGGGCGTGCCCGCGGCCACCGCGAAGGAGACGACCGGGGAGAACTCGACCACGTGCGGGGCGGCGGCCAGCGGCTTGAGCTCTCCGCGCACGGTCAGCGCGCGGCGGGCGGCGGTCAGGCCGATGGAGCGGTCGACGGGGGTGTCAATGGAAGCCCCGGCCGACCACCGTGCGGCCGTCCGGGAACGTTCCGCCGCCTCGCTGAGCCGTTCGGCGGACAGGCGGCCCTCGTGGACCGCCCATACGAGTGCGTTGCGCAGGTACAGGTACGTGCCCTCGTCGGCGAGGCTGCCGCCCCAGCAGATCGCGTCGCAGCCGGCGGCGATCGCGCGGACGGTGCCCTCGGCCACGCCGTAGCGCCCCGAGATCGCGCCCATGTCGATGCCGTCCGTGATGATCAAACCCTGATACCCGAGCCGCTCGCGCAGCAGGCCGGTCAGGATCGCGTGCGACATCGTGGCGGGCACGTCCGGGTCGTGCCGCGGGAACACGATGTGCGCCGTCATGATCGCCTTGGTCCCGGCCTCGATCGCCGCGCGGAAGGGCGCCAGGTGCAGCTGCTCGGTGTCCTCGTCGTACTCGATCAGCGGCATGCCGAGGTGCGAGTCGGCCGCGGTGTCGCCGTGGCCCGGGAAGTGCTTGGCGCAGCCGATCACGCCCTGGGACTGCAGCCCGCGCACGTACGCCGCGGAGTGCCGGGACACCAGCTCGCTGTCCGCGCCGAACGAGCGGGTGCCGATCACCGGGTTGTCCGGGTTGGCGTTCACGTCGACGCAGGGCCCGTAGTCGAAGTTCACGCCCAGCGAGGCCAGGTCCCGGCCGATCGAGCGGCCGACGGCCTCGGTCAGCGCGACGTCGTCCGCCGCGCCGAGCGCCAGGTTCCCCGGGTACGACGAGCCCTCGGCCACCTCGAGCCGGGTGACGTCGCCGCCCTCCTCGTCCAGCGCGATCAGCACCTCGGGGTTCGCGGCACGCAACTGCGCGCACAGCGCGGCGATCTGCTCGGGCGTCTCGAGGTTGCGCGAGAAGAGCGCGATGCCGCCGAGCTGCCCGGCCGCGAGCTCGCGCAGCACCCATTCGGGCGCCGTGGTGCCGTCGAAGCCCATCTGCAGGACGGTGCCCGCGTCCCTGACCAGCTGGGCGGAGGCGGAAGCGAGTGCGGTCACCCCTTCACCGCCCCGGCGGTCAGTCCGGACGCGACCTGACGCTGCACCAGCAGGAACAGGATCACGATCGGCGCGGCCATCAGCAGCGCGGTGGCCATGATCTCGTTGTAGAGGATCTGCTGGTTGGCGCTCAGGAAGTGGTTCAGGTACAGCGGCAGGGTGAAGTGGTTCTGGTCGCTGATCATGAAGTTGGTCAGCTGGAACTCGGTCCAGGTCTGGATCAGCGTGTAGATCGCGGTGGAGACGATGCCGGGCAGCACCAGCGGCAGGATGATCCGGAAGAACGCGCCCACCCGCGTGCAGCCGTCGACCATCGCGGCCTCCTCCAGGTCCGCGGGGACGCCGGCGACGAAGCCGCGCAGGGTCCAGATGCAGAACGGCAGGCTCAGCGCGAGCATCCCGATGACCAGGCCGAACAGGCTCTCGCTCAGCCCGATCTTGGAGTAGATGTAGAACAGCGGCACGATCAGCGCGATCAGCGGCACCATCTGCACGATCATGATCAGCACGATCGCCGAGTTGCGGAAGCGGAAGCGGAACCGGGCGATGGCGGTGGCCGCCAGGAAGCCGACGAAGGTCGAGATGACGACCGTCGAGAAGGTCACGATCACGCTGTTGCGGAAGGCGGTCCAGAAGTCCGGGTCGTGCAGCACCTGGCTGAACGCGAACCAGGTGACGCCGCTCGGCAGCAGCTGCGGGTGGATCGAGTAGATCGAGCCGATCGGGGTCATCGAGACCAGCAGCATCCAGTAGATCGGGAAGATCCAGACCACCGCGATGGCGACGGCCACCAGGTTGAAGAACCAGCGGACGTACTGCTTGCGCCGGGAGCGCGGCCGGGCCACGGCCACCCGGGCCGCCGAGGCGTCCTTCGACTCGGACCCGAGGACGCCGGTCGCGGCGGGGGTGAAGGCAGTGGAACCAACGCGGCCGCGTCGCAGACGATCAGTCGGCGCGGCGGTAGGCGCAGTGTTCAATGATTCACTCGCAAGCTCGCTCATTTGGCGTCGCCTCCGATACGCAGCAGCTGGCGCAGGTAGGGGATCGTGATCACCAGCATGATGACCATGGTGCAGGCGGTGATCGTGGTCGCGACGCCGTAGTTGCCGTACTGCCAGCCCTCGACGTACGACCAGATGCCCAGGTTGTAGAACTGGGTGTTCGGCTGGTTGCTGAAGAGCACGAAGATCTGGGTGAAGACCTGGAAGTCCCAGAAGACCGACAGCGAGGTCATGATCAGCACGACCGGCCGGATGATCGGCTCGATGACGTGCCGGAAGACCTGCCGCCGGTTGGCGCCGTCGAGCTGCGCGGCCTCCACCAGCTCGCTCGGGACCTGGGTGAGCGCGGCGTACATCATGATCGAGACCATCGGGGTGGCCCCCCAGACCACCACCGCGATGACGACGCCCCAGCCGTCGATCGAGCTGACCAGCCAGTCGTGCACGTTGTTGTAGCCCAGCAGGACGTTGACGATGCCGTACTGCCGGTTGAACATCCACTGGAACACGAGCGTGGACACCAGCGCCGGGATCGACCAGACCAGGATCAGCGCGAAGGTCAGGATGTAGCGGGCCCAGGTGGACACCTGCCGCATCAGCAGCGCGAAGAGCATGCCGATGGTCATCGAGAGGCCGACCATCAGGGCCGCGGTGACGACCGTGCGCAGCGTCGTCTGCCAGAACTCGGAGTCGGTCAGCAGCGTGGTGTAGTTCGTGAACCCTGTCCACTGGCCCTTGAGCGCGCTGGAGAACTCGTTGATCTGCGACCAGTTCTGGAAGGACAGGATGAACATGACGATCAGCGGGAGGCCGAAGATCGCCAGGATGATCAGCAGGGAGGGGCTCAGCAGCAGGTAGGGGGCCATGGCGCCGCGGCGCCGCTTGGGGGCGGGCGCCGACCGGCCGCCACCGGCCCCGACCGGGGTGGGGAGGGATTGGTCTGTCATGCGGGGGAACTCTCCTCGACGGATGGTCCGCCTTCGGCGGGTGTCGCGGGCGGTGCGCGGGGTTCGACGGTATGAGGATGGCCCGCCGCCGCTCCGGCGTACAGAGCGGCGGCGGGCTGGTCAGGCGCGGGCCGACGGGGTGCGAACCGTCAGCCGTTGAGCGCCGTGTCGATCGCCGCGTCGGCCGTCTTGGCCGCGCTGTCGATCGCCGAGGCGGTGCATCCGTTCTGGGTCATCGACTCGAGCATGGTGTCGATCAGGTTCGGCGTGCCGCCGTCGACCTTGACCCAGTTCTGCGCGGTGGGCACGAAGAACGGGTTGGTCTGGCCGGACGCGTACTGGGTGTTCTTGGCACCGGACACGTCGCTGGTCAGGCTGGTGGAGTTCGGGATGTCGCCGGCAGCGGCCATGACGGCCTCGTTCTCGCTGCTGGTGTAGTCCGCGATCCAGTCCTCGCCGAGGGTCGCGTTCTTGGCGCCGGAGGGCACCGCGAGGTCGGAACCGCCGGTGAAGTCGGGCAGGTACGAGCCGGCCGTGGTCGGGCTCGGGATGTTGAAGTAGAACGCCGGGGTCGGCGAGGTGGCGGTGTCGCCGGCCGGCGGGTTGTCCCACTCCCAGGCCAGGCCGTACATCATGCCCGCGGTGCCGTTGGACCAGGCCGGGTCCTGGTTGTCGTCGGTGCCGGTGGCCGAGTTGTTCGGGCTCGCCTTGAACACGCTGCAGTAGTTGGCCAGGCCCTTCTCGGAGGCCGTCGACTCGAGCTCGGCCTTCCAGGTGCTGCCGCTCTGCACCGCGACCTCGCCGCCCGCGTCCTTGACGAAGGCGAGGCCGGTGTACTCGGAACCGCCCTCGAGCTCGAAGCCGTTGAAGCCCTTCGTGCTGCCGTACTTGGCGTTGAGCTTGGCGATGTCGGCCGTGAAGGCGCTCCAGGTCGTCGGCGCCGAGGTGATGCCGACGGCGGCGGCCTGGGTCGGGTTGATGCCGGCCATCCGGTCAGCGGCGTAGTAGGGCACGCAGTAGACGTGGCCGTTGTACGTGCACGAGGCCTTCAGGCCCGCGTTCCAGGTCGAGGAGTTCGGGAAGGTGCCCGAGCTGATCGCGCTGTCCAGCTCGGTGAAGGCGCCGCCCGCGATCGGCGTGATCGCCTGGGTGTTGCCGACCTCCATCGCGTCCGGCTCGTCGCCGGCCTTGACCGCGGCGGAGAACTGGGTCAGGTAGGTGCCCCACGTCTTCCACTGCAGGTTGACGTTGTCCCCGGGGTGCTGCGACTTGAATGTGGCGATCGCGTTGGTGACGGCCTTGTCCCACCCGGTCTTGGCGTCTGTCATCATCCAGACGGTGATCGTGGTGTTCCCGGTCGTGCTGGAGCTTGTGGTCTTCGACGAGGACGAACAGGCCGAGGCGACGAGCGCCACGGACGCGGCGGTACACGCCACCGCGACGAGCTTCTTGCGCTTCACAACATTCCTCCGTTGGACGGTGAGCGGTTCGCACCGGTGCTGTTCGGGGCCGGCCACCCTGAGCTCGGCCGGCCTCGGTCCGGTGCGCACGCGCCGAGGGATCGGACGGGGTGCGGGTGGATCGCGTGCGGTGGTGCGAATGGTTTAGACCAGTTCGGAGAGTGGCATAGACCAATCCGCACCGTCAAGGGATTCCACCCGGGCTCGACCATCCCGTTATCAAGGCGTCACCGGTCGTAGGACTGCGTTAACCTTCGGCGCCCGCGGGGGCGCGCGGTCCCGGAACCGACCCGGCCGGCAATCACCCGAGGTCGCGGGGTACGGCCGGGTGCTTCCGAACCCTCCCCCGCGTCTGGGACGATAGTCCAGCGAGCTTCGGCCCGTGCGGGTTCGGTTAAGGTCGGCCTAAGGGCCGAGTCGAGGCATGCATTCCAGGGAGGTGCCGTGGCGTTCGACGAGGATGAGTCGCTCCTCCACGACGAGCAGCAGGCGCAGGAAGAGGGCGCGGCCACCGTCGCCGAGCCGGTGGCCCGCGAGCCGAAGTACTACCGGCTCAAGCGGCATCTGCTGGCGATGACGCAGTCCAGCCCGCCCGGGACCCCGGTCCCGCCGGAGCGCACGCTGGCCGAGGAGTTCGACACCTCGCGGACCACGGTGCGCCAGGCGCTGGCCGAGCTCGTGGTGGAGGGGCGGCTCGAGCGGATCCAGGGCAAGGGCACGTTCGTGGCCAAGCCGAAAGTGGCCCAGTCGCTGCAGCTGACCTCGTACACGGAGGACATGCGCGCGCAGGGCCTGGAGCCGGCGTCCCGGCTGCTCGAGGTCGGCTACGTGAGCGCCGACGACGATCTCGCCGAGCTGCTGCGGATCCGCGAGGGCGCGCGGGTGCTGCGGATCGAGCGGCTGCGGCTGGCGAACGGCGAGCCGATGGCGATCGAGGCCACCCACCTGAGCGCCAAGCGCTTCCCCGGGCTCCGCAGGCACCTGACGAAGTACTCGTCGCTCTACTCGGCCCTGAGCGCCGAGTACGGGGTGCACCTGGCGCAGGCCGAGGAGACCATCGAGACCGCGCTGGCCACCCCGCGCGAGGCGGCGCTGCTCGGCACCGACACGGGGCTGCCGATGCTGCTGCTGTCCCGGCACTCGCTGGACGAGGACGGCGAGCCGGTCGAGTGGGTGCGCTCGATCTACCGCGGCGACCGGTACAAGTTCCTCGCCAGGCTGACCAGGCCTTCATGAGCGAGCTTGCGAGCGAATCATTGAGCACAGTGCACGCACGAACTCGCCTAGCGTGTGCCGGGAAGGTGACCGCGTGAGTATTTTGATCGTCTCCGGCACCGGGACCGAGGTCGGCAAGACCATCGTCACCGCGGCCGTGGCGGCGCTGGCCGCGGCGCGCGGCGGCGGGGTGGCCGTGGTGAAGCCGGCGCAGACCGGCGTGGCCCCCGGCGAGTCCGGCGACCTGGACGTGGTGGCCCGGCTGGCCGGGGTCGCCGACACGCACGAGTACGCGCGCTATCCCGACCCGCTCTCCCCCGCCGCGGCGGCCAGGCTGAGCGGCCTGCCGCCGCTCTCGCTGCCCCGGGTCGCCGAGGACGTGCGGAAGCTCGCCGAGGACCGGGCGCTGGTGCTCGTCGAGGGCGCGGGCGGCCTGCTCGTGCGCTACGACGAGGAGGGCGCGACGCTGGCTGACCTGGCGCACGAGCTCGGCGCGCCGGTGCTGGTGGTCGCCGACCCGAAGCTGGGCACGCTGAACCACACCGCGCTGACCCTGGAGTCGATGGCGCTGCGCGGGGTCGCGCTCGCGGGCGTGGTGCTCGGCAGTTGGCCCGCTGGAGATCACGGTGGCGAGGCCCCCGATCTGGCGATGCGCGCCAACCTGCGCGACCTGGAGACGCTGGCCGCGCGGCCGCTGGCCGGGGCGCTGCCCGCCGGGGCCGGCCGGCTGGAAGCGCCGGAGTTCCTGCTGGCGGCGCGGGCCGGGCTCGGGCCGGCGCTCGGCGGGGCCTTCGACGCGGCGCGGTTCCGGGCCGACTGGGGTGTGTGAGCGCGGCGGTGTGTGACTCAGGCCATGGCCCCCGGCCCGCCGCGACCCGCGAGCCATAGGAGACAATGACCCGCGTGACAGCGAACGACACGGCTTCCCCCGCGACCGACACCCTCGACATCCTCGCCACCGCGCGCGAGCAGGTCCTCGGGCACGGCATCGGCCTCGACGAACGGCAACTCCTGGAGATCCTGGAGCTGCCCGACGAGCGGCTCGAGGAGCTGCTGGCCCTGGCCCATGAGGTGCGCGAATTCTGGTGCGGGCCCGAGGTCGAGGTCGAGGGCATCGTCTCGGTCAAGACCGGCGGCTGCCCGGAGGACTGCCACTTCTGCTCCCAGTCCGGCCAGTTCACCTCGCCGGTGCGCTCGGCCTGGCTGGACATCCCCTCGCTGGTCGAGGCGGCGAAGGAGACCGCGGCGACGGGCGCGAGCGAGTTCTGCATCGTGGCCGCGGTGCGCGGGCCGGACAAGCGTCTGATGGCGCAGATGCGCGAGGGCGTCGCGGCGATCAAGGCGGCCGTGGACATCCAGGTGGCCGCCTCGCTGGGCATGCTCAGCCAGGAGCAGGTCGACGAGCTCGCCGAGATGGGCGTGCACCGCTACAACCACAACCTGGAGACCGCGCGCTCCTACTTCCCCGAGGTGGTCACCACGCACACCTGGGAGGAGCGCTGGGACACGCTGCTGATGGTGCGCGGCGCGGGCATGGAGGTGTGCTGCGGCGGCATCGTCGGGATGGGCGAGACCAGGGAGCAGCGCGCCGAGTTCGCCACGCAGCTGGCCGAGCTGGATCCGCACGAGGTGCCGCTCAACTTCCTGAACCCGCGTCCGGGCACGCCCTTCGGCGACCGGGAGCCGCTGGAGGCCAAGGAGGCGCTGCGCACGATCGCCGCGTTCCGGCTCGCCCTGCCGCGCACGATCCTGCGCTACGCGGGCGGCCGGGAGATCACGCTCGGCGACCTGGGCACCGAGCAGGGCCTGCTCGGCGGCATCAACGCCGTTATCGTCGGCAACTACCTGACCACGCTGGGCCGACCGGCCACGGCCGACCTCGAGCTGCTCGACAAGCTCTCGATGCCGGTGAAGGCGCTGTCCGCGACGCTCTGAATCTCCGACTCCCTGTTGATCTTCCCTCTTAAAGCCGTATCGATTACTCATCGCTGCGGGCTAACATCTGGCTGTCGCGCTCCGGGGACGTGTGGGGTCCCCTGCGGCCTCACTCCAGCAGCGCTGGAGTGACGGTGCGCGGCCGACGGCTGGAAGAGGGATTCGATGCGTTTCGCTTTGCTCGGTCCCGTGCAGGTGCACGGCGACGAGGGTCCGGTGGAGATCCGCGGGGCCCTGCGTCGCACGCTGCTCGCGGCGCTGCTGCTCAGCCGCGGCTCGGTGGTCTCGGCGGACCGGCTCGGCGAGCTGATCTGGGGCGAGCGGCCCCCGGCCACGCTCGCCACCTCGCTCTACAACCACATCATGCGGCTGCGCCAGGCGCTGGGCGAGGACGCGGAGCGGCTGCGCGCCGTCGCTCCCGGCTACCTGTTCCGCATCGAGCCGGGCGAACTCGACCTCGACGAGTTCGCCGGTCTTCGCACCCGGGCCCGGCAGGCCGCGGCCGCGCGCGAATGGTGCGCGGCGGCCGAGCTGTACGGCGCGGCGCTGGCGCTATGGCGCGGCGAGATGCTGGCCGACGTCCCGGCGCTGCACGACCAGGTCTCGATCCACCAGTTCGAAGAGGACCGGCTGCTCGCGCTGCAGGGCCGGATCGAGGCCGAGCTGAACCTGGGCCGACAGGACGAACTCGTCGGCGAACTGCGTACCCTGATCGGCTACCACCCGCTGCGCGAGGCCTTCCACGCGCAGCTGATGCTCGCGCTCTACCGCTCAGGACGGCAGGCCGACGCCCTCGGCGTCTACCGCGATCTGCGCCGCGCCACCATCGGCGAGCTGGGTGTGGAGCCGGGGCAGGAGATCCGCGAGCTGCATCACCGCATCCTGCGCTCCGACCCCGGGCTCAGCGGGCCGAAGCCGGGCCCCGACGCGCCGGCCCCGGTCGGCACCGCGCCGGAGCCGCGCGATGTGCCGCGGCAGCTGCCGGTGGACGCGCGGCTGTTCACCGGCCGCGTCGCGGAGCTCGAGGAGCTGGTCGGGCTCGCCCGGGAGGCGGCCGACGCCGCGGACGCCGGGATGGTGGTGATCTCGGCGGCCAACGGCATGGGCGGCATCGGCAAGACCGCGCTGGCGGTGCGCGCCGGGCACCGGGTCGGCGAGCGTTTCCCGGACGGCCGGCTGTTCATCGACCTGCGCGGCTACGACGCGCGGCTGGCCCCGCTGCCGCCCGAGGACGCGCTGGACTATCTGCTGCGCTCGCTCGGCGTGCCCTCGCACGCGATCCCGGCCGACCCGGACGAGCGGGCCGCGCTGTACCGCTCCCGGCTCGCCGGAAGCAGGACCCTGATCGTGCTGGACAACGCGGCGAGCACCGCCCAGGTGCAGCCGCTGCTGCCCGGCGCCCCCGGCTGCCTGGTGCTGATCACCAGCCGGAACCGGATGATGGGCCTGGACGACGCGCACTTCTTCGCGCTCGACACCCTCACCCCGCACGAGGCGATCGCGCTGCTGGCCAAGGTCGCCGGGGCCGCGCGGGTCGCCGCGGACGACCCGCGCGTGCGCGAGCTGGTCGAGCTGTGCGGCCGTGTCCCGCTAGCCGTGCGGATCGTCGCGGCGCGGCTGCGGCACCAGGGCGGGACGACCGTCGCCGGGCTCGTCGAGGAACTGCGCGAGGAGTCCGGCCGGATGGGCGGGCTGCGTGACGAGGAGCGGGACCTGACCACCGTCTTCGAGTCCTCATACCGGAGCCTGCCGGCCGCCGAGGCGCGGCTGTTCCGGCTGCTCGGCCTGCTGCCCGGACCGGACTTCGACGCGTACGCCGCGGCCAACCTGACCGCCGACGGGCTGGCGCCGACCGAGCGCCGGCTTGAGTCGCTGCTGGACCGGAACCTGCTGGTGCGGCAGACGCCGGGCCGCTATCAGCTGCACGACCTGCTGCGCTCCTACGCCCGTTCGCTCGGCGCCGAGCGGGACGAGGCCCGCGAGTGCCTGGACCGGGTGCTGGACTACTACGAGGACACCGCCGTCTCCTCGGCACGCCTGCTGGCCCGCCGCCCGCGGCCGCCGTCCCCGGCTCCGCGGCGTGCCCCCGACCCGGTCAGGGAACTGACGGACTACGCGTCATTGGCGGCCTGGCTGGCCGCCGAGCGCGGCAATCTCATGACCCTGATGTACCAGGTCGAGCGGCCGGAGCGCAGGGTCAGCCTGACCGCGGCGCTCGCCGCGTTCATCGACACCGAGACGACCAAGCGGCAGCAGCTGGCCTGGCACCAGGCCGCGGTGGACGCGGCGCGGGCCACCGGGGACGCGGCCGACCAGGCGGAGGCGCTGCTGAACCTGGCCTACGCCCACCGGACCGACGGCGGCTTCGACGTGGCGCGCGAACTGCTGCGCCACGCCCTGGACGGCTACCGCGAGATCGGCGACAAGCTCGGCGAGGCGAACGTGCGCTGCGAGCTCGGCCGAGTCAGCCACCTGATCAACGAGCAAGCCCGCGCGGCCACGGAGCACGAGCTCGCGCTCGCCCTCTACCGCGAGCTCGGCGACCGGCACGGCGAGGCCGACGCGCTCTACGAGTTGAGCCGCGGCTACGCCCTGATCGGCAGGTTCGAGGACGCCGCGGAGCTGGCCGCCGAGGCCCTGTTCGCGTTCCAGGAGCTCGGCAAGCCGATCGGCGTGGCCCAGGTGCGCATCGTGCTGGCGAACCTGCGGCAGCGCGCGGGCGCCTTCGACGAGGCCGCCGAACTGCTGAAGCGCTCGGTGGCGATCTTCCGCGAGACGCGCAGCCGCCAGGACGAGGCCGACGCGCTGCGGGCCCTCGGCCGGATCCGGCTGGCCCAGGGGCGGTACGAGGACGCGGCGGAGCTGCTGGAACGGACGCTGCTGCTCTGCCGCGAGGACGGCACCCGGCACGGGATCGCCGCCGCCCTCGACGTGCTCGGCAGCGTGCGCCTGGCCCAGGGCGAGACCGCGGCGGCCACCGATCTGCTGCGCGAGTCGACGGCGATCTTCCAGGCCATCGGCGACCGCACCGGCGCCGCGACCGCGCAGCAGCACCTGGCCCGCGCCCGGCACCGCGGCGGCGACAACGGGCCGGCCCTCGACCTGCTGAACGCGGCCATCGCCACCTTCGAACAGTCCGGCGACCGTAGCGCGTTGGGCGGCACGTGGAACATCAAGGGCGAACTCCTGCTGGATATCGAGGGCGCGGACGCCGCGCTGCCCTGGTATCGCAGGGCTCTGGCCACAGCCCGCGAGGTCGGTGCCGACGCGCTGCGGGCCGAGGCGCTCGAGGGCGTGGCCCGCTGCCTCGCGTCGGCCGGGTCCGCCGATCCTGTTGATCCTGTTGTTGGTCGGGCAGAGGCGCTCGCCGCGATCCGGGAGGCCGTCGAGATCTATCGGCGTCTCGCGGTCCCCGAACTGGCCCGCGCCGAAGAACTGCTCGCGGGGCTATCCAAGACCGACGACGGAACTGTGACCTGACGAAAATGCACTTCTCCCTCCTCGGCCCCCTCGAGGTCCGGCGCGGCGACACCCCCGTCCCCATCCGCGGCGCGCTCCGTCGTACCCTGCTGGCCGCCTTGCTGCTGAATCGAGACGCCGTCATCTCCGCGGACCGTCTCAGTGAGCTGCTCTGGGGAGGCGCCGCGCAGGCCGCCGCCCCGACGCCGCTGCACAACCAGGTCATGCGCCTGCGCCAGGCACTCGGCGACGACAGCGACCTGATCCGCGCCGTCGCCCCCGGCTACCTGATCCGCATCAAGCCCGACCAGCTCGACCTCGCAGAATTCACCGATCTCTGTTCCACAGCCCGTCAGGCCGCCGATTCCGCCAACTGGCAAAAGGCATCCGAGCTCTACTCCGGCGCCCTCTCCCTCTGGCGCGGCGAAATGCTGGCCGACGTCCCCGCTCTGCATGCCCATGCGGCGATCCACCAGCTCGAGGAGGACCGCGTCGTCGCGCTGCGGGGCCGTATCGAGGCCGACCTCAGCCTCGGGTACCACGACGAACTCGTCGGCGAGCTCAGAACCCTGACCTCCAGCTACCCGCTCCGCGAGTCGTTCCACGCCCAGCTGATGCTCGCTCTGCAAAGATCCGGCCGCCAAGCCGAGGCCCTGGACGTCTACCGCGTCCTGCGTCGCGCGACCGTGGACGAACTCGGCGTCGAGCCCGGCGTCGCGATCCAGGAGCTGCACGCGAAGATCCTCAACGCCGACCCCTCCGTAGCGCTGCCCCCGTCACCGCGGCCCGGCCCTCGCGCCGCGCCCTCCAGCCTCCCCACCCCTCGCCAACTGCCCGCCGACACCCGCCTCTTCGCCGGCCGCCAGGCCGAGCTCGACGAGCTGGTGTCGCTCACGGTCGATGAAAACCCCGGTTCCGGCACCGTCGTCATCTCCGCCATCAACGGCATGGGCGGCGTAGGCAAGACGGCCCTAGCGGTCCGCGCCGCCCACCGCCTGCGCGAGCGCTATCCCGACGGCCAGCTCTTCATCGACCTGCACGGCTACAGCCAGAACCTCGAACCCGTCGCGCCCGAGGACGCCCTAGACTTCCTGCTGCGCTCCCTAGGCGTTGCGCCCCAGGCAATCCCGGGCACCCGGGACGAACGCGCCACCCTCTACCGCTCAAAGCTCGCCGAAACCAGAACCCTGATCGTCCTCGACAACGCGATCAACGCGGCCCAGGTCGCCCCGCTACTCCCCGCCGCCCCCGGCTGCCTAGTCCTGGTCACCAGCCGAAACCGCCTAACCAGCCTCGACGACGCCCACCTCGTCGCTCTCGACGCGCTCCCCCGCCCCGACGCCGTAGCGCTCCTGCGCGACGTGGCAGGCACGGCCCGGACAGCCGAGATCGACCAGCACCCCGACGCCGTAGCCGACATCACCACGTTCTGCGGCCGACTGCCCCTGGCCATCCGCATCGTCGCCGCAAGACTCCGCCATCACAGCACCCTGACTATCGAGGCCCTGGCAGCGGAGTTGCACGAGGAATCAGGCCGCCTAGACCGTCTGCAGGACGACGATCGCGACCTGCTGAGCGTCTTCGACTCCTCACTCCGCATGCTGCCCGAAGAGCCCCAGCGGCTTTTCCGCCTTCTTGGCCTCATCCCGGGCCCCGACTTCGACGCGTACGCTGCCGCCCACCTCCTTTCGGCCGACCTACGCACCGCCGAGCGCCGCCTCGACACCCTCCTCGATCACAATCTCCTGATTCAGCACACGGCGGGCCGATATCGGCTGCACGACCTTTTACGGGTGCACGCAAGCGGATTGGCCGCACAGGACGGGGAAAGCGATGCCGCACTGGACCGGCTGTTCGACTTCTATCTGCATACTGCGCAGGCCGCGAACCACAGCCTCTTCGGGGATAGGCAGCCGCCGCCGACGGGAACAGTGTCCGAGCCGACTCCGAGCCTTGCTGACCGAGACCAGGCGGCCGCATGGATGCGCCGCGAACGCGCGAGCCTCGTGGCCGCGCTTGATCATCGGGAAGTCGATTCCCACCACACGACTTCCTTGATCGAAGCAATGATCCCTTTCTACTCGGATGAGGGACCGTTTAGCCTGACGGCGGAATTGTGCTCTCGCGCAGTCGTCGCGGCCAGGCGCACGGGCGATCGGCTGGCTGAGGCCGACGCTCTGGTGAGGCTGGGCAGGGTCACCACGACGTTAGGGGATCCCGAGGCTGCCGCGACATATCTCGAGCAGGGCCTGGCAATCTGCCGACTGATCGCGCATCGGCGCGGCGAGGCCAATGCCCTGCTCGAACTGGCCGAATTGGCCGTCGCCCGGAGCCAAATTCCACAGATCGTGGAACCGACAGAGCAAGCCCTAGTCATCTTCGAGGAGATCGGCGACCAAAATCGTGCCGCCACCGCGCTGTTTCGGCTCGGCATGCTGTTTCATGTAACGGGCCGGAACAACCTCGCCGCCGAGCGCTTCACGCGGTCCATGGCTCTTTATATTGAAAATGGCAACCTCGAAGGAGAAGCGAACTCTTTAATGCTCTACAGCCGCGTTCGCTACGCACTCGGCGACTACGCGGCCGCCCGCCCCATGATCGAGCAAGCACTGAGATTGTACCGGCAAAGCGGCACCCGCCGTGGAATTGCCAACGCACTGCAGGAGATCGGGCGACTACAGCTGCTCGCCGGAGAATACAACGATGCCATCAGTATACTGATGAAGGCCATGGCAATTCATCGTGAACTGGGCTTCCGAATGGGCGAGGGCAATGTCTACTGGGAACTAGGCCGGATCAGGTTTGCGCTGGGCGATCATGCGGGGTCGCTGCGGCTCCATCGTCAGGCGCTGGAGATCTTTCGAGAGATCAAGAGCGGCTACGAGTCGGCGGCCCTGCGCGAAATCGCCCGTGCGCACCACGCGACAGGTGATCTGGAGACCGCCGCCGAACGGGCACGACAAGCGCTGTCGATCGCCGTGGAAGTAAGCGACCCGATGTCCGAGTTGGAGGTTCGCAACTTCATCGCAGTGCTGGAGTTGGACACGAGCGGCCCCGAGCTCGCGCTCACAGCGTTCCTCGAGAATCTGGATATGGCTATTGATATCCAGCAGCCCCTGGAGCGGGCGCGCGCGCTCGAGGGGATGGCGCGCTGCGAGATCCGGCTCGACCGGCGGGAGCCGGGGCTGGACCGCCTGCGGCAGGCGGTCGATCTGTACGAGCGGATGGGGGTCGTCGAATACGGCCCGGCCGCCGCGTATCTGGCCGAGGTCGAGGGAAGTGGCTCAGCGTTTCCGGGGACCGCGGCCTCCACCGCGGGTGATCAGGACGACGAGGACCCCGATCAGCACGAGGATGCCCACGGCGAGCGCCGCGACCACGCCTAGGTTGGAACCATGGTCGGTGGGGTCCCCGACGCCCAGGATTACGCTGCCGGGAATCGAGTGGGTGAAAGGGAACATGGTCGAGACCCCCAGTTCTCGATCGGCTGGCTACGCCTAGTAGCGAGGCTATCCGATCGCTGAATCGTGTGCTGCGGCGCCCCGGAGTGCGCACTTGAACGGCGTGGGGGCGCTACTCGCTCTGGACTTGGAGCGTTTGCAGCACGTGGTTGGAAACGAGGCCGCACGAGTTCGGCGGCACTACTCGCTCGGGACCTGGAGCGTCTGCAGCACTTGGCCGGAAACGAGCCCGCACGAGTTCGGCGGCACTACTCGCTCGGGACCTCACTCGGGACCTGGAGCGTTTGCAGCACTTGGTCGAAGACTAGTTCGGCGGCGCCGAGCAGCGCGGCGCAGGTCAGCGTCGCGGGGAGCACGGGGACCGGAACCGCTCGCTCTAGGAAGGAGCGCTCGGCCATCTCGGCGGCGATCCGGCCGGCCCCCAGCGGGTAGAGCCCGGCGAGCAGGCCGCCGAGCAGGATGCGGTCCGGGTCGAGCAGGTTGACCAGGCCGGCCAGGCCGCCGCCTAGCAGGGACGAGACCTCGTCCACGGCGCGGACGGCGGCGGGCTCGCCGCGCTCGGCCTCCTCCATCAGTACCCTGGCTCGGTATTCGATGCCGGTGACGGGGGTGTCCGGCAGATCCGCGGCACGCATTAGGGCCCTGGTGTCGGCGACCAGTTCGAGGCAGCCGCGGGAGCCGCAGGAGCAGCGCGGGCCGTCGGGGTCGGCCGTGGTGTGCCCGACCTCCATCGCGTAGCCGCGCGCTCCGCCGAAGACGTTGCCCTCGCTGATCAGCGCGCCGCCGAGGCCGATGTGCTCGGTCGTGACGTAGAGCAGCTGACGCGCGCCGCGCCCGGCCCCGTGGCGGTGCTCGGCGAGGGCGGCGAGGTTGGCGTCGTTGCCGACGTGCACCGGCCACGGCTCGTCGAGGCCCTCGCGCACGAGCTCGCGGGCGGGGACGCCGGCCCACTCCAGGTGCCGGGGCTCGAGCGCGTAGCCGTCCTCGGTACGCACCGGGGACGGCATCGCGAAGCCGACGCCCGCGATCGGCCGTCCGGCCTCGCGGCCCAGCTTGCGCAGCAGCCTGCCGATGCGCAGGAAGATCGAGGCGACCTCGGGCCTGACCTCGACCGGCTCGCGCTCGACCCGCAGCAGGCGTCCGCCGAGTTCGACCACTGCGACGTCGAGCGTGTCCACCCGCAGTTGCACGGCGAGGGCCACCGGCGAGGTGGGGGCCACCTGCACGTGGTGCGAGGGACGGCCGGGCCCCGAGCTGTCCCCGCGCCGCGCGGTCGGCCGGTCCTCGACCCGGACCAGGCCCCGGTTGACCAGGTCGGTCAGCGCGTAGCCGGCGGCGGAGCGGCCGCAGCCGAGCTGGGCGGTGAGCTCGGCCCTGGTCGCCTCTCCCCCGGCCTGGTGCAGCAGGGTGAGCAGCCGGGAGGCGTTGTTCGCCGAATCGTTGCCGTTCGGACCGTTGCGCTGACTGGACACGGAAGGGGTCACCCCACGATTATGTATTTGTACAGCGTTTGCACAAACACTACAGTGCCACACCACACCAGTCGCCCGCAGTGCCGCGCGCGCCCGTTCCCGAGGGGGGTTCCATGTCCACCGCTACGATGATCGGCCTGCTGGCCGGCTTCATGACCACCGCGGCCTGGCTGCCGCAGGTGATCAGGGCCTTCCGTACCAAGTCCACCCGGGACTTCTCCTGGGGCTGGTTCGCCCTGTTCGGCATCGGCGTGGCCTTCTGGCTGGTCTACGGGGTCGCCATCGGCGCGCCCGCGGTGATCCTGCCCAACGCGCTGACGTTCCTGCTGATCCTCAGCCTGTTCGCCCTCAAGATCCTGCACGCGGCCGCGGAAACCTCTCAGCCGGAGCATTGACGCCGGGCGAACACGCGGCTACGTTGAGCCGCATCGCCCGAGTGACTCAGTGCTCGGACATCAATGATCATAACAATGATCGTCGCCGCGGGGATTTCTGGGGCCTGCGGCGACACCGGGGATATGGGGTAAAGACAATGATGAAGTTCACTGCCGCACGCATCCTGACGACCGCCGCCCTCACCGGCGCCGCCGCGTTCGGCGCGGTCGTCCCGGCCAGCGCGGCCGCGAAGCCGCACACCACGTACGAGGTCTGCGACTACCTCGTGACCGCCAGCGGACTGTGGATCCACAACGCGCCCAACTCCAACACCGGCTCGCGGATCGGCGAGACGTTCAAGGGCTACGTGTTCATCCACATCTCGGACGAGCCCAGCGAGACGAACGGGTTCATCTACGGCGCCAGCAACGGGGACACGGGCTGGGCCTCGGCCGCCTACCTCGAGGGCGACGGCTGCCACTCGATCACGACCTGATCACCGATCGCGGGATATTAATACCCGGAACGCCGTCGCGGATTGATCACATTCGCGGCGGCGTTCGCCATGCGGGCGCCGTTATCCGATCGAAACAGCGAGCTTCCGTCACAAGCGGATCGAATGCAACTAACCTCCAAAGCGATATCCACTGTGACTTACGTCTCGTGCTCGTGGAGGTACCCATGTCAGGGGCGCCCACCCCACCCAAGACGATCACTCCGCTCCGCCTGTTCGCGACCCTCTGCGTACTGGCTCCGATCGCCGCCGTGATCGCCGTACCCACCTACAATTCCGCCACGCCCAAGCTCGGCGGCTTCCCCTTCTTCTACTGGTATCAGCTCCTCCTGGTGGTGCTGACCGGAATTCTGATGGTCGCCGCGTACTGGGCCGTCAAGGTGGACGAGGGCCGCCGCAAGCGCTTCAGGGACACCGAGACCCCCGGGAACGACGAGGGGGCGGGCGCATGATCTCGACTGCTTCCGCGACTACCGGCGTGCACGGGGTCGAACTCGGCATCGTGACCGGGCTGTTCGTGCTCGTGGCGGTGCTCGGTTTCCTGGCCGCGCGCTGGCGGCGTACCGGGTCCCAGCAGGATCTGCACGAGTGGGGGCTCGGCGGCCGGTCCTTCGGCGGTTTCATCACCTGGTTCCTCATCGGCGGGGATTTGTACACCGCCTACACATTCGTCGCGGTGCCCGCCTCGCTGTTCGCCACCGGCGCGCTCGGGTTCTTCGCGGTCGGCTACACGATCCTGGTCTGGCCGCTGGTCTTCATCTTCCTGCCCAGGTTGTGGTCGGTCTCGCGCAAGCACGGCTACGTCACCCCGGCCGACTTCGTGAAGGGCCGGCACGGCTCACGCGGGCTGTCCCTGGCCATCGCGGTGACCGGGATCGTGGCGACCATGCCGTACATCGCGCTGCAACTGGTCGGCATCCAGTCGGTGCTCTACGTCATGGGCGTCGGCTCGAGCAGTTCGTCCTTCGAGCAGGACCTGCCGCTGTTCATCGCGTTCATCATCCTGGCCGCGTTCACCTACACCTCCGGCCTGCGCGCCCCCGCCATGATCGCGTTCGTCAAGGACCTGCTGATCTACGTCACCATCCTGGTCGCGGTCATCTACATCCCGATGCGGCTCGGCGGCTGGACGCACATCTTCTCCACGGCGAGCAAGCGGCTGGCCACCGTCAGCCCGACGACGCACGCCGCTGCCGGCTCGACCCTGCTCGCCCACGGCAATACCCTGCCGTTCGCCACCCTCGCCATCGGCTCCGCGATGGCCCTGTTCATGTACCCGCACGCCCAGATCGGCGTGCTGGCCACCAAGCAGCGCAGCACGGTGCGCCGCAACGTCTCCGCGCTCACCGTGTACTCGCTGATGCTCGGCTTCGTCGCCCTGCTCGGCTACATGGCGATCGCCGCCGGGTTCACCACCAAGAGCCTCGGCGGCAACACCCAACACGCCGTCCCCGCCCTATTCGACGCCATGTTCCCGTCCTGGTTCGCCGGCATCGCGCTGGCCGCCATCGTCATCGGCGCCCTCGTCCCTGCCGCCATCATGTCGATTGCCGCGGCCAACCTGTTCACCCGCAACATCTACGTGGACTTCATCAAGCCGGATGCGTCGCCCAAGCAGCAGACCGACGTGTCCAAGTGGGTCTCCCTGCTGGTCAAGTTCGGCGCCCTGGCCTTCGTTCTCGGCCTGGACGCGACCAGCGCGATCAACTTCCAACTCCTCGGCGGCGTGCTGATCCTGCAGACGTTCCCGGCGATCGTCGGCGGCCTCTACACCCGCTACTTCCACCGCTGGGCCCTGCTCGCGGGCTGGGCCGCCGGCATCGTCTACGGCGCTGTCGTCGCCTGGCAGCAGTCCTCCGCCACCCAACACCACTTCGCCAGTCAGGTCGCGCTGATCCCGTGGACGCACCAGAAGGCATACATCGCCGTGACCGCGCTCGTGGTCAACCTGGTCGTGCTCGTGGTCTCCAACTTCGTGCTACGCGCGGTCAACGCCCCGGCCGGCGTGGACGACACGTCCCCCGCCGACTACAACCACGACGTCGAACACGAAGAACCACTCGCCGGAGTGACCACATAGGATCTGCAGCATGGATCTGGTGGTGCGCGAGGCGCGGGAGACGGAACTGGACCGAATCGGCGCACTGACCGCCGAGGTCTACGACGGCGACGGTCTGGCCGGCCCCGAGTACCTGGAAGTGCTGCGCGACGCCCGCACCCGCTGGGAGTCGCCCGCGACCACGCTGCTTGTAGCGTTCGACGACGGTGCCGAAGAGGACGAGGAAGACACAGACCTCCTCGGCACCGTCGTCTACGCGGCCCCCGGCTCGCCCTGGCAGGACCTGGCGTCGGGCGACGAGGCGGAGTTCCGCATGCTGGCCACGGCGGTCCCGGCCCGCGGCCGCGGCGTCGGCGAGTCCCTGGTCCGCGCCTGCGCCGACCTGGCCAAGCGCGCCGGATCACCGCGCCTGGTCCTCTCAACCGGCCCGGAAATGCTCCCGGCCCATCGCCTTTACGAGCGCCTGGGCTTCGCCCGCGTGCCCGAGCGGGACTGGTCGCCCCGACCGGACTCCGGCTTCCAACTGCTCGCCTACGTGCTGGATCTGTAGCGACCCTTACGCCAGTTCGCCGTGGGCCGAGCACTTCGCCCGGTAACCGGTGGGGAAAACCTGGACGATCAGGCGTCTGCGACACTGCGGGCAGTAGCGCGGCGGCTCCAAGGCCAGGCGGGCCACACAGGGCGGGTGCGGGGACGGCGCGGGCTCGCCGCAGTGGCCGCAGTAGGGGACGACGTCCGTGGTCATGCGCGATTCTCCTGCGGCCGGATCAGCCGAGGACCGCGATCACGTCGCCCTCTTGGATGACGTCGCCGGGCACGACCTGCACCTCGGTCACGGTGCCCCCGGTCTCGCAGAGCACCGGGATCTCCATCTTCATCGACTCCAGGAGCACCAGCGCGGTCCCGGCTTCGACGACGTCGCCGACCTTGACGTGCACCTCGGCGACGTTCGCCACCATCTCAGCCAGGACCACTTCGCTCATACTCCGAACAGTACCAACTCGCGGGTCCCCGACGTGGCTAAAGCATCCACCAAACGGCCGCGCCTAGGCCGTGTGCGGCCGGTATTGACAATCCGCTGAACGAGGGATCAGCCGGATCTACTCGACGGACACCAGGCGGGTGAGCGACTCGACGGCGCACGGGTCGTACGGGTCCCCTATCCCGCGCCGGATCCGGGCCAGGGCCTTGACGTGCGCGGCCGGGCCGGGTTCGGCGGTACGCAGGTCCTCGAAGTCGTTGGCCACGCGCAGGATCGCGGCGGCGCGGCGCTCTCCGTCGTCGGCCAGCGAAGGGGCGGTTGACTCGGCTTCGGCGTCACCCTGGGCATCCGCCGGGGGCTCGTCCGCGACCGCCACCGCGACTACCTCCACCTCCACCGCCGCGTTGTACGCCAGGGGCTGGGCCTCCAGCACACGCGCGACCCGGTCCAGCACGCCCGTCTGCCGCACCACCTCCGCGCCGCGCGCCGCGACTTCGGCCGCGACCCAGGGCGTGGCCAGCACCGTCGCGCCGCCGGGGAGCGGGTCGGCCAGGGAGAGCTGGCCGATGTCGTGCAGCAGGGCGGCGTACTCGAGGTCCAGCAGTTCGGGCTCGGTCAGCTCCAGGTCGCGGCCGATCGCCAGGGCCAGCCGGCACACGCGGCGGGCGTGGCCCGGGTCCGTGTACCCGGCGATGTCGGTCATCCGGGAAAGCGCGCGGATCGTCTGCTGGTAGGTGGCCCGGACCGCCGCGTAGCGACGCAGCGCCCGCTGCATCACCAGCACCGGCGCGGCGGCGATCGGCAGCACCCACAGGCCCAGCGGGTCGGCCGCGAGGGCCACCGCGACGGACAGCGCGGCGACCGCCGGGCAGACGCGTGCGACGGCCATGCACTCGTCGATCCAGTTGCCGAACAGCCGGCGCAGGGCGCGGACCAGCGAGGTGTGCTCGGCGTTTGGGGCCGACGACGCGGAGGACCGGGCCGCGGAACCGGGCACCGCGGCCTCGGGATACTCGGGGCTCGGGATCAGCGATCCGTCGGCGTACGTGCCGGAGGACGAGGCGAACACCGCCGCGAGACCGGTGTCCAGGAACAGCGCGAAGCAGGCCATCGCGGCGAGCAGCAGGAACAGTTCGGTGTGGGTGGCCGCGGCCACCGCCGAGGCTCCCACCGAACGGAGCAGCCAGGCCATGACGCCGGTCACTCCTATACGCCGGACGAGGTACCCGAGCGAGGCCGGTCGTCCGGCGAGCGCCTGCGGCACCGAGCCGATCACCGTGGCGACCGCGACCACGACGACGACCTGGACCGGGCCCCACAGCGCGGGCTGCCGGTCGATCATGGTGGTCAGCGCGTAGCCGAGCGAGGCGGTGGCGGCGAGCGGGGCGTTGTCCCGGCCGCCGGGCAACGTGATGCGCAGCACCTCGCCGAGCACGATGACCGCGCCGAAGGCCAGCGCGACGGGCAGTTGCTGGGGTCCGTGCACCGCGAGCCGGAGCACGGCCGCGAGCACGCCGACGACGAGCAGCGAGCCGAGCAGCATCGGCGTGGCGATGAAGTGGAAGCGCGGTTGCCCGGCCCGCGGCCGCGGCGAAGCGGGCGGGAACGGCCTGGGACGCCCGAGGAAGCGGGAGGGTGGGTTCAACGGCCCTCCTTCTCGGGGTCCGCGGCCGGGGACGGGGTCTGCGGCTGGTGCGGCGCTCGTCGATCGCCGGCGTCGCGGTCGTCGCGGTCGAAGTCGGGGGTGCGCTTGGTCTGCGCGGGCAAGCTGAGCTCGGGGCCGAAGGGCGCGAGGCGCAGGCCGTCGCGCGGGACGGACCCCTGGTCGGCCGGCGCGGGCGCCGCCGGCCGCGAAGCGGACCCCAGTGGCCTGAGCTGCGGCGGCACCGCGGGCCGCGGCTGGCGCCGGTCCCCCAGGTGCTCCACGCCCTCCGCGCCGCCGCCGAAGTCGTCCCCGGCCGGCTTCTCGCGGCCCTCCGCCTCGGCCACCGCCATCGGCTGGTACGCCGGGTCGTCGTGGTCGAACTCGGCCACCACGGCCCCCGGCGGCAGGTCTGCCAGCTGGGCGCGGCCGCCGCGCTCGCCCTCGGACGCGACCGTGCCGTCGCCGCGCCACGGGCGTCCGGCCAGTTCGGCGCGGGCCAGCGCGGCGGCGATGGCGTCCACGATCGCCGGGTCGAACTGGGTGCCCATGTTGGCGCGCAGCTCGGTCAGCGCCTCGTCGGAGCCGCGGGCGCCGCGGTACGAGCGCGTGGAGGTCATCGAGTCGAAGGCGTCGGCCACCGCGATGATGCGCGCGAACGGCGGAATCCGCATACCGCGCAGGCCGCTCGGATAGCCGAGCCCGTCCATCCGCTCGTGGTGGTGCAGGATCGCGCTGTAGGCCTCGTCCAGGAAGGCGATGTCGCGCACCACCTCCACGCCGCGCGAGGGGTGCAGCCGGATCTCCTCGAACTCGTGGTCGTCGAGTCGGCCGGTCTTGCGCAGCAGCCGCGTCGGCACGCCGAGCTTGCCCACGTCGTGCAGGGTCGCCGCGAAGCGCAGCACCTCGACCCGGTCCTCCGGCAGCCGCAGCTCGGCCGCGATCATCTCGCTGATCTTCGCGACCCGCTCACTGTGCCCGCGCGTGTAGAGGTCCTTGATCTCGACCGCCTGAACCAGGGTTCTGATGATCGCGTCGTGCGCGTCGCGCTGCTCCTCGTACTGCACCGTGGCCCAGCGGGTGACGACGACCGGGCCGAGCAGCACGATCGCGGCCAGCGCGTCGTAGGACACGCTCCACAGCACCGCGGTGAGCAGGCCGACGAGGGCGTAGCCGATGTTGCGCGGGCCGGAGCGCAGCGCGTACTCGTGGAACGCGGCGCGCGGGGTGAGCTGGCCGACCTGCACCAGGAAGATGCCGACGAGCACGGCCGGCACGACGCTGAGCACGAGGACTGCGAGCGCTATCGGCAGCAGGGCCCCGGGAAAGTCGGCGGCGGTCAGCACGCTGCGTCCGTCGACCGCGCGGTAGACGAGGCCGGCGCTGATCGCGGAGAGAAAGGTCACCGCACTGGAGAAGGCGACCCGCCAGGGGTCGCCCTTTCTGATCACCATGAACGCGGAGGAGGCCGCGCCGGTCAGCGCGGCGGCGCCTGGTGGCAGCAGCACGATCGCGGCCAGCATCACCGAGACCATCGCGGGTCCGGCCGGGTTCTCGCCGCGCATCGGGATCCGGATGGTGAACATCAGCAGGACCTGGAGCGCGAGCAGCACGACGAAGGGCGCCCTGGGCACGTGCGCCCAGTCGGTGCCGGGGAACACGCAGGCGGCCGTCAACGCCGCCGCGGTGACCACGGCGGCGGAGAAGTACCGGGCGTGCTTCGGCATCGGCTAGTCCTCGCCTGTCCGACCGGCCCCTCCGATCGGACTACCGGCTAAGCGTACTGAGCCCAGGCGCCGTAAGGGGGCGTAGTCGCGAGGAATTCATTTCATCGAGCGAACGTAGACTGCGCTGGTCGGCGCGTCGTGAACGGTCGGTCACCCCGGCGTCACGGTACGGCGCCGAAGGCCGCGCGACCCGATCCGCGGCCGGCGGAAACAGCGTCTTGACACGCGGTGGCTGCCGCGGCTCCGCGCGCTCGGCGCGGGGTGGCTCAGGACAGCGCCGGGGACTGCTTCGCGGCCACGGCGGCGTCCGCGGGCTCGTCCTGCGGCACGCAGCGCGCGTCGGCCGCGGTGCCCGCCTGCACCTGCCGGATCTTGGTGAGCACCTTGGCGCGCAGCTCCTCGGGGGCAGTCTCCGAGCAGCAGCGGTGCACCAGCGACTTCACCGCCTGCTCGAGTCCGTACTCGGCGAGGCACGGGGTGCAGTCGTCCAGGTGCTGCTTCACCGTGGCGCAGTCGTCGTCGTCCATCTCGTGATCGATGTACTCGTAGACGTGTTCAAGCACCGAGGCGCAGTCGTCGTGCGGGTGGCCGCAGCTCATGACACCGTCTCCTTCTGGTTCTCGCCGCCGAAGCCCCTTTGCTCCGCGTAATCGGCCAGCAGTTCCCGCAACTGGCGACGACCGCGGTGCAGGCGCGACATCACCGTGCCGATGGGTGTACCCATGATGTCCGCGATCTCCTTGTACGGGAAGCCCTCGACGTCGGCGAGGTAGACGGCCATCCGGAAGTCCTCACCGATGGACTGCAGCGCTTGCTTGACGTCCGAGTCGGGCAGGTGGTCGAGCGCCTCGACCTCGGCCGAACGCAGCCCGGAGGAGGTGTGCGACTCGGCGCGGTGCAGCTGCCAGTCCTCGATCTCGTCGGTGCCCGCGGACAGCGGCTCGCGCTGCTTCTTGCGGTAGCCGTTGATGAACGTGTTCGTCAGGATGCGGTACATCCAGGCCTTGAGGTTGGTCCCCGGCCTGAACTGGTGGAACGACGCGTAGGCCTTGGCGTACGTCTCCTGCACCAGGTCCTCGGCGTCGGCCGGGTTGCGGGTCATCCGCAGCGCGGCCGAGTAGAGGGCGTCCAGGAACGGCATCGCGTCGTGCTCGAACCGGGCGTCGCGCTCCGCGGGGGATTCCGCCTGCGGGTCAACGACGGACGGCTCGGCGGCAGCGGCGAGCGCGCCCCCGTCGTCCTCAGACGCACGATGGCCGTGGTCAGCGATCATGCCCACGCCTTTTGCAACCTCCGTGTACGGGCTCGGCCCACGGCGCTCCCAACCGGCGCCGACCAGCTTGCCCCCACCCGACTCTAGCCGCTGGGGGGTCGGGTCAACGAGTCGAGGCGCGGTGAACAGCTCGGCGGCCGTCCGTACAGGGGTTCTCGTCATCAATCCAGGCACGTCGGCTAGAACAGCGTGTCGGGTCCGGTTATTTCCTCGATCAGCCCGGGACCGTTGTTGCGCACGTTGCCCACCTCGGGCCCGACCGGCCGCGCGGCCCAGGCGGGGGCCCGCTCGAGGTCGAGCAGCGAGCGGACCCGGTCGGCGTCGCGCAGGCCCTCGTCCAGCCACGGCTCGATCAGCTCGCGGTCGACCGTCAGCGGCATCCGGTCGTGGATCTCGGCCAGCGGTCCGAGCGCGGGACCGGTGAGGATGGACGCGGACCACAGCTCGCGGCCCTCGGCGTCGGTCCACCGCTCGTACAGCCCGGCGAAGGTCAGCTGACGGCCGTCCTCGGCGTGGATATACATCGGCTGCTTCGAGGAGCCGTCCTTCTTCCACTCGTAGTAGCCGTCGGCGGGCAGCACGCAGCGGCGCTTCGCGAAGGCGCCGCGGAAGGTGGGCTTCTCGGCGGCGGTCTCGATCCGCGCGTTGAACGCCCGCACGCCGACGCCCGGATCCTTGGCCCAGGACGGGATCAGGCCCCAGCGGGCGACGGACAGCCGCCGCTCGCCCTCGTCCTGCGGCCGCTGCCACAGCACCGGGACCGGCTTGGTCGGGGCGACGTTGTAGTCCGGCGCGTAGACCACGGCGAATTCGTCCTCTGCCAAGGCTCCGAAATCGATCGCGATCTGCTGGAAGGGCGTGGCCACCACATATCTCCCGCACATGTGCTCCATCATCCCCGATAGGCTTACGGCGTGAGCAGAGATGAGCTGTGGGATGCACCGACGGTGACCGAGCCGGTCGGTGCCCTCGTGACGGTGCCCGGGTCCAAGTCGGCGACCAACCGCGCGCTGGTGCTGGCCGCGCTGGCGGACGGCCCGTCCACGCTCTATCGCCCGCTGCGCAGCCGGGACACGCTGCTGATGGCCGGGGCGCTGCACGCGCTCGGTGCTCGGATCGAGGACGGCGCGGACGGATCGTGGCTGATCACGCCCGCCGCGCGGCTGACCGGCGGGACCGACGTGGACATGGGCGCGGCCGGCACGGTGATGCGCTTCGTGCCGCCGATCGCCGCGCTGGCCGGGGGCCCGGTGCGCTTCGACGGGGACCCGCGTTCGCACGAGCGTCCGGTCGGGCCGCTGGTGGACGCGCTGCGCGCGCTCGGCGCCGAGATCGACGACGCGGCCGATCCGGGCCACTTCCCGCTGACCGTGCGCGGGACCGGCTCGCTGCGCGGCGGGGTCGTGGAGATCGACTCGGCCGCGTCCTCGCAGTTCGTCTCGGCGCTGCTGCTGAGCGGCGCGCGCTTCGACGAGGGCGTGGACGTGCGGCACGTCGGCGGCCGGCTGCCCTCGCTGCCGTACATCGAGATGGCGGTGCAGATGGTGCGCGCCGCGGGCGTCGAGGTGGACGACTCGGAGCCGGAGCGCTGGCGGGTGGCGCCCGGTCCGATCAAGCCGGTCACCCAGACCATCGAGCCCGACCTGTCCAACGCCGCCCCCTTCCTGGCCGCGGCCCTGGTCACCGGCGGCACCGTGACGATCGCGGACTGGCCGCGGCAGACCACGCAGCCCGGCGACCGGCTCCGCGAGATCCTCACGCTGATGGGCGCGACGTGCGCGTTCACCGAGGCGGGGCTCGAATGCCGGGGCTCCGGCACCATCCGCGGCGTCGATCTGGACCTGGCCGACGAGGCCGAACTGACGCCGACGATCGCGGCCCTCGCGGCGCTGGCGGACGGCCCCTCGCGGCTGAGCGGCATCGGCCACATCCGGCTGCACGAGACCGACCGCGTCGCCGCGATCGCCAAGGAGATCAACGGCCTGGGCGGCAAGGTGACCGAACTGCCTGAGGAACTGGTGATCGAGCCGGCGCCGCTGCACGGCGGCGTGTTCCACACCTACGAGGACCACCGGCTGGCGACGGCCGGGGCGGTGCTCGGGCTCGCGGTGCCCGGCGTGCAGGTGCAGGACGTGGCCACGACCGCGAAGACCCTGCCGGACTTCCCCGGCCGCTGGACGGCGCTGCTCGCCGGAACGGACTACGCGGCGTGACGGGGACGCGCGGCGGCGGTCGCTCCGGGTTCGGAGTCGGCTCGTGGTACGGACTACACGGCGCGACGCGGACGCGTGGCGGCGGTCGCTCCACGTTTGTAGTTGTCCGCGGCGGAGTCGGCTCGTGGTAAGGCGCGGCCGGGACTTCGACGAGGACGACGTCCGCATCCGGGCGAACCCGCGCGGCTCGCGTCCCCGGACGAAGACCCGTCCCATCCAGGAGGACGCCGCCGACGCGATGGTGCTGGCCGTGGACCGCGGCAGGTACACGTGCCTGATCCGTTCGGGTGAACGCGAGGGTGCCGAGGTCACCGCGATGAAGGCACGCGAGCTGGGCCGGAAGGGCGTGGTCGTCGGGGACTTCGTGTCGCTGGTCGGCGACCTGCGCGGTGGTCCGGACGCGCTGGCCCGGGTCGTGCGGGTTCAGCCCAGGCAGCACGTACTGCGGCGTACGGCGGACGACACGGACCCGGTCGAGCGGGTCATCGTCGCCAACGCGGACCAGCTGGTGATCGTGACGGCACTCGCCGATCCCGAGCCGCGACCGAGGATGATCGACCGCTGCCTGGTCGCGGCGCTGGAGGCGAAGCTGGCCACGGTGCTGTGCCTGACGAAGGCGGACCTCGCGGACCCCGGCCCGCTGCTCGCGGCGTACCAGCCGATCGGCGTGACGGTCGTGGTGACTGAGCGCGACGGCGACCTGACCGCGCTGCGCAAGGAGCTGTCCGGCAAGACGAGCATCCTGGTCGGCCACTCGGGCGTGGGCAAGAGCACACTGGTCAACGCGCTGATCCCGGGCTCGGACCGGGCGATCGGCGTGGTCAACGACGTCACCGGACGAGGCCGCCACACCTCCACCTCGGCCGTAGCGCTTCGGCTGCCCGAGACCGACGAGCTTGAGGGCGGATGGGTGATCGACACCCCCGGCGTTCGCTCGTTCGGCCTAGCGCACGTCTCCCCGGAGGCGGTGGTCGCGGCGTTCCCCGACCTGGCGGCGATCACGGCCGAGTGCCCGCGCGGCTGCACGCACATGGCGGATGCCCCCGACTGCATGCTCGACGAAACCCCGGTCGACCCGGCCCGCCTAGACTCCCTCCGCCGCCTGCTCACCGCCCTGACCGCCGGAGACCGAGACTGAGCCCTTCCCGGCCAAGCTCTTTTTTGTTAGGCAGATTCACCGTCGAAGTCGACTCTCATCACGACACGGCGCTCCGTCGGCCTGCTGACCTGCCGGAATCCCGCCTCCGTGAACATGCTGCGGCTGCCCACGTAAAGCTCGCCCCAGGAGAACTCCTGCCCCGGCTGGACCGCGATCGGGTAGCCCTCCAGCGCGCGTGCCCCGCGCTCCCGGGCGAAGTCGACGGCCGCCGCGGCCAGCGCCGTGCTCACGCCCTGGCGCCGATAGCCCGTTCGGGTGAGGAAGCAGCTGACGACCCACACGCTGTCGTCGGTCTTGGACTCCTCGCGGCCGGACCACGGGATGCGGCTCGTGAGCAGGCGCGGGTACTCGGTGCGCGGCTCGATGGCGCACCAGCCGACCGGTTCCTCGTCGAGGTACGCGATCAGCCCAGTAGTCGTACCGGCGTCGGGGTAGCCGCATTCGGTCTGCGTGCGCAGCCGCTCGGCACGCTCCTCCGTACTCAGCGCTCGCCACTCGGCCGCACGGGTCTTGAACCACTGGCACTGGCAGCGGTGGGCCTCGCCGCGTGGACCGAAGACCGTCTGCAGGTCGTCCCACGAGGCCTCGTTGGCGGGCACGATGCGCAGCGACATTAGGCGCCTCTCTGCAATCGGAAAACCATAATCTCCCGGCCGGATACGGCCTGCATCCGCGCGACGTATTCGTCATACGCGGGCCACACCTCGAGCAGCGAGGGCCAGACCTCGGCACGCTCCGCCCCTTCCAGCGTCCTGGCCGTCACCGGGATCCGCGTGCCGTGCAGCGACACGACGGCCTCGGGCTTCGCCAGCAGGTTCAGCGCCCAGGCCGGTGGCCGCTGCTGACCCCAGTTCGAGCCGACGACGAGGAAATCCGTGCCCTGCGTAGCGTAGGTCAGCGGCGTGATACGCGGTTCACCCGTTCGGCGGCCGGTCGTCTCCAGCAGCAACAGCGGGATCCCGAGCGCGGTCGTCAGCGAGGCCCGTCCGCGCGTGACCCGTTGCAGGGTCAGATCGAGGCGCGGGATCACCCGTTTGCCGACGGTCGCGAAGGCCAGACTGCCGACGAAGCGCTTCGGGAGGATATGAGACAGGCGCACTAGGCGGAGTCTAGGTGTGTCTAGAGCAGTGCGGGGGTCTATGGGGAGGCCGGTCCCGGGCCGGTGAGAAGATTCATCGCGATTTTGCGGAACGCTGTGACTAGGCGGGCGCGGTCGTCAGCGCGGGTGGCTAGGACTACGTGGCACGGCTCGACGCCCTCCAGCGGGACCATTGTCAGGTCGGGGCGCAGGGCGAAGCCGGGCGGCCCGGACATGATCGCGATGGCCTGACCTGCTGCGATCACCTCGAACTTGTCCTCCAGGGCTTCTACGAGCGGGCCGTCGGGGGCGCGGCCGCCATCGGGACGCGGCTCGACCCGCCAGAACGCGCTCCAGGCCGGGTCGGCATGCCGGACCCGCGGCAGCGGCTCGTCGGCGATGTCGTCGATCGTCACGCACTCCTTGCCCGCGAGCCGGTGGTCGACCGGCAGGATCACGCAGCGGGGCTCATCGTAGAGGATCGTGACGTGCAGTTGGTCGGTGGGGAACGGCAGCCGGCCCACGACCGCGTCCACGCGGTGGTCGAGCAGGGCATTGCGTGCCTCGTTCCACTCCACGTACGTGGCCTGGACGTCGGCGTCAGGGTTCTGTCGGCGCAGCTCACGCACCGCCGGGGTGACGATGATCCCGCTGATATAGCCCACGATGATTCGGCTCGGCTCGGCGGCGGCCCGGGTTCGCGCGGCAGCCTGCGCCGCGGACCGCAACAGGGCCTTGGCCTGCGGCAGAAAGACCTTGCCGGCCTCGGTCAGCTGCGTGCCCTGCGTCGTCCGGTCGAACAGCCGCGCGCCGAGTTGCTGCTCGAGGCGGCGGATCTGCCGACTGAGCGAGGGCTGGGCCACCCGCAACTCGGCCGCGGCACGACCGAAGTGCCGGTGCTCGGCGACGACGGTGAAATAGCGCACCAGGCGAAGGTCGAAGTCGGTGTCCTCCATGCGTACAGCGTATCTCCTGATTCCCGGGATGAGCTTAGAAATATGGACTTCAGCTGTGGTAATGCCTGTTCCGTATGAGCCATTTCGGAACAGGACTTGGACTCGGCGGACCTGCGGCACGCATCGTGGAGTCAATCGAAGTCGTCTTCCACGAAGGACTTGCATCATGCGCGTATTCGTCACCGGCGCGACCGGCTTCATCGGCTCCGCCACCGTCAAAGATCTGATCGAGGCCGGGCACGCGGTCGTAGGACTCGCCCGTTCGGAGGAGGGGGCGGCCGCGGTCAAGGCGGCCGGAGCCGAGGTGCGGCGCGGCACGATCGAGGACCTCGACCTGCTGCGCGACGCCGCGGCCGGGTCCGACGGGGTAATCCACACGGCGTTCAATCACGACTGGGCCAATTGGGCGAAGGCGTGCGAGGGCGACCGGCTCGCCATCGAGGCCTTCGGCGAGACTCTCGCGGGTTCCGACCGGCCGCTCGTCGTCGCATCGGGCACGGCCCTGGTTGCGCTGGCAGCGCCGGGCGCGGTGGCCACGGAGGAGACCGACGCCCCGGATCCCATGCCCCTCCCGCGCGTCTCGGAGCAGACCGCGCTCTCCTTCGTCGACCGGGGCGTGCGGGCCTCGGCGATCCGGCTCGCGCCGACCGTGCACGGCGAAGGCGACCACGGTTTCGTGTTCCAACTCATCCAGATCGCGCGCACGCAGGGGGTCGCCGCGTACATCGGCGAGGGCGCCAATGTCTGGCCCGCCGTGCACCGCTTCGACGCCGCGCGGCTGTTCCGGCTGGCGCTCGAGTCGGCGCCCGCGGGATTCCGACCGCACGCGACCGACGAGCAGGGCGTACCGTTCCGCGAGATCGCCGAGGCGATCGGCCGCGGGCTGAACCTGCCGGTCAAGTCGGTGACGGGTGACGAGGTCGAGGCCTACTTCGGCGGGTTCGCCATGTTCGCGGGCATCGACAACCCGGCCTCCAGCGTGCTCACCCGGCAGCGGTTCGACTGGCGGCCGGAGCACGTCGGCCTCATCGAGGACCTCGAGGCCGGCCACTACTTCGAGCAGAAGTAGCGATCGGGTTTGTCAAGGTATCCTTTACAGCGAATGCCGTAAAGGATACCTTGACAGCTATGACCCAGAACGAGGCACGCTCGGACGCCGAACTCGCCACCACGCTCGGCGACACCGCCACGGCCCTTGCGGACGCGCTGCGGCATGGCGACGAGCGGCATGTGCCGGCTCAGCTCAACACGGTGCGTCTTGCGGCGCGGATGCGGGCGGTGGCGGACGACGCGCTCCAGCAGTGCGTGGACCGGGCACGGTCGGCCGGGCACACCTGGCAGGAACTCGGCGACGCCCTCGGCACCAGTCGGCAGGCCGCCTTTCAGCGCTTCGGCAAACCCGTCAATCCGCGAACAGGAGCACCGATGACCGAGAACCTGCTTCCGGACGCCGACCGCCGCGCGCTCGAGGTGCTCGACGCGTGGATGTCCGGCCGGGACGACGAAGTCATGGCGCTGTTCGACGACACCATGCGCGCGCAGCTCCCGGCGGAGAAGTTCGCGCAGACCTGGCCGCAGCTGACCGGCCTGGTCGGCGCGTACGAGAGCTGCGGCGACCCGATCGTGCGGCCGTTCGGCGAGCACACGGTCGTCAACGTGCCGATGGAGTTCGAGGCCGGGCCGATGACGGGCCGCGTCGTGTTCGACCGCGAGGGGCGGATCGCAGGGCTCTTCGTGCTGAATCCGAGCGCCGCGTCGCCGCTACCAGCGCCTTGAGACGCTGCGGCTCATCCGGGTGCTCAGTCGGCGCGGCACGAGGCGGTTCGCCCCGACCATCAGCTTGTACTTGGCGCTCGGCACGCTGACCGTCAGACCCTTGCGAAGGTCCTCGATCGCCGCGTCCACGACGTCCGGGGCGTCGAGCCACATCCAGCCGGGGATCTCGGTCGGGTCGACGTCGGCCCGACCGTGAAATTCGGTGTGGGTGCAAACCGTCAGAACTCCACGAGATCTTTTCTTTCTCGTTGAGTGTAAGCTGACCTGCGCTGCAACGACAGGAGGGGCATCCCGTTGGGCGGGGATGCCCCTCACCCGCACCTAGTCAGCCGTTCAACCACAGATGTCTCAACCTCCCTCGTGCATAATTCATGGGCCGCACCCCCACCGGACAGGAAGTCGTCCATGGCCGAGACAGACAACCTCAAGATCGCCGTGTTCGGCGCGGGCAGCATCGGCTGTCATCTCGGCGGTGCGCTTGCAGCCGTCGCGGATGTCACTCTGATTGGCCGACCCGGCGCGATGGACGTATTGCGTGAGCGCGGTCTGACCGTAAGCCGTGTGGGCAGCGCACCACACCACATCACACCGGACGAACTGCGACTCGCAACCAGTCCGGATGCAGCCGGCGACGCCGATATCGTGCTCGTCACGGTCAAGACGGCCTCGACCATCGAGGCGGCCCGGACGCTGGCAGCGCACTTGCGCCCCGGCACGGTGGTTGTCAGTTTCCAAAACGGTCTGCACAACCCGGAGACCCTACGCGCTCAACTGCCCGGCTTTACGGTCCTGGCCGGCATGGTGCCCTATAACGTCGTGCAGACCGAACCCGGAGCCGTGCACCAAACCATGCCCGGCACCCTCATGATCGAAAAAGCCGCTGCCGCCGAGGAGTTGATCCTCCTGTGCAAGGCGGCAGAACTGTCGGTCGAGGCTCGCGGCGACATGCGCGAGGTCCAGTACGGCAAGCTCCTGATGAATCTCAACAATGCGATCAACGCACTGTCAGGCCTGCCTCTGCGCGAGCAACTGGGCCTGCGCGCCTATCGGTCGTGCTTGGCGCTGTGCCACCGCGAGGCGCTGAGGGTGTACCGAACAGCCGGGATACGGCCAGCGAAGCTCGGTCCGGTTCCGGCCGCAATCACGCCCTACGTGCTGCGGCTACCCGATGCTTTATTTCGGCGCGTGGCCGCCGCCACCCTAAGCATCGACGCGGAGGCTCGCTCCTCGATGTGGGAGGATCTGCAGCGCGGCCGACTAACCGAGATCGACTCTCTGCAGGGCGAGATCGTCGCCCAAGCCGCCACTTATGGCCTGTCCGCACCGGCCAACGCGTGCCTGGCCCAGCTAGTGCGTGAATCCGAATCGGCACAAGAGGCCGTGTCATGGAGCGGAGAACAGTTGCTCAAGCGGGTGAGGTCAGCAGTCCGGGGGCAATGAGCTCGCGTAGCCGAAAACTCCCCCATACCCCCGGAGCGTCAGGCCGGCGCGGGGCAGTGGCCTCGCTCATCCGAGAGTGACGTCTGTACGCATGCGGCGGATGGCCTCTATCGCCATGATGGCCTCAGGGCCGGGATTCTCGATCTCGCGCATGCCGTGCTCGGCCGCCACTGCGCCGGACTCGAACAGAGGGACGGGAGAGACGTAGTCGCGAACGGCCTCAGCGACTTCCGTGGCCATGTGGCCAAGCGCGATGGCGATCCTGATCGACATGAGCTCTACGCCGTCGTGGCATCCGGCCCAGCCGGCGCACACGATCGGCGACTCGGCGCTCTCCTCCTCTATGTGGCAGCCGAAGACCGCCGCTGGCTGCTCACCTGTCTCCAGGTCGTAAGGGGGTAGCTTCTCGTACTCGGAGTTTGCCCAGACGCCGGAGGCGACGTCGCGCCGGTAGGGGCAGTGCTTGCAGGGCGTGCGCGCCGGAGGACGCCAGAGCCGCATCGGTCAATCTCCCCAGTCTTCGAGTGTGGCCAGCGTATTGCTAGTCGCTAACAGTTGTCGCTAACAGTCGGCGCTCGCCGACCGGAATGCTGGCTGCATGAACACGGACATAGTCGAGTATCGGATCATGGCGGGCGGCCGTCAGGGCGGTAAGCGCAAGGCAGTCGAAGCGTTCGTCGGCCTGCTGCTTGCGGGCGGTTGGACTGAGCTTCCTAAGGAACGGTTCGGGCCGAGCGTGCGTGTGTTCAGCAGGCCGGAGGTTGAGTCCCATGGGTGACCACCGACTGTACGTCCGCTTCCCGGACGGCGAGATCCGCCACGGCGGCTACCGCTCATCGTGTGACCTCGCCCTCCCGGCGCTGTTCGAGACTCCCGATGAAGCCGCGCAGGCGGCCTTCATCCGAGGCCGTGTCGTACCGGACCACGGAACCGGCGAGCAGGTCGAGGTCGCGACGGTATACGGCAACGGCTTCTGGTGGACGGCGACCGCGCTCAAGGACTGGCTCACCTCGAATCACGACCCGTTCGCAGCCGACGAGCACGCCGGCCTGCCGGAGTGGCTGACCGCGTACTTCGCCGATGACGACGCAGATGAGTGACGAGTGCCGCCCCGAGATGCTGCCGTCCGGTGAGGTGATCCGTGTCCGGGGCGCACGCCCGTTCTCCGAGGCCGAGAGGAAGTCCCTCGGGGAACTTGTCGAGGCGGCGCGCCGCAGGATGCCGCCGCCGAACCCTGGCGCGTTGGAGTTGCATGAGCGCATCGTGGCCGCTCTTGCAGGGCTGGAGATTTCCCGCCGCATCGAACTCGCTCCCATGATCGGTGTGAAGTACTCCGTGCTCGGCCGCATCCCCCAGGGCCGCATGCCCGATGCGGACGACCTGGCGAAGATCGAGACGTGGCTGGCTGAGCACGGAGTCTGAGGCGTCAACCCGCCTGCTGAGCCGACTTCTTCGCTTCCCTCTTCAACTTGCGGTCGACTTTCATGGAGATCTTGTCAGGCGCATAGCACCCCGCAGCCTTGACGAGGTCGAGGCGGTAGGCGCTGGCGTTCACGCGCTCCGCGTGCTCGTCGAGGATCGGCCCTTCTTCGATCCACGAGGGCACGCGCCACAGGTCGGTGTCGACGTCCTGACAGTCCTCGATGAAGATCCCGTTCTCGTCGAGGACGTCGCCCGGCTCCAGGCGTGCGGGGAGATCGCAGCCCCAGTCCAATTCCAGCCATCTGGCGTTGCGGTGCTTGTCGCGGATCGTTCGGGCGAGGTAGCCGAGCGCTGCGTACTGCACATCGGCCCCGGAGTCCCTGTACGTCTCTACCGTCAGCTCGAACGCGGCGTGGTCGCGAACGTTAGTCAGGTATTCCTGCTCTGCCATCACAGCTCCTTCGTCAGGTCGAGTCGCGCCAGGACCAATTCGAGCTGCTCGATCCATCCAGGAAGGCTCTGCAGAACTTCCATCCCGGCGTCCTCTTCGGCCTGCTCATACCTGATCCTGTCCGACTTGGACGCGGCCTCCAGCCAGTCCTCGTCGGCCTTCTCGGGGTCGGCGTCCTCCCTATGCTTGGCTGCCGTGGCATCCCAATCGGATCGCGCGCCGGTCATGCTGCTCAGCAGGTTCCGCAGCGCTTCGATCGCGGACGGTTGCGCACCGTCCTGCTCGTCGTCAGGCTCGGGGCTCTCCTGGCCGCTGAGGTCTTCGAGGGTGAACGCGTCGCACGCGTCCTTCCGGCCTGAAAGGGCCGCCACGTAGTGCTCGATGCGGTAGCGTCCGCACCTCGTGCAGATCCAGACCTCTATGGATAGACCCGGGATCGACAAGTCCGGCACCGCCGAGGCGGGGATCGTGTCCCTGTTGCGCTTGATCGCATCGGCCAGTGCGTAGGAGGCGACGTTCAGCGCGCGGTCCCCGCCATGGGCGTTGGCAGCGGCGAACCGCTCGATCGCATCCTCGATCTCGATCGTCATGTCTGCAGTTCCTTCTCGATGTGGTCGCGGAGCTCGGCGCGCTCGTCGTCGCTGAGAGCACTGTGCTTGTACGGCTCGGTCGGGTACGGGAACTGGTCGGGCAGCTCGAAGGCCCATCCGAACCCGAAGCTGATCGCCTGATCTGCGCGGGCGATGAAGACGTTCCAGCCGGTCTCGTCCGGCGAGATGACGCTGTACTCGAACGCGAGGCGGGAGCGGTACGCGTGCGCCAGACGCAGCCGCCCTTCGCCGTACTCCCGAACCCATATGCGCGCCGTCTCCAGGCTCCGTTCCCGCCGCAGGATGCCGACGTCGATGTCGAGCACCAGCCACAAAAAGTTCACTCGTCCACAGCGATCAGCATCGTGGCGATGACCTGCTCGCGTGTGATGTCTTGGACGAGCTTGCCGTCCTGGTCCTGCACCATGAACTTCGAGCCGTAGCCCACAACGGTCCCCGCATGCAGCGCGGTCGCGGTCGCGTACGCGATGACCATGTCCAGATTCGGATCGTCGCCAAGGTGGGAGTCGGTGACCATGCGCCACATCCGAGAGATGCGCTCACGGTCCGGGGAGAGGTAGCGCACGCCGATATTGATGTCGTCCGGGTCGTCCTCGAAGTGCGGGATCCGCGGCCAGCGTTCACGGTCCTCCCAGGCGTCGCCGTCGTTGACGTCGATGCGCAGGCTTGGCTCGCCGTTTTTCCCGTGAGGGCCGCCGTCCGCCGAGTCGAACTCCGCGCGGGGCTTGCCGTCGACGAGGCTGTAGTTCAGGAGCACCTTGAACGGGAAGATCTTGCTCGGATGGACCTGGATGAACTTCTGGCCGTCCCCCTCGCCGATCTCGAAGATGGGCTCGTCGTCCAGCTTGTCATTGAACGCCTTGGCCTGGTTAATCAGGGCGTACGCGTCCATAGGATTCCCTTCTTGGGTGGAAGCCGCCGGGCCCCTCAGCATCAGCCAAGGAGCCCGACAGCGGGTTGAATACCGGCCGGTCAGGGCGAGGCTGCTTCGGCCGCTTCAATCAGGTCGGCGATAAGCCAGTCGAGCCGGCCGTCCTGCGCGTAGCGGAACTCGACCTCTGCGTGCTCGCAGGAGATCTTCGCCGTGAACCCAACCAGCTCGCAGGTACCGCAGTGCGCGAATCCCCCCTGGTTGGTGAGGTCGCGCACGGCGATGCTGGGGCAATGCAGGATGTGGCTCTGAGTGCTGTACGGCAGGTGGCTGAATTGCTCGGCGAACCGAGACAGGGTGAGCCGCTCCAGCAGCTCGTCCGCGCTCGGCTGGTCGCCGGTCACGCGTTACTGCCGGAGATGTATTCCTCGATCATCTGGTTCAGCCGGGCGTTCGTGGCGTTGAGTACCTCGTTCTCGGACTCCAGGTGCATGGTGTCGAAGGCGCCCTTCAGGAAGTCGCCGTAGACCAGCGGCACGAGGAGGCAGCCGTAGACCAGGGCCAACAGCAGAGCAAGCCACATTTGCTGGAAGATGACCGCGATTATGAAGGTGCCTTCGAGGAAGAGCAGCACGATGACCACGTTCCTGCGCCAGTTGCGACGCAGCAGCGTCACGAGTGACTCCCCCGCCTCAGCCGCGACTAAGCGGCTTGCTCGCGGGACGGTGCGCCATGGACTCGGCGCGCTTCGTCTGCGCCCTGGCCGCGTCCTCGCGGCGCTTCAGAGTACGCTCGTAGTCCTCGAACCTGGCCTTGGCGATGGTCCCGCGGTCGTCGCTGCGCAGGACAACGCCCTCCGCCCGGCCTCGCGCGCCCTCGTCCAGCGCGACGCGCGTCTTGGGGAGCAGCTCGTTGAGCCACACGTAGGTGTCCTCGACGGTGCCGGGCAGCTCGCCAGCCTCGACCATCCCGAGGCGCGGGGTGAGCTCGATACCCTCGACCTCGGCGGCGCGGTCCAGCACGTACTCGGTGGACCAGGCCTGGCCGCCATGCTCGCGCCAGAAGGCGATGCGCTCGCGCTCCCAGCCGAACACCTCCATCGGCACCCAGGCGAGATCGAACAGGCGGGCGCCGACGTTGCGCTCGCTGCTGTACTGCTTGGCGGCCGACGTGGTTCCACCAAAGACTTCCAGGAAGAATACAAGGGCCTTGTCGGAGCTCTGACCGTGCAGCGTCGCGGCGAGCGGGCGCAGCGCGTCAACGACGCCATCGGTCTTGGGGGCCACGCGGTCGCCACGGGCGGTAAGCAGCTCCTCGCGGCTACCGATGTACCAGTCGCCGTCCGGCATGAGGATGATGCGTGCGTTGACGCCGTTGATCTTCTCGGTCAGCAGGACGCGGCCCTCGAACTCGATGTGCTCCTCCAGCAGCCCACCCCGACCGTCGAGGGTGTGGTGGGTGGGGATGGACGGGTACTTGGTCGCGCTGTTGAGGCACGCCAGGTCGAGCTTGGTCACAGCATGATTCCCATCTGCCGGCGTCGCCGCTCGGCTTTCTCAGGGTCGAGAGTGTGGGGTGTTCCGGCGCGGGGGCCCGGGGCGCTGGGGCTGACGCAGAATGCGCTGTCCCAGGTATCTGTGGTGCGGAACCCGTCGGTGAACAGCTCGGCGTCGCAGTAGGCGCACGGTCCGACGGGATTCCAGTGCTTAGGCATGGCGCGACCACCTCCTTACCGGCGCACGCGGGGGCGCCGGGAGATACTGGTCAGTCGGGTGAGTGCGACCTCGACCTCTGCGAGGTTCCCTTCCGCGACCGTCCAGAGCGCGATGCCATGCTGCTCTGCCCATTCCGTGAACTCGTCGATGTGCTTCTCGCCCCGCCAGAACACGATGCTGTTGGCCGCGAGGATGATGTCGTACTTGTCCGGGCGCGTCAGCCACGGGCCGAGGCCGGGCCGGTCGAACGGGCGGCTGGTTCCGGAGACGGCCCGGTCCTCGCAGACGCCGACCAGCTCCCAGCCATGCGCCTGGATGAATGGGTTGGTCTTCGCATTCTGATGCTGGAGCTGCTCGTAGTTGTCCTGTGCGGACCGCGCTATCGCGAGGCAGCGCGGTCGCAGGTTCTTGACCATTCCTCTCCTTCATGAGCGCCGCCCGGCCACTGCGATGTGCAGCGACCGGGCGGCGAGTTCTACATGCCCGGGTGTAGTTCGCGGTGCGCCTGGCAGCCGCCGTCCGCGAAGAACACGTACGTGACCATGAGCGGACCCTCATACGCCCACCAGGCGCGTGCGGGCATCCACGCGCTCTCGTCCTCTTGCAGGACGATCGTGATCGTGGACGAGCCGTTGCCCAGTGGTTTGGCGTGCTCGCGCAGGTAGGCCTCGTCGTACGTGCACTCGGCCGGCAAGACGCTCTGACCCTCGCCGACCCGGTACTGCGCTGCGCCTATGGCGTCCGCCAGCACGCTGACGAGTTGGATCAGCTTGTCCTGCAGCGCCTCGGTGTCCAGCGGCGTATCGTGCTCGCGCTGGTGGTGCGCCTGCCAGTCCACGGCGTCGATGCCCAGCCAGCCGGGGAGGTTCTCCCCGGGCAGTGCGTTCGCATCGTCGACGGGCCCGGCGACCAGCGGAAGCTGCGTTCCGAGCGCCGTGTTGGCGACCTGGTAGGACGGCCATGCTCCGACGAGCTCGGGCGGCAGCCGCACGTATCCGTGTGGGATCCCACCTTCGTCCACCCGGACCACGCATAGCAGCCCGCTCTCGGTCCGCCAGTCATGCGCGCGCGCTAACCAGATCGGATCTCGTTCGAGATCATCCACACTGTCTGCTCCTTTCCTACTTCTTCTCCGCCTTGAGCTGCCGCCCGTGGAGGGTCAGCGCGACCGCGATGTTGCCAGCTTCCTTCGCACCGACACCCTCGATCCCCGCCAGCTGGCTCCGGGTGAGATCGCACAGCTGGTCGACCGTCTCAATCCCTGAGGTCTTGAGACCACCGAGGCTGCGCCTGACCTTGGTGACGTCCTGGAGCTCCAGGGCGTCCTCGGGCAGCTTCAGGCCCAACTCGGTCAGCGCGCTCCGGATGCCCGTGACGTAGGTGGGACCGACGCCGGGAATTCTCCCGAGTTGGCGCGGCGACTTGCCGAGCAGCTGCGCCACGGTGTCGACGCCGTCGCTGTGCAGGGACGCGACAGCGTTGGCATGGATGTTCAGCCGGGCGACGGGCGTCACTTCGAGCTCGGCCCAGCGCTCCGGATCCATCCCTTCGGGCACCTTCGTCTCGGGCTGTGACGCGGTCGCGGTTGCGATCGGAACCCGGGCCTTGACCGCCCTGCGGATAGCTTCCTTGACCTCCTCCTCGCTGACGCCATAGGACTCGGCGATATCAGCGGCGGAACTGATTTCGTTCAGCCCCGCCACCTCCTCGTCGCTCGGCAGTCCGACCGTCGGCTTAGGCTCCGCTGCGGGCTCCGGCTCAATCGCCGGCGCCGTGAAGCGCACGGGAGCCGGTGGCACTCGTGCGGGCGCCGATTGCGCTGCGAGCTTGGGGTCCGTGACTGGCTTCAACTCGGGCGACGGCACTGTGAAGCGCCCCTGCGCCGGAATCTGCGCAGACTCCTCTTCCCTCACCGCAGCCGCCTGCTCGGGCTCGGTCGTCTCCGGCCGGTCGGCCGGTATGTGAAGAGGAACCTGTGCCGCTGAGAGGGCAGCGACTGCCGGCGAAGTCCAGTTCACCTCGAACTCGACTTGGTCCATCGGGATCGCCACGACCCACGTGCCGTTCTTGCTGAAGGCTCCGGTGAGCGGGACGTCATTGAGGCGCGGGCCGTCCTCCTGGGTGATCTTGAGGTGGAACGGTCTATCGAGCTCCATATATCTGCTCCATGTAGTGTGCTGAGCAGGGGCTTTCTATATCCCCGGACATCGGTTAATTATGGGCGACCCTATCGAGGACGGCTAGGATTAATATCGGGTAGCAGCTATTTATCTCCTTGTGACATTTGCTAAGAATCGACTAGTCCCGAAGGACCCCAACGGCCGCCGTCCCAGTTCGGAGCGGCGGCCGAGAGGCTCACGCGGGCAGTACGACTAGCCACGCAGCTGGCTTGTAACTGCCTTATTCAGTTCCCATATCAGTGATAACCGGACTTACCGCGAGCCGCACGACACGGCCCTTGCCATGCTTCTCCTCGATCTCCGTGCCGTAGGGGAAGCACATCGTCAGACCGCCCTTGTACGGGTGGGAGAACAGCGGCTCCGACTCTCCAGCCGCGATCCAGGCCCAGTGCGTGGCGGACGGGTCGTCCTTGGCGACCTCGACCACCTCGACCTCGACGATCGGATACGACAGGTGGTGGATCTCGACCCACCACTTCTCGCCGAGGTCGTAGTACTTACCGTCGTCGTACCGGTGGGCGAACATGCTCCACGTCTGAGGCTCGGTCACATGTCCTGCTCGCCGACGCCAGTCACCTCGCGGCCTGTGGTACCGGCGTAGTTTTCGTTCTCCTCGTAATCGGACAGATCCAGGACGTCGTCGAGATCGTCTCCGTTCGCGATGGCCTGGCGCAGTTGTGCCGCCGGGAACTGCGCGGTGAAGGATTCCGTCGTGCTCCAGCGCACCTCCACCATCTCGTCGTCGGGCAGGTCGTTCAGGAACTCGAAGTCGCCCATGCGACCTCCTTCTGCAGTTCGGCGACCTCCGCGAGCGCGCCGCGCGCGGCGGGCTTGTTGTAAGTGGCCAGCACAGGGATCAGCACACGCAGGACGTTGATGTCGCGGGTCTTGAGCCGGACGTTGATGTCGCCCCGGTGTGCGGCCTCGATGGCGACCTCTCCGGCCTCGCCGACGTCGAAGTACCCGTAGATGTGGTTCGGCTCGCCGTCGTGGCCCTCCGTGTTGACGCGCGGGGTGATCGAGAGAATCTCGCCGATCTGCGCCAGCGCGTCCTTCGTGTCCTCGGCCCACTCCTCGGCGCCGTGCTGGTGCTCCATCCGGTCGGCCAGCAGGTTGCGGTACATCGGAACGTAGTCCCGCACCAAGACATCGATGATCTTGTCGGAGCCCCAAGCCAGGGGCGCCGTGAAGGTCAACGTCACGTCCATGGCGTTGACCGGCTTGCAGATGATCTGTAACGCGTCCTCGGAGATCGCCTCAATCGTGATCTTCGCACGGTCCGGGCCGACGACCTGAGACCCGACGGGGTAGGGCTCAGCCATCCACTGCCTGCCGAGCTTGGCCGCAATTCGGCTGGCCAGCGCCAACATCCGTGTCTGCTCCTTGTACATACTCCATCACCTCTCGCTGACGATTCTGGGCATGCAGAAGCCCCGGGTGTTAGCAACCGGGGCTGTGGCCGCGCTGTGGGTGCTAGTTGATCAGCAGAGCCGGGCAGCCGCTGATGTTCAGCGTGCTGATGCCGGTGATGTCCTTGACGTTGCCCTTCCCCTTCTTGGTGATGACCTTGACCTCGGTCATCCCGTCGCCGCCGGCCTTCTTGATCGACTCGATGAACTGCTCCAGCATTTCGACAGTCATGTCGGTACCTTCCGATTGGAGTGCGGGACCGTGCAGGGGCACGATCCCGAGCCTGGGCATGCAGAAGCCCCGGGTGTTAACACCCGGGGCCGTCTAGTCGTGCGCTAGCTGAGGAACGTCACCCGCTGGGCTCCAGCAGCCCCTGAAGAGACTCCAGGGCCTCTTCCGTCTGCGCGATCAGCTGGTTGATCTCCGTCAGCTTATGCAGGATCCCCTCCGGCGCAAGGAACTGGTACTCACTCGGCTCGGCATTGAGGAGGGTCTTATGCAACTCCCCCAGCCGCTGGATCCGGACCCTCATGGAGTCCATGAGGATGTGGTGGTTGGCCTCCAGCCAGATCGCCCTGCGGCCGAACTCCTCGATCTCATCGTCCGGGAAGTCCTTGTACGCCATAGTTCTCCTATCTACGACGAAGGCCGCCCTCATCGGGGCGGCCGGAACAGTGGTGTAGTAGCTCAGCCGTACAGGAGCTTGCCCCAGGTGGCCATCTGCAGCAGGCGGTCGATGTGGTCCGGATCGAGTTCCACCTCCTCCGGGTCGATGAGTAGCTGCAGGTACTTGGCCCGCTCGTCGAGCTCCAGATTCTCGTCCTCGGCGAGCTTGAGCGCCGTCTCGTAGATCTTCTGGTGATCGATCTTGTACTCGGGCCCGGTCGGCTCACTGTCGCGCCTGCCGTCGCGCTCCCTCAGAAGGACGACCCAACCCCCCATCCACGGACCGTCGTGCACATCCGAGACCTTGTGGAACCAGTAGTACTCCGGGTCTCCGATGACGTCGGCGCCGATGATCGCGTCGTAGGTGTCCTCCTCCGTCGCGCGGATCGGGAAGTTGGTCGCGTCGAGACTCATGCGTTGCCTTCCTTGTATTTCGGTGAGTCCTGAACGACGATTCGGTTCGCCATGCATAGGAACCAGATCGCCGTGGCCCGGTCCATCTGCGTCGCGTTTCCGGGCCACATGTAGCGTTGGTGGCCGCTCGCCGCGATCTGCCACCCATCGTCGGTCTCGAACACGACCCCGCGCACACGGGTTCCCTCCTGCACTTGGAACACGTTGCCGCGCGCGCCGACCGCATGAGCCCAACTTCCCTCCTCGGGCTTGATCGCCTCCAGGCGCACCGTGACGGCGGGCGGGGTGATGTCCATGCTTCTGCTCGGCTGCTGCGTTTCTTTCATTGCACTGCCTCCTCTCTCAGATATCGTGCTCATGCCGCTTCCGCCATCAGGGCACTGACCTCAGCCAGCAAGGCGTCGACGCGCTTGATGATGGCCACCGCGTCCTCATCCTCGATCTCGGGCTTGGGCTCGTCGTCCACCCCCGACATCTCGGCCGCCTCGTGCTCCCGCTTCGCCTGGAGCAGCAAGACGAAGGAGGTGACGGACTGGAGGGGCATCACGCCGTTACCGATCCTGGAAATCTGCTCGCCCAGCGAGACGCCCTCGACCTCGGTCGCCCATCCCTCGGGCAGCCCCATCATCCACTCGACGAATCGGGGGTTCACTTTCACGCCGCCGCGCGGGCCGCGGATGACCGGGATCGGCGCCGCCGACTGCGACAGGCATTCCCACCGGCGGACCGCAGGCAGGAACTCGTTCCACCACTCGGCCGGCGAGAACGGCCCGTCGCCCGCCTCGTCCTCGGGCCTGACGTTGAGCAGGAAACAGACCTCGTCGTCCAAGGTCGGCCCATGCTTGCCAGCCTTGCGCTGGTCCGGATGCTGGGCCGCCCCGCTGCTCCCCAAATACGCGGTCGGCGTCTTGAGATAGATCGTCGGCTTCGCCCCCAGCCACTCGGGGTGCTCCTCGTACACCGAGGGGTTGCGCCGGAACAGCTTCGTCAACACGGTCACGAGGTCGTCGCTGCCCTGGTGCACCGTGCTCTTAAGCGTCGGACCTCGCCCACCGTCGGCCGCGCGGACGGTGGGAAGGGACGGTGCATCCCTGGTCGCGTTCGCTGGCGCCTCAAGCTCCGAAAGTTCACCGTCGCGCATCGAACCCCACTTGGTGAACAGATGCTTGCAGGACTTGCTGTCCCCGATCTCGTCGTGCTGGGGCGTTCTCCAGGTGTGCGTGTCCGGGTCGTAGGTCCCATAGATCGTCGTGGGGCTCCTGCGCGCGTGCCGGGAAGGTTCCGCATAGCAGAACCAGCGCTTGCGGATGTGGCATGCGCCGACGTCATCGGCTCCGAGAATGCCCCACCAGGCGTTGTACTTCATCTCGTGCAGCGAGCCGAGTACCGCATAGAGTCCTCGGGTTCGGATCGCCGCTACGTTCTCCAAGAACACGTGCTCAGGTCTCATGATCCACAAGCCCGTGGCGATGTCGAACCAGAGTCCGGACCTCATACCCTTGATTCCCTCACGCGTCCCAGCCTGGGAGATGTCCTGGCAGGGAAATCCGGCAGAGACGACCTGCGTCTTGCCTCGGTACTGCTCCCAGTCGATCTTCTTCGCGTCGCCCAGGTTGCGGGCATTGGGGAAGCGTTTGGCCATGATCTTGCAGGCCTCGGGATGTACCTCGGCCACCAGCGTTGTCTTGGCGCCCGTCACGAACTCGGTCGAGAGCGCGAGTCCGCCGATCCCGGCGCACAGCTCCAGGGATTCGGTGCCGGTCAGGTCGAAAAACGGCACGTGGAGTCCACTCGGCAGCTGCCTGGTCGCGCGGCGGGCCAGCTCGATGATCGTCATGCAAGAGGCCTCCATAACACGAAGGGCGCGCGGTGATCTCCCACCGCGCGCCCACAGCCTGCGAACCTGGGGTCTAGCTGACCTGCCTGGCGACCTCCAGGCGCTTGGAGAACGCCCAGACGCCGATTGCCTCCAGGAGAGGCATGACGTAGATCTCGTTGTCCTGCGGGTCGTCGGCGGGCGCCAGCCACCGCCGCGAGAGACCGCCGGTCCCCTGGCCGTGTCCGCTGTACACCTGGACGCTGATCTCGCGCGCGCCGTCCCAGCGGACACACACGTTGACGTGAGTCAGGATCTTGACGGAGCCGCTCTGGGCGGTCTCACCGTCCCGGAACTCGTGGTACTCGATCATCGCGCCGTGCCTGTCGGAGGGGAGCTCCAGCGTCGTGTATCGCCGGATGCTCACGGCGTACCAGTCGGTAATCTGCTTGGCGATCTCGTGCGCCCACTGCATCGAGAGCTCGCCGATCGGTTCGCTCCAGGTACGCTCGGGCTCGGTGCCGGGCATGGGTCCTCCTAGTCTTCGGATCCGTAGATCCTGGTCTGGAACTGTGCGGTGAATCCCGCCGGTGTCTCGTGCTCCGTGTTCTTCAGCACGAGCGCGAGGCAATCCGTGTAGGTCGCCCTCGCGGGAGCCGCCCACTTGGCCAGCAGCTGGCCCTCGGGCGTGTAGTACTTCACCACGTCCGCGTCGCGCTCCCACGTGACGTACCTGGTCGAGCCGCTCTCACCGGGCGGCAGCCGTACGACAACCTGCTTCCAGTCGTCGGTGTAGTCGACGGCCGGGATGCCGAGCTCGGCCGAGACGCGCGCGTCAGCGCGGGCGCGCCGCGAGCGCGCGCTCTCACTGCCGCCGATGAATTCGGCGAGCATGCACTGCTTACCGCCCTCCTCGCGCAGGATGATGACGTGGCGCGCGCCGCGCCAGTGCATCGCCTTCTCCTCGGTCTCGTACGGGCCGCGGATCGTCCAGTTCCCACACGTGCCGGCGTGGCTCCAGTGGTGGTTGTAGTTGACGATCTCGCCGTCCGGGCCGAACGTGACGCCGTCCGTGCACTCGTGGACGATGTAGTTGACGGACTGCTGTGCTGCCGGACCCTCACGCAGCTTCTGGACCAGTCCCGCCAGCTCCGACGTATGGACTTCTCGCGGCTGCTCGTCGGAGTAGAGCGGTGTCCACAGCCACACCTCGTCATCGACCGGCCGCACGGCCACGACGGGCTCGCCGTCGGCGAGCACCGTCACACAGTCGCCGAGTCCTCCCGGCAGCGTCTCTTCGAGAGTGATCTTCTTGCGCATGTGTTTCCCCTCTTCGATCTAGTCGTCGATCTGCACGCCGATGGAGTCCCGGCCCACGTAGAAGTTGCGGCTCCTCATGCAGCGCTCGGGCTCACGCCAGCTCTTGTCGAGCCATTCGAGGAGGTAGATGACGTCCTCGGCCGCGTTCTCGTCGCCCGGCCTGGCTCGGGCGGCGGCGCGCTCGCCGGCGGCCTGGAGCTCGCTGCGCACGAGTGCGACCATCTCGTCCCAGTTCGCGGCCCGCTTGAAGTCCGGGCGTACCGGTCCGTAGTCGGGCGCCACACCCACCGTCCAGGCGCTCACAGCTGCTCCCTGATTGTCACGCCGTACTCGGCGAGCACTCCGGCGAAGCGACCGTCGTCCTTCACGAACTGGTGGCAGTCGGGGTCGCCGACGTTGTAGGCGGTCCAGTGCAACCCCCAGTTACTTCCTTGGGTCCGCTCGTCCAAGCAGATCTTCTTGGCGTCTGCTCGCGAGACGTGCCAGAGCACACGCAGCCTCGCCGGGGCGTGCTTCGCGCTGGCGATGAACACCGCGACGGTGTCCTCCGGCGACTCGACGGGCCGTTCTTCGTCTCCCACTGGCTCCTCTTTCAGTTGACTGGCTGGACGGGGTTCGCGTAGACGATCCGGCCGTGCGGGCTGAGGGTGAGTTCCACCGGCACGTCCTGGAGCTCGGAGTTGCAAATCCCGTAGTTGACTGCGGCGTCCGACTGCGTCGTGTACGCCGTTCCGTCGGTGCAGTGCACACGGAAGCGCGGGTTACCGGCGGCGCTGCATATCAAGGTCTCAACCCGGCTGATGGTCTTCACGACGATCGTCTGTCCGGACATCGCGTCCTCCTGATTTCTCGCGGATCTTGGAGAGTTGTGGCTACTGCCGAATCGGCCGCGCAGAGGTAGCGCCGGACGGGTCCTTCGCCGGGTCGTGCATGTGCTCGTCGCAATACGCCGTGCTCACCAGCAGCGAGCCGTGCGGAGCGAAGTCCTCCCATTGACTCGCCAGATGCGCCTCGGGCTCGGCCAACATCCCGTTCTCGTCAGCGAACTTCGCGATCCAACAGCCGATGCGGCCGTCCGGCATCCTGTGGAAGTGCTTCTTAGGCCCGGTTCCGATCTTCATATGCCAGTCCTCTTAATCTCGTGCGGGCATGAAACGGCCCCCGCCCAGTTGAGCTGGACGGGGGCTGGCAGTGTTAGCGATCAGCGCGCACCTGCGCCGCGCTGCGCCTATCCGTTGTTGGGCACCGCGAGGATGAACGGTCCGAGCTGGGTGTGCTTGAGCTGTACGGTCCAGCCGGCCGCCAGGAGGACTCCGCGGTACGTCGCTACCTCGGTGACCTGGACCCACCGGCGCTGGTCGTTGCTGCGCCTGTTCGAGTCGTCCCAGTCCTCGTCCGGGAGCTTGTGGGAGATGCGCACGCCAAAGTCCGTGCTCTTCGGACCGGCGCCATGCTCCGTCCGGAATCCCGCGACGACGTACCTGCCGTACAGGTCCCGGACCACTTCCGGCAGCCCGGCCGCCTTGAGGAGGTCGGCCGCCAGCTCGCAGAGCTCGTCCTGGTTGAATTCCTGTTCTGATGCCGTCACGCTGGCACCTCGATCAGGCCCTCGTTGATCAGGTGCTGCGCCGTGCGCCCGTAGGAACCCTGCAGGGACCAGGCCATGCCGTTGTTCACGAGTTCCTGGAACAGCTCGATGACCTGCTCTTCCGTGGCGTCGCCCTGCTCGTACGCCATCATGAGGTTGAACAGCTGACCTCGGTGAGTCACGGTTCTTCTCCTAGTAGCTCGTGCGCTCGTTCCAGCCCGGCTGGGCCGGCTGGTTCTTGTGCCTTTGGAGGTACGCCTGCAGCGGGTACAGGCTGTCGAGGTTGATGGGCTCGTCGATCCTGTCCTTCCATATCTGGGCCCTGACCTCCACGATCGCGTCGGTGGTCACGCAGCCGGTCGAGACGAACGAGTACAGGGCCGAGCCCTGGCCGCCGTGGAACCTCTCGGCGATCATCCGGGCCGTGGTGTCGTCCAGCGGCTCGCCAGAGTCCAGCCAGATGTTGATGCGCTCCCAGTCGGACATAGAGGCTCCTTAATCGAGGGTTGACGCTCTCGCCTTAAGGCATAAAAAAGGCCCCCGCCCGGTGGTCCCGAGCGGGGCGGGTCTACTTGTCGCCTTCCTGGTGATAGGTGAACACGCTGACCGCACCGGTCACGCGGTAGATCTCGATCGTCAGCGCACCATCCGATTCCTGGCGAATGGAGATGAGTCCTCCGGGCGCATCCGTGTCGTGCGGACCGCCCACACCGAACTCCCGGATCACCTCGCCCGGCTGCTGGTGCGGTGACGCGGGGCCGCGAAACAGGCGCGGCCGGTGAACTCCCCCATCCTTCCTCAGTCCGTTCATCGGCCGCTGTCCTCGTTCAGCAGCGCCTCCAGGGCAGTCTCCGTGTCCTCCAGGATGGTCACCGTGGGCTGAATCACCGCGCAGAACTGCGGGTCACTGCCCATCGGCTGGCACTCGGAGCACGTCTTGAGATGCTTCGCGACGGCCCGACGCATCTTCGGGACCTCCTTGCGGTCGCGGAGGATCTCGCAGGGCAGGCAGCCCTCCAGGAGCTGTCCGGGCTCGTGCGGGTAGTCGACGTGCTGCATCGCCATCACTTGCTTCCTCCCGAGATGCGGAAGAACTCCTCCGCGAGCTTCTTGGCGGCCGGGAACGAATGCGCGCCCCAGAAGGTGGGGTCGTCGACGAGCGTCAGGGTGTTTCCGACTGTGTTGAACCCGGACAGGAACCGCTCCGAATAGCGGTTCCAGTAGAGGACGAACGTCACCTCCTCCCCGTCGTAGTCGTCGTTTACGAACGTCACCCCGTTGGGATCGTTTCGCAGGATCCTCATCTCTGCGCTCCTCTCGTGTGACCAGGACCGCGCCGAGCGCGGACTTGCGCCCGCACTCGACACGCTGAAATCAGCTGCTCCCCCGGAATCCGATACCTGCGAGTGAGTCCACCTGCGCGCACCAGGCGATGGCCTGCAGCGTTTGGGGGATCAGTTCGAGGCGCACAGCCGCGACTCGGTAGGCATGCGCGAGCGCCGCGTACCGACCGGCCGCGCCGAGGCCGCGTTCGGCGTTCCCGTACGTCTTGCCTACGGCCACGTCGTGCGCGTGCCGGTCGACGACAACCGGGTCCGGATCGGCGGGGTCGAAGATGCACCGGAAGAAGTGGCCCGTTTTCGAGGACATGGGGAGCACGTCCTCCGGGTCAGCGCCCTCCAGGATTGCGGCCACCTTCCGGAGGGCGTCGGAGACGTGTCCGTGCACGTGGCCGTTGCCCGCATCCTTGGCAAGCTGGATGTTCTGCTTCCAGCTCTTGTTGGGGCTCAGCGCAGCGATCACGCCGGCGCCTTTGCGCGCGTCTCCGGCCCCGACGATGAACGCCAGGTCGCGCGCGACGGGGTACCACTGCTCGCCGCGCCGTCGCGCCGACTCCGGCGCCGAGTGATAGGCGGCGACGATGTTGGCGACGTACTTCCTTCGCTGGGCATTCGAGGGTTTCGCCGGGATCACGCGGCGACGCGGGCGGCACGCCAGCTGTAGGTTGGCTTGATCAGGCCGCCGGCCAAGCTCCACCACGCCAGCGGGCAGCCCTCGATGAACACGCCGTAGGTGGGTCCGTCTGCGATCGTCTCCCCCAACTGCTGCGCCACGTCCAGCGGAACGCGCGCGTTGAGCTCGGGCCAGCTGGGGTTGTCGTCCCACATCCCGACCGTGTCGGTCTCCGGCCAGATGAACGTCTTGCGGACTTCCAGGCACTCGTCGAGTGGCATGGGTGTGACGATCGGCCGCTCAGGGATGGTAATTTGCATTGTCTCTCCCTTGTTGTTAAGCCTTCGTCTTAAGCCCGAAAAATGCCCCCACCTGGTGTGACCCAGGTGGGGGCTCCTTGTGCTATCGACCTACAGCCATGCCCAACCGTTGGTGGCAATCCATCGCCGCACCTCCAGCGGCATGAGCTTCGTCCAACCCTCGGGGGTGATCGGCTCGACGAGCATGTCCACGATGTCGGCGCGGTTACCGCCGTAGATCTCGGTTGCGTCCCAGGTCAGGTGTTTCGCCGTGAAGGACTTCATGACGGATTCGACAAGCTCGTCCGGCATCGGGGCGGCGAACACGGCCTCGGAGCTGCGGTAGCGCAGCTCATGCCAGATACCCCCGTCGCCGGTCTCTTCCGGGTCGCTGCAGACGATCAGCTCGACCTGTTGACCCACGCAGTAGCGCGCCTCGGCGCCGCCTGAGACCCAGTCGGGCCGGTCCGCCTCCGGGTTGCCCGCCTGCTCCCACCGGTCCTCACACCAGAACTTGATGGTGGCGGCGCCGAAGAATCCGTCGCCACGGTCACGCACCCACCGCCGCGAGAAGACGGTGGAGGCCATGGACTCGGGGGCTACTTCGTCCAGGGCCTGCACGTGCTCGAACGTCGTCCAGGTGCTCACTTGGCCATCTCCCTGAGCTCCGCCTTGATGCGCCGGGCGGTCTCGCCCTGCCAGCCGCGCGCGTTCGACAGGAAGTACTGGATGATGTCAGCGCCGCTCTCGTAGCCGTAGCTGTCGCTGATCCTGTTCAGGCAAGTGAAGGCCCTGATGTACGGCATGGCGGCGAAGTTGGGGAGCTTCCAGTCCGCCACGATGTCCTTGGCGATGACGAACAGCGGACGCGGCTCGGCGTCCTGGTCCTGCGTCGTCTCGTTCTCAGTGGTCTGCGTCATGGCCTACCTCCAGTCGCCGAGCTGCACGGACATGGTGATGTGACGCACGAACCGGTCGTAGTACTTCCAGCTCTCGCGGTCCTCGGTCTTCCAGGCCGTCATGGACTTCTCGCCGCGCTTGACCGCCTCGGGCAGCACCTCTCCGAGCAGGAGCATGGCGCGCAGCATCTGGGTCCTGGTGAGCAGGAGCTTGAGCAGCGGCTTGCCTGTCTGAGTGGCGATCCCCAGGCGGTCGGGTTTGTCAGGATCCATGTACACAGCCATGCCGTTCGCGACCTGGGCCTCGACGTCGACCTTGGTCTTATTTGCGCGCTTGACCGCGATCGTGATCGTCAGGACTGCTGCCTCTTCCTCGCTTACGTCCATGAAAATTCTCCTTTTGATTCACACGTGATAGGAGGCCCTGGATTTCGAAGAGTCTCTACGCTGAGATCAGACTGCGTCCGGCGTCGAGGGCGGCGGAGCCGGAGCGGACATCACGAGCGAGGTCCGCTGCTGGTCGGTCATCTCGTGGACGGCGCGGATCGCCGCCGCCGTGGGTTCGTGGCACGGGTTGAAGAACAGCACCGTGACACGCGGGTACCACATGAGCTCGATGTTCGCGAGCTCGTACTGCGCGTCCGTCGGCAGACGGAGCATCATCGCGTCCCAGTTGAGCTTCGCCTGGTCGACCGCGCTCGCGGCGGTCATGAACAGCGCCCTGCCCACGAGCGGCCAGCCCAGCAGGTTGCGACACCGCGCTGCCGCATGCTTGACCAGCTTCCCATCGGCGGCCACGACGTACGGCACATACGCCGAGTCGAGCTCCACGGCGGTCCTATCGCGAGCAGTCAGAAGCATCGAACACACCCCTGTCGTTGATGTTCGAGATCGCGAGCTGGCCGGGAAACTCCGGCTCCGATGGCATCGGACCGCCGTGCAGCTCGTCGTCTGTGTATTTGCCACACGCCTCGCATGGCTCATCGCCGCCGACGCCGAGGTAGTCATGGGGAAAGTCCTTGTCGCCGTACTCAACCCCGCAGTTCTGGCAGGCCCCCGGTCCCTCGGTGCCGGTCACGAAGTCGCCGCAGTCCTCATCCGGGCACCGGCGGAAGTCCTCGGGGTCGAGCCCGAAGAATTCCAGGCAGTCACCGCATTGCTGCGGCTTCGTGATCTCGTTGAACGTGACCGGTTTGGGCAGGTCCCGCGAGTCATAGTTGCGCTCGTCCGCGCGGTCGATTCCGAGCTGTGTCGCAGCGCGCGTGAGCGCCTGCTCTGCACTCTCGTCCTCGTCCGCCCAGCCACACTGGACGCAGGTGACGCAGAGCATTTCCGCGTCGCCCATGTATCCGGCGATGGCGCTCTCATGCGGGAGCTTGTAATCGCGCAGCCGGTCCGGGACGACCAGGCCGACGAGTTGTCCATCCTTAACTACCGGCTCCACTCCCGGCGTTGTGAGAAGACGAAACGTGTTGGTGAGCCGATCGGCATCTTGGCGATCAGATTTGAAGCGCGTCACGACCGCGCCTCCCGATTGTTACTGAACGGCTTGAGGAGTTCCGCCAATTCGGAATCCATGCCACTCCTTCCCTGGCGCCCCACCGGCCGGCGGAGACTAGACCGGGAGCCGCTTCCCACCTCGACTCCCAGACTGACCACCGCAGGCCATACAACCTGAACGGAACGTCACGTACTAGTACCTGGGTGTAGGAGAAGTCAGGTAGCAGATATATGCGCATCTGTTACCTGACTTCTCCTGCACGGGACTGACCTGCTAGTTCTTAGCCTCTTCAGCCGACTCGATCATGGCCGCCTTGAGCGCGTAGTAGGCCTTCTCCGTCAAGATGCTGACCCACCCGCCCACGTCCCGCTGCCCGTCCTCCGGCAGCGAAGCGCCGTCGAACGCCATCATCGAGACGAACTTCCGGGCGGCCAGATACGCGGCGCGCTTGGCTGCCTGCTCGATGCTGAACTGCGAGAAGAGCTTGGGGGTGCTGACGTACTTGTCGCACCACAGTCCGGCCGCCTTCTCCGCAGCCTTGCGCGCGCACTGGTGCACCGCGTACTGCACATCGATCACGGTCGGATGGTCCTTGACGAGTTCGCAGTACGCCCTACCGAACAGCCCCTGCCAGACCTCGTTACCGCAGATGGTGCCCGGCATGGGCCAGGGCATGTCGTTGATGTGCTCCATGACCACGCTGTCGACGCACGTCCACACGTCTCGATCCCTGACGCCAGTACGGATCAATGCATCGACGAGCTTGGCGTGCTCGTCACACGCGGCCTTCTTCAGCATCGCGTAGAGCAGCCTCTCGGCCGGAATCCTGTCCACGATCTCTCCTCTCAAGAGCAAGCGTTCTCGCCCATGAAAAAGGACCGACCCTGATTCGGGGCCGGCCGTGGTGTGCGATGTGTTCAGTTCTCGATGATCTCGTAGTCGTGGGCGCCGAGCTGGTTCACGAGCTGTGCGGCATGCTCCCGCGCAGACTGCTCATCGGCCGCCTCCACCTCGAATTCCCTAGCCTCGGTGTGTTCCTCATACATCCCCTTGTCCACGAACCACTGGAGCGTAACGATCCAGCGCTTCATCAGGCCTCCAACAGATCGATGGCCTCTTGGAGGGCCGCACCGATCGGGCAGAATTCGCCGCCGAGGATGCAGCACACCTCGCAGCCCTCGGAGTGGAGCTCGTACGCCCGCTGGGTCAGCGCATACGCGTCCAGGCCCACGTCGTTGGTCTCGAAGTTTCCTTCGCCGGCGTGATGCGACTCGTAGTGTGACCCGACGACGGTTGGCAGCGTCAGCAGGTTGTCGTCGTCCTCGACGTCACACAGCCACGGATCCGTACACCCGTCGAAATCACAGCGGAGCTCCACGTCCGTCTTCTCCGGATCCTCGGCCGCGCGCACTGTGGCGCCGAAATTGATGATCGCCATCCTTCTCCCTCACTTGCGGAAGCACTCGAAGTTGAACGTGACGTCGTCCGCGCCGTCGTGCACGGCGATGTTGCGGATCGAACTGTCGCTCCACCTGGCCCACTCACGGCCGTTCACCTCGACCGCTTCGCCGCCCATCAGGATCGTCGTCGGCAACCACTTGCCGCGAAACTTGGACTCGTAGCTCACCCGGTAGAGCTTCGGCGTCGTCTCGCACGCCTTCGCCGGCGGCGTCTTCAGCACTCGCTGCGTGAGCCAGTACAGCCAGTCGTCGGTGAAATTCGGCTGCATGCCGTTGAGCACCATCGTGGTTGTCAGATGGTGCGGTCGGCCGCAGACGTACGGATCGTTCACCAGCAACATCGGATCGTCGGAGATCTCTTGGAAGATTCCACTCACCACCACCGTGAGCACCGCGGCATCGAGCACGCCATAGCTCTCGATCCGCACCTGCTTTGCGGCCTCGTCGTACTCGGCCGGGATCTGGATGTAGTCGCGCAGGTGCTCCGCGATCCAGCGCATCAGCGATGCATCGTTCCCGAAGCTCTCCACGCGCTTCTGTGTGATCCCCATGGTTCCCCTTTCGTCGATTCCCGAGCGGACAGGGACAGGCAGCGGACGACAGGCCGCCACCCACCCGGCCGCGCTCAACCGAGGGTGAGCGTGTACAGATCCGTACGCTCGAAGGCGAGCTCCGTAATCTCGTGCCAGCGCTGCTCACCGCAGTCGTCCTCGCGCTCGACTATCCACACGCCGATCAGATCGCCGAGCTGAATGCTGCGCGTCCGCCAGTCGTATTCACGCCATAGCGGTCGCAGGCGTGCATCCCAATCGACGCCGGCGGATATGTCGTTGAGGACTTTCCACACCGCCTCGCACACCTCGCGGTCGAACTCGGCGCGGTCGGTGATGGGCGCCTGCTTGAAGACTGTGTCGAGGTGCCCGACCGGACGCGATGGGTCGAACTGCGTGTACTCGTGTTGATCCGGCATCTTGTAGAACACGTGGACTTGTAGGCGCATCGATCCTCCTTCGCCGATTTTTCGCTTCCGTTTTTGGGCACAAAAAATCCCGGCCCGAGCCGAAGCCCGAGCCGGGATATCTCGCCTACTGATGTGCGTTGAAGTCCTGCCAGAACCGTAGCTCCGGTCTCTTGCGCTTGGGAGGATCCGCGAGCGGCACGAACTCCACCTCCCACGTCTCATCGTCGTCCTCGACCGGCGGCGCGATGCGCTCCGGACCGGCTGCCTCGCGCTCGGCCTCGCGAACTTGGAACGCCGCGTCGAACACCTCACGGCTCCCGTCATCGGGAGTTTCCGGGGCCATGAACGCGGACTTGTAGTCCGGCACGGTCGCGCCCGGCTTCTTGCTTGTCAGCGCGCGCCGCACGGCGTCCGTAACGCTCACCGGACTGACGTACGCGCGCCCGGCCGGACCGGCGAGAATCTCGCGCCCGTCCCAAGCACCGCGCCCGCGCGGGTTGTGCACGACGACGAACTCTGCGTCTCCGAGCACATGCCGCTTGGCGCCGTTGATGTAGACGTACTGCGTGCGGAACGCCATGCCGCCGTCCCGGATGCTGTCGAAATCCAGCACCTCGACCGACTCGACCTTGAACGGCTCCGCCCCTACCTGGTTCGCGCGCACGACCAGGCCCATGAAGAGCTCAGCCGCGTCGATGACGGTTACCGTCCCCAGCGCGTACTCACCACGCAGCGGGATCGCGGTGGACACAGCGCGTCCCTTGCGCGGCTTGGCCTTGCCGTGTCTGTTGCGCGAAGGAATTCGGGCGCCCTCGAATGTGGCTGAGGGAACCTTGGTCGTACCCGTATTCCTCAAGACAGCTCGTCCCCTGCTACGACGCGTACTTCCTCGCCCGGCTTGTAGTCGCGCCGGTTGATGGCCGTGCCTCCATTCGGCAGATCGGCGAGCAGCCACACCTTCTCGTATACGAACCGCGTGACCATCTCGCCGTTCTCAAGCACCTTGCGCGTGCTGGCGTACACCGTGTCGCCGTACTCGACGAGCTGCGGATCCAACGGATACGTGCTGCGGAAAATCTCCGCGTGCGCGGCGGCGTCCAGCAGAACCTCGCGCGGAATCTCGCGCGGCTCCTCTGCGGTGGTGGAAAATACGGCGCGCTTGTAGACAGAAGTCGTTGCCATCGTCTCGTTCCTTCGTAGGACGTTTCGATTTTGGGCATGAAAAAAGTTCCCTACGGCTCGCCAGCCGTAGGGAACACGAGAGCTAGCCAGACCCCCTAGCGGAGTCTGGCTAGCTCAGTGAGCGCGCGCTCTGTCAGCCCATGCGCTTGATCTTGGTGCCCCGGTCCAGACCGGACAGGTTGAACCGGTCACGCCAGTAGGACAGGTTCTCAGCGTTCAGGCCATACGCGTGATCCCACGTGATCACGGTCGGCTTGCCATCCTTGCCCATCGCGGGCAGTCCGAGCCGCGCGCGCGTTGCGCTGATCTCCTCGGCGGACAGTTCTCGCTCACCCGTGCGGACTTCCGAGATGACGTCGCGCAACTCGTTGTAGAGATCTTCGATTTCCTCGGAGCGCTGCTCCGCGCGAGTGATTGCGTCGGCAAGCTCACCCGGCTTGCTCAGCCGCTTGACCTCAGCAGCGATTTCCTCGCCCGACTCGATGACTGCCGTCATGGCATCGAACGCGTCCGCCTTGACCGCGCGCGCGACCGAAACCGCGCTCTCCGCGCTCGTGATCGCTTCCGCAGCCTTGTCACGCGCGCTCGTGAGCGACTTCTCAACCTTGGGATCCGTGGACGCTGCCAGAGCCTTGACCGCGTCCGCGTGCGCGCTCTTGGCCGCGCTGAGCGCGCTCTCAGCCGCGCGGAACTCCGTCTTGGCCTTGACCTCGGCAGCGCGCGCCGTGTCGTAAGCGCGCTCGTTGTCCTGCTGACGCGTGATGACCTCCGCGTTATCCCGCTCGTACTCGGCGACCTTGACGGACCAATCGTGCTCCGCGCTCCCGATCGCGCGACGGAACTTGCCAAGCGTGTTGCGCCGCATGTAGTCCGCCCGATCGAGAGCAACGAGCGGGAACAGCTGAGCAGCGTTAGCGGCCAACTTCGCCATGAGTGCACACTCCGATTTCCGGGAATGAGAATTGAATGGAATTTCCCGCGTTTTTATTCGCGCGATTTATTCCGCTGAATTTTTCAGCGATTTTTTCTCGCGCGATTTTCTCGCGGAATTCTGCGCGCGGGCACGCGAGCGGCGCGGGCAGTGCGCCCGGTCGGTCCGTGATCATGCCTGCGTGTGTCATAGCTCAATAATCCCAGGTCAGAGGCATGATCACCATATCCCGTGATCATACTGTGATGCCTTAGACGCCAATCTGTAGTCTTGATCTTGGTACCTACAAACAGCCATGTAGTCTTTTGATAACCAGTGTGACCAGAGTGGCGACGTACGCAGATGATCATCGAGTGGATCATGCAAAGCCGCAGGTCAGAGGCCTTTTGATCTTCGCATAGGTCCGACATGATGTCGGCATATTCGGCCCGACTAATTCTGATATGCCCGATTTGATATCGGCTTCCCCGTATCAACATGCGGCATGGGTATGCAGGCGGCTCGTATCATTATCCGAAGGTCAGGGGTTGATACGCGCTGCCGCTCGCGCAAGAGGTGAGGCGTGATCAGCAGCTCTAGTGGATCATCAATCAAGATCACATAGGTACTCAGCGCTGTGACCTGCAAGGACAACGGCACAATGGTAGCTAGTTGCTACGCCGCACGCCAGGGATCATGGATGCCAGCCCATTCGCAGAGTTCTGATGCAAGGTGGTTGCTGCCAGTACCCCACATTGGTCTAGACCATGATTCGATCATCAAACCGACTGGAGGCAGGCTCCATATGTCAATGGCCGTATGGTGCTTGTGTTAATCAGTCATGTGTCCGAGTTATCCGCTTTGCCACCATGATAACGGTCATTATCATGGTCAAACCATGATCCACAAGGCCATGTCAAGGTGTGGATACGTGAGGCCCAGGGGTGGCGCAGAGTAATTAAGACAAGCACCATACATGTGATGATGTCAATGCCTTGTTGTATCAACCTCTTGACACCCCCCTACCCTTAACGAATGATCTTGCAACCTGCGGGACTGGACATCCGCGCAACATGGCTCAGTTTAGCACGGAGCCAGTGGCCCCGGGGCTCTGACCTGCGATAATGTTCCGACGCGGTGTCGGGATAACTTCCATGCCCAGCGGCTCGATGAGTCAATATCTTGCTAACTGGCGGCGCTCGGACGCGCTGGTGTTCCATTTTTGCTCCAATAAAGATCAGTTCGCAGGTTTACACGGCGTAGCTGCCGCTCGGCGTCGCCGGCGAGCGGCAGACTAGGTGCATGACTGACGTACCCTCAGATGTGATTCAAGGCTGCGTGGCCTTGGGCACCATCGGACTTGCCACCGCAACGTTCAGCACCGTGCGCGCACAGCGACGCAGCAACCTCGATGCGACAGCGCCGCGCATCCTGGTCACCCAGTTCGCTGTCCAGGAGCAGCCCCGCGCGGGCTCGCCTGCCGCGCCGTCCACACAGCCGGTGAGCCCCGGCACTAGTTGGGATATGACACAACACGGAGCGACGGTCATGGGCGTATGGGCCGACGGGCAGATGCGGAACGAGGGATCTTCGACGGCTCTGGTTGCCATCGCGGGCGACGACGTCGGGCTCGATAAGGTCTGGGCCGAGGCGCCCGATCCGCAGGACAGCAGCCAGTTCGGGTACCCACTTCCTCAGCAGGGCGGACTGTATCTCCTGGCTCCGGGCGAGGAAGCCGTCTTCACAGTCCACTGGTGGCGGCCGTCGCACGACTGGATCTCGTCCCCCGAGGGTCAGACTCCGACGACCTCCTTGACGATTGCGGTTCGCGGCGCGGTGGAAGGCGGCCCGGTGGACACATGTGTGCTCCGCTTCGGCGCGCTGCCGTTCGTTCGGCAGCCGGGGAGGGACGGGTGGATGATCGCCAATGGGAACCCTGCTGCAAGCGCGCCGTCCAAGCCTGAGACCGCTCCTGTAGCCGAGATCGGCCTAATCCGCCGGGCTTACCCAAGGGGGCGCCTGTTCAGGCGTTAGCTGGCACTCCGACTCAGGTAGACAGATGGGAATGGCAGAGAGCCCCGGGGTCATAACTCCCGGGGCTCTCTGTGTGCTGTAGCCGACGCAACAGCTGCAGCGCCATGTCCAACTTCAGATAGGCCGCTCCACCGAGCCGGTCTGAGATCGACGCTATTCTCATCGACTTCTCATGTGTGAGCGTTAACGTCGGGCCTTTGGGTCAGGCAGCTGCCACTCGCCGCTGGTTAACGCCTGCCAGGTCTCCTTCGCCGTCCGCCGCGCGTCCCTACCGCGCTGGGTGGGGACGAATAGTCCAGAGAGAGGTTCGTCGGCCGACCGGACCGTCATGAGCGTGAACGGCTCAGGCGCGTCGATCTTGGCGGTAAGGGGCACTAGCCGCATTCGTACAACAGTTCGACCAACCATCTTCTCGCGGATCTCGGCAAACGGGACGCTGCGGCCGATGATTCCGGGGACATTGCGTGTCGTGTGCCGCAGGCGGTCCCACATCTCGGCGAGGATCGGATCGCCGGTCTCGGCGCGCATGGTGTTGATCTGCTGGAGCATCGGAAGGGCCCAGCGCTCGTGCCAGTCGAGCAGCTCCACGCGCGCCGCCTCGGCTGTCAGCGTCCACTCTGCGGCGTTGGCGCCGGGGCCGAGAGCCGGGAACCACTCCAGGAACAAGCGGTTGGCCGCGAGGACGTTCCAGTACCGGTCGTGGACGTAGGCCGCGATGGTCATGTGCGCGCAGCTCGCGATGAGGTCCTCTGGCGTGCGATAGGGGCCGGGAAGCGCGGGTGGCTCGTGGCCGCGCATCAGCACGAACAGGCTGCGGCGCTCCCCGGGGGACATCTCCAGCACCTCGGCGAGCTTGTCGAGTGTCTCGATCGGCGCCTGGGGCTGCACCAAGCCGGCCTCGTACTTCTTGTAGGTGTTGACGTGCACGCCGATGGCGTCTGCGACGGCCTCCTGGGTGTACTTGGCTGGGCCGGGAGGGCGGAGCCGGGTGCGGCACGTGAGGACCAGATTCGCCAAGTCGATGTTGAACTCGGCGTCCTGACGTGCCATGCAGCCTCCTAGGTAAGGCCGGTCTAGACCACGACGCTAGCATCTACGCGATCTGATGACAGAGGGGTTTAAGGGGCCCATGTAAAGGGGCCGTAAAAATACACACCGTGGGTGTCTGGTCACTGCGGTGCTGGTGAAGAGATCCTCGTTAAAGTCAAGTACTCCTTAAGGGGGAATAAAGCTGTGGGCGAGGAAGACGAGGGCGGGACAGTCGAGGAGATCCTGGAGGCGTTGGCGCGCTTGGTGGAGCGCGGCGAGGTCGTCGTCCGGGGTGCCTTGACGGCATCGCCACGCCAGGTGGAGGTGGAGATCCAGTAGATGGGTTCGTAATGCACGACGTCTACCTCTGATCGGATATAGCTGCTACCTTTAACCCAACCGAGCAGGTTGGAGCTGAGATGACTCTCCCCACGTGTCAGCGGGACACTCCGGGCAGGGAGCGCACGCGATGCGGCCTCCCTGCCCGGGAGCAGCCTTACTACGTAGTGCTGCCAGCTCGCAGGGGCTCAGACGGCATCGTCCTCGACAAGGGCGGCCCACTTGAGCTCACTCTGTGCGCCGGCTGCGTCGAAGAACTGTTCGCATCCCTCGATCCCTTTATCGCGAACGCCGAGAAGGCGCCGCTGCGCCAGACCCTCGACGTCGAGGACAGATTCGGCCAGCCGTGGTCGGCTGAGATGCTCCGGGCGTTGGCAAAGGCCGTCGCAGGTCTCGATGTTCCCGAGAAGGGGCGGCTGGAAGCAGTTTTGGAAGCGCAACTGCTTACCATGGTCGACACGGACCCGGAGCTCCACGCGAAGATCAAGCGGGAGCTTGCTGGGATCCGGCTGGAGAAACGCTCCCGCGCGGAGGGCAAGCGGAAGCAAGCCGCATCGTGACCGTCGCGCTGATAGAGAAGACGGTCGAGGACTGGCTACGACCGAAGTCGGACAACACCCAGCGTGGGTACCGACGTGATCTAGAGTTGTGGCTCGGATACTGCGAGCAGGCCGACGTGGATCCGCTGTCCGCCGTCCGGTCGGATGCGGAGAAGTTCCGTGCGTGGTTGGAGGAGAACGGCTGCGCGGATGCGTCGGTTGCTCGGCGCATGCGGGGCGCCTCGTCCTTCTACGCCTACGCCGTCGAGGAAAGTGTGGCGGAGCGCAACCCGTTCATCAAGGCTTCGAAACCGAAGATCGACACGACCTTCTCCGCAACCGTGTGGCTCAGTGAGAACGAGGCCGCGCGGTTCCTTCGTGCTGCGGAGCTGCGGGTGCGCAACGAGCGCCCGGGGCGACCGGCGTACGTGACGGCGATGCGCAACTGGGCGATGGTGTCGGTCACGCTCATCCTCGGCCTGCGCACTGACGAAGTGGCGTCGCTGACGGTTGGGGACTACACCGAGGTCGCCGAGGTCATGGGTTTGAACGTGCGGGGCAAGGGCGGCAAGCAGGTCCGTCGCACTGTGCCACCGCAGCTCGCGGAGTGCATAGACCGCTACCTGGCCGAGCGCGGTTCGCTGCGCGACGAGAACCCCCTGTTCGCCACCGCAACCGGACGGGTGGTCGACTACAAGACGCGGTACGAGATGGTCGGGGTGATCGCGCGGGACGCGCGGCTGCCCAACGCGTTGAGCATCACGCCGCACTCCCTGCGCCACACCTTCGCGACACTATCCTCCAAGGGAGGCGCGTCGACTCGGAACATCAAGCGCGCCATGGCCCACTCCTCTGAGCGAACCACCGAGCGGTACCGGCACGACGAGATGGATGATCCGTCGGTGCTGATGGCGGATGCGCTTCTGCGCTAACACTCTGGTCGCTCCCCTGCATAGCGTGCTGATACGGACTCTATTCAGCGCATGAGGAGCGGCCATGCCCATGAACGATCACTACGCCCACGCGAAGTTCACCAACGTGACGCGCGAGCTGCACATGCGGGACGGTTCGCGGATCGGCCTGGTGCGCGGGGTTTCCGAGCTCGTCTCGCAGCTGGCCGCCGACGCGGAGGCCGCGTTGACCGCGGCGGCCCAACTGGTGGACGTGGTGGAGAGCGGCGGCGAGGACGAGGAGATCTTCTCGGTGGCCGTTACCTTGGGGCGTGACGCCGCGACGGCGGTGGCGACCGGGTACCAGGTGGCGGCGGCCCTGGACGTCCCGGATTTCGATCTCGATGTGCACTGTGTTCTGACTTCCCCCCTGAGTGCCGTGTCCTAACATTGACGTTCGTGTTCGAACTACGCTTGGCGTGACGGCGGACGAACACGCAGGGGCGCGCATGCTTGATTGGTTGGCCTCAGGCCTAAGCAGTGTCGAAGGGTTCTCCCTCGACGCGCCCATCGTTCTCGGTCCCGTCCTGACAATCGTCGCCGTCCTCCTGATGAACGAGTGGATCGTGCCCGGCCGGACACATCGCCGGGTTCTGAAGGAGAACAAGGAGCTGCGCGAGCTGATCGAGAAGATCATCCCCTTGGCGCAGAGCATGGTCGAGGCGACCGAGGCGATGACCGCTACGGCGGAGAGGTCGGTGCGTGTCATGGAAGACGTGGTCAACGCCATGGGCGGCGCGCGTCCGGTCTACAGGGCAGCGCGGTGAGCCGGCGAAGCGGCTTCCAGCCGCACACCGAGGTCAACGAGCACCGGACCGAGATGGATGAGCTGTGCGCGCGCATGCGATCGGCCGCCGCGCAGATGCGCGCGCACAGCGCCGGATCCGCCGAGGTCGAGGACCGCAACCGGCGTCTGGCCCTCGCTGAGGGCGCAGCCTTGCAGGAGGAGATGAAGTCATGGCCGCACGCGAGCCGAAGCCCGAGGAGTCCAAGAGCGAATGTGACAACCACGCCGGCGTAGATGCCGTGTTCGTGAGCGACGGCGGCGGGAAGCACCAGCCCATCCGCCTGTGCAAGCCGTGCCTGGCCAGGATGGAGCGGGCCCAGGTGCCCAGGCGCGGGGGCATCCGCGTTGGCTAGGAAGCGCAAGCCTCAGAGCGGTATGGCGTCCGACGCGTTGCGGCGGGCGCGCGAGAGCTTGGAGCGGGTGAACTCCGTGGCGCCGGCCGCGCCGCCGAGCGGTGCGTGGGAGCGGCAGGCCACGGGGCAGGGTACGTGGGGCCGTCCTGGTGCGGAGCGCAGGACCCGGGAGTATCCGGTGTCCGAGCAGCAGCGGATGGTCGAGGCCTACCGTCGGCGTGATCAAGCCAACCGCAAGCCGTCGGTCGGGCGTGCGGTGGACGCGTACACCAGCGGGGAGTCGCTCAGCGAGCTGCTGCCGGTGGACCTCGGCGTCTCGCCGCACACGATCAACCCGACCAGGCCGCGGTGCGACCGGGGCGGCTACGACTCGCGGGCGCAGACGGTGCGGGTCACGTTCCCGCGCTCGGGTGCGATGTACGAGTACTACGAGGTCCCGCCGAACGTGTGGCGCCAGCTGGTGCGCGCCCGCTCGGCGGGCCGGTACATCGATCGGGTCTTGGACACCTACCCCTATGCGCGGGTGACGGGCCCCGGTGCCGGCGACTCGTCGTACGGGTACTTCTCGGAGAACTCTCCGCAGTACGCGAGGCCTGCGAGCAACCCCGGAGCGGGCTTGGGTGCGCTGTTCGGGCCGCAGTTCGGCGGGGCGTCCGAGCCGTTCGTCGCGGATGACGACGACTCGTGGACCGGGTACGAAGGCGACACACCGGACTACGGGTACGACGACTACACGGATGAGGGGCCGGGGTGGGCGCAGTGATGCCCGTGTTCATCGCCGTGACCAGGACGCTGCCAGCGTTCCCGCGCTACTACCGTACGTGGCGCCAGGAGTTGGACCCGCCGTTCCGGCGCTGTGACAGCGCCTACGTGCTGCGGCTGCCGTGGCTGCACTGGGCGCTGGTGGCCGGGCGTTGGCACTCGCGCGCCCGGGATGTGGACGCGGCGATCGAGGGCCTCGGGGTCACGATGATGGCGATCGATGACCTTGAGCAGGATGCGCGCGAGAGGGTACTGAACCACCGGGCTTATACGGAGGCTGAGAGTGAAGCTGAGACGGTCGAAGCCGCACGTTGACGGCAAGGTCGCGCAGCGTATCGCGAGCCTGGACCGGATCATGCTGCTGGACCAGGCGGACGTCTACGGGTCGATCATCGCGGGGAAGCTGTATGCGCTGCGCATGTTCCGGGGTGCGGCGCTGGACGAGCTCGCCGAGGCGGAGCAGGCCTACCTGGTGCTGGGGGCGATCTTGGCGGAGGCGCGCGTACGTGAGGAAGCCAAGGCCGAGCTGCACCGGAAGATGTCCTAGTTGAAGTTCACCGCGTAGATCACGAACGCGATGAACCCGAGGACGACCAGGAGCACGATCCACGCGGTGATGTGCGGGTGGCTCTGGTTGCCCTTGCGCAGCGCGTAGTACACGCCGGCGCCGACGGCTGCGCCGGCGATGTCGTGCTCCAGGGCGCGCTTGGTCGTGTGGCCGGCGACGACCTGATCGAAGCCACCGTGGTCCATGGAGCCCGGTCCGCCCGGCATCTGGTCGCTCATGACTTCCTCCCCTTCCGTTGGGACAGGCAAGAATATCAGAACCCGTCGATGATCCGTTTCGCGACGTCAACGCCGAGGCCGTACTTCTCGGCGATCTCCGTGTAGGTCATGCCGCCGCCGTAGTACTCCTCGCAGAGCCAGCTGTCGCGCTGCTCGTTCTTGCGCACGCGCTTCGGCGTGGTGGCGCACGGTGTGCCGCAGGCGACGGCAACCGGCCTGGTGCCGAGGGCGATCGGGTCGTCGCAGGCGCGGCAGCACAGGACCATGACCGGTCCCTTGTTCTCGTTCACGCCAGGCCCTGTTGGCGTGCGATGCCGGCGAGCTCGCCGAGGTTGAACGGCGTGATGTAGACGCTGCGCGTGGCGGCGGCCTTGGGCTCGCCCTTGGGGGAGGTGTCCTCGACGATCGTGCGCAGGTCGTAGACGACGGTGCCGTTGGTGCGGTGCACCTTATATACGTCGACGCGGTAGCCGGGCGCCTTCTCGGCGAGCGAGGCGATGAATTCTTCGTCCGGGTGCAGGTCGTCCATGCCGCTCATGATAGCGGGCTAACACCCCCGCAGCCGGTCAACCTACGTTTGTTATATCCGTAGGTTGACAAGGGGTGGCGATGGCGGCGACGGCGCACGAGGAACTCGCCGAGGGCTTCATCGAGGCGTTCGACGACGAGACGGCGGCCGAGGCCGAGGCCCGTGTCGCGAGCGAGGTCGAGCTCGACCCCCTCAGCCAGAACTTCGTGGACGACCTGGTCGACCGGCTGCTGATCCTGACCGACGAGGTCTCCGGACATCCGCTGCGCGAGTACCAGACGCCCTTCGCCAGGCGCTTCATCGAGTCCGTGATCATCGGCGACGGTGACACGATCACGGCACTCTTCTCGCGGCAGTCCGGCAAGTCGGAGACGGTGTCGGATGTCGTCGCCACCCTCATGATCTTCCTGCCGGTGCTCGCGCAACGCTATCCCGACCTGCTCGGCAAATTCAATGAGGGCGTGTGGGTCGGCGCGTTCGCACCTGTGGACGAGCAGGCCGACACTCTCTACGGCCGCATCGTCGCGCGGTTGACCTCGGAGCGGGCCGAGGAGATCCTCGCGGACCCGGAGATCAACGACCGGCTCGTGGGACGCGGCCGGGAGGTGAAGCTCAAGCGGCTCGGGTCGCTGGTCAGGAAGACGACCGCACATCCCCGGGCCAAAATCGAGGGCAGGACGTACCACATCATCTTGCTCGACGAGGCTCAGGATGCTGACGAGAAGGTCGTCAACAAGAGCATCTCGCCGATGGGCGCCTCCACCAACGCGACCAGCGTCTGGACCGGCACACCGACGTATGTCAAGGGCGTGTTTTACCGGCAAATTCAGGCGAACAAGCGGCGGGCGAACCGGCGCGGTGCGCGCATCAGCCACTACGAGGCTGACTGGCGGCGGGTGGCGAAGTCGAATGCCAACTACCGTAAATTCGTCAGCAAAGAGATGCTCAGGATCGGCGAGGACTCGGACGAGTTCAAGTTGTCCTACAGGTTGATGTGGTTGCTGGACCAGGGCATGCTCACCACGTCCGAGCGCATGGATCAGCTCGCCGACCCGTCCATGCAGGTCGTTCACGCCTACCACCGCTCCCCCGTCCTTGTCGGCATCGACCCGGCGCGCAAGCAGGACTCCACGGTCGTGACGGTCTGCTGGGTGAATTGGCAATATCCTGATGAGTTCGGCCAGTACGAACACAGGGTATTGTCATGGCTTGACCTGGGGGGACTCGGGTGGGAAGAACAGTATTTCCGGATCGTCGAGTTCCTGGCCAACTACAACGTCATGGCGATCGGCATCGACTCCGGCGGGGTCGGCGACGTCGTCGCATCGCGCCTGCGTGTGCTGATGCCGGGTGTGGAGATCATCGACATGAAGTCGGACCGAACGTCTCAGTCGGGCCGGTGGAAGCACCTGCTCGCGCTGATGAACTCGGGCATGCTGACCTGGCCGGGGCACAGCAAGGCCAAGCGGCTCAAGACGTACCGCCGGTTCAGGACCCAGATGGAAGACGCCGAGCTGCGCTACGAGGGCCCCCATGTGATCGTCGCGGCTCCGCGCGCGGCGGATGCGCATGATGACTACGTGGACTCGCTCGCCAACGCGCTCGCCCTGACCAAGGACATGGGCATGCCGGAGGTCGAGGTCAGCAACAGCGTCTTCTACTAGAGGCGCTACTAGCCGGACCGGCCCGGCGGATATCCTGGCATTGACTTGTTAGCGGATCGGACCCCACTCGGTGCAGTGTGCTGGAAGGCACCGACATGGCTGTTCCCCTGCTCAACTCCCCCTCGCACGTCGACGGGCTCTACACCGCGTACGGGACGGGCTTCGGACTCCAGCTCGTCAACGCGTACACCATCACGGCCACCGACAACACCGGGATTTTCTCCTTCCCGTACGTCAGCGCGCTCGGCAAGATCCGCCTCATCGTCAGCGTCACCGCGATCTCCGGGGCATCGGCGTCGCTGACCGTGGCCTACCAGGAGTCGGTGGACGGCGTCACGCTCAACCCCACCCCGGCCCTGACGACCTCGGCGCTGACCGCGACCGGCGAGACGTGGGTAGCGGCGGCCACTGGCCCGATCTACAACACCGGCGAGCTCGTGTGCACCGTCGCCGGCACCACCCCGTCGGTGACCTTCTCCGCGTGGCTGGCGGTGTGGAACAAGTGACCAAGGCGCGCCGCCACGACGCGGTCGCAGCCCACGAGCAGAGCGAGACCATCCATCTGCTCACCCACGTGCCGAACCACGTCCGGCGCGAGGACGACCCGCACTATCACCTGTTCGAGCAGGCCAAGGCGCGGCTCAAGCGGCAGGGGCTGTGGAAGTGCCTGATCGACGACGACCTGTGCGACGGCGAGCCGGAACTGCACCACACCTTCATCGAGTTCTCCCAGATCAACGCGGTCGACTCGGACAAGGTCGCCAAGGGCCTCGGGTTGCACTTCGAGGACGACGAGGAGTTCCAGGCGTGGGTGGAATCTCCGGCGAACCTGGAGGTGCTCTGCCGCAACCACCACATCAGCCACTTGGGTATCCATCACATCCCGGGGCCGCTCTGGGAGGCGATCAGGTTCCACAAGGCAGGCACCGCGCCGGCCGCTGAGGTCAAGACGGCGGCAGAGGTCGGGGAATGAGCGCCAGCGGCCAGCGGCATCCGGGCTGGCGGCGGCACCCCGGCGTGCGCACGGAAGGGCAGCTGACCCGCGGTGAGCGCGCGGCGGACCGGATGCGCAACTCGATGGGCAGCTGGGCGTTCGTGTTCGGGGCGCTCGGGTTCCTCGCGGTGTGGATGGGGTTCAACCGGCACAGCGGATTCGATCCATACCCGTTTATCCTGCTGAACTTGCTGCTGTCCTGCGTTGCGGCGCTCCAGGGCGCGATCCTGCTGATCGCCGCCAAGCGAAGTGACCAGGTCTCCAGCGAGCTGGCGCAGCACGACTACGAGGCGGACGTGGCGAGCCGGGAGCTGCTGACCATCTTGCAGGCCGATTTCGCCACCCTCGCCATCCGGCACGCCGAGCTCACGGCGCAGCACGCCGAGCAGACCGCGCTGATCGCGCAACTGCTCGCGCTCGCGGGCCCCCAGGAAGCGGACCCGACCGGCACCAGCGCGGGAGAGCTCAGCTCATGAGCACGAAGACGGTGTACGTGTCCATCGGCAACTCGGACAACAAGCTGCCACAAGCCGAGTGGTACTACTTCGCCTGCGAGGTGAAGATCGTCGCCGAGATGTACTCGCGGGCGTGGCACGGCACGTGGAGCTCGGAGACTCTGAGCGCGTATCAGAACGCGGTGTTCTGCTTCGAGGTGCACCCGGCGCACGTCGAGACGGCCAAGGACCGGCTGCGCGAGCTCGCGACGCGCTACGGGCAGGACTCGATCGCGTGGGCCGAGGCTGAGACGGAGTTCCTCGTGCCGCTGCCCGGCTTGACATAGTATCAATAGCACGAGATAACACTTCTTCCATCACTGGGATCACACTCGGAGTAGATCGACCGAGGAGGTCACCGATGGGTCTGTCTCCCAGCCCGCAGTTCCCGGAGCGCTCGCCCCAGCAGTACGAGGCCGTTCAGACCTCGAACCCCGAGCGGCGCGGCATCCTGCGCTTCGAAGAGGGAATCAGCACCGATACATCCGTGCCCGACGACTTCGTGTTCGGAGCCATGCAGGGCTACCGCACGCCCGCAGGTAGGCCCAACCACAACCTCAACGTCTACGAGAAGCCGGCCGAGCAGACGATGAAGGAGCGCGCCCACCTGGGCAGCGCCGCGTGGCCGGACGCCCCGTCCTTCGTGGGTGAGTTCCGGCACGGCACCACCCCCATCGCGGAGCAGCGCTACGAGCAGGTCACCCGGGACGGTCGCCACCAGGACCGCAAGAACGCCGAAGTCATCTCGGACTGAGGGGGCACTCCATGGGCAGCAAGGGCGGAGCCAAGAAGCCGCCGGCGGACGACCCGTTCGAGCGGGAGATGCAGGGGCGCGCCAAGAAGGCAGAGGGCGACGCCGACCTCGCGCACGAGAAGGCGCGCTCGCTGCGGCTGGCCAACAACGAGCGGGAGTCGCGCCCCGGCGGCGCCGACTCGGAGTCGGCGGCCAAGGTCGGTGTGCACCACGCGCAGGCTGCGGTGCACGCCGCGCGTGCTCGGGTGTTCGACGAGCAGGCCGAGGCGGTGCGCTCCAAACGTGTGAACGACAGCGCCGCGTATGTGGGCAACCAGGACCGGATGCGGCGCACAGCGGATAACGCCGACGCGAAGTCGCAGGCCGAGGTCGCGCACTCCCACGCTCGCGCTTCGCTGACGCACGAGCAGGCGAAGTCGACGGCGTGGAAGCGGGAGAACGAGCACGAGGCGCACGTCTCCGCGCAGGACCGATTGGGACGAACGCAGAGCAACGCGGATGCCAAGTCCCAGGCGGATGTGGCACACACCCACGCCCGTACCGCGCATACCCAGGCACAGGCGACCAAGACGCAGGCGGAGACCGCAGCGGTGCGGTACCGCACCTCTTCGGCCGCGCGCGACGAGCCGTTCAAGCGCGAGTCCGAGGCGCGGGCGCGCACGGTGTGGGGCCAGCAGGACGAGGACCGGGCGCGGCGCAACGCGCACTTCGAGGCTCGGGCCCACAGGGAGAACGTCCACAGCACGATCGCGGCCGTGCGCGGCGTGCTGGGCGCGTTCGGCGGCGGCAACGGAGAGCTGCGGTCGGGACTGCGCGGCCAGATCCGCGGCCAGTGACAACCGGGATCGGGTGCTGATATGTCGATGATGTTCCCGTCGCCGAGCATGCGGGCTGCGGCATCCGACCTGACCATTTCGATTTCACCACTCGGTCTAGTCGAATTGGCCGATGAGGAATTCGAAGTTCATGGCCCACGTTTGAACAGGTACGCCACTAACATGGCGTTTTTCTTGGGTCATCATTGGGGCTATCGTCGGGAATCGGGAGAGCCGCAGCTCACGTTCAACTACGTGGGCGCGTTCTCCCGGTACCTGACGAACTTCTGCTTCTCCAAGGGAGTGCACTTCTCCAGCGAGAAGGCGACCGAGCACATTGTGCCAGCTCTTCTCAAGCGTATCTGGGAGGTGGACAACAACAAGCCGAAGCTGCTCCTGGAGCTGGGGGAGCTCGGCGGTGTGAACGGTGACGCATTCGTCAAGATCGCGTATGAGGAGCCATGGGAAGATGCCTCTGGCCTGGTACATCCCGGCCGCGTGCGACTCCTAGCGCTGAATCCGGCATTCGTCTTCCCGGAATATCATCCACACGATCCCGAGCGCCTCATTCGCCTGAAACTGAAATATCGCTTTTTTGGCACGTCCACCGAAGGAACTCGCAGTGTATTTACTTACACGGAGATCATTACGGATGAGTCCGTCGAGGAGTTCATCAATGATGAGCTGATCGACTCGCGCAAGAACGCACTCGGGCAGATTCCTGTCGTGCACATCGCGAATATCCCGGTCCCGGGTAGCCCGTGGGGGCTGTCGGATATCACCGACATCATCACGCTCAACAGGGAATATAACGAACAGTGCACGAATATCGCGGACATCGTGAACTACCACGCAGCGCCGATCAATGTGATCTACGGCGCCAAGGCTACCAACTTGGAAAAGGCACCGAAAAAGCTGTGGGCGGGCCTTCCCAAGGATGCTCGGGTCGAGACCCTCGATAACGGGATCGACCTGGAGGGGCCGCTGGCCTACCTGGAGCTGATCAAGAGGGCGATGCACGAGCTGACCGGTGTGCCGGAGACGGCGCTCGGCCAGGTCCAAGCGATCAGCAACACCTCGGGCGTCGCCCTGGCCATGACTTTCCAGACGACGATGCTGCGCTGGCACTACAAGACGACCCAGTACGGGTCCGGCTGCCAGAAGATCAACGCCATCGCGCTGCGCACGATGTGGATCTACGAGCCGGACACCCGCAGGTACGATCCGGCGCTGGAGGGCCTGAAGACAGAGGACTACCAGGCTGACGAGATCGACCCTATGGACGCGGCGAACTACCGCACTACGTGCGAGTGGCCGCCACCGCTGCCGGTCGACATCCTCGTGCTGCTCAACGAGATCCAGTCCAAGCTCGGCTTGGGGCTGATGTCCAAGCGCGGGGCGCTCAAGGCCTTGGGTGAGGAGTTCCCCGAGGACGTGCTGGCGGAGATCTTCGACGAGGCGATGGACGAGGCCAAGTACCAGGGTGCACTTGACATGCTCAAGGCATGTATATCTAGTGCTATTCTCCAGGAGACAGGACTTCTGCCCGAGGGGATGGAAGTTCCGCCGCCCGCGCCGCAAGGCGAGGGGGCACCCGCAGCAGGCCCGATGCCGGGAGTACCCGGTCGCGGCGGCAGCGGGGATATCAAGGCTCTACAAGACCGACTCGTGGCACTCTCGGCAGGCACCGTTCTCGCGGGCCAGCTGCGTAATCCGGACAACAGCCAGGATTCGGAGACGTGACATGAGCGAGACCGACGTGATCACCATTCCCGTCGTACCGCCCGCGCCGGCACAGCCGACTGCCCCCACCTTCACCGCTGAGGACATCGCCGCTGCCCGGCAGCAGGAGAAGGACAAGCTGTACAAGCGCCTGGAGACGAACCAGGAGACGCTCGGCCAGATGCAGTCCCAGCTCGCGGTGCTCACCGCGGAGCGGGAAGCGGCCGAGACGGCTCGTTCGGAGGCTGCGGCTGCCGCCGAGGCTGAGCGTGTGGCAAGCGTTCAGGCACAGATGGACGCCAAGTCGTACGCGGAGACGCGGATCTCCGAGTTCGAGCAGCGCATGGCCGCGATGCAGGCCGAGCGCGAGGCGGAGCGGGCGGTGCTGGCGCGGGAGCGGGAGTACGGCGAACTCCAGTCCTACCGCGCGGAGCAGATGCAGACCGCCGGCCAGCAGATCGCGCCGGAGCTGATCGATCTCGTGAGCGGCAACACCCGCGAGGAGATCGACGCGTCGGTGGCCCTCCTGACCGCCCGCACCCAGGCGATCGTCGAGTCCATCCAGACGGCTCAGGCCGCTGCGACCCCGCCGCGCGGTGTCGCTCCGACCGGCCGGCCGAACGTCGACCCGCTCAACCCGCAGGGGCCGGGCACGAAGACGTACACGGCGCAAGATCTCAAGAGCATGTCAATGGGCGATTACATCGCCAACCGTTCGCAACTACTCGGGGCACTCTCCGACCAGGTCCGGCGAAACGGCCTGTACGGATAACCATCCATCCCGTAACGGAAGGCCCTAACAGTGGCCAGTGCGATCACGGGTACGCCGAATCTCTCGGCAAGCCCCACCAACTACTCCGGCAGCAACAGCATGCTGACGCCGGCGATCCAGACCATCTGGTCCAAGGAAATCCTCAACGCCGTTCGGTAGGGGACCCCGTCGGGCGACCGGCGGGTAAACACCACGCTGTATCGGTGAACCCCTCTGCAGTTCGGCAGGGGAATACCGAGGGAACCTAGCGCCTAGGACTCCGTAGAGACTACACGCGAGGCATCTCCCATAGATTCGACCGCCAGGCGCTCACGCGGCCGAGACTGGAGATGAAGATATAGTCCGACCTGCACCGATAGTAAAGGTGCAGAGGCTGGCAGAAATGACCAGCCCCCGCCGATCGGCCGGGTAACAAAGTGCTTCCAGGCGATGCCGATCCTCAGGTTCGAGCAGTTCGCTGTCAAGAAGACCGAGCTCGGGGTAGCTCCCGGTCTCACCATCAACTTCATGCGGTCGATTCTCGGGCTCTCAGGTGCCCGTTGTGCCGCCTGACACGGTGACGTGTCAGTGAAAACCACGCTGTATCGGTGAACCCCACCGCTGCGCCACCGGGGAATACCGAGGCAACCCGTACCGGGGAGTCCGTAGAGACTACACGCGAGGCGCACTCCGATAGGACTGGAAGGCCGGTATAGCCGACCGGGACTGGAGTCGAAGATATAGTCCGATCTGCATCGATGGCAAAGATGCAGAGGCTGGCAGAAATGACCAGCCCGCTCCGGCCCTGTCCGGAGCGGTAACAGAAGTGACAACAACCTGGGTGATGCGTCGCAGCTCGTCGAGGGCGTGCGCATGACCACCAACGCCCTCACGGCGTCGCAGTTCAGCATCACCGTGGCAGAGCAAGGCTACGCCGTGGCGGTCACCGAACTGCTGCTCAACGCCTCGTTCGACGACGTCATGGCGAGCGCCAGCCGGCTGCTCGGACGCAACATGGCGAAGTACCTCGACAACCTGGCGCAGTCGACGCTGCTCCTGGCGACGTCGCTGATCTTCGGGTACTACAAGGACCCGGCCGCGTCGATCACGGCGAACTCGCCGTACGACCTGGGCACGGTGGGAACCTCCACCAACACCCTGACGGGCGGGTACTACTTGACCCCGTCGGCGATCCGCGACATCGGGGAGAACCTCGCGACGCTCAACGTTCCGCGCATCGGTGAGACCTATGTGTGCTTCGTGCACCCTCACCAGTCGCGGCACCTGCGGGAGTCGCCCGAGTGGATCGAAGTCACCAAGTACGCAGCGCCCGGTCTGCAGCGAGACACCTTCGCACTGGCCGCCTGATCCAGCAATGGATCAGTGAAAAACCCGAGAATTGCTGGAACATCCTGTTAGACCTCAGCGCCACAGCGTGGGACGAAAGTCCGAGCGCGACGGCTTGAGAAGCTGAGGGTAGGGACAATCAGCAGCCGAGCCCGTCTGGACTAGCTCCGACGGGAAGGTTCACAGACTATGTACGGGTCACCCCACGTGGGTGAAGATATAGTCGGAGCTGCATGGAGACATGCAGAGGCTAGCGGAAACGACTGGCCCCGCGTAGCAATACGTGAGTAACAAGACTGAACTTCATGCTTGGTGAGATCGGCCGGCTGTTCGACACGATTTTTATCGAGACGACGCAGGTTACGCAGCAGACGAACTCGGCAGCGCAGCAGGTTTACTCTGCGATCGCCATCGGAGACAACGCATTCGGGCACGCCATCAGCCTTCCCGTCGAGCTGAGGGACGGCGGGGTACTCGATTTCGGACGTGAGCATGCACTTGCCTATCGTAATGACTGGGCCCTCACGGCGTGAGCCGTGAGTGAAAATTCCGAGAATTGCTGGGAAGCCCGTACCACCTGACAGCACCACAGCGTGAGTCGAAAGACTGAGCGCGACGGTTCGAGAAGCTGTCAGCAGGGGTTATCAGCAGCCGAGCCCGCCTGGACTAGCTCCGACGGGAAGGTTCAGAGACTATGTACGGAATACCTCAATAGATTGAGGTAAAGATATAGTCCGATCTGCGTTCGAGAGGCGCAGAGGCTGGCAGAAATGACCAGCCCACTCCGGATGACCGGAGGGGTAACAGCGAGGGTACGCGATCTTGGGAATGGGACTGATCACCAACCAGTCCGTCATCGTCTGCCAGACCAACTGATTCGGAGCTCATAACTATGCCGACACAGCGCAAGCGCCCGCAGGATCTCACGGGGCGCCAGACCGAGGCCCTGGCCCGCAAGCGGGACGAGGACGCTTCTCGGGCGGCGGAGATCTCCATGGCGACGGCGGCGGCCGAGCGCGAGGAACTGGAGACCGCGGTCATTGACCTCACGGCCAAGCCGGAGATCGAGGACGTCCGTCCGGTCGAGATCGCCTCGCCTACCCGCAGGGTGCGTGTCACCGAGGATCTGGAGGACACGATCTTCGGGCACGGGAACTTCTACACCCTGCGGGCCGGCCAGCAGTACGTGCTGCCGCGTGAATTCGCCGACCACCTCGACCGGCTCGGGTTCGTGCACCACTGATGGACGCACCCGAGATCGGCGCTTACTACGCGCTGGCCGAGTCAGCGCGCCTGGGCGAGGGGGACACCGCTCTCCCGCCCGGCGCGCTGGTCAAGGTCGTCAGGGTCGCGCCCCCGGGCGAGCCGGGCGTGGGGCGCAGCGGCCACGAGACCGTCATTGCCGAGTACGTCTACGACGTGGCCGGTGTCGACGGGCGCGGGGAGGCTGTGCGAATTTCGCACGTCCGCTACCTGGGTCTTGCCCTGCCCGCGTTCACCGCGACCTTTACTCCCGCCGAGAGCCCTGAGGGGGTTAGCTGATGGCTGGCCAGTTCACGCCCGTGGGCAGTCAGTACGCCTTGGACTACCTCTCCGGCACGTTGGACACCAACCTCGCCGGCGGGACGGCGTTCTCGACGTACCTGATGCTGGTCACCGCGCCGCCCTCGAACCTGTCGTCCCTCGCGACCTACCCCGAGGTCGCGGCGGCCGGATACGCACGGCAGCCGGTCTCCTGGACAGCGGCGTCGGTCAACTCCTCCGGCGCCTATCAGCTCTCGAACTCGACCTCGATCCTGTTCGGTCCGTTCACCGCGGCCTCCGGCATCGGGGCTGCGGCCACCGGTTGCGCGCTGGTGACGACCCTGACCGGGATCATCGGGAAGCCGCTGATGTACTGGACGTTCTCCACCCCTGGCTCGGCGGGCCAGAACGCCAGCCTGCAGCTGCCGATCGGCGCGCTGACGATGGCGCTGTCGTAAGGGGGCGGGGATGCAGGAGACGGCGCTGATCGCGCGCATGAGGGCGGAGCTCGGCGACCTCGGCACCCCATTTCAGGACCTTTACACCGGGACGGGCGAGCAGTCGTACTACGACCTGTCCGAGTCCTCCATCTCGGCGGCGAAGCTGACTGTGAACGTCAACGGCGTCTCGCGGACTCTGGTGGAGGGCGCGGACTACCAGCTGCTGGCCGCCGAGGGGCGCGTGATCCTGCTCGGGAGCCTCGACCCGCTTCCGCAGGGCGCGGCCCTGGTGGTTTCGGGGCAGGCCTCGGGGATGTTCCTGGAGGAGGAGCTGGCAGTCTTCGCGCACGAAGCGGTACTGATGCACTGCGACAAGCGGTTCACGCCCACGCGCGTGATGGACGCCCACGGGTTCATTCAGTACGTCGATACTCCGATGAGCTTGGCCACCCTCCCGGAGATCGAGGAGCTGCCGCTCGCGCTGCTGGCTGTGGCCAACGCGTTGTGGGCGTTGGCGACGGATGCGGCGTCCGACGTCGACATCATCACCGTCGAGGGCACGCATGTGCCGCGCAGCCAGAGGTTCGAGCAGCTGATGGCGCAGATTGACGCCGTCAGTGCCCGGTACCGGGACTACTGCGCGCAGCTCAACATCGGGTTCTGGCGTATCGAGGTGGTGGAGCTGCGACGCGTCAGCCGCACTACCAGCAGGTTGATACCCATCTACAGGGAGCGCGAGTACGACGACTACGGCCTCGCTGTCAGGCAGCTGCCACCGACCAACCACCGCAACGACGACGACAGCGACATCGCCAACCCAGGCTTCGGTGGAGGTTGGTGGTAGGTCATGGGGCGCGTGGACTTCAAGCGGGGCAGGTTCGGGATCGGGTTGGAGACCAGGTCGATCGAGCAGGGGCTGCGCGGCTGGCAGTCGCTGACCGGCGACCTGGTCGACTACTGGCGGTTCCTGCGCGAGGACTCCACCGCGGATCCGGTGTACGACGAGGGCTCGGGCGCCGGGAAGGTCTACTCGGGCCCGATCCCGTTGCCGTGCCTGCACGTGGTGCACCTGCAAGGGGACGACCTGGCCGGCGGGACCGTCGGGTTCTACAGCACCGACACCCTGACGGTGACGGTGGCGTTCCGGCAGTTCCAGCGCACGGGGATGTACCTGGCGGATGTCAGGGACGAGATGTACCTGAGGGACCGGATGACGTATGACCGCAAGGTCTTCAGGATCGTGCGGATCACGGCGCTCGGCCAGATCCAGCGCGCCGATCTCATTCTGCAGATCGAGGGCGCGCAGGTGAACGCGGACGAGTTGGTGGACGACGCGCAGTTCGCGGCGTGGAGCACGGACGTCGACAACAACAACACAAGTAGTTAACACACGTAGATGCACTCAGTAGATGCTGGAAGCGCGAACAACAAGCGCCTATAGCAAGCTAAGGAGGGCCCTGACGTGTCGCTGCTCTACATCACCGACGAGGCCCTCAAGCTCAAGCTGCAGGGACTGACCGTCTCGGACGCCAACGAGGATGCGCGTTCGGTACCGGTGAGATACAGGACGCCGGAGAACGAGCTGGCCGACCAGGTCTTCCCGGTCATCGTGATCGAGAACAACGGCTACGCGCAGGACCCCACGCGGGCGCACTCCGGGTACATCCCGCTCAACTACGCCCCCGAGGGCTACGCCCCGGTGGACGCGGGCGGCTGGCGCTTCACCGAGACGCCGCTGCCGCTGAACGTCGACTACACCGTCACCCTCTACACCCGCAAGGCGCTGCACCGCACCGCGCTGGTCGGCGCCATGGCCGCGTTCGCGTACCTCCCCGGCCGGCTCGGATTCCTGGAAGTCGCCGGCGACGGGACGCTGCGGCGCCTGGAGGTCATCGGCGGACCCACCCTCTCGACCGCCCGCGACGCGCAGGGCAAGCGGCTGCTCACGGCGCTCTGGCGTCTTCGTACCACCGCAGAACTCATCTGGGCCCCCTTGGACGCGGTGCGTGAGACCACCGCAGTGGATCTGACCGTCGCGCCGATCGGCGCGACCATGACCGAGTAAGGGAGCCTGACTGTGGCGACTCTTGGACGCCCAGGCGTTTACATCTCTGAGACGCTTACCCCGCTGACCTCGACTGCGACCTCAAGCAGCACAGCGGTGGCGGCGTTCGTGGGCGGCGCGAGCTACGGCCCGGTGGGGCCGAACTGGGTGACCTCCTGGTCCCAGTACTCCTCGACGTACAACGGCTTCGGCAACGGCGTCGACCTGCTGCCCTATGCCGTCTACAACTACTTCGCCAACGGCGGCACGGGCTGCTACATCGTGCGCGCGGTGTCCTCGGACGCGACGGCCGCGACGCTGACCATCAACGACACCGAGACCACCCCGGCGCCGCTGGTGACGCTGACCTCCAAGGCCGTGGGGACGTTCGCGAACGAGATCTACGTCGCGATCACCGCGACCAGCGCGGGCCGGTTCAACATGACCATCTCGGTGGGCTCGGCCGCGAACATCGTGGACCAGTACACGGACGTGACGTTCAACCCCACGGATGCGCGCTACCTCATCCCGATGATCAACTCGCCGATCAGCGGGTCCTCGACGGTGAGCGCCGCGTACACCAGCGCGATCTCCCCCTGGACCGTCCTGCAGACCCCTGCGACGCTCGCCGCGACTCCGTTGACGGGAGGTACGGCCGGCACCACGGCGAACATCAACTACGTCACGAGCACGGAGTTGCTCTCGACGATCGCGAGCCCGCTGCTGGTCAACTTGCCGGGCATCGGGACGTACACAGTCATCAACGCGCTGCTGGCGTGGGCGGCGGCGCAGAGCGACGTGATGATCATCGTGGACGCGCCGCAGGCGGGTTCGACGTATGCGGCGACCCTCGCCTCCTACCTGGCGCTCGCGCCGTCGGCGAGCTCCGGCAACCCGTACAGCAACAGCTCCTTCGGCGCGATGTACGGGCCGTGGCTCGTGTGCTCGGACCCGAGCTCGCTCGCGTCGGGAGCTGTGCGCACGCTGCCGCCGGGCGGCGCCGTACTCGGGCAGTTCTGTGTCAATGATGCGGTGGCAGGGCCTTACCAGACTCCGGCCGGTACGCAGACCACCCTCGCGAACGTCGTGGGCGTGGACACGACGTTCCAGCTCAACGACCTCGACTCGCTGAACGAGGCAGGCATCGACATCATCCGGCCGATCCCCGGCTACGGGTACTGCATCGTGGGCGGCCGGACCCTGAACTACAACATGCCCAGCCGGTACATCTCGATCCGCAGGAACCTGATCTACATCGAGACGCTGCTGTCCCAGGTGGTGCAGTGGGCGCTGTTCCAGCCCAACACCCCCGTCCTGTGGGCGAAGCTCAGCTCAGTCATCTCGCAGAACCTCCAAGGGCTGATGCAGGCCGGTTACCTCGCCTCCACTTCGGCCGCCTCGGCGTACTACGTGACTTGCGACGCGAGCAACAACACGGCCTCGACCGTCGCGGCGGGCCAGGTGAACATCACGGTCGGTGTGGCCTTGGCCGCGCCGGCTGAGTACATCGTGATCAGCATCGGCTTGTTCGACACCACGACCTCGACTTCCTCGTCTCTGGCCTGATCCGGCGCATCTACACACTGATAGGAGCGCCGCAATGGCCTACACCGTCTCGCAGCAGCCATCGATCGCCCAGTACCTGACAGACCCTCTGAGGGCGTTCAAGTTCCACGTGATCATCGGCGGTTCGCTGATGACCGCGACCAATCCGTCCACGAACGTGGCCCTCGGATTCATGAGTGTGTCAGGACTCGGAGTCCAGACGGACATCATCAGTTACCGTCAAGGTGGCTACAACACAACGACCCAGAAAATGCCTGGTCAGAGCGATTTCGGGCCGATCGTTCTGCAGAAGGGTGTCATCTGCGGCGACGCGAATCCTATGTCGTGGCTGAACCAGACCTTCCAGGTTCAGCAGGGTTCTGGCAACTGGAACAACACCCAGGACTTCCGCGCGAACGTGGACATCTTGGTCATCGACCACCCGGTCACGACACCGACGGCCATGGTCAAGGCGGCCTTCAGGATCTACAACGCTTGGCCTACGCAGGTTTCTTTCAATGACCTCGACGCGGCTAACAACATGTTTATGGTCTCGCAACTCACGCTCGCCCACGAGGGGTGGGCGGTCAACTTCGCGCCCGCGCCGGGCGGCAACTCCAGCGCTACCCCGATCACCAACTGACCCCGAACCCGACAAGGACTTGTCATGGACTACAACTACGGATCCTTCGACGCGTTCTCCGACGCCCAGGGCGGCGAGAGCGTCTCGGCGATCGAGGACCCGCAGGGGGCGAACGCGGCCCTCGCGACCCTGTTCACCGACGAGCCCATGCCCGAGCCGCCGATCCCCGGACAGGACTACACCACCCTGCCGGTGGGCCTGGAGCGCGACGGGCAGCGCCACCGTGAGGCGCGGGTGCGCGAGCTCACGGGCGCGGACGAGGAGGAGATCTCCCGGGCTGGGAGTGACCCGCTGCGCTACTTCGAGGCGATCCTCAAGGCCGGGGCGGTCTCGGTCGGCCCCTACCCGGCGGACGAGAAGCTGCTGCTGGAGCTGGCCATCGCCGACCGCGACACGCTCCTGCTCGCGATCCGGCGCGCCACCTTTGGCGACGAGCTCGGCTGGGTCGGATACGAGTGCCCGAGCTGCCACAGCCTGTCGGACCTGAAGATCCCGCTGGACGAGATCGAGATCCGCGAGGTGCCCGAGGGATTGGAGCCCGAGTTCGTCGTCGCGCTGCGCAGCGCCTACGCCCTGATGCGCCTGCCCACCGGTGAGGACCAGAAGGCGCTGTTCGCGCGTGAGGATCTCAACCAGGCCGAGCGCAACTCGATCCTGCTCGGGCGCTGCCTGGTGGAGATGACCCGTATGCCGTCGGGGCCGGATGCCGTCACCGTGACGGGGTCGCTGAAGCTGGCCAAGTCGATGGGCCTGGCGGACCGCCAACTGCTCCTCGAAGGCCTCGACACGCACAGCTATGGCCCGCAGTTCGAGAAGTACTCGATCATCCACGAGGCGTGCGGCGAGGAAGTGCGGGTGCCGATCAGCGTGGGGGCGATGTTTCGCTGACGTCGACGCGCTCCAGGCGCTGCGCGAGTATCGCGAGCTCGCGGCGGTTCAGCAGGGATGGAGCCTGAGGGATATCAAGGCACTGCCGGTGCGTGAGCGCTGGTGGTGGGTGAGTACGGCCCGTTGGAGCGCGGAGAGGAGGGCGGCGGGCGATGGCTGAGAGTGCGGCCGGGCAAGGGATCCTGGGCGTGGACCAGCTCCAGCGGCAGGTCGACGCTCTCACGACGAGCGTCGGCCAGCTCACCAGCGAGCTGTCCTCCTTCGTCACGCGCATCACTTCCGCTCTCTCGGGCGTCTCGAACGCGACCGCCGGAGCGGCGACTGCCTCCAGCGGCGCGATGTCCGGCCAGCCGGCGGGACGGGCGACCGGTACCGGCACCGGCGGATATGCCGCGATGGCCTCGTCCGGCGCACCGACGCAGACGATGGGGCAGAACGCCAACGGCGCCGCCGCTGGGACCGGCTCCCCCGGCGCACCGGTCGCGGCCGGTTCCGGCGGGATCAGCGGCAGGTTCCGCCAGTTCCTCTCCTTCGGAGGCGGAGGCGGCGGCGGAGGTGCGGGAGGCGGTGGCGTCGGCGGGATGAGCCGTGGCGCCACGTACACGGCGCTCGGCGCCGGTGTCGTGCAGGCAGCGGCCATGTACGGCACCAGTCACCTCAACACGTTCTTGACCATGAACACGATGGCCAACCAGCAGGTGATGAGCTCCGGGCTGCAGTCCGGAGGGTACGGCGCGTCGGTGCGAACCGCCACGTCCATGGTTTACGGCTCCGGTGGACGGAACCTCAACGTCACCGCAGCCTCAGTTCAGGATGCGGCACAAGCCGCCGGGACGCTGTCGTACGCGATGGGCGCCCCGATGTACAACGCGAACGGCTCCCCGAACAGCGCCTGGGTCGGCGGGCAGTCCTCGATGTACCAGATGGGGTACGCCAACCCCACGATGTCGCAGGCCGCTGTCGCGGCTTCCATGCAGTCCGTGTACTCGCCGCGCTCGGCGATGATGATGTCCGCACTCGGCTACGGCAGCTCGATCGGTACCGGGGGCACGCGAACGTCGATGTCCTCGATCGCCGACCAGGTCATGTCCCGCACGTTCCCGGGGCAGTCCGGAGCCGTCTCCTCGCAGACGATGGCAGCCGCCCTGTCCCAGGGCGGCTCCCTGGACTCGAACCTGCAGTACCTGGCGTCCCAATCCGGGTGGAGCTCCTCCACAGTCGGGATGCTGGAGGGGTACCTGAAGGACCGCAACGTCGCGCTCGGCAAAGGAGTGACCTCCAGCCAGTTCGACACGCTGATGACGCAGGCGTCCAGCGGCGACAAGAACGCACAGTCTCAGCTGAGCCAGTACGGGATCGGCGCCTCCACCGTCCAGTCGATGAAGGATCTCCAGGGCGCGCAGACCGCCACGCTCGCGGACCAGTCAGGGTCCTACAACGACGCGCTGCAAACCTCGACCGGACTGTTGACGCAGTTCAACCGGGCGCTTGGCAACATCTTGAACAACACCGGCCTGTCGAGCCTGATCGGCGGCACGTCCGGGCTCTCCACCCCATTCGGCTCCGCAGCCGCCGGGGTCGGGACGCTCGCTGGTCTTACCGGCCTGGGCGGCGGCAGTGGCGGGAGCACGGGCGGCGGCTCCGGGATGCTCAGCTCGCTCGCGATGAACCTCGGCCTCGGGGTTGCCGCACGCGGCTCCGGCACCCTCGCGCGTGCAGGCGCGGGCGCGCTCGGCTCGGGCTGGCGGGCGGCGTTCGGCGCGAGGGCTGCGGCGGGCGTCGGCGCGGCCGGTGGCATGAGTGTGGCCGGGCGTCTCGGCGTCGCCGGCGCGGGGCTTGCCGTGGGGTACGCCGGCGTGCAGGGCAACAACGCGCTGTGGTCCAACGTCGCCGGACACACCGGATCCGGGGACGACTGGGTCACCGACGTCGGCAAGGGCGCAGGCAACACGCTCGCCTACGCGGCGAGCGGCGCGCTGATCGGCAGCGTGATCCCCGGCGTCGGCACGGCGGTGGGCGCGGGTGTCGGCGCGGCGATCGGACTCGGACAGTCCGTCTGGGACTGGTGGAACGACAAGTCCGGGTACTCCGCGCGCTCCAGCTCGACGGTGAACAACGCAGCAACCTCGCCGTCGGTCTCAGTCACGGGCTCCAACGCGATGGGCGGGTACACCACCGGCTCGATCGGCGGCGGCACCGACAACGGCACGACCTCCACGGCCGGGCCGTCGTCGGTCACCCCGGCTCCGGGCGCGTCGGGCGCGACGACCGCGACGCTGCAGAGGGTGATCTCGGCGGCGGTCGCACAGGTCGGCAAGGAGTACGAGTACGGAGCTACGGGCCCTAACACATTCGACTGCTCGGGTCTGATGCAGTTCGCGTACGCGCAGGGCGGGATTCACATCCCGCGCACTTCCGAGCAGCAGATGACCACCGGCTCCCCGGTCAAGCCGGAGGCCGCACTGCCCGGGGACCTGCTATTTCCTTATCCAGGTCACGTCATGATGTGTGTCAGCCCTGGCAAGGTGGTCGAGGCCAGGCACACCGGGACGACGATCTACATTCGCAGCTACTCCCCGTCGGAGTTCATCGCGTGCCGGCGGATCATCCAGCTCGCCTCGGAGGGCGGGACGCAGAACGCTGCGGCGTCCGGCGGCAACGCCGCGACCGGTGCGAGCCCGGCGACCTCGGCGACGGTCACCGGCGGCGGTCTTGCGGCGGGCACCAGCGAGCTGGACGCGATCAACGCGAACGCGCAGTCCGCCACCACGGATGCGCTGACCGCGTCGCTGCGGATTACGGCGGCCGACACTCCGTTCGGGCTCACCTCCTCGACGCTGCCGAACTCGCTTACGGGGAACCCGCTCTCGAACCCGTTCTCTGGCGGGAACAACGCGGCGGTCTCCAGCGGGATGACGGCGACGAACAACACGGTCAAGGACATCTACGGGCACACGTACAAGGTGCCTTCAGGTGCGAGGCCGGCGGGGAACGTGGCGTCGTGGATCTCCCAGGCCCTGTCGGACATGGGGATGGCGCCATCGTGGACGGCGGACGTCAAGGACATCGTCACCGGGGAGTCGGCGGGCGATCCGTGGAACATCAACCTGACCGATTCCAACGCGGCGCACGGCACCCCGAGCGAGGGGCTGATGCAGACGATCGGGCCGACGTTCGCGGCGCACAAGATGCCGGGGCACACGGACATCTGGAACCCGGTCGACAACATCATCGCGGGCGTGCGCTACGCGATCGGGCGGTACAAGAACCTTGACAACGTGCCGGGCGTGCAGGCGGTCAAGGCCGGGCGGCCGTACGTGGGTTACGCGGCGGGCGCGTGGGATCTGCCAGCCGACCAGATCGCCAAGTTGCACAAGGGCGAGATGGTCCTTCCGGCCAGCGCGGCGCAGTCGGTGCGAAACGCCGTCATCTCCGACTCCCTCGGCGCCGGCAAGGGCAGCACAGCCGCGCAGAGTTCCGGGGTGACGCTGCACTTCAGGCCAGGGTCGATCCAGATCACGATGGGCCAGGTCAGCGCGCAGACCGCGCAGCAGGCTGGTACGGCGATCGTCGATTCGATCGTGTCGGACCCGAGGATCAAGAAGATGGCGGTGGGGTTGTAATGGCGGGCGGCGGAGGTTCCTCGTTCGGGGCAACCCCGATCGGCGCGACGGTCACCCCGGGCGGCGGTGTCACCAAGACCGTATATACGCAGCTTGCATTCGATCCGCGCATCAACAAGCAAGCGCTGCTGGGCGGCCCGATCACCACGCAGATCAAGCACGGCAACGGGTTCGGCTACGAGCCGGAGTCGGGACTGGCGCACGGATTCATCGTCCAAGCCCAATCCCAGGCGACCTCGGACGGCGCCCTGTTCGGCGCGGCATTCCTGTTCAATCCCTCGCTCGTGACGTTGCAGCACGGCATCGACAGCAACAGCTCGCTGGTGTTGCCGCAGTACCGGCGGCTGACGGCGGACACCGGCGTGTACGTGATCGGTCTTGCATCGACCATTGATATCAGCCTATTTTACGACAGGACGTACGAGGTCAACACGGCGGTGCTGTCGAACAACTACTACACCGCGTACTCGCCGCTCGGGTACCTGATGAACGTGGGCGAGGCGCCCGAGGGCGTGTCCATCGCGCAGAACGAGGACCCCCGGCTGATCGGCGCCATCGCGGATGTCAACGCGTTGTATCGGGTGGCGGGGATGACGCAGCCGATCCCCAACGTGACGTGGACGAACGACGCGGTCGGCAGTCAGACCGCGACGACGTCGACGACCACCGTCACAGGCCCGATGCAGCAGGTGCCGTGCTACGTGATGCTGGGCGCGAACATGGTCAGCAACACGCCGTTCTGGTATGGATATATTGATTCCATCGGTGTTACATACACACATTTCACACAGGCGATGGTGCCGATGCGCGCCGAGGTGGACCTGGAGATCACGCTGCTGCCGACGCAGTCCTAGAGACGAAAGAGTGTGGATCGATGACGGTGAGCGCTAACTCCCGCTACGCGGGCCGCGTGATCACGCCGGTCACGGACGCCGACGGCGTGACCCGGCAGACGATCCTGCCCGCGCTGCCCGCCGACAAGGCCTACCAGGTGCGCTACTACACCTGGCGAATGACGGACCGGCTGGACATCGTCGCCTACCGCACCTACGGGTCCGAACAGTCCTGGTGGCTGATCGCGGACGCCAACCCCGAAGTGATCAACTGGCTGTCCGTGCCGGTCGGCACCGTCATCAGGATCCCCGTTGCCTAGCCCGGCGGCGCTGCCGCGCCTGACGGTCCTGACCCCCTCGATGGACCGTCACACCCTGCCGATCGCCGTGCAGATCAGGATGGCAGAGGGCGAGCACCAGATCGCGACCCTCACCGTGCTCACCCCGCTCGCCCGCGATCGGCGGGCGCTGGACGCGAACGTACCGGCGAGCCTCGTGCTGCCCGAGGGCACGCCGGTGAAATTCGCGTGGGGCAGCTCCCTGGCGGACACCTCGATCTGGTACGGGTACGTCTCCTCCCGCCAAGTCCAATCCACCAAGGCGCAGATCGCGAACCCGCAGGCTCCGGTGGTGCCCGTGGTCTACACGCTGACCGGAATCAGCCGGCCGATGCAGTCCGCGCGCTCGCGCGCCTACACCGGGGTCAGCGCGTCGGCGGCGGCGCGCAGCGTGATCGCGGACTACGGCCTCGCGGCGTACGTGCAGCCGCACCCGCGCATCTGGCCCGCCCTCGCACAAGGAAGCCTGTCGGATTTCGCGTGGCTCACCCAACTCGCGGAGAAGATCGGCTACCGCCTGAACGCGGACGTCGACCGGATCACGTTCGCCGACGCCGGGACCGACCTGACCCCCACGTCCATCACGCCGCCGACGTTCAGCAGGGCCCTGCAGTCCGGGATCTGGGACTCGCTGATCGAGTTCGACCCTGCATCCGGGCAGTCGGATCCCTCGGGCAGCACGGTGGCCGCGATCACCTCGTACGCGGTGCGCCCCTCCTCGGGGACGGCGGCGGCCGTGAACCTCGCGCCCGGGATCGTCGGAGCCGACGGCACCACGGGCGCGCCGACGTTCAGCAAGATCGCGTGCGGGAGCGCGCAGTCCTACGCGGACGCGGCGGACAACGCCGCAGCGGAGGCTGCGGGCAGCAGGTACTGGGTGTACGCCAACGCCACGGTCGACGGGAGCTCGACGCTGCGCCCCGGGCGCACGGTCGTGCTCGGCGGCGACGGGGTGACCGCGGCCGATCAGGGGCGCTGGCGGATCAGCTGCGCCACCCACGCCCTGACCCTGTCCTCCCTCGGCCAGGCCACCGCGACCTACTACGCGTACCTGGACCTCGGGCGCGATCAGTACGCGGACCTCGACGTCACCGCGCCCACCCCGCCGCTGGACCGCGCGGGCGCGATGAGCCTGGTCTCGGGCAGCTGGATCTCTCCCGGGACGGCGGCGCCGTGATTCCCTCGATCCTGCGCGGCACGGTGGTCACGGCAGCAGACCCCCTGAACCTCGAACGCGTGAAGGTCACCGTCCCGCAGGCGACCGGGCCCGCTGCGGTATGGGCGAGCCCGCTGCAGCGCGGCGCCGCCACGCCTCCGGCCCCGGGCAGCGCGGTGTGGGTGCTGTACGAGTCCGGGGAGGTATCTCTGCCCGTGTACGTCCCGGCGGCCGGGTGGAGCACCTGGACGCCGATCCCCTCGGGATGGGTGGCCGCCGGCTGGAACGCGTACACCGCGCAGTACCGGCTCGGGCCTGCCGGGGCTGTGCAGTATCAAGGCGAGCTCGACACCCCGAACGCCGGCAGTTCGACGACGATCAACAACGGGTCCTCCGTGCTCACGCTGCCCGCAGCCCTGCAGGCCGCGCTGACCTCCTCGATCCCCGTGGGGCTCCTGCCGGGCGGGATCACCGGCACCACATTTGCGGTGCTGCGGGTCAGCGGCGCGAACGTCTCCGTGTACGGCGGGCCGTGGACGTACACCGGTGTCACGTACCTGTCCCTGGCCGCGCTGACCTACGCGGCCGATTTCTAAGGAGTCCCGAGATGGCTACTGCCGCGATGGCAATCCCGTTCGCGATCGACGAGTCGGGCGCTGTGGCGACGACCCAGTCCGGGGTCCAGCAGCTCTCGGACCGGGTGACCGCGCTGGCGTCCACGCAGCCGGGGGAGCGGGTGATGCAGGTTCAGTTCGGAGTCGATACTGCGAGCCTGCTGTTCTCCCTCGGGAATCCGGCCGCGACCCAGCAGCTCGCGCTCGCGCTCGGTGACGCGATGAAGGTGTACGAGCCGGGGGCGGTGCTGACCGGGATCGTGCCGGTGTCGAACGCCGCGTCCACCGGTGTCGCGCGGATCGTCGCCACAGCGGTGGCCGCGTCGTCGCAGGGTACGACGTCGACCACCTCCGGCGTCGTGGTCCGCGCCGACGGAACCGTCATTACCACGTCATAAGTGTATTTCCATAGGCTGGTAGCGGAGGTGCTCCGTGGCCCAGCCGGTGATCGACTACACCGCGAAAGACTTCGCAGGCTTCGAATCCGCCCTGCTCGCGTACGCGTCGGTGGCCATGCCGTCTTGGACGACGCAGCAGACCGGCGACTTCGGGATGCTCATGCTGAACATGGTCTCGTACGTCGGGGACGTGCTGTCCTACTACGAGGACCGGATCAGCGCCGAGGCGTACCTCTCGACCGCGACCCTCCCGCAGTCCGTCGTGCAGCTCGCGGCGCTCCTCGGGTACACCCCGGCGCCCGCGCTCGCGGCCACCACCACCGTCACCCTCGTCTCGGACCCCACCACCCTCGACGCGATCACCGTGCCGGCCGGGACCGGCGTGATCACCGCGTTCCAAGCAATCCTCGACGGGGTCATCCAATTCGAGCTGGACGCGGCCGTGAGCGTCCCGCCCGCAGGCGGGAGCGTGAACGCGGCCGTCACACAGGGGGTGACGGCCGGAACCACGGCCCTGACGGCGGCGAACGGCACCAGCTACATGGTCGTCAACCTCGGCACCTCCGACGGCTCGGCCGAGCAGCAGTTCACCCTGCCCACCGCTCCCCTGCTGATCGGCACGCTCAACGTGCTCGTGCAGCTGCCGTCCGGCGCCGTGCTGTGGACCCAGGTCCCCTCGGTGCTGGACGCAGGACCGAGCGACACCGTGTACTCCGCCGCGACCGACGCGGCCGGCGCCACCGTGCTCAGCTTCGGCGACGACGTCAACGGTGCGATACCCCCGTCCGGGTGCGTGGTCAGCGCCGCGTACAGGACCGGCGGCGGATCCTACGGCAACGTCGGCGCCAACACTCTGATCGACATCTCGACCGCCGTCACCGGCGTGTCGGTCGCCTCCTCGCTCGCCGCGACCGGCGGCGCGGACGCGGAGTCGCTCGCGTCGATACGCACCAATGCCCCCCGGGCGTGGCGTGTGCAGTCGCGGTGCATCACCGCGCAGGACTACGCGGACGCGGCGCTCGCGATCCCCGCGATCGACAAGGCCAGCGCCTCGGCCGGAGCGATGGGCGCGGTCACCGTGTACGTGATGGCCGCAGCCGCGCAGACCCCCACGGCCACCCTGATCGCGCAGGCGCAGGTGCTCGTCGCCTCCCAGGGCGCGGCCGGGTCGACGGTGACGGTGGCGGCCGGGACGGCGATACCGGTGAACATCGGCTCTGCCAGTAGCCCGGTGCTGCTCACGGTGCAGCCGACGTTCGACCGGGCGAGCGTACAGACCGCGGTGACCCAGGCGCTGCAGCTCATGCTGTCGCCCGCCGCGACCGACCTCGGCATGGTCATCCCGCTCTCGGCCGTCTACTCGACGATCGACCAGGTTCCGGGAGTCTCGATGGTCTCGATCCCCGTGTTCGCGCGCTCCGACATGGCGCAGACCTCGAACTATGACCAGTACTTCCGGGCGTGGGAGCTGCCGACGCCCGGCACGATCATCATCAACGCGTCCGGAGGCAGCTGATGGCGGCGATCTACCCGGTGGCGGTGCGCGCGTACACCGAGAAGATGGACTACACCGAGCTCGTCGACGCGCAGGACGTCAACGAGCTGCAAGACGAGGTCGGCGCGATCGAGCAGACCCTGGGCACCAACCCGCACGTGTACAAGGCCGCCGGTGCGGCGGCCACGACGTACAAGACCGTCGGGGCGCGCCTGGACTCGCACGAGGCGTCGCTCGCGAACCAGCAGTCTGAGATCAACACGATCCTCGCGGCGAGCAAGGTCGGGTGGGCCACGCCGGCGTTGACGGTCACGGGATCCGTGTTCCCGGGGATCCGCACCATCCTGCCGGATCTGGGGCCCGCACCGGTGATCTGGACGAGCTCGTCGACCGACATCGGTGACATGTTCATCGCCGGCGCCTCGGTCATCTCCATCCCCCTGGGCGGGCGGTGGAAGATTCGCGCGATGGGCAACTCCCCGGTCGACTGGCCCAACCTGAACGCGGCGCAGACCACGAACAACCACCTGGGCGTGCTGCCGATCCCCATCGCGTTCCAGCGCCTGATGCTGACGCTGTACATCAACGGGGTGCAGGTCGCCGCCAACTACGACGAACGCCGGTGGTATCCCCTGGCCCTGTCCGGCGGCAACCCGCCGGTGGGCTACCCCGTCTCGCCCTTCCAGCCGTGCCTGGACTGGACCGGCACGCTGACCAGCGGGATGCAGCTGCAGCTCAAGGCCGAGCAGTGGTATGGGGCGATGCCGTCCGCGTCGGTGACTATGAGCGTCGACTTCGACAAGTCCATCCCCGGAGTCGACTGACGATATGGCTACATACGGCGTCGACTACTACGGCAAGTCGTTCTACGGCGGCCCGCTGCTGATCGATTACGCGGTCGGCAACCTCACCGCCACGCAGCTCGGGTTCGGGCGGGTGCGGGTCACCTGGTCCGCGCCGTCCCCGAACATCTGGACCACCCTCGTCCTGGTGCGCTCGCGCTACGGCTCCCCGGTCTCCCCGACGGACGGCCAGCAGCTCGGCACCTGGTCCTCGACCCAGGCGTCCACCAGCTTCGACGACATCGATCTGACGCCGGGCTACTGGTACTACGGCATGTTCGCGGCGACGCCGCTGCCCACGTGGGAGGCGGCACTGACCTACCAGGTCGGGGACCGGGTGTCCTACAGCGCGTCGAACTGGATCTGCGTGCAGCTCGCCCTGCCCGGCACCGCGCCGGGGGCGGGCTCGTCGTACTGGTCCGCGACGGACGAGACGGCGATCTGGCAGCCGGCGGGCGCAGTCGGCACCATGTCAGTGGCCGATCACGGGTACAGCGCGCTGATGTACTCCCTGATCCCCGGGGCGTACAAGGCGCTGCCGGTCCTCTCGACGGACGCGAGCGAGATCAACGACGACCTCTCGGAGTTCCTCGGGGTCCTGGCGTTCGGATTCGAGATCACCGCGAGCGAGCTCGACGACATGTACCTGCTCTACACGCCGGAGACCACTCGCTGGGACCGGCTGCTGCAGATCAGCGAGATGCTCGGGATCTCGACGGAGGCCGCCTCCTCCCCGCGCTACCAGCGGCTGCGCACCAGGGACGCGGCCACCCTCGCCCGGGGCAAGGGCACCGTCGAGGGCCTGGCGGCGATGATCGCCGCGACGACTGGGCTCCGGGCGCAGGTCACCACCGGCGCGAACCTGATGCTCTCGCGCGATCAGAGTGATTTCCCGTTCCCGGTGTACCCGGACTGGCAGTCGGACGAGTCCTACGCGATCGGCGAACTGGTGACCTACCAGGGCGTGCGGTACGTGTGCTCGACCTATGCGCTCGATGCGACGCAGGTCGCCGCAGCCTCGTTCACCGCGACACCGAACGCCGCGAGCACGCTGACCGGCATCGGGTCGAACATCGGGGAGGTCTCCTCGGCTCCGTCCACCCTCGCGCTGCCGGTCACCGTCCCGGTCGCGGGCGTCTACGAGCTCGGCCTCGTCTTCGAGCAGCGGCCCACCGGCGGCATCGTCGCGCTCACGGTCGACGGGGTGGCCCAGCAGTTGCTGCCGCACGCCTCCGTGCTGCCGCTGTTCATCACCCCTGTCGGGTGGGGCACTCCGACCGGCTACGTCCCGAACGTGGACACCTACGCCTCGGCGACCGGCACCACCCAGATCTACACCTACCTGGCGTACCTCACCGCGGGCTCCCACACGCTCTCGCTCGCCTCGACCACGAAGAACTCCTCGTCCACCGGCTACGACATCGTTGCGGAGGTCTTCAGTCTCACCGGTGTGTTCACCCGGTACCCGCCGTCGACGACCGCGCCGAACTCCGCCGCGACCAACGGGGTCCAGTGGCAGGTCGCCTCCCCCGGCACCACGCCGGTCACCGAGTACGCGAACCCGATCACCGGCGGTGTCTCCACCTGGAACGGCGTGCCGGGCATGGAGGTGTTCTACTTCGGGCCGAACACGGGCCTGGAGATCGCGAGCTCGAACTGGCTCGCCACGACCCCGGGGAGCCTGACCAGCGGCTCCACGTACGTCGTCTCCAGCGCCGAGCATCCGAGCATCGCGGCGTACAACCCGGCCACCGCATACGTGGCGGGCAACATCGTCACCTCCGGGGGGCTGCAGTACGCGGCGCTGGCCGCGACGAGCGGGGTCGCGCCTCCCGCGCCGGGCGTGTGGACGCGCAGCTCCTACGGCTCGCCATATGACAGGGAGCTGATCGCGCAGTCCTGCGTTCCACTGCACGGCCCCGCTCCGTGGGACCCGCACGCCGCCTACGCGGAGGGCCAGGAGGTGACCTACGCGGGCAGCCGGTACGTCGCGCCCGCGCCGACGCAGTTCATCGCGCCGCCGGCGAGCCCCGGGTCGAACAGCGCCTGGGAGTACGCGGGGGCGGCAGGGTCGCCGTTCACCGGGAGCTTCTACACCCCGACGACCGGCGGGTACTTCCCCACCGGCACCGTCAGCCTCCTATATCCGGGGATCACCTGGTACGACGCGAACGGGGAGCCGATCGCGTTCGCGACGATGATGAACTCCTCCGGCACCATGACCGCCTCACTCCCCCTCTACGCGCGCCTGGCAGAACCGGTGGTCGAGCTGAACGGCGCCTACCTGGACGCCGGGGGCGCCACCTGGAGCGCGAACCCGAGCGGGTTCTGGCAGGTCAGTGCAGGCGCGTGCTTCGCGAACCCCGCCTACGCCGGCAGCCAGCACATCAAACTGCTGACAGTGGCCAGCTCGTTCTCGGACGGCTGCGTCGGAACCACGTGGGTCACCGACGTCGCGAACAAGGCCGTGCGCGACGTCGGCATCGTGTTCCGCTACAGCGACGCGACCCACTTCTGGGCCGTCATGCGCGACCAGATCGTGAGCTACAACGGCGGGACGCTCACCAACCAGATGAGCTACACCCGCCTGCCCGTCGGCACCCGCGCGTTCGTCCAGTTGTCCGGGGCGACCATCAGCCTCTACGCGTACCCGGGCAACTCGGCCGCGCCCACCCTGATCGCCACCATCACCAACAGCTTCAACCAGACCGCGACCACACACGGCCTGGTGGATTGGACGTGGTGAGATGAACCTGACCGCTTCCGGGCAGAGCACGTCGGTCGGCAACGCGCAGGACCCGGCCAACAACGTACCGGTCGACATCGCCGCGTACGGCGCCAGCCAGACCTCCGGCAGCGCTGTGTGCGTCACCTACGTGCCGCTCGGGGCGATGGCTGACTTCGGGGCGTGGCCGACCGTGCTGCCCGACCCGGCGGTCAGCTGCGTGCTCGCCGACGTCGCGCCCGTGGCCACCGGAGGCCGCGTCTCGATCACCGCGACCACCCCGGCCGAGTACGACACCGCGCTCGGCACGCTGTGGAACAGCGCCGCGTACGGGTCGGTGCGCGGCAGCTGGGTCCAAGGGCAGCACAGCGGCATCAACCAGTCCACCGCGCTCACGCAGGTGCAGCTCGAACGCACCGAGGCCGCGAACCTGCTGCCGCCCGACGCGCAGGATTACCGCGACAACCTGGTCTACCAGCAGTACTCGACGACGGTGTCTGGGGCCACCACGTGGGGCGCCTCGATCACCCGGTCACAGGACCGGGCCCTGTCCGGGCTGTGGTCCGGGAAGTTCGTCAACACCCCGCAGGGGTTCGCGACCTACGCGCCGGGCGCGCTGCCCGCCGCGATGGCCCCGGTGGTCGCGGGCACCCACTACAGCGGATCGGTCAACCTCGCGATCGAGCGGACCGGCGCGCAGTGGCAGGTGCAGCTCAACTGGTACGACGGCAACTTCGACCTGCTGACCCCCACGACCTCGGCGGCCGTGACGCACCCGGGAGGGTTCGCATGGCAGCCCGCGAGCGTCACGGGGATCGCGCCAGTGGCCTCCGGCGGCAACGGCGCCGCCGTATGGGCCGCCGTCGTCCCGGTCGTCACCCCTCTCACGCCGGGGGACGGGGAGATCGCATACGCGGATGTCCACAGGCTGTGGAGCACTCAACCGGCGCAGACGCTCGCGCCGACCACGTTCGTTCCAGCTCGCCAGCAGAACATCGTGGTGAAGGCGAACCGGGTCAACTACGCCAACAACCCCGGGTTCACCACCTCGACCTACGGCTGGTGGGGGCAGGGCGGCACCGGGTCATCGCCCCTGTCATGGGAGCCCGCCGTCGGCCGGTCCGTGCCCGGGGCGGCCAAGCTCACGGCCACCTACGGCGCAGGCGCCATGTACCCGCAGATGGGCACCCTGTCCCAGACCACCGGGTCCGCCGGCGGGATCACCACCGGCAGGTCCGGGGAGACCTTCACCCTGTCCTGCTACGTGCTCCCAGGCCCGCAGTCGCCGAACATCAACCTGCAGGCGATCATCGGAGGCGGCGACGGCGGCATCTACGTCCCCGGCACCTCCACCCTCGGCCTCATGCCGGACGCCAACGGCTGGTACCGCCTGTCGGTCACCACGACGATCCCGCCGGAATCCTCCGGCGCCATCGAGATGCTGCTCGCCATCAACCCCACCGACTGGACCACCAACGCCCGCGACGTCTCGTGGTGGGTCGATGACGTCCTGGTCGAGCAGTCCTCGCTGCTCGGGGAGTATTTCGACGCCTCCCTGCCGAGCCCCGACTACCTGTGGGAGGGCACGGCGTTCGAATCGCGCAGTCACTATTACCAAGGGCTTCGTATTCTGCAATACCGTATAAATGAGCTGGTAGAGCAGTCGCTGCCGATAGGCGTCCCCTACCAGATCCTTCTCGCACAACCCGATTCGTAGCATATTCGGCGCAGCGACCCGAAGGACTACTTCGTGGACCGCGTCTCAGTCATCTCCCTGATCGTCGGCTCGGTGCTACCGCTGCTGACCACCACCGCGACCAAGGCATCCTGGCCCGAGTGGGCCAAGCAGCTGATCCTCGCCGCCCTGTCCGCCCTGACGGGCCTGGGCACCGGGCTGCTGCACTCGGGCGCGACCCTCCCGAACATGATCGCCAACGCGGTCACCGCGTTCGCCGTCGCCGCAGCCCTGTCGGCCGGTACCTGGAAGCCCACCGGCGCGCTGGCGAAGCTGGAGAACGTGATCATCAAGGACGCCCCGGGTGTGACCAAGGCCGTGGACGCGGTGGTTTCCAACGCGGCGTCAGCAACCTCGAAGCAGTGACCTGCGGACCTCGGGGATAGCAGCTATTCGCATATAGCAGCTATCTCCGGTCACACATAGCAGATACCGGATATTCAGCCTTGTGATATGGCGCCGGTGCCTCGTAGTTTCGAGGCACCGCCCGCTTCACCTGGAGGATTTCGTGGCTATCACCATCGCGTTTTACGGCGAGAAAGTCTGCGAGTACAAGCTCGTCGCCGACGCCCTGTGCGACTGGCTCGGCTACGGCCAGCCGGACGAAGAGGGCTACTACGCGCCGCCCGAGGAGTCCGAGCAAGTCGACGTCCTAGTCTCCGGCTGGCCCGAGCACGCCTACGCCGTCGCCGAGATCGTCGCCTGGACCGCCCGAGCCGACCTGCCCTACACCACCGTCGTCAAGCGCACCGACGGCGAACCCCGCAAGCCGGAGGAGGGCGAGGAGATCCAGGCCTCGCGCGACGTCGAGAGCTACATCGCCTCCGCGCTGAACGTCGCGGCCGACCAGGACTCCGCAGCCCTGATCCTCATGATCGGCGACGAGGGCCCGGACGAGGAGACCGAGCGGCTGCTCTCTCTCGTGCACGACGGCGTCGACGTCCTGGTCCTGGGCGACGCCCTGCTGCCCCTGCAGGCCGCCGCGCAGGCACCGGTCGAGGCGGCGGCGAATCCTGAGCCCCGGCAGGTGGCCGGCGAGCCCGTCTCGCATGTGATCACGGCCAGCGTGGAGAACACCGACTGGCCGATCGGCGACCTGCTCGACATGATCGACGAGCAGGGGCGCTGGTTCTACGAGACGGCCATGGCCTTCGCCGGGACGCTCATGGAGCTCGCCGAGCTCGCGGAGCGCCAGCGCGGGCAGATCAAGAAGGCGCGGGAGCGCGGATGGCTCGGCGCTGCGGCGGACCTGGCTGTCGTCGACGAGGCGCAGTCCTTCGAGCCCGAGCAGGCGGCTGCGCCGCCCATGCTCGACGTCGAGCCCGCATCGACGGTGCTGCTGCCCACCCCCAACAAGACGCGGCGCGAGTGGCTCGACCCGTCCGACCAGACGTGGAAGCCCGTCGGACGTGGACGCCCGCGCAAGGACGTTGAGATCCGGGAAGTCCCGGCCGCATGACGAGCCCGGAGGAGCGCGCCCCCATCACCGTCGAGGCCGATGGGGGCCGATGGGTGGGGCTGACGGGTGAGGAGATCCTCGCCTGCCCCGGCCTGAGCGCGGGGGCACGGGGGGTGGCCCTGCTCGGGGTCGTGCTCTCCCGCAATCCGAACGTCGCGGAGATCACGGCCCTCACGGGCGATGACCCGGTCCTGGCCGCCCGGTGGATCACCGAGCTCACCGGGTCCGGCTACCTGGACTGGGAGGGCTAGATGCCCCTGCAGCGCAAGAGCGGGTCGTTCGCCATGGCGCCGCGTGCCATGGTCGCCGATCACGCGGTGAGCGACCGAGCGGTACGCCTGTACTGCGTGCTGACCCGGTACGCGAACACCCGTGACGAGGCGTGGCCGAGCCAGGCGACGCTCGCGAAGGATCTGGGCTGCTCCAAGCCGACGATCGAACGCGCTGTGCGGGAGCTGCGGGAGACCGGGTGGATCACGGTGCACCGCCGAGCGGCCGGCGCAGGCAACCTCTACCGCATCCACCGCATCCCCGAGCTGCCGGAGGACGAGGACCCGCAGGACGCGTTCGCGCCGACGCCGGAACCCGGCCCGAAGCAGACCTCTTACATGGCCCGCGACCTGGTTGAACGGACACCCCCGGGCATCTTCAGTGATGGCAGGGTGCCATCAGCGGTGAGGTCGCAGCTATATAGAGACCCAGAGAACGAGAAGGAGACTTCACCGCCGCGAGCGGCGGTACGCCGAAGGACGCAGACGGACCCGGACGACATGCTCGACCCGGCCCGCTCCCTGGGGCTGTGGGACTCCCCGGCGCCCACCGCCGTGTCCCCGGCCGAGGCGAACAACATGAACCTGGCCCGCGAGTTCCGCGACGCGTGGCGGCAGGTTCCCGGGTCGCTGCCGATGGAGGCCAACCTCAAGGCCCTGGCCGCGCACTTCAAGGCCCTTAGATCCGACGACGTCAGCGTGGCCGAGATCCGCTCCATGATCCACCTGTTCGTCACCGTCCCCGGGCTGCGCAACTCCGACGCCCCGCCCTGGCGCGACTTCCTCTACCGCCGCCGCCAGCTGCTCCAGCTCGTGCGCCGCGACGAATCCGGCCGCCGAATGGAAGCCGACCCCGGCACATATCAGACCCCTGCCTTCGACCAGGCCGCCGAGGACGCGGAGAACGCCGCGTACCGCAATGCCTTCGCCGCCTTCCAGGCCGCGTAACCCCAGAACCGGAGCACTGACATGGACCCCACGATCGCCGACCTGCACTGGCGCGAGGCCCGCATCCCGCGCAAGCACCGGGGCCGCACCCTGACCGAGATGGGCGAGCTGCCCGAGGAGATCCGCGAGGCCGCCGAAGGCTTCGTCGCGACCTGGGAGCAGCGGTACATCCCCGACACGCTCGCCACCTCCAGCTACCCCGAGGACCGCGGCCTGTTCGGCGCGGGCCTGTCCCTCATAGGCCCGCCGGGGCGAGGCAAGACCACCTTGGCCTGCGCGATAGCGACCGAGATCGTGCTCAACTACAACAACTCGATCTTCTTCGCGCCGGCCGCCGACTACATCGCGGCGTTCACCGGGCAGCACGCGGTGCGCAACGACGCCTCCGGGGCCGAGGCCATCCGCAAGGACATCGCGAACGTCCAGAAGGCCTCGCTCCTGGTGCTCGACGACTTCGGCGCCGAGCACCTGACGACCACGGACGCCGCGCGCGACGAGCTGCGCAGGCTGCTGCGCCACCGTCACCGGCGGGCGTGCCCCACGATCATCACCACGAACCTGTCCCCCGAGGAGTGGCGCACGCTGCACGGCCCGGCGTTCGACTCTTTCGTACGCGAGGCGTTCCCCCCGGTCGCCATGACCGGACGCGACCACCGCAGGGCCCGATGAACGCAGAGCTCCTGCTGATGCGGGCCGTGCTCGCTGGGCGCGACCTGACGGCGCTGATGGAGCGCGGGATCGAGGAGGGCCACTTCATCCAGTCCCCGGCCCGCCACCTGTTCCGCGAGGCCGCCGCGCACCATGCGCGGTACGGGGTGGTGCCCGCCGCGAGCACCCTGGGCGAGGACGAGCGGTTCGCCGAACTGGATCTCACCGAGCCGCCCGAGCCGATCGAGGTCTACCTCGACAAGGTGTTGCACGCGCACGTGAGCCGGCTGCTCGAATCAGGGCTCGCGCAGGCCGCCGCCGCCCTGGACGACGGGGACACCGCCGGCGCCAAGGCACTGGTCGCGCAGTCCCTCGCCGAGGCCGAGTCCGCCGCCGTCACCGGCCACACGCTGGAGCTTACGGCCACCGACCGCGCGCGGCTGGAGAGGTACAAGGCGTTCGAGGCGTCCGACGACGGGCTGCGTGGGATACCCACGGGGTTTCCAGCTGTGGACCGCGCCACCCTCGGGCTCCAGCCCGGCCAGCTGGTCACCCTGATCGGCCTGCCCAAGGGCGGCAAGACCACCTTGTTGATCAACATGGCGAAGTACGCCCACCAGTACTCCTACGACCACGGCCTCGAATTCGTCCCGATGATCTTCGGGTTCGAGATGAGCAACGATGAGATCGCCGAGAGGATCGACGCCTGGCGCGCCGGGGTCGACACCAGGCGGCTTAGGGCCGGCGAGCTCAACGTCATGGACTGGCGCAAGCTGGAGCGCTCGATCAACGAGCTGTCGACGATGAGCCCGTTCTACCTGGTGACCGGGATGGGGTCGCTCACGACGGTCTCCCAAATCGCCGAGCGCGTCGAGACGCTGAACCCCGATGTGCTCTACATCGACGGCGCTTACATGATCAAGGATGAGATCAGCGGCGAGGTCAACACCGCGCAGGGCCTGACCAACATCACCAGATCGCTCAAGAGGTTGGCGCAGTCCCGGGGAATCCCGGTGTGCATCAGCACTCAGGCGTTGGCGTGGAAGGTCGACCGCAAGGCCGGGATCACCTCCGCGTCCATCGGATACTCCAGCTCGTTCGCGCAGGACTCCGACGTCGTGATCGCCGTGGAGTCCACCGAGATCGACGAGATCAAGAAGCTGAAGATCGTCGCGTCCCGCAACTCGCCGAACCTTGAAGTGTTCGTCGAGTGGGACTGGTCCACAGGCACCTACCAGGAGAAGGACGACAACCCGTTCACCGACCTGGAGGACGGCAGTGGCTGGTAGCAGCGTCTTCGACGTCCTCTACGCCCTCGGGGTCCTCGGCATCGACTACCAGGAGGAAGCGGGAGAGGCGTGGGCGCGCTGCCCCGGGCACCTCGCGCGCACCGGGCACGCCGACTCCTCCCCCTCCTGGTCGATCAACGTCAAGTCCGGACTGCACAACTGCTTCTCCTGCGGCTTCTCTGGCGACGTCGTCTCCCTCACCCAGCAGGTGCTCGGCCTCGACTACGCCGCTGCCAGTGGCGTGCTGGCCGCGCCCGGCGCTGCCAGCGCCGCACTCGCCCGGCTGCGCACGAAGATCCCGGCCGCACCGCGGCTTCGCGGCCCGGCCGTCGACCTGGAGGGCTTCACGCTCCCGCCGCCCAGGGAGCTGGCCAAGCGGCGCATCGACCAGGACGCCGCCGCCCGCTTCGAGATCCTGTGGTCCGGCGACGCCTGGGTCTTTCCGATCCGTCACCCTGTGACATTCGAGCTGATGGGCTACCAGCTCAAGCGGCAGGGCTACGTGCGCAACGTCCCGCGCGGGGTGCGCAAGGGGCTGACGCTGTTCGGGATCGGCGCATACACCGGTACCCGCGCGATCCCCGTCGAATCCCCGCTGGACACCGCCCGGATCTGGTGCGCCGGCGAGGACGGGGCGCTGGCCACCTTCGGCTCGCAGGTCACCGACCATCAGATCAGGCTGCTGCTGTCCATCGCCGACGAGCTCGTGCTCGCCATGGACAACGACGCCGCCGGACGCCTCGCCAACGAGGAGATCGAAGCGGCCGTCGCCGGGCTCCTACCGGTGCGCCGGTTCGCCTACCCCGCAGGCACGCGCAAGGACCCCGGCGAGCTCGAAGACAACGAGGTCACCGCCGGGATCGCCCACGCCACCAGCCGTCTACAGCGCGCCTTCCACGACATCACAACCAGGAGCTGACATGGCACACCCCTTCACGCCCGTCCAGCAGTCCGCCGACGAGGACACCCGCGCCGTACGCATCCACACCACGGCTGTCAATCAGCTGATCTCGGGCTGGGCGGAGTCGAACGCGGAGCGGCGCCGCGAACTGTGGCGCCGGATGGCCGAGGCGAACGACGCCCTGTTCGACCTGTTCCATGACCGGTTCAGCGAGCTGGACCGCCGCTTCGGGGACACCCCCGATGCTTGAGCCCGCGCCACTGAGCGACAAGCGCCCGCTGCCGCCCCCGCTCGACTTCCCGTACCCGCCCTGCTCGATCTGCGGCGAGGAATGCCTGCTCGAATCCGGCTTCTACTGCCCGATGTGCGGAGCCAGCTGGCCCACCACGGGTGCGCCGGAAGGCGACTGGGAGGAGCCAGCCGCCGAAAGGTGCCCGTCTACGATCCGCCCGTGGGTCAGCAACCGGTTCTACCCGTCGCTGCAAGGGCTGGTCTACCGCTGTGTGCTCGACGTCGGACACACCGAAGCCGAGCGCGGCGCCGAAAGGCACCGGCACCCGGATTACTCGGACGGTTGGACCGGCGATGAGGAAGTCGGCCCGACATGCTGACACTGGCGCTGCACCCGTTCCAGGAGCAGGACGTTGACCGCATGGTGGTGCGCGGCTCGCTGCTGCTCGGGTACGGGATGGGGACCGGGAAGACGATCATGGCGTTGGCCGCGTGCGAGGCGCTGTTCGGAAGCGATCAGGCCGCGACCGCGCTGCTGGTGGTGCCCGCCTCCCTGCGCTGGCAGTGGGCCAACAGGATCGCGATGTGCACCGACACCGGCCGGCGCGGAGTCAGCCTGCGCCGGGGCGCGGCCGAACTGGTGGTGCCAGCCGAGGACCACTGCGTGCTGCTCGACGCGGACACCGACTACGCGCACGTCAAGGCGGCTCGGCCCGACTACATGATCTGCTCCTACGAGACGCTGACCCGCAACACCGAGGAGATCCTCGCGCTCGACCCGGACATCGTCGTGATCGACGAAGCCCAGATGATCAAGCATCCGGGCTCGGCGCGCACCAAGGCGGTCAAGAAGCTCAGGCCCCGGTACCGGTACGCCTTGACGGGCACGCCGATGGACAACGGTCGGCCCGAGGAGATCTACTCGATCATGCAGTGGGTCGACCCGAGCGTCCTGGGCAGGTGGGATCTGTTCGACAAGGCCTACATCTCGCGCAACCGCTTCGGCGGGGTCGCCTTCTACAAGCACCTCGACACGCTCCACACGACTCTGCGCAACGCGATGGCGCGCAAGATCGCCACGGACCCGGACGTCGCGGCGCACATGCCGAAGGTCGAGTACGTCGCGCACCGGGTGATCCTGGACGAGGACACCCAGCGCCTGTACGCGAGGGTGACCTCCGACCTCGCGGCGCTGCTGGAGGAGTGCGGGGCCAGCGCCATGGACGTCGAGGCCCTCTACAGCGCCGACGGCGGAGCGTCGGGCGGCGACAGTGCCCTGGGCCGGGCGATGTCCGCGCGCACGGTGACCCGGATGCTGCTGGACCATCCGGAGCTCGTGCGTATCAGCGCCCGTAACTACGGCCGCAAGGAGCGCGCCACCGACCCGGGCAGCGCCTACGCCCACACGCTCATGCACGCCGGGCTGCTCTACGCCAAGCTGGGCACGCCCAAGCTCGACGAGCTCCAGGAGCTGCTCGCCGAACTGCTCGTCGACCCGGCGGCCAAGGGCGTGGTCTTCTCCTCCTACGCCACGATGCTGCCGCTGCTGGCCGACGCTCTCAAGCGGTACGGGCCGACGCGATTCGACGGCGGGATGAACGCGAACATGCGCGAGCGTTCCACGGCCGCGTTCGCCACCGACCCGGAGTGCCGGCTGCTGTTGGCGACGGACGCGGGCGGCGCGGGACTTGACCTGCCCACGGCCAGCTTCGTGATCAACTACGACCTGCCCGCCGGGCTCGGCCGGTATTCCCAGCGCAACGCCCGGCATCAGCGCGCCGGCAGCCCGCACCCGGTGATCCAGGTCATCGACCTCGTATGCGCCGACACCCTGGACGAGCACGACCACGCGGTGCTGCGTTCCTCGGCCGCCGTCGCACGCGCCGGAGTCGACGGAGAGCACGGCGGCGCACCCGGATTCGCTGCTCGCCGCCCGTCGCTGCAAGCCCACCTCGCATAACGGATTGGCTTCTAAGGCATAACCTTTTGCCTTGCACGTCGGTTCCGACCTACGGTGGTGCCTCCGCACCCTGATATGGAGCAGCCATGGCCCTTCCCATGAAGCCCGACTGGCGGCGCCTGGCCGACGGCCTGCTGTTCCAAGCCGTCCTGGAAGGCTCGCTCAGCTTCACCCACATCCACGACGTCGCGGCCCACTACGGCCAGTCCGGATGGGTGGCGTGGGCCTACCCGCTGAGCGTGGACCTGTTCACCGTGACCGGCTACCGCAAGATCCGAGCGCACGGACTGGGCGAGCAGGTCCCCGCCGTGCTCGCGTGGATCGCGTTCACCCTCGGGCTGTCGGTGTCCATCGCCGCCAACGTCCTGTCCTGCTGGCACGACGCGAACCGGCCCATCGCCGTGGCGATCGGCGTCTGGCCCGCCGTCGCGTTCCTGCTGTGCACCCTGCTCTCGCACTCCCCGGCCGCGCCCGCCGAGACTGTCGTCCAGGAGGCCGTCGCGGCGGCCCCGCCGCTCGTCCAGGTGGCCGCCGTGCCGCAGCCCCCGACGGTCGTCCCGGTGCCCGTACCGGTCCTCGCGGCGCCCCCCGCGCTGAACGTCAAGCCACTGACTCCGGCTCAGAAACGCAAGCTCGAACTCGTCGAGAAGTTCATCGAAGTCCACGGTGAGCCCGAGCTGCGCAGGCGCGGCGGCGTGAAGAAGCTCGCGGCGTTCGTCAACCAGCACCTGAAGGACCAGGGGCAGAACGAGATCAGCTACCCGCAGGTGTCGAAGGCACTGTCACTGTTCGACGAACGTCGCGTCGCAACTCCGTAACAGGCCTCCTTCGACGTAAGGTAGCTGCTAACCGCGACTCCTTATAGTTTCTTCCTTTAACCTATTGCCCCAGCTCACCGCGCCCCATAGTGTCGTCTCACACCCAGTCAGCAGGTCGTCGCGCCGTCTGACTGGGTGCCAGGAACAGGCACCAGGGGACGGTGAGCCGATGCAGGCGACATGGCAGAGTGATCCGGAGACCACGCAGCGCATCACGCGAATGACGTTGGAGTGGCTCCACGCCAAGGCCCAGATCAACGCGATGACCGCGCGTGCCAACAAGCTGCGCGACGAGCTCGACGACTTCGTGGCCTTCGCCGGATACGTCGATGACAAGGGCCATACGTACCTTGACCTTCCCGCCACCCTGGAGGTGGCTGGCAAGAAGGTTGCCGCGCTCAAGCGCGAGAAGCGCGTCACTCGGAGCGCCAACACCGACCGGATCGGCGCGCTAGCCGACCGCGTGGACGCCGCGCATCCCAAGGCGAACCTGCACGACCGGCTCTTCCCCCTGCTGCCCGTGCTCGACGAGGACGAACTCTACGTCGCCTACCAGGACGGGCTGCTCACCGAGGCCGACATCGACGCCGTCTTCGACGCGAAGGTCACCTGGGCATTCACGGTGACCTCGTGAGCGCCGCGACGATGGAGTACTACCCCGGCACCCGGCGCAGGATCGCTCCCGGCCCCGCCGAGTCCGCCGAACCCCCGGTCGAGCCGGACCCCGACGCCTGGGACGCGCACCCGCGCCCCCACCAGATCGGCGGCGTCGAGGTGCTGTTCTACCCGATCGGCGCGCTGGCCAAGGCTCTCAATCGCAAGCCGGTGACGATCCGCATGTGGGAGCAGTCCGGTGTCCTGCCCCGGTCCCTGTTTCGCTCCCGACACGACCAGGGCGCGGGCAAGGCACGGCTCTACCCGCGCATGCTCATCGAGGGCCTGATCAAGATCGCGGAGGACGAGGGGCTGTTCGACGGCGCCCCGATCGCCTCCACCCGCTTCACCCCCCGCGCCATCGAGCTCTACCACTCGGTCAACGCGCTCTACGGGCCCGGCCGATGAACGCCACCGTCCGCATCTCAGAGCGCTACAACACCGGCGGCTACGAGCACGTCGACATCACCGTCACGGTCTCGGGCGAGATCGAAGACCCCGAAGACATCCTCGCGCTGCACGACAGCCTCGACGCCGTCATGCACCCGGCCCGCCTGCGCGTAGCCGAGCTCACCAGCAACGACAGCTCGATGATCCACGACCACCCGGCCCTGAACGGAGAAGAGAAGTGACAGAACTGCCCCGCCGCCGGCGAGTGCTGACGCCCGCGCCGAGCGCCCCGGCCCCGGCCGCCACTCATGTTCCGGAGCGCCCCGCGCGCCGCGCGCCCGCCGGCCGCTCCGCGCGCGCCGACTGGGGAGCGGTGGACCAGACGGTCGCCTCGACCTCGAACTTCGTCAACGCCATGGAGCTCGGCGCCGAGTGGACCGTGCTCCAGTTCCTCGAAGAGAAGCCCTTCGACCACTTCGCGCAGCACTGGTTCGAGGAGGTGAAGATCAAGGGCTGGCGCTGCCTCGGCGACGACTGCCCCCTGTGTGGGCAGCTCGCCGATGACCCGAAGAGCGTGAACGTGTACTGGAACGTCATGTCCCTCGGTGTGGTCGGCTCCTTCGACCCGGCCAAGGCTCCGACCCCGACGCTGGAGGTCTTCCGGGCCACCAAGCCCCTCTACAAGATCGTCAAGGGGCTCAACGCGGACCGCCGGTTCGACGGAATCGCCGACCCCGAGATCTACTTCGCGTTCCAGAAGCTCGGCAAGAAGTCCGAGACCACCTACCCCAACGAGGTCGTCAAGGCGCGCGACCTGACCGAGGACTGGGGCTTCCCGCTGCCATCCCCGGCGATGCGCGACGCTCTGCTGGCCAAGGCCCGCACCGAGCCGATCGACCCGGCTCCCAGCCTGGACAAGTACCAGCAGCTCGTGACGGACCTGCTTCGCTGATGAAGCCGACGGTGATCCTGACGGAGCGCGACCTCGACGAGGCGGTCTCCGCCTTCGAGAAGCAGCCCGCGTTCGCCTGGGACATCGAGACGACCGGTCCCCGGCGCGGGCACCCGGTCTACAACGAGCTCGCGTGGCTGTCGATGGCCACAAAGGGGCGCACGGTCGCGATCCCGATGGGACATCCCAACGGGGATGTACTGACGGCTCCGGCCGTGCGCCGCAAGGACAAGGCCACCGGCAAGATGATCCAGATCCCGGCCCGGTACAGCCCACCGCCGCCGCAGGTCACCCGCGAGCAGGTGATCGAGCGCATCGCGCCGCTGATGGCGTCGGACCGGCTCAAGATCGGGCACGGTCAGGTGTTCGACGCGGCGTCGGTGACCAAGTACCTCGCCGCTCCCCCGGCCCCGCCGTTCGCGGACACGCTCGTCGGTGCCTGGATGCTGAACGAGAACTTCAAGCGGTTCGGCCTCAAGGAGATCGTAGGCCGCCGCTACAAGACGGCGTACGACCCGGACCACACCGGCCGCTGCGTCGAGGCGCATCCGCTGGGCAAGGTCGCCCGGTACGCGCTGCTGGACGCCAAGTTCCCCTGGCTGATGTGGCCGTCGCAGAAGGCTGCGCTGCACGCGCAGAACCTCGACAAGATCTTCGGGCTGGAGATGGACCTGCTGCCCGTCCTCGTCTCGATGCGCCTGGCGGGCGTGGCCGTGGACGAGCAGACGCTGCGCACGCTGGAGGCCGAGCTCGCCGAGCAGCTCGACCATGCGACCGAGCGGACGTACAAGGCCGCGGGCAAGTCGTTCAACCTCGGATCGGTCCCCCAGAAGCAGGCGATCCTCTACGGGCCGAAGGACGAGGGCGGCCAGGGCCTGAAGGCCGCCGGCCGCACGAAGACCGGCGCGCCCTCGACGGACGCCGACGCCCTCAAGGCGCACCCGAACAACCCGGTGACCAAGGCACTGCTGGCCTATCAGGAGCTGCACACCCTGCAGTCCACCTACGTCCACGGCTACCTCGGCACCGAGGACGAGCCCGGCGCACTGGTGGGCGGACGGATCCACTGCGACTTCGTCCAGTACGGCACGCGCACGGGGAGGTTCTCCTCCCGCAACCCGAACCTGCAGAACGTCCCCCGGCCGGGCAAGCCGCTGTCCACCAGGATCAGGGGCCTGTTCGTCGCGCCGCCCGGGATGAAGTTGATCGTCGCGGACTACGGACAGATTGAACTCCGGGTGCTGGCTCACTTCCTGGGGCGCGGCGCCCTCTACGAGGGCTTCCACCAGGGCATCGACGCGCACACCGCGACCGCTACCAGCATCTTCCACATCTCGCCGGACCAGGTGACCAAGGACTGGCGGCAGGTGGCGAAAGCGGTCAACTTCGCGATCGTGTTCCTGGCCGGCGCGGAGACCGTCGCCGGAATGGCCGGGATCAGCGTGCGCGAGGCCCGCAGGATCCTGACGGAGCACGAGCTGCGCAACCCGGAGATCTACCAGTACCGCAAGGCCGTGATCGAGGGCTGCCGCCGCCAGCCGGAGCCGCACATCACCACCCTGCTCGGGCGCGTGCGCCGCCTGCCGGAGATCCGCTACCGCAACGGGGACATCCGCGCGCTGGCCGAGCGCCAGGCCGTGAACTCCAAGATCCAGGGGAGCGCCGGCGACCTGATCAAGCTGGCGATGGTCCGGACGCACGCCGCGCTGCCCGAGGGCGCGCGCCTCGTGCTCACCGTCCACGACGAACTCGTGGTCGAGGCCGCCAACGAGGTCGTAGCGGAAGCCGAGGCGATTCTCCGCGAGGCGATGCTCGGTCAGGGCATCGCCGATCTTCTTACGGTGCCGCTGACCAGCGACATCGTCGTGTGCAACAGCTGGGCGGAGGCGAAATGACTACGGAAGGTATCAAGCGGATGCTTACGCGGCGTCTGGGCGAGGGCTCAGGAGCGCACCGCGCCGGGAGCAAGGCGGCCGAGACGGTCGTCGACCCCGAGGACGTGGACGTGCGCGAGGACGTGGTACTCGGCTACGGCCTCGACGACGACCTGTACGGGCGCCGGTCATGAGCGACTTCTGGTCCCGCGCCCTCGGCGGCCACCCGGCCCCGCCTCCCAGGCCCGCGCAGTACGCGCCCGCTCCGGTACCCGTCCAGGTCCCCGCAGCCCCTGCCGTGCAGTACCCCCAGCACCCGCAGCAGGAGCCCGCGCCGATGCCCGTGCCCGCGCAGGCCGCGTACGCGCGCAACGACGTCGGGCTGTGCCCCAACTGCTCGTCCGGCGACTACGTCAAGGGCATCGGGATGAACAAGGCGCGCTGCTACGCGTGCGGCTACCCGGTGCTGCACTCGACCTCCGGGGTCGTGTCCACCAACCGCAAACAGGCCAGGCCGGCGCGCCAGACCGAGGAGTCCCGGCTGGGCGGCTACTCCCCACACACGATCATCGGGCGCATCGAGTGAGCCACCAGCACCTCAACGACCGCCAGCGCAAAGTCCTCCGTCGAGTCGCCCTGGGCGACAGCAACGAGGACATCGGCAAGCGGATGATGTACGCCACCTCCAGCATCAACTCCATCGTCATGGTCATCCTCGACAAGCTCGAAGCGCGCAACCGCGTCCACGCGGTCTACCTCGGGATCTTGTACGGCGAGATCGAGATACCGATCAAGGAGGCGCCGGATGAGCCAGGGACTTGATGCTCTGACTGCGGAGCTCACCAAGAAGTACGGGAGCAACGCCCTGTTCCCCGCCACCGAGCTGCGCCCGCCGGTGCGGTTCCCGACCGGATCGCTCTCCCTCGATCTCGCACTCGGCGGCGGCTGGCCCGGCAACCGGTGGATGGAGGTGATCGGCATGGAGTCCTCCGGCAAGACCACCGTCGTGCTCAAGTCGATCGCCGCGTGCCAGGCGGTTGACCCGAACTTCACCACGCTGTGGGTCGCGGCCGAGGACTTCGACGAGGAGTGGGCGACCCTGCTCGGCGTGGACATCGCGCGCGTGGCCATCGCCCCGTTCCGGCGCATGGAGGTCGTCTACGACGTGATGCTGCGCGCCGCCGAACTCAAGGCCGTCGACGCGATCGTGCTCGACTCCTACCCGGCGCTGATCGCCGCCGAAGAGGCCGACAAGAAGATGGACGAGAACGTCATGGCGCTCGGCGCGCGCCTGACGGGCAAGTTCTGGCGCAAGGCGGGCGACGCCGGAGCGCGCGCGCACGACGGATCCGAGCGGCCACTGCTCGGCATCATCATCAACCAGTGGCGTCAGAAGGTCGGCGCGTTCTCCCCGCACGGCACCCCGAAGGACTCCCCCGGCGGCTGGGCGAAGAACTTCGCCTACGCCGTCCGGCTGGAGGTCTCCCGCGCCGAGTACATCGACGAGGCGCTGCCCGGCGGACGCGGCTCGCAGCGCGTCGGACAGATCATCAAGTGCCGGACGATCAAGAACAAGTCGGCCGCGCCGCACCGGATCGCCAGCATGGACTTCTACCACACCGACACCGAGACGTTGGGCTTCCACGCCGGCGAGTACGACGCGGCGAAGGAGCTGGTGACCATGGGCGTGCTGAACGAGGCGATCGAACGGCGTGGCGCCTACTTCAGCGTCGGGGACACGCGCGTGCACGGCAAGGAAGCGCTGCTCGACTACCTGCGCGGCGACCTCACCGCACAGCAGGAGCTCACGGCAGCGATCACCAAGCGCGCCCTGGGAGGCGGTCACTGATGGATCTGCCCACAGCACTCGTCCTCGAAGTCATCGCGCTGGCGGCGCTCATCCCGCTGTGCGACCTCGCCGTGCGCGGCGTGGACGCCGTGTACGGCCGTCTGGCGCGCAGGCGCGCTGCGAAGAGGGGAGACCGCGGTGCTTAACCCGCATCTGCGCCGCTCGCGGCGCCAGGAGGCGCGCGGCGCCACGGAGTTCGGCGGTGTGCGCAACACCGGCTCCGGCAACCTGTACACGCACGGAAACGACGTGCGGACCGAGAAGCTCAGCATCGAGTACAAGACGACGCTCGCCGACCACTACCGGCTCACCCTCGACGAGCTGCGCACCGCTGAACGTCACGCGGTCATGGACGGCCGCGAGATGGCGTTCATCGTCGAGCTGCGCTCGTTCGAATACGCGGTGCTCACCAAGGACTTCTTCATCGAGCTCAAGGGCGAGCGCGCGAACTACTTCGACTTCGAGTACCGCGCGACCCTCGCCAAGAGCTACAAGCTCAACCTCGATGAGCTCGGGCAGCTCCAGCTGCGGGCGCTGCTGGCAGGCGGCGAGATGGCGATGGTGCTCGGCATCAAGGACCACGAGTACGTGGTGCTCGCCAAGGACTACCTGCTGCTGCTCCTGGAAGCGGCAGAGCGCTGATGGTCCTCCAGAGCCGCGACACGCCGTTTGACTGGGACACCGACGACGATGACCCGCTCGCCTGGCAGCGCCGCGCGCTGTGCCTGAACGTCAAGCACCCCTACCTCGACGACGACCCGTGGTTCGACCCGGACCTCTTCCACGAGGCGATGGCGATCTGCAACGGCACCGGCGGCGGTCCTGTCTGCCCGGTACGCCAGCGCTGCCTGCAGCGCGCCATGGTCAACAACGAGATGTGGGGCGTGTGGGGCGGGATGCTCCGCCGCGACCGCAAGGCCCTGAAAGACAAGTACCCCACCAGTCCCGAGGAGTGGACATGGCAGCCTCCCACCGTCGAACCCTGCCCGCCAGGCAAGCGCAAGAAGCGGCGCCGGCGTCGGCGAAAAGGAAGCGCCACCTCGGCCTCAGCGAAATCCTCACCTCGCGTCGCGTCCCGACCGTAGTGCTGGGGGACGTGCGCGCGCACCTGGTCGAGAAGGCTCTGATCGAGCCGCCGCGCCCGGACGACGTGCTGCACCCCAGCGACATCAGCGCCGACGGCTGGTGCCCGCGCGCGGCATACCACCAGCTGAATCACCCGACGCGGGAAGTCCTGAACTTCCGTCAGCGCAACATGTTCGCCTACGGTCACGCGGCTCACGACCGATTTCAGGGCTGGCTCGCGGAGATGGGCGAGCTGGAGGGCATGTGGAAGTGCCTGGTGTGCAACTACAAGTGGTACGGGCGCGGAGTGCAGGTGTGCGACGTGTGCAAGTCGAACGTCGTGCAGTACAAGGAGTTGCCGTTGGAGCTGCCCAGCCACCTGATCTCCGGGCACAGCGACGGGTTCCTCTACCGCAAGTCCACGATTCTGGAGATCAAGACCGTGGGCGAAGGCACCGTGCGCCACGCCTCCCCGGCCCTGGTTCGCGCCCACACCCACACCCTCGACGGCAGCCAGATCGTGGACGTCAACGGACTGTGGGGCGACATCCGGCGCCCGTTCCCCGCGCACCTGCGCCAGGGGATGACCTACCTGCACCTGGCCCGCGAGCGGGGCCTTGAGGCCGACCAGGTGACGTTCGTGTACGAGTCCAAGATGAATCAGGACACGAAGGAGTACACCGTCGAGTACAGCATCGAGCCCATCAAGGCCATGCTGGCGGGCGCCCGGCAGGTCGCGATGGCCATGGACGGGACCGGCCCGGAACCGATCTGCCGTGACGGGTCGGGGTCGTGCGAGTCCTGCCAGGCGCTGGGGCTGGCCGCGTGAGCGCCCGGGAGCGCGGCGAGCAGTGGCTCCGGGAGCGCGGGCTCGTGATCAGGGAGCCGGTGCAGTCTGAGCTGCCTGAACTTCCGCACGATCTGACCGCCCTGGGCGGCACCGAGCTCTCGGTGCTGCATACGGAGCTGGCGGCGTGGTGCGACTACGCCGAATCCCTGCTCTCCGGTGAGTCCGTCGAGGAGCGCGAGCAGGAGACACAGGTCAGTCGCCTGCAGCACAAGTACGCGCTGAGCGTCCAGGCGAAGACCATCACCGCGGCCAAGGCCATGGCGGCGATCGACCCGGTGGTCATGGCTGCCGAGGACGAGGCGCTGGAGGTCTACTCCCGCCGCAAGCAGTTGGAGGGCGCCGTGGAGGCGGCCAGGCGCAGGATGACGGTGGTCTCCCGGCAGATCACCATGCGCACCTCTCGTGACGCGCCCGGTCGGTGGACGCCGTGAACTGGCTGCTGGTCACCGACGGAAGCCGCGTCCACGTCGTTCCCGTCGGGGACGTGATCGAACACGAGATAGACCCGGCGCTCCAGCCGTGCGTGTGCTTGCCGATGTGCCGGCCGCTGTACTGCGAGCACGGCGATCACATCGGCTGGCTGCTCCAGCACTCGGTTCTCTCCCCCGAACCTCAAGGACACGAGCATGGATGAGATCGACGCAACCCAGCCCAAGGTGCTGCTCGCCGGGGACACCCACGGCTTCATCCAACACATCCGCTACCTCCTGGACATCGCCGAGCGCGAGGGATGCGCCCACGTGTTCCAGCTCGGCGACTTCGGTTACTGGCCGCACACCGGTGACGGCCGGGCGTTCCTGCGCGACGTCGAGAAGTTCGCCGGCAAGGTCGGGCGCATCATCTACTGGCTCGACGGCAACCACGACAAGTCCTCGCTCATCGACCACAGCGAGAAGGACGGGCACGGCTTCGTCCTGGTCAGCGAACACGTGCGCTACGCGCCGCGCGGACACCGGTGGACGTGGGCCGGAACACGCTTCATCGCGCTCGGCGGCGCCTACTCCGTGGACAAGTCCTGGCGCCTGGAGCAAGAGGCGGCGAGGAACCAGAGGTACGCGGCGGAGACCGCCCTGTACGGCAAGCGTCCCCGCAGCGCGGACGAGCTGCTGTGGTTCCCCGAGGAGGAGCTGACCGACGCCGAGCTGGCGCAGGCCCTGGCCAACCCGGAGCTGGTGGACGTCATGCTCACCCACGACAAGCCGCGGGCCTCCGACCCACGGTGGAACCGCAAGAACATGCCCGAATGCCTCCCGAATCAGGACCGTATCCAAGCCGCCGTCGACGCGCTGCGGCCACGGCTGCTGGTGCACGGCCACCTGCACTTCCCGTACCGCGACCAGATCCGTGCGGGCGGCAAGGGCTGGACGACGGTGGTCGGGCTCGACTGCGACGCGGAGGCGGCCCAGAACTGGGACTACGACAAGAAGGACTCGTGGACCGTGCTGAGTCTTGAGGCCGCCGGCCGGACCTCCAACTGTGGGGAGCTCGACCGTGGATGACGTGTACATCGGCATCGACCCGTCCTACACGGGCCTGGCCATCAGTGTGCTGCGCGGCGCGGCGGAGCACACGACCTACCTCGACGCGTTCCCCAAGGAGAAGTACGGCGACGGCGTCGACCGCTTGATCGCGATCCGGTCGCACATCAACGGTGTCATCACCACCTGGGCGATGCGCGCGCGGATCAAGCACATCTGCATCGAGGGATACGCGCACGGCCGGATCAACGGCCGGGAGATCGCGGGCGAGCTGGGAGCCTCGGTCAAGCAGTCGATCCACTACGCGCTCGCCGGCCAGGTCCGCTACCCCACGATCGTTCCCCCCGCCACGCTCAAGCTGTTCGCGACCGGCAAGGGAACCTCGCCGAAGAACGTCGTTTTGCTCAGGGTGTACCAGAAGTGGGGGGTCGAGTTCACCGACGACAACAAGGCCGACGCGTACGTCCTCGCCTGCATCGCGCGGGCCCTGGAGGGCCACGAGCCGGTGGAGTTCGACTACGAGCGCAAGGCGATAAAGGCCCTGACACCGCACACGGAATCACATTCGTTAACAAGGCCTTGACTAAGAGATCTACGCTGACTCCGACAGTACCCCGCATAAACGGAGCAGATCATGGGCATCAAGCTCTTGAAGGTATCTTCCGGCACGGGCGCGGTCGAGCTCGCCTCAGCGCTCGCCCACTCCCTCTACGCCAACCGCGCCGCCAAGCTGCGCGCGGTCGGCCCGATGGCCGTGAGCCAGGCGGCGAAGTCCGTGGCCATCGCCCAGGGGTACGCCAACACGCGTGACCTGGTGCTCTCCACCGCCATCGCGTTCGTCGACGTGACGATGCCGGAGGGGAAGGTCAGCGGGCTGGAGTTCACCGTGACCGCTACCGACTCCCAGGTTCCTGCGGTTACCCTGAATATGTAGACGTCATGGAGCTTATCCGGTGCAGGATGCGCCTGGAGGGCGTCATGGCCAAGAGCAAGAACCTCGTGAGCGGCCAGTTCCCGGTCGTGGGCACCTCCGACGCGACCTCTGTCACCGCCGTCCCGGTCCGGGGCGCGAAGCTCGTGGCGAAGCAGGGCGTGAACAAGTCCGGCGACCCGGTCCACGAGCCGCACACCCCGCGCTCGAACGTCGCCGAGACCTCCGGCGCCCGGTACGCGGTCACCGTCACGCGTGCCTACCCGGGCCGCGCCGAGGGTATCGGGCGCAACGTCCACCTCGTACCGGCAACCCACACCCAGGGCTCGACGTTTGCCACCGCCGTCAACGAGTTCCAGCACGGGATGGCCCGATGAGCGCAAACCTCTCCTACGCCCCGCCCTTCGGCGCCGGACAGCCCGGCTCGCAGGTCTACGGGGGCGGTGGCACCCCGCTGGTCGGCGCGCACTCCATCATGGACGCGCGTCGCATGATGCTGACGGGCCGCGCACCGCAGGCCAACTATCCGGATGGATATCTGGGCACGATCATTGACCGGCGTCAGGACCGGCTGATGACGGCCCTGCAGGGGCGCGTGACCGAGCGCAACTACCAGCGCGGCGTACATAAGGGTGTTCATATAGACTACAAGGACTACTACTGGACCAGGGACCTCAACCTGTACTCGGGCCTGGACGCCGAGGAGAAGGGCAAGCGGTGGACTGTCACCGGCCAGCCCGCCCCCGAACGCCCGCACATCCCGACCGGCGCAGGCAGTGTCGCAGACCAGTTCAACACCCCCGACCCGCAGATCCCCCCGTCGCCCGGCTCCGCCGGCGTCATCAACCCGAGGCGCACCGCGCAGCTCGCGCACCTGCGCCCGGCGTGGAGGTGAACATGGCCGCCGACCAGAGCGTGAACGACCAGCACATGAACCCGATCCAGTTCAAGCACCACACCGGCGCCAGCACCGTACCGGCGCTCCTTCCCGGCGCGCTCGGCACCAGCTCGTCCGCGACCTCGTCCGGCATGCCGCCCACCGCAGCCTCGACGTGGCTGACCGTGGAGAGCTACAAGAACGCCGCCGACCAGGCCAACACCGTCTAAGGAGGCCCCGATGCAGCACGCCAACAGCGTCTACGACCAGAACAAGCCGTGGCAGAGCATGCAGGAGAACAAGGTCTCCGAGCGCATGGCCGGTCAGACGCGCCTGTCGAGCGCGCAGATCCAGGCGATCCGTCCACCGATCCCCAACCAGGGCTGCCCGCCTCCGCCGCGCTTCGGACTCGGCGAGCAGCGCCAGCCCACGATCGACGACGTCCTGCGGCATGTGGACACCCGCTGGCCCACCCGGCGCATCGACTACTCCGGCAGCCAGGCCGGCGTCCAGTCCACCAGCTACCCGGCACTCGGGGTGATGTGATGGACGGACTCGGCGGCAAGAAGGTCGCACTCGGCGGCCACAAGACCAACGACCGGCGTTTCGCCGTCAACGGCAGGACCGCAGGCACCGTCGTGCACGTCAAGGGTCAGGGCGGCCACAAGCACCGGCTCGCGCAGGGGTTCCTGCACGGCGCCGGCGACCACGCCCACACCGCGATCCCCACGCAGTCCAAGCCCCGAGAGGTGAAGTTCTGATGGCATATGCACCGATGCGGTCGATGAACGCCGAGCTGGCCACCGGCGCGGCCGAGGGCCGCTACAAGCAGGTCGTGACCGATCGCGGCGGGTTCCCCGAGGCCGCGACGTACGACGAGCGCAGCGACCTGCACGATGTGTACTTCGGCATCCACGAGCAGGACGAAAAGCAGCTGCCTGGGATGGTGAGGCCGGAGCGGACCCAGGCGTACCGCGCGACGCCGAAGGCCGACCCCTGGCACTGATCGCAAATCACAGAACCCTGCAATGCACATCGGCCCCCGGAAGCGCTCCGGGGGCTCATGTGCGCACAGAGGGCGCTCACGGGGTTACAACGCGCGCCCTCCCCCGGTAATGTGCATCGCAACGTACATGCACCCACACGCCAGGGGCCATCACCCATGAGTTCAGACCAGACCTCGTCCTTCCCGTATGGCGGCCGAGCGCAGGTGACCAACGTCGCCCACGGCCGCATCGGAAACCTCGTCCAGATGGGCGACCACCACGGCGATATCAATCTGACCAACGACTTCAACGGCAGCACCCGGGGATACATCGCGTCGAGCGTTCAGTCGTCCAGTCCCCCCGAGGACGTCTCACCTGAAGTCATCGCGAAGCGCCAAGCGCTGATGACGGAGTGCTTCGAGTTCATCGGGGCTGTCGCCAATGCCGATCTCGGGAAGGTCTCACGCGATGCCGAAGACCTTACTCGCCGGATCCTGGAGCAGGAATAAGCGACCAGTGATCCCGGAAGAATCAATTAAGGCAGCCGCCACGTGGTGGACAGCCCAACTGCTCGACGTTGACTTCGTCGGCTTCAGCCCGGATGATCCAGGCCTCGGGGAGCATGTGTCGGGCGCCGAGATGCGCGCGACGAAGAAGCGGGCCGTGACACGGGACGCGGCTCTGACGTTCTACACGCAGTTGTGCACTACGGTCGCCAAGTCGATCGAGAGCGGAACGCTGTTCAACCTGGACAGCCTCGACACCGACATAGTGGGCAACAGGAACGTCTTCGTCCTCGCCGTCAGCTATGACCCGTGCCCGATGATCGCCGATGCGCTGGAAGCGGCTGGAATCAATCCCATTCTCAAGGTGCTGCCGTTCAAGGCGCGTACCGTCATGGCGGCGGACTTCGCGGCGGCCCAGACACACCATGGCCCCGCAACCATACTCTGGAGCACCTCGGGGCCGCATGACGTGCTCTGTCGAGCTCGGATAGCGGAGGACCAGCACTGTGCCCTCCCGGTACTCCACGGCGGCAAACACGCGCTCTGAGAGACGCCCCCCGATCCTCCCAGCTCATCGGTGGTGAGCCGGGGGGCGTGGTGGATCGGGGGGCGCCTGGTCCGCGCGTGCTGGTGGGTGGGGGACGCTCATCACCAGCGGCGCGGGGTTGCCCGCCACCGCTTGGGGCAACTAGCTAGCGGCGGCGGGCAGTTCGTGGGGTTACTTTCCTCGGCGGTGAAGCTTGCGCTGGGTCTTGAGTTCCTCGGTAAAGGCGGGAATCTTCTCGTCAGGCAAGTCGATCAAGCCGTGTGCGTGCAACACGCCCTGCTTGCCGCTGGTCGTGGGCGCTTTCTTGAGGTCCTTGAGCGTCGATGTGATCTCGCGGGTGATGGCCTTGCGCTCCTGCTTGTCCTGCGGTGTCTGCTTCTCTCGCTTGGACATGGCTGGTGCCCCCTCGGGGTCGATGGCGCGGATACGCTGGTTGGAGGTGGGGCGTCCCCCGATCGGGCCGGATCCCCTTCTCGACCGGGGGACGCCTCGTGCGCGTACTGGCGAGAGCGGTCACCAGTTGCGCGGGGAAGCCTGCTCGCCGCGTGGTTGCGGGGACGACGAGCGGCATGGCTTGAGGGGCGCGATGCGCTTACGCCCGCTGGGTCGGGTGGTGGTAGACCACCTGCAGCGCCTCTGAGTAGCTGAGTTCCGCGAGTTGGGGTGCGAGTTCGGGAGACTCGACTAGCAATGCCTGGTAGAACGCGTGGGCGAGTACGACGCTAAGCATGTCTTGGTGGATGTCGGTCTCGTACTCGGTGTCAGGCGTGGGCTCGTGGCCGGTCTTGCACGTTCTCACCAGGTCAAGGATGGAGAAGCCCGGCCCGCACCGCAGAACGGTGCGGCTCAACCGGCGCGTGGTCTCCGTGGACCAGTTGGCGAACGCGAGGTCTTCGGGCGTGTAGTTTCGGGCTCCTAAGGCGCTCTCATCAGTGGTGTTGGTCATGGCGTCGTCAGCTGCGGCGGCTCGCGGACACTACTATCGCGATCTTCGCTAGGCCTTCGGCATCGCCGTAGCGCTTGCGGATGGCTTGGACCTTTTCAATGGGTGTTATGGCTGGGCGCACGTGTGTCCTCGGGCTCCCTGTGTCGTGGATGGATAGGTGGAGAGCGTCCGCCGACGGTAGAGGGGAAGCGCCGTCGGCGGACGCGTCTAAGAGGCTGGGCGTAACGTGGCTCGCCTCGCAGCAGAGTGTTGCGGGCTCTCTTCGTCTACGCCCGGCCGGACCTGGGTTCGAGCGGCGGGCGCCACAGCGAGAACAGCTGGGACGGCCGGATGTACCCACAGCGGGCAGGCCCGGTCACGGCTTGCCTTCGGTGTGGATGTGAAACAGATCAAGCGCCTGTTCTACGGTCTGGTATACGTCCATGAACAACTTTGTAGAGGCATGGGATCCGCGCGTGGGCAGCCAACCGCTCCTACTGACCCACGCCGCATTGCCGCCTTCGGCACGCAGCCTGCCGCACTCGATGACCATAACGAGGGCCACCTTCTCCTCCATTGAGGTGATCTTGTCCGCGACGATCAGCACGTGCCGAGACTCGGCTTTGACGGTCGCCTCGGCGAATGCATCCTTCAGTCTCACCACGGAGGCGTCGTCCAAGGAGCCCTCGACTTCGATGATCCCGATGTGACGCTCTGCCCGTGTCGTGAACGTGGCCATGATTTCTTCCCCGTAGACGGTGGCGGGTGGGGTGGTCCCGCTCAGCGCGCGAATGGGTGGGCGCGCCGAGCGGGTGGTCGTCGCTGCCTCCGGCGGTACGGAGTGTGCACGGCTGCGACCATGGCCCAGACCTGTACGTAAGGTGCAGGTCTGAGGTCGTGCCCTCGCCGAGTTCAGGGAGGTGAACTCGGCGAGGAGTTTGGGGTGCCGGGGCCGGGGCCCACGCCGGCCCCGGCACACGATCAATTCGGAATTCCCGTCCTCGGCGCGGCTATCGCACGAGGGTGAGGACTTCGTCGCGCAGGCGAACCATGGCCACGTCGTCGTTGGCCTCGACGTTCAGGCGTAGCAGCGGCTCGGTGTTGGACGGACGCAGGTTGAACCATCCGTCCTCCAACACGACCGTGAGGCCGTCCATGTGGTCCACCTCGGCGTCATCGCGCGTGGCGAAGTGCTCTTCTACCTTGCAGAGCGTCGTGGCCGTGTCCGCGACCTCGCTGTTGATCTCTCCGGAGGCGGCGTAGCGGCTGTATTGGGCCACGAGCTTGGACAGCGGCACCTCGCCTTCGCCGAGGGCGGCCAAGACGTGGAGGGCGGCGAGCATGCCGGTGTCAGCGCGCCAGAAGTCGCGGAAGTAGTAGTGGCCAGAGTGCTCGCCGCCGAATACGGCGTCGGTCTCGGCCATCAGCCCCTTCATGAACACGTGCCCGACCCGTGTGCGCGCAGACTTGCCGCCGTGCTCAGCGACGATCTCAGGGACGGCGCGAGACGTGATGACGTTGTAGACGATCGCCGAGCCGGGCGCCTTGGCCAGTTCGCGACTCGCGATCAGAGCGACGATCGCCGACGGGGGCACCGGGTCGCCGTTCTCGTCGACGACGAAGCAGCGGTCGGCGTCTCCGTCGAACGCGAGGCCGATGTCGGCGCCGGTCTCCTTGACCTTCGCCTGCAGGTCGACGAGGTTGGCCGGATCGAGCGGGTTGGCCTCGTGGTTCGGGAAGGAACCATCAAGCTCGAAGTACATCGGTACCAGGTCGAGCGGCAGACCGTCGAACACGATCGGCGCCATGTGCCCGCCCATGCCGTTGCCGGCGTCTGCCACGACCTTCAGGCGCCGGACGCCCGTGAGGTCGACGAGCTTGCGCAGGTAGGCGGCGTACTCCTCGGCCATCGGCCGCTCGGTGACCGCGCCGGGCGCGCCCTCGTAGGCGGGCACGCCGTCCTCGATCATGCGGCGGATGTCGCCGAGCCCGGTGTCCTGGCCGACCGGCCGTGCGCCGGACCAGCACAGCTTGATGCCGTTGTACTTCGCCGGGTTGTGGCTCGCGGTGATCATCGCGCCCGGGAGGTCGAGCGTGCCGGAGGCGAAATAGACCAGGTCGGTCGAGCCGAGTCCGGCGTCGATGACGTCGTAGCCCTGGCTGGTGACCCCCTCGGCGAAGGCCTTGACGAACTCCGGGCTGCTGGTGCGCATGTCGTGCACGACGACGATGTCGCTCTCGGCCAGCAGCGCGAACGCCGCGCCGATCTGCCGGACGAGACCCGCGTCGAGTTCGTCCGGTACGACGCCGCGCACGTCGTACGCCTTGATAACCGTGGAAAGGTCTTGCATTTTATTCCTTCCGGTATTTCAGATAGTCGGGTCGCTCGGGTGGATCACGACTCCGGCGGGTTCCACCCTAGAGAAGAAGCTCACCCGCACAGGTAGAGAGGACAGCGTCGCCTGTATGGTTTCAATCGCCCGGTAGGGCGCGATTCCGATGAGGCAGCCTCCGTATCCGGACCCTGACAGCTTGGCGCCGTATGCGCCTGCGAACAGGGCTCGGGAAATGCACTCCTCGATCAGGTCGGTCGAGCAGCCGATCCGCTCGCGCAGCAGCACGTGCGCCTGGTTGAGCAGCGCGCCGACCGCCGCCGGATCGACCTGCGTAGCTTGAAGCTCGGCGGTGAGCAGGTCGACGAGCCGTGGCATGCGCTTGGCGTAGTCGAGCAGGTCCGGATCGCGGCGGCTCCAACGTTCCCGCTTGTCCGTCAACGTCCGGGCCGTCTTGCGTTCCTGGAGCGTGTCAATGAGCACGAGCGCCGCGCCGATCTCATCACCCAGGTGGTGGGCTGAGGGCGTCTGCGAGGACGACGAGATCCGCAGGAGGCCGCCGTGGGCGCAGGCGAGGAAATCCATCCATCCGGCGCCCGATTTGATCTGACCGACCTCGGCCGCGTGCGCATCAGCCAGGATCTGGTGCAGCCCGGATTGGCCAGTCAGGTGGGAGAGTACGGCGGTGGCCGCCAGTGCGAGGGCGGCCGACGAGGAGACACCTGCACCGACCGGCATGCGGGTCGAGGTTTCAATCACTGCTCCTGGCAGCAGTTCGCCCACGGATCCGGCCTGGACAGCGACCGTGGCCTGGAGCAGGTCGAGCTGATCGCCCTCGTAGCGGGTCAGCGCGTCGAGTTGCACGCTGCGTACCACGTTGATCGGTACGCCCGCAGAGAGACGCAGCGAGCTGGTGCTGGCCGCCTTGGTCCGCACGGTCACGGTGGTGCGCAGCGAGATCGCCGCCGTGATCGAGTCCCCTCCGGTCATCCAGTCCAGGGATTCCCCAGCCAGGCACACCCGGCCAGGCGCGGAAGCCGAGAACACACGCTGTCCGTCCACCACCATCACCTCCGGGTCTCCGGCAGTGGTTGGGTGCACGAAGCGCAGGCAGGTGAGAGCGACCAGTCCGCCGCCGCGTGCGCCTGTCGGTACGCGTTCATCGCCCCCGAGTTCCACAGCTCCAGCAGGCGCTGCTCACGCACGCTACCGAGGACGTAGCCGCTGTGCTCGGCTGCCTCGGGGTAGACGCAGCAGCACATCTTGACCTGCCCGAGGTAGTCCACAACCAGGCTGGTCGCGGTCATCAGGCACGGCGCTGTGCGAGCCTTCGCCAGCAGCGGCAGCGTGGTAACCGAGCCTCCGCGTGTGTTGTACGTCGCTGTGATCGCCGGCGAGATCACCTCAAGTCGTACACCGCCGACCTCGGTCTGAGCGCCGAGCCCCTGGCGTACTGGGGAGTACTCGAATATCAGCCCGGCAAGGCCGACCTTTTCGAGGTAGGTCTGGATGGCCTCGTAGCTTGGCGGAGTCTCAGCGGTGTGCGGGTACCGGGTGACGCGGATGGAGCAGACCCCCGCCTCGGTCAGCTCCGCGAGCATCTCGCGGTTGAGCGCGTCGCCGTTGGTGAAGATCGCAGGCCGGGCGAACGGTGCGGCCTCGCGCGCCTGCCGGATCTCCTTGGGCAACCGCGGGTTGAGTAACGGCTCGTTGTAGTTGTGGAATGCGAGCCACCCTGTGTAGCCCGCCTCCCCAAGCTGAATGGTCAAATCCTGGTAGATGCCCCAGTCCATCAACTGCTGTTCGCGACGAACCGAGTGCTCGCCATTCGGGCACCACGTGCAGGTGCGGTTGCACTTACGGGACGTCTCGATCTCCGTGTACTTCGGCAACGGCCAAGCTGTGGTAATCACGTCGTCTTCCCCTCCTTGTGGATTGCTATACGGGTGCCGTCGCGGTGGCGAGGGTCATGGCGAGCACGCCGCTCAAGCCGCCAGCCGCAAAGGCGTTCACGAGCAGGCAGGGCAGAGCGCCTCTTCGTCGAGTTGGAGCAGGCCGTCGATGATGCGCTCGCCGAGCTCAGACGGCATCGGCCGGTGGTCGTTGTGCGGGATGCCGGGGGTGTCGAGGTAGAGCGATTCCCGGGGCACGTCGGAGCGTTGGACGAGGTACACGGTCGTGCGCGGACCGATGATTGCAGTCGGGTCGAAGATCTCTGGGCCCATCAGAGCACCTCCAGAGCCGGACCCTTTGGAGCTGCGGGAGTGCCGCCGAGGCCGTACTCACGCCAGTCGTCGTCGCGATCCTGCGGGCCTTGCCAATGCACGGCGGTGATCTGGCTCTCGTGCGGATCGGAGCCGATCCGGCCGAGCGCCGTGCTGACGCCCTGCTCGGCTGCGGCATCGGTGTAGTAGTCCTCGAACGTGCGCTGGGGGTGGTGGCCGCTGATCTTGTCCGTGTTCCAGGTGAGCCTGACGCGCCAGGGTGCACGAATCTTGAACAGGGCTTCAAGCTCACGGGCATTGCCGTCGTAGTGCCGGGCGTAGGCCAGGACGTTCGCACCGAGACTCATGCGCCACTGGTCTCCTCGATCGAGCGCGGGCAGCATGCTCCCGGCGTCGCGCACGGCGATGCTCAGCCATGTCCTCGACGGGTCGCAGCTGGCATGCAGCGCGAGGAAACCGCCCGCCGGGAAGTTGCCCAGCAGCCAGGACGCTTGCGCATAGGCGAGGCGTTGAGCCTTGTCCGCCGCCCACGAGATACCCCACTTACGCACGGCAGCGGCCACGGCGGACGCCAGTGCAGACGCGCCGGCGATGTCGTCGAGGCAGGATTCTGCCAGCTCAAGGTACTGACGGGTCGAAGGCCAGCCAGGTTCTCGACGCACCATCGCACCGATGGCGACATTGCCAGGCCCCTGGTCTACTCGTGGGTTCACGGTCGGCTCCTCCAGTTCGTTCCTTCGAACCGCTTGGCGCTCAGGGTCTCGTGCTACGACATCCATCGCGCTCCTCCTCGTCCTCCCCGCCCCATGACCACTTGCTTAAGACAGTGCTCCGAGTGTGGTACACAGCGTGTGGCCGTCTCGATACCGCGCGATAGCCGTCTTTGTCGCCCGAACGAGTGGGCATGTACCTTCTCGTGTCCTTCTTTGTGCCATCTTCATCCCGCCGACGAAGGCCCTCCCCGGCGGTGGGGTACTAATGGGCCAGTGGGAACGATTCGACTACTGATCTTGAGAGGGAACGGATGACGAGCACCGAGCCGGTGCCCACATTGCTGCGCCAACTCGTGGACGCGAAGGGCTGGCGCTCGTACGAAACGTTCCGTTGGCAGTTTGAGCAGGCCGCCGCACAGTTAGCGTCCGAGCGCGCGGGCACCCGGTTCGCGAGCTACACCGTTAGCCGCACGCAGTACGAGCGTTGGCTTGGAGGCAAGGTCGTCCGAAGCCCGTACCCCGACGCACAGGCCGTCCTCGAATTCATGTTCAAAGTGCCCGTCAAGCAGCTCCTCGCGCCGCCTTCGACCTCCACGGCCAGCCAGCACCTCACGCGAGACGCGGACCGGCATTCGCACACCCTTGAGAGCGAGATCACCATGTCCGGCCACGAGTCCAGCGAACACGCTGCCTCGGCCTCTCGTAGCGTTGACGACACATCGATCGAGCAACTACAAGCCGATATTGCCGTAATTGCGCGCCGATACCCCTTTAGACCAGTTTATGAATCCTTCGTAGCAGCCAAGCGGGTCCGGGACCTTGCATACGCCCTTCTGGATCGAACCTCCGTTCCAAGCCAAGAGACCGATCTCTACATGGTGATTGGTCAAGCATGCGGCATTCTCGCAACAGCGAGCTTCGACCTCGGCTACCCAGAAAGTGCCGCCGAGCAATCCCGCTCTACCTACACCTATGGCAAGATGATCGGCCACAACGGCTTGTGCGCATGGGCACTCGGCATGCGCGCGCTCATTTGCTACTGGGATGACCGCCCCTACCAGTCGCTCGACTTGATCGGCAAGGGGCTGGCGATAGCTCCCCAAGGCTCGGCGACCCTCAGGCTCAGGGCCATCGAATCCCGCGCGTTCGCCCACCTCGGTGACCAAGACGGCACTGCAGAGTCGGCGCGTCTTGCACATGAGCAGGAAGGGTCATCGCACCGAGACCTCATTCACGACGAGATCGGTGGTGAGTTCTCCTTCGATGACGCTCGGCTGGCGCGGTGCCTCGGCTCTGCTTGGGTGCGACTCTCGGAGCCCGCCCCAGCCATCCAAGAGTCGCGCACAGCCCTGGAAATCTACAGATCGCGACCTGAGGCTGTACGGATGCCAAAGGTCGAAGCTGAGGCTCACATCGATCTAGCCCACGCCTACGTCTTGCAAGGCTCGCTCGACGCGGCCGAGCAGTCCCTTCGCACTGTTCTTGCTACGGAGCCTGACGGACGGGTCGAGGGAATCACGAGTCGCCTCGTAGCGGTACACGAGCGCCTGATTCAGCCGGCATTCCGCGGTGCCCGCGAGGCCGTGGAACTAACGCAACGAATCGAAGCGTTCAACGCACTCTCGGCGCGCGGCTCCCTGCCTGCCATAGGCCCCGGCAGCTAGGACTGCTAGAGCAACCCGAGGATCCGTTGCTCCTTTTCGGAACCGATTCCCAGTTCGCTCGCACGGTCGCTCGCCACGGCTGAGCCGCCGGAGGACATCCAAGCCCAGGTCTCAGCAACCGTCTGCCCAATCGGACGGCACATGAAGCCTGCCTCCGCAGCCTTGTCCCATGACACACGCCACGTCCCGGGGTAGGTACGCCACAACGGAAGCTCAGTCCACTGGCGTACCCCCTGCACGGCCAGCGTGTCATCGTCGACCCACACGAACTCCGCCGAGGAGCCGGTCTCCGCACGGCACGCAGACAGCAAGTTCTCGAAGGTAGCCCCGGGAGGGGCAGCAAGGTTGAATGCTCCGCCCAGACCGTCCACACCAGCCTTGAGCGCGAATGCCGCGACATCGCGAACATCGACGACTTGGATCGGCTGGTCGGGACGCCCAGGAGCTAGGACACGACCGCCACGGGCAACGCGCCGCAACCACCACGGTAAACGGCCCACGTATTCGCGTACGCCGAGGATGACGCCCGGCCGCAGGATGACGCCTCGGTCTCCGAACGTCTCGACCACGGCTCGCTCGCATCCGGCCTTGAGATACCCATACCTCGTGGGATAGCCGCGCGGGTCATCCTCGCCGTACGATGCACCAGCATTCGAAGGGCAGGGCAGCGTTTCGCTGTCCTCCGTTAGCGGCGTGACCGGCCAACCAACGTAGGCGGAGACGGACGACGTATAGACGTACCGCCCGGCGTCGGATAGAGCCCGCGCACCTGCTAGCACCTCACTGGGCACTTGACCCGAACTGTCGAGCACGAGATCGAATGGCCCATGCTTCGCCAGCCGCGTCAGGTCAGCCGCGATCTGCCAGTCGCCGTGCACGACAGACACGCCGACGGGTGCGCTGCCGGACTTGCCGCGATTGAACACAGTCACTTCGTGGCCGCGCTGGACGGCCTCTTCAGCCATCGCGTAGCCCAGGAACCAGGTTCCACCCATCACCAATACGCGCATGGGCCCATCGTGCCATGAGCGACGTGGAGATCGTACGATGCACCGTCCGTGCCGACCCAACACCTCTTCCCCGCACGAGACGGTCAAGTTCCATCCGTGTGCCGGCGTCGCGGTCAGCCGGTGCAGCACTTCGGCGGGAAGGAGGGTCTCGTTCTGAGACGCCGAACGGAGCTCCATCGGGAAAATAGTTGCTAACAGATACTTGAGATCTGCAAGCTAACACTCTTGCGGGCCGTCGCACGACGATGAAGGCATGGAAGCATCCTCCATCCTTCTCCGGCGGTGGCCCGCGTGACGATTTTCGGGCCGGATCTGGCCTCCTACCAGGCAGGGCTCGATGTCGCGACCCTGACCGACGCAGCCTTCGTGACAGCCAAGTGCACCGAAGGTGCGACCTACGTCAACCCGGACTACGAGGGCTGGCGCACCTCCGCGAAGGGCGCGGGCAAGGTGTTCTGGTGGTACCACTTCCTGGTCACCACCAGCTCCCCTGCCGCGCAGGCCGCGCACGTGAAGACGAACTGCGGGGACCCGACTCTCCCGGGCATGGTCGACTTCGAGCCCGAGGCAGGGAGCCAGCCGAGCTTCGCCTTCCTCGTCTCGTGCATCGACGCCCTGGTGGCCGAGGGACTGCACCCCAAGCTCGTCTACGCACCGCAGTGGTACATCGACCAGCTCGGCGTCACCGACCTCACCGCGCTCACCAGCCGAGGCATCCTGCTGGTCTCCAGCGACTACCCCGGCGCGGCCGGGACTGGCCCCAACCAGTACGCGGCAGACGGCGGTGACGAGGGCGCGGGCTGGAAGCCGTACGCCAACGTCAAGCCGTCCGTAGTCCCGACGATCTGGCAGTTCACCGATCGCGCCAGTGAGGGCGGCCAGCTCGTGGACTACAACGCGTTCCGGGGCACCGCCGATGAGCTCGCGGCGCTGCTGAAGGAGCCGCCGCCCACCGTCTCCGCTCCGGCTCCGCCGTCGAACCCGTACCCGCAGATCCAGCAGGGCTCGGCCGGTGACGCGGTGCGCACCGCGCAGAAGCTGCTCAACGAGCACGCCTACGGGCTCGCGGTCGACGGCCAGTTCGGACCGGCCACCAAGTCGGCCACCCAGGACTACCAGCGCAACCACTCCCTGCTCGTCGACGGGATCATCGGCGCCCACACCTGGGCATCGCTGCTCGCCGGCACCACCGGGCGTCCCTACCCCGGAGCCGAGACCCGCGAGGGCGACACCGGACCGCTGGTGCGCACCTGCCAGCAGGAGCTACTCACGCGCGGGTTCAACCCCGACGGTGTCGACGGCCAGTTCGGGGCGCACACCAAGGCGGCCGTCGAGGGATTCCAGTCCCGCCACTCCCTGCAGGTCGACGGCGTCATCGGCCCGCACACGTGGACCGCCCTGTTCTCCTGACCACCCGGACCAGACAAGGATCATCATGGCCGAGCCGCAAACCAGGATCCTGCGATGCGACACGTGCAAGACGCTGGAGCCGCTGCCTGACTACGAGGGCAGCGGCACCGACCACCTGCTCGAACGCCTGCTGCGCGACCACAAGTTCCCCGATGGCACCGAGCACTTCGGCAAGCTGATGCGCGTCGCGTCCAAGCACTGGGACTCCTCCTCGACCCGCGAGGCGATCATCGCCCGGGTCCGCGACGAGTCCGGGCACACCGGCCTGGACCCCGAGTTCTACAGCGTCAAGGCGACGTTCGAGGACGACGCCATGACCTGCTTCAGCGCCCACCACCGCAACCCGGCGTGCTCCGACTACAAGTCGGGCAGCAAGATCCTCACCCCCAACACGCGGGAGGAGCGCAAGGCGGCCGGGCTGCAGAAGTACAACCAGCTCGCCCACAAGCGCTACCTGTGCGAGTTCTGCCCCGTCCACACCCTCGTCGTGACCGAAGCCCGGCACCGCGCCGGGCTCTACAAGTAGAAGGAACGCGCATGAACCTCAACGGCACCCCCATCATCGGCGAGCACCGCACCCACGAGCGCGACGAGCTCACCACCGAGCAGCGCGAGAAGCTCGCCGAGATGGCCACCGAACACGGCGAGCGCCCCTCCGCCATCGCGTTCCTCGTCATCGTGCCTGAGGGCGGCGACCCGATCGCGACCCCGGAACTGGCGGTCGCCGACAAGTACGAGCTCGGCGTCCCGACCGTCGGGCAGATCGCCTCCGCGTGCCGCGCCGTCTACGACGACGTCAACGCGTCCAAGGCCGCGCACATGTCCGTCGCACTCCAGCAGCAGTACGCCGCCGCCGCGATGCAGCAGGCTCAGAACCAGCGCCTGCTGCAGGAGATGCAGAAGGGCCCTCGGAACTGATGGACGGCCTGTTCGCCGAGCAGATCGCCGCCGCGTCCCCCGTCGCTCTGTCGGCGGGGTCCTCCGGATTCTTCGATCCCCCGGCCGCGCATCTGGACCCCAACCTGTTCGACGCGCAGGACCGCATCCACCCGGTGGTGCGCGAGTTCCTTCTCAGCGCTCTCCACCGGTTCCTCGCCGGCTCCTTCTCCTCCCCGAAGTCTTGGGCCACCGCGTACCTCGCGGGCTCAGGCGCGGGCTACCAGTGGGGCGGCGCGCGCTCCGAGGACGGCAAGCCCGGCGACCTCGACGTCCTTGTCTCCGTGGACTGGGAACGGTTCTACGCGCATCAGAGTCTGGAGACGGCTCAGATGCCGATCTACGCCCTGACCGGCATCCTGAACTACCTGCTGCGCAACAACCTCTGGCCCAAGACGGCGAGCACCGTGCTGGGGGATGGCACCTACGAGGTCACCTTCTACGTCAACGCGCTGGCTAACCCGATCGAGACGATCGATCCGTACGCCGCATACGACCTGAGCTCGGACCGCTGGGCCGTGCGGCCAGACCCAGACCCGCAGCATCCGCAGAACGGCGGTGACTATGCGGCCGTCTCCGACGATCTCGCCCAGGCTCAGCAGCTGGCCAATGCCTACAACACGGCTCTCACGCGGGCGCACGCAGCCGCCAGCCTCAGCCCCGAGTGGGTGGACGCGGTCACCGAGCTGCACCACGCGACGCTGCTGGCCGAGCATCTGTTCAACGAGATCCACGGCGCCCGCAGCCAGGCGTTCTCGCCCGGCGGTGAGGGCTACTCGGACCAGGCGAACTTCCGCTGGCAGGCCGGCAAGGCGAACGGCGCGATCGGCATCCTCTCCAGTCTCAAGGCGGCGGCAGCGCCCTTCCGTCCGACGCCGTCCGCGGGCTACACCAACGCTGCCGACATGCTCGTATCACGCGCGGTCCGGGGGCAGGGGTGAACGTAGCCATGGTGGTCGACGGCGTCTTGCACGGGCGCCACGGCGCCCCGATTCCCATGGGCGTCGCTCTCTACCGCGCTCTGGCAGGCGAGAATCGCATCCTGCTGATCGGTGACGACGTCGAGGCCGACAGGCAGTTCCTGCTCCAAGAGGGGCTGACCGGCTATGCCGGGCTCCACCCGTACGATCCGCTGGACGTTCCGCGCGGCACGCTCCTGCGTACCCTCTCGGTCATCCGGAACCGTGGCCCGATCTCTCTGGTCGTCTCCGCCGACCCCGCCCACTGCCGTGAGGCATTCAAGACCGGCTACAGCGCCATGCTGTTCATGGTCCCGGCCTGGACGCGCCCGGCGTGGCACCCGGATTACGACGGATCACCGCGCCCCTGGGACGAGCTCGTCGAGGAAGTCGCCGAGCACACGGCCGCCGCAGCGCGCAAGGCGCCGCTGGACGACGAGTGAAGCTCTACTTCTCCGGCGCCGAGATCCCCGGCTGGCGCAACGCGTTGGCCCAACACGGAGCAGCCGACGCGTCGCTGTCCTACATGGGGCTTCGGCGCCGCGTGAAGCACACCGAGACCTGGCCGGTAGCACAGAAGATCAAGCAGCCACTCAACCTCCTGCTCGACTCCGGCGCACACACACTCAACAAGGACCTCGACAGGTACGACGTCACAGACGTGATGCAGGCGTACGAGCAATTCGCCGCCTCGAACAAGGACACCTTCGAACACGTTCTGGAGATGGACGTACTCGGCATCGCCGGCGGCTCGCGCGCCATGCACCGCGGCCGGCTGGGCGAAACGCTCGGCTGGGAAAAGTTCGTGCCTGTCTGGCACGCCGAGCAGGGCGTCGCAGAGCTGGAGTACCTCAGCCTGCGCCTGAAGGATCTCGGCGGGACGCTCGCCGTCGCCGACATCGCGGCCGATGGCAGGGATCTCACGCCGATGCTGAGGCGCATCGCCGGTGAGCTCCCGCTGATCGGCCTGGCGCAGCTCAAGCCGGAGCCGATGCGCGACATCCCCTGGTACGCGGTGACCGGCACCAGCTGGCTCAGCCCCGTGCAGCACGGGGAGACCGTCATCTACGCCGGCAACGAGCTGCATCGCTACCACGCCCGCTACAAGGACCAGGTGCGCAAGCGGTACCGCACGCAGATCGAGGCGGCGGGCTTCGACCCGGCGAAGATCGAGGCCGGGGACGGCAACGAGCTGCTCGGCCTATCGCTCTGGTCCTGGCGCACCTACGCCAATCAATTAGCTGCTAACAGCCCCGAACCCCCTACTGCGGAAAACGAGGATCCGATGCTGGATGGACCTGCTATCCCGGGGGATGAAACGGAGCACCGCGGCGAGCGCGTACCTGCTACCCCGAGGCCCACCGTACTGCTCCCCGGGCTGAGCTTGGAGCTGTTGCCGCAGGCAGACGAAGAATCGGCCGGGCCGCCCACCGCTGTGCTGCGCGCTGGCGAGGCGAATCTGCGCGAGTGCAATAGCTGCTATCTGCGCGGCAAGTGCCCCGGGTATGAGGCGTCCGCGAGTTGCCGCTATGAGATCCCCGTGGTTCTCACATCGCTGGACCAGATCAAGGAGATCTTCCCGCTGATGCTGACGCTTCAGGTCGATAGGACTCTCTTCGCCAAGTTCGTCGAGCAGGTCGAAGGCGGCTACATCGATCCGACTGTCTCTGCCGAGATCGACCGCACGATGCGGTTGATGCTGATGGGGCACAAGCTGAACGAGGAGTCTCTCTCGATCAACATCCGGGGCAGCGCGGGATCGATGCGCAACGACGGCGGCATCATGTCGAGGGTGTTCGGGCGCGACCCGCAGGAGACCCGAGCTATCGAGCCGCCCATCCCGGCCGACCCGATCATCAGCCAGATCCTGGACGCGGAAGTCGTGGCGGACACCGAAGAACGTTGAATCACTGTCTTGATGTAACTGCAATGCCACGCTAGACTGACGTCACCAGCACAGCGTCAGATTGGGTTCGCGGTGCCGTCCCGGGCGAGGGCTCGGGAAACGGAGCGCGGGTTGTGCGTACGGCAGTGCTGGTGCATAGCAGCGTGGAGCAGCTCGGTAGCTCGTTGGGCTCATAACCCAGAGGTCGGCGGTTCAAATCCGCTCGCTGCCACGGTCGCAGGTTCGAGTCCTGCCAGCCGCCGCTGGCGGAGGCTGTAGCTCAGTTGGTAGAGCAGGGAACGGCCCGACCAGACTTCGCCCAATCCCCTGGGAAAGATATCTGGTCGGGCCCTCTTGCGTTCGCTCGCTAGACCATGGTGATGACGTCGAATCGCGGCGGCGTGTGCACGAGCAGCCCGTAGAGGATGTAGTCCATGCCATGCGGCGGCAAGATCTCCGCCGTGGCGTCGAGGAAGTCGCCGGGAGTGTACGGCAGGATGTAGTGGCCGTCCTCGGTGTCGACGACGGGTGTCTCATCCACGGCCGAACTCCTTGAAGCTCGCAACCGCGCGCAGCTGGCGTTCGATCTCCGGCGCCCAGATCTTCTCGATAGCCTCGCTCATCGGCGTCGGCTCAGACTTGACCCACTCGACCTTCGGCCACGTCACGACGGCCCAATGCTCGTCCCCGCCGTGGTCCTTGGGCAGCTGGCACTCCGCGCCGAACCAGCCATCTTCACCACGGAAGTCCCCGCACAGCTCGGTCTCAGACATCGCTGTCGCCTGACGCGAGACGGTGCAAGGTGGCACCCTCATGCTCTTCCAAGAAGTCGGCCAGTTCGTCCTCGTAGACCATGCGAGGGTGCGGGCAGAAGTAGCACGCCATGCAGTCGCCGCTACACGCCTCGCAGAAGTCGAGGCCGCAGATCGGGCCGCCCGGGACCTCGATGTAGCCGACCAGCGTGCTGCCGTCCTCGGAGTAGAGCTCGGCGCGCGTGCCGCTCATCGCCTAGCCTCCTGCGCGCCGAGGTGCATGGCCGCGCCGGGGTGTGCGGCCAGGAACGTCTCCAGTTCGTTCTCCATGGCGGCCCAGGGGTGCTCGCCGTCATCGCTGTGGGCGCACAGGTGATCGCACTCGCACGACAAGCACTCGGAGCACGCGGCGCAGAAGTCGAGGCCGCAGATCGGGCGACTCGGGACCTCGATCCATTCGAGGAAGTCGCCGTCGTCGCCCCAGAGTTCGGCGCGCATCATCGCTGCCGCTCCTTCAGCTGAGCCAGGTGTACACGACCGCTCTCGGTGGTGGCTAGGGCTGTTTCGAACTGCGCGAGGCGCGCTTCCGCAAGGCGCAGGTCTGCGTGCTTCCACGCGTTTCTGCCGACGAACAACCCGAGAGCGTAGGTGCCCACACTGATCAGGCCCTCCGGGATGAGGGCTACCCACGGGATCACAGCATCGCCTTGTTCGCGCAGGTGCCGAGGAACGTCAGGCAGCCGGGGCAGATCGAGAGCTGCGCGGAACCCTTGGGCAGCGTGGGGGTCTCGGAGACGCGCATCGACAGGAAGTAGGCGGCTGACCCCGCGTCGCTGACGACGCCGACGAACCGCTTGTCCGTCCGTAGGTGGAAGTAGTCCGCTGGATGCATGTGGATCGCGCAGGGGTACCGCGCGGTCTCGGCGAGAAGAGCCTCGTAGGTGCGCAGGATCCCGTCGATCATCTTCTCGATGTCGCAGACGTACCTGGTCTCACCGAACTGCGGCGTCTCTTTGAGTATGGCCAGTTCACTGGTGCCGAATGCCCTCATGCATCCAGTCTCATGAGCAGAACGACAGAGTGTTAACAACGCTGCGCCCGCCCGCCCTACGGTTGAAATGTATATCAACCTACGAGCACGCGGGGGACGGCCATGCCGCTGCCGAGCAATATCGTCACGATCACGGTGACTGGCACCTACCAGGATTTCTATGGCAACGCGCTCTCGGGGATGGTGTCCTTCACCCCCACCTCTACCGAACTGATGGACGTTGCCGCCCCCGCCTTCCTCGACGCGGAGCCGGTGGTCGCCACCTTGGACGTCAACGGGCACTTCTCGGTCGTCCTGCCTTGCACCGACAACGCGAACCTTGCACCGGCCGGCTGGGCGTACACGGTCGTGGAGCAGGTGCACGGCACGCGGACCTACCAGGTCAACCTCCCACACACCCTCGGTTCCAGCGTCGATCTGGCCGCCGTCGCTCCCGTGACGGGGGTCTGAGATGGCGCAGCCCACCCCGCAAGAGCGTTGGGAGGCCGCCGGCCGTGCCACGGACGGCTTCGAGGCCTACGACCTTCTCTACTCGGCGTGGCCCGAGCCGAAGACGCACCGCCGCTTCATCCTCAAGCGAGCCGTCGATCACTCCGGAGTCTCCGGTACCGGCCGTGTCGCGGACGGGGTCCTGTGGACCGACGGCTCGGTGACGCTGCGCTGGCACGGCGAGCACGCCTCCCTCGTCCACTGGCAGTCCATGGAGCACATGCTCGCCGTCCACGGTCACGCCGGCGACACCACCGCAGCCTTCATCGACCCCGAGGACGAGGTCTGAGATGCCGCTGCCCAGCAACCTCACCACGATCACGCTGACCGGCGAGTTCCTGACGTCCACCGGCACGCCGATGTCCGGCACCCTCTCCTTCACGCCGCCGCCGGAACTGGTCGACGTCAACACCGCGATCATGTACGCGGCTCCCGACACCGTCACCCTCGACAGCACCGGCAAGTTCACCACGGTGCTGATCTGCACGGACAACCCCACGCTGGCGCCCGCTGGCTGGTCCTACACCGTGCAGGAGAACGTCTCCAGCCCACGCACCTACACGATCTTCGTGCCCTCGACGCTCGGCACGACGGTCGACCTCTCCACCCTCGTGCCCCTGCCGACGCTGACCGGTGGCACGACCACGGCGACCACGATGGGCGCGATCAGCCCCGGATACGCGGCACTCGCCTACGGCAACACCTTCACGGGCTCGAACGTGTTCAGCGGGCCGGTGAGCTTCGGGGTGCTCCCCACGCTGCCCGGCGGCTCGATCATGCCGCTCGACTGGATCAACGCGAAGTCGGAGGGAACCAAGGGCGACGGCGTCACGGATGACACCGCCGCCCTCCAGGCGGCGCTCACCGCCTGTCCGCAGGGCGGTGCCGTGTACCTCCCCGCAGGCGTTTACCGTACCTCTGCCCCGCTCATTCAGCGGCCGTATACCCGCGTCATCGGCTGCCACGGCAACGGGCAGTACCAGCAGGGCGGCGCCTCGCCGTTCTCCTCTATCAAGCCTCTCGCTTCGTTCGCCGGCAGCGCCGTCATCAAGATCCTCGACGGCAACCTCGGCGGGTACACCGCCCCTGCGATCCTCGCCTCCCCCAACACGGGCACCTACCAGGTCGTCTCAGCCGAATACGGTATCGAGTCCCTGAGCATCGACGGCTCGGCTCTCACGGCCAGCGCTGTCGACGGAATCAACGCCACCGGCCAGATCCAGAACATCCACTTCACCGACGTCGACGTCCAGCAGGTCACCGGCAACGGCATCAACCTGGAGTACAACCTCGCCGTCACCGCAGGCCCGCAGGCCCCCTTCTGCGTCCACATGCTGCGCGTCGCGGTGCAGTCGGTCGGCGGCCACGGCATCGTCGCCAACAACACCACTGACAGCACCTTCCTGGACTGCTACACCCTCGGCTGCAGCGGCTTCGGCTGGTGGATCGCCGGCTGCGCGAACGCGCTCTTCCTCGCCTGCCGTGGAGAGTGGAGCGGACTTCAGGGCTTTCACGTCGGCCTCGACAACGCCCAGATGCAGATGATCGGCTGCTCCACCGACCGCAACACGCAGGACGGCATGATCATCACAACCTCCGGTGCCACGCCGGGAACGATCGTGCTGACCGGATTCACCTTCAACCGCGATGGACGCAACTACGGCGGCGCAGGCGGCTCATACGCCGGACTGAACGTCAACAGCGCCACCTGCCGCGTAGTCGCCACCGACCTGACGGTCATCCCCGGCTACGACGACAACGGCACCGGAACCCTCTCCCCCCAGTACGGCGTCTCCTGCACTTCCGCCGCGTACGTCAGCATCGCCTCCGGCGTGATCAACGGTGCCACGGCGGCTTGGAACGACGGTGGCGGCAACACCACCCTGGTACGCGGCCCCAACGTCCTGGAGGCAGTCGGGCAGGGCATCCCCGGGGCCTTCCCCGGCATGGAGCTCACCCGCTCCGGCGCCACCGTCAACGGCACCCTCACTGTCACGGGTGCCACGACCCTCGCGGGGGTGAGCGCGGGCGGCCAGAAGATCACGTCCGTCGCCAACGGCACCGCACCAACCGACGTCGCAGCCTTCGGCCAGATCCCCACCGTGTTGCCTCCGAGCGGAGCGGCCAGCGGGGACTTGGGCGGTAGCTACCCCAACCCCACCCTCATCGGTACTGCGAACGTCGAGTCCATCATCAGGGCGAACAGGCTCGACCAGATGGCAATACCGACCGTGTCGGTCGCGATGAACAGTCAGAAGTTCACTGGCGTGGCCAACGGCACGGCCGCGACCGACAGCGCCGCCTTCGGGCAGATACCGGTCGTCGACTCCACCGCCACGCACGTCCTGCCCCTAGGTGTTCAGGCGGCCGGATCGAACGGCAAGTGGGCCGACTCGGGGCACGTCCACCCGTTCAGCTCCGGCATCCTCAGCGCCCCAGTCACTGTCACTGGTGTCAGCGCGACGACGCTGCTGTTCGGCGGCCCCACCCTCGCGGCCGGCAGTGCGCACGCCGGAATGATCTACACGTTCGAGCTGTGGGGTACGGTAACCACCACTGTCGACACCCAGACCGTGGAGCTCGCGCTCTACTGGGGCGGCGTCTCGGGCACGTTGCTCGCCAACGTCGGCCCGAACGTGCCCAATGGCTCAGCCACCGTGTCGTCCGCCGCATGGAAGGCGCGCTTCTCCCTCGTCTTCCAGAGCTCCACCACAATCTCCGCCACCGGTGAGGACGCACTTAACTACTTCCCGACCACCGAGAACCAGATCGGCATCGTCACCATCTCCAACACGGTCGCCGAACAGCTAGCGGTCGGTGTGATCCCCTCCGCCACGGCCGTCTCGATCACGGCCAACGGAGGATGGTGGAACCAGTCCGGCTGACAGCAACCGACGTGGTTCGCGTGAGTAATGGCGTACGCGTGCGCCCCTCATGCAACACATTTTTTGTCCACAGCATGCACGTCGCATCGGCGCAGCTCAGCGACCGATGGTGTGGCCCATCGGGCTGCTCAGCCGCCTGGTTATCCCCAGCGCAGCGCTAGTTATCTACAGATCTGCTCGACTTATCAACAGGTTATCCACAGCCCTTGTGGACGACTGACTCGCTCTCGTCAGTGCATGGGCCTACCGTTCTCTCAGCTGACGGCCCCTCATGAGGCCTGAACGCCGACGAGCGACCCTCGTAGCACCGAGGGTCGCCCGTCCTGACAGTTCCCGGCCACGTCGCAGACACGTCGTAGAGAGCAGGAAACGGCCTTGAGTGTACCCACAGACGAGGAACCCCAGACACCCCCTCGGCGTCCGACTCGGCGCCTCCGTGCGCTCCAGGCAGTCAGCATCGCTGGAGCCGCAGCCGTGACCGCCGTCGTGCCTGCCGTGGGCACGCCCTTGTTGGTCGGCGCAAGCGTCGCGCTGATCTGGGTAGAGCGCACCTCGAAGTAATGGGCTGGCGCCGGGGCATTATCAGCCCCGGCGCCTCGCTCAGCTCGTGTGCGCATTCGGCAGGTGCGGCCCGATGTAGCCGATGAGGATCATGTCGGCCGAGTCGTAGAAGTGCAGGCGCGGCGCCGGTGCCTTGACGCCGCCGATATCGATGTGCGCTTCGAAGAACAGTTCACCCAACGGGGTCTTCAAGATGCGGGCGCCGTGCAACTTCTCGAACCGGCGCACCGTGTCACTCTCCCGGAGCACCACATGGTCGCGGCTGAGCCCGGGGCGCGGATGTTCCGCGACGTAGAGTCTGAAGTTTCGTTGCTTCGCATCACGGTGCTGGGCGTACTCGTCCAGCGTGCACAGCGCGGTCCACGTTCTCGCGAGCCACAGCTTCGACTCCTTGTTGCGGTCGAGCGTGCCGAACGCCGGCTCGACCGCGGAGCGCTCCATCCAGATGCGCGGCAGCTGCTTGTGGACGCAGGACAGCAGCTCCTCCCACGTCTCCGGAGCCGTCAGCTTCACCGACGTAGCGGTCTTCGCCCACTGCGCCGCCCTGACCTTCTCCCAGTACAGATCACCCAGCGCCTCATCGCGGGCGGCCTGCATCCGCAGGAACTCACGCTGCAGGTCCTCGTACTCGCCCCTGGTGAACATCAGCTCGCCGCGCGGCTCGGCCGCACGAAGTTGCTCAAGCTCTCGTACTTGCTTCTCCAGCGCCCGTCGAACATTGCCCCACGTTGCCTGCTCGCGGGAGATGTTCTCCTTCGTGACGCGCAACGTCTCCTGCGTCTGGGCAAGTTCGCCTTCGGCCCGGGTAAGTTCGCCGCCTGCCATCGCCAACTTCTCCGCGTCCGTCTCGCGCTCCCGGAGAGCTTGCTCCAACTTCTCGTCGGCGGTCTGCGCGGCCTTCTTCAACTTTGCGAGCTGTTGCGCCAGTCGACCGTTCGTCGTTTCGGAGGAGAACTTCTTCAGGTACGGCAGGGCGTGCTTGAGCATGTCGTGGTCGGACTTACGCAGCGGCCAGTCCGGGTGCACGCGGGCGGCGGCCAACTTCTCGACCCACGTGAGAAACGCTTCGTCGTCCAGCGCGTCGTGCATGCTCAGGATCCCGTTGCCCTCGACGAGCCCGAGGCCATCGAGATTGTTGAACGCGAGCTGCGGGGCGAGTGCGTAGTAGCCGCCGGCGATGTTCATGCTGCCAGCTCGCTTCGGTATGACGTTGCGCTCGTCGACCGTGATCATCGTGCTGAACAGCACGCCGTACTTCTCGATGGCCTTCGCAAGTTGCGCTTGCTTGCGCCCGGCCGTCTGCGTGGACTTGCAGTGCGCCAGCAGGAAGAAGCTGTCGGACCCTGCGACGATCGCACTGGCGAAGTCATGGAAGTCGTTGCCCGTGAAGTGATCCCGCCGCTCCACCGCCCGTATGTGGTTTCCGCAGTCCATCGGCGCGGCGTCTTCGTGGATGAAGTTCTTCAGGTTGCGGTTCGCTTCCTCGGCCGTCCACGGGGTCGGCTTGGCGGCCACGAGCATGAGTTCGTGCTTAACGCCATCGCGGAAGAGGATCACCACCACCATCGCCGCCTCGTCCGTCTTCAGGTCCGACACGACTGCCTCACGCACGACGGCCTCCCCGTCAGCCAGCGCGCGCTGCTCAAGCATTGCTCGGATAGACGGCGCATCCTGATTCACATACAGCCTGCGCGTGATGAGATGGAGTCGGCGCCCATCGGCGTCCACAACTGTCGGCGCCGGTGTGCCTTTGGGTAACGTCGCCGCGATGCTGCGCATTAGATCCACCAGGCTGGCTTCGAGCACCTCGTTTAGCTCAGCTAGATCCACTGGTGCTTCCTTCCGCTTCCACTTCAACATTTCACCAGGCTAGATCGGGAATCCGACACGAATTCGGGGTTCACCAGCGGGGACGCAGAACCACCCCTGGTGACCTGCGTTAATGGCGTCTAGCAGCTATCCCTATTACCCCGCATCATGCGTCTTGGGCATAGTTTCCATCGATATGACGTAGCAACTATCACTGCCTTGACGTAGCTGCTGCCCTCTTTGTCCAGCCCCTGTCATCTAGCGAGCGGACCGCAGTCGGGCGAGCATCGACGCAGAGAATCGCCTCCACCGGGGGAACGTCGCTTACTCGGAGTACCCGGAGGCGACGATGGACGCGCCAGTCGAGATCAAGGCAACCTGGCTCCCTGATCCAAGGTGGACACAAGGCGACACTGCTCAGCTTCTACGACTCCTGTTCGGACCACCGCACTCGGGCCCAGACGCTCCCAGAAATGGGCGTACTGAATCAGATTACGTAGTAGGGTCAGAGCAGCTCAGCGCCACTAAATAGGTGAGCCCAGCGGTGTAGCGACCGCTGGGCTCGTGCAGGTCTGAAGGGAGACCTCCATGGAGCACAATACCCCCATGCCCGTGATCAACACGGGAGCCGCCTTCCAGAGGATCGATCCCCGCGAGGTGATCGTGGAAGTGGTCGGCTACATCCGTGTGTCGACCGATGGGCAGGCCGAGAAGGGCTTCGGCATCCCGGTCCAGAAGGACCACATCCTCAGCTATATCGCCCGGTTCCCCAACTGGCGTTTCGGCGGCTTCTACACGGATGACGGCGTCAGCGGCCGACTCACGGAGCGTGAAGGCTTCGAGAAGCTGATCACAGACGGTCGGAGTCGATCGATCAAATTTGTCGTCGTCGCCCGCCTGAACCGCCAGAGCCGCGAGGAGTACGCGGGCTACCACTTGGACCAGCGGCTCAAGGAGATCGGCGCCGTCGTCGTCTCGGCGACTCAAGATGCGGACCCGTACAACATCGACCTTCTTGCTCGCAGCGTCCACCGCGCAGTCGACGCGCAGGACTGGCGCAACATCATCAAGAACACCATTGATGGAACGCAGAAGGCCGCCGAAGCGGGCTACTGGACCAACGGGCCCGCTCCCTATGGATACGAGATCGTCGGCCAGGGAAAGAAGCGCCCGACGATCGCTGTGTACGACGCCGAGAAGAAGTGCCTGCTGCGCATGGTCGAACTTATAGTCGACAGCGGCTTCAACTGCGCAGAGACAGCAGCTCAGCTCAACGCAGAGGGCTTCCGCACACGCAGCGGAAGCGCGTGGACGGCGAACAACGTGTTGAAGCGGCTGACTTCAGAGGCCGCGACCGGATACTCCACGTATCGCAAGACCTCGAACCCTCGAACCAAGCTCGACGCGGACGGGAACCCGTTGTACGGCCCTCCGGTCACCAGGAAGCTTCCTGAGATCATCCCGCCCGACCGATACAAGTTGCTCCTCACCTCACTCGCTAAGAACAGCAGGTCTCCGTGGGATCGCGAGCACCCCTACATCCTGTCCGGCCACATCAAGGGACGCTGCGGAAGCCACTACCTGGGTGGCAGGGGACGGGATCGCCAGCGCAGATATGTCTGCCACGGCGTGCACGTCAAGGGCTCCGGGTGTAAAGACGTCCAGCTCAAAGCTGACGAGGTCGAGGAGGCAGTCTGGGCCAAGCTCCAGGAGAAGCTGGAGGACGGCGACGTACTGCGGACGCTAGCCAACGAGTGGCTTGCCCAACTTCCGCAAGACCGAGTCATGCACGAGCGGAACGCAATCGCGCTCGACGCCGAGGCAGAGAAGCTACAGGCCACGTTGATCAACCTTACGACGCGCATCGAGGCGCCGGATCTGGACGCCGACGAGCGCGATATCCTGAATGCAAGTAAGAGCGCGACTATGCAGGCCTGGAAGGTCAAGAAGACCGAACTTCGCCAAGCCAAGGAACGTCTGGAGCAGTACGACACGCAGCATGAGTCGGTGCTACGCGTTCATAGGCTTGTCAACAGCGCTCAGTTCAAGCTCAACGGCATGTCAGCCCAGGAACGCGGCACGATGCTCCGTCTGCTCCAGGTGGAGGTGCGTGTCGCTGACACCGCAACCCGGCCGCAGCACGGCAAGCCGACAGAGCTCGAAAACTGGCACCGCGCGGAACTGGTACCCATCCCCGACGACCCAAGCGAAGAGCTCTGGCCCGAAATGCTGCGGATCATGCATGAGCACAACCCAGGCCTCAGGAAGAAGGCAGTCCCCGACGAGCGCACGCTCGTGATGATCCGCGCAATCCTTCACCGGCTCCGCACCGGCTGCCGCTGGAACGACCTGCCGGAAGAGTTCGGCTCCGTCCATCGAGGAAGCATCGCTTCCGCACAGATGCGCTGGTGGGGCAATGGATCGTGGAGAGCGCTCGTGCAGTTCCTGAACCAGTACGGGGTAGGAAGCGAGATCTCGACCCCCACTTCGATTCCCCCGCTTGACCTGAAGGTCCACTTTCGGCCGGATCTGCTTGAGCTCGATAAGAACGATCTTGTGTTGTCAGGACGGTCTTCGTGAAACCGGGACATAGGGCCATGCAGCGTACGCCGGTCCCGCTCAGTTCCGCCGCGACCGACTCGCTGAAGGTGACAACCCACGCCTTCGCCGCGCTGTACGTCCCGCGCGGCACGAACGCGGCGACCGACGCGACGTTGATCACCGATCCCTTGCCGCGCAACACCATCCCGGGCAGGGCGGCATGCGTCAGCCGCATCACCGCGCGCACCTGCACGTCGATCATCCGGTCCTCGTCCTCCGGCGTGCTGTCGCGGAACGAGCGGGCCAAGCCGAAGCCCGCGTTGTTGACGAGGATGTCGATCGGCCGGTCCCCCTCCCCCAGCCGCGCCTCCACGGCCGCCCGGCCCTCGACCGTCGCCAGGTCCGCGCTGAGCGTCTCGACCCGCACCGCCGGAGCGGCGTCGCCCTCGACGGAGCCGCGCAACTCCCCCGCCGCGGCGTCGAGCCGCTCCTGGTCGCGGGCGACGAGCACGAGGTCGTAGCCGAGTGCGGCGAACTTGTCCGCGAACGCACGCCCGATACCCGCCGTGCCGCCGGTGATGAGAGCCGTAGTCATGGGCCTGATCCTGGCACCAGCCGCTCGTCGCGTCGAGTGCGCCCCCGGTCACGCACGCGCCCGGACGGGGCATGGCGTGGTGCGGCGAATTCGTCCGAATGGACCACGCGTACACGCGATATGACCTAGCGTGAGGAAGACCCGCCGGCGGTCACCCCCAAACCCGCCGGACCGACGAAGACACCGACGACGAGGGGAGCCCGGATGCCGACGCCCTTCGACCCACGCCTGATCCAGCAGTCGTTCGCACTCGTCGAAGCCGAAGCCGACAAGCTCGCGAGTCACTTCTACGCCCTACTCTTCCTCGAGGATCCGAGCCTGCGGGACCTGTTCCCGCCGATGATGGACGCGCACCGGGACCGGCTCATCACGGCCCTGATCACGCTCGTGCACCGCGCCCACGACGTCGACGCGCTGGACGAGTACGTCCGCCAGCTGGGCCGCGACCACCGGCGCTTCGGGGTGCGGCCAGAGCACTACGCCGTGGTCGGCCAGTGCCTGCTGAGCACCCTGCGCAGGTTCGCCGGGCCGCGGTGGACGGCCGAGATGGACGTCGCCTGGTACGCCGCCTTCCAGCGGGTCGCCGGGATCATGGTGGAGGCGGCCACCGAGGCGGCCCGCACCGCGCCGCCCTGGTGGGCGGCCCGGGTGGTCGGGCACGTCCGGCCGAACGGCTCCACCGCCCTCGTCACCCTCGAACCGGATTCTCCGTACCCTTATAAGTCCGGTCAGTACTCCGCGGTCGAGACGCTGCGCTGGCCGCGGGTGTGGCGCCCGTACTCCATAGCCAACGCGCCGGCCGCCGACGGACTGATCCACCTGCACGTCAAAGCCATAGACGCGGGCTGGGTCTCGTCGGCGCTGGTACATCACACGCAGGTCGGCGACACCGTCCGGCTCGGACCCCCGGTCGGCTCGATGATCTGCGACCCGCGCTCGCAACGCGACGTGCTGCTGATCGGCGGCGGCACCGGCCTCGCGCCGATGCTCGCGCTGGCCGAGGAGCTGAGCCGGTGGAACGACCACCGCCGCGTGCACCTGTACTTCGGGGTGCGGCGGACCGACGATCTCTATGCCCTGGACCGGCTCTCGGCGCTGGTCAGACGGGACCCGTGGCTGCGCGTGGTGCCCTGCGTATCAGAGGACTACCGCTTCCGCGGCGAGCGCGGCCTGCTCGCCGACCTGTTGGAACGCCAGGCGATGGAGCACGACAACTGGACCAGGCACGACGTGTTCGTGGCCGGTTCCGGGCCGATGGTCGCCAGCACGGTCGGGCGGCTGATCGACCTCGGCGTGAACGAGCGCCGGATCCGCTTCGACTCCTTCGACCAGCAGTCCGAGGTGATGCTGGACGTGCATCGCTTAGCGTTGGCGAGATCCGCGTAGCGGAGCGGAACGAGTCGAGTCAGGCGTCGAAGTCGAGGCCGACCTTTTCGGAGGTCGGCAGGGACTGGCAGGTGAGCACGAAGCCGGCCGCCTTCTCCGCGCCTTCGAGGGCGAAATCGTGGTCCATCTGCACGCTGCCCTCGGTCACCTTGGCGCGGCACGTCCCGCACGCCCCCGCGGTGCACGAGTACGGGGCGTCGGGGCGGGCGCGCAGGACGGCGTGCAGCAGGCTGTCGTCCCCGGGACGCATGGAGACGCTGCTCGTCCGGCCGCCAAGCGTCACGGTCAGCGCGGCGGTCGGGACCTCGGCCGCGCGCTCCTCGGGCGACGGGGCCCGGCGCGGGCCACTGTCGAAGAGCTCGAACCGCACCCGGCTCGCGCCCATCTCGGCGAGCAGATCGCGGGCGGCCTCGACCATGCCGGTCGGGCCGCACAGGTAGTACGCGTCCTCGGCGCCGGCGTCGATCGCGGCCAGCAGGCCGGGTAGCCGCTCGGCGTCGATCCGGCCGCTGAGCAGGGGGATTCCGCGGTCTTCGCGGGAGAGCACGTGCAGCAGGTTCAGCCGCGCGCCATAGCGGTCCTTGAGGTCGGCGAGGTCCTCGAGGAACATCACGTCGGCCGTGGTCCGGTTGCCGAAGACGATGCTGACCCGGCTCTTCGGGTCGCGCAGCAGCCGGTCGGCGAGGATCGCGTAGACCGGGGTGATGCCGCTGCCCGCGACAATGGCGACGTGGTGCGTGCCGGGCTCGGGGTACGCGTGGAAGCGGCCGGTCGGGGTCAGCGTGTCCAGCCGGTCGCCGACCGCCAGCTTGCGCACCGCGTAGTCGCCGAAGCCGCCGGGCACCGAGCGCTTGACCGCGATCTGCAGCGTGCGCGGGGCCTGCTCGGTCGGCGGGGCGCAGAGCGAGTAGGAGCGTCGCAGTTCCCTGGTTTCGCCGTTCTCGTCCTGGGTCTCGAAGCGCACGGACACGTGCTGCCCCGCGACGTAGCGGTACGCCTCGCCGAGTTCCTCCGGGACCTCCAGGATGATGCGCACCGAGTCGGGCGTGAGCGGGTCGAGGACGCCGACGCGCAAAGCATGAAACTGGAGACTCATGCCATCACCTCGCCAACGCTCGGCGTGCAGACACTGTGCTCAATGGTGCGCTCGCAAGCTCGCTCACGACTCACGAGCGCACCGCCGGGAACGGCTCGGCGCAGGACTCGCAGCGCCGCAGCTCCTGGCAGGGGCTCGCGCCGAAGCGGCTGAGCAGCGCGGTCTCGATGCTGCCGCACTGAGGGCACCGCACGCCGAGCGAGACGGGGACGCGCAGGGCGACGTGCGCGGGCGGCGCGATGCCGGCCTCGGCCAGCTTCCGCCGCCCCTGCTCGCTGATCGACGCCGGGGTCCACGGCGGATCGAGCCGCAGGCCCACGGATTCGACGCGGTACCCGGCCTCTCCCAAAACCTTGGCCACGTCCGCGCGCATCGCGTCGATCGCCGGGCAGCCGAGGTACGTCGGCGTCAGCTCGACCCGCACCGAACCGTCCGGGCCGCACTCGACCGAACGGACGATGCCGAGGTCGCCGAGCGTCACCCAGGGCATCTCCGGATCGGGCAGGTCGCACACGAGCTGGCGCGGGCTTTTCTCGATCTGAATCACCGTGCCCATGGGAATCACCAGCTGGCCCCGGGATGCGCGCGGTGCACCGACTGCATCTCGGCGAGCAGATAGCTCAGCGCCTCGGTATGCATGCCGTAGCGACCGCCGTTGGGCCGCCAATCGCCACTCGGCGCGGTGCCCAGCGTGGCCTCGGCCAGCAGCGAGGTGACCTGCTCCATCCACAAGCCCTGGATCCGCTCGGGATCGGGCACCAGGCCCTCGGCGGCCAGTGTGGCCACCAGTTCGTCACCCGCGAACAGCTCCGCGGTATACGGCCAGAGCTCGGTCAACGCGGCGACCGCGCGGTCGTGGCTCTCCTCGGTGCCGTCGCCCAGCCGCAGCGTCCACCCGGCGGCGTATTCGTAGTGGTAATCGACCTCGACGCAGGCCTTCTTGGCGAAGGCCGCGAGCTCGCTGTCGGTGGATTCGCCGAGGGCCGCGTACAGCTGCCGCTGGTAGGCGCTGAACAGCAGCAGGCGCAGCACGGTGTGCGCGAAGTCGCCGTTGGGCAGCTCGACCAGCAGACAGTTGCGATACTCGCGATCCGTGCGCTGATACGCGAGTTCGTCCTCGGACAGGCCGCCGGACCGGCCGGCGTAGCCGAGCAGCAGCCGGGCCTGGCCGAGCTGGTCGAGCGCCACGTTGGCGAGCGCGACCTCTTCCTCCAGGTCAGGGGCGCGGGTCAGCCACTCGCTCAGCCGGTGCGAGGCGATCAGCGCGTCGTCGCCCAGGCCGAGCGCGTAGGCGTCCAGCGGTTTGAGTGTTCTGGTCAGCGCGGTCAGCGCTCGCGCACTACTCACAGCCCTCGCACCTCCCTAGGCAACTCATAGTAAGTCGGATAGCGGTATTCCTTGTCCCGGGCCGGAGTGAAATAGGGCTCTTTTTCCCCGGGATCGCTCGCGGAGACCGCTCCCGCCGGGACGACCCAGACGGATACGCCCTCGCCGCGCCGGGTGTAGAGGTCGCGGGCACGGCGCAGCGCGACCTCGGCATCCGGGGCATGCAGGGAACCGACATGTTGGTGGGAAAGTCCGCGCCGGGCCCGAACGAAGACCTCCCAGAGATCGAAGCCGGTCGCTTCGCTCATCGGTCCTCGCCGCCCTTCCGTTTCGCGTGGTACGCCGCGGCGGCCTCGCGCACCCACCGGCCGTCGCGGTCCGCGGCGGCGCGGCGCTCCATCCGCTGCCGGTTGCAGGGCCCGTCCCCGTCGAGCACGGCCTTGAACTCGGACCAGTCGATCTCGCCGTACACGTGGTGCCCGGTCGCCTCGTCGAGCCGCAGGTCCGGGTCGGGCAGGGTGAGTCCGAGCACCTCGGCCTGCGGAACGCAGAGGTCGACGAAGCGCTGCCGCAGCTCGTCGTTCGAGTGCCGCTTGATCTTCCAGGCGGTGGACTTCGAGGAGTGGGTGGAGGCGGAGTCCGGCGGGCCGAACATCATCAGGGAGGGCCACCACCAGCGGTCCACCGCGTCCTGGGCCATCGCCTTCTGCGACGCGGTGCCGTGCGCCAGCGTGTGCAGCGACTCGTAGCCCTGCCGCTGGTGGAAGGACTCCTCCTGGCAGATCCGGACCATCGCGCGGGCGTACGGGCCGTAGGAGCAGCGGGTCAGCGGGATCTGGTTGACGATCGCCGCGCCGTCCACCAGCCAGCCGATGGCGCCGACGTCGGCCCAGGTCAGCGTCGGATAGTTGAAGATCGAGGAGTAGCGCTGGCGGCCGGTGTGCAGCGCGTCGAGCAGTTCGCCGCGGGTCACGCCGAGGGTCTCGGCCGCCGCGTACAGGTAGAGCCCGTGCCCGGCCTCGTCCTGCACCTTGGCCAGCAGGATCGCCTTGCGGCGCAGCGAGGGCGCGCGGGTGAGCCAGTTGCCCTCCGGCTGCATGCCGATGATCTCGGAGTGCGCGTGCTGCGCGATCTGCCGGATCAAGGAGGCTCGGTAGGCGTCCGGCATCTCGTCGCGCGGCTCGACCCGTTCATCAGCGGCGATCAGCTCCTCGAAGCGCGACCGCGTACCCGTACCCGTGCCGGCGAGCGTCGTCATGCCCTGCCTCCAAACCGACCGAACGTTCGGTTTAAGTTTCCTCGCCAGACCCCGCCACGTCAACAGATCCTCACCGAGAGGGTCCAACCGGACCGCGAAATGGAAAGTCTCTGACGGTGGACGGCCACATCGTCGGAGTCGTCCTGACGTGAATGGAGCGGGACCATGAGGCACGTCTTGGCCGCGAGCGCGATCGCCGCGAGCACTCTGATTCTCTGCACGGCCTGCGTCGGCAGTTCGACCTCCAGCGGCGGGACGAGCAGCACGAGCACCGGCACGTCGACGGCCACCGGTTCGAGCAGCACGACCTCCGCGGCGGGCGGCGGCTCCACGACCGGCGGCGGGTCGAGCACGACCGGCACGACCACGGCGGCCGCGAGCAGCGGGACCGGCTCCGGCGGCGGCTCCGGATCCGGCAGCGGCACGAGTGCCTGCCTGACCAGGTATCTCAACGGCAGCGTCACCCACGAGCAGGGCGCCGCCGGCTCGACCTACCTGGACCTCGTCTTCAAGAACCTGAACAACCAGGCCTGCACGCTCTACGGCTACCCCGGCGTCTCCTTCGGCGCGGGCACTCCGGTGAACCAGGTCGGCCAGCCCGCCGACCGCAATCCCGCGGTGACCGTCTCGACGGTCACCCTGCAGCCCGGCGGCTACGCGTACGCGGTACTGCAGATCGGCGACGCGGAGAACTACCCGTCGGCCACCTGCCAGCCGACCCCGACCACATACCTGCAGGTCTACCCGCCGAACAGCACCAATCTGCTCTATGTCGCCTTCAAGTCCACCGCCTGCAAGGGCGATGTCGTGACGATGCACGTGGAGGCGGTGCAGCCGGGCAGCGGCTCATAGGCGCGGAGAGCCGGTACGTTTGGACCTGTGACGGGATACGACGATGACCTCAGGCTCGCGCACGTGCTGGCGGATCAGGCAGATTCGCTCACAATGCAGCGCTTCAAGGCCCTGGACCTCAAGGTCGAGACGAAGCCGGACCTGACCCCGGTGAGCGACGCCGACCGGGCCGTGGAGGAGCTGCTGCGCGGGGCCCTCGGACGGTCCCGGCCGCGCGACTCGATGCTCGGCGAGGAATTCGGCACCGTCTCCGGACGCGCGGACGGGCGGCGCACCTGGATCGTCGACCCGATCGACGGCACCAAGAACTACGTGCGCGGGGTGCCGGTGTGGGCCACGCTGATCGCGCTGATGGAGGACGGCAAGCCGGTCATCGGCGTCGTCTCGGCGCCCGCGCTCGGCCGCAGATGGTGGGCGTCGAACGGCTCCGGCGCGTACACCGGCCGCTCGCTGTCCCAGGCCAGCCGGCTGCACGTCTCCAAGGTCCACGAGCTCAAGGACGCCTCGTTCGCGTACTCCTCGGTGATCTCCTGGGAGGAGTACGGCAAGCTCGAGGGCTTCCTCTCGCTGTCCCGGTCCTGCTGGCGCACCCGCGCTTACGGCGACTTCTGGTCGCACATGCTGGTCGCCGAGGGAGCGGTCGATATCGCGGCCGAGCCGGAGCTTTCACTGTGGGACGTGGCCGCGCCCGCGGTGATCGTGACCGAGGCGGGCGGCCGGTTCAGCGCCGTGGACGGCGACCCCTCCCCCGCCGCGGGCTCCGGCCTGAGCTCCAACGGGCTGCTGCACGAGGCGCTGCTGGCGTACCTCGGCGAAGACGGGGCGGAATGACATGCTGAACACGATCATCAACCATCTGCTGATCTTCAGCGGGTGGTCGGCGCTGGCCCTGGTGTTCATACTCCCGGCGCTGGAGTCCTCGGTCTTCCTGGGCTTCGTGATCCCGGGCGAGACCGCGGTGGTGGTCGGCGGCTTCCTGGCCTACGAGCACCGGGTCTCGTTCCCCGGCGTGCTCGCGGCGGCGATCCTGGGCGCGATCATCGGCGACTCGATCGGCTTCTGGGTCGGCGAACGCTGGGGCGACGCGCTGCTCGGCCGGCTGCCCAAGAGGCTGATCAAGCCCGAGCACGTCTTGCAAGGCAAGGAGACTATCCACCGGCTCGGCGGACGCGCCGTGTTCACCGGTCGCTGGGTCTCGGTGCTGCGCGCGCTGGTGCCCGGCCTGTGCGGCACGAGCCGGATGCCCTACCGCACCTTCCTGCTCTGGAACGCGATCGGCGGCATCACCTGGGCGACCGGGTACACGCTGCTCGGCTTCCTCGCCGGCTCGGCCTGGCAGAAGGTGGAGCACTACACCTCGGTGGTCAGTTACGGACTGCTCGGCGCGATCGTCGTGGTGATCGTGGGAGTCATCGTCTTCAAGCACCGCAGGCAGCATGAGCGGGACGAGGAGACGCTGCGCGAGATGGAAACCGAGGAAGTACTCGAAGAACACCCGGCGCAGAGCACTCCGTCAGAGAGCTGACACATCGCTGATACACCGCTACACCGCGCGAATTCACGCCGAGGCCACGCCGCTGTGCGCCTCGGCGTCGTCGTTCCCGTCGTTCTCGGGGTGCGGCTCGCCCTCGCCCTTCTGGTCCTCCGGGATCTCGGCGAAGCGGGCCAGCGCGATCGCGCCGCCGACGGCGAGCAGGAAGCCGAAGACGCCCACCACCCCGTAGCCGGGCCGGGCGCTGTCGCCGAGCAGGGTCAGGCCGATCATCGCGGGCACCGCCGTCTCGCCGACGACCAGCGCCGCGGCCGTCGCGTTGACCGAGCCGCGCTGCAGGGCCGTGGTGAAGAACAGGAAGCCGGTGATCGAGGCGATCACCGCGGCGTACGCGGCCGGGTCGGTCACCAGCCGCGCGGGCTCGACCGAGGGCAGGATGCGCACCGCGATCCCGAAGACGCCGAACAGGAAGCCGGCGACCGTGCCGAGCAGCGCCGCGTGCGCGCCCTTGAAGATGTTGCCGAGCACCAGCGCGGTGACCGCGAGCAGCAGCGAGACGCCGAGCAGCGCCCAGCGTCCGGACTGGGAGAAGGTGCCGGTGCCCTCGGGGCCCGCGGCCAGGCCGAGCAGGATCAGCCCGATGACGACCGCGGCCACGGCGATCTTGTCGTTGCGGGTCAGGTGGATGCGCAGCACCACGCCCGCGAAGATGGCCGTCACCGCCAGGTTCGTGTTGACGATCCCCTGCACCTCGAACAGCGGCAGCTCGCGCAGCGCGAACAGGTCGAAGAGCAGCCCGCAGGCGTCCATCGCGGTGCCGAGCAGGAACGGCAGCGAGCCGAGCACCCGCATCAGCAGCCGCGGGTCCACGCCCTCGGACCCCGCTACCCGTCGCGCGCCCATCGCCTGGAACACGGTGGCGACGCCGTAGCAGAGGCAGGCGATCAGCGCGCCCGTCAGTCCCCAGCTCACGTAACACTCCTCATCGGATTCCACCGATCTTCTTAAGGATTTCACAATACCTGGACCGGCGGCGTGGAAACCGCAGGGCGCATGACCTATCTCACGTGGCGCCCCGGCCGCCGAGGAGGCATGCTGAATCAACTTGAGCCGCGGAACGCATGGCCAGGCCCTGATCGGGGCAGAATCCAGCGATACCGCGTTTTTCAACGCCCTGTCCGTGAGCCGTTGTGCGAGAACGCCTCACCAAGCCCGACCGTATTCACTCGCCGCTTCCGCGTACCCGCGGACGGCCGCCCCATCCGTAAAGGAGTCCGACCGGTGCCCACCCTCGCTCCGTCGCCCGCCTGCCATGCCCTCGAAGCCCCCCGCGTCCTCGACCTGATCACGGCGGACGCCTCCCGCGTCACCGCCCTCATCACCGAGGCCGACCCGGGCCGCAGGGTCCCCTCCTGCCCCGACTGGACACTCGCCGACCTGGTGGCGCACCTCGGCGAGAAGCAGCGCTGGGCCACGGCGATCGTGACCCGGCTGCCGCAGAAGCGTATCGGACTGAGCGCCGCGGAGGTCGGCTTCCCCAGGGACTGGGCCGCCGTGCCCGCCTGGTTCGCCGAGGGCGCCGCGGCGCTGGTCGACGCGCTGGGCAAGGCCGACCTCGACGCGCCGTGCTACACCTGGGGCGGCGAGCAGAACGTGCGCTGGTGGCTGCGTCGGCAACTGCACGAGACGGTGATCCACCGGGCGGACGTGGAACTGGCGGTGACCGGCGAGGTCGGCGAGGTGGACGCGGCGGTGGCCGTGGACAACATCGACGAGTTCCTGGCCAACGTGCCCTTCATGGCGCGGTTCCGGCCAAAGGTCCGCGAGCTGCACGGCGACGGCGAGACGATCCACCTGCACGCGACCGACCTGGACGGCTCGCCGCTGCCCGGCGAGTGGCTGATCACCCTGGAGCCGCACGGCTTCCGCTGGTCGCACGCGCACGTCAAGGGCGCGGCCGCGGTGCGCGGCACGGCCCGGGACCTGGCGCTGTGGATCAACCACCGGATCACCGACGAAGGCGCCGGTTCGAAGCCGGGGCTAGAGCGGCTCGGCGAGGAGCCCCTGCTGACCTACTGGGGAAACAAGACCGCGTTCTGAGGCGGGACGAGCCACCGGGCCCGGGTCCGCGGCGTAACGCGCCGTGGATTCGGGCTCTGATACTTCGGAGCCGGTCTGCCCGGGGTTCGCGGCGGCGGCTCGCGCGGCCGCGGCGGTCGTGCCCGGGAAGCCGGCGGGCGGCACCAGCTTGCCGTTGCGGACCGTGAACCCGGCCTCGCCGAGGTAGTCCTTCGCCTGCTCGAAGAGCTTGACGATGCGGCGCGAGACGTAGAAGCAGATCACCGCGCAGGGGATCTCCGCGAACACCGCCATCAGGATCGAGACGAGCTGGCCGCCGCGGTGCGTGGTCAGCACGTCGAACCAGGCGTCGATCAGCAGCATCGTGCCGGTCATCGCGGCCGTCACGGCGCCCCGCGGCGAGCGGGTGATCAGCCGGAACGCGGTCACCGCGAAGCCGAGGATGAGGAAGCAGTCGAACCCTCCCCAGACCAGCACCCAGTGCTTGGGCACGTTCACCACCTGGGGAACGCTGAACATCAGCACATCCCAGGGGATCAGAACCACCGCACCGCCGAGGAAGAAGGCGACGACCCACCGCGGAATGATCCGCCCCGCTCCGAGCTCGAATCTCACGGTGCACGCTCCTTGTACTCGCCTGGGACGCCCCGCGCTCCCCTAAGGGATCCCCGGCGCCGCCCGAGGGCAACCCACCTATGTCAGGGGACCGACCGTGATCACCGGCCCCCAGAAGGCAGAATGTACCTCCAACCTTTGGCCAAGCTGGGAAATTCCCGACCTTTTCCCAAGCGTGTCCGCGATCACGACCATCATCCGGCCCGGCATGTATGTTGGGCGTGAAGGGGCGGACGCGGGCAGCGCGCCCCGGGCACGTGGCGTATTCCGACGACCGCCTGGAGGGCGTGTGGAGCGACAGCCGACCGAATCGACCGCGGACGGCGGCTTCCGCTGGCCGGTTGACCAGTTCGCACTGGACAACGGCCTGCGGGTGGTGGTGTGCGAGGACCGGACCTCCCCGATCGCCGGGGTGAACCTCTGGTACAACGTCGGCTCGCGGCACGAGCCGGCGGGCAAGCACGGCTTCGCGCACCTGTTCGAGCACCTGATGTTCCAGGGCTCGGCCCAGGTCGGCAAGACCGAGCATTTCAGTGTCCTGCAAGAGGTCGGCGGCAGCGCCATCAACGCGACCACCAGCTCGGACCGGACGAACTACTACCAGACGGTGCCGAGCGCGGCGCTGCCCACGGCGCTGTGGCTCGAGGCGGACCGGATGGGCAGCCTGGCGCTGACCCAGGAGAACCTGGACAACCAGCGCGAGGTCGTCAAGAACGAGCGCAGGCAGCGCTACGACAACGTGCCCTACGGCCGCTGGGCGGAGATCCTGCTCGAGCTCGCGTACCCCGAGGGGCACCCGTACCACCACTCGACGATCGGCTCGATGGCCGAGCTCGACAGCGCCGAGCAGTCCGATTTCACGAGTTTCTACGAGTCCTACTACTCCCCGGACAACGCGGTGCTGACCGTGGTCGGCGACGCGGACGCGGCTCAGGTGCGCGCGCTCGCCGAGGAGTACTTCGGCGCGCTGGCCCCCAGGCCGCGTCCCGAGCCGCCGAAGGTGGCCGCGCTGCCGGCCGGGATCGTCGGACCGATCCGCGAGGTGATCGAGGAGTCGGTGCCGCTGCCCCGGCTGTTCTTCGGCTTCCGGGCCACCCGCTTCGGCGAGCCGGGCTCGGCGGCCGAGGAGATCCTCGCGGCGGTGCTCGGCCGCGGCCGCGGAGCGAGGCTGTTCACCGAGCTCGTGACGCGGCGGGAGCTGGCCCAGGCCGAGGGCGCGTACCTGGGCACCTGGCAGCTGGCCTGGCACGAGTCGCTGATGACCGGCATCGTCACCCCGCGCCCCGGGGTGGAGCTGGCCGAACTGGAAGCCGCGTACCTCGAGGTCTGCGCGCAGGCCGCGACGCGGGCGCCGAGCGAGGAGGAGCTGGACCGGGCCCGCTCGATGCTGGAGGCGGACTGGGCGCGCGAGCTGTCCTCGGTCGGCTCCCGGGCGGACCAGCTGAGCCGGCACGCGGTGCTGTTCGGCGACGCGGGCCAGGTGCGCGACCGGCTGCCGGAACTGCTCGCGGTGACCGCCGAGGAAGTGCGCGCCGCCGCCGAGCGGATCTTCACCCCCGGCAACCGGGTCACCCTGGAGTACCGGCCGGTTGAGGAATCCTCGGCTGACGCTTCCTCGACCGCTGATACGGCTGATACGACTGTTGAAGGGAACTGACGTGACGTCACCCCGGTTGGCCGCCCGTCCGACCCCGGCGCCCCAGCGGCCTTATGTCTTCCCGGAAGTGCGCAAGCTCGAATTGTCCGGCGGCCGGGTCGTGGCCGCGCACCTGCCCGGGCAGCCGCTGGCCTGGCTCGGCGTGATGCTCGGCGGCGGCGCGCTGGCCGAGCCCGCCCCGTCGGCCGGCGGCGTGGCCCTGGACGGACTGTCCCGGGCGACCGTCAGCCTGCTCGACGAGGGCACCGAGAACTACACGGCCGACGAGTTCGGCGCCGCGGTCGAGTCGCTCGGCGGGAACTGGGGCGTCGACAGCGGCTGGCAGAGCACGAAGGTGACCATCAACCTGCCGGTGACCCGCGCGACCGCGGGCGCGGACCTGCTGGCCGAGGCGGTGCGTCGCCCGGCGTTCCGGGAGACCGACACCCGCCGCTTCCTCGGCGACCTGACCTCAGCCAAGCGCGAACAGTTCGCCCGGCCCGGACTGCGCGCGCAGCAGGCGCTGCGCAAGGCCGTCTACGGCGAGCAGGCGCGCTACGGAAGGCTGCCCGGGGGCACGCCCGAGAGCACGGCGGCGCTAGACGGCGCGGCGGTGCGGGCGTTCCACGAGCAGTGGCTGCGCGGCCCCGGTGTGCTGCTGGTCGCCGGTGACCTGGACGTCATCGACCTCGATGCGCTCGCCGCGGTGGTCTTCGCGGGCGCGAGAGCCGACGCCCCGAGCACCCCCGGCGGCGAGGCCCCGCTGCCCGACCAGACCCGGCTGACCATCGCCGACCGCCCCGGCGCGGTGCAGTCCACGCTGCGCATCGGACACCCCGTGCTCACCCGCACGGAGCTGGCGGCGTCCGGCGTGGACATCGTGGCCCTGCGCCTGGCCAGCACGATCCTCGGCGGCTCGTTCAGCTCGCGGCTCAACCACGAACTGCGCGAGGTCAAGGGCTACACCTACGGCGCGCACTCGTCCTTCGACCTGGGCCGTCCGCAGGGCTTCTACTCGATGACCACCGAGGTGCAGACGGACTCGACGGTCCCGGCCGTGGCCGACACG